>WBZN01000027.1_pt1 | contig 242742 bp, 212 predicted proteins | sample 5204281 | NCBI WGS metagenome assembly WBZN01 (sample SAMN12344347, study PRJNA552823) | activated sludge metagenome | biome: Activated sludge suspended growth; feature: Nitrification reactor; material: Wastewater; isolation source: activated sludge from nitrification reactor of wastewater...
CTCCTTCCACAATCCGGAACCGGTTGATCAGCCCGCCGATATAACCGCAATCGGACAAGCTGCCATAGGGATGCCATTCACCATCCACATAGCAGGCCACCTTGGGAATGGAATCGTTGTGCATCCACGAGAACCCGCCCCCCACGATCAAGGTATCGTGGTACACGATGGCGGCCAACACCTTGTTGCCGAACAGGCCCAAGGTATCCCACACGGTGCCGTTGTACCGGAACAAGCCCATGTATGTCGAGCCATCAACGAACAAGGCGTTTTGGCCCGCCACGAGCAACCAGTCATGCACCGTATCTGCATAAACCACGGTGGGGCTGGGGGACCAGGCGGGCAGCCCCGGCTCCTCCCAAAATTGGGAAGAGACGGGTACCGCCCCGGTATATGCCAATACGGCCGCTGCCAATATCCTGAAGGTTTGCCCACGCATCACTTAGCGCATAGGCACCAGGCGGCCGGTGCGTTGGTTGTTTACCATCTGCCCCTCATTGGGCCACACGCTGTAGTTGGCATTGTCGCCGTCGCCGTAGGGGTCAGGCGGAATGTAGTACGGCTGGGCCATGGCTGTAGCAGCCGTTAGAAGCCACGCCGCCGTAGAGAGAGAGCTTGGATTTTGGGGTTGGATCTTTCATGGCAAATGGGGTTTGGGATGCACAAGGTAACCGATCATGGCCGGTTGGTCGGATTTTGTTTCAGGGCAAACGCATCTAAATGTTAGGCCACCTATGCCCTGGGGACCTGTTACTGCGAGCGGCTTGTGAGTGATCGTCGCTGGGGCTTCGGCTCCGCTCAGCCCAGTGTGCGCTTTAACGACAATTAAAAAGAGAAACTGGGCTGAGCGGAGCCGAAGCCCCCTACAACAAGAACATAGAGCAATTCCTTCTACAAGCTTCCGGTAAATGCAGCGATGTAGATGCGTTTGCCCTGGATCTTGTTTGGGTCAAGGCCGCACGGCGATCACGGTCCGCAATAGGAAATACGTAGGGCAGGCCGCCGTGGTTGGGTGGGCCAGGCACCGGGTCACCCTTGGCGGGTTCAATTCCCGCTCTCATCCGGCAGCACGGGCAGCACCGGCCTGGGAGCGCTGCGCTCCACCACCCGCTGCACTTCGGTGCGGATGTTCATGTGCTGGAGGCGCTTGTTGGCGGCATCGGGATACACCCGGTTGCTGAGGAAGACGTACACGGTGCCGTTGTCCGGATCGGCCCAGACCATGGTGCCGGTAAAGCCGGTATGGCCGAAGCTCATGTCGCTGGCCTCATCGCAACTGGGGCCGGGCGTGCCGGGGGCTTGCGGTTTGTCCCAGCCCAGGCCGCGGCGGTTGTCCTTCTTGGGATGGCCGGTGCAAAAGCGGCAAGCTGTGAACAGGTTGATGGTTTTTTCCGAGAGGTAGCGCCGCCCGCCATAGGTACCGCCGTTGAGCAGCATCTGCATGATGATGGCCAGGTCGTTGGCATTGGAGAACAGGCCCGCATGGCCGGCCACGCCGCCCATCATGGCCGCGCCGGGGTCGTGCACATGGCCGCGAATGAGCTCCTTGCGGAAAATGGTATCGTTTTCGGTAGGCATCACCCGGTTGATGGGAAAGCGGTCCAAGGGATGGAATCCCAAGGTGGACAGGCCCAACGGCCCGTAGTACTGCTGCTCCAGAAAATCGCGGAAGGGCATGCCCGAGACGCGTTCCACCACCTCCAGCAGCAGATACATGCCCATGTCGCTGTACACGTAGTTGCCGCGTTCGCGCAGGGGGGCCTGCAGCACCCAGGCCAGCAGGGAATCGCGGTAGGCATGGTTGATGAACATGCCGTCCGCCACCTGCATGTAGTGCTGTTCGTCGGGCGTGGTGGCCACCAGGCCCGGTTTCCATTTCCCGCGGTCGAGCAGGTGGAGGTAGAAGGGCACAAAGGGTTTGAACCCGGCTTGGTGGGCCAGCACCTCGGCCAGCGTGAGCGCGGCATGTTCGGGGTGCTTGGTGCGCAGCTCCGGCAGGTAGTCGCCCAGGGTCTTGGCCACGTCCACGCGGCCCTGGTCCACCAGTTTCATCAAGGCCAGGGTGGTGGCGGCCACTTTGGTGATGCTGGCGAGGTCGTAAATGTCGTCGTTGGTCACCGGCCGGTCGCCGGCATAGGTGGGCGAGCCATAGGACTTGTCCCAGACCACGGTGCCGTTGCGGGCCACCAGCACCTGGCACCCCGGATAGGCCTCGGCCTTGAGCCCTTGGCGCACGAGCGTATCGATGCGCTGGAGTTCGGCGGTGCTCATGCCCTCCTGCTCGGGCAGTCCGTAGCGCAACCGCCCGTTGGCCGGCAATTGCACGCCTTGCCCGGCCTTGAAATAGGAGGAAGCCGTAACGGGCAGGGTGCCCGTGGCGGGCACGGCCCCGAAGAGCAGTTGTGCGGCAAGGTCCTGTGTATCGGTGCTCTCTTCATAGGCCACCACCACTGCGCCCCAGCGTTGCGCCCCATAGGCGGTGCCCAAGCGGTAAGGATTGGCAAAGAGCACGAACGCCATGGGTTGCTGATCGCCCAGGCGCCGCAGGAAGTCCAAGGTGAGCTGCGGCACACCGAACTCTTTGTTGGTGCGGTAGGAGGTGTTGTGCACCGAGGCGATCACCAGGTCGAACTGCTTGAGGCTGTCGAGCAGGGCTTGCGACCGGGCGGGTGAGAGCACCTTGTCGCAGCGCAGTTCGGTGATGGGTGCGTAATGCCCCAAGGCCTGCTGGAAGGGGTTGTGCAGGCTGTCGCCGATCACCAGGGAAGCAATGCGCATGGTGTCCAGCGGCCCGATGGGCAGCACACCGTGGTTGGTGGCCACGGTGAGCGAGGCCTGCACCAGGTCGCGCTGCAAGGCTTTTGCGGCCGGGGTGTTGAGGTCTTCGTAGAGGTGGTTCAGCGCTACCGGGCGGAAACGGTTCAAGCCCGCCCATTCCTTGGCCCGCAATACCTTGAGGCATTTGGCGGCGATGAGCTCGCGGCTCACCAGGCCGCTGTCCACGGCTTGGCGTATGCGCAGGATGGCCGCCACGGGATCCTGGGGAAAGAGCAGGATGTCGTTGCCGGCGAGCAATGCCCGAAGCTCGATCTCGCCGGGCTTGGCCGCATTGGCGATGCCTTTCATGTTGAGCGCATCGGTGAACACCAGGCCCTGAAAGCCCATCTGCTCTTGCAACAGGCCGGTGGTGATGGCCTTGCTCATGGTGCTGGGCAGGGCGCGGGTGCTGTCCAACGCGGGCACTTCCAGGTGGGCCACCATCATGGCGGCCACGCCGGCGTCGATCAACCGCTGGAACGGCACGAGCTCCACGGAATCCAGGCGTTGGCGCGAAACGCTCACCAGAGGCAGGGTCTTATGGCTGTCCTTGTCGGTATCGCCGTGCCCGGGAAAGTGTTTGGCCGTGGCGATGATGCCGCCGTGCTGCAGGCCGCGCATGTAGGCAATGCCCATGCGCGCTACCAGTTCGGGCGATTCGCCGAAGCTGCGTTCGTTGATCACCGGGTTGGCCGGGTTGACATTCACGTCCACATCGGGGCTGAAGCTCACATGCACCCCCAAGCGCTTCATTTGGCGGGCGATCTCGGCGCCCATGCGTTCCACGCCTTGTTCGTCGGCCATGGCGCCCAAGGCCATTTGGCGGGGAAACTTCAACGTGCTGTCCAAGCGCATGCTTAATCCCCACTCGAGGTCCATGCCGATGAGCAAGGGCGTGCGGGCCGCAGCTTGGTAGCGGTTGGTGAGCACGCCTTGGCGCACGGGGCCGCCTTGGAAGAAGATCAGGCCGCCGATGTGGTACTGGCGCACCAGCCCCTCCACCTCGGCCACGTGTTTTGCGTCCTTGTTGCTGTAGGCGGCCACCATCATCAACTGTGCGATGCGCTGGTCCAGGTCCAGCGTGGCAAGCACGGAATCCGCCCAGGGGGATGGTTGAGCGAGAAAATCGGGAAGCGCTCCGGCCGCCCGGTGCGCTGGCCTGCCGCCGCCCAGGGAGACCAGGCCCACCAGCAGCACAGCGGAAAAATAGATGGTTCGTTGCATGGACAAGTGCCAAAACTATCGGCACGCATGCGGGCCTTTGCCCAAGGGGCGTGCCACTTGTCAACACAGCGTGCGGGATCTGCACTTGTTGCCCTTTGCACCGGGCAGGTAATTTCGTGGCCGCACCAACGTTCCATCGCCGTGGCCCGCCTGCACGCATTCCTGCTTTCCTTCTTGCCGTTGCTACTGTTCGGCCAAGCTGTTCCACCCACCTTGCATGGCGCATTGATCCATGCACTGGAAGGCATTGGAACGGCCACCACCGATGCCGGACGCGACAGCGCCAGCCAGCGCGTGAAACAACTGCTTGGCGAGGTGCTGCGTTCGGACAGCGCCATGCAGGCGCGTTTCACAGGGGTGCCCATCACGCGGGTGGATGCACCTGATGGCGCATTCCGGTTGTTCACGTGGAATGTGAAACAGGCCGATGGAACGTTCCGCTTCGAAGGGATGCTGCTGGTGGCCGACAAGGACGGGCCGGAGCTGTACGCGCTTCACGACAAAACCGCACAGATCACCAAACCGGAGAGCGCACAGCTCAGCCCCGAAAATTGGTATGGTGCTGTCTACTATGAAGTGGTCCCGGTGAAAGCGGGCCGTAAAACCTACTACACCCTGCTGGGCTGGAAGGGCCAGAGCCAGGTGGAGACCCGCAAAGTGATCGACGTGCTGTACCTGGCAGGCCGCACGCCGCGGCTCGGGGCGCCACTGTTCGCCACCGGCAACAAACGGCAAAGCAGGATGGTCTATGCCTACACCGCGCAGGCCAACATGCTACTGCGCTGGGAGCCGGCCTACAAGTCCATCGTACTGGACCACCTCTCGACCACGGTGCCCGAGCTGGCCGGCCAACCGGCGTTCATGGCGCCCGACCTCTCCTATGACAGCTTCACCTGGGAGAAGGACCATTGGCAATTCCGCCGCGATGCGGACCTGCGCGGAACGGACCGTGGCAAGCCGTACAACGCACCTCCCAAGTAACCCGGACGGGGCAGGGCACACGCACCAACAACACCGGGCATGGAAGTTCCGGCGGGCATGCCGTACTTCGCAGCCGATGGAGGCAACCCGGCTGTTGATCAAGAACGCCAAAGCACTGGTGGGCGTGCACCCGCCCGGCGTGGGCCGCGTGCAAGGAGCGGACATGCGTGTGCTGCCCTTGTTGGAAGATGGATGGCTGATGGCCGAGAACGGCATCATCACCGCCATGGGCATCGAAGCGGATTGGCCCGGCATCGCGGATTGGAACGGCTTGGAAGTGATCGATGCCACGGGCCGCTACGTGCTGCCGGGATGGTGCGACCCGCACACCCACACGGTGTTCGCCGCCCCGCGCGAAGGGGAATTCGTGGACCGCATCAACGGCCTGAACTACGAACAGATCGCCGCCAAGGGCGGGGGCATCCTCAACAGTGCCGCCAAGCTGCGGCAGATGCCCGAGGACGACCTGTACCACCGGGCCAAGGCCCGCGTGGAGGAACTGATGGCCCAAGGCACGGTGGCCCTGGAGATCAAGAGCGGCTACGGGCTGGACCTGGAGAGCGAGCTGAAGATGCTCCGCGTGGCCAAACGCCTCAAGCAGTCGCTGCCCTTGCAGGTGCGCTCCACGCTGCTGGCGGCCCATGCGATCCCGCCCGAATACAAGAGCGACCGCACCGGCTACCTTGACCTGATCGTGAATGTGCTGCTTCCGCGCGTGGCGGAGGAAGGGCTGGCCCACTATGTGGACTGCTTCTGCGAGCGCAACTACTTTACCGTGCCGGAAATGGAGCGGATCTTGGAAGCCGGCACCCGTTATGGACTTCCGGGCAAGGTGCACGTGAACCAGTTCAGCAGCATGGGCGCCATCGCGGCCGCCGTGGCCAACGAAGCCTTGAGCGTGGACCACCTGGAAGTGATGGAGCCCGCCGATATCGAAGCCTTGCGCGGTTCGGGCACCATCCCCACGCTCCTGCCCTCGTGTTCCTTCTTCCTGGGCATACCGTACGCGCCGGCGCGCGCACTGATCAACGCCGGGCTGCCCGTGGCCCTGGCCACCGACTTCAACCCGGGCACCACGCCCAGCGGCAACATGAACCTGGTGGTGGCCTTGGGCTGCATCAAGCTGCGCATGCTGCCGGAGGAAGCCGTCAATGCGGCCACGCTCAACGCCGCAGCGGCCATGGGCCTCCACCAGGAACTGGGCAGCCTTACCGTGGGCAAGCGCGCCAGCTGCATCATCACCCGGCCCGTGCCCTCGATCGCCTATCTGCCATACGCCTTCGGGCAGGACCACATCGACACCGTGATCATTGATGGAAAACCCGTCCGGTCAGGAGCATCCGCAGCCTGAACTGCCGCCCTTCCGGCCTGCCGGGCTGGAGATGGCCCGCGGCCTGCTTTACTTCTCACTGGTGTTCATGACCTTCATGTTCGCCCAGATGGTCGCGCTCATCTGGCAGGTGTGGGCACATGCTCCGGAGCTGCACGCCAATGGCTTCAGCCTGTCCACCTTGGATTCCGCCGCATTCCAAACCTACTGGGCGGACCTGGGCACCAACGGCGATGTACTTTCCCTGGTAAGCCTGGTGGCCGATGGGACCTGCCTGCTGTTCTTCTTCACCATCGTATACAACTGGAAGGCAGAACGCACCCGCCATTTCCTGGCCATGCAGTGGCCTCCCTTGCGCGTGCTGCTGCAATGGGCAGGCTACTTTCTGGTGCTCTTTGCAGCCCTTGAGGGGCTCGCCCGCCTGCTCCCCGACATGGACAGTGCCTTCATGCGCAAGGTGCTCGGCTCGGTGACCAACTATCCGCTGATGATCATAGGACTGGGGCTGATGCCCGCGCTCTTTGAGGAATTCCTGTTGCGCGGCCTGCTGTACGGGTCCTTGCGCCACCTGTTGGACAAGCACGTTTCGGTGGCCATCGTGGCCGGCGTGTTCACCTTGGTGCACCAGCAGTACGACTGGTACATCCTGCTGCTCTATGTGCTGCCGCTCGGTGTATTCCTCGGCTATGCCCGTGCGATCACCGGCTCCATTTGGACAGGTGTGCTGCTGCACTTGCTGAACAACCTGGCCAGCATGATGCTGCCCCAAGGGGGGTGATCTGCAGGCATGCCTGGCGGTATGCGCATGGAGCAGTTCGCCAGCTTGCAGGCCGAGGCTTCCCCGAAGCAGGTCCTGACCTTGCGATCACCATGGCACCCGTAGTTTTGCGGTCCATTTAATACCCTGAAAGCATGCCCATCATCGAATGCGTACCCAATATCAGTGAAGGACGCGACCGTGCCAAGATCGACGCCATTGCCGCCGTGGTGGAAACCGTGGAAGGCGTGCGCCTGCTGGACGTGGATCCCGGAAAGGCCACCAACCGCACCGTGATCACCTTCTCGGGCGAGCCCGGCCCGGTGTGCGAAGCAGCCTTCCGCTTGGTGAAAAAAGCCCAGGAAATGATCGACATGAGCCTGCACCAGGGCGAGCATCCGCGCTTCGGCGCCACGGACGTGTGCCCCTTGGTACCCATCAGCGGCATCACGTTGGAAGAGCTGGTGCCCCATGCACACCGGCTCGGGCAACGCATCGGCGAAGAACTCGGCATCCCCGTGTATGCCTACGAGGCGGCCGCCCGCGAAGGGAAACGCCGCAACTTGGCCAACAACCGGGCCGGGGAATACGAGGGCCTGGAGAAAAAACTGCAGGACCCGGAGTGGAAGCCGGACTTCGGCCCGGCCCATTGGAACGAGAGCGTGCGCCGCAGCGGTGCCACCGCCGTGGGGGCCCGCAAGGTGTTGATCGCCTACAACATCAACCTCAACTCCACCAGCGTGCGCCGCGCCAACGCCATCGCCTTCGACCTGCGCGAAAGCGGCCGCGCCAAGCGTGAAGGCGGTACCCTTACCGGCAAGCTGGTCAAGGATGAGCAGGGGCAACCGGTCATGGTGCCGGGCAAGCTGAAGGCCGTTAAGGGCATCGGCTGGTTCATTGAGGAGTACGGCATCGCCCAGGTATCGCTGAACTTGAACGACACCGATGCAACCCCTCTTCACGTGGCCTTTGACGAGGCGTGCAAGAGCGCAGCCGCACGCGGCATCCGCATTACCGGCAGCGAGCTGGTGGGCCTGGTGCCCAAGCAGGCCTTGCTGGATGCCGCCGACTTCTTCCTGCGGCGGCAGCAGCGCAGCTTGGGCATACCCGAGCGGGAAAAGATCCACCTTGCCGTGAAGTCGCTCGGCTTGGACGACCTGGCCCCGTTCGATCCGGCAAAGAAAGTGATCGAATACCAGTTGCAAGACCCCGCAGCCAGCCCCTTGGTACAGCTCAGCCTCATCCGCTTCACCGAGGAAACCGCGCGGGAAACGCCCGCACCCGGCGGCGGGTCGGTGGCCGCCATCGTGGGGGCCATGGGCACGGCCCTGGGCGCCATGGTGGCCAACCTCAGCGCCAATAAGCGCGGCTGGGACGACCGTTGGGAGGAGTTCAGCGATTGGGCCGTGAAGGCCGAAGGCTACCGCACCCGGCTGCTTGAGCTGGTGGATGAGGATACACGGGCCTACGAACAGATCATGCAGGCCCTGCAATTGCCCAAGCACACCCCCGAAGAAGCCGCCGCACGCAAGGCCGCGCTGCACGAGGCCACCAAGGGCGCCATCCTGGTGCCGCTGGAAACGCTGCGCGTGTGCGTGGCCAGCATGGAGGTGGCGCAGGCCATGGCCCGCATCGGCATGCCCAGCAGCGTGAGCGACGCGGGCGTGGGCGTGATGTGCGCCCGCACCGGCGCCCTGGCCGCATACCTCAATGTGCGCACCAATTTCAAAGGCTTCGAGGATGCGGCGTTCCAACGATCCGTAATGACCGAGGCCGATGAGCTGAAAGCCAAGGCCGAGCAGATCGAGCAGGAGGTGATGGAGGCCACCTTGGCCAAACTTTGACCGATCGCGTATAAGCGGCTTGGCCGGTCCTTGGCGGCCTGCCTATCTTGTACGCATGCCGTCCGCAAACCGTATCCCCTCATGACCCGCAAGCTGCTGCTGCGCCAGGTCATGGGCCGGGTGCTGTACTCCTTCCCCCTTCAGCTGGTGGTGCTTCACCTCAAGAAGAACCACGTAATGCTGCTTTGCTGGCTGCTGCTCTTCGGGTACGTCACCGGTTCGGTGGGCCGCAAGTACGGCGTTCCCTCCATCTTCCTCTACCCGGAATACTTCGGCAAGGCCAGCATCCTCTCCTTCCTGCTGTTGGGCTTTTCCCTCGGCGGCTTCATCACGGCGTTCAACCTCTTCACGTACATCTTCCACGCGTACCGCTTTCCGTTCGTGGCCACCTGGTCGCGCCCCTTCCTGAAGTTCAACATCAACAACGCCATCATCCCCTTGGCTTTTGTGCTCACCTACGTTTGGCACTCCGCCAAATTGCAGGTGGACAAGGAGCTGATCGGCCCGGGTGCCACCGCACTGCACCTGATCGGGTTCCTGTTGGGCATCGGCTTGTTCCTGCTGATCGCCTTGCTGTACTTCTCGCGCACCAACATCGACATCGTGAAGGTTACCGGATCCGATGCCGATGCGTTCCGGCCCGAACCGATCATGGAGGACATCATGTCGGCCATGCCGCAGCGGCCCAGCCAACAGCGTAAAGCGAACCGCTGGCTGCGCCGCCAGCAAAACACGCGCAAGTGGCGCGTGGACACCTACATTTCATGGCCTTTCCAGATCAAACTTACCCGCGGCATCAAGCACTACGACCCGGAGCTGCTGCGCGCGGTGCTCTGGCAGAACCATGTCAATGGCAGCATCTTCCAATTGGCCGTGGCGGTGGCCTTCATCGCCTTGGGCATCTTCAGCAATACCTCCTTCTTCGCCATTCCCGCCGGTGCCAGCATCGTGCTGCTGTTCACCATCCTGCTGATGCTGTTCAGTGCGGCCAGCAGCTGGCTCAAGGGCTGGATGATCACCTTGCTGCTCGGCGGCACGGTGCTGCTCAACATGATCAGCCATGGCACACAGGATTTCCTGTATGACACACAGGCATACGGACTGGACTACCAGGCGGCTCCTGCGGTATACGACCGCGAGGCCATTCTTAAAGCCGCCACGGACACTGCTGCGGCGCGGCGGGATGCACAAGCCCATTTGGCCGTGCTGCAACAGTGGTTGCGAAACAACCAGGCCTTGCCCCACGCCGGTGAAAAGCCGCCCTTGGTGATCATCAATACCAGCGGCGGCGGATCGCGGGCCATGCTCTGGACCTTCCGCTGCATGCAGGTGGCCGACAGCCTCTTGGGCGGGCAGCTCATGGAACGCACCGCCCTGCTCACCGGCAGCAGCGGCGGGTTGATCGGCGCCACCTACTACCGCCAACTGGCCCTGGGCGAAAAGCACGGAGAACCCATGGACCCCGGTGCACCGCACCATTTGGACCGCATGGCCGCCGATATTCTGAACCCCGTGGTGTTCAGCATGGTCACCAATGACATGTTCATCCGCTACCGTGATGTGCACGACGGCGACCGCTCTTATACCATGGACCGCGGCTACACGTTCGAATCGCGCCTGAACGCCCTGACCGACGGCCTGCTGGACATCCGCCTGAAGGATATGGCCGAGGCCGAACGAAAGGCCGAGACGCCCCTGCTGGTGATCAGCCCCACCATTCTCAACGATGGCCGCCGGTTACTGATCAGCTCCCAACCCGTCGCCTACTTGGCCAACATCCAGCCCACCGGCCCCGTTCATGCCACGGTGGAGCCGGAAAGCATCGAGTTCGGCTCCTTGTTCAAAGGCCAGGATGCGCAGAACCTGAAGCTCTCCAGCGCCTTGCGCATGAGCGCCACCTTCCCCTATGTCACCCCCGTGGTCACCTTGCCCAGCGAACCCAGGATGCGCGTGATGGATGCGGGCGTTCGGGACAACTACGGCTACCGCACCACCTTGTCCTTTCTGCACGCCTACCGCACCTGGTTGGCCGAAAACGTGGGGCGGGTAGTGGTTATCCAACTGCGCGACAAGCAGCAGCAGCTCAAGGTGCGCAATGTGGGCCAATCGTTGCTGGGCCGCCTCTTCCAGCCCGTGGGCAGCGTGTACGGCAACTTCATCCGGGCACAGGACCAGGACTTCGACCTCGCGCTGAAGGCGGCCGACGCGTGGATGCCGGTGCCCTTGGACGTGATTAACCTGCAACTATGGCTGGACAAAGATGCCCAAGTGAGCCTGAGCTGGCACTTGACGGCGTTGGAAAAGCGCCTGGTGCTGTCCATGGTCCATACCCCGGACAATCGGGAAAGCCTGGAAACGCTTCACCGCCTGGTGCTGGGAGAAACCGCGCTCAGCGCAGCTCCTGCCGGTGGAATTCCAACAGCCCCGGCAACGGGTCCTGCACCGCAGCGGTGAGCGTGATCCGTTGGTGCTCCAAGGCTTCCGCCAGCTGGTTGCGGAAGCCGAACGCCACCGAACCAACCGCCCGCAGTTCCATCGGGGAGCCAGGCGCAAAATACCGTTGAAGCAACCGCGCCAACGCTGAGAATCGTGCCCGTAGCAGCCCGATCACGTAGGGATCGCTTTGGTGGCGGGCCAGTGCCTTGGTGAAGGAGGCCACGAACGCCTGCGGCGCCGGTGACCTGTACACGGCCTCCAGCACGGCGGGCAGGTCAGGGCCTTGGGGAAACATTGCGGTTACCACGGGGGCCGGAAGCAACCCGTGCAATGCGTCATGCAGCAGCTGCTTGCCGATGTCGGCGCCACTGCCTTCATCCCCCAGGATGAAGCCCAGCGACGGCATGGGGGTGTGCACCTGCTTGCCGTCGTAATGGCCCGCATGCATTCCGGTGCCCAAGATCAACACCAGTCCGGTGCCCGTGCCATATTGGCTGCGGGCCGCGCCCAGGAGGTCGGTGGCCACTTCCACGCGGGCACCGGGCCACACGGCGGCCAAGGCATCGTGCATGCGCCCGGCCCGGGCAGGATGACCGCAGCCGGCCCCGTAGGCCATGACCTGCAGGGGCTCTTCGCCAAGTTCCACGCGCAGCGCCCGCAGGGCTTGCTGCAGCGCCGCGGGATCACCAGTGGAGGGGTTGTAGCCCGGAAATGAGCCCGGAAGGATGGACACGCCGGCGTTGCCGGCCAAGGCCCAGCGCGAACTGCTTCCTCCGATATCGGCGATCAACAAGGGCATGGTGGCGCAAGGTGGCAAACGAAGGCCACCCGGCCATCACGCGTTGAAAAGGAATTTGTTGGGGCTTACCAGCCCGTGCTTCACGGCATAAAGCACCAATGCCGCCGTGTTGTTCACGCCCAGCTTTTGCATGATGTTCTTGCGGTGGGTGGTCACCGTGTGGGCGCTCAGGCAGAGCCGATCGGCGATGCGGGTGTAGGAAAAGCCCTCGGCGATCAAGGCAATGACCTGGGCCTCCCGATCGCTCAAGGTTACCGGGCTGCAGTCCAACGCCGGTTGGAACAGCCTGTCGGGCTTGAGGGAAGCCGCCTCGATGGCCCGCAGGATCTTCCCACAGAAGAACTTCTGGCCGTCGCCGGTGTAGAGCACGGCATCGATGATCTCGTCCCGCTTGCAGTCCTTCTTGATGTAGCTGGCCACGCCGGCCCGCAGGGCGCTCATCAGCGCCATCTGCGAGGGATCGGGCGTGATGGCCACGAAGCGTGTGCGCGGATGCTTGCGCAGCGCGTCGCGCACTGCTTCCGCCCCGAAGCCTTCGGCGGTGTGGTCGATCATCACCACGTCGGGCTGCAGGGCCTCGATCTTCGCCAGCATGTCTCCGGCATCCAGCGCCTCCCCTACAATGGTGATGCGCGGCACCGGTTCCAATATGCAGCGCAGGCCCACGCGCGTGAGCTCGCTCTTGTCGGCCAACAACGTCTTGATCCGCATAGCTTGTTTAGAATGATCCTAAAGATGCTGCGAATGTACGCCGCAACGTGGATCACCGCACGCCTTTATGCGTGCAACTCCGGAGAACCCACCGGGAAGGTGCATCCTTCCTGGGCCGCCATGCTGTTGGGGAAGATGGCCACGGCTTCAGCCACCAGCGGCCCCACCTCCTTGTAGCGCGAGCTGAAGTGGCCCAGCAGCAACTGGCCCACGCCGGCCTGCTTGGCGATGGTGGCCGCCTGCCCGGCGGTGCTGTGCATGGTTTCCTTGGCGCGCCCGGCCAATGCCTGGGTGAAGGTGGCTTCATGGTAGAGCAGGTCCACCCCTTGCAGCAGGGGCACCAGTTCGGGCGCAAAGGCCGTATCGGAACAGTAGGCATAGCTGCGGGCAGGGGGCGGTGCGGCGGTCAGTTCCGCATTGGGCACCACGGTGCCGTCGGGCAGCAGGAGGTCTTCGCCAGCTTTCACGGCCTTGCGCGCATAATGCGGGATGAGGGCCACGCGCTCCTTGAGCAATCGCCGGGGGTGTCCGGCTTCGCGGAAGAGGAACCCGGTGCATTCGATCCGGTGGCGCAGGGCCAGCGCCGTAACACGGAGCTGGTCATCACCATGCACCAAGGCGCCGCTGAGGTGGGGCACGGCATGGATGTGGAGCGGGAAGCGCAGGTAGGTTTGCGACACGCGCAGTTGCACCTCGATCACTTCTCGCAGGCCGGCAGGGCCGTGCACGTGCAGTTCCTTCAGGCGGCCTTGCAGATGCATGCTGCTGATCAGGCCCATGAGCCCCAGATAGTGGTCGCCATGAAGGTGGCTGATGAAGATCCGTTCAATGCGGCCCATGTTCACCTGGGCCATGCGCAGGCGTTCCTGGGTGCCTTCTCCGCAATCCACCAGGAACAGGCGTTCCTGCATGTTGAGCAATTGGGCCGTGGGGAAACGCCCCCGCGCAGGCAGGGCGGCACCGGTACCCAGGGTGGTCACCTCGAAGCGCATGGGGCAACCCAACGAAAAGCCCCCGCATTCACGGGGGCCACGTACACCGGAAGTGTGATCATCTCAGCGGTTCACCATCATCCTGCCCGTCCAGGTGGTGCCTGCGGCCTCCACGCGGTAGAGATAGATGCCGCTTTCCAGCCCCTCCTTGCCGAAGGGAAGGCGATTGACACCTGCTTTGCCCTGGATGCTCCTGGCCCACAACTCCTCGCCCACCAAGTTGAACACTTTCACCTTCACCGGCACCGCCTTGGAGAGGCTGAACTCGATCGTGGTGCGCTCGGCGAACGGGTTGGGCACGTTTTGCACTTTGCCCAAAGGCGCTTGGGCCGCTTCCGCCACCCCTGCCGCATCCGCGATGGTGATGGAGTAGCCGGCGAACTCCATGGGAATGGCTTGGGTCATGCCGAAGATCTGCACATACCCCACCACTTGTATCGCGAGGTTGAAGGTACCTGTTTGGGTGGGCGTGCCTTCCAGCAAACCGCACCCTACCTGCCCGGTGAGGTAGGTGCACGGCGCGCTGGTTTGGGAGTTGCAGATATTGGCCACGCCCGGAGGGAGGCCGGTGATCTGGGTCAACGCAATGGAATCAATGGCGAACCCGGAAAACGCCGGGTCCACCAGGCCGGCATCCTCAGGCACCAGGACTTGCAGGGTATCTGAATAGAAGACGGCCACGGTGCCGGAGATGAAGTTCTCGGTGGTGTCCGGCCAAACGCCATAGACACTGTCCGCGTAAAGCGGGTTGGGGATGCACTGGGAGAAGCCCGCCATGCCCACGGCCATGGAGGCGGTGAAGAGTAACGCTCTGGTCATGCTCCCTGCTGCTTGTTCACGTCCTTCTCCAATTCTTCCATGTAGAGCAAGTCCACGGCTTCATCCAGCGTGGGGGTGATGGACAGCACGCTTTCCAACTGGCTGATCTGGATGAGCTTCATCACGGAATCCTGCAGGGCGCAGATCACCAAGGTGCCGTTGACGCCCTTGCAGAGGCGGTTGGCCACCAGCAGCGCGCTCAATCCGGAACTGTCGCAGTAGCGTGTGCGCCCCATGTCGATGATGATGTTGCGCACGTTGGTCTTGTTGAGGTACACCAGTTCGCTCTTGAGCTCCGGCGCGCAAGTGGTGTCCAATTTGTCCACGTTGGCCACAACCAAGGTGTATTTGTCCTTGTTGGTAATGGTGAAGTTCATGTGCTGTGCTTTACAAGCGCTGCGGTCAAAGATAATCAGGTGATCGGTTTGTGCCCATGGCAGCGGAGTATTTATCACCTATGTACGGGTGATAAATCCGCTTCTCGGTCATGCCTTGGGGGTGCGGTCCACTCCGCCGGCCAGCAGGAACAGCACGGCCATGCGCACGGCCACGCCGTTTTGCACCTGGTCCAGGATGATGCTGGCGGTGCCATCGGCCACCTCACTGGTGATCTCCACCCCGCGGTTGATGGGCCCCGGGTGCATGATGACGATGGGCTTGCCGATCGCCTCATAGCGCTTGCGGTCCAGCCCGAAGAGCATGGCGTATTCGCGCAGCGAGGGGAAGTTCGCGATGCCGTCGCCGCCTTGCCGCTCCAGTTGTATGCGCAGCATGTTGGCCACATCGCACCAGCGCAAGGCTTCGTTCAGGTCGTGGGTAACCTCCACGCCCAATTCCTTGGCGTAGCGGGGCATCAGCGTGGTGGGGCCGCACAGCACCACTTCGGCGCCCAGCTTGCGCAGGCACAGGATGTTGCTCAAGGCCACGCGTGAGTGCAGGATGTCGCCCACGATAGCCACCTTCACGCCCTTGATGCGGCCCAGCTTTTCGCGGATGCTGTACGCGTCCAGCAAGGCTTGCGTGGGATGCTCGTGGGTACCGTCGCCGGCGTTCACGATGCGGGCATCCACATGGCGGCTCAGGAAGACGCCCGCTCCGGGATCGGCATGGCGCATCACCACCATGTCCACTTTCATGGCCAGGATGTTGTTCACCGTATCCACCAGGGTCTCCCCTTTTTTGGTGCTGCTGGAGCTGCTGCTGAAGTTCACCACGTCGGCGCTGAGCCGCTTTTCGGCCAGCTCGAAGCTGATGCGGGTGCGGGTGCTGTTCTCGAAGAAGATGTTGGCCACGGTGATGTCGCGCAGCGACGGCACCTTTTTGATGGGCCTGGCCAAGACCTCCTTGAACCCGTCGGCCGTGCGGAACACCAGCTCCACGTCCTCCGCCGTCAGGTCGTCGATCCCCAGGAGGTGGCGGGCGCTCAACGCTTCGTTCATCGGTTTGTGCGCTTGAGCAGTACGCGGTCCACCCCGTCGCTTTCCTGCCATTCCACGGTAACGTGGTGCCCGTCGATGCTGTCCACGTAGCGCCCCACGAAATCCGGCTGGATGGGCAGCTCCCGGCTGAACCGCCGGTCGATGAACACCATGAGCTCCACGGAACGCGGCCGGCCGAACGCCAGCAAGGCATCCAGGCCGGCGCGGATGCTGCGGCCGGTGTACAGCACGTCGTCGATCAGCACCACGCGCCGGTTCTCCACGCTGAAATCCATGGCGGTGGTGCCGGGGATGGCGGTAACGGCGCGCTGGCGGAAGTCGTCGCGGTGGAAGGTGATGTCCAATTCACCATAGGCGATCTGGCCCTCGCCGCTGATGCGAAGCAGTTCCTTGCGCAGCCGCCGGGCGAAATACACTCCCCGGGGTTGCAGCCCCACCAAGGCGGTTTCGCCCAACGTGCCGCGGTCTTCGAGCAACTGGTGGCACAGGCGCCGTACCGTCAGGTCGAATGCCTCGCGCTCCAAGATGGTGAGGGCCTGCATCGGCGGCGAAGATAAAGGGACTGCCTGCTCCCCGGCATCCTCGGAGGAAGCCAGCAGCCCGGGCACGCACCGGCCATCCAAGGCAAATTGCGGTACTTTGCATCATGGTTTCCACCCATCGACCCGCCCGGATCCTGTTGGTGTGCTTAGGCAACATTTGCCGTTCCCCCATGGCCGAGGGCCTGCTGCGCACCCTTGCGCAGCAGCGCGGGCTGGCGGTGTTCACCGATTCCGCCGGCACCGGCAGCTCCCACCTGGGCCAAGCACCCGATCGGCGCGCCCAGGCCGAAATGCGCAAGCACGGCATGGACATCAGCGATCTGCGCGCGCGCCTGTTCACCAGCGCCGACTTCAGCCGCTTCGACCTATTGCTGGCCATGGACAGCCGGAACCTGGCCGATATGCGGCGTTTGGCACCCGGCCCGGACCTGGCCGCCAAGGCCCGCCTGATGCTGGATTGGTCTTCCCGCGACAAAGGCGGCGACGTGCCGGACCCTTGGTACGGCGGGCAGGAAGGTTTTGCCCATGTACACCGGCTCTTGGACGAGGCCATCGGGAACCTGCTGCAAGAGCTCGGCAATGAAGCTTGACGGCGCACTGTACCTGTTGCCCGTTTGGTTGGGCGATGGCGGGGGGCCGGAGCTGCTTCCACCGGTGAACATCGCCGTGGCGGAACGGGTGAAGCTCTTCTTCTGTGAACACGAACGCACGGCACGCAGGATGCTGCGGCGCATGTCGGCCGCCATTGACCTCGGCGCCCTTGAGCTCCTGGTGCTGGACAAGGACACCCCGGCAGCGGACCTGGATGCCTACGCCAGGTTGCTGGGCACGCAGGATGCCGCCATCATCAGCGAGGCGGGCATGCCCTGCATTGCCGATCCCGGCGCACGGCTGGTGGCCGCCGCCCACCGCAAGGGTGTGCGCGTGGTGCCGCTCACCGGCCCCTCCTCGTTGTTCCTGGCCTTGGCAGCATCGGGGCTCAACGGCCAACAATTCGTGTTCCACGGCTACTTGCCGAGGGAACCGGCGGCACGGCGGGCGCAGCTCAAGAAGCTCGAACAGCACGCCCAACAGTCCGGTGCGGCACAGCTGTTCATCGAAACGCCCTACCGCAACGATGCGCTCCTTGCCGACCTGCTGGCGCACTGTTCCGAACACAGCCTGCTGTGCCTTGCGGTAGACCTGGGGCAACCCGGCGGCAGCGTGGATACGCGCAGCGTGGCCGCTTGGCGCAGATCCCTGCCGGTGCTGGGCAAACGCCCCTGCGTATTCATTCTGGGCAAATAGGATCGTGCCCTGCACACGATCTTCGCGGCCCGCAACACGCACCACCATGGAAGAAGGATATGTAAAGACCAGCGTTGAACAAGGCATCGCCACCGTTACCTTCCACCACCCGAAGAGCAACAGCTTGCCGGGCGCGGTGCTTTCCGCTCTGGCCGGGCAGATCACGCATGCGGGCAACAACAAGGAAGTGCGCGTGATCATTCTGCGCAGCGACGGGGACAAGGCATTCTGCGCGGGAGCCAGCTTTGATGAGCTCACGGCGATCACCACGCAGCAGGAAGGCCTCACCTTCTTCAACGGTTTCGCGCTGGTGATCAACGCGATCCGCACCGTGCCCTGCCTGGTGCTCGGGCGGGTGCAGGCCAAGGCCGTGGGGGGCGGCGTGGGGCTGGCCGCCGCCGTGGACGTGTGCTACGCGCATGACAGCGCGGCCATGCGCTTGAGCGAGCTGGCCATCGGCATCGGGCCGTTCGTGGTGGGCCCTGCGGTGGAACGCAAGGTGGGCACCTCGGCCTTTGCGCTCATGAGCAGCACCCCGGCCGCCTGGCGTTCGGCACAATGGGCGGAACAAAAAGGCCTGTATGCCGCGTGCTTCCCGACCGTGGCCGAGCTGGATGCCGCCGTAAGTGCACATGCCCGCGAACTGGCCGGTTACAGCCCTGAGGCCATGGCCGACCTGAAGCGGGTGCTGTGGCGCGGCACCGGTGATTGGGGCACCCTGCTGCCCGAACGCGCCGCCGTGAGCGGCCGGCTGGTGTTATCGGCCTTCACGCGGGAGGCCATTGCCGAATTCAAAAGGAAGGCCGCCGGGCGCTGAGCCAAGGCAACCCTGTGCGGCATTGTGCCGTAGGAACGCGTGGCCGCACGCAACCGCAAGGAAGCAGCGCGCGGTTCCCGGGCTGTGAGGAACTACTTCGCCACCACATCGCGCAAGGTGATGCTGCTGCTCTATGCGGCATCGCTCATCGTAGGCGTGGCCATCCTGGTGCAAAGCCACCGGGGAGGCAAGCAGGCGGAACAACAGCGGGCCATGGCCCGCCTGGCCGGTGTGTCCGGCACCTTGGCCGCCCAGCTCGACGGCAACCGCATTAACCGGCTGTTGGACGCTTACGACTCCCGCGGCATGTTGGTGAAGAACACCCAGGATGCCTGGTACTACGTGCTGCACGGCGCTTTGCTGCGCAGCAGGCAAGCGGCAGGCCTGGAGGCACCGCTGGCCATATTGGCCTTCGACACGCTGAAGCAGGAGCTTCAGATCGTGGCCACTTCCGCCGAACGGCCCGCCCTGCGCGATGCCTACACCGGGCCGGGCGCAGCACAGGCCCAACAGTTCCTGCGCAGCCCGGCGCACCAGCCGGTGCGTGCCGCCCTGACCGGGAACCTGGTGGCCATCGATCCCGTTGTTGATCGCACCGGCCACGTGGTGGGCGCCGTGCTGGCCCATGCCCCGTTGGCCCCGCTGGAAGCCGCATCCCACGGGGGCTTGCTGCGCGAAGTGGCCATCGTCATCCTGCTCTTCGGGGTGATCGGCGCGCTGTTGTTCCGGCGGGTGGGCCTGCTGGTACGGCGCGAAGAACAAGACCATGAACAGCTCCAACGCCGCCATGCAGGCGTTACCGACAGCATTGCCTATGCCGGAAAGATCCAATCGGCATTGATCCCTCCGGCAGAACGGTACCGCGAACAGTTTGATGATTTCTTCGTGCTCAACAAGCCGCGCGACATGGTGAGCGGCGACTTCCACTGGTACCATCGCATCAGCGCGCACGAGTGCCTGGTGGCCGCCGCCGACTGCACGGGGCATGGCCTGCCGGGCGCCATGATCGCCGCCATTGCCTGCTCCTTGCTGAACGATCTGGGCCGCGAAATGGCCAGCCATGATCCGGGCGAACTTTTGGCCGAACTGAACCGCCGGATGATCCGCACCCTGCACCAGGAAGGCCACCGCTCCGGGGCCGGTGACGGGATGGACATCGCCCTGTGCCGGATCAACCGGCACACGCGCGAGCTGCTGTTCGCCGGGGCCTTTCGCCCGTTGTACTGGATGCACCAAGGCACCCTGCGGTCGATCAATGGAGAGCGAATGCCCGTGGGCGGGTCGCAGCACGGCCTGGAACGCCGGTTCACCACGCACCGCCTGACCTATGCCGCAGGCGACAGCATCTACCTGTTCAGCGACGGCTATGTGGACCAGTTCGGCGGGCCCCAACGGCGCAAATTCATGGCCAGCAGGCTCAACCAGATCCTCGCGGCCAACCAAGGCAAGCCCATGGCCGCACAAGCCGAAGCGCTGGACCAGGCCTTCATGGAATGGAAAGGCACCCTGCCGCAGGTGGATGACGTGTGCATGCTGGGCATTGCCGTATAGCCCCGCTTGCAGCACTCCACCGCCGAAGGATCCCGATCGCGCAGCGCATCGCGCCAGGCCCGCATGGTGCAGCAGCCGCGCCATCCTTCTATATTTGGTCGCTCAACCCGGTCCCAATGGGTTGATCATTAGAAGCGCATGGCATCAAAGAGCGAGTTGATCGCCCGCATGGAAGAGCTGCTCCAGCACACGGACGTGGAGCAATCGGCCGAAGCGGTGGAATCCTTGAAGGAAAACTACGAGGCGGTAGTGGCTGCGGAAAAAGCGGAGGCCCAGGCGCGAGCCGCGGAAGCCGCACAGGAACAAGAAGCACCCGCGGAGCAGGAGGCAAACGACCGGACGGGACCGCCACCGGCAGCCACGCCCAAGCAGGTGGCCGAGCCCCAGCCGATGGAATCCGCCCCGCTGAACGACGAGGAGGACAAGCGGTTCAAGCAACTGCTCGATGCCTTCAACACCAAGGTGAACGACATCCGGCGCCAACGCCAGAAGGAGGAGCAGGACAACCTGGCGGCGAAGCAGGGGGTGATGGCCGAATTGCGCGAGTTGATCGCCAACGAGGAGAACATCGGCAACGCGTTCCACCGCTTCAATGAACTCGGCGAGCACTGGAAGCACATCGGCCCCATTCCCCACCAGAGCTTCCGCGAACTGCAGCAGGAATACAACCAGCTGCGGGAAGATTTCTTCTACCACATCCGCATCTACAAGGACCTGCGCGACCACGACCTGCGCAAGAACACGGCGCTCAAGCAGGCCTTGGTATCGGACATGGAGGCGGTGCAGCGGGTGGACACCGTGCGCGAGGCCGAACAACTGGTGAAGGAATACCAGGACAAGTGGCACCAGATCGGCCCGGTGGTGCGCGAAGAGCGCGAGGTCGTGAACGAAGCTTTCTGGAACGCCACCCGTGCGGTCTACGACCGGATCAACGACCACTACAAGGCGCGCCGGGCGGAACACGAAGCCAACTTGGCCGCCAAGGAAGGCCTGGTGGCCAAGGCCGCGGAAATCGCCAAGCAGGCCGAAGGCGCCACGGCAACCGAGTGGAAAACGCTGACCGACCAAGTGCTGGAACTGCAGCACACTTGGAAAAACATCGGCTTCGCCACCAAGAAGGACAACGAGCGCGTGTGGCGCGACTTCCGCGAAGCGTGCAATGCCTTCTTCGATCGGAAGAACGCGCATTTTGCCACGGTGAAGGCCCAGTTCAAGGCCGCCCGCGACAAAAAGGAAGCGCTGATCGCCCAGGCGGAAGCCTTGAAAGAGAGCACGGCCTGGCGCCAAACGGCCGACAAGCTGAAGACCCTTCAGCAACAATGGAAAGATGCAGGCCATGCAGGACAGCGCGACGAGCACAAATTGTGGACGCGCTTCCGCGAAGCCTGTGACGGGTTCTTCAAGGCCCGCAGCAGCAACTTTGAACAGCAGGACGCCGAACAAGCCCAACACGCCAAGGCCAAGGAAGAGCTGATCGCGGAGATCGAAGGGTTCACGCACACCGGCGACCGCCATGCCGACCTGGAGCACCTGAAAGCCTTCAGCCTGCGCTGGGTGAACGGCGGGCGCGTTTCGCCCAAACAATACGACAAGCTGAGCGCACGCTACCGCGCCGCGCTGGACAAGCAGTACGACCAGTTGAAGGTGAATGAGGGAGAGCGCCGCAAGATGTCCTTCCAGAACCGCCTGAACGAGATCACCTCCGCCCCCGACGGCAAGGAGCGCATCGAGCGTGAAAGCCGGTTCGTGAAGCGCAAGATCGAAGAGCTCCTGACCGAAGTGCGCCAAGGCGAAGAGAACATGGGCAAGTTCAACTTCAAGAGCTCGGCCGGCGAAGCGATGAAAAAGGAGATGGAAAAATCTTTGGAGCGCACGCGGCAAGAGATCGAAAGGTTGCAGGGCCAGCACAAACAATTGCTGGCCGAGCTGCGCGGCCCGGCCCCTGCCGCCAACGTGCCGGCCCCGGAAACGGAAGGATAGTCCCCGAGCAATTTTGCCACCCAACCCCAACGCTCACCAAAACCAACCGATCACATGGGCATGATGAAGGAATTCAAGGATTTTGCAATGAAAGGCAACCTCGTGGACATCGCCGTGGGCTTTGTCATGGGTGCCGCCTTCACCAAACTGGTCACGGCATTCACCGGTGGCATCGTATCCCCGTTGATCAGCCTGCTCACCGACAAGGTGAACTTCCAAGACCTGAAATGGGTGTTGCGCGACGGCGTGGCCGAAGTGAAGGATGCCGCCGGTGCGGTGAGCACTCCGGCGGTGGCGGAAGTGGCGGTGAAATACGGCGAGTTCCTGCAAACCACCATTGATTTCATCATCGTGGCCTTTGTGATGTTCATGGTGGTGAAGGCCGTGAACAAGATGAAGCAACCCGAGGCCGCCCCTGCCCCTGCGGGACCCACCGAAGACCAGAAGTTGCTGGCGGAGATCCGCGACCTGCTGAAGAAATAACGTATTGGCCCTTTGCTGCTGAAAGCCCCGGAACACCGGGGCTTTCTTCGTTGGCGCAGGGTGCGCCAGGACGGGCGGTGCCGTGCCCGATCACGGCAGGAAACGATGTGTTCCTGCTGCGGGATCGAAGGTTACGCCGCTGCCGCTGAACATGCGGGCCAGTTGGCCGGAAGCCATGGCCGCTGCGGGCAGCCCCTGCCATGCGCCTTCGCCGCCGCGCAGCAGCAGCAGGTGGTCGCAGAGGTCCATGGCCAATTGCAGGTCGTGGGTGCTGAAGAGCACGGTGCGGCCCTCCTGCCGGGCCACGGTGCGCAGCGTGCGCACCACGGCGGAACGGTTGGGCAGATCGAGGAAGGCCGTAGGCTCATCCAGCAACAGCACCGGAGTATCCTGGGCGAGGGCGCGTGCCAGCAGCACTTTCTGGATTTCCCCATCGCTACATGTGCCGATCAAGCGGTGCCGCAGGTGTGCCGCTCCCGTTCGCACCAAGGCCTGCTCCACGACCGCCTGATCATTCGGGGTGGTGCGCCCCCAGCGATCGGTCCATGGATGCCTGCCCAAGGCTACCAGGGTCTGCACGTCCAACAGCCCGGCCGGCGGCCTGCCGGTGAGCACCACGGCCAGCTTTTCGGCACGCCTGGCGGCAGGCATGGCGTGCAGGTCCTGATCATTGAGCAGCACGGCACCCTGCAGCGGCTGCTGCAACCCCGCCAAGGTGCGCAACAAGGTGCTCTTGCCGATGCCGTTGATGCCCATCAAGGCCGTGAGGCTGCCGGGAGGCAGTGAGAGGTTGATGTTGTGCAGCAGCACCTTGCCACCGTGGCCGATGGCCAGGTCGCGTGTTTGCAGGCGGGCGGTGGCCGTATGGCTCATGACCTCCCCCAATTTCGGCCGCTCCACAGCACCCAGATCACCACGGGAGCTCCCAGCAGGCTGGTCACGGCGTTCAACGGCAAGGTGGTTCCGCTCCATGGCAAGCGCACCAACAGGTCGCAGGCCAAGGCCAAGGCGATGCCCAGGAGCATGGTGCCGGGCATCAGCCACCGGTGATCGGCAGTGCGCAGGAAGGCCCGGGCCACATGCGGCACGGCCAAGCCGAGGAAGGCGATGGGCCCGCAACAGGCCGTGATCGAGGCTGCCAGCAGGCCGGTGGCCCAGATCGCGCGGCGGCGCACGCGCCGTACTTCCACGCCCATGCTGCGGGCATGCTCCTCACCGATGAGCAGGGCGTTCATCGGCTTTACCAGGGTGATCGCCAGCAACAGCCCTGCGGCCACGGGCACCAGCAACCACGGCAACCGGGCGGTTTCCATGCCGGCGAACGAGCCCATGCCCCAGAGCACGTATTCCTTGAGGGCCCCGGCCTCACCGGCAGCCTGCAACACGCTCACCAGGGCGGATGAGAGGTATCCCACCATAAGCCCCATGATCAGCAGGGTCACGCCGTCGCCGATGCGGCGGTCAGCCACGATGATCAGCAGCAGCACCGCCACGGCTCCTGCCACTGCCGCCAGCAACACCATCAGATCCTGCGGTATTGGCAACCCGGACCACCAGGGCCGCGACAACATCACCAGGGCAACGCCCAAGGAGGCACCGCCACTGATGCCCAGCACCCCCGGCCCGGCCAAGGGGTTGTGGAAGGTAGTTTGCATCAGCAGCCCCGCCGCGGCAAGGCCGGCCCCCGCTGCGGCGGCGGTGATCACCTGGGGCAGGCGCACCTGTAGGAGTATGACCTGGTGCGGACCGTCCAGGTCGCCCGCCAGCGCCAGCCACAGGTCCGCCAGCGGCACGTCCACACTGCCCATGGCCAGGCCCATCGCGGCGAACAGCAGGCCCAGCAACAGGAAAAGCAGCAACCATCCGCCGCGCTTGCGCATGCGGCAAACTTAGAGGGCACCGGCCATCCGGCACCGTTCACACAACTTGGGGCGGCCCTGGTCCGTGCGATCAGGTGCGTGGCCGATCTTTGCACCCACCATGCAAGAACACGCTTCCGTGATCCAACGCTTCCGCTGGGTGGCCCTGCTTGAAGGCCTCAGCTTTCTGGTGCTGCTATTCGTTGCCATGCCGTTGAAATACTGGGCGGGCATGCCATTGATGGTGAAATACACGGGCTGGGCGCACGGGGTGCTGTTCATCAGCTACATCGTGCTGGCGGTGCCCATGTTCACCCGGGTGAAATGGCCGGCCGAACGGATCTACGGAGTGGGCATCGCCTCGCTGCTGCCCTTCGGTACGTTCGTGATGGAACGCCGTTGGCTGCGTTAGGCTCAGCGCGCCGGGAGCAGCCCTTCGGGGAAGTAGCGTAGCATTACCGCGCTGGAGTTGTTCCAACCATTCTCGGGGCCCAGCTTGGCCATGCGGAAATCCAAGTACAGCGGCCGTGCGGAGGGCGGTGCATAGTGCGCCGGAAAGTCTTTGCCGTACTGCATGAGGCCTTGGATGAAGTAGAGGGCCACATCATAGCCCAGGAAGGCGTACTCGCCCGGCTCATTGGCATAGCGCGCGCGGTAGGCCGCAATGAATTCGTTCACGGCGGGTGATGACAGGTCGGCATGGGCACTGGCGGGCACGTGCACATTGAGCTTCACCATGGCGGCCACGTCCAAAGTGTTCAACGTGGTCCAGGCGTGCATGCCGTACACGGTGATCGCGTACTTGGGCACCAGGCTCGAGAACTTGGCCAGCACTGCGGTGATGAACTCCACATCTTCACTGGGCACCACCAGGATGTTGGGCCTTGCGGGATCCAGCTTGCCCACGGCGGCCGCTGCATCACGGCGGCTGCACGGCACCACCAACAGGCTATCGCGCAATTTGTTCCCCACGGACTGCAGCGCTTGCTGCAGCTCGCGGGCCACCAGGTCCTGCACTTCGCGCTCCTTGTAGATCTCCGGTTTGAGCAGCAGGATGTTGTCCCGGCCATGCGTGGCGGCCACGTGGCGTGCCATGAACTTCAATCGGTCCGTACGCCCGCCCACGGCCTTGCTCACCGAAGGATTGCCCAGCACCACCTTGTTGCTTTGCGGCACCGGGCATACCAGCGGCGTGCTGCCGGAAACCTTCACCAGGCCCTCAATGGCCGCGCGATGGAAAGGCCCGATGTAGAGGTCCATGCCGCGGACCGCATCGCTCTTGAACAGCTTGTTCCATTGTTCGGGCTTCATGCCGGTATCGAACACGTGCACCTCGGCGTTCAATCCGCGGGCTTGCAGCGTATCCAAGGCCAGGCCCAGGCCCGCGCGGAACTGCATGGCGGCATCGGTGGCCGATCCCGAGCGCATCTCCTCCTCACCGGCGATCGCCGAATCGCTGGCGGTGAACGGCAACAGCACGGCAATGCGGCGGTGTGCCGAAGGAACCGGCTTGGGCACGGCAGGCATCCGCAGGGCGGTGTCCGGCGCTTGCGGTGCCGCCACCCGGGGTATGCGCAGGTAGGTGCCGGCCTTCAAGCCTTCGGGCAAATTGCCGTTGGCCTCCTTGAGCTTTTCCACGGAGAGGTCGAAGCGTTTGGCCAAGGCGAACAAGGTTTCACCCGGCTGCACCAGGTGGAACTCATCCTGGTCGGTTACGGCGGGCAGCACGGCGGAGGGCGGTGCCGCAATGCTGGCGGCCACTTGGATGCGGAGCACCATGCCGATGGTGAGGCCTTGCCCGAGTTCCGGGTTCCAGCGCCGCAGGTCTTCCTGCCCTACCCCGTATCGCCGGGCGATGCCGTAGATGGTTTCCTTGCGGGCCACCGTGTGCAGCAGTTCCCCGTTGCCCAAGGCGGGGGCGTTTTTCAGTTCCTTTTTGGATTGTTCTTTTACGGGAACCAATAGCACCTGCCCCACACTGAGGCCTTCGGCCGCAGCAGGGTTGGCGCCGGTGATCGCCTCCAACGGCACGGCATAGTGCCTGCTGAGGCCGAAGAGGGTTTCCCCCGGGGCCACCGTGTGCACGAGGTACTTCTCCCCGTTGACCATGCGCACCTCCTGGCTTTGCACCTGCACGGCACAGCAGCCGAAGAGGAACAAGGCCAGCAGGAAGTTGCGCATCATTCCCATTCGATGGTGGCGGGCGGCTTGCTGCTGATGTCGTACACCACGCGGTTGACGCCCTTGACCTGATTGATGATGTTGTTCGAGATCCGTGCCAAAAATTCGTAGGGCAGGTGGCACCAGTCGGCCGTCATGCCGTCGGTGCTGCTTACGGCCCGCAGGGCCACGGCATTTTCATAGGTGCGCTCATCACCCATCACCCCTACGCTGCGTACAGGCAGCAGGATGGCGCCGGCCTGCCACACCGTGTCGTAGAGACCGGCGTCGCGCAGGCCTTGGATAAAGATGTGGTCCACTTCCTGGAGCAGGGCCACCTTTTCCGCGGTGATCTCGCCGAGGATACGGATGGCCAGGCCCGGACCGGGGAACGGGTGGCGGCCCAGGATGGCGGGATCCAGCCCGAGGGACTTGCCCACGCGGCGCACTTCATCTTTGAAGAGGGAGCGCAGGGGCTCCACTACCTTGAGATCCATGCGGGCGGGCAGGCCGCCCACGTTGTGATGGCTTTTAATGGTGACGCTGGGCCCGTGCACGCTCACGCTTTCGATCACGTCCGGGTAGATGGTGCCTTGGGCGAGCCACTTGATGTTGGTGATGCGTTTGGCCTCGGCATCGAACACTTCGATGAAGGTGCGGCCGATGGCCTTGCGCTTGGCCTCGGGATCCTCCAAGCCCTTCAACGCGGCAAGAAAGCGCTCGCGCGCATCCACCCCGGTGATGTTGAGGCCCATGGTGCGGTAGCTCTCCAGTACTTGGGCAAACTCGTTCTTGCGCAGCAGGGCATTGTCCACGAAGATGCAATGGAGCCGGTGGCCGATGGCTTTTTGCAGCAGCAACGCCGCCACGGAGCTGTCCACCCCGCCGCTGAGGGCGAGCACCACATGGTCTTCGCCGAGCTGGTGCCGCAACGCTTCCACCGTTTCCTCCACAAAGGCCTTGGGCGTGTGGTCCGCAGGGCAGCCGCAAACGCCAATGACAAAGTTCCGCAGCAGCTTCAGGCCATCGGTGGAATGGAACACTTCCGGGTGGAACTGCACGCCGAAAGTTTGTTCGCCCTTGAGCTGGAAGGCCACCACGGGCACGGCATGGGTGCCGGCCACCACCTCCATGCCGTCCGCTGCCTTCAGGATGCTGTCGCCATGGCTCATCCACACCTGGGACCCTGCGCGGATGCCCGTGAACAGGGGTTCCTGCACGAAGATGTTGTCCAGCAGGGCGCGGCCGTATTCGCGCACCTGGCTGCGCACCACCTGGCCCCCGGCGCGTTTGGCCAGCAGCTGCGCGCCGTAGCACACGCCCAGCACGGGCACACGCCCTTGCAAACCGCTGAGGTCGGTATCGGGAGCGCCCTCATCGAACACCGAGGCGGGGCTGCCGCTGAGGATCACGCCTTTCACGGTAGGATCCCCGGCAAAGCGGCCGGCTGCGCTGAACGGATGGATCTCGCAGTATACGTCCAGCTCGCGCACGCGCCGGGCCAGGAGCTGCGTGTACTGTGAACCGTGGTCGAGGATGAGGATCTTGGCTTGCAAGGGAGCACGTATTGGATGGGCCGCAAAGGTATTCGGGCAAACGGGATGGGCGGGCAGCCGGAACCGGCGAATAACGGGCGCTGTCCGGGAGCGGGTTCCCGTTCCATTCCGGTGATCCACCCTTCCATTTCCGAAGGGTCGCCACCGCGGCCGCAGCAGTTGCGATCGGCTTGAACCCCTTACTGGGCGCCGGATCCCGCCTTGATGGCACCGTTCGGCACCGCGTTGGGGAGGGCGTGCCGAAACCAACACTGCACGGCTTCCGCAAGATCCACCCGTGAACAACCATGACCGCCCTGCTCCTCACCCTCCTCGGCCTGCTCTGCTTCGGCCTCTTCTTCAAAATGACCAACTGGTTCGAAAAGATCTGACCCATGCTCATCACCCTGCTCATCATCGCCATCCTGCTGTTCGCCTACATGGCCTACGTGCTGGTGAAACCCGAAAAATTCTGATCCATGCCGAACACTGAACTCCTGGGCGTGATCGCCATGTTCGCCGCCACGGTGGGCCTGGCCATACCGCTGGGCCGCTACATCGCCAAGGTCTACGGCGGCGAGCGCTCCCTGCTCGATCCCGTGATGGGCCCGCTGGAACGTTTCATCTTCCGATTTTCCGGTATCGACGCCGTCAAGGAAATGTCCTGGCAGCAGCACCTGCGCGCGCTGCTCACCATCAACCTGGTGTGGTTCCTCTGGACCATGCTGCTGCTGATGAACCAGGGGTGGCTGCCTTGGAACCCCGACGGCAATCCCAGCATGGGCGCCGAGCTGGCCTTCAACACCACCATCTCCTTTCTGGTGAACTGCAACTTGCAGCACTACAGCGGCGAAACCGGTGCCACCTACCTCAGCCAGGTGTTCGGCATGATGTTCCTGCAGTTCGTGAGCGCCGCCACGGGCATGGCCGCGGCCGCCATGGTGTTCAACGCCTTGCGTGAACGAAGCGCCACCAAGCTGGGCAACTTCTACGACTACTTCCTCAAGAGCATGACCCGCGTGCTGCTGCCGCTGTGCCTGGTGGTGGGCACCGTGCTGATGTTCGAGGGCATGCCGCAGACCGCGCTGGGCAAGGACAGCATGGTGACCCTGGAGGGCGACAGCGTGCAGGTATCGCGCGGGCCGGTGGCGGGGTTCGTGGCCATCAAGCACTTGGGCACCAACGGCGGCGGCTTCTATGGCGCCAACAGCGCGCACCCGCTGGAGAACCCCACCTACCTCACCAACATGGTGGAGATGTGGAGCCAGATGGTGATCCCCCTGGCCATGGTCTTCGCCCTGGGCTTCTACCTGCGCAAACAGCGCTTTGCCTGGATGGTGTTCGGCGTGATGACCGCAGGTTTCCTGGCGCTGGCCGTGCCCAACGTGATCATGGAAATGAACGGCAACCCGGCCATCGGCGCCATGGGCGTGGACAACACCGGCGGTGCCATGGAAGGCAAGGAAACGCGCATCGGCGCGGCCGCCTCCGGCTACTGGAGCATCGTGACCACGGTGATCAGCACCGGATCGGTGAACGCGATGCACGACAGCACCATGCCCCTGAGCGGCATGAACGAGCTGCTGGCCATGATGACCAACGCCTTTTACGGCGGCGTGGGCGTGGGCATCCTCAACATCTTCATCTTCATCATCCTGGCCGTCTTCATCGGCGGCCTGATGGTGGGCCGCACGCCCGAGCTCTTCGGCAAGAAGGTGGAGGCGCGCGAGATGAAGATCGCCATCCTGGTGACGCTGCTGCATCCCTTGGTGATCCTCACGGGCACCGCGCTGGCCGCCTACGGCATCACCGCCAACCCCGGCTACGGCTGGCTGAACAACCCCGGTGCGCACGGCTTCAGCGAAATGCTGTACGAATACACCAGCAGCGCGGCCAACAACGGCAGCGGCTTCGAGGGACTGGGCGACAACACGCCGTGGTGGAACATCAGCACGGGCCTGGTGCTCATTCTCAGCCGCTTCATCCCCATCGTGGGCCCCGTGGCCATCGCGGGCTTGCTCGCCGGCAAGAAACACATTCCCGCCGCCGCCGGCACCCTGCGCACGGACACCTTCACCTTCGGCACCGTGGTGTTCGCCGTGATCGCCATCGTGGCCGCGCTCTCCTTCTTCCCCGCGCTGGCCCTGGGCCCCATTGCCGACCACCTCAGCTTTTGAACCACGCCATGAACCAAGCTACTTCTTCCTCCCTCTTCCAACCCGCCATGCTGCGCCGGGCCTTGGTGCAGGCCTTCGTGAAGCTCGACCCCCGCACCCTGGTGCGCAACCCCGTGATGTTCACCGTGGAGGTGGGCACCGCGGTGATGCTCGTGGTGTGCGTGCTGGTGGCCTTGGGCGACCGCACGCAGGGATCTCTGGGCTACAACGCGACGGTGTTCCTGCTGCTGCTGCTCACCGTGCTCTTCGCCAACTTCGCCGAGGCCATTGCCGAAGCACGCGGCAAGGCCCAGGCCGATTCGCTGCGCCGCACCCGCGAGGACACGCCCGCCAAACTGCTCATACAAGGCGGCACGCGTATGGTGCGCAGCAATGAACTGCGCAAGGGCGACCGCTTCCTGTGCGAAGCGGGCGACACCATCCCGGCCGACGGCGAGATCGTGAAAGGCCTGGCCACCGTGGACGAGAGCGCCATCACCGGCGAGAGCGCACCGGTGATCCGCGAGGCCGGCGGCGACCGCAGCGGCGTTACCGGCGGCACGCGCGTACTGAGCGACCGTATCGAAGTGGAGGTGGTAGGCGAGCCGGGCACCAGCTTCCTGGACCGCATGATCGCCCTGGTGGAAGGCGCCAGCAGGCAGAAGACGCCCAACGAGATCGCCCTCTCCATCCTGCTCGCGGGCTTTACGTTGGTGTTCCTCATCGTCTGCACCACGCTGCCGCCCTTTGCCGGTTACGCGAAGGCCGGCCTCACCACCGCCGCATTGATCTCGCTCTTCGTGTGCCTGGTGCCCACCACCATCGGCGGGTTGCTCAGCGCCATCGGCATCGCCGGCATGGACCGTGCCCTGCGTGCCAACGTGATCAGCAAGAGCGGCAAGGCCGTGGAGACCGCCGGGGATGTGGACGTGCTGCTGCTGGACAAGACCGGCACCATCACCATCGGCAACCGCAAGGCCACGGCCTTCCACCCGGCCAGCGGCGTGGACAAGGCCCGCTTCGTGCAGGCCTGCGCGCTGAGCTCCATGGCCGACGAAACGCCCGAGGGCAAGAGCATCGTGGAACTCGCCGGGCCGGAAGTGACCAGGCACCTCACCATCGACGGCGCCGAGCTGATCAAGTTCACCGCAGAAACGCGCACCAGCGGCGTGGCCTTCCCCAACGGCCCGCGCATCCACAAAGGCGCACAGGACGCCATCCGCAAGCTGGCGGAAAAAAACGGCAACCGTTTCCCGGCCGACGTGGACGCCGAAGTGAAGCGCATTGCCGCCAACGGCGGAACACCGCTGGTGGTGGCCGAGAACGGCGTGGTCACCGGCACCATCGAACTGCAGGACATCATCAAGCCCGGCATCCAGGAGCGATTTGAGCGACTACGGAAAATGGGCGTGAAGACCGTGATGGTCACCGGTGACAACCCGCTCACCGCAAAATACATTGCCGAGAAGGCCGGCGTGGACGACTTCATCGCCGAGGCCACGCCCGAGCAGAAGATGGCCTACATCCGCAAGGAGCAGCAGGGCGGCCGCCTGGTGGCCATGATGGGCGACGGCACCAACGACGCCCCCGCGCTGGCGCAGGCCGACGTGGGCGTGGCCATGAACAGCGGCACGCAGGCCGCCAAGGAGGCCGGCAACATGGTGGACCTTGACAACGACCCCACCAAGCTCATCGAAGTGGTGGAGATCGGCAAGCAGCTGCTGATGACGCGCGGCACGCTCACCACCTTCAGCATCGCCAACGACGTGGCCAAGTATTTCGCCATCGTGCCCGCGCTCTTCATGGCCAGCATACCCGCCCTGGGCGCGCTCAACATCATGGGCCTGCACAGCCCCGAGAGCGCCATCCTCAGCGCGGTGGTCTTCAACGCCATCATCATCCCGCTGCTGATCCCGCTGGCCCTGCGCGGCGTGGCCTACAAGCCCATCGGCGCCACGGCCATCCTGCGGCGCAACCTGCTCATCTACGGCCTGGGCGGCCTCATCGCGCCCTTCATCGGCATCAAGGCCATCGACCTCTGCATCACCCTCTTCATCTAAAACTGTACGGTCAACCCTGCTTCAGCTACGCTCAGCAAGGGTCGACGCAACACCGATCCCATGAAACAGCATCTCCTTCCCGCCCTCAAGCTCACCGCCCTGTGCATGCTGCTCTTCAGCGGCCTGTACACCGTGGCGTTGATGGGCATCGGCCAGCTCACCCCGCACGACGGCAACGCGGCCACCATCGCAGCTAACGGCCGCACCTACTACGCGAACATCGCGCAGCGCTTCACGCAGGACCGCTACTTCCAGCCGCGGCCCAGCGCGGTGGACTACAATGCCGCCGGTTCCGGCGCCAGCAACAAGGGCCCGGGCAACCCCGATCACTTGGCCGCAGTGCAGGCCCGTATCGACACTTTCCTGGCACACAACCCCGGCGTGGCCAAGAGCGAGGTGCCCGTGGAACTGGTCACCGCCAGCGGCAGCGGCCTGGACCCGCACCTGAGCGTGAAAGCCGCACGGGTGCAAGCCAAACGCGTGGCCACCGCCCGCGGCATGGGCGAAGCCGAAGTGCTGAAGCTCATCTACGACCACACCGACGCCCCGCTGCTGGGCCTGCTCGGTCCGGCCAAGATCAACGTACTGCAACTGAACCTGGCGCTCGACGCCGCATCCAAATGAAACGCCTGCTTCTGATGTCCGCCATGGGCATCACCCTTTCCACCCAAGCACAACCGCTCAACAGCGCCGTGACCTTGAGCGCGTACGCCGAGGTGTACTACAGCTACGACCTGGCGCAGCCGGAAGATCACCTGCGGCCCGGATTCTTTTACAGCTTCAACCGGCACAACGAAGTGAACCTGAACTTCGGCATGATGAAGCTGGCCTACGCAATGAAGAACGTGCGCGGCAACCTCGCGCTGATGGCGGGCACCTATGCGCACTACAACCTGGCCGCCGAGCCGGAGCTGCTGCGCAGCGTGTACGAGGCGAACGCGGGCGTGAAGCTGAGCAAGACCAAGGAGCTCTGGCTCGACGCGGGCATCCTGCCCAGCCACATCGGCTTCGAGAGCGCCATCGGCAAGGACTGCTGGACCCTCACGCGCAGCATCCTGGCGGAGAACACGCCTTACTTCGAAACCGGTGCCCGGCTCAGCTACACCAGCCCCAACGGAAAGTGGTACGCAAGCGGCCTGCTCCTGAACGGTTGGCAGCGCATGGCCCGCGTGGACAGCAACAACACCCCGGCCTTCGGCACCCAGCTCACCTACAAGCCCACGGCCAAGGCCACCATCAACTGGAGCACCTTCGTGGGCAATGACAAGCCGGACTCGGTGAGCCAACTGCGGATCTTCAACAACCTGTACGCGCAGCTTCAGGTAACGGAGAATTTCGGTGTGATCGTGGGCTGCGATATGGGCATGGAGGAAGCCGACAGCGGTGACAGCACCAACCGGTTTATCACCCCGGTCCTGATCCCGCGCTTGCAGGTCGGCGAGAAATGCTTCCTCGCTGCACGGATCGAATACTACCAGGACCAGGACGGTGTGATCATCGCCACCGGAACGCCCAATGGCTTCAACACGATGGGCTACAGCCTGAACTACGACCATTGGATCGCGCCCAACGTGCTGTGGCGCACCGAGGCCCGCATGCTGCAGAGCGAGGACAAGATCTTCCTGGAAGCAGACGAAGCGCCGACGCGGAGCAACACCTTTTTCACCACCAGTTTGGCCATCGCCCTGCCATGATCGGCACCACCGACAGGAATCCGTTGCAACCTGCCACCAAGCCGGGGCGGCTGAAGGTGTACATCGGCATGAGCGCCGGCGTGGGCAAGACTTACCGCATGCTGGAAGAGGCGCATGACCTGCTGGCGCGCGGGGTGAACATCCAGGTGGGCTATGTGGAAACACACGACCGTCCGGAAACCCGCGCACTCATTGAAGGACTGCCGGTGATCCCCAGAAGGGAAGTGTACTACAAGGGCAAGCGCTTGGAGGAATTCGACCTGAACGCCGTGCTGGTGCTGCACCCCGACGTGGTGATCGTGGACGAACTGGCCCACAGCAACGTGCCGGGCAGCAGGCATGCCAAGCGCTACCAGGACGTGCTGGAACTGCTCGCCAATGGGATCAACGTGATCACCGCCGTGAACATCCAGCACATCGAAAGCATCAACGCCCAGGTGGAGCGCATCACGGACGTGGGCATCACCGAGCGGGTGCCGGACAGCTTTTTACAGCGGGCGGACGAAGTGGTGAACATCGACCTCACGGCAGAAGAACTGATCGGCCGCCTTCGTGAAGGGAAGATCTACGACCTGAAGAAAGTGGAGACCGCATTGCGGAACTTCTTCCAACCCGAGAAGATCCTGCAATTGCGCGAACTGGCCCTGAAGGAAGTGGCGGGCCAGGTGGAACGCAAGGTGGAACTGGAGGTGACCAAGCCCGACCTGCGGCATGAACATTTCCTGGCCCTGATCAGCACCAACGCGGAGATTGCCGGCAAGATCATCCGCAAGACCGCGCGCCTGGCCAACTATTACCACAGCGGCTGGAGCGTGCTTTACGTGCGCACGCCCGCCGAAGCCCCGGACCGCATTCCGTTGGACAAGCAGCGCCACCTGATCAACAACTTCAAACTGGCCACCGAGCTGGGCGCGGAGGTGATCCAAGTGCAGACCGGCGGGGCCTCTCCGGGCCTGGCTGCCATGCCGGCCCGCATCCTCCACCTGGAAGGGGCCGACATCGCGGAGGCCATCCTCAGCGTGGTGAACGAAAAGGAGGTTACCACCATTTGCATGGGCAAGCCCCACATCAGCGTTTGGCAGGTGATCTTGCGCAGGAATATCTTCAAGCGCCTGCTTGTGGAACTGGGTGAAAAAGACATCGATCTCGTGATCCTCTCATGAAAACCAAAGGCCGATTGACCGTACTGCTCGGGGTGATGCTCCTGCTGGTGACCGTGCTGGCAGCAGTGAGCCTGGCCACCATTTGGAAACTGCGCGGCGAAGGCATGGCCGTGATCAAGGCCAACTACAACAGCATCGCCTACATGCAGGCCATGGTGGAAGCCTTGGACACCTCGCACGACACGGCCGAGCGCCATGCCCGCCTCACCGAACAGATCCGGGCGCAACAACAGAACATGACCGAACCGGGCGAGCGCGAGGCCACCGAACGATTGGCGCGTGCCCTGGACTCCTTGGCCTCCATCCCCACCGACCCGGCGGCGGTGGCGGGGCTGCGCAGGGCCATTGCGCACGTCTCCGACCTGAACCGCGCCGCCATAGTGGACAAGGCGGAGGCCCAGGAACGGCGCGGCGAAGAGGCCGTGATCTGGATCAGCTTCACCGCCACCTTCGCCTTCCTGATCGCCTTCTCGCTGTTCCTGAGCATGCCCACCTTCATCGCTGAGCCGATCCGCACGCTCACCGACGGCATCGACCGCATCGCCGCAGGGCACTACGATGAACGGGTGACCCTGCAGCGCAGCGATGAATTCGGGCACATGGCCGAGCGGTTCAATACCATGGCCGCGGAGCTGGAGCGCTGGAGCACCAGCAACCTCTCGCGGATCATGCAGGAAAAGACCCGCGCCGAGGCCGTGATCAACAGCTTGCGCTACCCGAGCATCGGCGTGGACGACCAGCAGCGCATCCTGTTCATGAACAGCCAAGCCGCAGAACTGCTGGGCGTGGCACCGCAGGACCTGATGAACCTGGACGCCACGACCGCCGCAAACCGCAACGACCTGCTCGCCCTCATCCTCCGCGCCGAGGGCAGCGCCACCTTCAAGGCCGTGCTGAACGGACGGGAGCAGCACTTCACCGTGGAAAGCAGCCCCATTGAAACCGATGCCGGCCGCGCCGGTACCGTGTACACGCTGTACAACGTCACTCCCTATTTGGAACGCGACCAGGCCAAGACCATGTTCCTGGCCACCATCAGCCACGAGCTGAAAACGCCGCTGGCCAGCAGCGACATCGGCCTGGGCCTGCTCGAACGCCACCAGGCCGCCCAGCTCACCGCCGACCAGGCCGAGATCGTCAGCGACCTGCGCAAGGACCACCAGCGGCTGGTGCGCATCGTGAGCGAACTGCTCGACATGGCGCAGCTGGAAACCGGGCAGCTCCGCGTGCAGGTGGCCAAGCATTCCCTTCCGGGCATCATCCACGCGGCCATGGACAGCGTGCGCGCGGCATCCACCGCTCGCGGCATGCAGCTGGCCGTGCACCTCCACACCCCCCTGCCCTTCGTTGCCGCCGATGCCGACAAAGCCACCTGGTCGTTGATCAACCTGCTGAGCAATGCCCTGCGCCATGGCCCCGCCAACAGCACCATCACCATCCGCAGCGAGGCCACCGGGCCCAATATCCTGGTCACCGTGGCCGATGATGGGCCCGGCTTGACGATGGAACAACAGGCGCACCTCTTCGAGCGCTTCGCCCCGCACGGTGCTGCGGGCACCGGCCTTGGCCTGTCAATTGCCCGTGAGCTGATGCGTGCCATGGGGGGTGACATCACCTACCAGGCCGGGCCACGCGGTGGCGCCGAATTCGTACTTCGTTTCGCATCACCGGCCAACGACTGACGTGAAGCGGCGTTACTTCGCGCCATGCCCGCCGCTCCCCGCCTGCTCATCATCGACGACGAACCCCAGCTGCGCAACATGCTGCGCCGCGTGTTCGAAGGAGAAGGTTACCACGTGGCCACGGCGGAGACCGGCGCAGCCGGCTTGAAGCTCATGAAGGACGGTTCCTTCCCTGTAGTGCTGTGCGATGTGCGGCTGCCCGACGCCCATGGCGTGGAGCTCACGCGTGCCCTCAAGGCCCTTCAACCCGCCAGCCAGGTGGTGGTGATGACCGCTTTCGGCTCCATTCCCGATGCCGTGCAGGCCATGCGCAACGGCGCGTTCCAGTACTTGGTGAAGGGGGATGACAACGCCAAGCTCATCCCTACGGTAAGTGCGGCGCTGCAGCAGGTGGACATGGACATCCCGACCGGCAAGGGAGCGGCCAGCGACCCCTTCGCCGGCATCATCGGCCGATCGGCAGCGATCAAGCACGCTATCGGCCTGGCCCGCAAAGTGGCCCCCACCGGCGCCACGGTGCTGCTCACCGGCGCCACGGGCACCGGCAAGGAAGTGTTTGCCCAGGCCGTGCATGCCGCGAGCACCCGCAGCAAGCTGCCCTTGCTGGCCGTGAATTGCGGCGCACTGAGCAAGGAGCTGCTGGAGAGCGAGCTCTTCGGCCACGTGGCCGGCGCCTTCACCGGTGCGCTTAAAGACAAAAAGGGGCTGATCGAAGCCGCCCGAGGCGGTACCCTCTTCTTGGACGAGGTGGGTGAAATGCCGCTGGAACTGCAGGCCAAATTGTTGCGGGTGCTGGAAACCGGTGATTACCTGCGCGTGGGCGATACCGTGCCCCGCAAGGCCGATGTGCGCTTCCTGGCGGCCACGCACCGCAACATTGCACCTCCTGAAGGGAGCACCCGTTTCCGGGAGGATCTCTACTACCGGCTCGCCGCCTTTGTGATCCGCATTCCCGACCTGGCTGAACGTCCGGGGGACATCCTGCTGCTCGCCGAACACTTCCTCAGCCTTGCCGCAACACGCTACAGCAAGACCATACAAGGGATCGGGGAGCAGGCTGCAGCCCTGCTCAATGCCTACAACTGGCCAGGCCAGGTGCGCGAGCTCCGCAACGTGATCGAGCGGGCCTGCATCCTTTGCGACGGCCCCGTACTGGACCCGGCGGCGTTGCCGTTGGAATTGCAGGGCGCTGCCGGCCAACCCGCAAATTCAAGCCCTTACGACCTTGAACAGGTGGAGCGCGAACACATCCGCCGGGTGCTGGCGCACACTGCCGGCAACAAGACCCTGGCAGCCACCCTGCTGGGCATCGGCCTCACCACGCTCTACGCCAAACTGAAGAAGTGGGGCATGTGACCCGCCCTACGCCTTGAGCACCACATTGCGCTCCACGTAGGCAATGATCTCCCCGGCGATGTCCCTGCCCGTGGCCTGCTCGATGCCCTCCAAACCCGGTGAGGCGTTCACTTCCAGCACCAGCGGGCCGCGGCTGCTCTGGATCATGTCCACCCCGGCCACGCGCAGGCCCAGGGCGCGCGCGGCATGCACGGCCATTTCCTCCTCCTCGGGAGAGAGGTCGATCAACTCGGCATTGCCCCCGCGATGCAGATTGCTGCGGAACTCCCCTTCCTTTCCGCGGCGGCGCATGGCCCCCACGATGGTGCCGTCCACCACGAAGGCACGGATGTCCTCGCCTTTGGCCTCCTTGATGAATTCCTGCACGATCACCCGCGCCTTCAACGTATTGAACGCCTCCACCACCGCCACGGCGGCCTTCTTGGATTCGGCCAGCACCACGCCCAGCCCTTGGGTGCCTTCCAGCAGTTTGATGATGCACGGTGCACCGCCCACGTGTTCCACGGCCATGGCCACATCCTTGCTGTAGTTGGTAAAGACCGTGCGGGGCATGTCCACCCCGGCCTTGCTGAGGATCTGCAGGCTGCGCAACTTGTCGCGGCTGCGCACAAGCGATTGGCTCTCCACCGTGGTGAACACTTTCATGGCCTCGAACTGGCGCACCACGGCCGCACCGTAGAAGGTCACGCTCGCACCGATCCGCGGGATGATGGCGTCCACGTCCTGCAACCGGTGCCCACGGTAAAGCACGTGCGGGTCCTTGCGCACGATCACCAGGTCGCATTTCACATGGTCCACCACGCTGATATCATGGCCGCGTGCCCGGCCGGCTTCCACGATGCGGCGCGTGGAAAAGAGTTTTCCGCTGCGCGAAAGGACCAGGATGTTCATGCGGGAAAGGAAGGAGTGCAAAAGTAACCGGGGGCGTACTTGTTGGCGGCCATCAGCCCTGTATCACACAGGGGGACGGTCAACGGTTGCCGAGCAATTGCGCAGCAGTCGGCCAGCGAGCGCCCATGCCAACCAGGCGGCCGGCACCGCAGCCAGTACATCCACTGTCCAATGCACGTGCTGCGCCAGCACCAACACGGCCACCGCTGCTGCGCCCAACGCGGCAAGCCAACGGGCATGGCCGGCGGGCGCCATCAGGGCCAGCAGCACCAGGGTGGCCGTGTGGCCGGAGAAGAACAGGTCCTTGAGGAACGGAGTTCCGCCCGGATAGAAGAGCTGCGTTACCGGATCCACCAAGGGGATGATCGTGGGTGGCGGCTCCAGCACCACGAGCGCCATGGCCGCCATGCGCAAGCCCGTCATCAGCAGGTAGGCGTACAGGCCGCGCAGCACCGTGCCGGGCCTGCCGGAAACGGCTGCCAGCACCAACAGCAACACACCGTAAAGCACCAGGAACGTGGCCATGGAAACCTGACGGGGTTCCCACAAGCCCAACAGCGGCTCCGGTGGCAGTAGGCCTTGGCGTTGGCCCACCCAGCCGAAGAAATGCGGCAGCGCCCATACCACAGCCACGCCCATGGCCAAGCCTGTGGCCAAGAAGCTCACAAAGCACGGTGCTGCCAAGGCCTGCCGCCAACGGGCGGTGAAGGAAAAGCCCGCGGTTACCATCAGCGCCGAATGTAGCGGCCTGCGTGATGCCCGGGCCAAGGGCTAATTTGCCCCCACTTTCCGCATGACCCTCCCTGAGCTATTCGCCAAGCTGAAACAGCGCCCGCTGTTCTGGCTCACCCTGTTGGCCTTGGTTCCGCGGCTGCTCGCGGCTCTCTTCTCCGAGGGGTATTTCGCGCATGACGACCATTTCCTGATGATCGAGGCCGCCCAAAGCTGGGTGGACGGTTTCGATTACAACAACTGGCTTCCATGGAACCAGAGCGGCACGCCCGCCCCAACCGGGCACATGATGCTCTACCCCGGGTTGCACTACGTGCTTTTCAAGCTCTGCGCGGCCATCGGGCTCAGCGACCCCGCCTGGAAGATGGTGCTGGTGCGCTTGCTGCACGCGCTCTGGAGCTTGATCACCGTGCGTGCGGGCTATCGCATCGCCCTGCGGTTGTCCGGGCCGGACACCGCGTGGCGCTGCGGGCTGTTGCTTGCCTTGTTCTTCTTCATGCCCTTCCTCTCGGTGCGCAACCTGGTGGAGATGGTGGCCGTACCGCCCTTGATGCTCAGCGCTTGGTGGCTGGTGCGCCAAGACGGAACACCGCCGCCCCGGGCGCTGCTCATGGCCGGCATGTTCGCCGGGCTGGCCGTGGACCTGCGTTTTCAAACGGTCTTCTTCGGGGCCGGCGCCGGGCTTGCGTTGCTGTTGCAGCGCAACCCGCGCGGCATGGTGCTGTTCGGCCTGGGCATGCTCGCACCCATCGCGCTGGTGCAAGGCGGCGTGGACCTGGCGATCTGGGGGCGCCCCTTCGCAGAGCTCACGGAATATGTGCGCTACAACCTGGCCAACTCCACCACTTACTTCAACCAGCCTTGGTACAACTACCTGCTGGTGCTGGCCGGGGTGTTCATTCCGCCCTTCTCCCTGGCGGTGCTCTTCGGTTTCTTCCGGCGGCCCAAGCCTATCGCCGTTTGGTCTGCGGTGCTCAGCTTCCTGTTTTTCCATTCGCTCTTCCCCAACAAGCAGGAGCGCTTCATCCTCTCCATCGTGCCCTTGGTGCTGGTGTTGGGCTACACCGCATGGGAGCAGTACCGGGAACAAAGCACTTGGTGGCATAAGCGGCCCCAGCTGTGGAAGGGCGTCATGGCATGGACCTGGGCCTTGAACCTGCTGTTGCTGGTACCGCTCACCTTCAGCTCCAGCAAGCGCGAACGCGTGGAGGCCATGGGGATGCTGCGCGGAAAGGAAGTCCGCGCCTTATGGGTGGAGGACACGGCGGAACAGGACCCGCCCATGCTGCCGCTGTACTACTTGGGCCGATGGGATGTGGCCGTGCATAACATCACCAACCCTGATATGGACATCCGGGCGCTGGCCGCTGCTTCCCCGCCGGAAGGCCGCCCGGACGTGGTGCTGTTCATCGGTCCTGAAGCACTCGAGGCACGGATCGCCCGCGTGCAGCAAGCGCTGGGCCCTTTGCAACTGGTGGGCCGCGCCCAACCGGGCCTGTTGGACCGCCTGATGCACTGGCTGAACCCGGTGAACCGCAACGAAGTGATCAGCATTTACCGGGTCGCCACGCCGTAAGGCGCACACGGGGCAATTGGCCAGTGCGCGTATTTTCGCGCCCCATTCCGCGACATGCTACCCTTGGACAGCCTCGATTTCTCCGTTTTCCTCACCACCCACGGCTGGGTGCAGCTGCTCACCCTCACCGCGTTGGAGATCGTACTGGGCATCGACAACATTGTGATGATCAGCATCCTCAGCGGCGAGCTGCCGCAGGCCCGCCAGGCCCGCGCGCGCCGCCTCGGCCTGGCCTTCGCACTGATCACCCGCATCCTGCTGCTGCTTACCCTGAGCTGGATCATGCACTTGGTGGAGCCCTTGTTCCACATTGGCTCCATGGCCGTGACCGGCAAGGACCTGGTACTGATCTCGGGCGGCCTCTTCCTGATCTGGAAGGCCAGCATGGAGATCTGGCACAAGGTGGAGTTCGTGAAAGAGAAGCAGGGCGATGCGCGCGTGCGTGCATCGGTGTTCATGGTGGTGTTCCAGATCGTGCTGATGGACATCGTCTTCTCGCTGGACTCGGTGATCACCGCCGTGGGCATGAGCAATGAGCTGCTGATCATGGTGCTGGCCGTGGTGATCGCGGTGATCATCATGCTGGTGGCGGCCGAGCTGATCAGCGATTTCGTGAACAAGCACGCCACGGTGAAGGTGCTGGCCCTGGTTTTCCTGGCGATGGTGGGCGTGGTGCTGCTGCTGGACGGTTTCGGCGTGCACATCGACAAGAACTACCTCTACGCCGCCATGGGCTTCTGCACGCTGGTGGAGCTGCTGAACCTGCGCATGCGCAAGAATGCCAAGCGCTTGGGCCGCGAGGCGTAGTCCTTGGGGGCCGGGCGTTCACCGGTTTAGTGCAGGCTTTTGGCGCAGCTGCTTAGGCCCGCAAGGGCGAAGTTGCTTCGGGAATGTGTTCGCATCCCGCTCCCGCAGCGAGGCCGGACCACCCCTTGGGGCGGGTCCCCGACAGGTGGTTCAGGGCAAGGCCGTATTGCGCACGGTTGTGGGCAGTCCGCCCAAGGTTGAAAGGATCCGGTCGCGGTCGTTGCCGGAACCGATGTATCTGGTGAAGCCGTCCATGTTCGTATCCTCCCTGAAATAACCCGGTATGGAGGCGTTGACCGTGGCGCCGCCCACACGGACCAGCACGGCATCCCGGTCATTCACCGGACCGGTGTAGCTGACCTTGCCGTTGCCGTTGGCATCGCCGGCGCGCATGCACCGCGTTCCGCCCACCAGGGCCGTGGCATTGCTTCCGCCCTGCACGGCCACGCTGCCGTCGGTGAAGTCCAGAAGCACGGCCTGTGTACTGAGCGCTACGGGTGCTGCGGTCATGATGCCCAAATGGTTGCGGTGCCTCACCGCCAGGTAATAGTTGTCGGCGGCGGCGGCGCGGAACACCACGGCACTCACTCCGTCCACTCCGGTGATGGTTCCATCCCTGTGCAACAGGGCCGAACGGCTGGCCAACACCTGCGCAGGAGCGTTCTTGTTGCGCAATTCCACCACTACCCAATCCACTACGGCCAACGGGCCGTTCACTGCCAGCACTTCGGCATCGGTGGTTTCGCCGCCGCCCGTACCGGCGTGTACATAGCCCAAGCCGGAGTACGGCTCCGTCAGGGGCAGCAACCCGGCGGAGTTCAGCGCATCGCTCATGTTGCCGGTGCCCTGCACAAAGGGGCCTTGCAACATTGCCCGTGGACGCACCGCCACAAAGGGCTGCGCCCCGTTGGGATCGAAGCCGTCCAACGCCATGGTGGTGTTGGACGGGTCCAACCAATCGCGCAAGCGCGAGCCGGCGTTGGTACCGCCGTTCCAATTGTAGCTGAACTTGGCGGCGAAGACGGGATCGGTGGTGGCCGTGGCACAGGTCATGCCTCCGCCCACCATGTGCCCCACCACCCGTTTGTTCTCGTCAAAGAAGGGTGCGCCGCTGGCACCCGCTTCCAAAATACCGTTGAACCAGTAGTTCTCCCAGCAGGGGATCTGCTCCTCGTCCAACGTGGCGGATTGGGCGGGAACATTGTAGAAGGAGATCTTTTTCACGTCGGACAACGGGTTGAGGATGGCCGCACCGCTCAGGGGCGTATTGCCCGAGCGGTCCCAGCCCGCGTAATAGGCCTTGTACGCCGGTGGCGGTGTGTCGAAGAGTTCCATGAGGCAAAAATCCCCGTGATAAAGAATGGACCGCCGCACGCTGCCGGTGAGCGTTTGCATCGTTTGCCCCGTATCCCCGATGCAAGTAGGGCTCTGGTAGTTGAAGTAGAACACCCACTGGCTTTCCGAGGGCACGTAACAATGGTTGGCGATCAGCACGTACGGCGTTCCATCCTGTGCCGTGTTGTTCAACAGCGTGCCGTTGCAGGTGTAGCCCTCGGGGGTCATGAACCAGAGCACCGCCCGGCTTTGGTCCTGCCAGTCGGCGGCCACGGGGCAGGCCACGTTGTTGTGGCAAGGCGAGCTGGGATAGCCCGGGTAGTAATCGCGCGAGGCTTGCGCCCCGGGCGGGAAGATGCTGCGCCAGGCATGGGTGATGTGCGATATCCGGATAGTGGCGGGCGGTGCGCCGGGCGGTTCCTGATACTCCAAGGTGACGGCATCGCCTGGCAGGAAGGCCGTGGCAAAGCGGCCATCCGCCTGTTGATTGGCCTGGGTGAAGCCGCCCAGGAAGGTGGTGCGGGCATGATCGTAAAGGAACAGGCGCCCGCCCCATGGCAAGGTGAACTGGTCGAATTGCACGGCCAGCATCACCGCGCTGTCGCTTTGGATGGTGAAGCGGCACACCCGCCCTCCGCCCGGCATGCGGGCCCACTGGCCTTGGGCAAGCATGTCCGCCCCAACGGCACGGCGCAGGCCGAAACGGTAGCCCCCAGGTGCACCGGCAGTATCCGCAGCGGCCAACGCAGCGCCCTGGTCCGGCGGCCCGAGGTGATGGTCGGCGACCGGGATGTACGGTGCGGTGCCATTCGCCCACTGCAAAGGCTCCCCGCCATGTGAAAGTTGTGCACGGCCTTGGGCGGCAACCAACAAAAGGAACAGCAGCAGGAACGGTTTTCCCATGCCCGTAAAGGTAGCGGGGGGAGTGGCGGTTGCAGCCCGGTTCAATGCGCCGTGATCACGAAGGTGGTGCGCCGGTTCAGGGCGCGGCCCGCTTCGGTGGCATTGTCCGCGATGGGCACGGTGGGGCCGAATCCTTGGCTGCCGAGGCGCTCGGCGGCGATGCCTTGGCCGGTAAGGTACTGCATGACGTTGGCTGCACGGCTGCGGCTCAGCACCATGTTGGCCTCCAGGTCGCCCACATTGTCGGTGTGGCCCTGCAGTTCGATCCGCACCTTCGGATTCTCACGCAGGAAGGTGATGAGCTCTTCCAGGATGTAGCGGCTGGCCCCGGTGATGTCCGCACTGTTGGTGGCGAAACGGATGTCGTTCACCCGGTAGTTGCGGCCCGTTTCGATCTTGTCCAACTGCAGATCGACCTGGGCCACGCCGCCGCGCACGGTATCTTCCATGCTGAAGGAGCGGCTGTCGAACACGTGGTCGGGCTTTTTCACGGTGACGATGACGTCCGAACCGGGTTGCAGGCGCAGCACGGCGGCATACTTGCCGTCGTTGGGGTCCACCTTGAGCATTTCCGTTTTGCGGGTATCCATGTAGGTGATGGACACGGTGGCATCGCGCACGGCTTTGCCAGCCTCGTTCTTCACCTCTCCCTTCATGATCACGATCTCTTGGGGCCGCGCCTCCTTGGGCAGGTTGAAGCCGTAGATGTCCAGCCCTCCCGGGCCATTGAAGCGGCTGCTGGCGAAGTAGGCCGTGCGGCCGTCGGCGCTCACGATCAGGCCATGTTCGTCCTGCGGGGTGTTGATCGGGTTGCCCAGGTTCTTGGGTTGTTCCCATTGGCCGTCTTCCTTCAATCGGCTGTAGAAGATGTCGTAGCCTCCGATGCCCCGGTGGCCTTTTCCGAGTTCCTCATTGCCCTGTTCATCGCGGGGCGGCCGGGCGGCAAAGTAGAGGGTGCGGCTGTCGGAGTGCATGAAGGGCGCCTTCTCATCACCCACGGTGTTTACGGGGGCGGGCAAGGGCTTGGCCATGCTCCATTCGCCTTTCGCGTTGCGTTCGCTGGTATAGATGTCCATGCCTTGGCTGGCCGGCCGCAGGGTGGCGAAAAACAGCGTCTTCCCGTCCGCGCTCAGCGATGGCTGGCTCTCCCAGCCATCGGCGGTGTTGATCGCCGGCCCGAGGTTGTTGAGCTCGCTCCACGTGAAAGTTTGTTGGCCGGTGCTGAAATCCACATGCGTGGTGTAGTGCGTGGTGTAGATGTCGCAGTTCTTGTATTCGGCGCTCACCGGCCGGCAGACGGTAACGAAGAGCTCCTTGTTGTTGAGGCTTACGGTAACGCCGCCGTAGCTGTCGCCGGTATTGAACGGGGGCGGCAGCGGGGCGCCCTTGCCGAAATCCGCCTGCAGGGAGCTGCGCCGGGCCTCGGTGAGTTCCTCCACCTCGCGCGCAAAGCGGTCGCCCAAGGCTTGCCGCTTGCTGATGCGGGTGAAGAAGAGCAGTTCATTGTCCGGCGAGAACATGGGCAGGTACTCATCGGCCGGGGTGTCCACGCCGGCCAGCGGGCTGGGGGCCAGGGGTGCCTTGTCGCGGTAGAAGTCGCGGTAGAAGGCCAGTTCGGGCAGGATCCGTTCCACCTCCGCCACCCGGGCATCATGCTCGGCTGCGCCGCCCTGGCCATCGCCCCCGGGCAGGGACAGGAATTGCTGAAAAGCTTCCGCGGCCTCGGCGAAGCGCTCCTGGGCGTAGTACATGGAGCCGAGGTAGTAGTAGAGCTCGCCGTGCTGCCGAGGGCATTGCTGCCGGTACTGTTCGAGGTACCCGATGCCCGCATTGAAGCTGCCCGCCCCGGAACGCGCCCGGTGGAAGGCGCTTTCGCCTGTTCGGAACAGGCATTCCGCACAGTCGGGATAGGCATCGAGTAGGGCCTTGAGCTGCTGGTGTTTCTCGGTGGGGTTGTTCATGGCCACGGCTGCATCCAAGCGCTTGAGAAGCTTCTTGTCCGCTGGCGGCCCGCACGGATCTTCCGCCGGTTCCTGGCCCATGGCTGCGGTGCGCGGCAAGGCCAAGAGCACCACCAGCACCAGGTATGCCACCTGCCGGGCCCGACGCAACCGTACTGGACATTCAGGCCGGCCATGCTCACCGGCGATCGCACGCTCCGCCATGTTCACTTCACCGTGGTGTCCGTGGCCTCGGCCTTGGCGATGAGGGCATCGCCCTGCTTGCGCGCCTGTTCCACCAGGCCGTCCGCACGCTTATCGGCTTCGGCGATGAACTGTTTCTCCTTGTCGTCGGCCACCTTCTTGGCCTTGTCCGCGGCCACCTTGGCAGCGGCTTTGGCAATGGGGTTGTTGGCCTGGTTGACCAGGTCGTCGGCTGCTTTGTACGCCTGTTTCTTGGCAGTGGCCGCCTCGCTGCGGGCCTTGGCCTTGAGGTCGTCGGCCTGCCTCTGCGCCTCGGCCAATAGCTTCGCGGCTTCCTCGCGCGCCTTGGCAATGGCTTCCTCCTTGGCCTTGCCGATCTGCTGGTTGAGCTGCTCCTTCACCTCTTCCTTCACCGTTTCCTTCACGCCCTGCCCGCCGGCGAACACCGGCTTTACCACGGGCTTGTCCACGGTGCCCGTGATCTTGGCGGTGAGGTCCAGTTCCTTGGGCAGTTCCGTATTGGTGCCCAGGGTGCGGTTGATCTGGCCGAGCAGCCCGCCCACAAGCTGGCCGGCGTCGGCGCCGAACATGTCCGTGGGCACTTTGGTCTTCAAGGTGTAGTCGATGGCCTGGTCTTCAAAGGCCGTGCTGCCGCCCACATTCGCCGTTAGCCGGTCGATCTTCACATTGAACGGCTTGGTGATCATCTTGCCGTCCTGGATGTCGTAACTGAAATCCACATCCTGCACCTTGGCGGAGGCGAGCTGGGGCATTTTCAGCACATTGGCCACCTCTTGCAGCGGCTTGAAGCCGGACAGTACGATGCCCTTGGTCGCCAGGGTGCCTTGCCCGGCCAAGCTGGCCATTACCGGTGCCATGCGTGCATCGAGATGGCCGGCCAAGGCCAAGGTGGTGGTGAGCTTGCCGGTGCAATACTTGGCCACCGGGGCCATTTCGCGCACCATCTCCACGTTGTCCACGAGCTGCTTGATGTCCACGCCGCCCACCTTGAGGTCCATGTCGAACTTCGGAACGTCCTTGTGCTGTGTGCTGTACGACCCGTCCATGCCGATGCGGCCGCCGAACAGGTTGAAGCCCATGCCGCTGAGGTCCACGCGCTGATCGTGCACGTGCAGCTTGCCCGCGGCATCGGCAAGGGTGAGGTTTTCATACAGCACTTGCTGTACGGCTGCGGTGAGGCTGAAGTCGATGTTCGCGGGCACTTCGATGATGCCCATGGCCGCCGTGTCCGGTGCTGCGGTGGCCGTGGCCGGGCCTTCTTCGGCAGGGCCCATCAGCTCGTTGAGGTCAAAGCGGCTGCTCTTCACGTTGAAGCTGCCCGCCAAGGTGCTGTCCTTGAGCCACCACTGCAGGTAGTTGTCCATGCGGCCGTTGGCCTGCACATCACTGCGGCCCAAGCTGCCGGTGAAGTTGGTGAGGGCCAGGAACTGCGGGCTGAAGTCGAAGATGAGCGATCGGATGTCCACCGCAAAGGGCAAGGAATCGCTCTTGTAGTTCATGCCGCTGAGGGCGAGCTGGCCCTGGGCCTTGAATTTTTCATAACGCTGCGCTTCCACATCGCTCATGCGACCGGCCATTTGCACATCGGCCACCACCTTGCCGGTAAGGGCATCGCCCTTGGGCAAAGGCACCACCTTGTTCACGTTGGCCAGGTCGATGTCCGCTTTCAGGGCCGCATCTACGTTGGGGTCGCTGATGGGCGTGGAGAGGAGCATGCGTGCCTGCACGGGGTTGCCGGCCAGGTTGAGGGCGAAGCGCTTGAGGTCCACCACCATGCCGTCCAGGTCCTTGCCTTGGGGGCTCTGGATGCGGCAATCCACGAAGATGGCCTCCACGCTGGCGGGCAGGTCGGGGTATTTGAAGCGGCCGTTGTCCACGTTGATGTCCACTCCGAAGCCGGGCATGGTGTGTTCGTTGTAGGTGCCCTTCACGTAGCCCTTGAATGCGGCTTTCCCGGAGAGGTCCACGCCCTTCATGTTGCTGGCGAACTCGGCGGGGACCAAGGAGAGCAGCGTGCCGATGTCGTTCTTTTTCATGTTCCACGACAGGTCCATGTCAATGTCGTCCGCAGGCATGGCCACCCAACCGTCCAGCCCGAGCTCCAGCTGGTTCACCCGGATGTTGTTCTCCTTGAAGGTGAACTTCATGTTGGGCAGGTCCATCCCGATGTCGGCCTGCAGGTCGGCTTTGGCATTGCGCAGGTATTTCACCCCGTCGAACACCACCGTGGCCTGCTCGGCGGTGGTTTGCGTGGAGAGGGTGAAGAGGTCTTGGGTGAAATCCCCTTTGCCGGTGTGCTCCACGCCCTGCAAGTCCATCAGCATGGGCAGGCTTTCGTCATCGTAGCGGATGCGGCCTTGTGCAATGCTGTAGTGCTTGAGGGCCACGTTGAAACGGGTGGTGGAGGTGTCGGCGGGCAGTTCGGCGGCGACGCTGTCCGGGATGGCGATGTCCCAGTTGGCGCGGCCGTCCTTAAGTACTTTGATGTGGATGTCCGGCTTCACCAAGGCCACTTCGCGTACCTTGATCTGGTCGCTGAAGAGGCTCATGATCGCGATGGTGGCCCGGGTCTCCCCCACATCGGCCAGGCAAATGCCTTCGAAGGGTGCTTTGTTGCACACCTTGAGGTTCTTCACTTCCACGCTGGCATTGGGGAAGCTGCGCAACAGGCTGATATCCCATTCCCCCCAGTCCACCGTGGCATTGATGCTCTTGTTCACCTGCTCTTTGACGGCGGCCTCGATCTTGTCCGCGTAGAGGACCGGGATGAGCACTGCGGCAACCAGCAGCAGCACCAGCAGGATGCCGACTGCCAGCAGGATACGTTTAGTCCACTTGGCCATGATGATGCGATCAGTATTGATGGGGTCTGGAGAAAGCGGCGATGTGCATGCAAGAACCGTGCACTTGCGGCATGCGGCCGCAAAGATCATCTTTTCAACGTTTGCCCTGTTGGCAGGCGCTGCCCTGCACCAAGTCCTCCGGCCAAAAGAGGAGGTCTCCTGCGGCACGGCGATCGGCAGTGGACCGCGTCAGCGCCCGGTGTTCAGCGTCCAGATGTATTCGGAAATGCTTTGGCCGTTCTTGAAGTAGAAGGTGCCCCACTTGGCGATGACCTTGTTGTATTCATCGGCCTTGTTGCCCTGCACCACCACACGCTTGATGATGACCTTGTTGCCTTCGGTGTAGCTCTCTTCGGTGACGCCCTGGGGGTACTGCGAGGCCAGTTCGCTGCGGGCGTAGTCATCGTAAGATCTGCCTTCGTTGGGTGTAATGGAACCGAGGCGGTCGTACTGGCCTTGGGTGCGCTGCATACCCTCGGCCGCGGATCGGCGTTCCTGGGCCTGTTGGCGCTCTTTGGCCTGCTCCACTTGGCGGCTGCCGGACTGCGCCAAGGCATTGAGCTCCTGCTGCCTTGCACCGCTGCTGCCTGCCTGGCGGTCCACCTCCGACTGTGCCGCTTCGGAGCGTGACATGCCCGCATCCGCCATACGGCCCAGCCCGGCAAGCCATTGGTTTTTGCGCGCTTGCACCTGCTCATCCTGCTGTTGCTGTTGTGCACGCAAGGAGACATCCTGCTGGCGGAAATCCGCCTCCATGTTCTCCACTTGCTGCCGCGCGGCCCGGCTTTCATCCAGCCCGCGTGCCGTCCACGTTTTGCGGCGTTCGGCCATGGCGTTGCGGAAGGCCTCCAACTCCTCGGCATTGCGCTTGCGCGCGGCTTCGCTCCCTTGGTAGAGCGAGGCGTTCGCTGCTTGTTGCCCGGCGTTCCTCTCGGCGGATCGCCGCTGGCGATCGTCGGCCATTTCGGTCCGGGCCAAGGCCTGTTCCTCCCGGGCGGTCATCTGGCGTTTGATCCGAAGGTATTTCTCCGCTTCTTCGCGCTCGCGGGCTTCGCGCATGAATTCCTCGGCCTCCTGCTCCTTGCGGTTGTCCAAGCCGCTGGAGGCTGCCGGTGGCGGCTTCTTCTCCACCTGGCGGGCGGCCAGCTCGCGCTCGTTGCGTTGGCGTTCCTGCTCAGCAAGCAACTGGTCGATCTGGCCGATCTTCACCTGCGGGTAGGTTTCGTCGGGCTTGATGTCCAGCGCCTGGGCATACAGGTCGCGGGCGGCGGTGTACGTTTTGGAGGCCAAGGCCTCATCGGCCTGCCGGATAACGCCGTTGTATCGTTCGTCCAAGGCCTGCTTGGCTTCCCGTTCCTGACGGGCGCGGTCCAATGCGGCCCGGTCCGCGTCGGCCTGCTCGGCCAGCTTGCGCTGGCGCTCCTGTTCGGCGAGCCGCTCGGCTTCCGCGGCGGCGGCGGCATCCTGTTCGGCCTTTGACCGGTCGGCCAAGGCCTTCTCAATGGCGGCCAATTGGCCCACGGGGTACTGCTCCGCGGGTTTCACCGCCAGGGCTTCGTTGTAGCCTTCACGGGCCAGCTCATAGGCTTGGTTGCGGAAGGCTGCATCCGCCTTCAGGATGGCATCGTCATAGCGCGCTTGGAGCGCCGCTTCCGCCTCTGCTTTGCTGCGTCGTTCCGCATCGAGCCGCTCCCGTTCCGCTGCTTCCTGCGCCGCTTTCAGGCTGTCCGCCTCCGCCTTTCTCCGTGCTTCTTCCGCCAAACGCTCGCGCTCTGCGGCATCCTTGGCCGCCTTCAGGCTGTCCGCCGCTGCTTGCGCCTGCAGCAAGGATCGGATCTCCGCCAAGCGGTCCGTGGGATGTTTCTCCCCGGGCTTTACTTCCAGGGCGGCAGTATAGCCCGTGGTGGCGGCGTCATACGCCTTTGCCTTGAAGTCCTTGTCGGCCTGGGCCATCAGCGCTCCGTATTGTCTGTCCTTTTCGGCCTGCTCGCGCGCCAAGCGCTCTTTTTCAGCCTGTTCCTTGGCGGCACTGTCAAGCAAGTTGCTGATGGCCGCGATCTGGTCCTTGGGGTATTGTTCATCGGGCTTGAGCGCGGCCGCATCCTTGTAATCGTTGAGCGCTTCGCCGAGCTGCTTGGCCTTGAACTTCCCATCCGCACTGGCGACCAGGGCGGCATACTTGGCATCGAGCTCCTCCTGCTTGCGCTTGGCTGCGGCCTCGCGCTCGCGTTCGGCCAGCTTGGCGTCGATCTCCACGATCCGCTCCTTGGGTTGTGCTTCATCGGGCTTCACGCCCAAGGCTTCCTGGTACTTTGTTTTTGCCGCTGCCAGTTCGCTTTTGCCGAACAAGTTCTCGGCCTGCTCCAGGATGGCGGCATATTTCGCATCGCGTTCCTTGGCCAAGCGCTCCTCGTCGGCCTTGCGCGCCTGATCGGCCATGGCTTTGGCGATGGCCGCCAATTGGTCCGCCGGGTATTTCTCCTTGGGCTTCAGGCCCAGCGCCTCGTTGTACTTGGCCTTGGCCTGCTCATAGCCCGCCGCTTTGAAGGAGGCATCGCCGGCGGTGATGGCCGCTTGGTAGGCCGCATCCAGTTCGGCGGCCTTTTTATCGGCTTCCGCCTTGGCGGCGAGTTCCGCCAACTTCTTGTCGATCGCCGCCAATTGGTCCTTGGGGTATTTCTCCTGGGATTTCAGGCCCAGTGCCTCGTTGTAGCCGGCACGGGCCTCTTCATACTTCGCCCCCTTGAAAGCCGCATCGGCTGAGGCAATGGCCGCTTGGTAGGCGGTGTTGAGCTCGGCGGCCTTCTTGTCCGCCTCGGCTTTGGCGGCCAGCTCGGCCAGCTTCCGGTCGATGGCGGCCAGCTGGTCGGCAGGGTATTTTTCATTGGGCTTTAGCCCCAGCGCTTCATTGTACTTGGCCTTGGCCTCTTCGTACTTGGCGGTTTTGAAGGCGGCATCGCCCGCTTTGACGGCCGCTTGAAAGGCCGTCTCCAGCTCGGCTGCTTTTTTGTCGGCCGCGGCCTTGGCGGCCAGTTCAGCCAGCTTCTTGTCAATGGCGGCCAACTGGTCCGTGGGATACTTTTCCTTGGGTTTCAAACCCAGTGCTTCGTTGTACTTGGTGCGGGCGTCTTCGTATTTGGCACCTTGGAAGGCCGCGTCGCCGGCGGCAATGGCCGCATTGAATTTGTCGTTGAGCTCCTTGGCCTTTTTATCCGCTTCGGCCTTGGCGGCGAGGTCCGCCAGGAAGGCATCGCATTCCTTGATCTTCTGCTTGGGGTAGGCTTCTTCCTCCTTGATGCCCGAAGCTGCCGCGTATTTGGCCTTGGCTTCCTCGTAGCTCTTCTTGGCGAGCAGGCCGTCGGCCTCCTTGACCAGGTCCGCGTACTGTTTATTGCGTTGTTCGGCGCGTTCCAGCTCGCCCAGCTTGATCTTCGCATCGCTCAGGCGTGCCGTGGCGATGGGATCGCCTGCCTTCATGCCCAAGGCATCGGTGAAGCTCTGCACGGCTTTCCTGAAGTCCTTCGCGGCCATGGCGGCGTTGCCCTGCTCCATGAGCTTGTTGAATTCCGCGTCGGCACTGGCGGCCCGCTTCATCTTTTCATCGTACTCCTTCTGCAACCGGCCCAGTTCGGCACGCATCTGCTCGGTGTATTCCAGGTCCCAAGCGAGCATGCCGGTGGAGGGGTCGTACTTCGATTTGCCGATGGGCTGGTCGAGGATCTTGTAGTCGATGCCCGGAATGTCTTGGAAGAGGGTCATTTCCACGTTCATGGCCAGGCCGCCCTGGCGGTCGTCGTCCGGGATGCCCTTGGTGTTGATGGACACGTTCTTGCCTACCATGCCCTGCTTCTCGAACAGGATCTTGTAGTCGTAGCCGTAATCCAGGTTGAACTCGTACTTCCCGTTGGCGCTGGTTACCACGGAGTTGAGCCGGGCCCCGTCCTTGAAGACGGTGACGTTGATGCCGTCGAGCTTCTTGGAGGTGTTGTAGTCCTTTACCGTACCGTAGACATAAATGTTGTCGACCTGGGTGAAGGCCGTTGCGGCCAGTAGCAGGAAGGTGAGGACCAGGGAGCGGCGCACAAGGCGGAAGACGGGGGATACGACCATGCAGGGGGTGCTTGCTGGGGCGGGGCAAACGAAGCCGCAATTTAGGACAACTTTGGCGGCCGGGCCACCAGAACGCCCGAAGAGACGATCCATGGAAAGCATTTGGGAGACCCGTTCCTTCAGCAATGGCGCGGACCTGGTGGTGGTGGGCGCGGGCATCACCGGGCTGTTCACCGCGTGGCATGCCCGCCGCCGCCGGCCCTCGCGCAAGGTGGTGGTGCTGGAGCGCGGCCCGCACCCGGCGGGGGCCAGCGTAAAAAATGCGGGGTTCGCCTGTTTCGGAAGCCCCAGCCAGCTGCTGTCGGACCTGGAGCACGAAGGCGAGGCCATTGCCCTGCACCGCGTGGAAGAGCGTTGGCGGGGCCTGCAGGAGTTGCGTGCCACCTTGGGTGATGAGGCCATCGGTTTTGCGCCGGTGGGCGGGTACGAGGTGTTCCGGCCGGATGACGCGCTGTACACGCGTGTGGCCGGGCGGTTCGATGCGCTCAACGCCGCGCTGCACGGCATTTTCGGCAGGGACGTGTACAGCTGGGCCGATGGACGCACGGCCAGCCTGGGGCTGCGTGCGGGGCACCTGGCCTTCAACCCGCTGGAAGGGGCGGTGGACAGCGGCCTGCTCATGCGGCGCCTGTTGGACCTGGCCCGGGAGGCGGGCGTGGAGGTGCGCTTCAACACGGCCGTGGAAGGTTGGGAAGAACAGGCCCAAGGTGTGGAACTCTTGTTGCACGGCGGCCAGCGGTTGCGCGCGGAGCAGGCCGTGATCGCCACCAACGGCTACAGCCGGGGGCTGCTGCCGCAGATCGACGTGGTGCCCGGCCGCGGCCAGGTGCTGCTTACCTCCCCGATCGGGGGTCTGCGGCTGAAAGGAACCTTCCACCTGGATGAAGGCTACTATTACTTCCGTGACCTGGACGGACGGGTGTTGCTGGGCGGCGGAAGAAACTTGGACAAGGCCGGTGAGACCACCGAGGAGGATGCCACCACGCCACGGATCCAGGATGCGCTGGAAGAGCTGCTGCGCCGGACCATCTTGCCGGATACCCCTTTCCGCATTGAGCAGCGCTGGAGCGGGATCATGGGCTTCCGCCCGAACGGGGGACCGGCCGTGGTGGAACGCCTCTCGCCCCATGTGGTGGTGGCCGCCGGCCTGGGCGGCATCGGCGTGGCCATCGGCATCCGCGTGGCCCGCCATGCCGCGGAGCTGGTGGCCTGAAGGCCCGACTATCTTTGGTGCATGCGAGCCTTCTACCCATGGACCATGGCCGCGTTGCTGCTGCCGGCAGGGGCCGGTGCGCAACCGTTGCAGCAGCGCACCGGCTTTACCCATGCCGACACCCTGCGCGGGTCCAACGGCCCCGGCCGCGCGTGGTGGGACGTGGTGCACTACGACCTCACCATACGGCCCGACCCCGTGGCCCGCACGCTCCACGGCACCAACAGCATCACCCTGCGCACCTTGGCAAGCGGCCAACGCATGCAGATCGACCTGCAGCAACCGCTGGTGGTGGACAGCATCAAGGCGGACATGGCATCCGCCTCCACAGCGTCCGCTGACCGTGGAAATGAACGCGTGCCGTTCACACGAGAAGGCGATGTGATCTGGGTGGATTTCCTCGCCCCGCTGAGCCCCGGGAGCACCTTCCCCCTCCACATCCACTACCACGGCACCCCGAAGGAAGCCAAGAACCCTCCCTGGGACGGGGGATGGATCTGGAAGACCGATGCCCAAGGCTACCCGTGGATGACGGTGGCCTGCCAAGGCCTGGGGGCCAGCGCGTGGTACCCCTGCAAGGATATCCAGAGCGATGAACCGGACAGCGCCCTGCTGCACATCACCGTGCCCACCGGCCTGCAAGCCGTGGGCAACGGCCGGTTGCGCAGCACCGTGGACCATGGGAACGGCACCAGTACGTGGACCTGGGCGGTGACCAACCCCATCAACACCTACAACCTGGTGCCCTACATCGGGCGCTATGCACACTTCGCAGCAACCTTCCAAGGCCTGGCCGGGCCGCTGGACCTGGACTACTGGGTACTGCAGGACCATGAGGCCAAGGCCCGCGAACAATTCAAGCAGGTGCCCGGCATGCTGCAATGCTTCGAAAACTGGTTCGGGCCCTACCCTTTCTACCGCGACGGATACAAGCTGGTGGAAGCACCGCACCTGGGCATGGAGCACCAGAGCGCCGTGGCCTACGGCAACCACTACCTCAACGGCTACTTGGGCAAGGACCTCAGCGGCAGCGGCTGGGGCCTTCAATGGGACTTCATCATCATTCATGAAAGCGCCCACGAGTGGTGGGGCAACAGCATCACCTCGGCGGACATCGCCGACATGTGGGTGCACGAAAGCTTCACCAACTATGCCGAAGCCCTCTACACCGAATGCCGCTTCGGCAAGGCCGCCGGCGAGGATTACGTGATCGGCCTCCGCGCGAACATCGCCAACGACATCCCCATAACAGGTCCGTACGGCGTGAACCAGGAAGGCAGCGGCGACATGTACTACAAGGGCGCGAACATGGTGCATACCATCCGCCACATCATGGCCAACGACTCTCTGTTCAAGGCCATGCTGCGTGAAATGAACCGCCGCTACCGCCACACCACGGTCACCGGTGCCCAGGTGGAAGACTTCATCAGCACGTTCAGCGGCCGCGACTTTTCCGCGCTCTTTGAGCAGTACCTGCGCACCACCCGCATACCCGAGCTGCAATGGACCGTGCACCGCGGAAAGTTGTACGTGCGTTTCGCCAACTGCGTGGACGGCTTCGCCATGCCGGTAACCATCATGGTGAACGGCGAGGAGCGCACCGTGCCCATCAACGAACGGTGGAGTTCGCCCGCACATGGCCTCAACGACCGCACCGCCACCTTGGTGGCGGACCGCAACTGGTACATCCAAGTAAAACGTACAGGGCCTGCCGCGCTCAAGGGGGAGCGAACCCGATGAAACGTGCCACCACCTAATTTTCGGGCGGCGCCCCCGCCCGATGCCCTACCGCCCCATGCGCCCGTTGGCTCTACTTCTGCTTTGGACATTGGCACTGCGGGCCCAAGCCCAGCTCGGTGACCAAGTGCGCCAACTGCTCAACGGCGATCCGCATGCGGCACCCGCCTACGACACGGCCTACGTGGCCAGCTACCGCAGCAACCTCACGCTCTCCTTGGTCACCAAGTACCAGAGCGTGGATGTGGACATCGAGCCGGACACGCGCGAAGCCCTGTCCTTCTCGGCCAATACCGCCGAGCAGTACGGCGCGGGCCTGAACTACAAATGGCTCAGTGCCGAGGCCACCTTCACCGTGCCCGCACTGGACGACTACGACCCGGCGCTGGGCAAGAGCCGCTCGCGCGGGTTCGGGCTGGGCTATACGGGGCGCCGTCTGTGGGTGCGCGGATTTTGGAACAAGACCACCGGTTACTACCTCAACGAACCGCAAGTTTGGGTGGCCGATTGGGAAGCCGGCGACCAGCCGGTAACCCGGCCCGACCTGGGCAGTGAATCATACATGCTCTCGGCCAACTGGGCGCTGAGCGGCAAAAGACGCTACAGCCAGAACGCCGCGCTGTTCCAGCTGGAACGCCAGAAACGCAGCGCGGGCACCTTTGTGGCCGGTTTATCGGGCTGGCGTACCTCGGTGTTCGCGGACAGTTCCATCCTCCCCCCGGCCTTGGTGGACACCTTCCAGCTGGCATCGGGCTTCCAGAACGTGGAGCGCACGCTGATCGGCCTGACCATCGGCTACACCCACACCTTCAGCTTCTGGCACAAGGGCTTCATCCATGTGGCACTCTTGCCGGGACTGGGCTACGTGCACCAATCCATCGGGGTGGCCGGACCGGAGAAATTGGAGGGCTCGGGCATCGGGGCAGTTTCCGAATTCAAGCTCGGCGCAGGGTACAACGGCGACCGCTGGTATACCGCGCTCACCACGGCCTTCTACTACAGCACCACCCCGATCGCCGAGCACCTCAACTTGGCCACCAACTACGGTTTCATCCGGTTCGCCATCGGCATCCGTTTGGGCGCCCCGGGGATCAGGGGATTGGAGAAGGTGGGCCTATAAGCCGGGTTCAGCCCGCATGGCCTTTGCCAACCGTGCAGCAGCCATGGCCCGCACCTTGTTGTGCACCAAGGGCGACCAGCCCAGCAGCAGCCCTACAGGCCCCATGGCCTGCCTGGACCAGCGCCACAGGTCGAACCGGTCGTTCTGCACGGCGATCAAGCCGTTGTGCAGGATAAAATCGCTGTGGACCACGTTGTGCACCGCACGGCCCGTACCGCCGAACGTGTAGCGGGCCTCCCAGGTGCACACGCCGTGGGCCGGCCCCTGCTGCTGCACCGTGTGCTCCAGGCGCAGGTCGGTGCCGCCGCCCAACAACATCTTCCACATGGCCCGCACCCCGGCCGCATCCAGTGCGGGAAACACGGGATCGCTGAAACGGGCATCATCGGCGTAGCACTCCCCCATGGCTTGCCAATCATGCCGGGCGAAAGCCGAATAGAAACGATCGAGCACCATGGTGCCGAAAAGTAAGCAACGGCACGCGGCCGCAGCATCCCGGCGATCCTTCACGGGCACGGCCGTGCGGCGCCGTGGAAGGGGCCCTAACTTTGCCCCGTACACTTGAGAGCCATTGATGCGGATGTCCCACGAACAGCACCGGGTGCAATTGAGCGCCAACCAGAAAGCCAAGCGCATCAACTCAGACCCGGCCATCTACGGTACGTTCGCCGAGATCGGCGCGGGCCAGGAAACGGTGCGCCATTTCTTCCGGGCGGGGGGTGCCAGCCAAACCATCGCCAAGGCGATGAGCGCCTACGACAAGGACTTCAGCAATGCCATCTACGGGGCCGAACCCGGCAACCGCTTCGTGTGCGAAAGCAGGCTGCGCAACATGATCCGCCATGAATACGGCCTGATCGTGGAGCGCCTGGACCGCAAGGACCATCCCCACAAGCGCTTCTTCAGCTTCGCCAACACGGTAACCACCAGCACGATCCAACAGCCGCACAGCGGCCATGGCTGGCTGGGCGTACGCTTTCAGACCGCCCCCGAACGGCCCACCAACGATGTGATCATCCATGTGCGCCTGCACGAGCCCGACATCAACCTCCAACAGGAAAGCATCGGGCTGCTGGGCGTAAACCTGCTCCACGCCTGCTTCTTCCACCACGAAGATCCGGAGATGATGATGACCACGCTGTACGACAACCTCAGCCGGCACGTGGTGGAGATCGACATGATCCAAATGAACGGGCCCGACTTCAGCCAGGTGGACAACCGCCTGCTGAGCCTGCAACTGGTGAAACGCGGATACACCGACGCGGTGATCTTCGGGCCCGACGGACAGAACCTACAGGCCAGCGAGGTGCTCTACAAGAAGAACATCCTGGCCATACGCGGCAGTTTCCGCCCGGTGACCAAGGTGAACATCGACATGATCATGAACGGCTACAACATGTTCATCAAGGAACAGCGCGTAGACCGCCAGAATCTCCAGGTGCTCTTCGAGATCACCCTCAACAACCTGCAGGCCGACAGCGGCGATGTGGACGAGAAGGACTTCATCGACCGCGCCGACATCCTCTGCTCACTGGGGCAGACCGTATTGATCAGCAACTACCAGGAATACTACAAGCTGGTGGAGTACTTCAGCCGCTTCACCAAGGCCCGCATGGGCCTGATCATGGGCGTGGCCAACTTGATCGAGGTGTTCGATGAAAAATACTACCGCCACCTCAACGGCGGCATGCTCGAAGCCTTCGGCATCCTCTTCACCCGCGACCTGAAGATCTACGTGTACCCCAGCAGGGCGAGCCGGGATGAACCCCTGATGACCCTGGGCAACATGCCCGTGCACCCGCGCGCGCGGCCCCTTTACGACTACTTGCTGAGCAACAAACGCATGGTGGACATCGAGACCTTCGACCCCAGCGTGCTGCACATCCTCAGCAAGGCGGTGCTGCAAATGATCCGCGACGGCCGCGCCGGCTGGGAACCCATGGTGCCTCCTTACGTGGACAACATGATCAAGGATAACCAGCTCTTCGGATACCGCCCCGGCAACGGCATGGTGCACGCCGGCAAAGCGGGCAAGGTTGAAGCGTAGCCGCAGCCCCTGGTGCGGCATACGAATGCCGGGCGGGCACGGGCCGATCCTCCGGCAGCATGCGGCCCGCGCCTATTGACCGGACGGGGCGTTCTCTGCAGCCAGTGTGAAGGCCACGGGCAGCGTGAAGCGCGTAGCCACTGCTTTACCCGCCACTTTGCCCGGTGACCAGGCCGGCATGGAACGCACGGCACGGAGCGCTTCATCGTCCAGGTCCTTCCGGATGCCATGCCTTAAGCCTACATCCTGCACGGTTCCGTCCTGCGCCACGATAAACTCCACAAAGACCTTGCCTTCAACCTTGTCTTGCTTCGCCTTGTCGGGATAGTGGATGTGCTTAACCAGGTACGTGACCATGGCCTCCATGCCACCGGGGAATTCCGGAGGCACTTCCACCTTGCCAAGGTCATAAACCGGTTCCTGTGCCAGAAGCGGTGATACCACCGTGCCCGGGGCAACCAGGAACAAGGCCAAGGCCAAGGCGGGAATGGAGGCAGCATACTTCATTCCGGCATGTTTGGAAGGAGCGGCGTTCAGCATGAGCATTCGGGTTTTGAGGTTCGGGGATCTGAAACTGTTCAACAGGGTGCTTGCGGGCACACCCATGGCACGCGCCACCAACAAGGTGGCGTAATCGGAATGAAAACGGCTGGCCACCGCATCCGCCTGCAGTTCATGCACGGTCCGCAGCTCACGCAGCGCCAAGCGCCACATCGGGTTCCACCAGGAAACCGCCGCGAGCAATTCATAGTAGACCACATCCAGGCTGTGCCGGTACTGCACATGCACCTGCTCATGCCGTAACAGTGCTTCGGCATCCTCCGCATCCAACCCTTCGGGGATCACGATGCGGTTGAAGAACGACAACGCTTCGCTGCCGCTCCGGGCACTGAGCTGCCAGGCACGCACCCCGCGGGCGGCGAGCAGCAACAGGGATACGGTCAACCCGGCCAAATAAACCTTGGCCCATGGGAATAGGATGCTCGCGCCCGGGGGATCCATGGCGCCCATAGCATGGGACCGGGGGCCGGTGCCTAACAGCAGGTCGGCCAGGCCGGATGACGGAACATTGGCCGGAAGCCCCACCACGGGAAGCACGAACGCGGCGGCCGGCGCTGCCAGCAGCCATGCGCGGTTCATCCGGAAACGGTCCAGGTTCCTCAGCACCGCCATATAGAAGACCAGAATGACGGTGAACGCAATGTTCGCTTTCAACAGTACGTGCAAGTATTCCATCTCAGCGCTGTTTCCGGGCGTTCAACAACTTCAGGATATTGTCCAGCTCCCGCACATCCACCTTGTTCCGTTCCACAAATGCGGACACAAGTCCATGCAACGAGCCATCGAAGTAGTCCTTCACCACCTTGTCCATCATTCGGGCGCGGTATTGCTCCCGTGCGATCACCGGGTGGTACAAATGGCTTTTGCCGAAGGCCGTATGCCCCACAAAGCCCTTCTGCTCCAAGATACGGATCACCGTGCTCACCGTGGTGATCGCCGGATGCGGACGCGGCAACGCGGCCCGGACCTCCTTGGCGAAGCCTTTGCCCAGCTTCCACAAGGCCTGCATTACCTGCTCCTCCGCTTTGGTCAATCGCTCCATGGAACAAATATAACTACATTATTAGTTATTCAACGAAATTATTAGTTATAGTGGGACAAGGCGCATTCCCCGCCTGACGCCAAACACGGCCGGGCAACAAACGGCGGTTGACCTGCGCCGCTTGTGTCCAGCGTACCGTCCATTCCCGGCCAAGCAGCGCCGCGTGCCGGATATCACGGGCCGCCGGGCAGCCTGGCTGCAGCCCGCGCCACCATGGCCGTAACGCCCCGGTCCATGTTGATGCACCATCACTACTTCCCGGTCGGCAAGGTGCGCCGCACCACGGCCCCTCCTGTTCCACCATGCACTCGGGCCAACCGCTTCCATCCGTATAAAAGTATTTGCATGCTTTTATTTGCTCCCCGGAGCTAACTTTGCCCCGCAGACAATAGACCACACAGCCCAACCATGGAAACAACGACCGAAAACATCCTGGACGTGACCACGCTGGCCCCCGCCGTGAAACACTCCACCATCTTCGCGCACGTGGACGCCCTGCAGGATGGCGAAAGCTTCATTATCCACAACGACCACGACCCCAAGCCCCTGTACTTCCAACTGCACAACCTGTACGGCGACGCCTACACTTGGGAATATCTGGAGCAAGGGCCCACGTGGTGGAAAGTGCGCATCGGCAAGGAAGCTGAAGGCGCCAATGGCACGGACGGAGTGATCCTCGACGTGACCCAACTGGCGCCGGCGGTAAAGCATTCCACCATCTTCGGGCGTATCGCCCAGCTTGCCGAAGGCCAGTGCTTGATCATTCACAACGACCACGACCCCGCGCCGCTGCGCCACCAGCTTGGCCACACGCACCCGGGCGTGATCGACTGGGAATACCTGGAGAAAGGCCCGCGCTGGTGGAAGGTGAAGATCACCAAGATCGCCCCGCGCAACCAGGCCGCGGGCCTCAACATCCTGGATGTGACCAAGCTGGCACCCGCCGTGAAGCACAGCACCATCTTCGAACGCATTGCCAAGTTGCAAGGGGGCGAAAGCCTCACCATCCACAACGACCACGACCCCAAGCCGCTGCGCTACCACTTGGAGGCGGAACATGGCGATGCCTACGGCTGGGAATACTTGGAACAGGGCCCCGAATGGTGGAAGGTGAAGATCACCCGGCGCATCGCCGATGCGGGCGGCAACGGGGAGAACATCCTGGACGTGACCAAACTGGCGCCGCGCGAAAAACACCCCACCATCTTCTCCCGCTACCACGCGCTGAAAGAAGGTGAAAGCCTCACCATCCACAACGACCACGACCCCAAGCCGCTCTACTACCAGATGCAGGGCGAAATGGGCGACGTGTTCACTTGGGAATACCTGGAGCAGGGCCCCAAATGGTGGCGCGTGAAGATCACCAAGCGCCCCAGCGGCAGCGGCGCAGAGACCCTGGCGGAGATCGTGACCAAGGACATGCGCAAGGCGGAAGTGTTCAAGAAGTACGGGCTGGACTTCTGCTGCAACGGACACCTCACCATGCGCGAAGCCTGCGCCGCCAAAGGCCTTGACGTGGTGCGCATCGAGCAGGAGCTGCGCGAGGCCGACAAGGTGCAGACCTCCACCGCGCTGCCGTACAACGAATGGAACATCGATTTCCTGGCGGACTTCATCGTGAACACCCACCACGCCTTCCTGCGCAAGAACCTGCCCGAGATCGGCAAGTACAGCGCCAAGGTGGCCCAAGTGCACGGCATGGGCCATCCTGAACTGCACCAGGTGAACCAGCTGGTACAGGAGGTGATCGCCGAATTCACGGCCCATCTGCCGGAAGAAGAAAAGAACATGTTCCCCTACATCAAACAGCTGGTGGCCGCCAAGAACGCAGGGCAGCCGCTGCCGGCCAGCACCATGGGCCGTTTCAAGGATTCCTTGGAGGCCTTGGTGAAGGAGCACGTGTCGGTGGGCGGCAAGCTCGATGAGATCAACGAACTGACCGAAGGCTACACCCTGCCGGGTGATGCCTGCGCCAGCTACACCCTGCTCTTCCGCCTGCTGCACGAGCTGGAAGACGATACGCACGTGCACATCCACCTGGAGAACAACATCCTTTTCCCCAAGGCGGCGGAACTGGAACGTTCTTTCCATTGAACACGTGCGCAACGGTCAGTGCCCGCTCAACATGCACCGGCCGTTCCACGATCAAAACGATGGTCCTGATAAGCACACGGGTGGGCGCAGAGAGATGCCAGTTGAAATCCGACCAATGATCCCGTCCTTCTTTAATTCGTGCCCGTTCACCCGTGTGCAACAGGGACCCGTGCAGCCCGCATGATCACCATCAACGCCCAGACCAAGATCGCGGCGCTGCTGCGCGCCAACCCGGCCGCCTTGGAGGCCATCATCAGTCTTTCGCCCAAGTTCAACAAACTGCGCAATCCGCTGCTGCGCAAACTGATGGCCTCCCGCGCCACCATTGCCATGGCCAGCAAGATCGGCGGTTGCACCCCCGAGGATTTTTTCGCCAAACTGGAGCCCTTGGGCTTCGCCATCGATCGGTCTGCCGCCGAAGAGCAAGCTGCAGCACGGGTGCCCCGACCGGAATTCATGATGCATCTGAAACCCGATGACGTGCTGGAATTGGACGTGCGGCCCATCCTGAACGAAGGCAAGGACCCGTTCAACCTGATCCTGGGCAAGGTGAAAGCGCTATCGGTCGGTCAAGCCCTGAAGATCACCAATGATTTCGAGCCCATCCCCCTGATCCAGCTGCTGGGCAGGCAAGGGTTTGAAACATGGTCCGAGATGGTGGAAGGCAATACGTGGCACACGTGGTTCTTCAAGGCCGGCCCCGGTACGATACCCGATGCCAAGCAGCCCGCCAACAGCGATGATCTCGAGGCGTGGATGAAGAAGTTCGAGGGCCGTACCACCACCATTGATGTGCGCCACCTGGAGATGCCGCTGCCCATGCTCACCATCCTGGAAGCACTGGACCACTTGCCCGCAGGCCAAGCGCTGTTCGTGAACCACAAGCGCATTCCCGTGTTCCTGCTTCCGGAACTGGAGGAGCGCGAGTTCCAGTACCGCGCCAAGGAGATCGCCGAGGGCGATGTGAAGCTCTTCATCTTCAAAGCCTGAACATTCAAGCACGGATAAACCCGGATGTACACGGATAAAACGCCAGCGTCTTGGCCGGCCTTGATGCATCCATCCATGTTCACCCGGGTCTATCCGTGGTTCCAAACTCTGCATTCTGTGGTTCACCGGCGCAAGCAATAGGACTTCATGTTCGGTTCTCCCCTGGGCGGCAACGTGGCACGGACCACCTCGTACAAGGTGGTGATCCCCTTCTATGCCTATGCGGCCGTGTCGTTCCTGGTGGCGTGCGTCCTGCTGCTGGGCTCGGGCGACCTCTTCCAAGGGCACTGGTTCCAGCCGCGCCTGCTGGCCATCACCCACCTGATGGCCTTGGGCTGGGCCACGATGATCATCCTCGGTGCCAGCCACCAGCTGGTGCCCGTGCTGATCGAGAACGACCTGTACAGCAACCGGCTGGCCCACCTCTCCTTCGCCCTGGCCGCTGCGGGCATCCCCCTGCTGGTCTACGGCTTCGCCGTGTTCAACTTGGGCTGGCCGGCGCAGCTGGGAGGCACGCTGGTGCTGGCCGGCCTGCTGGCCTTCATCGCCAACATCGCCATCAGCATCTCCACGAGCAAGCGCGAAAACGTGCATGCCGTGTTCGTGTTCACCTCCACCATCTGGCTGCTGCTCACCGTATCGCTGGGGCTCGCACTGCTGTTCAACTTCACCACCTCGGTGCTCACCCGTGATTCCTTGCACTACCTCGCGTTGCACGCGCACTTGGGCATGGTGGGCTGGTTCCTGCTGCTGGTACTGGGCGTAGGCTCGCGCCTGATCCCCATGTTCCTCATTTCCAAATACACCAACCCGCGCCTGCTATGGGCCGTGTTCGCCCTGGTGAACAGCGCCTTGGTGCTGTACGGCCTGTTCTTCCTCTACGCCCGCAACGCCGCCTTGGACCTCCTGCCGGCCCTGCTGGTGCTGGTGGCGTTGCTGCTGTTCGCCTATTACTGCAGAAAAGCCTACGTGGAACGCATCCGTAAAAAAGTGGACGATCAGATGAAGGTGTCGCTGCTGGCCGTGGCCCTGCTGCTGGTGCCCACACTGGTGCTGCTGGCATTGATCGCGGTGCTGCTCGCCACCCGCGGCGACCAGGCCCGTGTGGTGCTGCTCTATGGCTTCACCATCTTCTTCGGCTGGCTCACCGCCATGATCCTGGGCATGACCTTCAAAACCCTGCCCTTCATCGTGTGGAACAAGGTGTACCGCCATCGCGCCGCTCTGGGCAAGATGCCCAGCCCCAAGGACATCTTCAGCCACCCGGTGTACAAGGCCATGGCCGTGGCGTACCTCGCGGGCTTCGCGCTTTTCGCCTGCGGCATCCTGCTCTCGAACATGTACTTGCTGAATACCGGCGCCGCCGCGCTGCTGGCCGCTGCGGTGCTGTACAACTGGAACGTGGCCAAACTGCTGGCCCACAAACCGCTCAAGCAATGAACCATTCCGAAGAAAGCAAAGCACTGGTGGACCAGGCGTACGAAGGCCTCAAATTCGTGGACGACCCGGAAGTGGGCCTCAACGTGGTGGACCTGGGCCTGATCTACGAGCTGGACGTGAACGAGGCGGAGAAAAAGATCGTGTGCCTGATGACCTTCACCACGGAATTCTGCCCGATGGGTGAATCCATCCTGGCCAACGTCACCGAATCGCTGAAGATGACCGTGCCGGGCTACACACCGGAGGTTACCGTGACCTTCGACCCGCCGTGGAGCCAGCACATGATCTCCGACGCCGGCCGCGCCTTCCTGGGCGGGTACTGAACCATGCTGAGCCTTACGTGCAAAGCGGCCATCAAGGCCGTGGTGTTCCTGGGCTCGCGCCTGGCTTCCGGCGAGCGGAGCAGCCTGAAGCAGGTGGCCGCCTATACCGGCGAGAACGAGCATACCGTGGGCAAACTGCTGCAGCGGCTGGTGAAGGCAGGCATCATCCAAAGCGCCAAGGGCCCGCGAGGCGGATTCTTCCTCACCGCCCACCAGGCGGAACAGCGCGTGATCCGCATCGTGGAAGCCATCGACGGTGCGGATGTCTTCAAACAATGCGGACTGGGCATGAGCCAATGCAGTGATGCCCACCCCTGCCCTTTCCATGAGGATTTCAAGCCCATCCGTGAGCAGTTCCGCGACTTGTGCCACCACCGCCGCGTACGCGACCTGTATGAAGAGGTGAACAGCGGGCTGGCGCATTTGGTGGGGTGAACCGTGCAGGGGCGTAGCACATGGGTCCGCATGGGCATGCCCTTCAAACATCCCCTTGCGAACCGTTCACCGTTCCCCCGCAAACGCCGCAGGGCCCCCTTCCGGAGGCCCTGCACAGGTTTGCGAAGAACGAAAACTATCCCTTGAGCTTCTTCAGCACATCGGAAGGCACGCCTTTCCGGTTCACCATGAAGGAGGTGGTCTTGTAGCGCACGAAGTTCTTGCTCATGTACAGGTAGCCCTCGTGGTCGTTGTCCACGCCCCACGAGTTCTTCACGATGTACCACTCGGTGCCCTGCTGGTCCTTGGCGATGCCGGTGATCTGCATGCCGTGGTCGTCCTGCGTGGTGTAGTTGTCAAATGCTTCCTGCCGCAGTTCCGGGGTGATCTTCATTTCAGGCTTGGGCCCGGAGAAGAGGTCGGCCTTTTGCTCCTTGGTGAGCTCATCGGCAGGCGTTTCGGGCACCCAGGCCACACCGTTCTTCCAGCTGAAGGACGGTTCGCTCACATCACCACCCCAGGCCACGGTGTAGCCGCTGCGCAAGGCCTGGTCGATGGTGGCCACCATATCCTCCATGGGGATGTTCCAGCAATATTGGAACGCCCAATTGTCCGGAACCATCATCATGGTCTCGGCCCAGTACGGCGCGGTGGTCACCGATACGAATTCCACGTAGTCGGCAGGGTTGATCTTCACCACCTCCTTGGCAAAGCTCTGCGGCGTGTAGCTCTTGCCCATGTACGTAAAGGTGGCGGGCACCGGCCCGAGGTAGGCATCGAGCACGCTGCTGAACGCCTTTTTCCATACCGGAGTGAGCTTCCCGCGGTTCGGGGCCTTGATCACGGCATCCAGCATGCCCTTGAGCACGGATTGCATTTCGCCGAACTGGTTCTTGCTGGTGCCGTACTGCAGCCCGGTGTAGGCCTCCTCGGGCATGGTGCCGTACTTGGCGTACATGTTGATCACATCGTGCGGTTCACCCCCGTCGCCGTAATTCAGGCTGCCGTGCATGCGCACGTACGAATCGGCCTTGTCCTCGTACGACCTGCGTGCCGTGTAGATCTTGGAAAGATGGATGGAGGGGCCGCCTGCCTTGATCATCTCCGATTCCAGGAAGCTGTTGGCCGCGTAGCTCCAGCAGGTGCCCGAGGAAGCTTGGTTCTCCACCGGCGTGGCTTCCGCGCTCACCACCGTGGTGAAGCGGTAACCGGTGCTGTCGGTGGCGGTGGCATTGGCCTTCTTCACCAGGTCGTCCTGGGCTTGAAGGGTGCCAAGGGCCATGATCGCGGCCGTGCAGGCCAAGATGCGCATGTTCATTTGGAGGGGGTGTGGAATGCGGGAGCGGTCCCGCTGTTGGGGGCGCAAAATAGCAAGTGCGGGCGTTGGCGCCATGAGGGCTGCCCCCGGGGACAATGCGCAAAGGCCCATCGGCCCGCATCCTTCACGATCGTTAACCAACACGGGCCAAATCGTTTCACATGAAACCATCTCGGCCGTACCTTCGCGGCCCGAAAAAGGCATGAAACGCGGTACCGAGCCTTCTCTTGGATACTGGTGCGCCCTGGTGGGCCAGCAGTACTTCAGCGGCATGCGGCGGCTGTTGGCCAATTTGGACATGGACCGCTGGTACTTCGCCTTGGTGCAGATCGCCGAGGCCGAGGCCCCCATCACCCAGCAGCAGCTGGCCGACAGGCTGCACCTGGACAAGGCGACCATGGTGCGGGCCATCGACCACTTGAGCAGCCGCGGGTACGTGGCGCGCAAAACCTGCCCCAACGACCGGCGCAAGCACCATTTGGAACTGCTGCCCAAGGCGGCACCGGTGATCCGGCAGATCCGTGCCGCCTACGCCGAGCTCAACGACACCGCCATGGCCGGGCTGGATGCCGCAGAGCGCCGTGCGGCCATCGGCCAGCTGCAACGCATGCTAAGGCAATTGAACAACGCATCTCCGGCCCCGTTGCCGAACGCGCGCAAACGAACCCCGAAAACGAAATGAGGAACACGGATCGCACCTTACGGTCCCGCTTGGCCGCCCTCCACGGGCACGCCGCACGCTTCGCCCTGCCTTTCTTGGCCCTGGTGGCATTGGCCGCATGCGGCGCCAAGGGCAAGCAACCGGGCGCACACATGCGCGGCGATGCACCCATGGCAGTGCAGGTGCACGTGCTGACGCCCGAGACCCTTGCAAACAAGCTCCTGGGCAGCGGCACCCTGCTCGCCAATGAATCGGTGGACATCCGCAGCGAGGTGAGCGGGCGCGTTGCCCGGATCGGCTTCGAAGAGGGTGCGCCCGTGCAGGCCGGCCAGGTGCTGGTGCAGATCAATGATGACGACCTGAAGGCCCAACTGCGCAAGGCGCAGGCGGAACTGCAGTTGGCCACCCTCACCGAAGAACGCCAAGAACAACTGTTGGCCGTGAAGGGCATCAGCCAAGAGGCTTTCGATGCCACCCGTGCCCAGCGCACCGGCAAGCAGGCCGATGTGGACAACCTCCAGGCCCTGATCGCCAAAACCACCATCCGCGCACCGTTCAGCGGGGTGATCGGCCTGCGCACCATCAGCGAGGGCGGCTATGTTGCACCCAGCACCTCCATCGCCACGCTCAACCAAGTAAAAACGATGAAGCTGGACTTTGACGTGCCCGAGCAGTTCGGCCGCCAGGTCCGGGGCGGTACCCCCGTGCAATTCACCCTGGTGGGCGACACCGTGCGTTACGCCGCCACCATCTACGCCGTGGAGCCCGGCGTGAACCCCGAAACGCGCACTGTGCGCGTGCGTGCCCGTGCCCACAATGCCGATGGCGCCTTGGCACCTGGTGCCTTTGCCCGGGTTTCGCTTGACCTGGGCTCCGTTCCCGGCGCCCTTTCCATTCCCTCCGAAGGCGTAGTGCCCGACATCCATGGCCAAGTGGTGATGGTGATCAAGGACGGGAAGGCCAAGCAGGTGCGGGTGGAACTGGGCCTGCGCACCGAAAAAACCGTGCAACTGATCAGCGGCGTGCAACCCGGCGATACCGTGATCACCAGCGGCCTGCTCGCCGTGCGTGAAGGCATGCCGGTGCGTGCGGCCAAGGCCCGGGCCTCCGTGGCGGCTGACAGCGCTTCCACCGCCAAACCCCGCGGCAACTGAGCCGCGATCCGGGATGAACATCAGCTCCATCAGCATCAACCGGCCGGTGCTGGCCACGGTGATCAGCATCCTGATCCTGCTCTTCGGCGCCATCGGCTTCACCTACCTGGGCGTGCGCGAATACCCCAGCGTGGACCCGCCCATCATCACGGTAACCACGAACTACACCGGGGCCAATGCCGACATCATCGAGAGCCAGATCACCGAGATCCTCGAAGAAAGCATCAATGGCATCGCCGGCATCCGCACCCTCTCCAGCATCAGCAGCGACGGCCGTTCCACCATCACCGTGGAGTTCGAACTGGACGTGGACCTGGAGGCCGCCGCCAACGACGTGCGCGACCGCGTGAGCCGCGCCGTGCGCAACCTGCCGCCCGATGCGGACCCGCCCATCGTGGCCAAGAGCGACGCCGACAGCAGCCCGATCCTCTCCATGACCATCCAGAGCGACCAGCGCAGCCTGCTGGAGCTGAGCGACCTGGCCACCAACGTCTTCAAGGAACGGTTGCAGACCATCCCCGGGGTGAGCGAGATCAACATCTGGGGCGAAAAGAAGTACAGCATGAAGCTGGAGCTCGATCCGGTGAAGATGGCCGCCCTGGGAGTGACCCCCGAAGATGTACGCACCGCCCTGGAGCGCGGCAACGTGGAGCTGCCCAGCGGCCGCATCGAAGGCTACCGCACCGAGCTCACCATCCGCACCTTGGGCCGCCTCTCCACCGAAGCCGAATTCAACGACCTGATCCTGCGCCAGGAAGGCATCACCCTGGTGCGCCTGCGCGATGTGGGCACCGCCCGACTGGCCCCCCACAACGAACGCACCCTGCTGCGCGGCAACGGCGGCATACCCATGGTGGCCGTGGCCGTTACCCCACAGGCCGGAAGCAACTACGTGGCCATCGCCGACGAATTCTACAAGCGTGTGGAGCAGATCAAGAAGGAAATGCCCGGCGACCTGCGCTACGACCTGGCCATGGACACCACCACCAGCATCCGCAAGGCCATCCTGGAGGTGGAGGAAACCATCGTCATCGCCTTCCTGCTGGTGGTGCTGGTGATCTTCGTCTTCCTGCGCGACTGGCGCACCACGCTGATCCCTGTGCTCGCCATTCCCATCTCCCTCATCGGCGCGTTCTTCATCATGTACGTGGCCGACTTCAGCATCAACATCCTCACCTTGCTCGCCATTGTGCTGGCCACCGGGATCGTGGTGGACGATGCCATCGTGGTGCTGGAGAACATCTACGCCAAGATCGAGGGCGGCATGGACCCCGTCCAGGCCGGCCATGTGGGCAGCAAGGAGATCACCATGGCCATCATCAGCACCAGCATCACCCTGATCGTGGTGTTCCTGCCCATCGTCTTCCTCAGCGGCCTCACCGGCCGCCTGTTCCGCGAATTCGGCGTGGTGGTGGCCGGCGCCGTGCTCATCAGCGCCGTGGTAAGCCTCACCCTTACGCCCATGCTCAGCGCCCATTTCCTCAAGCGCGAGGAAAAACGCAGCCGCTTCTATGAGCTCACCGAGCGCTGGTTCGAGCGCCTGGTAGGCAACTACGAGCGCACCCTGGAGGCGTTCATGCGCAAACGATGGATCGCCTTCCTCATCATGGCCGCCAGCGTGGGCCTCATCTTCCTGGCCGGGTACAATACCCCCAGCGAGCTGGCCCCGCGCGAGGACAAGAGCCGCTTCATGGTGACCAGCACCGCGCCCGAAGGAACCAGCTTCGAGCTGATGAACGACTACATCTCGGAGATCATCCGCACGGTGGACACCCTCCCGGAGGTGAGCAACATGCTCTCGGTGACCTCCCCCGGTTTCGGCGCCTCCGTCTCCGTGAACTCCGGATTCGTGCGCGCCGCCTTGGTGGACCCATCTGAGCGCACCCGCACCCAGGACGAGATAGCCACCGAAGTGGGCAAGCTGGTGCAGCAGCACAACCTGGCACGCACCTATGTTATCCAGGAACCCACCATCGGCGGTGGCCGGCGATCGGGCCTGCCCGTGCAGTACGTCATCCAAGCGCCCGACTTCGAACGCCTGCGCAACGTATTGCCCACTTTCCTCGAGGAAGCACGCAAGGAACCCGCCTTCCAGATCGTGGACGTGGACCTGAAGTTCAACAAGCCCGAACTCCAGGTGGAGATCGACCGCGACCGCGCCCGCAGCCTGGGCGTGGACGTGCGCGACATTGCCCAAACGCTCCAGCTCTACTTCAGCGGCCAGCGCTACGGCTACTTCATCCTCAACGACAAGCAGTACGAGGTGATCGGCCAGGCCACAAGGACCAACCGCGATGCCCCGGCCGACCTGGACAAAGCCTACGTGCGCAACAACAAAGGGGAGATGATCCAATTGGGCAACCTGGTGCGCACCAGCAACCAGAGCACCCCGCCCATGCGCTACCGCTACAACCGCTACGTGAGTGCAACCGTCAGCGCTTCCTTGGCCGAAGGCTACACCCTGGGCACCGGCATCGAGGCCATGGACCGGATCGCCGCAACCACCTTGGACGGGTCCTTCAGCACGGCCCTCAGCGGCGAGAGCAAGGAGTTTGCCGAGAGCGGCAGCAGCCTGCTCTTCGCCATGCTGTTCGCCCTGGTGCTCATCTACCTCATCCTCGCAGCGCAGTTCGAAAGCTGGGTGGACCCCCTGGTGATGATGTTCGCCGTACCCCTGGCCTTGGCCGGTGCCCTGCTCACCCTGTGGCTCGGCGGCCACACCCTCAACATCTTCAGCCAGATCGGCATCATCGTGCTCATCGGCCTGGTCACCAAGAACGGCATCCTCATTGTGGAGTTCGCCAACCAGAAGCGCGAGACCGGCATGGACAAAATGAAGGCCGTGATCGAAGCCTCCGCCCAGCGCTTCCGCCCGATCGTGATGACCACCTTGGCCACCACCTTGGGCGCATTGCCCATCGCCCTGGGCCTGGGCGCTGCCGCCAAGAGCCGGATCCCCATGGGCGTGGCCCTGATCGGCGGCCTGCTCTTCTCCTTGGTGCTTACCCTCTATGTGGTACCGGCGCTCTACAGCTACATGGCCTCCAAGGTGGCGGTGAAGCCCGTGGCGGAAAGCAATTCGGATCGCGCATGAGAACGCTCCTCTTCCCCCTCTTCCTGCTCGCCGGCCAGGCCATGGCCCAGGGCATCGGTGCACACCTCACCCCGGAACAGGCCGTGGCCGTCGCCCTGGAAAACAACCACGGTGTACGGCTCGCACGCACCAGCGCCGACATGGCAAAGCTCGCCAACAGCGCCGGCGCAGCAGGCATGCTGCCCTCCCTGGACGCCACCGGCGGCTACAGCATGGACAATGCCGGCACCAAGCAGGAATTCTTCACCGGCGAAGTACGGGAGGCCGACAACGCCAATGCCCAGGCGATCAACGCAGCGGTGGAACTGAATTGGACCTTGTTCGACGGCCTCTCCATGTTCGCCGCCAAGGACCGGTTGGAAGCCTTGGAACGCATCGGGGAAACCCGCTTGCGGCAATCCTTGGAAGCCACCGCCTACGGAGTGCTCACCACCTACTACCAGCTGGTGCAACTGCAGCATGCCACGGCCGTGCAGCGTGAAAGCATGCGCACCTCCCGCGAGCGCCTGCTGATCGCGGAGGCTGGTGAACGCGCAGGAACCGCGTCCGGCCTGGAACTGGTGCAGGCCCGCTTGGACCTCAGCGCAGACAGCGCCCAACTGCTGGCCTTGTTGCAGCAGGCCAGCAATGCCCGTACGGCCCTGAACACCCTGCTGGCCCGCCCACCGGGCTCCGCCATCGAGGTGGATTCCGCGATCGGTGCCGCTTCACCGCCGGACCTTGCCCAGGTGCAACAAGCTGCCCGTGGCGCCAATGCCGAGCTCCAATTGGCCCGTGAAGAACGTATTGCCGCGGACATTTCCGTGCGGGAGCTGCGCGGCACACTGCTGCCCAAGCTGGATGCCTTTGCCGCCTACGGCTGGTCCCGCAACACCTCCGATGCCGGTTTCCTGATGAGCAACCAACGCCTGGGCCCACAGTACGGGCTCACCCTCAGCGTGCCGCTCTTCCGCGGGGGCGCGATCAAGGCCGTGAAACAAGCGCGGCTCGCGGGCGAGCAGGCCGGCCTCGCCGAGCAGCAGGCCGAACTGGAGCTTGAACGCGAACTGCTCGACCGCTGGAACCAGTACGGTTTTGCCCGCCAACGCACCGAACTGGAGGAGTCCAACCTTTCCGGTGCCCGCATGCAATTGACCGTGGCGCTGGAGAGCTACCGCATCGGCGTGATCACCGCGGTGCAGCTGCGCGATGTGCAGCAAGGCGTAGTGGCCGCGGAAAATCGTTTGCTCACCGCACATTTCGAAACCAAGGTGGCCGAACTGCAGCTCCGCTTGCTTGCGGGAACACTGCTGTAAGTACCTTGGCCCGGCCATCCGATAAGCACATGTTCTTCCGAACCGCCCCGTACTTCGCCGCCGTGCTGCTCCCCTTGGCCATGGCGCTGCCGGGCGGGCCCGTGCACGCGCCAACGACCATCAACCGGGCCCAAGAGCAAAAGCTGCGGCAATCGGGTGCGCCGCCCGTAGTGAAGGAAATCCGGCGTATTGCCAACCGCACCGGCGCGCAATGGAAGCTCTTGGTAGGCCCCGGCAATGCCACAGCACATGCCGGGAAAGCCCTGTACATCCTGCCCGCCCACGATACCAGCCAGGTGATATTGGGGCAGGAGGCGTGGCACCTGCCCGGCCGATTGATCGATGCCGGCAACAACCAGTGCTTCTATCAAGCGGATGTCTTTGCCGGCGAAGTGCTGCGCGACACCATCGGCGTGATCTGGTACGACCGCACCTTGATGCCCGACGGCCGCTGGAAGGAGAACACCACCCTGCTCAACCTTAGTTCGGCCGTGCCGGATACCCTGGTGTTCTTCGGCCACGGACGAAGAAGCACCACCTTGGGCTTGGCCTTCCGCGGCAAATGCGCCCTGATGGACACCATCCGGCAAACGGTGCATGCGCCGCAGCAGTAGTGCGGGCCTGCAACCGGATTGCCACACCAGCCCGCCCGCGGCCTGCAAGACATGCCTGCAACGGCTGCAGCATAAGCAATGCCCCCCGTACTTGTCGAACAGCGCTTTCGCCTCTTTCCATGGCAGGGTTGAACAGTGGTCGTGGCCCTTCCCATGCAGCCGTTGACGAACAGGGGAGGTGCCCTTCATCCGATCTGCACGTCGCGGCAGGCAACACGCTGAATAACCGGCAAGGCGCGAAAGCCGTGCAAGGCCTTGGCCCAGGCCTGGTCCAAATAGTTTACTTCGCACTGCTCCGATGGCCTTGTTAAAGCTCCTGCGAACACTCCTGCACGGCCTGGGCCAGATCATGCTGCAGGCCAATGCGGCCACGGGGCTGCTGTTCCTGGCGGGCATCACCTGGGGCGCACCGGTGCTGGGTTTGGCCGCGCTGCTCGCGGTGTGCAGCGGCACCGCCACGGCATTGCTGTTGAACTATGATGAACAGCAGGTCCGGCAAGGGCTCTATGGCTTCAGTGCGGCGTTGGTGGGCGTGGCCCTGGTGCTTTTCCGGGGGGCTGGTCCGATGGTCTGGGCTGCCGTGGTGCTGGGATCCGCAGCGGCGGCGGTCATCCAGCACCGGTTCATCGCCTGGAAGATCCCCGTGTTCACCCTGCCCTTCGTGCTGGTCACCTGGGCACTGCTTGCGCTCCTGCCCGCTACCACGGCGGTTGCAGCCCCCGCTGCCCCGCTCCCTGTTCCCGGGGGCAGCTACATGGCGGCCACGGTGCGCGGTTTCGGGCAGGTGATCTTCCAGGACCGCTTGCTCTCCGGTGTGCTGTTCCTGCTGGGCGTTGCCGCAGCCTCGCGGGCCGCTGCGCTGTTCGGCATTCTTGGGGCGGTGCTGGCGGCGGGGTCCGCCCAGCTCGCCGGTGTTTCCGCCGAAGCAGTGGAGCTGGGCCTTTGGAGCTTCAACGCGGTGCTCTGCGCGATCGCTTTCGCCGGCACCGGGCCCCGCCACTATGTGCTGGCGTTCGCTGCCGTGGTGCTATCGGTGCCGATCGCCCTGCTGATGGCCAAGCTGCCTCTGCCCATGCTCACTTTCCCCTTCGTGGCGGCGAGCTGCACAGTGCTGGGCGTGGAGCGCCTGGTGCAGGGCCGCACCGCGGAACAAGCGTGAATCAGGCCTTCATCCGTGCGGGCATCAGCACGCGTTCCAGCACCTCGGCGGCGCGGTCCACGTCGGCCTCGGTGTTGAACTTGCTGAAGGAAAAACGGATGTTGGCGCCGGTGCGGCCGGGGTACAGGGCCGCGATGACATGGCTGCCCTTGTTGCTGCCGCTGCTGCAGGCACTGCCGCCACTGCACGCGATGCCCTCGATGTCCATGTTGTAGATGAGCATCTCGCCCTTGCCGTCATCGGGAAAGTGGAAATTGAGCACGGTGTAAAGGCTGTCTGCCGAGGGATCGCCATTGACGCTGCTGCCGGGGATGGTCGCCAGCACCTTCTTGCGCATGCGGTCCTTCAATCCTTGCACGTGCCGCTGGTGCTCATCCAGATCGCGGTAAGCCACCTCCATGGCCTTGGCCAGGGCGACAATGCCGATGATGTTCTCGGTGCCCGCGCGCATGTTGCGCTCCTGTGCGCCGCCCACGATCAAGGGTTTCACCACGGAGCCGTTGCGCATGTACAGGAAGCCCACGCCCTTGGGCCCATGGAATTTGTGCGCGCTGCACGTGAGGTAGTCGATGGGCAGCTGCTCCAGATCGAAGCGGTAGTGGCCCATGGTCTGCACCGTATCGGTGTGGAAAAGCGCATTGTACTTGCGGCAGAGCGTGCCGATGGCCACCAGGTCGTTGCGGGTGCCCAGTTCATTGTTGGCGTGCATCAAGGAAACGAGCACATGGTCGTGCGCTTGGAGCAGCTCTTGCAAGTGGGCCAGATCGGCCTTGCCGTCCGGCATCAGGCGTATCCAATGCACCTGCGCCTCGCGGGTACGCTCCAGCTCCATGGCCACATGCTCCACCGCATGATGCTCTATGGGCGAGGTGATCACGTGCTTCACGCCGAGATTGCGCACAGCGCCCAAAATGGCCATGTTGTCGGCTTCAGTGCCGCAGCTGGTGAAGACGATCTCGCCGGGTGCACAGTTCAGCAAGGAGGCCACTTTGCGCCGGGCTTGTTCGATGCCTGCACGGGCCTTGCGCCCGAAGGCATGCACGGCGCTGGGATTGCCGAAATGCTCGCGCATGTACGGCAGCATGGCATCGATCACCTCGGGATCCAGTTGGGTGGTGGCGGCGTTGTCCAAGTAGATGCGTTCCATAGTGGTGGGCGAATTTACAGGGTCCGCGGATCCGGTGCCGGTCCTTCTTCCCCGATCAAGGTATTCCTGTCAGGGGTGCTGCAGGGTTGTGCCGTGCCTGCCGGCCGGATGTCATCACGGCGCTCCCAGCAGGGTGACCACCCCGGTGGTCAACTCTTCCGAAGTGCCTCCATTGTCCTGCAGCTTGCCGTAACGGACAACCCAGAAGTAGGTGCCGTCGGGCAGCACCCCGTCGGCTGCGCGGCCATTCCAGCGGTTGTTTGCACTGTGGCTGGTGAAGACCACCTGCCCCCAGCGGTTGCGCACTTCCATGCTGAACCACGAGGGCGGGTTGGTGAAGATCGGTCCGAAACCATCGTTCACCCCGTCGCTGTTGGGAGTGAACACGTTGGGCATGCTCAGGTCGGTGCCGCATGTGTCGGGCAGGAACACCACTGCGTCCGCTACGTTCAGGCAATGACCGTCACTTACGGCAAGCCCGTAGGTGCCCGGTTCCGGCACGGTGATCCCGGGTGTCGTTTCGCCGGTGCTCCACGCATAGGTGATGGCCGGGTTGGGCCACGCAGGCACCAAGGTGGATGACACCTCGGCCGTTTCCCCCGGGCAGAGCGCACCACCTTCACCCAATTCCAGCACCGGTTGTGCGGGCATGACGGTTACTTCCACTGAATCCGTCCACGAGCACAGCGGCGCGAACTCGATGTCGTCCAGTGCAAAATCGTTCCCGTCCAGCGCCAGCTGCTGGTTGATGATGCAGATGGTCGCCGTGGTCTGGGCCCCGGAGTTCCAGGTCGCGTAGAACTGGTCCCATTCGCAGGTGGTGCTGGAGGCCAGCAAGGGCGTGCCCAGGCTTTGCCCGTTCACTTGGAAGTCCATGATGGCGGGATTGGCCGAAGTGGTGGACATCAGCCAGGCTGAAAAGGCGTAATCCGTATTGGGTGCCACCACCACGGTTTGGCACCAGATGTCCGCGTTGGCCAGCCCGGAGCCGTTCACCACCAGCATTTGGCCGGTGCCGCTGTGGTCGGTGCAACTGGCGAAATTGTTGTGCACTAGGGACGGGTCGGTGGTGATGGCGTAGGTGCCCTCCGCACTGAGCAACCCCCATGAGCCGCCCGTGCCGTAGACGAAATCCGTGGAGAACAACGTGTCGCCCAATGAGAAATCACCGTTTTGCACCACGTTGTCGCCGGTGATGGGGAACAGGGCGGTGCACCAATAGGTGCCCGTGCCTTCCGTATTGATGAACTGCGACTGCTGGCCGTTCTGCCACTGCATGGCCAAGGCACCGTCCGGGCCGTGGAGCAGCAGGTACTGCCCCGCGCACAGGGTGGTATCCGGCCCCAGGCTGAACTCACAGCTTTGAGCTTGCACGCCCCAAGGCAGTACCGCCAACCCGACCACGGCCGCCGCGGTGCAACGATCACGCAAACCCAACTTGCTCATCAGGTGCGAATGTAAAGCTTGGGGCCATGCCTGCTGCCGATCAGGGCAGGCCCGGTGGCACGGCAACCGGATCGCCGGACCGGCGACTGAAGCGGTAGGCTACGCCGGCGGTGGCAAACAAGCGCTGCTCCGCGCCAACCAGGGCCCTGCCGCCGGCAATGTCCACTTGCAGTTCGGGCAGCACGGCGAACAGCAGGCCTGCATCCACGTTGTGCCGGGGCATTGCCTGGGAGAAGGTGGCAAAATATTCCACGAACAGGGCCGCCTTGGCCGAGGCCGACCAGCCCAGCCCGCAGGTAACGCCCACGTTGTTGAGGGGATCGCTGGTGCCGATGTTCCAACCCAATGCCCACCTGTCGGAAAGCTCGCTCTCAAAGGCCAGCTTCAGCTCGGTGGCGATGCCCTCCTCGCGCAGCTCCCCACTGGCCCATGCCCCAATACCCGCATAACCCACCAAGGCCACGGCAGGCCTCGCTCCGCGGCCCGCGAGCAAGCGTTGTTTCACGCTGAAGGCCACGGGCAGCAGCCCCTTTGCCATTCCCGCCCTGCCGGCATCCACCAGCAGCCTCGCTTCCGTGCCGGAGGCCAGGCCGTAACGCACCATCAGGTTGTTCTGCAGGAGGTCCTCGCCGATGGTGGCCCCTTCCTCCAACTGGAAGACGCCCGTCGGCACAGTGTACACCCCATCGCTTTGGTCAGGGCGATCGGTATTGATCGGCTCCGGTTCCTGGGCAAGACAATCCGCCGGGCCGTTCAGCAGGCACAAGGCAAGCAGGCACCGCCGTGCCGCACGGCAAAGCTTCCCTTTCAGGTGGTACAGGTCCATGGTCACCGGGTGAAAGTAGGGTTCGGCCACCAACGCACGCTGCCGGCAACCGGGGATCAGCCCACCGCCAAGCCCGCCAGTTCGCGCATTTCCTGCATGATGCGGCCGGCCAAGGCATCGGCGGATGCCATGCTCCCGCTTTCGGCATAGATGCGCACGATGGGCTCGGTGTTGCTCCTGCGCAAGTGCACCCATTCCTTGCCGAATTCGATCCGCAGGCCGTCCACCGTGCTGTGCGGCTGCTGGCGGTGGCGCTCGCGCATGGCATCCACCAGTGCCTGAACGTCCATGCCCGGCTGCAGCTCGATCTTGTTCTTGCTGATGAAATAATCCGGATAGCTCCGCCGAAGCGCGGATGCTTTGCCCCCGCGCTTGGCCAGCAGGGTGAGGATAAGGGCGATGCCCACAAGCGCATCGCGCCCGTAGTGCAGCTCGCTGAGGATCACGCCACCGTTGCCTTCGCCGCCGATGGGCGCCTTCACGGCCTTCATCAGTTCCACCACGTTCACCTCGCCCACGGCACTGGCATGGCGCTGGCGGCCGTGGCGCGCGGCCACATCGTCCAAGGCGCGGGTGCTGCTGAGGTTGCTCACGGTATCGCCGGGGCGGTGCGCCAGTACGTGGTCCGCGCAGGCCACCAGGGTGTATTCCTCCCCGAAGAGCTGCCCGTCTTCGCAAACCAAGGCCAGCCGGTCCACGTCGGGATCCACGGCAATGCCCAGGTGCGCTTGGTTTTTCTCCACGGCACGGCACAAGTCCTGCAGGTGTTCGGGCAGCGGTTCCGGGTTGTGCGGGAACTGCCCGTTGGGCTCGCAGAACAGCTCTACCGTTTCCACCCCCAAGGCTTCCAGCAAGAGGGGTACGGCGACGCCGCCCACGCTGTTCACCGCATCGAGCACCACCTTGTACTTGCGGGCAGCTATGGCCTTGGCGTCCACAAGGTCCAGGGCGAGGATGGCGTCGATGTGCTTCTTCGTCCACGTACTGTCGGTGCGCACCGTGCCCAGCTCATCCACTGCGGCGAACTCCACCGCACCGCTCTCGGCCAGGCGCAACATGTCCGCACCTTGTTCGGCGCTGATGAACTCGCCCTTGGCATTGAGGAGCTTCAGGGCGTTCCATTGCTTGGGGTTGTGGCTGGCGGTGAGGATGATGCCCGCATCGGCGCCTTCACCGGCCACGGCCATTTCCACAGTGGGCGTGGTGGCCAGGCCCAGGTCGATCACGTCATAGCCGAGGCCCACCAGTGTTCCGCGCACCAGGTCGGCCACCATGGGGCCGCTGGGGCGGGCATCCCGCCCGATGACGGCTTTGGGGCGCGCCTTGCCTGCGGATCGTTTCATCAACTGGCCGAAGGCGGCCGTGTAGCGCACCACATCAAGGGGTGAGAGTCCTTCGCCTGCGGCGCCACCAATGGTGCCGCGGATGCCGGAAATGGAGCGGATCAAGGTCATTTGCACTGGGTCTGATGCTTTTTTTGCACGGCACGCTCTGCTGCGCAGCACATGCCGGGGCACAAAACTACCAAGAGCACCAAGGAGTTGGCCTAAATTCGGTGCACCGCCGATTGTTCACAATACCGCAGGGGGCCGGGCGTATCGCCGCCTGCTTTTCTACCTTTGGACGATTTAAGCGCGCACCCCTTATGAGTGAAGCCCATCGCCCATCGCCGGAACACAATGCCGATCAGGAGCAGTGCGTTCGGCGATATGAAGCCATGGAGGCCGCCAAGGACCGGTACTTTTTTGATGTGGAAGAGATCGAACTGATCGTGGACCACTACTTGGAAGGCAATGAGCCCAGGCGGGCTGCCCAGGTGGTGGAGTTTGCCAAGCAACTCCACCCCTCCTCCTTGCAGGTGACCTACTGCGAGGCCGTAGTGATGATGGCCCTGGGCCGCTTGAGCAAAGCATTGGAGCTGCTGGACACCGTGGAGAAGGTGGAGCCGTGGAACGAGGACGTGCAGTTGAACAAGGCAGGCATCTACAGCCAGCAACGCAACCACCGCCGGGCCGTGGAGCATTACAAACGTGCGCTGGAACTCGCCGAGGAAGGCATGGACGAGATCCACTTGGACCTGGCCTTCGAGTACGAAAACCTGGAGGACTTTGAAGCCGCCATTGAGTGCCTGAAGAATGCCCTGGAACTGAACCCCGAGAACGAGGCCGTGCTGTTTGAGCTGGCCTATTGCTACGACCTGGCCGGCGCGGATGAAGCCTGTATCTCGTTCTTCCGCCAATTCACCAACGAACAGCCCTACTCCAGCGTTGCTTGGTACAACTTGGGCAACGTGTACGCCAAGCTGGAGCAGTTCGAGGAGAGCAACCAAGCCCTGGACCTGGCCATAGCCATTGATGAACGCTTCAGTTCGGCCTACTTCAGCAAAGCACGCAACCTGCTGATCCTCTCCCGGTTCGAGGAAGCCATTGCCTGCTACGAGGAAACGCTCGTGTTCGACGGGCCGCAGGCCATCACTTACAGCTTCATCGGCGAGTGCTATGAAAAAATGGAACGCCTGGAGCAGGCGCTGATCAACTACGACCAAAGCATCGCCTTGGACCCCGAATGGGTCGATGCCTGGATCGGGCGCGGGGTGGTGAAGGACATGCAGGGCAAGCTCACCGAAGCCTTCCAATGCCTGCAACATGCCGTGCGGCTCAACGCCGAAAACCCGGATGCCTGGTTCTGCCTGGCATCGGTGCTGGCCCGCGCCAAACGCTATGACGAGGCATTCGCCGCCTATGCCAAACTGAACGTGCTGGAGCCGCAGAACCTGGACGGCTGGCTGGACCACGCGGACCTGCTGCTGGAGATGAAGGGAGCCGATGCCGCTGTGAAGAAACTGCAGGAATGCGCCCAAGTGCACCAGCTGAACGCCCGGTTCAAATACCGCTTGGCGGGCTATCTGATCCGTGCCGGCCAGGAACAGCAAGGCCTGCTGCTGCTGGAAGAAGCCTTGGCCGCCGACCATGCCGCCCACGCACAGTTCCTGGAGCACTGGCCCGGGGCCGCCGCCATTCCCCAAGTGATCCATCTCATTGAGCTATACGGAAAATGAATTTCAGACTTGATCATATCCCTCCGCGCGCCGCCAAACCCCGTGAGGACGGGTTGACCATGGTCATGGACAAAGGGCTCAGCCTGCGCCAGGCCGAAGACCTGATCGAGGGTGCCGGCCACCTCACCGACCTCGTGAAGCTGGGCTTCGGCACCAGCTACATCACCCCGCGCCTCAAGGACAAGATCGCCCTGTACCAAGGGGCGGGCATCAAGGTGTATCTCGGCGGCACCTTGTTCGAAGCCTTCATCGCACGCGGCCAGTTCAGCACCTACCGCAAATTGTTGGACGACCTGCAACTGCAAGCCGTGGAAGTATCCGATGGCTCCATTGACCTGGACCACGACGAAAAATTGAAATTCATCAACACCCTGGCCAGGGACCGCACCGTGCTGAGCGAAGTGGGCAGCAAGGAAACCGGTATCCTGATCAGCCCGGCCAAATGGGTGCGCATGATGAATGCCGAACTGGATGCCGGCAGCTGGAAGGTGATCGCCGAGGCGCGTGAAAGCGGCACCGTGGGCATTTACCGCCCCAACGGCCACGCCCACACCACCCTGGTGAACCGCATCATGGCCAAAGTGCCTCGCCAGAACATCATCTGGGAAGCCCCGATCAAGAGCCAGCAGACCTGGTTCATCAAACAGATCGGCCCCAACGTGAACCTGGGCAACGTGGCACCCGATGAAGTGATCGCCTTGGAAGCGCTCCGCCTGGGCCTGCGCGGCGACACCTTCTTCGAGTACCTGCCCCCGCACATCGCCGACAACCTGCGCCAAGTAAAAGCCGACAAGCCCGAGGAGGAACTGGTCGCGGAAGCCAAGGCCAAAGTCAAATGAAACAGATCACCGCAACGGAGCTCCAGCGCATGAAAACCGCCGGGGAGAAGTTCATCATCCTCGACGTGCGCGAACCCTATGAGCAGGAGATCTGCGCCATCGGGGGGACCAACCTTCCGATGAGCCAACTGATCGACCGTTTGGGCGAGATCCCCAAGGACATACCCGTGGTGGTGCATTGCAACAGCGGGGCCCGCAGCTGCGCCGTGGTGGATACGCTCACCGCGCGCTACGGCTTCACCAACGTCATCAACCTCAAAGGCGGCATCCAAGCATGGCAAGCAGAGGTGGATGCTTCCATGAAGTGCGATTAGCTCTTCCGGCATGGTTCACCGGGCATGGTGGGCGGAAGCCGGAAATAGCCGACAATATCCAGCCGCCAACCTTCAGGTACCGATCCCATGCCGTGAGCAGTGAAGCATGACCAGCGGCCGCAGCCCGTCCAAGGAGCTGCCATGCAGCACTCCCCCACCCTGTCAACAACCACCAGTTTTCATCATTCCATGGACCTCATCCTCTCCTTCTGGCATTTCATCACGCACCTGAACGAAACCCTCCCGGTGTTCATCAGCGACCACGGCAACCTGATCTACCTGCTGCTGTTCATGATCATCTTCGTGGAAACCGGCTTGGTGGTGATGCCCTTCCTGCCCGGCGACTCCCTCTTGTTCGTGGCGGGCTCGCTGGCCGCCATCGGCTCGCTGAACTTGGCACTGCTGCTGGCGTTGCTGATCCCCGCGGCCATCCTGGGCGACAACATCAACTACTGGGTGGGGCGCTATTTCGGCGAACGCATCACCCAGTGGACCCTCTTCGGCAAACGGCTGGTGCGCCAAAAGGACCTCGACAAGACCCACGGTTACTTTGAGAAGTACGGCGTGCGCACCATCATCATCGCGCGCTTCGTGCCGATCGTGCGCACCATCACCCCGTTCGTGGCCGGCGTGGGCCGCATGGACTACAAACGGAAGTTCCTGCCCTATGACGTGTTCGGTGGTGTGCTGTGGATCTCCCTGCTGCTGTTGGCCGGGTTCCTCTTCGGCCAACATCCCTTCGTGCAGCAGAATTACGAAACGGTGATCCTGGCCATCGTCTTCATCTCCGTGCTTCCCATGCTCATCGAGTTCGTACGGTTGCGCTTCGCTCCCAAGCAAGCCTAACTTGCCTGCATGGTGCGCTATGGCCTGATCGGCCGCAAATTGGGCCACAGCTTCAGCAAGGACCATTTCACCGGCGTCTTTGCCCAAGCCGGGCTGAAGGACCACCGCTACGACCTTTTTGAGCTCCGCGAGATCGACGAATTCCCAGAGCTGCTCAGGAACACCAAGGGCCTGAACGGCCTCAACGTCACCATCCCGTACAAGGAATCAGTGATCCCCTACCTGGACGAGCTGGACCCGCTGGCCGCCGCCGTGGGCGCGGTGAACACCATCGCCTTCGTGGACGGACGCACCAGGGGCTACAACACGGATGTCGCCGGCTTTCGCGCGTTGATCGCCACGATCAGCCCCCGCCTCAGCGACAAAGACAGGGCCGTGAAACCGCGAGCGTTGCTCCTGGGCAGCGGCGGTGCCAGCAGGGCCGTGGCCTTCGTACTGCGCGAGCAGGGAATACGCTTCCGGATCGTCAGCCGGAGCCGGGAGCGCGGGGACATTACCTGGGACATGCTGGACTCCTCCCTTGTGCGAGTGTGCCGCCTGATCATCAACACCACCCCGCTGGGCATGCACCCCAACGTGGAGGAAGCTCCGCCGCTGCCCTACGCCGCGCTCACCGCCAAGCATGTGCTGATGGACCTGGTTTACAACCCGCCACGAACACGCTTTCTGGAACTCGGCCGCACGCATGGCGCATGCACTGTTGGCGGCCTGGACATGCTCACGGCCCAGGCAACCGAGGCGTGGCGCATCTGGCAGGCGCCGATCGCCCCCCCCGGGCTTATCCACTGATCCGCGCCAGGACCACCTCCACCAAGCGGTCGCACCGGCTGCTGCCGAACTCGAAAGCGGGTGCTTGCGCGTGTTCCTTCCATAGCGCCTCCTTCAGCATGTCCTTGGCACGGTGCAGCCGCACCTTCACATTGCTTTCCGTAAGGTCCAGGGCCCGGGCTACCTCGGCCACCGCCATGCCCTCCACCTCCCGCAGCATGTACACCGCGCGGTAGCCCTCGGGCAACCGGTCGATGGCCTGCTCCAAGAGCCTGCGGTGCTCCCCCTGGATGGTGCGTTGTTCCGGGTTCATTTGTCCTGTGTCGGCAATTCGTTCCAATTGTTCCGCATCCGCCGTGTCCGACACGACGCGCATGGTCCGCTGTTTGCGCAGTTGCTGCAGGGCCTCATTGATGCCTATGCGCACCAACCAGGTGCTGAAGGCCGATTCCCCCTTGAACTGCGACAGCTTCGCAAAAGCCTTGAGGTAGGCTTCCTGCATGGCATCCTCCACGTCCTCCCCATCGTGCAGATAGCTCCTCACGGCGCGGTATAGCGTTTGGTTGTGCCTGCGCATCAAGATCTCGTAGAGGCCCGTTTCCCCGCCAACGACCCTCTCTACCACATCCCGGTCCGTCCATGAGGCACTGTTCTGAAGTTCAGCCCTTTTCGATTGCATCACCATTGCTTGTTCATCCGTTGGTTTCCGCGACCTCTGTTTGGATGCGTGGCCCGAAATAAGGTTACAACTTTTGTAACCCCGGCCCCGTGCAGGCATCCAAAGTACACCGGCGGCGAACAAGAAGGCCGTCCCGGTGGTTGGCAACAGGCACATCGATCCACTCACCAAGATCATCCAATGAACATGGAATTCCCGGTAACGCTCATTAAAAAGGAACAGCTCACCCACGATGTGGTGCGGCTCACCCTGCAACGCCCCGCGAACTACGCATTCGCGGCAGGTCAAGCTATCGACTTCCGGTTGGACCGCCCGGAAGTGAAGGACAAAGTCTCCCCGTTCACCTTCACCGGCCCCGGCACCGCCAACTATTTGGAGCTGACTATCAAGTGCTACCCTGCCCACCATGGCATGACCGAGCAAGTGGCCCGCTTGCAGGCCGGGGACGAGGTGATCATCAGCGAACCGTTCGACACGGTGGCGCTGAAGGGCCCCGGCGTGTTCATCGCCGGTGGCACGGGCGTTACTCCCTTCATCGCCATCCTGAGGCAGCTGAATGCCGAGGGCAAGCTGCAGGGCAACTCGCTCTTCTTCTTCAACAAGGCCAAGGCGGATGTGTTCATGGAGCAGGAATTCCGCCAAATGCTGGGCAAGGACTTCCACCCGGTGCTCAGCAACGAAACGGCACCAGGATACCTCCATGGCATGGTGGGCGCAGACTTCCTGAAGGCGCACATCAGCAACTTCAAGCAGCCGTTCTATACCTGCGGCCCCGAAGGCTTCGTGAATGCCGTGAAGGCCGCGCTGGTGCAATTGGGCGCCAGTGAAAACATGATCGACGTACAATTCTGATGCGCGCCGCACAAGCAACCGGCCGCGCCGCGGCCCAAGTGCCGGGCAGCCCGGTCCCGGTACTTCACGCAGTTGGGCACGGCGATGGCGACGAGCAGAAGATCGCGGCCATCCGCCACCACTTCGCACAGATCATGGAGGCACTCGGGCTTGACCTCACCGATGAAAGCCTGCGCGACACCCCGCAACGCGTGGCCAAAATGTTCGTCAAGGAGGTGTTCAGCGGGCTGGACGAAGCCAACTTCCCCTCCGTCACCACATTCCCGAACACCTACGGCTACGGTGAAATGCTGGTGGAAAGGAACATCAGCCTGCACACCTTCTGCGAGCACCACTTCCTGCCCATCATCGGCAAGGTGCATGTAGCCTATTTCCCGGGCGAACAGGTGGTAGGCCTGAGCAAGCTGAACCGCATCGTGAAACACTACGCCCGCCGCCCCCAGGTGCAGGAGCGGCTTACCGTGCAGATCGCGGAAGGCCTGCAACGCGTGTTGGGCACCGAGGATGTTGCCGTGTACATAGAGGCAGACCACTTGTGCGTGGCGGCGCGCGGCGTGGAGGACACCAAGAGCTCAACGGTCACCAGTTACTACGGTGGAAAGTTCCGGGAGCCGGGGGAACGAAAGAACTTCCTGGAAGCTGTGAAATAGCGGCTAGTGCAGCCAACGGGCCAAGTTCACATCCATTGACGCACCACCCCGTGCTCATGGGGACCTTTTCCTTCGGCGAACTATTCTCCTGCAACAATACCTGCAACGATCTACGCATTGAAACTGCCCGACCAGGAAGTTGACCCATGATGTAGCGGGCAGCACCTTGGAACGGCCCGGCATACCTGCTAGTAAGCCCCCGTTCACGTTCATTGGCCTGTACAGCGGACCCAACCTCCGAGTGGCCATGAAGACCTACCGGGGCGAGAAGACGCTCGCACCGTACGTCAAGCGGTTGGTGGACGGTGATGCACTAAAGATCAGTGAACCGCGCAATGAAGCGGTGTACCAGGGTCCCGGCGTGTTCATCGCGGGCGGCCCGGACCCGTTCGTAATCCCGGAGGCCGCTGCGCTTATGGAGCTTGGCGTGGAGGAGAAGCGGGTGGCGCCGTACCGTTGAGCGGCCGGCCCAGGAGGCAAGCAACAGTTCACAAGGACCTGTGAGCCCAATTGCGGAAGCGCAAGGGCTGTTTGTTGCAAACGCCGCATCACTGGAGAAGTGCTCATCGGGCATTGAACGGCGGTAAGAACAAGCCGATCAAACGGCTCAAGCTCACCGCACCTTGGTGCGCGTGTACACGTGAGCACGGTCGATCGCTCACTGCGGCGCGTTTGCAGGCGCGCTTCCGATGCCGCAGTGGTGCCCCCGCGGACCGTGGTGGCCCCAGTGCCGCGGGCCTATGGTGAAGCGCAGGGTGAGCACCGTAACGGCCGCGAAGGCCAAGGCGATGAGGAAATTCTTGCGTCGCATGGTCCCAAGCTATTTGGTGGTTTTGGGTGCATTCGGCCGCCCCTCGAACGGCATGCAGCGATAGTGGTGCATGGCATCCCGCTGCTCCGGGTCCATGCGTTCCCAGGCCATGGCGTGGTGCATCCGCCAGTGATGCCTTCCATAGATCAAGCGGGAGATCAACCCCACGAGCAGTACAAGTGCCAAAAGCGGGAACAGGAATGGAAAGAAGTAGAGGGTAGCGCCTGCGAGCACGCCTCCGAGCGCTGGTTTCCAGAACGGGGTCCGGAAGTTGGTGTAGGTGTCCATGCAAAAGAGGACGGCCCTCCCCGGAGAATACTCTACGGGAGGTTGCGCCGCTTGACCTGCACAACTGCCTCTGAGCAGCAAGCCATCTTATGTTGCCCCGCCCAACTCCGCAGGCGACCAGTACCGTTGCCGCATCCAGATCCGGAACAGCGGGTCCAGCCATTCCACCTGCTGCCCCTCAAAGTCGAGGATGTCCTTGGCGCGCATGGCATCGCGGATGCGCCCCACGTTGCCGGAGGTTCCCAGCCCATAGTGCTGCACGGTTTCCTTGGCGCTCATCTTCGTTTCGCCCGAGAGCAGGGCTTTCAGGAAACCGAGCTGGGGCAAGGTGAACTCCTCCACGATGCGTTGGTAGAGCATGGTGTGGTGGTCCAGCAGGTGCTCCATGGCCTGGTCGATGTCGGCCTGCTTGCATTGCTTGCTGCTGAGCAGGAAAGTGCTGTAGGCCAATTTCTGCACGCCGTACGGGTGGTCGCCCATGCGGGCAGCGATGTGGTCCGCCAATGCCGCGCTTCAGTATGATACAATTATGTATGATACTAATTTGTATCATACAAATATGTTTGGTTTGCTTGGTCGGGGTCCGCCCGCCCGCGATGTGGCCCTGCGGTCTGGGAAAGGCATGAAGCCTACTTCCCGATGCAGAACCGGGAGAAGATGCTGCCCAGCAGGTCGTCCGGGGTGATCTTACCGGTGATCTCGCCCAAGTGGAACTGTGCCCGGCGCAGGTCGGTGGCCAGCAGCTCCCCGCTGATGCCCTGTTCCACGCCCTGTTTGGCCGAGGCCAGCGCCGCCTTGGCCTTGGTGAGGGCATCCACGTGGCGGGCATTGGTAACGACAATGTCGCTCTCGCCGCCGGGGATGGCCCGCACATGGTCCGTGAAGCGCATTCGCAGGGCATCCAGGCCCAGACCTTGCTTGGCGGAAATGCGCAGGGCATCCCCGGACTTGGCCTTGCCTTCGCTTTGCACCAGATCGCTCTTGTTCAGTACCGGCAGGATCGCCGGGCCTTCGCCGATGCGCTTGCGCAGCATGTCCGCCTGGGTGAGAAAGGCCCCTTCGCTGAGCACGCTGGCATCGCCCAGCAGCACCACGAGGCTGGCTTCCGCCGCCTTTCTGTAGCTGCGCTCTATTCCCAGCTTTTCCACCGTGTCGCGGGTGGGGCGCAACCCCGCCGTGTCGATGAAGCGGAACAGCACGCCGCCCAGGTTGAGCGTCTCCTCCACCGTGTCGCGCGTGGTGCCGGGAATGTCGCTCACGATGGCCCGGTCTTCCTGCAAGAGCGCATTGAGCAAAGTGCTTTTTCCGCTGTTGGGCGCCCCGACGATGGCCACGGGCACGCCCTGCTTCATGGCGTTCCCGAAGCGGAAGCTGCCGATGAGGCGTTCGCATACGCCCATCACCTCCTCAAGCAGGCGGATCAATTCCGTGCGGTCCGCGAACTGTACGTCCTCCTCTCCGAAGTCCAGTTCCAGTTCCACCAGGGCGCTGAGGCTGATGAGCTGGTCGCGCAGCTCATCGATCTGCCTGCTGTACCCGCCCCGCAGTTGCTGCAAAGCCAGCTTGTGCGCGGCGCGGCTGCCGCTGGCGATCAGGTCGGCCACGGCCTCGGCCTGGCTCAGGTCGAGCTTCTTGTTCAAGTAGGCGCGCTGCGTGAATTCGCCGGGCCGGGCCATGCGTGCACCCACCGCCGTGGCGGCTTGCAGCATGCGCTGTTGGATGTAGGGGGACCCGTGCACGCCGATCTCCGCCATGTCTTCGCCCGTATAGCTCTGCGGCCCGGGGAACCAGGTGAGCAGCCCTTCATCCACGGGGCCTTCCGCGTCGCGCAGCTTCACCAGTACCGCCCGGCGCGGCTCCGGCGTGAGCAGCAGGGCCGGGGCCAGCAGGTGCATCACCTGCAGCGTTTGCGGCCCGCTGATGCGCAACAACGCCACTGCGCCCGTGCCCGGGGCGGTGCCCAACGCCACAATGGTATCGGCCTCGAACATGGCCGCAAAGGTGCGAACGCCGCAGGCATCCTGACGAACCTCAGCGGGGATCTTATGTTTACCGTGGATCTTCGCATGCACCATGAAAACCCCCGAACGCGCCGCCTTCGATGCCCTGCCCCACCCCACCGTGGTCGTGGTCGGCGGGGGCTTTGCAGGGCTGGAGTTCATCAAACGCCTTGCCGGCAAACCCTACAAGGTGATCCTGCTGGACAAGAACAACTACCACTGCTTCCAGCCGCTGCTGTACCAAGTGGCCACGGGCAGCTTGGGCGCAGACAACATCGCGCACCCGTTCCGCCGCACCGTGGGCCCAATGCCCAACGTGATCTACCGCATGGGCGAGGTGCTGCGGGTGCTGCCGGAGGAAAACTGCGTGGAGACCGACCATGGCAAGGTGGCATATGACCATCTGGTGATCGCCACCGGCACGGTGACCAACTTCTTCGGCAACCAGCGCATTGCCCACGAGGCCATGCAGCTCAAGAGCATCAACCAGGCATTGGACATCCGCAGCGATTTTTTGCAGGAGTTCGAAGCGGCCGTGTACCTGGATGATGAACATGCCCAGCGCCAGCGCCTCAACTTCGTGATCGTGGGCGGCGGGCCATCGGGCGTGGAGCTGGCCGGGGCGTTGGCCGAGATCCGCAAGACCATCCTGAAGCACGAGTTCCGCGAGGTGGAGAACCAGCGCATGCAGATCCACTTGATCGACAGCGGCGATGCCGTGCTGGGCAACTTCTCGCCAAAGGCCCAGCAGCTCTCCAGGGCCTTCCTCGAGGAGCTGGGCGTGAACGTGAAGCTCAACACCCTGGTCACCGATTACGACGGTAAGACGGTGACTTTCAAGGACGGGAGCACGTTGCAAAGCACCACCGTGATCTGGACGGCAGGTGTGAAGGGGGCGCCGGTACAAGGCCTGGAAGCTGCATTGGAAGAGCGCCCCGCACGCCTGCGCACCGATGCCTTCAACCGCCTGGAAGGCTGCACCAACATCTATGCCTTGGGCGATGTGGCGCTTGACCGCTCCGACCCGAAATGGCCCAAGGGACACCCGCAGGTGGCACCTGTGGCCATCCAACAGGCCACACACCTTGCCAAGAACCTTTTGAGGAAACCGGGCGAAGCCTGGGTGCCTTTCGCTTACCGCGACAAGGGTTCCATGGCAACCATCGGGCGCTACAAGGCCGTGGTGGACTTCGGCAAGCTCAAGTTCGGCGGGCCCATCGCCTGGTTCCTATGGCTCTTCGTGCACCTGATGAGCATCGTGGGTTTCCGCAGCCGCGTGATGGTACTGACCCACTGGGCGTGGAAGTACCTGAGCTGGAAGAACACGATCCGCCTCATCATTCGGCCTTATGTGCGGAAAGAATACAAGGTGGCGGAACCTGTTGGGGAGAAGGTGGGTTGAGGGTGGAATAAAAGGTGCGGAAGGTGATGACGGCGGATGCATCACACCGTGGAGTGATCGGATAGTTCAGCACATGGGGAATAAAGCAGGCGTTGTTGTTGGGCCTTCGGCTCCGCTCAGGCCAGACTCTCTTTTCAATTAACGTATTAGATAAGTCTGGCCTGAGCGGAGCCGAAGGCCCTTACAACCGGGCGGCTCATCATGTCCAGGCAATGGGCATTTAGAATGCGAAAGCCTTGAAGCGGTGAAGAAGCAGGTGCGCCGGCAACGTAGCTTCGCGCCCCTTTTTCCATGGACCGGCGGCTCCTCATCCTCTTCCTCACCATCTTCATCGACTTGATGGGCTTCGGGATCTTCATTCCGGTGATCCCCATCTATGCCCGGGAACTGCAGGCCAGCGATGCACTGGTGGGCGACCTGGGTGCGCTGTTCTCCTTGATGATGTTCATCTTCACCCCCGTTTGGGGTGCGCTCAGCGACCGCTACGGGCGCCGCCCGGTGATCATAGCCGCCGTGCTGATCTCCGCCCTGAGCTATGTGCTCTTCGCCCATGCGTCTTCCTTGTTCCTGCTGGTGGCGAGCCGCATGCTCACCGGCGTGGGCTCAGGCAACATTACCGCAGCCCAGGCGTACATTACCGACATCACCCCGCCCGATGGCCGAGCCAAGGCCATGGGCCTGATCGGTGCCGCCTTCGGCCTGGGCTTCATCTTCGGGCCGCCCATGGGCAGCTTCATCTTTGCGCGTTTCGGCGTGGAATGGGTGGGCTATATCGCCGCGCTCATCTGCCTGCTCAACCTGGTGGCCGTATGGGTATTCCTGCCGGAATCGCTCCAGGAGAAGGATGCCGGCCGCCAAGTGCGCGTCAAGCCGGTGGCCGGGGCCATCCGCGCGCTGAAGGACGCACGCTTCCGCGACCTCTACCTGATCAGCTTCATCTTCATCACCGCCTTCAGCATGATGCAGATGACCGTGGCCCTGTTGTGGATGGACGACTACGGCCTGAACAAGGAGCAGATCGGCCTGATGTTCGCCGCCGTGGGCGTAGCCTCCGCCATTGTGCAGGGCGGCATGATCGGCTGGCTCCAGCGCACCTTCGGCGAACGGAAGTTGATGGTGTACGGCAGCCTGTTCATGGCCGTGGGCCTGGGCATGATCCCGTTCATCCCCCTCTCGCTCTTTGTTCCGCTGAACATCGTGTCCATCCTGCTGCTCTCCTTGGGCAACGGCTGCCTGAACCCCACCATCCTGAGCCTGCTGAGCCGGAAAGCCTCCCAGCGCGAGCAGGGTGAAGTACTGGGCACCAACCAAAGTTTCGGCTCATTGGCACGCATCGCAGGGCCCGCCCTGGGCGGGCGGCTGTACGGCTGGGCCCACGCTTTGCCCTATGTCACCGCCGGGGCCGTCATGCTGGGGGCGTTCTATTTCATCCGCACCTTCCAGCGCAAATGGGCCAAGGATGCGTGAGCAGCAGTGCGCACCGTTGTTCGGGGCTTTTTCATGCGCCGCCGGGCAACCTGACCTCACCCGATGGACCTGGTTTGAGCTTCCATCCGGGACCGTTGGCCATTACCTTCGCGCCCCGAAACTATCCCGCATAACATGAGCGTACTCGTCAACAAGAACAGCAAGGTCATTGTTCAAGGATTCACCGGCAGCGAAGGCACCTTCCACGCCACGCAAATGATCGAGTACGGCACCAACGTGGTGGGCGGGGTTACTCCGGGCAAGGGCGGGCAAAAGCACCTGGACCGCCCTGTGTTCGAGACCGTGAGCGATGCCGTGAAGCAGACGGGCGCGGACGTGAGCATCATCTTTGTTCCCCCGGCTTTCGCCGCGGATGCCATCATGGAAGCCGCCGAGGCGGGCATCAAGGTGATCGTGTGCATCACCGAGGGCATCCCCGTGAAGGACATGGTGACGGCCCGCGAGTACATCAAGGGCAAAGGCTGCACGCTGATCGGTCCCAACTGCCCCGGCGTGATCACCGCCGACGAATGTAAGGTGGGCATCATGCCGGGCTTTGTGTTCAAAAAGGGCAAGGTGGGCATCGTGAGCAAGAGCGGCACGCTCACCTACGAGGCGGCTGACCAAGTGGTGAAGGCCGGATTGGGCATCACCACCGCCATCGGCATCGGTGGCGACCCGATCATCGGCACCACCACGCTGGAAGCCATCCAGCTTTTCGCCAACGACAAGGACACCGAGGCCATCGTGATGATCGGCGAGATCGGCGGCGACCTGGAGATCCGCGCCGCCAAGTGGATCAAGGAGAACTGCAAGAAGCCCGTGGTGGGCTTCATCGCCGGTGAAACTGCCCCTGCGGGCCGCACCATGGGCCACGCCGGTGCCATTGTCAGTGGTGCCGATGAAAGCGCTGCCGCCAAAAAGAAGGTGATGCGCGAATGCGGCATCCACGTGGTGGACAGCCCGGCCACGATCGGGGCGGAGGTGAAGAAGGTGCTGGGGTAGGGCTTGTTGGCAGTTCTCAGTTGTCAGTTGTCCGGCTGCAATTCACGGGGCCTGTAGTCGCGGCCATGTCGTGTGCCGACCTGCCCCTGCAATTGGGATTCCACCTTACTTTTGGTGAAACGCCGTTGAGCGATGACATTCGACACCACTGCCAAGGTTTCCCTTACGCTCGACCAGGTGCTGGAGGTGATCAAGCAGTTGCCCGCGAAGGCGAAACTACAGGTGGCCAAAGAGCTTGAGCGTTCAGCCGTGGAGGCGGAATGGGACTTTGTGTTCAAGGCGTTCAAGACCCGTGAACTCAGCATGGCCGCGATCAACGAGGCCGTTGAAGCAGAAAGGTCCGCGGCTTATGCAAAGCGCCAAAAGGACAAGGCTCGCCGTTGACACCAACGTCTTGATCAGTATCCTGATCGGCAAGGAGTTGGCGAAGTTGAAGCCCATGCTGCGTTCGGGGCAGGTGCAATTGGTCCTTTCCCCCATGCTGTTGGATGAATTCAAGGCGGTTGTGGACCGCCCCCATTTGCGCAAATACTTCGCGCCATCCGCTGTGGATCGTTTCTTTGCACTGGTCAGAAGGACGGGGCATTTTGCTGCAGATGTTCCTCCCACTGGCCCCATCAGCCGCGATCCCAAGGATGATTACCTGCTCATGTTGGCAGCTACCAGCGGTGCAGCATTGTTGGTCACGGGCGACTAGGACCTGCTGGCGATCGGAAACTTTAAGAAGGCACGGATCATCAGACCTTCTGAGCTCATGGCGGAATTAACCGCGTAGGTGATCTTCAAAAAGCGGACGCGAATGCGGCATCCACGTGGTGGACAGCCCGGCCACCATCGGGGCGGAGGTGAAGAAGGTGCTGGGGTGAGCGCCAGGGGTCGTGTTGAGGACCATAGCCCGTAGTTGCTTGTTGCCCGTTGGCAAGGCCTTGGGAACCGGTCCCTGAACAACAGGCAGTTCAATCTTCGGCCAGCTGCCCTGCTCCGCTATCTTCGCCCCATGGCACTACTACAAGGCAAGGCAGCCCTGATCACCGGCGGCACGCGGGGGATCGGCAGAGGTATCGTGGAGCGCTTCCTGGAGGAAGGCGCCGATGTGGCATTCACCTACGTGAGCAGCCCGGAAAAGGCCAATGCCCTGGCGGCCGAGCTGGCCCAAGGCGGCCGCAAGGTGCTGGCCATCCAGAGCAACGCGGGCGACTTCAACGCGGCGCAGGCCACTGTGGACCAGGTGGTGGCCGCCTTCGGAAAGCTGGACATCCTGGTGAACAACGCGGGCATCACCAAGGACCAGCTGCTGATGCGCATGAACGAGGCGGACTTCGACGCGGTGATCAACACCAATTTGAAGAGCGTCTTCAACATGACCAAGGCGGTGCTGCGCACCATGCTCAAGCAGAAGAGCGGCAGCATCATCAACATGAGCAGCGTGGTAGGCGTAAAGGGCAATGCAGGCCAGGCCAACTACGCGGCCAGCAAGGCCGGTGTGATCGGCTTCACCAAGAGCGTGGCGCTGGAGCTGGGCAGCCGCAACATCCGCAGCAACGCCGTGGCACCAGGGTTCATTGAAACCGAAATGACCGGCGCCTTGGACGAAAAGACGGTTCAAGGCTGGCGTGAAGGGATCCCCCTGAAGCGCGGCGGCACCCCGGAAGACGTGGCCAATGCCTGCGTGTTCCTGGGCAGCGACCTGAGCAGTTACATCACCGGGCAGACGCTGCATGTGTGCGGGGGGATGTTGACTTGATGGAAAGTTGTTGGTTGATAGTTGTTTGTTGTTAGTCGGTGAACTCAGGAACTCAACCCTGACAACTTACAACTGCCTCTCCCATGAGCCTCACCACCGCGCATTCCCTTTGGTTCGCACCGTTGTGCCTGCTGCTCGGTGCGGGTTGCGCATGGCTGTTGTACCGCCGCACGGGCGAGCACAACGGATGGAGCCCGGCCCTGCAATGGGCCATGGGCAGCCTGCGGGCGCTGGTCATCGCCTTGCTCGCCTTCCTGCTGCTGGAACCCATGGTGCGCATTCTGCTGCGCGAAGTGCGCAAACCCGTGGTGGTGCTGGCCCACGACGGATCCTCCTCCCTGCTGGCCACGGGCGACAGTACGGCCTTTCGGGGCGCCTACGCCAAGCAGCTCGCCGCGCTGGGAGAACAACTTGGTGCGCGTTTCGAACTGCGCGAATTCACCTATGGCAGCCGCGTGACGGAAGGGATCGGGTTCGAACAAAGCGAAGGGCAAACGGACATTGATCAGCTGTTCCGGGCGGTGTACGACCGCTTTGCAGGGCCCGACCTGGGCGCCGTGGTGATCGATGGCGACGGCATTTACAACCGCGGGCGCGACCCGCGCATGGCCGCCGAACGCCTCGGAGTGCCCGTTTTCGCCATTATGCTGGGCGATACCACCGTGCGGCCCGACCTCGCGCTGCGGGGCGTGGACCATAACCGCATCACCTACCTGGGCAATGAATTCCCGGTATTGGCACGGATCCAGGCAGACCACCTGAAGGGCAAGTCCACCCGGTTGAGCATATTGCACAACGGCAAGGAAGTGGCGGGCAAAGACCTGTTGATCAAGGCTGACCCCCTGGTGGCCGAGCTGCCGCTGATGATCAAGGCCGGAACGGCCGGTGTGCAACGATATACGGTGGTCTTGCGCCAAGTGGACGGGGAAGCGACGGACGCGAACAATGCCCAGGATATCTTCGTGGATGTGCTGGATGAGCGCCGCAAGGTGTTGATCTTGGCCCGCAGCCCGCATCCGGATGTTGCGGCGATCCGTTCGGCCATGGCGCCCATCGATGGCTACCAAACGGATGTTGCCTTCATTACCGATCACAACGGCAACGTGGCAGGCCATGACCTGGTGATCCTGCACCAGTTGCCCGCGCCGGGCGTCGCCATGCGATCAGTACTGCAACAGATCGAGCAGCAGGGAATCCCCACATGGACCATACTGGGCCAGCAGAGCGAACTCCGGCAGGCGGGGGCCATGGCCACAGGTGTCGTGTTGGAGCAGGCGCGGGGCGGTTCCAGCGACGTGCAGGCCGGCATTGCCCCGAACTTCACCTTGTTCGAGCTGGAACCGGAAGATCTGCGGGCCATTGAGCGATTCCCGCCGCTGCAAGTCCCCTTCGCCCGGTATGCGCTGGCCCGCTCGGCCACCGCGCTGCTGAACCAGCGCATCGGACCGGTGCGCACGGACCATCCGCTCTTCGCCTTCCAGGCCCAGGCGGCGCGGCGCACAGCCTTCACCGCAGGCGAGGGCCTGTGGCGATGGCGCCTTGCCGACATGCAGCAGAACAACACCACCGCCCATTTCGACAAACTGGTGCAGAAAACGGTGCAACTACTGGCCCTGAAACAGGACAAGAGCCGCTTCCGGGTGAATAGCCTCCGGGAATTCGTTCAAGGTGAACGCGTGATCATGGATGCCGAGCTGTACAACGCCACCTATGAGCCGATAAACACACCGGAAGCTGTGATCAGCCTGAGCAACGAGGATGGGCGCCGGCTGGACTATACGTTCAGTCGTACCGGCACAGGATACCGCATGGATGCCGGAGCGCTACCGACGGGCCGGTACACGTGGGCGGCCGCGACAAGCTTGGACGGCGAACGGCTCACGGCCAAGGGCGAGTTCCTGGTGAAGGCCTTGGTGGCCGAACGGATGAACACGGTGGCCGATCACCGCTTGTGGGAAAACATGGCCGCACGCACGGGAGGCATGGCCGTGGCACCATCGGGCATGGACCGCCTCGCGGCAGCCCTGAACGAGCGCCCTGAATTCGCTGCCCGCTCGTATTCCCATGCCAGCTTCAGCGATCTCATCGGCCTGCGTTGGCTCTTTTTTCCGTTGCTGCTGCTGCTCGCGATGGAATGGGCCTTGCGGAGGCGCCACGGCTCCTATTGATCGCATGCCGGCCACGGATCCCACGCACTCCGCCGGAACGAAGCGGCATTCCCGCGTGCTCCGCGTGGTGCGCTTGTTGGCGGCCGCAACCTTGGCCTGTTTGGTGTGTTGGCTGTGCCGCACTCCCTTGTTGCGCGCAGTTGGCACCTTCCTGATCACGGAGGATGCCCCCGCCCAGGTGGATGCCGTGTTCGTGCTGGGCGGGTCGGTGCATGACCGCGGCGTGGAGGCCGCGCGTATCCATCAACAGGGCCTCAGCCAGCGATTCGTATTCACCGGTGCACCCGTGCCCGGCGCCTTGAAGGCCCTGGGCATCGATAGCTCGGAGGCCCAGTGCACCCGCCAAGCTGCCGTGATGGCCGGCTTGCCTCCGGAGCTGGCCACCGCGCTGAATGCCGGCACCAGCACTTTCGAGGAGGCCGTGGCCTTGCTCGCTTTTGCTCAGGAGAACGGCATGGATAGCGTGATGGTCGTCTCCAACCGCTTCCACCTGCGCCGCATCGGCATGGTGTTCCGCCCGAAATTCGCACCTGCGGGCATCACGGTGCTGTTGCACGGCGCCCCCTCCTCCGACTTCGACGAGGCAGTGTGGTGGAAGTCCGAAGATGGCTTGGTGATGCTCAACAACGAATACCTCAAGCTGGCGTACTACTGGCTGAAGTATTAGCAGGCCCAACGCGCCAGCAGTCCGCAGGAGCGGACCGCTCACTGCTGGACCACGATGCGTTGCGCAGCCCGTAAACCTTCACCTTCGGCCACCAGCAGGTAGCAACCGGCGTCCAGTTTGTCCAAGTGGATGGTACGTTGGCTCCATGCTGCTGGCGATCGCTCCTGCAGCAGTACCCGGCCGGCCAGGTCACGCACTTGAAAAAACTCCGCCTGCCAGCCCGCAAGCACCACCCCCACCCTGCCCGTGGACGGGTTCGGTTGCACGGTCATGCCGGCGGGCGCAGTGGTCTCCCGGATGCCTGAAGCCAAGACGCAGAAAGGCTCTTCCGCGCTGGCGGCGAAGCTGCCGTTGCCTTCCACCAGCACCAGGCCGTTGGCGTCCACCACTTCAAAGTCGCCATTGCCGTAGTTGCAGCAAATGCCGTCCCCGTAATCGTCCATGATGGTGAACACGTAGCACCCGTCAGCAAGGCAAACCTGGCTGGTGACCAGGCCTTGTGAAAAATCCGCGTAGGGGCCACCGGTGAACAATACTGCGCCGTTGCCATCGGTCACGGACCAGGTGGTTTCCGATCCGTAGTTGTCCAAGGTGATGTTGATGTCCACCAGTTGGCCCGGGTTGGCCACCGAGAACGATCGGGTCTTGGCATCGTTGGCCGTGTGCTCATCGGCGCCGCCGTTGGGTGCGGAGCATGCTGCCGTGAAGGTGTGCTGGCCGCTGCCCACGGTGATGCTGCCCAAGGTGACCTGTGCAGTGGCACCGGTGGCCAGGGATCCAGTCCACACGGAAGTGACGGGCGCACCGCCGTCGAGCGTGTAGCTGCAGGTGAGCTGGGTGAGGGTGGTGAGGCCGTTGTTCTTGATCGTGATCACCGGCGCGATCACGTCCGTGTTGCAATAGGTTGGTTCGATCCCGTTGATCGCCGTCACCGATGCGTCGAGCGCATAGACCGCCAAATTGGGGTCGTAGCCGTCCACCAGCTCACCGCAACCGCCCAGCCAATCGGTGAGCAAGGGGTAGCTCACGTCAAAACGGCCGTAGAAATCGTTCACGTTGTTGGAGCAACTGGCCTGGCCGCCGAACAACTGGCCGATGAGGCGGTGGTCCTGGTTCCACAGGCCGCTGCCGCTGCTTCCCGGCTCGGTGGTGCCATCGTCCCACGCCAGGATGTGCCAGCAGTCCGCGCCGGACATGGTGCCATACACGGCGGGATCGTTGTCGAAGGAGATCTTCTTGATGTCGCCGCTGGGGTGGTGGATGGCGGTTTGGCTGGCCGGCATGTCGCCGGTGGCATCCCAGCCGGAATAGTATACCTCGTATTCCGCAGGGGGCACATCATCGAGCAACAACAGGGCCACATCGCTGCCCGGGCTGTTCTCCAGCAGGGAGGCTCCGCTCACGGTCTGGTTCACGGGGCCGTTGGTGGTGGGGGTGCACGTAGGGCTCTCCCAATTGAAGCGGAACGACCAGGTGGCGGGGTTGTCGCCTTGCACGCAGTGGTTGGCGGTGAGGAAGTAGGGCGTGCCGTCGCTGGCGCAATTGTTCAGCAAGGTGCCGGTACAAAGGCCGGACCCGCCCACCGTGATCATGGCCACGGCCGAGATCTCCTGTTGCCAAGGGTCGCCTTCGGGGCAGCTGGTGTTGTTGTTGCAGGGCCCGCTGTCGTTGAGCCCCTTGGTGGATCCCAGCACATCGCGGTAGGCGTGTGTTACCTGGGAGATGTGCAAGCGGCCGGGCACAAGCGTACCCGCAGGCTCCTCGTAGGAAACGGTGACCCGATCGCCCGCAAGTTGCGACACGCCCAGCACGGTGCGGCCGGGAGCGCTCTGCCGGGTGAAGGCGCCCAACCATTGGCCCGCAGCATTGTGCACGAACATCCGGGCGCCTTCGGGCAGGCTGAATTCATCCAGCACGAAATTGATGCTGAAGGCCTGCGGACAGTACAGTTCCACGCGCCACAGGCGGGTACCATCCTCCAGGGTGCTCCACACGCCGCTGTTCCCCAAGCCCAGGTCGGCTTGATGGTTGACCCCGAATCGGTAGGGCCCTTTGATGCCCGCATCGGCGCGGGCGGCATCCTCTGCAAGCAAGGGAGCCGGGTCAACGGCCGGGAACGCGACGACAGGTGCTTTTGCCAGCTGCAATTTTTCCGCCTTCAGCGCCAAAGGCCGGCCACTGAATGCGATCTGCCCGGTACTGGAAAGGGAACAGGCCACGGCAGCAATCAAGGGGAGTATACGGTTCATCATTCGGAAGGGATCAGCAAACGAGGGGAAACCGGGGGAAAGTAGGGTGAACTCGGAAGCCGGAACCGATCAAATTGCAGGTTCAGGTTAGGATGCTGAAGGCTGACGTGGCCGCCCCGCCGCAAAATTGCCGGAGGCAGCCTTCGTTGGCGTTGGGCCCGCGCACAGCAGCTTCCGGCACAACACCAACGGCATTGATCCAAGCGCTCCTTCCAACGGCTTCATTGCAATCCTGCGCCCGGGCAACACCGCCAAGTGGTCCCTGGATGCGTGCCTGCACCGGGTTCAGTGCCGCAGCACCACCCGCTGCAAAACGCGTTGGCCGTCGCCTTCCGCGATCAGGAGATAACATCCGTCGGCGAGGTGCACCAAGTCCAACTCCCCGCGCCCGTCCACGGCGGAACCCGTCCACTGCACACGGCCCAGCGCATCCAGCACGCGCAATTCGACCTTACCAGCGCCATCGGGCATGTGCACCGTAAAATGGCCCGAACCGGGATTGGGCACCACCCGCAGGCCTTCCGCAACAGGCCGCTCACCGATGCCGGTCCAATTCGCGCATACCTCATTGCTCACTTGCCAGGTGAAGCTCCCGCTGCCCTGCAACAAGGTGTCCCCGATCGCATCCACGATAAGGTAGTTGCCGTTGCCATAGGTGCAGCACATGCCGTCGCCCACCGCATCCATCACCGTGAAGGTGTAGCACGTGTGCGCCAAGCACACCGGCACATTCACCGTGTATCCGTTCGGGCTGTTGGTGTATGGCCCGCCGCTGGCCGCCAAAAAGCCTTCCTCCGTTTCCAGCTTCCAGGTGGTCTCCGTCCCGAAGCGGTCCAGGTTCATCTTCACCACGGCATTGATGCCCGGGCTGTTGACCATTACCTGCAAACTATCCTCATCGTTCAACGGGTTGGTATCCACATCGCCGTTCGGGTTGGATGTGCCCACCATCAGTTGGTGCAGGCCACTGGCCATGTGGATGGCAGGCAAGTCCACATTCACCGTTTGCAAAGGTTGGAGGAACCCATACCACGGCACGGTGCCCATGATGGCGCCGTCCACCATGTAATTGATGTTGACATAGGTGATCTCCCCTTCCCCGTTGTTCTTCAGGGTGACGCGCGGCATGATGCTGTCGCTGTTGCACACCACGCTGGGCACCTGGGTGATGCTGGTGATGGACGCATCCAGGGGCAGCGGCACAAAGAGCTCGGGATCAAAGCCGTCCAAGGTGTCGCCGCAGGCACCGAGCCATTCCTCGATCTGCGGATAAGTAAGGTTGAATCGGCCGTAGTAGTCGTTCACATTGTTGCTGCAGGAGGCTTGCCCGCCGTAGAGCTGGCCGATCAGGCGCTGGTCCTGGTTCCAGAGGGCGCTGCCGCTGCTTCCGGGCTCGGTGGTGCCGGAATGCCATTCGGTCACTTGCCAGCAATCCGCGCTGCCCATCACGCCTTCAATGATCGGGCCGTGCGAGCTGCAGATCTTCTTGATGTCACCCGCCGGATGATGGATGCCCACCACGCTGTCGGGTGCCGTGCCGGTGATGTCCCAACCCGTGTAGTATGGGTGAAATTCCGGTGGGGGCGTGCTGTTCAGCAGCAGGAACGAAGCATCTGTGGGCGGGTATTCCAGCAGTTTCTCGCAGCCGGTGATGCTGTGGTCCATGGGCGCGTTTTCCGTGGGGTCGCACACGGGGCTTTCCCAGTTGAAGATGAATACCCAAGAAGCATTGGTGGTATTGCCCTCGGTGCAGTGGTTGGCCGTGAGGAAGTACGGCGTGCTGTCGTTGGCGCAATTGTTCACCAGCGTGCCGGTGCACACGCCACCACCGAGGACGAGGTGGGCCACGGAGCGGATCTCCTGCCGCCAGTTGTCGCCCTCCGGGCAAATGGTGTTCACATTGCAGGGTCCGCTGTCGCCGAAGCCGCGATCGTTGCCTTTGCCCAGCAGGCGGTAGCCATGCACCACTGTGCTGATGGCCAGGTTCCCCTGCCCTGCCAACACGGGCGGTTCGATGTATTCCACCGTGATGCGGTCACCTTCCAGCGGAGCGGTGCCGAATGCCGTGTGGCCGGGATTGCTTTGTGCGGTAAAGGCCCCGCGCACCTCGCCCGCCTCATTGTACAGGAACATCCGCGCCCCATCCGGAATCACATAGTTGCTGAACTGCAGGTTGATGGCCAAGGCCCCGGGGCAATGCAGTTGGAGCCGCCACACGCGATCGCCGTTGGGCATGGTGAACCACGAGCCGCTGTTTTGCATCGTGAGATCCGTGGCATGCTCAAAACCGAAGCGGTACGGCCCTTTGATGCCTTGCGCGGCGCGTGCGGCATCTTCCTGCATCAATGCGGCCACGTCCACGGCTGGCAAATGCACCGCAACGGCAGGCGGCATACCGCGCTTTTCCGCCTTGTCGCCATAAGGATGCCCCTCAAAGGAGATCTGGGCGGCAAGCGGCACGGACAGGAAGGCTGCAGCGAAGGAAACCAGCGTAAAGCTCCGGATCATCTTGTGGGGGTTCACCGTTCAGGACGGCCCAACCCTTCGGGCCGTTGCCCATCGGCACGGCAACGAAAATAGGGGATGCGAACTGATGTCGCACCCCACCCTTATGCAGGCTTGGATGCCTTCTCTTTTTCGTCGATCAGCTTCCGCATGGCAAACAGCTCATCCCGCAATTGCGCGGCAGTGACGAAATCCAGCTCCTTTGCGGCCTTTTTCATCTGCGCTTCCAGCAGCTCGGCGTTTTTCTCCAGCTGCTCCACGGGCATATACTGCATCACGGGATCGGCGGCCATGCTGTATTCCTCGGGCTCCACGTAGGCCTTTGCGCCGGGGTGGTCCACCTGGTCGATCACGGCGGTCTGCTGGATCACCGAGCTGCGGTCGCGCTTGATCTGCGTGGGGGTAATGCCGTGTTCTTCATTGTAGGCCATCTGCTTGGCACGGCGGCGATCGGTCTCTTCCATGGTGCGGCGCATGCTGTCGGTGATCTTGTCCGCGTAGAAGATCACCAGCCCGTTGATGTTGCGCGCGGCACGGCCTGCCGTCTGCGTAAGGGAACGGTTGCTGCGCAAAAAGCCTTCCTTGTCAGCGTCCAGCACAGCCACCAGCGAGACTTCAGGCAGGTCCAATCCCTCGCGTAGCAGGTTCACGCCTACCAGCACGTCGAAGAGGCCGAGGCGCAGTTGGCGCAGGATCTCGATGCGCTCCAATGTCTCCACGTCACTGTGGATGTACTTGCACTTCACGCCGTTCTTGCCTAAAAAATCGGTGAGTTCCTCGGCCATGCGCTTGGTGAGGGTGGTGACGAGCACGCGCTCTTCCTTTTCGGCGCGCTGGCGGATCTCGTAAAGCAGGTCGTCGATCTGGTCCTTGCTGGGGCGCACCTCGATGGGCGGGTCCAGCAGGCCGGTGGGGCGCACCACCTGCTCCACGATGATGCCCTCGCTGCGCTCCAGTTCAAAATCCGCCGGGGTGGCGCTCACAAACACCACCTGGCCGAGCATGCTCTCGAACTCATCGAACTTCAGCGGCCGGTTGTCCATGGCGCTGGGCAAGCGGAAGCCGTATTCCACGAGGTTCTTCTTGCGGCTGCGGTCGCCGCCGTACATGGCGCCGATCTGCCCGATAGTGACATGGCTCTCGTCGATCACGGTGATGAAATCGTCCGGGAAGTAGTCCAGCAGGCAGAAGGGCCGCTGCCCTTGCTCCCTCCTGTCGAAGTAGCGGCTGTAGTTCTCAATGCCGCTGCAGTAGCCCAGTTCGCGCATCATCTCCAGGTCGTAGAGCACGCGCTCCTCTAAGCGTTTCGCCTCCAAGTGCTTGCCGATCTCCTTGAAGAACTCCACCTGCTTCACCATGTCCGCCTGGATGGAGGAGATGGCGTCCTTGAGCGTGTCTTGGCTGGTGACGAAGATGTTCGCCGGGTAGATCGGCGTTTCGTCCACGGCCTCCAGTGTTTTGCCGTTGAGCACGTCGAAGCGCTCGATCTTTTCGATCTCGTCGCCCCAGAAGTGGATGCGGATGCCCTCGTCGGCGTAGGCCAAGTACACTTCCACCACGTCGCCGCGCACGCGGAAGTTGCCTCGCCCCGGCTCGATGTCCTTGCGGCTGTACAGCGCGGAGACGAACTGGTGCAGCAGCGCATTGCGAGAAACTTTTTGCCCTTTGTGGACATGCACCACGCTCTTGTGGAACTCGGCCGGGTTGCCGATGCCGTAGATGCAGCTCACGCTGGCCACCACGATCACGTTGCGCCGCCCGCTTAGCAGCGCGCTGGTGGTGCTCAGCCTCAGCTTCTCAATTTCGCTGTTGATCGAGAGGTCCTTCTCGATGTACGTACCTGTGGTGGGCAGGTAGGCCTCGGGCTGGTAGTAGTCGTAGTAGCTCACGAAGTACTCCACGCGGTCGTTCGGGAAGAAGTGCTTGAACTCGCCGTAGAGCTGCGCGGCGAGGGTTTTGTTGTGGCTGAGGATGAGCGCGGGCCGGTCCAGCTGCGCGATCATGTTGGCCACGGTGAAGGTCTTGCCGGAGCCGGTTACGCCGAGCAGTGTCTGATACTTGGTGCCGTCCTTGGCACCCTCCACCAATTGGTTGATGGCCTCGGGCTGGTCGCCTGTGGGCGTGAATTCGGAAATGAGGTTGAAGGGCATGGGGAACGTGCAAAAATAGCGACCAACACCAGGGCTTGCGAGATCGACAACGAATGCCCAGTGCCACTTCCCTACCTTCACCAGGTGAACCCAAGCCCCATGTTCCTCAAGCGCCTCAGCTACTACCTCAACCCGGCCACGCTCTTCGGCAAATCCAAGAATGACGTGAACCTGCGGTTCATGCACGGCATCAACCGCATCAGCATCTTCATGTTCTTGGTCTGCTTGATCGTGCTGCTGGTACGCGCCCTGTCGCGCTGAACAACACCCTACTGGCAACCCTGGCGCTCCAGCACCTGTTCCAGTTTCAGCAGGTACAGGTACTCATCGGTGCCATCCCCTTCCATCGCAGATCCTTCACGCAGGGTGGCCACCACGCGCACATACACGGGAAGCTGGGTGCCGGGCTTGAGCTTGCCGTAGGTGCGTTCCAGCTCCAGTGCGGCGCCTTCGATCCCGGCCGGGTCCATGGCCACGGGGATAGCATACTTGCTACCGCACGGCGTGAGGCTGTGCGAATCAGCGTAGTACACGTAGCCGCCGGTGAGGTACATGGCGCTGGCGGGCATGGCACCCACGCGGCGAATGGCGTAGGAAAGTGGACTGTCGATGGGCTTGCCCTCGGCATCCAACGGCTCCAGCACATCACCCGAGCGGCTCCAGCCCATGGGCGCGTCCGCCGTGGTGAGCGTAAGGCGGTCACCGGCCACGGACCACTCGCCGATTTCGCCGTAGGGGATGCTGTCGCGTTCCAAATACCGGCGGCGCAGCACATAGGTGCTGTCCTCGCGCAGTTCCAGCACGGTGAAGATGCCAGGGCAGTCGGCGCAGGGAACAGTGTCGGCATAGGTTCCTGCCCATGCTGGTTCAGCCGGTGGAAGGGAGTCCGTTGCGACAGGAAGGCGTTCATCGACCGTGGAAGGCGCCCCGCACGTGGCAAGTAGCGCCAAGGCGGCAATGGGAAGCAGCGGTTTCAAGTCCATAGCGCAAAGAAACAACGCCGCCCGTTCATCTTTGTGCGCCATGGCGCAAACCCTGTTGATGTCCGCCTTTTACTTCGGAAGCGTGGAGCACTACGCCGTGATCGCGCGCAGCGGGCGCGTTGTGATCAACCTCGGTGAGCACTATGAGCGGCAGAGCTATCGTACGCGCACCAGCATCGTGGGCCCCAACGGGCGACAAGCGTTGCAGGTGCACATCGTGCGGTGCAGCGGTGAAAAGATGCCCATGGGCACGGTGGACCTTAGTTACACGGAGCCTTGGCACCGCCAGCACCTGCAGGCCATCCGCACCGCGTACGGCATGGCACCCTGGTTCATCCACTACATCGATGAGGTGGAAGCGCTCCTTGTGAAGAAGTACGATCGGCTGGCAGATCTGGACCTGGCCAGCATGCACATGGTGCTGCGGTGGTTGCGCCTGGAGCCCGCGATCACGGTGGCCGAAAGCTATGTGGAGCCCGCAACGGCCACAGCGGAAGGCTTATTGGACCTGCGCACTGCCCTGCATCCGAAGCGACCGTTGCCGCCAACAGTCCCGGCCGTGGCGCCCTATGCCCAGGTCTTTGCCGACAGGCACGGTTTCCAAGGCCGCGTAAGCGTGCTGGACCTGGTGATGAACCTGGGGCCCGAGGCACCCCAAGCCCTGCTGCGCGCGGCACCGGGGCTCACTCCTCGGTGAACACGGCCGCCGGGATGCCCTTGTTGACGCTGATGACAGTGGCCTTCAACGTCATTTCCATGGCGCCGCCCTGGTGCAAGGTGTGCGGGAAGAGCACGCCTTCCACGGGCTTGTAGTCGGTGTAATCGGTGATGATCTGCACCATGCCCCCGTCCTCCTGCGCCTGTTGCTCCTTGCGGCGCAGCTTCAGGCCGGTGGCCGCATCATAGTAGTCATCAAACCGGCCGCCGGCCAAGGTGTTCACATTTACACGGTAGGCTTTCACCCCGTTGATGTCCACCACGCCCATGAGCTGGGCCACCTGCCCCATGTCGGCGTAGTGCAGCTCCGGAACGGCATAGGCGTTGCGCGCCGCCTCGTCGAGCTGCGTGCCCTCCAGTTCCTGCTCCCCCATCATGCCCTTGATCTTGCCGCGCTTGCCGTCGTACATGATCTGCTGCAGCAGCATGGGGCCGACCTTCATTTCCATGCCGTACTTCCCAGGCACCTTGTTGTATTCGACAAGGGTGGCTTCCATGCCCTGAACGGTGGTGGCGTACTCCTTCTTCAGGTCCTTGATCTTCTCCACGGCTTTTTTGCCGCCGATGGCCTTGATGTAGGCATCGAGCACCGCTTGTGCGGTCATGCCTGCCGGTGCGGGCGAAGCGCCCTCCGTGGGGTCGATCCGCACCACGTCGCCATTGGCATCCAGGTCCAGCACGGGGTTGGCCCCGGCCAGTGCGGCGAGGTTCTTGGCAACGGAGGCCTTGTCGCCCACCACCAGCACGGTGCAACTGTCCGGATGCAGGAACCGCGCGGCAGCGCGTTGCACATCGGCCGCGGTCACGGCATCCAAGCGCTTGAGGTAGGTCTCGTAGTGGTCCTCGGACAGGTCGTTGAGGAAGGTGTTGAGCGCAAAGCGGGCCACGGTGCGCGGGTCTTCCAAGGAGCGGGCGAAGCTGCCGGCCATGTAGCTCTTGGCCAAAGCGAGTTCTTCGGCGGTGACCGGTGCCTGTTGGATATGCTTGATCTCTTTGAGCAATTCGGCAACGGCGCTGTCGGTTACCGCATTGCGCACGCTGCAACCGCCGCTGAAGGCGCCGCACCAGCGGTCGGCATCGAGGCTGGAATAGGCCCCGTAGGTGTAGCCCTTGTCCTCGCGCAGGTTCTGCATGAGGCGGGCATTGAACACGCCGCCGCCCAGGATGGTGTTGAGCACCTGGGCTTCGATGGCCATGGGATCATTGGGCTTGAGCTGCACGGGGAACACCACCTTGATGACGCTTTGGGCGCTGCCCGGCCGGTCCACCATGGCCACGCGGATGCTTCGCGGCAATGCGGGGGCGGTGCCATTGGCCGGCACCACGGGCCCCAGGTCCTGCACCACTTCCTGCCCTTGGGCGTTCTTGGCGACGGGCATTGGCGCACCTTGCCAGTTGCCGAAGAGCTTGGCGGCGAGCTGTTCACCTTCCGATGCACTGATGTCGCCCACCAGCACCAGATATCCCTGCTTGGGCTGGAAGAAGTGGCGGTAGTAGGCATACACGTTGTTGCGCGCCAGCCGTTTCAAGGAGGCCTCAGTGGTCACCTCACCGTAGGGATGTGCTTTGCCATAGGTGAGCGCGTGGCCCACCACCTCGGCGATCTGGTCGGGGTCGTCGCTGCGGGCCTGCACCTGCGAGAGCAAGCGGGTACGGGCTTTCTCAAACTCCGCCTCGGGATAGGTGGCCGAGGTGATCACTTCCTGCACCAACTGCATCAGCGCGGGGAAGTTCTTCTTCAGGCTGGTGGCATAGAGGCCGTTGCTGCTGCCGGAAAGCTGCGCACCCAGACCGTCGATCCGTTCATCGAGCTCTTCCTTGGCATAGTGCACCGTGCCGCTGGTGAGCAGTTCACCAGCCAATTCCTGCATGCCGGCAAGGTCTCCTTGGTTCACCGGCGGGATATCGAAACGCACTTGGGCGCTCACCACCGGGGTGCGGTGGTTCTCCACAATGATCAGCCGCATGCCGTTGGGCAGCAGGGAGGTCTTGTATTGGCCCAGGTGTACTTCGGGTGCCGGCGCGGCCGGAGGGGCTTGGGTGCGGTCCACTTGTGCGATCATGGAAACCGGGATCATCAGGGTTGCGGCCAGCGCAAGGGTTTGAAGCGGTGTGCTTTTCATGTGCTTCCGTTGGCGGTTCATTTTTTCTGGCTCAAAGGCAGGTAGTGCAATACCACGCGGTTCTCCGGCACGAAGTACTTGCGGGCCACGCGCTGGATGTCGGCGGCGGTGACCGCCAGGTACTGGTCCACCTCGGTGTTCACCTTGGCCGTACCGCCCAAGAAGGTGTAGGCGTTGGCCAGGTTGTGGGCAATGCCCGACATGCGGTTGTTGTCCATGGCATGTTCCGTTTCCAGCTGCACCTTCAGTTTGGCCAGCTCGGCTTCGGGCACCGCTTCCTGGCGCACCCGCTCAAACTGCTTGTCCATGCTGGCTTCAAGGCTGTCCGGCGCCACGCCCATGTTGGCCACGGCAAAGGCAATGGCCAAGCCCGGGTCCTCGAAAGGCAGGCTGAAGGAACCCACGTACACGGCCTTCTGTTCGGCTTCCTTCACGTTCTTCACCAAGCGGCTGCTGTTGCCGTTGCTCAGCAGGCGGTTCAGCATGTCCACCGCGTAGAAATCGGCGGTGCCCAAGGCAGGGATGCGGTAGGCCTGCACCACGGCCGGCAGTTGGATCTTGTCGTAGACCGTGTCGCGCACTTCCCCTTGCATGGGCGGCTCCACCGCTTGGCTGCGCGGCACCTCTCCCCCTTTGGCAATGGGTCCGAAATACTTGGCAAGGTCGGCTTTGGCCTGCTTGGGGTCGAAGTCGCCCGCCAGCACCAGCACCGCGTTGTTGGGCACGTAAAAGGTCTTGTAGAAGGTCTTGTAATCGTTCTCGTTGGCGGCATTGAGGTCCTCCATGTACCCGATGGTGGGCCACTGGTAGGGATGCACCTTGTATGCGCGCTTGAGCACTTCGGGCAGGATGCTGCCATAGGGCTGGTTCTCATAGCGCTGGCGCCGCTCTTCCTTCACCACCTCACGCTGGGTTTCAATGCCCACCTGCTCCACCTTGGCGTGCATCATGCGCTCGCTCTCCAACCACAGCCCCAGGTTGAGCTGGTTGCTGGGCAGCACCTCGTAGTAGTAGGTGCGATCGCCCGTGGTGTTGGCGTTCAACACGCCACCGGCCTTCTCCACGTATTTGGAGAACTCGCCGCGCCCGATGTTTTCCGAGCCCTCGAACAGCAGGTGCTCGAAAAAGTGTGCGAAGCCGCGCCGGTCGGAAGCTTCATCCTTGCTGCCCACATGGTACATCACGGCCACGGCCACAATGGGCGTGGACCTGTCCTCATGCAGGATCACATGCAGTCCGTTGGGCAGGTCGAATTCCGTGTACTTGATCTCGCGGGCCTGGGCCACGGCCGTGATGGATGCCATCGTGCAGGCGGTTAGGGTGGTGAGTGTTCTCATGCTTCCGTGCCTTCGGTACGTGAAGGGGCGCGAAGGTAGGAAACCCCCGGTGCGCTGCGGCCAGCCCGGGACCGGCGGGCGGTGCAGCTGCCGGGCGGCACCTTGTGCCATGGAAAAACCACCGACCGGCGCATTGCGCTGGAAGCGAACTTTGCGCGTGGCGGAACTGAACCCGCACGGGCCGCAACCCGTAAAAAGTCCGCCCTTCGCCATGCTGCAACGCAACGCATCCCGCGCAACCGACCGCCTGCTCACCCCGGGCGTGGTGGCGTTATTGCAGGCCTTGCAGGAGCAGTTCGGCGCACGGCGGCTGGAAGTCCTGCGCAGCGGTGAAGCCCGCCGGGAAGAGCTGCGCAACGGCATCACCGCGCCCCTCAACGGCACGGCGGCCATCCGCATGGAGGAGTGGCAGGTGGATCCCGTGTCGGCAGGCCTTATGGAACGCCGCGTGGAGCTGCTCGGCGGATGCAGCCGCAAGGAACTGATCGACGGCATGAACAGCGGTGCCAAGAGCTACGTGGCCGACCTGTGGAACATGACGCCCAACCTGCCCGACGCCATCCTGCGCGCCCATAAGAACATCGAGAAGGCCGCCGGATTGCGCTTGGCCTATGTGGACGTGGATGGTGACCGGGTGCGGATCAATCCGCGCAGCACCACCCGGCTGATGGTGGCTCCCCGGCCGTTGCACGTGCTCCACGGTTCCATCCAAGGCATGGCCGGGCCCCTGCCGGCCACCTTCGTGGACCTGGCCATCCATGCCGTGCTCTGCGGGGAGGTCCTGCGCCAACGCCAAGGCGGCATCTATCTATACCTGCACGGGGTGCGCGGCCATGAGGAGGCCACCTTTGCGGCAACCCTGTTCAGCTTTTTGGAAGACCGCTTGGACCTGCCCCTCGGCACGATCCGCGCCACGGTGAAACTGGACAACCTGGCCGTGGTGCTGGAGGCCGAAGAGGTGCTCCATGCGCTGCGGCACCACGCCGCCGGGCTCGCCTTGGCCCCGCAAGGCTATGCAGCCGACCATGTGGCCTTGTTCAGCACGCCGGACAAGCCGGCCTTGCCGGACCGCAACCACATCGGGTTCAATGCCGCTTTCCTGCGGAGCGTGAGCATGCGTGCGATCAGCATCTGCCACCGCCGCCATGTGCATGCCATGGGCGCCTCCGCATATGTGCTGCCTCCCGAAGACCGCGGCATGATCCGGCCGGAATACTTGGAGATGATCGCCGACAAGGAACGCGAAGCGCTCGATGGCCACGATGGCACGCTGGTGGCCCACCCCGGGCTGGTGAACGCGGCCATGACCGAATTCAACAAGAGCATGCCTCGGGCCCACCAAATGGACTACCAGCCCGAGGACCACACCACCTTGGAGGATCTGGTGCGCCCGCCGGATGGCGAGATCACCACGGAAGGGATACAGAGCAGCATCCGCGTGGTGATCAAAGCGCTCACCACCTTCGAGCAGAACCACGGCTTGATCGAGCAGGGCGGCCGCCTGCACGATCGCTCATCCGTACACCTGGCCATGCTGCTGCTGTGGCACTGGACACAGAACAAGGCCTGCTACATCACCTCCACGGGCTTGGAAGTGCATGCGGACGTGATGAAGTTCCTGATCCGCAAAGAAGGGGAAAAGCTGTTCGCCAACCAGGATCCAGACCTCCAGGAACGGGCGCGTGCCGCTGCCCAGCGGTTGACCGCCGTGGTGCTGGCCCCCGAACCGCCAAAGGACCTGATGGAACCTGCGCCCTTGATGAACATGGCCCGATGAGCACGACAGAAACGCTGTGGACCTCCTGTGCAGAGCGGCTGCCCCGCGATGGCCAACGGGTGTTGTGCTGGCTGCCCGACCATGCAGTGCACCTGCCGGGCCTGGCCAACATGGAACAGCGCAACGTGGTGATCCTGCGCTTCGCCGAAGACTGGTTCCTGAAGAACCCAAGCAAGACCGGGCGCAGCACGCACCGCCACTTTTGGTTGGGGGAAGGTTCCAGCAACTGCTTCTTCGAACGCGTTACGCATTGGGCCCCGCTGCCCGGCGGGCCGACGGAGCCGTGATCTCACCTGTGGCGGAAAATGCAGAAAGCCCGGATCGCTCCGGGCCTTCTCTCGCAGCCGTGGCTGTGCCGTTTATTTCACAATGTCCAGCAGCTCCACCTCGAAGATGAGGGTGCTGTTGCCCGGGATGTCCGCGCCGGCGCCGTGCTGTCCATAGGCCAGTTCGCTGGGGATCCACAGCTTCCAGCGGGAACCCGTCGGCATCAGTTGCAACGCTTCGGTCCAACCGGGAATGACCGCATTTACGGGGAACTCGGCCGGTTCGCCCCGATCGTATGAACTGTCGAACTGCTTGCCATTGATCAGGGTGCCCTTGTAGTGCACTTTTACCGTCTGCTCGGCGGTGGGTTTGGCCCCCGTGCCGGCTTTCAGCACCTCGTACTGCAGGCCGCTCGCGGTGGTGACCACCCCGGCCTTCTTGCCGTTCTCCGCAAGAAAGGTCTTGCCTTCGGCCAAGCTCGCCTCATCCTTCAACTGCTGTTCGGCCATCTGCTTCTTCTGGGCTTCCATCATGTAGGCCTGCACCACGGCCTTGACCTGGTCGGGGCTGATGCGCTCCACGCTGTCCATGGCATCGCGCATACCGGCGAACATGGCATCGAGGTTGAGCGAATCCAGCCCGGCCTGCTTGAGGTTCATCCGCAGGTTGTTCCCCACATCGGAGCCCACGCCGTAGCTAACGGAATCCAAGGTGGAGGCCAAGGGTACCTCTCGGCCCTTTTGGCCGGTGGCCTGGTTGGAACAGGCGCCCAGGAGCACTGCCGCCAATGAAAAGATCGAAAGTTTCAGGTTCATCATTCGTGTTATGGGGCGCGAAGGTAGATCCCTCGGAAATGTCAGCATGCGGGGCATCGATCATTCCTTCGCCGGCTCTTCCCCATAGTTTAAAATGCCGCGCAGCTTGCGCCGGAAACGTGGATAGCCCGCCAGATCGCTGTGGAAGCCCTGCGGAAAGGTGATCAGTTCGCGGTGCACCGCCACCGGTATGGCCGCATACAATCTCAATGCACTGCTGTACGGCACCAAGGGGTCGCGCTTGCCATGGAAGATGTACACCGGGCACTTCACCCCTTTGATGGCCCGGTCGCTGCGGAAGCGGTAACGCAGCAATAGGCGGTACGGCAGGATGGCCAGGTAATGCCGGGCCACATCGAGAAAGTTGGCGTAGGGCGATTCGAGCACCAGCGCACGCGGTGTACGCGCCGCAGCCACGGGTACGGCCATGCCTGTGCCAAGGGAGCGGCCATAGACCACCACCTGCTCCGCCCCGTATTGTGCGGCCAGCCTGTCGTACCAGGCCAAGGCATCGGCGTGCAACGCAGCCTCCGAGAGCTTGCCGCTGCTTTTACCGTAACCCCGGTAGTCGGGCATCAGCACGGCATGGCGCGCGGTGGTGAACCGCGGCGCCCGCTTGCCCCAACGGCGCAGGCTGCCCGTGTTGCCATGCAAGTAGAGCACCGCCCCCTTCGGGTCCTGCACGGTGAAGTGCAGGGCGTGCAGGCGGGCTCCGTCGGGCCGGTCCAGCCACAGTTCCTCAAACGGCTGCCGGAAATTGAACCGGTACTGCCGGGGCAAGGGGAACCGCACGAAGATGAACTTCTCCTGCAAGGCCCAGTAAAACAGGCTGACGCCCAAATAAACCAGCAGCAGCAGGCCCAATGCGGAAAGGAGAAAGAGGAGCACGGGGTAAATTTATCCCGTCCCCGCCACCCTGCTGCTATCGCACAAAAAGCCACTCGGTGCCGGTGCTTCCGCCCGGCTCGTACCGGTATCCATCCTGTTCATATTGCTGAATGGCGTCCGGCTCCAGTATGCGGCGCCGGATGATCCAACGCGCCATGGCCCCTCGCTGGTGCTTGGCGTAGACCGCCACCATGCGCAGGCCCTTCGGGGTCTGCTCCTTGAAGATCGGGGTGATCACCCGGGCATGCAGCGGCGCCTGTTGCACGCTGCGGAAATACTCTTCCGATGCCAAGTTCACCAATACCCTGGTCCCGCTGCCCGCCATGGCATTGTCCAGCTCTTGGGCAATGCGGCCTCCCCAGAAGGCATACAGGTCCTTGATGCCACGGCCCATGGCCAGTTTGGTGCCCATCTCCAAGCGGTGCGGAGCGATCAGGTCCAAGGGCCGCAGTACGCCGTAGAGGCCGCTGAGCAAACGGAGATGGCGCTGGGCAAAGCGCAGGTCGTCCCGGTCCAGCGACAGGGCACCCAACCCGCGGTAGGCCTCCCCGTCAAAGAGGAAAGCGGCCGGTTTCCGTACTGCGGCGTGCCAACGCTGGTAGCGTTCGTGGTTCAACGCGGCCAGCTTCGGGCTGATGCCCATAAGTACCGAAAGTTTGGCGCTGCCCAGGCCTTTCAGCTTGTCCACAAGTTGCCCGCTTTCCCGCTCCAGTGCCGGCAAGCTCGTGGCAAGGGCCAACTTTACGGGTGTCTCGTCCAGGTTTTTGGCGGGTGATAGCACAACGATCATGGGAAGCCACACGTACGGATGGATCGACGGAAGAGCGGCAAAGCTGATCGATCTCATGGCAATCGCGTCATTCATTACAAGTTCCACATCTGTGGCGGACATCCCCTTTAGAACCATTGCCTTGTTGGCCGCACCTTCCACGTGTGAAGATCACTCCCATGCCACCATCGGCTAAATACGTTCCGACCCCATCGAGGTCTGCTGCGTTATACCATGGTTCATTGCTGTTCAAGCTTGATCCGGTCACACAACTTATTCCCGCCAGACCGAATCTTACAAGGCGCGATCGTCCTGGTTCTTTGGGTCTTCAACCAGCAGGGCCCGTGTTGCTTGCCATGTTGAACCTACCACAGCCCAAGCAGCACGCTTTCCATTGAGAGCCGTACAGCGGGTGTAAATCCAGAACAGAGGAACCAATGGCTGAACGCTTGTTGCGCCGGAGCACAATAGGATCCGGGGTGGGCTATCAGCTGTTGAGGTTATCCGCCCCCGAATCGTATGCATGGCCATGCATACGGTCGAACGAGTCAACATCTTGTTCTTCCGATAATTATACAAACCAAATGCCCGCCAAGTCGAATCTACAACTCCAACATATGCATGGCCATGCATATGTTGAACACCGCATGCATGATCCCTCGCAACCGGGATTCAACGCTTCCCTGGAATTTCAACCAACCACGATCTGTTCTATTGAACGGGCGATATCCCCGTGATTGCTCCATCCTGTCGGCTTGCACCAGTACCTTCGGCCCATGGCTGCCGAACGCACCGTGGTATTGGAGCATGAGCGGATCCAGCGCAAACTGCGCCGGATCGCCTTCCAGGTATACGAGGAAAATGTGAATGAAACGTCGCTGGTGCTGGTGGGCATTGCCCCGCGCGGCGCCAGGCTGGCCGCTCGCCTCAAGGCGCATTTGGAGGAGATCAGCGCACTTAAGGTGGAACTGCACGAACTGGTGCTGGACAAGGATGCCCCCATGAAGGGCGCCGCCACCTTGGGCAAGGACGAGGTGGTGTTGGCCGGCCGGGCAGTGGTGCTGGTGGATGATGTACTGATGAGCGGCCGCACCTTGATGTACGCCGCCGCACATTTGATCGCGGCGCCGCTCAAACGCCTCACCACGGTGGTATTGGTGGACCGTAGGCACCGGACCTTCCCCATCAGGGCGGACATTGTCGGACTCACCCTCACCACCACGCTGCAGGAACACATCAGCGTGGAATTCGGCCGGAAGGACACCGTATTCCTCTCCTAAAGTCCGAGCACTTCGGCCATCCGCAGCGCAGTTTGTGCCGGAGTGCCTTCACCCGGCACGTGCACCGGGGCACGCCGGTACACCGGTTCGCGCACCCGCATAAGCTCATTGATGCGGGTGCCCAAGGCATCCCCTTGCAGCCCGTACAACAGGGGCCTGTCGCCGCCGGAGCGCCGGGCGCGCTCCACCAGCACGGTGTGCGGCACTTCCAAGTACACCACTTTGCCCGCCGCCAGCATGCGGTCCATATTGTCCGCCGCCATGGGCGTGCCTCCGCCGCAGGCCACCAACACCTCCTGCTCGGCCAGTAATTCCCCCAGCACAATGCCTTCCACTTCCCTGAACTTGGCTTCGCCGTGCTGCCTCATCCATGGCAGGATCGGCCCGATGCGCTGCTCGATCAACCGGTCCAAGTCCACGAATCGCCGGCCCGTAAGGCGTCCCAGCTCGCGCCCCACCACGCTCTTGCCGCTGCACATGAAGCCGACGATGAAAATGCGCATAGCGCCAAGTTAGTACCATTCCGGGATCCATTGGCAAATGCGCTCTCCGGCAACGAAAAACGTCGGGCACCGTCCAGCCCGGGCCCCTGCCGCCCCACGGCAGGGAGGGCCGCCCCCTTCCTCTGATAAAAGTGCCCCTCACAAGCCAACCGCCATTGTTGCGACCTTCGCACCCAATGAAGATCATCGAGGCGCAACGAGGGCGGTCCTTAAAGGATTGGATGCAGGTGCCCAGGCGGATCTATGAACGGGACCTCAACTGGATCCCCCACCTGAAGCAAGATGTGGAAAAGGTGTTCGACCCGGCCACGAACAAGCTGCTGCAAGCCCAACCCGGCCGCAACCCCGGATCCATCAACCGGTGGGTGCTGTATGATGATGCCGGCGCACCGGCCGGCAGGATCGCGGCCTTTGTGGACCCGAAGACTGCTTGGACGGACAAGCAGCAGCCCACGGGCGGCTGCGGATTCTTTGAATGCATCAACGATCCGGCCGCGGCCGGCCTGCTGTTCGACACCGCGCGCGATTGGCTTGCAGCGCAAGGGCTGCAGGCCATGGACGGCCCGGTGAACCTCGGGGAACGCAACATGTTCTGGGGATTGCTCGTGGAGAACTTCACCGACCCGCCGATCTACGGTACCAACTACAATCCGCCCTACTATGCGCAGTTGTTCGAGGGTTACGGGTTCCAAGTCTACTTCCGGCAACTCTTCTTCAAGCGCAACGCGTTGGAAAAACCACAGCCCATTTTCCAACGCAAGTACAACCAGCTCAAGAATGACCCCCACACCGTTGTGCGCACCGCGCAGGGCATGGGAAAGGAGCAGTTGGCCGAGGATTTCCGCACTGTTTTGAACGCCGCATGGGTGGACCACGATAACTTCAAGCCCATGTCCAAGGAAACGGCCTTGAAGACCATCCGGCAGATGTGGCCCGTACTGGACCCGCGCATTGTGGTCTTCGTGTACCACCACGCCACACCCATCGCCTTCTACATCAACCTTCCCGAGCTGAACGAGATCTTCCGCCATGTCAATGGCAACCTCAACTGGTGGGGCAAGCTGAAATTCGTATGGCACAAATGGCGCGGCACGGCCACCACCATGACCGGCATCGTGTTCGGCGTGGCCAAGGAGTGGCAGGGCAAGGGTGTGGAAGGTGCCATGATCGCCTTCATGGGTGAATGGCTGATGAAGACCGGGCGCTACAAGGAAACCGTGCTCACCTGGATCGGCGACTTCAACCCCAAGATGCTGCGCGTGTGCGAAGGGCTCGGTGCCACCAACTACCGCACCCTGGCCACCTACCGCTACCTGTTCAACCGCGCCAGACCATTTCAACGCCTGCCATTGATCGGGCATGAAAATTCTTGATCGGTTTGGACATCCCGAAGCAGTGTTTACCTTCGCGCCCTCAATTCAGGGGATGGTCATCCACCCCTGATGTTGGGATCCTGTAGCTCAGTTGGTAGAGCATTACACTTTTAATGTAAGGGTCCTGGGTTCGAGCCCCAGCGGGATCACAAAGCCCCGGCACACGCCGGGGCTTTTTCGTAGGCCTCGCCCAACGCCTCCCGGCGCGTTTGCACGGGCATTCCCGAGCGGCGACACCGGTTCCATGCGGCCTCAGGAATCCCACATCCCTCGAATCCATGCCCGGCCGGGCGGGAAGCGCACCTGAAGGGGCCGGTAGCTTTGGCACCGTAATACCCAACAATTCCCGGTCATGCAATTCCGTACTCCGGCCCCCGGCCTCCTGCTGTTGATCACCACCGGCGCCTTCGCCCAGCCCGCCACACAATGGAGCGACCAGGCCACCACCGCGTGGTATAGCGCCCAAGAAAACACCTTCTCCATTTCCACGCCCGAGGAGCTGGCCGGCCTTTCCGTGCTGGTGGCCGGCGGCAACAATTTTGCCGGCAAAACGATCAACATCACCAGCGACCTGGACTTGGGCGCCCACCTGTGGACACCCATCGGCCCGGACTACATCGAGCCCTTCTCCGGAACGGTGAACGGCAACAACCATGTGATCAGCAACCTCTATGTGGTACTTCCCGATGAAGACTGGGTGGGCCTCTTCGGCATGGTCACCAACAGCACCTTGGGCAACATCCGGATCAATGGTGCCTACATCCGCGGATACGGCACCGTGGGTTCCCTGGTGGGCAATGCGTCAACCAACAGCAGCATTACGGATTGCCATGCCACTGGCGTGGACGTGGTGGCCGGCGATTTCAACGTGGGCGGCCTGGCCGGCAGCATCATGACCAACGGGACCATGCTGCGTTGCTCCGCCTCAGGTACGGTAACCGGCTCCAGCCAAGTGGGCGGCCTGGTGGGCTCACCGTGGGACCTTACCAACATTACGGAAAGCTGGTCGGCCGGCACCGTCAGCGGCGACTACCTCGTGGGCGGCCTCATTGGCTTCTGCACCTTCGCGTTCGGGCCAAACCGCGACAACACCCTCAACAACTGCTACTCTCGCTCCAATGCCAGTGCCACCATCGGCCGCGTGGGTGGTTTGTACGGCGGCAACCAAGGCGCCCTCATCATCAACAACTGCTATGCCACCGGCACGGCCACCGGCACCGAGCTCACCGGGGGCTTCATCGGCGTAAGCGGCGGCATGAGCGTCAACAACTCGTATTGGGACACCGAGACCTCCGGGCACACCACTGGCATCGGCGGGTGGGAAGGGCCGCAAACACCGCAGGAGATCACCGGCAAGACGACAGCCGAGCTGCAAGCTGCCGAAATGGTGGATGTACTGAACAATGGCCAGGTGCCCGCCCCGTGGATGATCGATCCTTCAGTAAACGACGGCTACCCCGCATTCGAAAGCTTGACCACAAGTCTTGCTGCCCTGCCCTCACCGGCCTCGGACATAACGATCCAACCTGCTGTTTTCAACCGCGCCGTGCAGATCTGCTCCACTGCCCCCTTGGTTGCGTGTGAAGTGTTCAGTGCCACGGGCCTGCTGGTTCGGCGTCATGACCTGCACGGCACTTCCGCAGCGCTAGACCTCAGTGATGTTGCGCCGGGCGTGTATCTGTTGGCCATCCGAACGATGGAGGGCATCACCACGCGCCGGGCCGTGAAGCAATAACGCCGGGGGTGCCGGCGCCTAACGCGTTGTGCGTACCGTGCCCGGCACCGTTTCCACCCGGTACAATACCGGGGTCCACGGCGGCACGATGCCTGCTGAAGAGCCCTTGGGACCGAAGGCCAATTCAGCGGGGATCACAAACCAACCGCCACCGCCTTGGGCCGGCAACAGGTGCGCAGCGGCTTCAAGCCCCTGGATCACTTGGCCGGGGTCGCCCAAGCGGAACGTGAGCCCGGCATCCTTTCCTCCTTGGTCGTCGAAAACCCGGCCATTGTCCAGGAACGAGGCTGTATATACCAACGTGACGCGTTCGCCGCTTTGCACACGCGGTCCTTGGTCCACCTTGGGGTCCAGCACGTACCAGATGCCCATGGCCTGTTTCCATGCACGCCGGTCCTTGGCAAAGAATTCTTTGAGCATGCGCTCTTCATCGGCTTGTGTCCGGGCCATCAGCAGGGCGCGTGCCCGGTCACGGGATTCTTGCATGGAGCGCAACTGCCGCAGGGAGAGCTCCAATTGCACCCAACCTGTATCACGCGCCGCAGCGGGGGGCACCGCACCAAGCTCCGCCCACGGCACCAACGGCGAACGAAGCAGTACGGTGGCACTGTCCCCTTGGCGCAACTTGCCGAAATAGCTGGCGCTGGTGCGGTTCTTGCCCATGGGGTACCAGCGTTCGGTGCTGAACAAGGAGCCGGCCGGCGCGGAGGGGCGCGCCATGCGCACGCGCACCAGCACGCTGTCACTGTCGGTGGGTGTGCGTGCCCCCTCGCCCAAGGTGTTCAGGCGCCAGTACACCCCTTCGGCAATGCGGCTTCCGCCCTTCAGGGGCGCTCGTTCGCAAGCCATCAGCATCGTGCAACAGGCCACGATCCAACACGCGGGTCGTTTCATTGCTTCAATGCCACCAATCCTACGTAATACACCACGGTACTGCGCATGGGGATCTTTTCGCGATCGCCCAACAGGCCGAACGCCAATGCGCTGGGTATCACCAGCACGGCGCTATCGCCCGGTGATAGGTGCTGTACTCCTTCATGCAGGCCGCTTTCCACGTCGGCGTGTTCAATGCGGAAGGTCCCGGGCCTGCCTGCCGCCGAGGCGTAGGCCGTATCGCCGTTCAGCAAGCAGGCGGCGAAGTTGATCACGGCCACCTGGTCCGGCCGGGCGGTGTCGCCGGGCACATCGCGCAGCAGCTTGTACCGCAGCCCGGTGCCGGTGGCGGTGAAGGCCATGCCATGGCGGCGTATCCACGCCTGGATGTCGGCTTCCTCCCGTTCGGCGAAGCGTTTGTTCTCATCGATCAGGCGGTTGTCCGGTGCTTGTGTGCGCTTGCCCACGTGCGCCGGTGGCGGGGTGCGCTCCCCGCCGCAGGAGAGCAGCAACAGCAGGCCGATGCATGCCACTTGCGTGTTCATGCCGGATGCCGTTCCAGGAATTCCGGCAGCACCTGCAACAACCGCTCCACCGTTTCAGGCAGCGTGGCCGTGCTGCGGCCTCCGGCCGCATTGGCATGGCCGCCGCCTTGAAAGTGCGCGGCCAACAGTTCATTCACCGGCAAGCGGCCCTTGGAGCGCAGGCTGATCTTGATGCCGTCCTTGCGTTCGGCCAGAAAAGCCGCAAGCCGCACCCCGCGTACGGTGAGCCCGTAGTTCACCAGGCCCTCGGTATCGCCTGGCACAAAATGGAACCGCTCCAAGTCTTCCGTGGAAAGGGTGATCACACTGGCCTGCCCGCCTTCCAAGAGCTGCAGCCGCTCGTGCAGGGCGAAACCGGTGAGCCGGAGCCGGTCCAGGGTATTGTCTTCCATGATCGCTTCATGGATCAGGTGGGGTTCGGCGCCGCGCTCCAACAGGAAGGCCGCCACCCGGTGGGTATGCGCCGTGGTGCTGGGGAAGCGGAAAGATCCGGTATCCGTCATGATGCCGGCATAGAGGCAAGTGGCCACTTCTTTGCCCACCCGATCGGCCAGGCCCAAGCCCGCGATCACATCACAGATCATTTGGCAGGTGGAGGATGCCCCGATGTCGCTGAACACGACCTGGAAAATGTCCTCGGGCCCGCGGTGGTGGTCAATGAGCACCTTAACAGGGGCTTGCCGCAGCGCCTGTTCCAAGCCATGGACACGGTCGGCCCGGTTGAAATCCAGGCAAAAGAGCACTTCCGCTTGCGCGATGGCCGCTTCGCTTTGCACCTGGTTGGTGAGGTGATCGATGGCCGCACCATAGCCGGGCAACCACCGCAGGTTGCCGGGGGCGGGGTTGGGCAGCACCACCTGCACGGCATGGCCGCCCACGCCCAGCATGCGGGCCCATGCCAGCGCGCCGCCCACGGCATCCGCATCGGGATTGTAGTGGGTGGTGACGGCAATGCGGCGCTGTGTACGCAGCAATGCGGCCAGCGCGGCCAAGGGTTCCGATGGAGCTGACGGATGAAGCATGGGCCGCAAAAGTAGCCCGCTGCCTTCAGCTCCCTTGACTATGCCGGCTGCGGATCAGAAGCCGATGGTAGGCGTGGGCATGTGCTCGATGAGGATGCCCAGGCATCCGATGTCGGGCTGCGACCGGCCCCGCTTGATATCCTTGGGATTCTCCGGTGTGCCGGGGGCGGTGACCTCAATGGCAATGCGCTTGGTGGAAGTGGCGGTGAACTCCACCGCATCGGCCATGTCATGGGCTTCGTTGTTCCAGATCACCTTCACCACGTCTTCGAACTGCGGCTTCTGTGAGGTGCCCTTGTTCTCCTCGCCCGCTCCGTCCAATCGTTTCACCGGTCCCCGCACCTTCTCCAGGATGCGCGCAACAACATGGTCTCCGATGATCTTTTCGTCATATACGAAAGAAATGCGGTAGTCCTGGCCTTTGTAGATGATGATGTTCAGCTCGGTGGGCACGCCCACCTGCACGCTGGCCGACTTGCTCTGGCCATTCACGGTAAAGCGGGGGTCCGAAGCGCGGGGCGCGGTCTTCCAGAATTCGGAACAGTTGCTCTGGGCAAGGGTGCAGAGCGCCAGTGCGCTGCTGACCGACAGGAGGATGGAACGCAAATGCATGAGCGGGGGTCAGCTTTGGTTGGACAGGATCATGTCCTCGGGCAGAATGATGGATTCGCGCAGGGCCTCCAGCGCCGCCACCAACTGTTTGAACCCCTCCGGGGTGATGACCACCAGCACATCTTCGCCCAGGATCTGGCGGCCGCTGGGGGACTTTTCCTTGTGTTCGCTGCGGACCACCGGGAACGTGTCGTAGATGTCGCGCAGTTTGATCAGCTCGCGCTGCATCTTCATCACGGCGCTATCACTCTTGAACTCGTCCATCATTTCAACCAGGTGTTCCAGGCTGGCCTTTTGTTCGGCCACGCGTTGCACCAAGGGGTCCTCCGCATCCACATGGATCACTTGGCGCGTTACCAGGTGCATGCTTTCCACCCAGCCGCCGGTGAGCACCAGCGCCAAGGTGGGGCCCATCTGTTCATCCTGTAGGCGGCGGTAGGCCTTTTCGTAGGCGGCATTGCTGAGCACGGCCAAGGAATCGCCCCGGACCAGATTGCTCTCCAGGCGCACGAAGTCTTCATCGGTGAAGGAACCGGCCAGGCCCAGCTCATTGCCGAGCTTTTTGCAGGTGAGGTAATAGCGCACCACTTCACTGGTGATCTTGTACGTGCTGGCGTAGACCAGATCGGTGGCGTACACGCCGAAGTTCAAGGCCCGCTTGCTGCTTGTAGCGTACCGCTGCACGTTCTTGGCGGGGCTCATCATCTGCTTCTGGCCTTCGCCGCTCATCACCTGCACGATCGAGAAGAGCTCATTGGGCGTGGGCATCTGGTAGATGGCCTCGGCATTGGGTGCGGCATCCTGGCCGGCGCCCGTCAAGGTATCTTCTGGGGGGTGCTCCTGCGCAGTAGGTGCGGAGCAGGCCGCCATCAACGTGGCGATGGCAGCTATGGTTATGGTGTTTCGCATGGTCGGGGGAACGAATGCCTGCGGCGGGGGTGCACCGCATGTTGCGAAGAAAACATGGTCCGGGGTTCCACGGGAAGAGGTGAGCCGCTACTTTTGCGGCCCTTTTCAACAGTTCTACGATGGCAAGCAACAAAACGTTCACCATGATCAAGCCCGAGGCCATGGCCGCAGGCCACGCCGGCAAGATCCTGGACCTGATCCTCTCCAAGGGGTTCCGCGTGGTGGCCCTGAAATATACCCGCCTCTCGGAGCAGGAGGCCGGGAAATTCTACGAAGTGCACAAGGAGCGCCCTTTTTATGGCGAACTGGTAGGCTACATGGCCAGCGGGCCGGTGTTGGCGGCCATCTTGGAGAAGGACAATGCGGTGCAGGATTTCCGTGCGCTGATCGGCGCCACCGACCCGGCCGAGGCCGCCGAAGGCACCATCCGCAAGCGCTTCGCCGAGAGCAAGGCCAAGAATGCGGTGCACGGCAGCGACAGCGACGAGAATGCCGCCATCGAGGGGGCCTTCTTCTTCAGCGGGCGGGAGCAGTATTGAGGAGGGTAGAGCGCAGGGCGTAGGGTGTAGGGTGTAGGATGGTGTGGCGAACGACCCGCCGCCAGCCTAGGAACCACGCCCTACACCCTACGAACCGCGCCCCTGGAATCCCCTGGGTCGCCAAGCGCAAGGCGTCCTTCTACCGTATAAGTGCTGCCATCAATCCAGCTGCACCTTTTCCACCACGTGGCGGCCCAAGCGCTGGTTGACCTTTTCGGCCAACGCTTCCCGCATGAAGGTGAGCTCCTGGCGGAGCGGGGCGCTGTCCACCTTCACGTAGAGCTTGCCCTTGCGCAGCTTCACGGCCACGGTGTGGCGGGCCACCATGCCGCCTACCACATCGTCCCAGATGCTGGCCACGGCCTGTTCATCCAGCTTTTCACGCAGGCCGAAGGCGTCCACCAACCGGTCCATGGCCTCCTTCAGGGTGGTTTCGTTGCTGCGTTTCATGCGTTGTGCACGGCTTTGCGGGGTTGGTCCGGGGTTACGCCCTGGTGGTCGAGGTGGAAGAAGCGGGTGTCCAGGCCCAGCCCGTCCAAGGCTTCGTGCAGGCGCCGGGCGTCGGTATCGGTGATGAAGACCTGGCCGAAGCGTCCGTCGCGCAGCAGCTGGAGGAGGTGGCGCATGCGTTGGGGATCGATCTTGTCGAAGATGTCGTCCAGCAGCAGCAAGGGCTTGCGCCCGGTGCGCTCGGCGGTGAGGTCGAACTGGGCGAGTTTCAGGGCGATCAGAAAGGTCTTCTGTTGGCCCTGGCTGCCGAATTTCCGCAAGGGGCGCCCACCGATGGTGAACAGCAGGTCGTCCTTGTGGGGGCCGCCCGTGGTGTACTGGGCCGCGAGGTCGCGTTGCCAGTGGTGGTCCAGCACCTCGCGCATGCCGGTGCCGTCCAGCAGGCTGTAGTAGCCCAAGGCCACTTCTTCCGGCCCGCTGGTAATGCCCCCGTAATGGCGCTCTACCAAGGGAGACACCGCCGCCATGAAGGTGGCCCGTACGGCATGCACCGCCTCGCCGTGCACGATGAGCTGTTCGTCCCAGGGCTCCACCACGGAACGGGCCACCGGCAGGCCGGACTGCTTGAGCAGCAGGTTGCGCTGGGCCAGGGCCCGGTTGTAGCGCAGCAGGTGGTCCAGGTACACGCGGTCGAACTGCGCGATGAGGCCGTCCAAAAACTTGCGGCGTACGTCGCTGCCTTCCAGCATCAGCTGGCTGTCGTAGGGGGTGATCATCACCGCCGGGAAGCGGCCCACGTGGTCGGCCAGGCGCGCGTATTCCTTGTGGTTGCGGGTGAACACCTTGCGCTGGCCCGTGCGCACGGCGCAGGTCAGCTCATCCGGCCCGTCGGGCGTTTCCATGGTGCCCTTCACCATGAACCAATCCCCGCCCTGCTGCACCACGTTCATGTCCTGGGCCTCGAAATAGCTCTTGCACATGCACAGGTAGTGCACGGCGTCCAGCAGGTTGGTCTTGCCCGTGCCGTTGGGGCCCACCAGGCAGTTCAACTCGCGGCCCAGTTCCAGCACGGCTTCCCGGTGGTTGCGGAACTGGAGGGCTGAGAGGCGTGTGATCTGCACGTTCATGGGAGAAGGCCAAAGATACTTCCACCGGGCCCCTACCCTGCCGGGCCGGTCAGGGCAAACGCATCTAACTAGGCCTAACGACGGCCCTACAGGGGGCTGAGGCATGAAGTGCATGTGCCGCGCCTTCAGCGCTCGGCGCATGGGGCGCATGCCAGCCCGGAGCTTCGCCCCGGGCTGGCATGCTGTCGGGCCTTCAGCCCTCTGTGATCATTCACATGCACGGTACAGAGCTGAAGGCGCGGCACATGCACTGGCCATGATCCGGCAACACTTTATCCAGCGCGCACAACCGTTTGCCCTGCCGGGCAGGCCGATCACACCGGTACGTAAAGGTTGCGACCCTTTCCGACCGAAAGGCTACATTTGCGCTCCGTAAAAAATCCGGCGACCCGTACGATGTCCACCCAACCGACCGAAGGCAAGGACCTGAACATTGGTGAGATCTACACCAAGAGCGAGCTTTTCCTGGAAAAGAACAAGACCCCCATCACCGTGGCGGTGGTGGCCGTGCTGGCGATCGTGGGCGGCCTGCTGGGCTACAAGAAGTTCATCTCCGAACCCCGCGCCAAGGAGGCCCAGGAGATGATCTGGAAGGCGCAGTACTATTTCGAGATCGATTCACTGGACAAGGCCCTCAACGGCGACGGCAACTACCTGGGCTTCGCCAGCGTGGCCGAGCAGTATGGCAGCACCAGCACCGGCAACCTCGCCAAGTTCTATATGGCGGTGATCTTCCACCAGAAGGGCGAATACGAGACCGCCCTGCAGTATTACAAGGAGGCCGACCTGGGCGATGACGTGCTGCGCGTGATGGCCGTGGGCAACCAGGGCGACGTGCTGGTGGAGCTGGGCAAGCCCGCCGAAGCCGCCACGCAGTTCATGCAGGCCGCGGACCTGGTGAAGAGCGACTACACCACGCCGATGTTCCTGATGAAGGCCGGCATCGTGTACCAGCAGCAGAACGACTGGAAGAACGCCGCCAAGTGCTTCGGCCGGATCGTGGCGGACTTCCCCACCTACCCCGACCTGAACACGGCCAAGAAGTACGCCGGCCGCGCCAAGGCCATGGCCGAGCAGCCCGCGTGATGGCCACCACGGACCTTTCGAACTATGATGCAGCCGGTGTCCCCAAGGGCACCGGCTTGCATTTGGGCCTGGTGGTGAGCGAATGGAACCCTGAGATCACGGGGGCCCTGCGTGACGGTGCGATGGAAACGCTGCTCAAGCATGGCGTGGCTTTCAAGGACATCCATGAAGTACAGGTGCCCGGCAGCTATGAACTGGCGCTGGGAGCGCAACTGCTGATGGAGCACCGCCCGCTGGACGGCGTGATCTGCATCGGCAGCGTGGTGCGCGGGGAGACGCCCCATTTCGATTTCGTGTGCCAGGCTGCGGCTCAGGGCATCATGGAGGTGGGCCTGAAGACCGGCCTGCCCGTGATCTTCTGCGTGCTTACGGATGACACCATGGAGCAGGCCCGCGCGCGCAGCGGGGGCAAGCACGGCAACAAGGGCGTGGAAGCCGCCGTGGCCCTGCTGAAGATGGCCGCGCTGCGGAAGAAGCTGGCGGAGTGAGCGGTGCAAACCGACCATGCTTGTTTTTAGGGCCAGCCGATCAACGTGCTGGAACGAACCAAGGCTTGCGGGCATTGCACAAGCTCATGCCTGATCAGGAAGCTTCAGTCGATCTGCTTATGAAGGCTACAGGGCCATCGGGTCGTATGCCTGCGCCTGGCGGCGTATTCAAACTCTGACTTTTGAACCACGGATCCACACGGATGGACACGGATCAAGGAACGTTGTTTTTCTTGGTAGGTGGGTACGCAATCCGTGTGCATCCGTGTTATCCGTGGTTTGTATACCATTGGAAGCCGCGCCCGCAGGGCGCGTTAGACCCGATGGCCCTGATGAAGGGTACTGGCTTCTTCCAAATGGGCGGCATGATCCGTATACTTGCCTTGGCCACCCGATCTGAATAGCAGGAAAGGGTGCATTTTACCCCAACCAATCCCCGCTCCATGATGTCTACAACCCAGTACATAAAAGAAGGAAGGAAGGAAGGAAGGAAGGAAGGAAGGAAGGAAGGAAGGAAGGAAGATAAACTTTTTCCGGTCGGCCTTCGCGCTGGCCATGGTGGCAGCCTCCGGCATGGCTGCTGGCCAATACATACCCCCCGACCGTTATGGTGACGAGCATCGAGGGACGTGCATGCTCCGAAAGAACATGGGCCAGGTATTCGACAACAACGGGCAATCCCGGCAGGACGTAAAGGCGTTGTTCGAAAGCGCTCCCTTGGACATCTATCTACGGGATTCCTCAAGGGTTTCCTACGCTTTCCACGTGTTGCACCACGACAGCATCACACCCGACACGGCCTACCGGGTGGACATGACCATTGCCAAGGGCAAGGTCAAATCGCCCACGTTGGTACTTGCTGCACCCGGAGTAAAAAACTACTACCAGGGCGCCTCGGCCGTGGAGCAAGTACCCGCCTATCGCCGTGGGATCTATAAAAAGGTGTATAACGACATCGATGCCCACTTTTACGGCAGCAGCAGCGGGCCGCGCATGTCCTTCGTGGTGTTGCCGGGCGGTGATCCCGCCGATATCCGGCTTGAATTCACCGGCCAGGACAGCTTGGGCCTGGACCTGTTAGGCACCCTCAGGGCCTACCTCGGCGGCAAATGGGTGGAGTTCCGAGAAGCCATCGCCTACCAAGTGGACAACAACGGGAACTTGTACGACGTGGCCTGGACGCCGACATGGGCCCATACCAACGGAACCATGCATGTGGGCTTCAATTTCGGAACCTACAACCAGAACTACCCCTTGGTATTGCAGATCGGTTACGTGGCCATGGGCGGCGGCGGCGTGCCCGACCCGCGCAACCTCGCGTGGAGCACCTTCATCGGCGGCACCGGAGGGGATGAACTGACCGATGTAAAAACCGACGACCAGGGCAATGCCTATGCCTGTGGCGCAACCTGGTCCTCCGAGTTTCCGCTCTTTTTGGGCATCTCGAACTTCGACCCTTTCCTAGGTGAAGCGGCGGGCTCGGTGAATGCCGTGGTGATGAAGTTCGACAAGCTTACCAAGCACTTGGAATGGGGCACCTACTACGGCGGTAGCGAAGAAGTATCCCCGATCAGTGTCAATTACGCCTGTACGGATGCACGCAAACTGGCAGTTCCGCCAAGCGGTTTGGGTGTGAAAGCCTATGTCTACACCACTGGGGCGACCAATTGCAGCGACTTTGCGGCCTACAGGGATCAAAACACCGTTTTCTCGAATGCACTCCTTCAAGCTTACACTACGGGTTATCATCGTATGTGGGTGGGTGCCTTCAAGAAGGAAGACGGTACCAGGGATTGGGCCACCACGCACGGCCTTATGGATGACGCCTATGGCGAGGAAGGGCTTGCCATCGCCTTCGATACCCAATACGGTCTGGCCGTGGGCGGCCGTGTGAACCAAAATGGCTATACGCCAACTACGCTAAGCTATCCTTGCGTAACACCTGCAGGTGCGTACCAGCAGACCGAGGGAGGCGGCTTCGTGATGCACTTCAACCCCGATTTCACCATCCGCTGGAGCACGGCCTTTGGCGGCTATGACGAGAACATTCGGCGTACACAGGTTACCGACCTCTGTTTTACCAGGAACATGGGATCCACGCAACTCTGGCTATGCGGTGCATCATGGGGCCCTGGGTTCCAGTACGAGCCGCCTGCAAACCCAACTTTCGGTACAGCCCTCATCGCATCCTTTGACATCCCTTCGCTGGCGTTGGAATATGCCACCCTTTGGGGAGGTACAGGCACTAGCGTGGCCTATGGTTTGGACTACGATGGAAAGGACATCTGGGTGGTGGGCGGTACGGAAAGCCATGACCTGACGGCCGTGGATTGCCCGGCACCGGCCTCCATGACCGGCGTTCACCATACCTACGTGAACGGCGGGCCAGACCAGAACTTCCGCCGGTGTGATGGCTTTATCCTGGCCTTGAACCCGATCACCTTCAGCTTGGAATACGGCACCTTGATCGGCGGAGAGTACTACGACATGCTCCTTGATGTGTGCCATGATGGTGAACAGATCTACATCACGGGTGAATCGCGCAGCACCGGGGTGTTTGCCTCCAACGACCTGGACCCGGACCTGTACTACCAGCCCCTGAACCCGAACGTGAACCGCCGCGATGCGATCCTCCTGGCCCTTGACAAGACCGCCCAAGCCCCGGTAGTGCGCTGGAACACGGCCTTCGGTGGCACGGAAAGCGAGCGCCCTTGGAGCGTTGCCGTCTCGGAGAACGAGTTGTTCGTGGTGGGTGCCACCAGTTCGGAACAATGGGACGGCTTCCCCCTTCAGGACTTTGATCCATCCAGCCTGGAAGACTTCTATCAGGACTTCAACATGGGAGGCGATGGTTGGGTCGGGTTCCTGGAGTACTACGATTTCGAGATCAGCCTGAACTATTTGACCGGCTTCTTTGGAGAAGCCTGGTCAGAGCCGCTCACCCAGAATTATGATGGATTCATCGCGAGCTTCAACTTGGACTATCATGTCGGGGTCCAGGACGCCATGAACGGTAGGGGCCAGCTGCACGTGACCACCCTGCCGGTGCCGGGGCAATGGATGATCACCCTGCCCACTACCGGTTCATGGCGCCTGGAAGCCTTTAATTCCAAGGGGCAATTGGTGCAGACCTGGCACACCAGCACATCTTCCCAATTGCTTGACTTGAGTACCAAAGCCACAGGCATCTATGTGGTGAAAGCCCTTCAACCAAACGGCAAGGTCTACTACACCAAATTGGTACGACCATGAAACGCCCAACCCTTGCCGGCGTGCTGGTGCTGCTCTTCGGCACTGCCCAAGGCCAGTATTGGAAAGCGTTGGGAAAAGGCACAGTCGGGCCCAACGAGGTGCAAACGTTGTACGGCGACAGCGTTTCCAACCGCTTGCTGGCCGGTGGCACCTTTCTACATCTCAAGAATGATGCGGATACAGTACTGGGGTTCGGGCAGGCCGCATGGAATGGCACACGATGGGATTCGCTGGCTACCCGGATCCAAGCCTATGGAGGTGAAAGCGCCCAACCCACCCATTGGTTCCTGCGGTTTCAAGGAACCCTGTATGCCTGTGGTTCGTTCTCGGTTCCATTTCCGGATGGCAGCTTCAGCCGTTACTTCGCCAAATTGAACGAGACCACCCAGCGTTGGGATACCCTGGCCTGTTCCGTGTCCACCGAATCGTCGGTGACCACGCTGGTGCCCAAGCAGCCCGATTCCGTGCTATATGCCACGGGACACCGCTACGGCCTGTGCGGTGAACCGGAGAGCTGCGTTTTCGAGTACGACGGTACCGCGTTCCAGAAGTGGGCCCCCTTCGACCTGATCCCTGATCCGAACGACAACTATGTGGGCTTCGTATTCCACTACAAGGGGAAGGTGTACATGACGGGGCTATTCGGCGATCCGATGGACCCGGACGATGTGGTCACCTTCCTGCGTTGGAACGGTACCAGCTGGGAGTACGTGCCGGGCTGGGGCACCTACTATGCACCCATCAAGGAGATCTTGGTGAAGGACGACATCCTCTACGTGGCCGGCGGCCTGAACATGGCCTTGGGCGGGCCCGGCAACGGGGTGGCCAGTTTCGACGGAGAAACCTGGAACAATCTGGGCGGCGGCGTGATCGATGCCGACATGCCCGGCAGCACGGCGGTGCTGGGCCTGCAATGGTTCCACGATGAATTGGTGGTGTGCGGCCATTTCACCCATTGCGGCGGCATGCCCACCAGCAGCATCGCCAAATGGAACGGGCAACAGTGGTGCAGCTACCCGGGCGACATCCGCGCCAAGTGGGGCAACCACGCAACATTGTACGAAATGGCCGTGTGGCGCGACAGCCTCTATGTGTGCGGCGCCATCAACACCGTGGATGGCGACACCATGCGCCAAGTGATCCAGTGGCTCGGCGGCGATGCCGTGGGCGGTTGCAGCACCGTGGGCGTACCCGAACCCGCAGCCACCACCCCCACACTGCACGTGGCCACCCTGCCGGTGCCCGGACAATGGCGTATCACCCTGCCTTATTCCGCCCCGTGGACCTTGACGGCTTTCAACACCGCCGGACAGACCGTGGGCCGCTGGCAGATCACAGGTTCCACCGCCACTGTGGACCTCGGAGAAGCCAGCTCCGGGCTGTTCTTGCTGCAGGCCGTTTCTCCTTCGGGGTTGCGGCTTGCCACCAAATTGATCCGACCATGAAAAAGACCCTGCTGCGCGCCACCCTGTACACCCTGTGCCTGGGCGCCGCCTTGCTGGCGGCCACCGGTGTACGGGCACAGACCTACACCATCCCGGTGGTGGTGCACGTGCTGTGGGACGGCTACCTGGAGAACATCACCGATGCACAGGTCCTCAACGCCGTGGAGGTGCTCAACACCGGCTTCAATTCGCTCTCCTTCGAGCCGATCGATGATACCACCTACCAGGACCTGGCCGCCAGCATGGACATTGAGTTCTGCCTGGCCACCATCGCGCCTGACGGATCGCCCACCACGGGGATCGAGCGGTTCGAAACCCCGCTGGCCGACATGGGGGGCTTGCCGGGATCGTACATGAACCAATGGCCACCCGAGCGCTACCTGAACCTATGGACCGTGGGCGCGCTGGACACCACCTTCGGTAGCACCCTCTCACCGGCCGAAGCCGCCCTGAACCCCGCCATGGACGGCATCATGTTGCCCCACTTCATGTTCGGCCAGATCGGTACCAGCACGTATTTCCAAGGGAAGGCGATCATCTTCCATGCCGGCCGCTACCTGAACCTGAAGTTGATCTGGGAGGACCCCATCGATGGCGGGCCCTGCGGCGATGATGAAGTGGCCGATACCCCGCCCAGCCAGGATTTTCTCGCTTGCATCCAGACCGGACCTGACGGCTGCGCGGGCAACTTGCCCTTGATGCTGGAGAACTACATGACCTATTCCTATTGCAACCGGATGTTCACGCAGGGCCAGAAAGAGCGGGCCCACGCCGCGCTGAACAGCCCGGTGGCCCAGCGCAACAACCTGTGGTCTGCGGAAAACCTGGGCCTGACGGGTTGCGGCCCGATGACCGTGGCCGTGGCCGAACAACGCCCGTCGGCGACGCTCTCCGTAATGGCGCAAGGCGACGATCAATGGTTGGTGCATGGTCCGGCTTCCGGGGCATGGAGCCTGGGCCTGTACACCACCACGGGCCTGTTGGTGGGCTCGTGGCATTCCGCCCAAGGCCCCGTAAGCCTGGACCTGAGCGGCCATGCACGCGGGATGTACGTATTGAAGGCCGTCAGCGCCGGTGCGTATCGGGGCCACGCCAAGGTGGTGGTGGAGTAAGGCCGGTGGCGCCCGGCGGCCCGATCGGGATAGCCGCGTCAAGTTCCGAGCCAGTGCATCCGTGCAGAAATAACGAGGCCGATGGACCATGTGGATCCAACGGCCTCGTTGTTGCAGCCGTGCCTAGTCGAACACGATCTGGCCGAAACGGTAGTCGTTCTTGCGGCTGGCGTAGATGAACATGGTCTTATCGCTCAGCTCCACGCAATCCTTGGGGCGCAGGATCACATCGCGGCGATCGGGTGCGAAGAGGGCCTCGCGGCTAACGTTGCCATCGCCATCGATGGTAGCGAGCACCACCAAGGCATCCTTGCCGGTGAGGCTGAACTGCTCCAGCTTGTCGCCGGGCTTCACGAAGAGGTTCTCCCCGCTGTCGTTGAACACCAGGTAGATGTTGTCGCCCTTGACGTCCACGGCGATGCTGCTGTACCTGCCGCCATCGTTGGCGCTGTGCTGGCGCTTGGGCACCTTGGTGGCCCATTCGATGTTGCCCTGCGGGTCGATGTTCACCACCAGCACGTCGTTGTAATAGTAGTTGTATACCGTGGTGGTGGTGGTGCCGCCGTTGGGCGAGGAGGTGGTGTAGGTGGAAATGCGGAAGATGTACTGCTCGGCCAGGAGCACGGCGCCGCCATCCTCGCGGTGGATGATGTCGTGCAGCTCGAATTCGGGGAGCTCCAATTCCTCCTCCTTCCTGTCGGCCTTCTTCTTGACCTTTTCCGCCTGCTTCCCGGTCATGTACATGGTGATGAAATCATCACTGAAATCCTTGAAGCTGGAGTGGACCACCTGCTTGGAGGCCCTGTCCAGCCGCAGGAAGTAGGCACCGCGCGCGTTGAAGCTGTCCTTGTTGCCGAACAGCCCCGCGCAGATGATGTCGCCTTTATCGGCCATGGAGAGGGTCATGTCCTGGAGGAACTTGTCCTGCACCGTGATGGGATAGTCCTGCGGAGCGGCCGAGGTGCCGCCGTACACCAGCAGGTGATATTCATAGGTGGCCTTGTTGGCGCGTTTCAGTTCCTTGCTTTCCAGCTTGTCGGCGTACTTCACGCCCAGCACCACCACGCTCCCGTCGTTGTCCAGGCGTTGCGATTCCACCGTGAACTGCTTATCGGTGTACGGCAGTTGGAAATCCTGCCTCCACAAGGGGTTCATGTCGGCGTCGTACACGTTCATGCGCGACTTCTCGACGTCCTCCTTGTCCAATGGCGGCATCACATGCACCAGGATCTTCGAGCGGTCTGGCGAGGCGGAGATGTGGAAGCCCCCCTTGTTTGCGGCCTTCTCCGCCGCGATCACGGCCACCCGGTCCCAGGACTTGAGCGGGCTGAGGTCTGCCTGGCTGAAGGTTTGCAGATACAAGCGGTGCTCACTGTCCTTCTTGCTGAACAGTGATGCGAAGACCAGCACTTCTTTGTTGGTGAGCAGGATCCTTTCCACAGTGAGGTCCTCGCCGTCCCATTCCAGCTCCACCGGCCGCTGCCACATGGTGCGAACGCCGTCCATGCGCTGGATGAAGAAGTCCTTCTTGCGGTATACGGCCAGGTAGGCGGAATTGCCCAGGTCGTCAATGACGTAGTCGAAGGTGCCGTGTTCCTTGGTGGTCTGTTCCGGGCCCCATTTCACTTGGGCCTTGTCCGTTTTCGTTTGGGCGCACAGCATAAAGGGCAGTGCGGTTGTAGCGACAAGCACCGCGATCTTGGGAAAGCACATGTTTGGGTTTGTAGATGTGATGAGCGGGCGAATGTCAACAACCGGGCCATGCCCGCAACACGTGCAACGAGGATCCGGAAGGCAGCGCCGAAGGGCACGATCCTAGATCTCGGGCTTGAGGTCGTAGATGCGCCGGATCTCGTCCAGCTTGGCTTCATAATCGAACTTCATGTCCACGAGCTCACCGGTGCCCATGTTGAACACCCAGCCGTGCACGGCCGGCGTTCTGCCGCGCAGGTAGGACTTCTGGAACACGGCGGTCTTGGTGACGTTCAGGCACTGTTCCTCCACGTTGAGCTCCACCAGGCGGTCGTAGCGGGCGGCCTGGTCGGTGATGGCGTCGAGCTCGGCCCGGTGGAAGCGGTACACATCGCGGATGCGGCGCAGCCAAGGGTTGAGCAGGCCGAGGTCATGGGGCTCCATGGCGGCTTTCACGCCGCCACAGCCGTAATGGCCGCAGACCACCACGTGCTTCACCTGCAACGCCCCGATGGCGTATTCCACCACGCTGAGCGCGTTGAGGTCGGTGCTGCCCACCACGTTGGAGATGTTGCGGTGCACGAAGACCTCACCGGGCTTGGCGCCCATGAGCTCTTCGGCGGCCACGCGGCTATCGCTGCAACCGATGAAGAGCACCTCCGGGCTTTGGCCCTTGGCCAGGTCTTGGAAGAATCCGGGATCCACCGCTTTCTTCTCAGCGATCCACTTGCGGTTGTTCTCGAAGACGTGATCGAAAAAACTTCCGGTGTGTTCAGGCATGCAGGATCTTGGGTTGGGGGCCGGTGAACGGGGCGCGGATCAGCTGGCGGCCTTCAGGGTGTTCAGTAACAGGCTGGTCACGGTCATGGGCCCCACGCCTCCGGGCACGGGGGTGATCCATGCGCACGCGGGCGCCACGGCATCGAAGTCCACGTCGCCGCAAATGCAGTAACCTTTCTTGCGGGTGGCATCGTCCACGCGGTGGATGCCCACGTCCACCACCACGGCACCGGGCTTCACCATGCCGGCGGTGATGAAGTTGGGCTTACCGATGGCCACGATGAGGATGTCCGCTTGGCGGGTGATGGCCGGCAGGTCCTTGGTGCGGCTGTGCGCGAGGGTCACGGTGCAGTTGCCGGGGCTGGTGTTGCGGCTCATGAGGATGGCCATGGGCGTGCCCACGATGTTGCTGCGGCCTACCACCACGCAGTGCTTGCCCTCGGTGGGCACCTGGTAGTGCTTGAGCAGTTCCACGATGCCGTTGGGCGTGGCCGGCAGGTAGCCGGGCAGGCCGAGCATCATGCGGCCGAGGTTTTGCGGGTGGAAGCCGTCGACATCCTTGCCCGGGGCAATGGCCAAGGTGACGCGCTCCTCGTTGATGTGCTTGGGCAAGGGCAGCTGCACGATGAAGCCGTCCACGGCGGGGTCGTTGTTCAATTGGTCCACCAGTTCCAGGAGCGCTGCTTCCGATATGTCGGCGGGCCGGCGTACCAAGGTGCTGCGGAAGCCTACTTCCTCGCAGGCCTTCACCTTGCTGCCCACGTAGGTCTGGCTGGCGGGATCATCGCCCACCAGTACGGCGGCGAGATGCGGAACATGTCCGCGCTTGGACTTGACTTGGGCGGCGGCCTCCGCGATGCGCGCGCGCACCGCTTTGCCGCAATCAACGCCATTGAGCTCCCGGTAAGTGGCAGGTGTGGTCATGGTGGGCCGAAACTAAGGCCTGGCCGCCATGCACGGCAAAATGGCCGTCCGTGGTAAGGGCCGATGTTCAGCGCCGCATGCCTTGGGCCTGTTGGGCCTGCTGCATGCGCTGCATCATCGCCTGCATCTTGCTCTTGTCGCCCATCATCTTCATCATCTTGCGCATCTCCTCGAACTGCTTACTCAGTTTGCTCACCTCGGCCACGAAGGCAGCGCCGCAACTCTTGCGGGCATTCACCGGGTTCACCGCCTACTTCTTCACCGCATACTTCAATAATACCTCCCGTGCATCCAGCACCTCCAGTTCCGAAAAGTGGAAGTCCCTCCGGTCGTACGTCACGATGCACGTGCACTTCGCATCCACGGCCGAATGATACTCCAATCCGTCCTCGAAGTCGCGGATCCGCTTGTCCGCCAAGGTCCGTTGCACGTCGGAAGCATCCACCGTGGTCACGTCCAATTTCCCCGCCAGCAGGGCCAGCTTCTTCCGGGCCAGGTCCCGGCCGTTCTTCTTGGCGGCAAAATGACCGGCGATGGCCAGGCACATGGGCGAGGTGTACACCTTGAACCGCGGATCGTCCGCCAGGCTGAGCACCCGGGCACACGCCGTGAACCGGGGGTACTCGTTGCACAACACGGTGACCAGGATGTTGGCATCCAGGAAGATGCGCTGCACGGGCATGGCGGTCAGTTCCGCTTGCGGCTGTCGTTGTACTCCTGCCGAAGGCCCTTGCGGCTGTTCTTCCGCACGTACTCCGCCTGGCCTTCGCTGATCCTGGTCACCCAATCGGAAACGGGCAGGTCATCCAGGCTGCGGTATTGGCGATCCACCACCTTGCTGAGCAGGAACTCGGTGAGCCTGGAAAGGCTGATGTTGTTCGCTTCCGCAAACACCTTTGCCTTGGCGATGACCTGCTGATCGAAGCTGAGGGTGACCTTGGCATCCATGGCGCACGGAAGTTTATACGACAAACGTATTGATCTTATACGTAATGTCCAACGAGCCGTGCAATGCCGGGGGTTCACCTCCTCATTCCCTGGGCCTGTTGGGCCTGCTGCATGCGCTGCATCATCGCCTGCATCTTGCTCTTGTCGCCCATCATCTTCATCATCTTGCGCATCTCCTCGAACTGCTTCATCAGCTTGTTCACCTCGGCCACGTTGGTGCCGCTGCCTGCGGCGATGCGCTGGCGGCGGCTGCCGTTGATCAGGGCGGGTTCGCTGCGCTCGGCGGGGGTCATGCTGCGGATGATGGCCTCGATGTTCTTGAAGGCGTCGTCGGGGATGTCCAGGTTCTTCATGGCCTTGCCCACGCCGGGGATCATGCCCATGAGGTCCTTCATGTTGCCCATCTTTTTGATCTGCTGGATCTGCGCCAGGAAGTCGTCGAAACCGAACTTGTCCTTGGCGATCTTCTTCTGCAGCTCACGGGCCTGCTTTTCGTCGAATTGTTCCTGGGCGCGTTCCACCAGGCTCACCACGTCGCCCATGCCCAAGATGCGGCCGGCCATGCGATCGGGGTGGAACTCGTCGACGGCCTCCATCTTTTCACCGGTGCCGATGAATTTGATGGGCTTGTCCACCACGCTGCGGATGGTAAGGGCGGCACCGCCGCGCGCATCGCCGTCGAGCTTGGTGAGCACCACGCCGTCGATGTTGAGGCGGTCGTTGAAGGCCTTGGCGGTGTTCACGGCGTCCTGGCCGGTCATGGCGTCCACCACGAAAAGCGTTTCCTGCGGGCTGATGGCCTTCTTGATGCGCGTGATCTCGTCCATCATGGCCTCGTCCACGGCCAGGCGGCCGGCGGTATCGATCACCACCGCGGTGAAGCCGTGCTGCTTGGCGTGGGCGATGGCGTTGCGCGCGATGCTCACGGGATCCTTGTTGTCGCGCTCGCTGTACACGGTGATGTCCAACTGCTTGCCGAGCGTTTCCAGCTGGTCGATGGCCGCCGGGCGGTACACGTCGGCGGCGGTGAGCAGCACCTTGCGGCCTTTTTTGCGCAGGTAGTTGCCGAGCTTGCCGCTGAAGGTGGTCTTGCCCGAGCCTTGCAGGCCGCTCATGAGCACCACGGTGGGGTTTCCGCTGAGGTTGATGCCGGCATTGCGCCCGCCCATGAGCTCGGCGAGCTCATCGTGGGTGATCTTGGTGAGCAGCTGGCCGGGGCTGACGGCGGTGAGCACGTTCTGTCCCAAAGCCTTGGCCTTCACGCGGTCGGTGAAGTCCTTGGCCGTTTTGAAGTTCACGTCGGCATCCAGCAGGGCGCGGCGGATCTCCTTCATGGTCTCGGCCACGTTGATCTCGGTGATCTGGCCTTGGCCCTTGAGCACTTTGAAGGCGCGCTCCAGCTTGTCGTTCAGGTTCTCGAACATTCCTCCGTATTCAGGGCCGCGAAGGTAACCCGTGCGGCGGTCACCCGCTTGCCGGGCCAGGGCAGGCACGCCGCACGCCTTGGGATCACACGCCCGAAGAACCCGCGTGCGGGATATCCCGTAGAAGGCATGAACCCTTGTAACCCTGTATGCTCCGCCGATCCGCCTGCGCCTTGCTGCTGTGCCTGATGAGCGCCACCGCAGCGTGGGCCACGCACATCTCCGGCGGTGAGATCTATTACGAGTGCTTGGGCGGCAACCAGTACCGCATCACCTTGGTGGTATACCGGGACTGCGCCGGGGTGAACCTGGACCCCTCCTACCAGCTGGACGTGCAGAGCCCATGCGGCACCAAAACGATGACCGTGAGCACTCCGGGGGGCACGGAGATCTCACAGCTCTGCGACCTGGAGCTGCCCAACAGCACCTGCAACGGCGGCCCGTTGCCGGGCATTGAGCAGTACATCTACACCGGCACGGTAACCCTGCCCCCGTGCAACCATTGGATGATCTCCTGGGCCGAGAATTGGCGCAATGGCGCCATTGCCAATTTGGTGAACCCCGGCAACAAGAGCGTGTTCATCGCAGCGAAGATCAACAATGCCGACGGGCCGTGCGACAATTCCGCCCAGTTCACCAACACGGCCATTCCGTACGTGTGCGCCGGCTATCCCATCTCATACAGCTACGGTGTTTACGACGGGGAAGGCGACTCGCTGGCCTACACCTTCATCAGCGCCATGAACGCCGGTGCGGTGGACCTGCCTTACGTGAGCCCGCATACCGGTCAGCAGCCCATTCCGGGCATCACCCTGGATGCCCACAGCGGACAGGTGAACTTCACGCTGAACCAGGTGGGCAACTGGGTGGTGGTGGTGCGCGTGGACCAGTACAACGCCGAGGGTGAGTGGATCGGGGCGATCATGCGCGACATGCAGTTCATTGCCTACCCCTGCACCAACACGCCTCCGGACCCGGCCACGGGCACCGTGTCCGCCCTGGCCGGGGAGGCCACACAGACCGGGCCAAGGGCCATTGAGATCTGCGAATCGGGCAACTTCTGCTTCGATGCGGTCATAGCAGACCCCGATGCGGGGGACGTGCTCACGGCCACCAGCAACATAGCCCAGAACCTGCCCGGCGCCACTATTACATACAGCGGCACCAACCCGCTCACTGCACACGTGTGCTGGACCGGCATCCCTGGCGCTGCCGGATTCTACCCCTTCATCATCACCGCCAACGATGGGTCCTGCCCGATCCCCGCGCTGCAGACCTATGTGTATGCCGTGCAGGTGCTGCCGGGCCTGCTGCTGGCCACGCCGGACGTGCTCGATGAATCTTGCGCAGGCAATGCCGACGGCAGTGCCACCGTGAACGTGGACGTGGGCACGGCCCCGTTCCAATACACGTGGAGCACGGGCGACTCCACCGCCAGCATCGTTGCCGGGGCAGGCACCTACCAGGTTACCGTGAACGATGCCATCGGCTGCGAAAGCCATACCCTTTCGGTGGTGATCGGCGCAGCCAACCAACCGCCTGCGGCAAATGCGGGCCCGGACCTGACGAGCTGCCGTAACCAGCTGCCGATCGTTCTCAACGGAACGGTGAGCAATGCCCCCGGGGGCCAATGGTCCGGCGGCAACGGCACCTTTGGCGGCAGCGGACTGAACGTGACCTACATGCCTACTGCCGGCGAACTGGCCAGCGGCGGCGTGGACCTCTTCCTCACCACCACCAACGGCACGGAAACACCCTGCAGCCCCGCACAAGACACCGTGCACATCGCGTTGCCCAACAGCTTTGCGAACGGCCAAGCCACGGCTTCCGACCTGCTCTGCAACGGCGCCGGCAATGGAACAGCCTCCTTCACTCCGGCCGATCCTTCGTTCACCTTCCTGTGGAACGATCCCGCCGCACAATCCACGGCCACCGCCACCGGTTTGGCCGCAGGCAACTACCTGCTTACCGTAAGTGACAGCCTGGGTTGCGATACCGTGCTGGGCGTCACCATCGGCGAGCCTGCGGCGCTCAGCCTCGCCGGGCTGGCGGTGGTGGATGAATCCTGCCAAGGAAACGGGGACGGAAGCATTGCGGCAACCGTTGCCGGCGGCACTGCTCCGTACCAGTTCAGCTGGAGCAACGGCGATACCACGGCTACGCTGTACGATGGCGCTGGCACCTACACCCTCACCGTGACCGATGCCAACAACTGCACAGCCGTACAAGGCACCGCCACCATCCAGGCGCTGGGCCAGCCCAACGCGGCCCATGCCGGTGCAGACCTGGTGGCCTGCTATACCAGCCTGCCCGTGCACCTCATGGGCAGCGTGACCAACGCCGCCAGCGGGACTTGGAGCGGCGGCAGCGGCAGCTTCAGCGGTATCGGCCTCCAGCCCGCCTACATGCCCAGCCCGGCCGAACTGCAGGCCAACACGGTGGACCTGGTGCTCACCACCACGGGCAATGGCGGCTGCCCCGCAGCAACCGATACCGTGCACATCACCCTGCCCACGAGCTTTTTCGATGCGGCAACAACCAAGAGCGACCTGTTGTGCAACGGGGACCTTTCCGGCACGGCGGGGTTCAGCCCGGAGGGCCCGGCGCTCACCTTCCTCTGGAATGATCCCATGGCCCAGACAACGGCTGTTGCCACCGGTCTGGCGGCAGGCACCTACAGCGTGCTGGTAACCGATCAGTACGGCTGCGATACCACCGCCACCATCCTCATCAATGAACCGCCGGTGCTGCTGGGCGGCACCATCACCGGCACGGCGCCCACTTGCGCGGACGGCGACAACGGCTCCGCCAGCGTGCAGCCTGCGGGCGGCACGCCGGGCTATACCTACCAGTGGAGCGCCGGCACACCGGCCGGCCCCATGGCAACCGACCTTCCCGGAGGAACCCACACGGTATCCATCACCGATGCCAACGGGTGCCAGGCACAATCCACGGTGACCCTCACCGCACCAACACCGATGACGTTGGCCGCGCAAGCTGCGGACACCGTGTGCGTGAACCTCCCGGTGCCGCTCACCGCGCAAGCAGGCGGCGGCACCGGAGCACTTGCCATTACCTGGGCGGGCATTGGCACCGGTGACAGCCTGCAACATGCGTTCGCCGCGTCGCAGACCATACAGGTATCCGTGGCGGACCAGAACGGATGTGCCGGGCCCGTGCTGCAATTGCCGGTTACCGTGCTCGACCTCTCGCAGGCCGTGTTGCATACGTACGGGGATACCGCCTTCTGCCCCGGCGGATCCGCCTCCGTGGGGGCCTTCATCACCGGCTACCCTGGCGCCTGCTCCTTGTCGTGGCCGCAATTGCAAACCACCGGCGGAGGGCCGATGGCCGTACCGGCGGACACCAGCATGACCTTGGCCGTAACCGCGACGGACGCCTGCGCGAACACCCTGCAAGGCGCGGTGCAGATCACGGTGGAAACCCCGCCCGCCATCACCCTCCCGCCGATCATCGCCGAGGGTTGCGCACCGCTCACCGTGCACTTGCCCACAGGCCTCACCAACCAGCCGGTGACCTACCACTGGGAATTGGGCGACGGCGCCACCAGCACGTCCATGAGCCCCGTGCACGTATACCAGGCCGGCACTTACAACGTATCGCTCACCGTAGCCACCCCCTTGGGATGCACGGCCGGCGCGGCCAACAGCGGTATCGTGCAAGCCTACGCCCCTCCTGTGGCGGACTTCAGCGCCAGCAGCTGGACCACGGATGCGGACCACGCCAACATCCAGTTCAACGACCTCTCCTCCGGGCCTGTCAGCTCCTGGAGCTGGAACTTCGGTGACGGCGGCTACAGCATCGACCCGGACCCCGCGCACCTCTACCTGGAGCCCGGCACCTGGGAAGTGATGCTGGACATTGTGGACGAGAACGGCTGCACCGCAAGTGCCGTCCACACCGTGAAGGTGACCCCGGTGTATGACATCACCATACCCAACGTCTTCACTCCCGACCCCAACGGCGGGGGAGGCGGCGCCTATGACCCCACCGATCTGGGCAACGACGTGTTCTATCCGTTCATCCGCTTCGTCAAGGATTTCCAGCTGCGGATATTCAACCGCTGGGGCGAACTGGTGTTTGAGAGCAACGACGTGAAACGCGGCTGGGACGGGTATTACCGGGGACAGCTCAGCCCGCAGGATGTGTATGTGTACCAGCTTCAAGTGCGCTTCGTGGACGACAAGGAAGCCCAACGCGCCGGCGACCTCACCTTGATCCGATGAAGCTGACCGTACCGCTCTCCCGTCTACTGCTCTGCGCGGCAGCCTGTGCGGCAGCCATGCACTCCCGCGCACAAGATCCGCAGCTCTCCCAGTTCTATGCGGCGCCGATGTACCTCAACCCTGCGTTGACCGGCAACACCGACCAGGACCGCATCGCCTTGAACTACCGCCTGCAATGGCCGGGCATCGGGGCGGGCTACAAGACCTATGCGGCCGCCTTCGACCACCGCAGCACCGAATTGAGCAGCGGCCTCGGGGGCATGGTGATGCACGACCGGTCGGGATCGCTAGGGCTTTCATTCACCCAGCTCGCCTTCAACTACTCGTACGAGGCCCGGCTGAACCGGCATCGGGCGGTGCGCGGCGGGCTTCGCGCGGCCTACACCTCGCGTACCTTCAACTGGGGGGATGTGCTCTTTGCGGACCAAGTGATCCGCGAGAGCGCCACCAGCATCGAGCCGGCACTGATGCAGAGCATCTCCTACTTCGACTTTTCAGCGGGCTTCCTTTACTACACCGGGCAATTCTGGGCCGGCGCCTCCTTGAACCACCTCAACCAACCCCAACAGAGCTTCTGCCTGGAAGGCGACGACCGGCTGCCCATGCGGGCCAGCGCCCATGCGGGCTACCGCTTCGCGGTGGACGGGCGCCCCTTCCGCCACAGCGAAACCACCATGACCCTGGCCGCGCACTACAAGGCGCAGCAGCAATGGGACCAGCTCGACGTCGGTGGGTATGTGGACCATAAGGAGCTCACCCTAGGCATGTGGTACCGTGGGTTGCCCGGCGTGAAAGCCTACCGACCGGGCTATTCCAATGATGATGCCGTGATCCTGATGCTCGGTTACGAAACGCCCTACCGCCTGCGCATGGTGTACAGCTACGACATCACCGTGTCCAAGCTCACCTTGAAGAGCGGCGGTGCGCACGAGCTCAGCGTGATCTACGAATGGGCACGGCGCGGCAAGAACCGCAAGTACCGGTCCGTGCCCTGCCCCAAGTTCTGAGCGGCCGTTCACATGCGCTCGGGCACCTCGATGCCCAGGCACCACATCGCCTTTTTAGTGGCGGCCGCCACCGCCGCACTGAGCGCCAACCGCATCGCGCGCAGCGCCTCCTCTTCTTCCTTCAGCACCGGCACGCTCTGGTAGAAGGTGTTGTATGCTTTTACCAGCTCGTAGGCATGGTTGGCCAAGGCCGATGGTTCCAGTTTGGCGGCGGCTTCGTGGAGCACTGCGGGAAACTGGTGCAGGAGCTTGATGACGATGCGTTCCTCCGGGAGGAGTTGCCGATTGCCGGATGGCTGTTGCCCGGCGGGCGCCGGCAACTCCCCCGCCTTGCGCAGCAGGCTGTTGATCCGCGCACAGGTGTATTGGATGAACGGGCCCGTGTGCCCTTGCAGGTCGATGCTGGCCTTGGGGTCGAACAGCATGCGCTTCTTCGGGTCCACCTTCAGCAGGTAGTACTTCAACGCGGCCAGCCCGATCATTTCGAACAACGCCGTCTTCTCCTGCTCGCTGAAGCCGTCCAGCTTGCTGAGCTGCTCACCGGTGGCGCGCGCCTCGGCCACCATCTCCTCGATCAGGTCGTCGGCATCCACCACGGTGCCCTCGCGGCTCTTCATCTTGCCGCTGGGCAGGTCCACCATGCCGTAGCTGAGGTGGAAGAGTCCATCGGCCCAGGCGAAGCCCAACTTCCGCAGGATGAGAAAGAGCACCTTGAAGTGGTAGTCCTGCTCGTTGCCCACGGTGTAGATCATGCGCGAGAGCCCGGGAAACTCCTCGACGCGCTTGATCGCGGTGCCGATGTCCTGCGTGATGTACAGGCTGGTGCCATCGGCGCGCAGCAGCACCTTCTCGTCCAAGCCCTCGGCCGTGTTGTCCACCCATACGCTGCCATCGGGCTTGCGGAAGAACACGCCCTTCTCCAAACCCTTCAGCACATCCTCCTTGCCCAGCACATAGGTGTTGCTCTCGTAGTAGTTCTTGTCAAAATCCACGCCGGCGCGGGCGTATGTAGCGTTGAAGCCCGCGTACACCCAGCCGTTCATCTGCTCCCAGAGGGCGCGCACTTCCGGGTCGTTGGCCTCCCATTTGCGCAGCATCTCCTGGGCTTCCAGCAGGACGGGTGCCTGCTTTGCGGCCTCCTCTTCAACGGTGCCCGCAGCCACCAGGACGGCCACCTCCTCCTTGTACGCCTTGTCGAAGGCCACGTAGTACTTGCCCACCAGCTTGTCTCCCTTCAGGCCGCTGCTCTCCGGAGTTTCGCCTTGGCCGAACTTGCGCCAGGCCACCATGCTCTTGCAGATGTGGATGCCGCGGTCGTTGACCACCTGCACCTTCACCACCTCATGGCCCGCAGCTTGGAGGATGCGGCTCACGCTGTGCCCCAGGAAGATGTTGCGCAGGTGGCCCAGGTGCAGCGGCTTGTTGGTGTTGGGGCTGGCGTACTCCACCATCACCTTCCCGCCGCCGGTCGGCGGGAAAGCCAGGATGTCCCGCCCGCCTGCTTCCCGGAGGAACCCGATCCAATAGGCATCGCTGATGACGATGTTGAGGAAGCCCTTCACCACGTTGAAGCGGTCCACCGCCGCCACGTGCTGCACCAGGTATTCACCCAGGGCGGTGGCGGTTTGCTCCGGGCCTTTGCCGCTGATCTTCAGGAATGGAAAGACATTGATGGTGACGTCCCCCTCAAATTCGGGGCGCGTAGGCTGGAAGCCGACGGCCTTGGCATCGGGTGCGCTTGCGAAGCGTTCTTGGAAACCCGCGAGCAGGGCGGGCAGCAGCTGTGCTTGTAGACGGTCTTGGAACATGGGAAAGGTGCCTGCGGACTAGTGGCCCGAAGGAAGGAAATTCTCGGCGATCATGCAGCGGATGCTGCCGCCACCAAGGGTCTCGATAGTGGGGATGGCCACGGGCACGAGCTCGCCGTGCCTGGCCAACGCCTGCCTTTGCACAGTGCTGAGCGAATCATGTGCACGCCGTGAGAGGAGGATACGGGGCCCTTGCGTGCCGTTCAGCTGGAGCATGTTGCCTGCGAAGGCATTCATCTGGGCCAAGCTCAACGCTATGACCTCCTTGTTCGTTGCTTCCAGATGTTGTTTGACCCCGTTGCGCTCCGCCGCGTCCGGTATGGCCTCCAAGGTGACGGCGGCAAACGCCTCGCCGATGCCCATCAATACGTTGGTATGGTACACGGCCTGACCGTTGGCGGTGCCGTCCACCGTGGCTTGGAAGCCCACGGGTTCGAAGTCCATGCGGGCGCACCAATGCTCCAGCGCTTGCCTGGTGGTCCTGGGCGACCACACCGCATAGGCCTTGCGCGCGGCGCGGTCCAGCACCATGCTGCCGGTACCTTCCAGGATCAGGCCCTGCTGCTCCCAAGCACCGAGGTCCACGGTCTCTGCAACGCCGAATCCCAGCCGGGCCAGCTTCTCGCCCAGGTGCACATCCCGCTCCGGCCGCCGCGATGCCGTGGCCATTGGATACAGCACGATCAAGCCCGGTGCATGGGTGCTGAACCAGTTGTTGGGGAACACGGCGTTGGGCGCCTTGGGGTCGATCGGGTCCAGCACGGCAACGCCGATACCGTTGCCGATCAACGCCTCCACCAGCCGATCGAACTCGTCCCGGGCATTCCGCGTTGCGTCCACACCGGGCAATTGTGTTTGGAATCCGTTGCTGGCCGCGGTTTCCGGATCGTAGCCGAATCCTATGGGCCTTACCAGCACCACTTGCCCGGTGGTCTGCTGCAGATCGCCCTTGGTCGGCGCTGCCGTCGCGGTCATCGGGCCCGCAGTATGGGGAACAAGGGTTCCAGCACGGTGAGCACGTTCTCCGCCATGGCGTTCCTGGTATCCAAAGCGGGGTTGATCTCCACCACGTCCAGCGTTACGGTGCGGGGCTCGGCGCAGAAGCCGGTGAGCAGCCCGCGGGCCTCGTCCAGGGAGAGGCCGTTGGGCACGGGCGTGCCGGTGCCCACGGAGATGGACGGGTCCAGGCTGTCCACGTCGAAGCTGATGTGCAGCTTGTCGCAGGCCGCCAGGTGCCCCAAGGTTGCCTCCACGGCGGCCTTGGCCCCCGTGCGCCTCAGGTCTTCCACGGTGATCACCTTGATGTTGTGCTCCTCGATGATCGCGCGTTCCTCCTCTTCATAGTCGCGCAGGCCGATGAAGACCAGGTCGGCGGGCAGCACTTTGGGGCCGCCGGAACCGATCTTGCGCAGGCGGTCCCACACGTCGAGGGTGAACATTTTCGGGCGGTTGTTGCCCTTCTTCTCAATGTTCATCAGCAGGGCCAGCGGCATGCCGTGCACGTTGCCGCTGGGGGTGGTCCAAGGGCTGTGCAGGTCGGCATGGGCATCGATCCACACCACGCCCACCCGCTCATTGGGGAAAGCCATCTTGGTGCCGCTCACCGAGCCGATGGCGATGGAATGGTCACCGCCGATGACGATGGGGAACATGTTGTTGCGGGCGTAACGGTACACCTCGAAGGCCAGGTCGGAGGTGAAGCGGATCAGGCCGTCGATGTGATGGGCGTTGGGCGAGGTGTTGTCGTCGTCATAGAGCACATCGTTCTCGTCGCGCAGGATGCTTTCCTCGGCATGGCCGAAGAGCTCGCTGCCGTTCTTCCAGGCGGCCACGCGCAGGGCGCTCATGCCCATGCTGGTGCCGCGAGTTCCCGCACCGATCTCCGATGCGGCCTCGATCAATCGTACTTCCATCCGCTCCGCTGATTTCTTGCGGCGAAGGTAACCCCTGCTTTCACTGAAGCCATCGGGGGCACAGGGCAAACGCATCTATACTGGTTGATAGCGTTGGGTTCTGTGCGACGCCCTTCGGGGTCGAAATGCTCTTTATACCGAATGTACTACGCTGTATGACCCCGTTGGGGTCAAGCATTGGATCGGTTCCGGCATCCCGAAAGTGATAGAGGGCATCTCAAAATTGTTTTTGGAAGCGAACTTGCGGGATTTCGCGGCCAGATGAGGCGCGAAACCGGAACATAGCCGGTGGCTATGTGAGGATTGAGCAACGACATATGGCCGTGAAAGACCCAAGTGCAGCCCGAAGGATAGTTTTGAGATGCCCTCTAAGCTCCTTGCCCCAGTCTTGAGGCGATCATTGAAGCGCAATTTGTGACCCCGTAGGGTGTCACACAGCGTAGGTGTTTGGGTTCTGCGGAGATCCGACCCCGACGGGTGTTGCACTGGCGAGAAGCCTTAGCATTGAAATAACATGCGGTTGCCCTGTCGGGGGCACGGCCTCAGGCCATGCGCTGCGTGCTGTTCCTGTCCGCGCCCCGCCGGGGAAGGGCCACATGCAGCCAGGCGTAACCGATGATGGCCGCCACGGTGGACGAGAGCAGGATGGTGGTCTTGGAGGAGAGGATGTGCTCCGCATCATCGAAGGCCAACATGGCGATGAATATGCTCATGGTGAAGCCGATGCCCCCGAGGATACCGGCGCCAATGAGCTGTTTCCAGCTGATGCCCGCAGGCATGGCGCAAATGCCCAGGCCAATGGCGATGGCGCAGAACAGGGTGATGCCCACGGGCTTGCCCAGCACCAGCCCCAAGAAGATCCCGTAGCTGTTGTCGTTCATCAGGTGCCCGTACCAATCCGCGCCCAACGGCAGGCAGGTGTTTGCCAAGGCGAAGAGGGGCAGGATGATGAATGATACCGGCTTGTGCAGGAAGTGCTGGAGCTTCCAGGAGATGGAACTGCTGCTGCCGTCACCGAACGGAATGGCGAAGGCCACCAGCACCCCGGTGATGGTGGCATGCACCCCGGAATGCAGCATCAACCACCACATCACGGCTCCCAGCAGCAGGTACGGAAGCAATACGTGCACCTTGAGCCTGTTGAGCAGCAGCAGCACCGCGAAGATGCCCAGTGCCCCGCCGAGGTAGGCCCACTGGATGCCCGAGGAATAGAAGATGGCAATGGTGAAGATGGCGCCCAAGTCGTCGATCACCGCCAGGGCCGTGAGGAAAACCTTCAACGCCAATGGCACCCGGTTGCCCAGCAGGGAGAGTATTCCAATGGCGAAGGCGATGTCCGTGGCCATGGGGATGCCCGCGCCTGAAGCCGTGGGGGTGCCGTGGTTGAACAACAGGTGGATGCCGGCCGGCACCAGCATGCCGCCCAGGGCGGCAATGGCCGGCAGCATGGCCAACTTGCGGTTGGAGAGTTCGCCGATGTACACCTCGCGCTCCAGTTCCAGGCCCACCATCAGGAAGAAGATGGCCATCAAGCCGTCGTTGATCCAATGCTCCACGCTGCCGCCGGCCAGCTGCGTGTGCCAGAAGGAGACATATCCATGGCCCAGCGCGGAATTGGTGAGCACCAACGAGACCGCCGTGCACAATACGAGCAGGATGCCCGAGGTGCGCTCATTGGCCAGCAGGTCCAGAAACAGATCGACGGGACGTGACGCGCGGTTGGATGTGTTGGCTGCCATGGGGCCGCAAGTTTACATCCCCTGTCCTTGGGCTACCTTGGCGGCATGGCGGCGAAGGACCGGAACATCACCCTGCAGGCAACCGTACTGGCCGTCGGGTGCCTATTGATGGCCCTGAAGTTCGTCGGCTGGCGCATCACGCACAGCAATGCGGTGCTCAGCGACGCGTTGGAGAGCATCGCCAACGTGGCTGCGGGGAGCTTCGCCCTGTACAGCTTGGCCCTGGCGGCCAAGCCCAAGGACCGTGAACATCCGTACGGGCACGGCAAGGTGGAGTTCATCAGTGCCGCGCTGGAAGGCGTGCTGGTGGCGATCGCAGGGGTGCTGATCATTGTGCGCGCCGTGGAAGCCTTGATCCACGGGGTGCAGGTGCACAACCTGGGCAAAGGCATCCTGCTCGTGGGCATTTCGGCCGTGGCCAACGGGATCATGGGCTGGGTGCTGCGGGCCCGGGGCAAACGCCTGCATTCGCCCACCATGGAGGCCGGCGGCGTGCACCTGCTCTCCGACACGTGGACAACGGCAGCGCTCATCCTGGGCCTGCTGGTGATCGAATTCACCGGTGTGCTGTGGCTGGACAGCCTGCTCGCCATCGGCTTCGCGCTGTTCATCATGTGGCAGGGCCTGCGCCTGGTGCGCCGCAGCATCGGCGGCATCATGGATGAAACCGACATGGCCGTGGCCGGTGCCATGGTACAGATCTTGGATCAGCACCGGCGGGATGCCTGGATCGACCTGCACAATTTCCGGGTGATCAAGTTCGGCAGCACGCTGCACATCGATTGCCACGTGACCCTGCCCTGGTACTTCACCCTGGAGGCAGGCCATCGTGAGATCACGGCCCTGGACCAGTTGGTGAACCAGCGTTCGGGGCGCGAGGTGGAGTTCTTCATCCACACCGACCCGTGCATCCCCGCTTCCTGCCCAGTGTGCCAAGTGGAGGATTGCCCGGTGCGGCAAGCTCCTTTCGTAAAGCGCGTGCCTTGGACCATGGCCACGGTGCTGACCGACCGGAAACACGGGTTGGAGGCTGCTTCCGCTGCGCTGGGCCAGGCGCGCTGAAGGCCTCCTGGCCGGCTTCTTCGGCCGCCCTCGGAATAAACTTCGATCCACCGCCCGCTGCGCGGCCGGCAGCCGCTGCGCGGCTTGTCTTCCACCCAAGAAAAAAGCCCCTCGCGGGGCTTTCCTTGGGTGGAAGACCGGGCTTTCCTCGGCTGCGCTCGGAATAAACTTCGATCCACCGCCCGCTGCGCGGCCGGCAGCCGCTGCGCGGCTTGTCTTCCACCCAAGAAAAAAGCCCCTCGCGGGGCTTTCCTTGGGTGGAAGACCGGGCTCGAACCGGCGACCTTCGGAATCACAATCCGACGCTCTAACCAACTGAGCTACATCCACCATTTCCGCCAGGCCGGGGCCCAAACGGGCCGCAAATATAATCGGGACCACCGCACCGCGTTACATTGCGCGGCATGCACGTCCTGGTTCTGCCAAAATGGTATCCTGCGCTGCCCGACCCACAACTTGGTGATTTCATCCGCAAGCAGATGTTGGCCGTGGCCACCTTGCACCGGGTGAGCGTGGTTTATGCCTGCCCCGTGGCCAACTTGGACCAGCCCTTTCAGGAAGTACTGGACACGGCCAGCGGTGCTTGGGAGCTGTGCTGCCATTACCGGCCGAGCACTTCCCCCGTGGCGCCCTTGCGGCGGTTGAAGAACTGGTTGCGGTACCGCCGGGCCATGAACAGCGGCATCGGTCGACTGCTGCGCGAGCGCGGCCGCCCCGACCTGGTCCATGCCCATATCCTCACCCGGCCGGTATACATGGCATGGCTTCTGTCGCGCGCTTGGCACGTGCCCTTCGTGGCCAGCGAGCAAAGCAGCGCACACCTCAACGGCGCATGGCGACGACAAGCCTGGACGGCCCGCTGGATGGACCGCTGGCTGCTGCGGCAGGCGGCGTGCACCACGGCGGTAAGCCCGCACCTGGCCCGGGCCATGGCCCAAGCGGGCTTGGGCCGGCACCATGCCGTGGTGCCCAACGTGGTGCCGGGCATGGAAGATCCCTTGCCACCAGCGGGGCCCGCCACTCATTTTTTGGTGGTGGCCGATCTGGTGGACGCCACCAAGAACGTGGGCGGCGTATTGCGGGCCATGGCCGCCGCCCGGCAGCATGGACATGACCTGCGGTTGGAGATCGTGGGCGACGGCATAGACCGGGCCAGCCTCCAAGGCCTTGCTGAACAACTCGGCCTGGCCCCCCGCATCACCTGGCATGGGCGGCTGCCGCAGTCCGCCGTACTGCCGGTAATGGCCCGTACCGGCACGGTGATCATCAACAGCAACTACGAGACGTTCAGCGTGGTCACCGGCGAGGCGCTGGCCAGCGGCAAGCCCGTGATCGCCACCCGCTGCGGGGGGCCGGAGGCATTCATCAGTGCGGACAACGGCCTGTTGATCCCCGTGGCCGACGACCAGGCCCTGTGCGATGCCATGCTGCACATGGTGCAGCACCACGGCCGATATGCACCGGCCACCATACGGGCCAGCGTGGGGCGGCGCTTCAGCAGGCAGGCCGTGGCACAAGGGTTCGACGCCGTGTACCGCCAAACAACAGCCAACGAACACTGATGCTCAGGGCCATCTCCGGCACCATCCTCGCCCGCCTGGCCACCACGGTGATGGGCCTGCTGGTGGCGGTGATCGCCGGGCACCGCCTTGGGGCGCAAGGCCTCGGTATCATCGGGCTGGTGGTGCTGGGCATCACCTTGGTGCGCCTGGGCATGGACCTGATGGGGGGCGGCGCGCTCATTTACCTGGTACCGCGCGTAGCCTTGCGGCGCCTGCTCCCGCCCTGCTATGCTTGGGCGCTGGTGGCCACTGCGCTGGGCTGGGGCGTGGTGAAGCTGCTGCACCTGGTACCGGAGGGCTACGCCACGCATGTGGCCGCCATCGCACTTCTTCAGAGCATCGGCGCCATCCACCTCAGCGTGCTGGTGGGCCAACAGCGCATCCGTGCAAACAACCTCATCACCGTGGTACAAGCCGCGGTGCTCATTGCCTCCTTCGTCCACTTCACCCGGCACGACGCGGCCGATGCCATGGCCTATGTCCGCGCCGCCTATCTGTCCGCTGCAGCCGCACTGATCCTGAGCAGCAAGGCCATCGCCAAACCTCCGCCCCCATCGGGCCATGGACCGCTGAACGTGGTGCGCACCTTGCTGCGCCAAGGCCTGTACGTGCAACTGGCCAATGGCATGCAACTGATGAACTACCGCCTGGCCTACTGGCTGATCGAGCGCTTCCGCAGCACGGCCATGCTGGGCATTTACACGGTGGCCAATCAGCTTGCCGAAGGCGCCTGGCTGGTGCCCAAGAGCCTGGCCTTGGTGCTCTACAGCAAGATCAGCAACTCCCGCCTGCCCGAGGAACAGCGCCTGCTCACCCTCACCTTCCTGAAACTGTCCATGGCCTTCGCCACCGGCTTCGTGCTGGTGCTGCTGGCCCTCCCTGCGGTGGTGTTCCAATGGGTGTTCGGCCCGGAGGTCACCGGCATCACCCCCCTGTTGGCCCTGTTGGCACCGGGCATCATGGGCATGGCGGCCTCGCAAGCCTACAGCCATTTCTTCAGCGGCACGGCACGCAACGTGCACAACGTCATCGGCTCCGGCCTGGGGTTGGTCGCCACCATCACTGCGGGCCTCACGCTCATCCCGCGCTTGGGCCTGGCCGGTGCCGCCCTCTCCGCCTCTTGTGCCTACGGCATCAATGCCGTGTACCAAACCACCGCCTTCATGCGCATCACCGGCACCTCCTTCCGCGACCTGTGGCCCAATGCCGCCGACGGGCAACAGCTGCGCCACCTGTTCGGCCGGTTCCACAAGCCCCAAGGCCACCGTTAGCACTGCGGCACCAGTGCGCACGGCGTAATATCGCATCATGTCGTGCGTCGTTTCCCGCCGGGTACATCTGCTGCCCCTCCTCCTTATCACCAACCTGCCCTTGGTCGCACAGCCCCCTATGGCCGTGCTCAACGGTCACGTGGTTGAAGCCGGGTCCTTGCAACCCGTTCCCGGTGCTGCGTTGCAGTTGCTGCCGGGCAACGCGTCGCTCACGGCGGTCAGCGACAGCCTTGGGCAATTCCGCATCGCGGCCATACCCGTGGGCCACTACACCTTGGTGGCATCCGCCGCCGGGCACGACACCCTGGAAGTACCTGAGCTGTGGCTGCGCGCGGGCAAGCAGGAAGAACAGCGGCTGGTGCTCTCCCCCGCTTCCAAGGCGCTGGGATCGGTCACTATCAGCGCCATGGCCCGCGGGCAATTGCAGCCGTTGGGCGTGCGCACCTTTACCGTGGAACAAAGCCTGCGCTGGCCCGCCACCTTCTTTGATCCCGCCCGCTTGGTAACGGCACTGCCCGGCGTGGCCGGCGTGAACGACCAGGCCAACCACCTCTCCATCCGCGGCAACTCGCCCAACGCCAATGCGTGGACACTGGAGGGCGCGGAGATCGTGAACCCCAGCCACACCGGCAATGCAGGCACCGCCACCGACCTGCCCACCCTCAGCGGCGGCGGCGTGAACATCCTCAGCGCGCAGATGCTCGGACCCTCGCAACTGCTCACCGGCGTGGTGCCGATCAACCGTAGCAATGCCTTGGGCGGGATCTTGGACATGCACCTGCGCAACGGCAACATGAAGGAGCAGGAATGGACCTTGCAAGCGGGGCTGCTGGGCATCGATGTTTCCACCGAAGGCCCCATCGGCAAGGGCGGCCGTTCCTCCTACCTGGCCAACTACCGCTACTCCACCGTGGGCCTGCTGGGCGCCATGGGCGTGGACCTCGGCGATGAGGCCATCACCTTCCAGGACCTCGCCTTCCATGTGGCCTTGCCGGCCGGCAAGCGCGGGGAATTCAAGCTCTTCGGCGTGGGCGGCACCAGCAGCAATGTGTTTGAGGCAACACACGACACCAGCCAATGGAAGGTGGACAAGGACAGCCGCAACATCGACTATGCCTCCAGCATGGGCGCTGTGGGCGCCAGCCTACGCGCACCCGTAGGCGAGCGCACCACGCTCTCCTCCACCGTGGCCGTTTCAGAGATCGACCAGCAGCGCAGTGAAGAACGGCTCACCGCCGACTACTCCGTGGGAAGCCGCTTCAGTGCGGACCTGAGCGAGCGGAAGATCTCCGCCACGATGCAGGTGGAAGGCGCGCTGGGCGCGCGTTTGCATTGGTCGGCGGGAGGCAGCGCCACCGAGCGGCGGCTCACCTCCTGGTTGAACAGCGACGTGAACGGATGGCTGCTGCGCCCTTGGCTCAGCGGCCGCTGGATCTTGGGCGAACACTGGCAAGCAACGGCTGGCGTGGGCCTTGCGCATTTCACCTACAGCGGCGAAACCGCCCCTGAACCGCGTGTTTCCGTGGAATGGCGCCTGGCACACCGGCAGAAGATCGCCCTGGCCGCAGGGATGCGTTCGCAGCTTCCTCAGTGGCAGTCGTTCAGCGTGAACGGCTGGCCGCTCTTCCTGCAGGACCGGACCGGCCTTACCCGCTCGCAGGATGTGGTGCTCGGCTACGACCGCTCCATCACGGAATTCCTGAACCTCCACGCCGAAGTGTACTATCAGCAACTCATGGACGTGCCCGTCGAAGCTTCGGGCCTGTTGTTCCCGTCACAAACGGCCTTCAGCATGGTGAACGTGTGGGATGAAGCGGCCAGCGTGCCCCTGCGATCAACCGGAACGGCCAACAACATGGGCCTTGAACTGGGCCTGGAGCGGCAATTCACCAACAACTATTTCTGGCAAGTGAATGCTTCCCTGTACAGTAGCCGCTACACCGAAGCTTCAGGCCAGAAGCACGGCACGCGCTGGGACGGGCAGTACCTCCTCAACCTGTTCGGCGGAAAAGAATTCAAGCAGGTGAAGGAGGTCCGTGTGCGCACTTGGGGCGTGGGCGGGCGCGCCAATTTTATAGGCGGCCCTTGGAACCCGCCATTGCCCATCTACACCGATCAGAACGGGACGGTACTCTACGCCGGAGACCGGGACTGGGTGAAATTGTCGGCATACTACCGCATCGATCTGCGCGTGTACCTGCGGAAGGATCGCAAAGGACGCACCGGCCTGTGGGCGGTGGACCTGCAGAACGTGACCGGCGCACGGAACGCGGCATTCCGTTACTTCGATGTCCGCAAGAACGAAGCGGTCACCAAATACCAGCTCGGCTTGATCCCCAACCTCAGCTACCGCATCGAATTCTGATCCACGTGAAAAAGATCATCCTCCTGCTGCTCACTGCCACGTTCCTGGTCTTCGCCTACCTCCAGCTGAACGACCCCGACCCGGTCCACTGGACCTTGGGCTACATGGCAGTGGCGATCTCCTGCGGGATGGCCGCATTCGGAAAGTACCCAAAATGGTGGCTGCGGGGCATCACCGCCATGCTCGGCGCGTGGATGATCGTTGCTTCCCCGGGCGTGGTCCATTGGGTGGAACAAGGGTTTCCCAACATCGCCGGGGCCATGAAAGCCTCCACCCCGGTGATCGAGGAATCGCGCGAATTTTTCGGCTTGGCGATCGCTTTCCCGGTGATGCTGTGGCTGGCGTTGACCGGAAGGCGATCGAGCAGGCCTCCTTCCGTACGAAAAACGGAAAGGCCACGGTGATCCTCGATCTTTGCAGTTGATCACTCCCGCCATGCGCACCCTGCACCTGCTTGTACTCGCTGGCGCCGCCGGCCTGGCCATGGCGGCCCAAGCGCAGAACACCATTTACGGCTACGCCATCGGCAATTGGCGCAACGGGCCCACGGTGGAAATTACACCGTTGTTCCGGACCACGGAGATGTTCACCACGCCCCAGCTGATCGCGTGGGTGCGGGAACAGTGGCCCAAGGAATTCACGGACACCACGGACATCGATGTGCAGCGCTTTGCCACCACGGAGGAAGGCATGGAGAGCCGCACCACGCTGATGCGCAAGTACGGTGCGAGAAAGTTGCCGGTCCATGCGATCGACGCTGCCGGCCTGCCGCGCACCCCGGATGTTCCGGCTGCTGCGCCACCGGTTACGGGTGCACCACGATAAGCGGCGTAGTGGCCACCACGGAACCGCCCACCAGCAGGCGCAGTGCATATGCACCGTTGTCGAACGCACCCGTGTTCAGCCGGTAGCCGCCCTGGTCGGGCACCGCACTGAAGGCCACCGCCCGGCCTCCCATGTCATGCACCTCGATCACCGCATCGGCCATGGGCGTGGGCAGGCGCAGGAAGACCTCACCGTCGGCGGGGTTCGGGCGCACCTCCACGTGCATTTGCCGGGCGGCCGGCCCGCTTACGCCCACATACATGCCGCATGGATCATAGCTCCCTTCCAGCACCAAGGTGCCGGTGGACTGCGGATCGAGGAAGTTCTTGAGCCGCATGGATGCCGAACCCGGGTTGCTCGCCCAGTGGTAGCTCATTTTTCCGTAGTAGTCCGCTGCGGAAATGGAGGTCCCAGGCCCGCAACCGTTGGTGGTGCAGCAGGAGAGCCCGCCGGTGAGCGTGCCCACGATGCGCTTGGCCCCGTTGAAGATCGGCGAACCGGATGAACCGCCCTCGGTGACCCCGTGGCCATTGGCCGTGGCGGACCAAACGACGCGCCAGTGCGTGCCGGGCACACCGCCCCATGTGGAGGAGACCAGGGAACCATTATAGGTGCTGATCTTCTTGCGGTCGCCATCGGGATGGTGGATGCATTTGCCGCCGGTGCCGCCCGTGCCGGAGGCGTCCCACCCGGCCCAATAAGGATTGAAAGAATCCGGGATGGAATCCGTGTTGGCTTCCAGGAGCAGGAAGTCCGAGCCTTGGTTGCCGCCGCCATCGTTGCTGCTGCCCCGCTTGGTGCAGCCCACCACAAAGTGGTTGGCAAAGGAGGCGCCGGTGCCGCAGCCCGTGCGCTCGTAGTTGAAGTAGAACTTCCACTGGTTGAAGTCCGATGAGGAGGTGGTTTCTCCGCAGTGCATGGCCGTAAGGAAGTACGGCTTGCAGTCCTGCGCCACGTTGTTCACCAACGAGCCGCTGCACCAGTAACTGAGGCCTTGGTCCAGGATGCTGATGCGCACCACGGCATCCCGTTGGCCTTCCCAACCGCCGCCTTCGCTGCAGTTCACATCCACCTCACAGCTGCCCGAGGCCGTCACTTCATCCACATCGCGGTAGGCATGGCCCACACCGCTGATGTGCACCCGGCCCAGGCCGGCCACGGCCGCAGGTTCGTAGTATTCCACCATGCTGGCCTCCCCGGCCAACAGGCCCGTGGCGAAGGTGCCGTCATCGCGGTTGTTGTACGCGGTGAAGCCGCCCATCACCTGTTTCCCGTCGGGGCTGTACACGTGGAGCGTGGCGTTGGCGGGCAAATGGAACTCGGAGAAGTAGAGCTCGGTGGCCAGGGCGCCCTTGCTCTCCACGCGCAAGCGCCACAGCCGGTCGCCATTGGGGAGATCACTCCAGGTACCGGCATCAAAAAGGCCTGCTTCCAGGGGCAGCACACGGGCATAGGCCGGCAGCATGCCGTCCAACTGGCGTTGCGCATCATCGGCAGCGGCGGCGACGGCATCGAAGGGCGCCGCCTCCACATTGGCCACTTCTCGGTCATCCAGCCCGGCCCGAAGGCTGTAGGGCATTCCGTCGGTGGCGATCTGGGCCATTGCAGCAATTGACAACGCGGCCATGGCCAACGTGTGGATGTAACGAGCGATCATGCTGGTTCGATTTGGAGGTTCTGCCTGCTGCCCGAACGGGGCTCTTGCGAAGGGAGGCACAAGTTACAGGAGACGTCGGCAACATGGTTCATGCACCAGCGGTTCATCTTTGCCCTTGCAATGCCACGCCTGATCCGCCCCGCCGCATGAGCAGCCGATGGAGGTCGTGGCTTCGAGGCTGGCGGCGCTGGCTGGGCGCTGCCGTCGTCACCTTGCTCCTGCTGCTTGCCTGGGCGCGGTGGTGGCCCATGGCACCTCTGTTCAAGGCCCCCTGCTCCACCGTGTTGCTTGATGCCGACGGAGCGCTGCTCGGCGCCACGGTTGCCAATGACGGCCAATGGCGCTTCCCTGCCAACAACAGCGTTCCTGCGCGCTTTGCAACATGCATCATCCAGTTCGAGGACCGGCACTTCCACGGCCACTTCGGCATCCGCCCGCAGTCCTTGGTTCGCGCCTGGCGGCAGAACCACAAGGCCGGGCGCGTGGTGAGCGGCGGAAGCACCATCACCATGCAGGTGGCGCGCATGGCCCGCGGCAACAGGCCGCGCACCTACGGGGAGAAGCTGATCGAGGCGCTGCTGGCACTGCGGATCGAACTGCGCATGAACAAGGCTGAAATACTGGAACTGTTTGCCGCCCATGCGCCCTTCGGCGGAAATGTGGTGGGCCTGGACGCCGCCGCATGGCGCTACTACCGGCGCCCTGCGGACCGGCTGAGCTGGAGCGAGAGCGCCACCTTGGCCGTGCTGCCCAATGCGCCTTCCGCCATCTATCCCGGCAAGGGCCACACGGCTTTGCGCGCCAAGCGCGACAGGCTGCTCGACCGCCTGCTACAGGTGCAGGCCATCGACAGCACCGAATGGTCGCTGGCCAAGGAAGAGCCGTTGCCCGATCGGGCGCAGGACCTGCCGCAACGCGCGCCGCACCTGCTTTCCACCTTGATCGCGCAGGGCCACGGCGGAACGTTGCTTCGCTCCACCCTGCAAAGCACCTTGCAAGACCGATCCACCGCCGCCGCCGAGCGTTACGCCCTGCGCCTGAACGCGAACGAGGTACACAACGCCGCCGCGCTGATCATGGACGTGCCCACGGGCGAGGTGCTCGCCTACGTGGGCAACCTGGGCAGCGCGGGCGGCGCCCACGCGGGCGCGGTTGACATCATCCGTGCGCGCCGCAGCACCGGCAGCGTGCTGAAGCCCTTTCTGTACGCGGACATGCTGCAAAGCGGGGAGCTGATGCCGGACATGATGCTGGCCGACGTGCCCACGCGCTACAACGACTTCGCGCCCCGCAATTATGACGAACAGTACAGCGGTGCCGTGCCCGCCTCCGAGGCGCTTTCCCGCTCGCTGAACGTGCCCATAGTGCGCGCCTTGCGCACCCACGGCATCGAACGCACCCTGCGCTTGCTGCGCGCCATGGGCCTGCAAAGCATCGATCGCAGCGCGGAGGATTACGGCCTTTCCCTGATCGTGGGCGGCGCCGAATCCACCCTGTGGGAACTCGCCGGGGCCTACGCCAACATGGGGCGCATCCTGGGGCACTACGGCCGCCTGGGCATGCACTACCGCGCGGACGACGTGCGCCCCCCGCATGTGTTGCAGGAAAGCAGCTCCACGGCAAAGCCGGAACCGCTGCAAGGCCCGCCCGTGCTTTCCGCTCCGGCGGTGTACTTCACCCTCAACGCCCTGCGTGAGGTGGTGCGCCCTGCCGATGAAGAGGGCTGGAGCCAGTTTGCCGGGCAAAAACGCATCGCTTGGAAAACCGGCACCAGCTATGGCCACCGCGATGCATGGGCCATCGGCCTCAGCGGCCGCTACTGCGTGGCCGTGTGGACCGGCAACGCCAGCGGCGAAGGACGGCCCGGGCTCACCGGCACCCTGGCCGCCGCCCCCCTCCTCTTCGACCTCTTCGGCCTGCTGCCCCCCAGCTCAAGCCCGGAGCCGCCGTACGATGGCATGGTGCGCACACCCGTGTGCCGCGCCAGTGGCTTCCGCGCCGGACGCGATTGCCCCGAACAGGACACGGCATGGATCCCGCCGGAAGCCCTGCGCACCCCCGTTTGTCCTTATCATGTCCGTGTGCTCCTGGATCCCTTAGGCACCCACCGGACCAGCGGTGGGCAAGGCATCAGCACCGTGTGGTTCTCCCTGCCGCCCGCCATGGAGCACTACTACGCACTGCGACATCCCAACTACAGGCCGCTGCCACCGTGGCTTCCCGGCATGGGCGGTACTGACGAACCCATGGAGATCCTCTATCCGGAAGCGGGCGCCACGCTGCTGATCCCCGTGCAACTGGACGGCACCAAGGGCAACATGGTGGTGGAAATGGCACACCGCGATCCGCGCGCCACGCTGTTCTGGGACCTCGACGGCACCTTCATCGGCACCACCACGGGCAGTCACCGCATGGCACTTTCACCGCCGCCCGGGCCCCACCGGCTAACTTTGACCGATGGCCAAGGCCACGCCCTGCACCGCCATTTCACCGTAGTCACCGGCGCTTCCACAGCCACCGCCCATGCTCCCTAAGCTGCTTCCGCTCCTCGCCTGCCTCTTCGCCTTCCCTGCCGCCGCCCAGCCGGATTCGCTCTACATCACCGAAAACGGCGCCACCACCACATACGCCGTGGTGTACCCGCCGCTGCCCGAGGGCATGGCCCCGTTCATCCGCGTGGGCAAATACGCCTTCGACACCACCCGCACGGCCGTGACCATGAACTACAAGCGCGGCAAGCCCAGCGGCGTGTACCGCGCCTTCTACCCCGACGGCAAGCAGCTGCTCTTCGCGGTGTACGGCTGGGGCAGCCTGCACGGCGACTGGGCGGAGTACGACCCCACGGGCCGCGTCACCGTGAAAGGCCAGTACCGCCAAGGCAAGCGCGAGGGCACTTGGGCCTTCCGCGACCAAGGCATCGTGGGCCACTACAAAGACGGCCAAAAGCACGGCAAGTGGAAGTACCACCAGGACGGCAAACTGGTGCGCAGCGAAAAGTGGCACAAAGGCCAGCTGAAGCAGGGCGGGACGTTCTTGTTCGGGTTGTGAGGACCGGAGTTTTTCGCCTGGATCCTTTCGACCAAGGATGGCAGGAGCGCCCTTAACACCCCTTAACCGCCCTGCTCACAACCTTGGCCCGCGGTATCCGTTACATTCGTGCTTTGCGCGGCGGGCCTTTCGGGAATTGCGCGCTGCAAGCCCTTCGCCCGCCTCCTACCGCCCCATGAAAAAGCTCCTGTTCGCCTTGGCCGTGCTTGCGGCCGCTCCTGCCCTCGCCCAGCCCAGTGCGGCCGCGGCCAAGCTGCAGGCCCTGTTGTACCAGATCGACCACCTGTACGTGGACAGCGTGGATGACGACAAGCTGGCGGAGCAAGCCATTGTGGCCATGCTGGCGGAGCTGGACCCGCACAGCGTGTACATTCCCAAGGAAGACCTGGAAGAGGTGAACGAGCCGCTCAAGGGCAACTTCGAGGGGGTGGGCATCCAGTTCAACATTGTACGGGACACGATCTACGTGGTGGACGCCATTGCCAGCGGGCCCAGCGAGCGCGTGGGCATCCGTGCGGGCGACCGGATCATCAGCGTGAACGACAGCGTGGTGGCGGGCACGGGCCTGAAGAACGCGGACGTGATCAAGTTGCTGCGGGGCCCCAAAGGCACGCAGGTGCGTGTGGGAGTGGTGCGCCAAGGCGATGCCGCACCGCTGGATTTCACCATCACGCGGGACAAGATCCCCATCAACAGCGTGGAGGCCGCCTACCTGGCGGCGCCCGGTGTGGGCTACATCAAGGTGAGCCGTTTCGGGGCCACCACCAGCAAGGAATTCAGCGACAAGCTGGAGGAGCTGAAGAAACAAGGCATGAAGGACCTGGTGCTGGACCTGCAGGGCAACGGCGGCGGCTACCTGCGCTCGGCCATTGAAATGGCCGACCAGTTCCTGGGCGAACGCAAGCTGATCGTGTACACTAACGGGCGCACCACCCCGCGCGAGGATACCTATGCCACCCGGGGCGGCCAGTTCGAAAAAGGAAGGCTGGTGGTGATGATCGATGAGGGCAGCGCCTCGGCCAGCGAGATCGTGAGCGGCGCCATGCAGGACTGGGACCGGGGCGTGGTGGTGGGCCGCCGCTCCTTCGGCAAGGGCCTGGTGCAGCGCCCGGTAATGTTGCCCGACGGCTCGGCCGTGCGCCTCACCGTTTCGCGCTACTACACGCCCAGCGGCCGCTGCATCCAGAAATCGTATGCCGACGGCCTGGAAGCCTACCGCCATGAGCGCTTGGACCGGCTGCGCGACGGGGAGCTCACCAATGCCGACAGCATCCACTACCGCGACACAGTGCAATACTTCACCAATAACAAGCGGGTGGTGTACGGCGGCGGCGGCATCATGCCGGACATCTTCGTGCCCATCGACACCACCTTCAGCTCCAACTGGTTCGGCCAACTTGTGCGCAAGGGCGTCACCAACACCGCGGCGCTCAACTACGTGGACCGCAACCGCAGCGCCCTGTTGCGCCAGTACAAGGACGTGGATCAATTCCTGGCGCACTTCACCGTGGGGCCCGAGCTGGATGCCGAGCTGATGAAACAGGCCGACGAGGCCAAGATCGCACCGGACAGTGCGGACATGGCCCGCTCCAAGCAGCTGGTGGACCTGCGGCTGAAAGCGCTGGTGGCCCGCGACCTGTGGAACACCTCCGCGTATTGGCAGGTGATCAATGCGGACAATCCCGTGGACCACAGCTTCCGCAAGGCCATGGAGGTGATCACCAACCCCGAGCTGCAACGCTCCAAACTGGCCGAGCGCTGATCAAAGATCTGTGAAGGCTGCCCCTACAGGAATGCCGCAGTGGCGCAGGCGTTCTATTTTCGCCCCCGTTCCACAGCACCCTACCATGAAGGAAAACATCCAGATCGCCTTGTTGGCCGTGATCGCCGCCGCCACCCTTTTTATGGCCGTGGGCCAACGCAACCAGGCCACTGCACCGGCCACGTTCGCTCCCCTGCCCGCAGCCTCCGCGCCAGCCTCCGCGCAGGTGGCACCCAAGAGCACCTTCGACCCGTTGACGCCGCCGGCCGCCGCACCCGCGCCTGCAGGCCCCAGTACCAAGGTGGCCTTTGCCACTGCCACGCATGACTTCGGCAAGATCATGCAGGACAGCGAGAACCGCTATGCCTTCAAGTTCACCAACACCGGCAACGAACCCTTGGTCATCACCAATGCGGTGGGCTCTTGCGGCTGCACGGTGCCGGACTACCCCAAGCACCCGATCAAACCGGGCGAGAGCGGCGAGATCAAGATCGAATACAAGCCCGGCAAACAGGAAGGCATGCAGAACAAGACGGTGACCATCACCGCCAACACCGAGCCGGCCCAGACCGTGCTGAACATCACGGCCAACGTACAGAAGTCCATGTAAGGCTTTGCGCTTCCGAACAGCCAGCGGCCGCTCCTGACCAGGGCGGCCGCTGGCTGTTTCCGAGGGGTGCGGTCCGTTGCCCCTATCCGTTGCCAGGCACCCTGACCACGCCGCGCAAACCGCTACACCAGTGCGTCGATCGCACGGGCCAGCACGCGGTCCTTATCGGTGACCACATCTCCGGCATCGTGCGTGCTGAGGCTGATCTGAACGGTGTTGTACACATTGCGCCAATCGGGGTGGTGCTGTTGGCGCTCAGCCAGCAGGGCCACGCGCGCCATAAAGGCGAAGGCCTCGCTGAAATCCTTGAATTTGAACGTGCGCTGAAGCGCGTTGCCGGTTTCTTGCCACATGGTGCATCGGTGCGTTGCACGGTGAAGTTCGCGGTTTGTGCCGTGCGTACCAAACCGCGCCCGCCGCCCCGCGGTGGTCGGCGCATCAGCTGCACTTCCCTCTTTCGGATGGGCCGGTGGTGCGCTACCGGTGCACGGGCAGGTCGATCATGCGGGGCACATCCTTGTGCGATACGAGCTGCATTTCATCCAGCAACCGCTGTGCACCGAAGTACTTGTCCAGGATGAACAGCACGTAGCGCACGTCCATGGAGATGTTGCGGCACTTGACGGGGTCGAAGAGGATGTCGCTCATGGTGCTCTCCCAGGTGCGGTCGAAGTTGATGCCGATGAGCTCGCCCTTGCCGTTGAGCACCGGGCTGCCGCTGTTGCCGCCGGTGGTGTGGAGCGAGGAGAGGAAGCACACCGGCAGGGTGCCGTCCGCTGCGTAGGGGCCGTAATCCTTGGTGTTGTACAGGTCGATCAGGCGCTGGGGCACGTGGAACTCCGGGTTGCTGGGATCGTTCTTCTCGATCACGCCGTCCAGGGTGGTGAATGGTTTGTAGGTGAGGCCGTCGCGCGGGTCGGTACCTTCCACCTGGCCGTAGCTCAGGCGCAGGGTGCTATTGGCATCGGGCCACCAGGTCTTCTCCGGAAAGAGCTCCATGAGGCCCTTGGTGTACAGACGCATGGCCCGCTCCAGGCTGTCGGCAAGCGTGTTGTAGCGCGGCCGCACCGCTGTGGAGTAGCTGTTGATGCAAGCTTGCACCAGCACATAGGCCGGGTCCTTGGCCATGCCCTTGGCCACCTTGGGGGAGAACCGGTCCAACGCCTTGAAGAGGCGGGCCTGATCGGTGAAAATGCTGTTGTTGAAGACCGCATCGGCGTAGGCCTGCCAGTTGGCGTGGCGCTTGTCGAGCAGGGTGAGCGCGGCCGGGTCCAGGCCCGGTTGCGCGTACTTGTGGCAGATGGGCAGCTGCGCCTGGAGGATCTTGCGGTCCACCTCGGGGATGTAATCCTTGAAATAGCCTTGGGCCGCGCTGCGCAGCTGCTCGATCTCCGCGTTGAGCTTACCGGCCTGCTTGAGCGCGGCATGCTGTTCGATCAACTTGGTGAAGCCTTGGGCGAAGCGCAGGAACTCGGGGCCGCTGTACACGAACTCCGAGAAGAGCTCGCGGGAGGTGGCATAGGGCGCGATCTCGCGGTAAAGCCGGTCCAGCTCGCCAAGCACCGGTGCGTACTCCGCATTGCCGGCGCAGCGCTTGGTGAATTCCGCTTCCTGTGCGCGTTTGGCCCCGATGGCGTCCAATTCCTGCAGGCCGCGCACCTCGCCGATCCACTTCTTCCAGCCATTGCTGATGCGGCTCTGCTTGCTGGCATACTGCAGCTTGGCCTGCTCGCTGCCCAGCATGGCCGCATCGATCACCTTCAGGCTGGCGGTGCGCATCTCGATGCGCAGCGGATCGATCACGTCCATGACCTGGGCCACGCCCATGCTGGGCAGGTAGCGTTGGGTGCGCCCGGGGAACCCGAAGATCATGGCAAAGTCGCCCGCCTGCGGGCCGTTCACCGCGATGGGCAGGCTGTGCTGCGGCACGAAGGGCACGTTCCCGGCCTGGTAGTCGGCAGGTTCATTGGCCGGTGAGGCATAGATGCGGAACACGCTGAAATCGCCGGTATGGCGCGGCCACATCCAGTTGTCGGTATCCCCGCCGAACTTGCCGATGCCGCCGGGCGGCGCGCACACCATGCGCACGTCGCTGAAGGTGCGGCTGACGATGAGGTACCAACTGTTGCCGTAGTTGAAGGGCCGCACCACGGCATGGATGCCCGGGCCCGTTGCGGCCTCGCCGCTGATGGCCTCGGCCATGGCGCGGGCGGCCGCTTCGCGCGCGGCCTCGTCCTGGCCTGCGGTGAATGCCTGTTGCATGCGGGCGGTGACGTCTTCCATGCTAACGATGAAAGTGGCCGTAAGGCCCGGGCTGGGCAGCTCCTCTGCCATGGTGGCCGCCACGAAGCCGTCGCGCAGGTAATTGTGCTCCAGCGTGCTGTGCCGCTGGATGGTGCTGTGCCCGCAGTGGTGGTTGGTGAAGATCAGGCCTTGGGTGCTCACCACCTCGGCCGTGCAGCCGCCGCCGAACAGCACCACGGCATCCTTCAGCGAGCTGTGGTTGATGCTGTAGATGTCCTCCGCCGTGAGCTGCAGCCCCTCAGTGCGCATGTCACCCTCAATGGCCTTGAGCAGCGTGGGCAGCCACATGCCCTCATGCGCCAAGGAGGCCAAGGGCTGCAGCAGCATAAACAGGATGAAGAAGCGGGAATTGCGGAGGGACACGATCGGCATGGCGGTTGGTTTGCAGGCGGAATGCAGGGCTCCGCCGGGTGGAACGGACAAGTTTACCGCTTGTGGGTGCTTTGTCCATTGCCGTTCGTCACCGCTGGCGACCGTATGCCAGAGCGCCCGGCTGCCGAGGTACCGTACCGATGGACGCCAACCGCTTACTTTCGGGCGTCACCGAGCTGATGCACATCTGCCGTTTGCCGCCGTTGCTCCTGTTGCTGACCTGCACGGGCCTGCATGCCCAGCCCATGCTGCGCTTCACCGAGAACCGCGGGCAATGGCCCGAGCCGGTCACCTTCAGGGCCGAGGCGAAGGATGCGGTGCTCTGGTGCGAGCGCGGCGCCATCCTCATCGACCGCTTTGATGCCGGGGCCATCGCCCGCCTGCATGCCGGCCAAGGAGGCACCGAAGCCGCGGGCGCGCGAACCATACGGCACCACGCCCTGCGCTTGCGCTTTTTGCAGGCCACCGGCCCGCAGCACTGCGAAGGCCTGGGCGTGCAGCGCGGCCGCTACAACTTCTTCCAAGGCAACGACCCCGCACGGTGGGCCGCCAACGCCCACGCCTTCTCCGCCGTGGTGCAGCACCACCTGTACCCGGGCATCGACCTGCGGCTGCGCCAAGGAGGCGAGGTGTTGAAATACGACCTGGTGGCGGCACCCGGCAGCGATCCACGGCAGGTGCAGTTCACCTATGAAGGTGCCGACGGCCTGCGGCTGGAAGACGGCCGCCTGGTGGTGGCCACCAGCCTGGGCGACCTGTACGAGGAAGTACCCTTGGCCTATCAGGTCATCAACGGCAAAGAGCAACGGGTGGACTGCCGCTACGCACTGCGGAACAACACCGTATCCTTTGTGCTGGGCACCTACGACCGGGCCGTGGAACTGGTGATCGACCCCACCATCGCCTTCAGCAGCTATTCGGGCTCCAGCGCGGACAACTTCGGCTACTCGGCCACCTTCGACAGCAAAGGCTTCCTCTACTCGGGCAGCAGCGCCTTCGGCCAAGGCTACCCCACCACCACCGGGGCGTTCGATGAGACGTGGAACGGCGGCACCGGCGGCGGCACCACCGGCACGGACATCGCCCTGACCAAGTGGGATACCACGGGCACCTTCCTGATCTGGAGCACCTACCTGGGCGGTGCCGGCGACGACCTGCCGCACAGCCTGATCGTGAACGCCGAAGATGAGCTCATCGTGCTGGGCACCACCGGCTCGGCCAATTTTCCCACCACGGCCAACGCCTTTCAACCCGCCTTCGGCGGGGGCACCGCCTTTGCCCCGCAAGGCATCGGCACCAACTACCCGGCAGGCACCGACATGATCCTGGCCCGGTTCAGTGCCGACGGGGCGCAGCTGCTGGCTGGCACCTACGTGGGCGGAAGCAGCAACGACGGCATCAACAGCGGCGCAGGTCTTCGCTTCAACTACGCCGATGAAATGCGCGGCGAAGCGGAGCTGACGCCGGCAGGCAACATTTTGGTGGCCAGCTGCACGCAGAGCAGCAACTTCCCCACCACGCCCGGCGCCTACCGCACGACCTTCAGCGGCGGCAGCCATGATGCCGTGCTCTTCGAGATGGACCCCGCCCTCACCACCATGAACTGGGGAACCTTCTTCGGCGGCACTGCCGCCGATGCCGCCTACTCCGTGGAGGTGGACGGCAGCGGCACCATCTACATCGCCGGTGGCACCAGCTCTGCCGACCTGCCCTCCACGCCCGGTGCCGTAATGCCCGCGTTCCAGGGCGGTGCCGCCGATGGCTTCGCGGCCCGGCTCAATGCCGACGGCAGCGCGCTGATGGCCTCCACCTATTTTGGCAGCACGCTCTACGACCAGTTCTACTTCGTGGGCCTGGACCTCGATGGAAACGTGTACCTCTTCGGCCAGACCAGTGCACCCGCAGGCAGCCTGATCTCCGGGGCCTCCTACTTCCAAAACACCGGGGGGCAGCTCCTGGCCAAGCTTTCCCCGGCGCTCACCTCCACCATCTGGAGCTCGCGAACGGGCGCCACCAGCGGGCCGGGCGTGGGCATGCCGAACATCTCTCCCACCGCCTTCCTGGTGGACTACTGCGACAAGATCTACATCAGCGGATGGGGCAGTGCGGTGATGGGCGCGCTTACCACCACCGGATTGCCCGTGACGCCTGATGCCTTCCAACCCACCACCGACGGCAACGACTTCTACCTCGCGGTGTACGACATGGACATGACCGGCCTTTCGTATGCCACCTACTTCGGCGGCAGCCAGAGCCACGAGCACGTGGACGGCGGAACCAGCCGCTTCGACCGGCGGGGCCGCGTGTACGGAGCGGTGTGCGCAGGCTGCGGCAGCAACGACGATTTCCCCAGCACTCCCAATGCCTGGAGCAGCACCAACAACTCCTTCAATTGCAACCTCGGCGTTTTCAAGTTCGATTTCGACGCCCCCTTGGTGATCGCCGCCCTGGCCGCCAACGGACCGCTCTGCGCCAATGCCCCCGTGCAGTTCAGCAACCTGGGCAACCTGGGCACCAGCTGGCTGTGGGACTTCGGCGACGGCAACTCCTCCACGGCGCAAGCCCCCAGCCATACCTACACCCTCCCAGGCACCTACACGGTGCAGTTGCACGCCTTCAACCCCAACACCTGCAACGCCTCGGATTCCGCCACCATCCAAGTGCAGGTGCTGCCGGAGGCGCCCGCCCTGCAGCCCATGGATGACCTCATCATCTGCGGGCCAGCGGACACCGCGCTGCTCATCGCTGATGCCCTAGGCACCGCCGACCACTGGATCTGGTCTTCCAATGCCCAGTTCACCGACACCCTCAACGCCACCACGGCCGACAGCACCGCAACGCTTTCGCCCGTGGTGCCCGGCACCTACTATGTGCAAGCCACGGCAGGGGGCGGCTGTAAGGCCTTGGGCCAGCTCGATGTCATTGCCGAGCTCGTACAGGCCGCCATCTCACCGGACCTCTCCATCTGCGCTGATGACACCGCCACGCTCTTCCTCAGCGGGATCGACCCAGGGTCCAGCATTCTTTGGTCACCCGCCGGCCTGATCATCAGCGGGCAAGGCACCGCGCAAATACAAGTGGCGCCACCATCGGCCACCTATTACGCAGCTTTTGTGGAAGGCCCCGGCGGATGCACTTGGGCCGACAGCGCCTTGGTGAACGTGGGCCTGATGAACGGCAGCAGCGTTACCGCCAGCGTGGACCAACCCGTGGTGCTGGCAGGCACCGTGGTACACCTCTCCGCCACGCCGCCCACGGGAGTTACCTACGCATGGCAACCGGCAGGCGCGGTGAGCAACGCCGCAATTGCCGCGCCCACGGCCACGGTGAATGAAACCACCACCTTTATCGTTACGGTGAGCGACGGCATCTGCTCCGCCATGGATTCCGTGACGGTGCATGTGCATGAGCTGGTGTGCGCCGAGCCCGACATCTTCGTGCCCGACGCCTTCACGCCCAACGGGGACGGCAACAACGACCTGCTCTTCGTGCGCGGCCGCAACGTGGCCTCCATGGAGCTGAAGGTCTTTGACCGCTGGGGCGAAGTGGTATTTGCCACCGAAGACCAAGCCGAGGGTTGGGACGGCAGCTACAAGGGCAAACCCGTGGACCCGGCGGTGTACGTGTACTGGCTCACAGTGCGCTGCACGGACGGGCAAGACTATTTCCACAAGGGTAATGTCACCGTGATCCGATGATGGGTTTGAAAATGCAAACCGCAAGGAGCATACTGCGTACTGCACACTGCAGGCTGCTTGCTGCTTCCTGCCTCATCCTTATCCTCACCCCCTTGCACAACTTCGCCCAGGATATCCACTTCTCCCAGTTCTTCAACGCGCCGTATGCCCACAGCCCCGCGAACATCGGGAACTTCGAAGGCGACTACCGCATGGGCGCGATCTACCGCCAGCAGTGGCGCAGCGTCACCATCCCGTACAACACCTTCGGCATCGGCGGGGATGCGGCGAACCTGGCCGGCGTGCACGGTCTGGGCCTGGGCGCATGGATCTACAACGACAAGGCCGGAACCTCGCGGCTGAACACCTTCCACGCAGGCCTCGGCCTGAGCTGGACGCAGCACTTCGCCACTGCCCATGCGCTCACCCTCGGCATGCAGGCGGGCTACACCAACGTGGCCATCGACTACAATGTGCTGCGCTTCGATGCCCAGTACAACGGCTTCAGCTACGATCCCTCGTTGGGCAACGCGGAACAATTCACGCGGGCTGCCCGCTCGCGCATGGACCTGCACGCGGGACTGGGCTACACCTACGCCCCGGAAAAGCGACGGCAATTCACCGCAGGGCTCGCCTTCTTCAACCTCACCACGCCCGATGTTTCCCTCTTCGATGCCGCCCCTTCCCCGCTGGACCTGCGCACGTTGGTACACGCCGGTGCCCAGTTCCCCGTGAGCGAAAAGCTGGACGTGCTGCCGCGGCTGCAATGGCAGGCGCAAGGCAAGTTCCGCGAGTTCAACATCGGGGGCAACGTGCGCTACATCCTGCTTGACCGGTGGAACCTGGTGCGCACCGTGCAGGCCGGCCTGTACATGCGCGCCAAGGACGCGGGCTACCTCTACGCCGGGCTGGAGCACGACGACTGGACCTTCGGGCTGAGCTACGACATCAACTTGAGCCGCCTGGAGCCCGCCAGCCGCAACCGGGGCGGGTTTGAGATCACCGCCATCCGCGTGTTCCGCAAGCGGCCGCCCGTGCCCGTGCGCTACAAGGCATGCCCCGACCAGCTATGATGCACGGCTGCCGCCACATACGCCTGCTGGTTGCCGCGCTGTTCGCCATGGCCGCACACGTTGCGCTTGCACAAAGTGCCGAGCAGTTCGCCGCCTGGGGCGACAAGGCCATGGCGCTCGGCGAGCACTACGGGGCCTCGCGCTACTACGGGGAAGCCTTGGGCAGATCGCCCGGCCTGATGGAACTGCAATGGAAATATGCCGAAGCCTGCCGCCTGAGCCACCAGTACGGCGAGGCGGCATTGTTCTACGACAAGGTGCAGAAGAAGGACCATGCCCGAAAACACCCGGAAGCCCTGCGCTGGCTGGCGGAAATGCAGATGAGCACCGGGGAATATGACGAGGCCGCAAAAACATGGAGCAAGGCGAAACAGCGCGAACGCGACAAGAAAGGCTTCATCGCGCAGCGCGCCAACAACGGATTGGAAGGTTGCGCCATGGCGGAAAAGCTGCTTGCAGATCCGGACAACTTGGTGCGCATCGAGCACCTGCCCATGCCGGTGAACAGCCTCAGTAGTGAATTTGGCGGGCGCACCGGTCCGGACAGCGCGCTGTACTTCACCTCCCTGCGCGGCGAGGTGAACAGCGATGGCGAAGTGAAGGACACCGCCACCTACCGCGCGCGGATCTTCAAGGCAACGGAACAAGGCGGCAAGTGGTCCGAACCTATGGCGTTACCAGCCAACGTGAACAACGGGCGCAACAATGCCAACAGCGCTTGGAGCGCGGACGGGCGCTGGTTCTACTTCTCGCGGGAGGAAGCGCCCGGCGAATTCAGCATCCGCGCGGTGGACCTGCACGATCCGGCAGATACGGGGAGCGTGGTGCTGCGCAAGCCGGGCTTTACCCTAACCCAGCCGATGTTGGCCAACTTCGAGGGCGGTGAAAGGCTCTTCTTCGCCAGCAACATGCCCGGCGGCCAGGGCGGCATGGACATCTGGTGGGGCACGCTTGTTGGCAAGGCCCTGATCGATCCCAAACCCTTGGGCCCACCGGTGAACACCCCGGGCAACGAGGTGACGCCCTTCCTCGATGGCCCCAAGGGCATGCTCTACTTCAGCTCCGATTTCCTGCCGGGCATGGGCGGCTACGACCTGTTCAAGAGCCTGCTGGACCATGCTTCCGCCGACGTACCGCTCAACTTGGGTGTGCCGTTCAACAGCGAAGCAAACGACCTGTACCCGGCGGTGAACGAGACTGCCGGCACGGGCTGGTTCACCAGCAACCGCGCGGGGGCGTTCGCCGAAAAGGGTGAAACCTGCTGCAACGACCTGTTCCGCTTCAGCTACCCGCACGCAGCGGTGGTGGAACCGCCCAAACCCGACACGGCGGAAGTGCGCGCCCGGCAAGAAAGACGCCTCACCTCGCTGCGCGAAAAACTCCCCATCCGCCTCTACTTCCACAACGACGAGCCGAACCCGCGCAGCTGGGACACCACCACCACGCTGGACTATGGACAGACCTTCCGCAGCTACGCCGCCAAGCGCGCGGAGTACGATTCGGCCTGGCATGCCCAACCCGGCGACACCACCGCCTTCGATGCGTTCTTCACGCAACAGGTGGAGGGCAACTTCAACCTGCTCAATGACTTCACCACACTGCTGCAACAAGCACTGAACGAGGGCCAGCAGATCACCCTGCAGGTGCGCGGCTATGCCAGCCCGCTGGCCAAGAGCGATTACAACAAAAACCTTTCGCTGCGGCGCATCGAAAGCCTGGTACATTACCTGGAACGCTGGGACAGCGGCGCGCTCCTGCCCTACCTGAACGGCACGGCAGCAAATGGCGGCCGTTTGTTCATCGAACGTTCGCCCTACGGCAAAAGCACCGCCGATGCCTCGGTGAGCGATCGCCTGGACGACCTGCGGCACAGCGTGTACAGCGTGGGCGCGGCGAAGGAGCGGCGGATCGAGATCGAGCAGGTGGAGTGAACCGCATCCCGTTACCACGCGCTCGGCCATTTGCCGAGTGCGTCGCCTCGTAGGGCCTCACCGCCGCATGCGCGACGGGTGTTGTTTGGTATCGAAGAAGTCGGTGACGTATATGACCTGCCCGATCACGCGATAGATGATCTTGTAGCGGCCCAAAAGGAGGAAACGGTGGCCTTCGTTCAGGCTGGCCAACTCCCGCTCGGGCGGTCCTTTCCAAGGCTGTTCGAGCAGTTCCTGAGCACGTTCGAGCAGGCGTACCTCCACCTTGTCCGCCCGTTCTTCCGAAGCATTCTCTTTGATGTGAAGCCAGATCCCGAACAGCCGCTCGCGCGCTTGGGCCGTTATCTCCAGCGTCATGCCTTGCGCTTCTGCTCGGCCATCCACTGCTTTACCTCGTCCACGGAATAGGTGCGGCCCTCCGCAATATCCTCATCACTAAGCCGGGCCATACGCAGCATGTCCTCGGCCATCTCCTTGCTCAGGGGCCCGGCGGAAAGGACGTTCTTGATCCAATCGAGGACGTTGAGGTCCCGCTCCATGTCGATCAGCCGCTTCACTTCCGAACGGCGGAGTCCCAAACTGCTCATGTCGTCGCGTTTCCACCAAAGGTAAGCGGCGGCGGTCTTGCCGTGCATGGGACAGCAGCGGCAGCCCCGGCGCAGGATTGGCCTTGCGGATGTGGGCAGCGAGGAGGCCAGTGAACGCATCCCGTTACCACGCGCTCGGCCATTTGCCGAGTGCGTCGCCTCGTAGGGCCTCCGGCCCGCCTTTGTACCCGATGCTCCCCGAAGGAGACGGGCCAGAGGCCCTAACATGCCTGCCACTCGGCAAACAGCCGAGCGGCTGTCCGAGGCGACCGGGCCGGTGGCGATCACTCCACGTGGCGATCTGCCTTGCCTGATGCGGGGCGGTCCAGCCGGTGGCGCTCGAAGATGCCTCGTGAAAAGAACCAGTAGATGATCAGCGCCATGAACGACAACGCACCGGTGAGCAGGTACATGGCCGGAAAACCGTGGCCTTCGGCAAACGAGGCCCCGAGGAGCATGCCCAGGCTGATGCCCAGGTCGAAGCCGGTGAGGTAGGTGGAATTGGCCGTGCCGCGCTGCGCCGCAGGCGCCATGTTGATGTAGATGGTCTGCAAGGCTGGGAACAGCGTGCCATAGCCCAGCCCGATCAGCAGGGCGGAGAGGCAGAACATGCGGATGTCGTGGAAGAGCGCAAAACCCGTGAAGCCCGTAGCGATCAACAAGATGGCAATGGCCATCATGCGGTGCAGGTGGCCACGGTCCACCAGTTTGCCGGCCGTGACGCGCGAAAGCACCACGCCACCGGCAAGGAACAGGAAGAAGATGCCCGAATTGTGGATGCCCACCTCCTTGCCATAGAGCACCGCGAAGGCCACGAGCGTGCCCCAGCCAAATGCCAGGAACAGCTGGTTGAACAGGATGGGCAAGGCCTTGACCAGAATGAAGCGGTCCAGCGAAACGGGGGGCTTCTCCGCAATGCATTGGCGTGCCGGCACCCGGATGAACGCCGCGGCCACCACGGCCAGCACCCCCATGAGCAATGCTGCTGTGACCAAGGCGTGGAATCCGTGCCCATCATAGATCAGTACGCCGAAGTACGGGGCAAAGGCCATGGCCACGTTGGCATTCACGCCGAAATAACCGATCCCTTCGGCGCGGCGGGCCGAGGGGATGATGTCGATGGCCACCGTATTGGCCGATACCGTGGCGAGCCCCCAGAACAGCCCGTGCACAAACCGGAGCACAATAAGGAAGAGGACCGAGGCTGCGAAATAGTACCCGGTGAACACCGCCACGAACAACAAGGTGCCCAGGAGCAGCACGGGCTTGCGCGGCCAGGTATCCACCAGGAACCCGCTGAACGGGCGCACCAGCAACAGGGCCAGCACATACGAAGAGAGCACCACTCCGATGCGGGCCGGTTCCACCCCCAGTTCCTGCGAGAGGAAAATGGGGATGGTGGGCATGAGCAAACTGAACGAACAGGCCACCAGGAAATAGCTCAGGCAGGCAATGATGAAATCCCGGTTCCAAAGCTTGTTCGCCATGCGTGCACCGTTCCCTTGCCGCACCTGGTCGGGCGCGCCCCGGGAAAACGGGTACAAAGGAACCACCGGCACCCCGTCGGCGCACACATCTCCAATTCTCCTCGTGCAAGGGCTTGGGCCACGTGGTGGTGGGCCTATGAACGGAACGGCGGGCGTGCCGCAAGGTCCGCCATTCCTGGATCCCACAGCCAACCCTCCCGATCCCAGGGCTATTGCCACTTGCGCGCCCTGCGGTCGCGGCGCTCCCGAAATCTCAACCACGGATGACGCAGATGAACACGGATGAATGCGCGATGAAGGAAGTGGCCACGCCTTTGCGCCCAATAACCGGAGATGTTCGCGGTCCGTGTCCCCCCGGCATACGCCGGGGCGTGTGGATCCGTGGTTCGCCCAAGTATCGGATAAGCGCCGTAAGGCGCAGAATGAAGAGGCTATAGCCCTGCCCGGTCCACGATGTTGCGGTGCCCGCCATTACCTTGGCCGCATCCAGCACCGGACCGATGAACCTGCTTCTCCTTTCCAACTCCACCCTGCCGGGCGAAGCCTACTTGGGTTGGGGCCGCGAACACCTCGCGCAGTTCCTTGGGGCGCCCAAGCGCATTGCCTTCGTGCCTTTCGCGGCCGTCACCTCCAGCATGGACGACTACGCGGAACGCACCCGCGCAGTGTTCGCCGGCATGGGCCATGAGCTGTTCAGCCTGCACCAGGAAACCGACAAGGTGAAGGCGCTGGGTGCCGCCGAAGCCGTGATGGTGGGCGGAGGCAACTCCTTCCAGCTGCTGCGCACCCTGTACACCACGGAACTGGTGCGCGCCATCCGCGTGCGCGTGCTGGGCGGCCTGCCCTATGTGGGCTGGAGCGCGGGCAGCAACGTGGCCTGCCCCACCATCATGACCACCAACGACATGCCCATCACCGAGGTGCCCACGCTGCGCGCCATGGGCCTGGTGCCCTTCCAGATCAACCCGCACTACACCGATGCAAGGCCGGAAGGGCATGGGGGCGAAACCCGCGACCAGCGCATCCTGGAGTTTTTGGAGATCAACCGCAAGGCCGTGGTGGCCGGCCTGCGCGAAGGTGCCTTGCTGCATGTGAAGGACGATCACCTCACCGTGGAGGGCACCGGCATGCGCCTGTTCCGGCACGGCAAGGAACCCAAGGACATCGCCGGCGGCGTGGACCTGCGCACCTCCTTGGCCGACGCCTAGCCCGTGAACCAAGGCTTGTTGATCGCTTTGCGGCAGCTGCCGCACCACCCTGCCGTACGCCTGTAAGTTCGCGTCCATATTGCACGACATGGAAGGCGAAGTGGCAAAGACCGCAGGATGGCTGTACAGCTTGGGCATGGACCTGCTGCTGCTGGTGAAGATCGCAGGCATTGTGGCGGCCGGCTGGCTGGTGGAACGGTTGATCTACTACGGCCTGCGGCGGGCCTACGCCAAGGACCGGGCCCGGGGCCGCGAGGAAATGACGCGCTACCGCTTCTTCCGCAACGGGGTGCGCACCCTGGTGCTCATCCTGGTGGTGATCGCCATCGTGTACACCGTGCCCTCCCTGCGCTCGATCGCGTTCACCCTCTTTGCCGGCGCCGGTATCCTGGCCGTGGTCATCGGCTTTGCCGCGCAGAAGGCCCTGAGCGACATCATCAGCGGCATCTTCATCGTGGCCTTCCGCCCCTTCCGCGTGGGCGACATGATCCAGGCCGGCGAGGCCGGCGTCTTCGGCACCGTGGAAGACATCAACCTGCGGCACACCACCATCCTCACCTTCGAGCACCGCCGCCTGGTGATCCCCAACTCCATCCTCAGCGAGGACCGCATCGTCAACAGCACCATCCGCGACGAGAAAACCTGTGAGTTCATCGAGTTCGAGCTGGCCCAGCATGCCGATGTGAACATGGCCATGGCCCTGATGCAGCACCAGGCCATGCTGCACCCGGACCGCATACCCAGCCCGGAGACCAACACCACCATGGAGGCCCCCGACGAAACCATCACCGTGCGCCTGGTGAAGATCCGCGAAGGGGCCATCACCCTGCGCATGTACGTTTGGGCCAAGGACCCCGTTACCGCCCGCCGCATGCATTACGACCTCAACCAAGCCGTGCTGGAAAGCTGCCTGGAGCACAACATCCCCTTCGCCCTGCCCATCCGCCGCTCCATTCAAACCGACCACACCCGACCAACTCCGTAGCCCATGGCCAGGCGGCGCAGCGAAAAAGCAGGTCTACCACCGGGGTCGCTTGTGCCCGTGAGCGATGAACCCGCACAAGCCACCACCATCCGTGTCTTCGTGTACGACGGGGACACCCTGGAGGAGCGCAGCGGCATGGCCCCCGATGCCATTGCAGTGGGCAACCCCGCCAAGACCGTGACCTGGGTGGACGTGGCCGGCCTGGCCGACCTGAAGGCCCTGAAAACCATCGGTGACCAGTTCGGCCTGCACCAGCTGCTGTTGGAGGATGTGCTCAACGCCGACCACCGGCCCACCATCGATGAATTCCAGGACCACCTGTTCGTGGTGGCCAAGATGCTCAGCTTGGACAGCAGCGGAGAACTCGTGAGCGACCAGATCAGCTTTGTACTGGGCCGGGGCCTGGTCATCAGCTTCCAGGCCGAACCGGGCGATGTGCTCGACCCCGTGCGCGAGCGCATCCGCCAGAACACCGGCCGCCTGCGCAAAAAAGGGGCCGACTTCCTGCTCTACTCCCTGCTGGACGTGATCGTGGACAACTACTTCAGCGTAGTGGAAAGCCTGGGCCACCGCACCGAGGCCGTACAGGAACGCGTGATCAAGCGCCCGCGCAACGGCGACCTCATCACCATGCACGCCCTGCGCCGCATGCTGCTCGCCGTAAGCCGGCAGGTGACCCCCACGCGTGAACTGGCCGGCCGCATGGTAACCATTCCCAACGCGCTCATCGACAAAGGCACCAAGCGCTACATCAACGACCTGCAGGACCATACCGTGTACCTCTCCGAAAGCATCGCCATGTTCCGCGACCAGCTCACCATTGTGGAGAACACCTACCACGCCGGCCTGAACACCCGCTTGACCCAGGTGATGAAACTGCTCACGGTGATCAGCACCATCTTCATCCCGCTCACCTTTATCGTGGGCATCTATGGCATGAACTTCGACAACATGCCCGAGCTGCGCTGGCACTACGGCTACTTCACCGTCATGGGTTTCATGCTGGTGCTCGCCCTGGGCATGCTGGCGATCTTCCGCAAGAAAGGGTGGCTTTGAGGGGGGCGCCGGGGGGATTTTTTCCAACAGCGCACGTTGCGGGGCCTCCCATCATTTTACTTTGCGCTACCGCCGCCATGGCACGTGTACCCGCATACTGCATCGGCATCTTGCGCGCTTCCCTGCGCCAAGCGCACCGCGCCGTGCCCACCGTGCCCCCGTTCCGCTGATGGACATTGCCCTCCTTTCCGGTAATTGCCGCGGCTCCATTCTGCCGCCTGCTTCCGGGGAGGTATCCCTCGCCACCTGCAGCCTCGCCGCCGTGCTGGGCGGCCGCTTTTGCCTGTTCCTGTTCCACCGAGCAACACGCACCTCCGTTCCATGAAGACCCGTTACATCGACCTGATCGAACAAACCTTCGACTTCCCCCAGGGGGAATTCAAGTTCGACCACGGGTACCTGACGTGGAACGACCTGCCCTTGATGGACCTCATCAAAAAGCACGGAACGCCCCTGCGCGTGATGTACCTGCCCAAGATCGGCGAGAAGATCGACCTGGCCCGCCACTACTTCGCCAAGGCCTTCAAGGCGCACAACTACAACGGCACCTACGACTACTTCTACTGCACCAAGAGCAACCAGTTCAGCTACGTGGTGCGCGAAGTGCTCAAGAAGGGCGTGAGCCTGGAGACCAGCAGTGCCTACGACATCAACATCATCGAAAGCCTGATGGAAGGCGGCGAAATGCCGCGCAACAGCATCATCCTGTGCAACGGCCACAAGGACCAGCGGTACATCCACAACATCGGGCGCTTGGCCAACAGCGGCGTGAACGTGGTGCCCATCATCGACAACATGAACGAGCTGTGGGAGCTGGACCAGGTGATCGAAGGCCCCTGCGACATCGGCATCCGCATCGCCGCCGAGGAAGCCCCCAAGTTCGAGTTCTACACCAGCCGCCTGGGCGTAGGCTACAAGGACATCATCCCCTTTTACATGCGCAACGTGAGCAAGCAGAAGAAATTCCGCCTCAAGCTCATGCACTTCTTCATCAACACCGGCATCAGCGACAGTGCCTACTACTGGAACGAGCTCACCAAGTGCGTGAACGTGTACTGCGACCTGAAGAAGCTCTGCCCCAGCCTGGACACCCTGGACATCGGCGGCGGCCTGCCCATCAGCAACAGCCTCAACAAGCACTTCGACGTGGACTACATGATCGGCGAGATCGTGGGCCGCATCAAGGACATCTGCGACGAGAACGGCGTGCAGGAGCCCCACCTCTACAGCGAGTTCGGCAGCTACACCGTGGGCGAGAGCGGCGCCACCTTCTTCAGCATCCTCAGCCAGAAGAAGCAGAACGAAAAGGAGCGCTGGAACATGATCGACGGCAGCTTCATGACCACCCTGCCCGACAGTTGGGCCATCAACCGCCGCTTCATCATGCTGCCCATCAACAACTGGGAGGATGAGTACGAGCGCGTGTTCCTGGGCGGCATGACCTGCGACAGCGACGACTACTACAACAGCGAGCAGCACGTCAACGCCATCTACATGCCGCGCTTCCGCGAAGACCGCCCGCAATACCTCGGCTACTTCAACACCGGCGCCTACCAGGACACGCTGGGCGGCTACGGCGGCATCCAGCACTGCCTCATCCCCAAGCCCAAGTACGTGCTCATCGACCGCCTGCCGGACGGCACGCTCACCGACCGCGTCTTCTCCGAAACCCAAAGCGCCGAACGCATGATGGAACTGCTGGGCTACGTGCGCAAGGAAGTGCCGGTGGAACAGCACCGCTGAGGCGCCGCAAGAGAGGATACAACCTGGACCCGGTGCAAAATGTCGGCCCGAGCAGTCCGTGGGGCCATGGACTATCTTCGCTGGCACCATGAGCTGCTCATCCCTTACCCGACCGCGGCACAGCTTCCGCGCCTGCATGGCCGCCGGGATCCTCTGCCTTGTTGCAACACCGGGCCTGCGCGCCCAAGAGGTGGTTACCGTGCCCTGCGACGGGGATACCGTGGTCGGCACCTATTGTTATGTGGACAACGACGACCATAGCTGGCTCTGGATCAGCGACTGCGGCGCACCGATCTTCCTGCACTTCATTTCGGGCATGATCGAATCGAACGCTTTCGACCAGGTGGTGATCTACGATGGATCCGAGAACACGGCACCTGTGCTGTACCAGAATGGCTCGAACCCCGCCACGGTGGACCTGGCCGGTGTTCAGGCCGTCGGCACATCGGGATACCTCTTCATGCAAATGACCTCCAACCCCACCACGTGCTGCGCCACCGAGGGGCTGCTGCCCACCGATGGGCAATGGCAGTGGACCTGGGTGGTGAACGATGGCACGGTGGGCATCGCGGAGGCGCCCCGCAACGGCTTCACCCTCTTCCCCAACCCGGCCACCAAGGAAATAACCATACGTCCGGCCGCAACCATGCAGGGAACCACGCAGGTGGAGATCTTGGACGCCTTGGGGCGCATGGTGCTCCAGGGCCAATTCACACCGGCCGCGAACGCCGAGGAAAGCGTGGACTTGCGCGGCCTGCGTATCGGCACCTACACGGTGATGCTGAGCACGCCCGGCGGAAAACAGGAACGCCACTTGCTGGTGATCCAATAAGCGGCGGAGCAGCCGCCGCTCCGAACTCCGGCACGCGTCCGCCCTGGCATCGCGGGCGCCTCCCTGTTCCGCCGCGTTCAACCATCCATCAACTACCAGGCACTTCTTTCCCCGGGGCCACGCGGCCCCGGCCAAATGCACTCCCCAACTTTTTCCGCCGCCACCCTTGCTTCGCGCATCTATCGGCCACACTAACTTTCGCCCGCATTTCCAAGCACAACCCCAACTCCCTTCTTCACGCCCGTCATGAGCAATTCCCGTCCGATCTCGGCCTTCATGGAAAGGCACTACCTGCACTTCAACGCAGCCGCCCTCATGGATGCCGCCAAAGGCTACAAGGCGCACAAGGCCGCCGGCAAGAAGATGCTCGTATCCTTGGCCGGCGCCATGAGCACGGCGGAACTGGGCAAGAGCCTGGCCGAGATGATCCGCGCCGGCCAAGTGGACATCATCAGCTGCACCGGCGCCAACTTGGAAGAGGACGTGATGAACCTGGTGGCGCACGACCACTACGAGCGGGTGCCCCATTACCGCGACCTCACACCGCAGGAGGAACGCGCCCTGCTGGACCGCGGCATGAACCGCGTTACGGACACCTGCATTCCGGAGCATGAGGCCTTCCGCCGCCTTGAAAAACATGCCGTGGACCTGTGGAAGAAAGACCAGGCCGAAGGCGGCCGGCGCTTTCCGCACCAGTACTTCTATGAGATGATCAACTCGGGAGTGCTCAAGCAGTACTACCAGATCGACCCCAAGGACAGCTGGATGGTGGCCGCCGCCGAACGCAACCTGCCCATCATCTGCCCGGGTTGGGAAGACAGCACCTTGGGCAACATCTTCGCTGCGCACTGCCTGGTGGGCGACTGCAAGCCCTCCATCATGAAGAGCGGCATTGAATACATGATGTGGCTCGCCGACTGGTACACGGAGAACGCCGGCAACGACGGCATCGGCTTCTTCCAGATCGGCGGCGGCATCGCCGGCGACTTCCCCATCTGCGTGGTGCCCATGCTGCACCAGGACCTGCAGCGCGAAAACGTCCCCTTCTGGAGCTACTTCTGCCAGATCAGCGACAGCACCACCAGCTTCGGCAGTTACAGCGGTGCGGTGCCCAACGAAAAGATCACCTGGGGAAAGCTCGACATCGGCACCCCGAAGTTCATCATCGAGAGTGATGCTACTATTGTGGCGCCTTTGGTCTTCGCCTACATCCTGGACAAGTAAGAACCGCTCATCATGCAACGCCTGATCCGCTCCTTCAACACCCTTACGGACGAGCTGCGCGACAAGCTGCAGGAACAATACCCTGACGGCATCGACAACAGCCACATCCGCACCATGAACACGCCCAAGGGCGAAACCCTCCGCGTGATCGAACTGCGCACCCCCGACGCCCTCTACCTCATCAAGATCAACGCCGAGAGCCGCGGCGAGATCGATGAATTCCTCGATCAGGACGGCGGCGGCGAAGACCGCGACAGTGAGGGAATGGAGGGCGTGGACGGACTGGAAGGCGGTGACGAGGAAGAGGAGGAAGAAGAAAATGACGCCCCCCCCGCCGACGGGGATGACGAGGAGGATGACGAGGATGCCGGTGCAGGGGCGGACGACAGCGACGACGACGACGAAGATTGATCTTGTGCCCAAATGCTCCACGGACGATTCCACTTGGCTTTTGCCACCACCGACATCAAGCGCGTGAAGGCCTTCTACGGAGGCTTGCTGGGGTGCACCGAGGGCCGCAGTGCGGACACGTGGGTGGATTATGACTTCTTCGGCCACCAGCTCACCATCCAGCAGGTGCCGGTCATCACCAAGGCGGCGCGCACCTACAACCCCGGGAGCCAGATCCCCAGCGACCATTGGGGCATTGTGCTCGACATGGCCGACTGGCGCAAGATGCGCGACAAGTGCAAAAAGCTCGGCGTGCGCTTCTTCATCGAACCGCAGCTGGTGATGAAGGGCCAGCCCGGCGAGCAGCACAGCTTCTTCATTGAAGACCCCGACGGCCACGCCATTGAGTTCAAGGCCTTCGAGAACCCGGAAAGCCTCTTCCGCAAAGGGTGAACGCAGCGGCCCGTGGAGGCCTGCGGGCCGGCACGGCCGTTCAGGTGTTTGTTTGCTGCCTACCTTGCCGGTGGCAATGGCAGCCACATGTTGCACCCTTCCGAAACCTTGATCCGCTTGGCGTTGGCCGCGCTTTTCGGCGCCTTGATCGGCCTGGAGCGCGAACGCAAGGACTGGACCGCCGGCATGCGCACCCACATGATGGTCTGCACCGGCTCCTGCCTGATCATGCTCGTTTCCGCCTACGGCTTCAACGACGTGCTCAACCGGCCCAACGTGGCCTTGGACCCCTCGCGCGTGGCGGCACAGGTGATCAGCGGCATCGGCTTCATCGGCGCCGGAACCATCCTCTTCCTCAAGCAGGGCGCCATCCGCGGCCTCACCACCGCCGCCGGTTTGTGGACCGTGGCCGCCATCGGCCTGGCCACGGGCGGCGGCATGTACTTTGCCGCAGGCGCCACCACCCTGATCGCCTTGGTGATCCTGTGGGCCTTGCAGCCCCTGGAACGCATGTTCGACCGCCGCTTCAAGCAGCTCACCCTCCGCCTGGTCACCAAGCCCGATGCCGACGACAGCGCATTGCTGCAACTCCTGATGGGCCAGCCTGGGATCCACGTGCGCGCCTTTGTGCGCGAGCGCACGGACGAAGGGTGCGCATACCAGCTGCACTTCGACCCGCTGCATGAGGAAGCGATCAACCACCTGGTGGAACAAACCCGGAACGACCCCGCCGTGAAGGAAGTCTCCTGGAGCCGGTGAGCCGTATTCCGCAACGCAACGCCCGGCCCGTCGGCGCCCTGCACTTTTCAAAAGTTATCCACGCATTCCAAGGCCCGCAGGCCCAACGGGGTACTTTCGCGGGGCCAAATCCGCAGTACCGCACCCGCATGAACGCCACCCCTGCCGCCACCGCGCAGAACGCTGCCGTCGATGAACTGAGATCCACCGCCAGCCAAGTGCGCCGCGACATCGTGCGCATGGTGCACGCCTGCCAAAGCGGCCACCCCGGCGGCTCGCTCGGCTGCACGGACTTCCTTGTTGCACTGTACTTCCAGGTCATGCGCCACGACCCCGCCAACTTCACCATGGACGGCATCGGCGAAGACCTCTTCTTCCTCAGCAATGGCCACATCAGCCCGGTGTTCTACAGCGTGCTGGCCCGCAGCGGCTACTTCCCCACGGCCGAACTGAACACCTTCCGCAAGCTCGATTCGCGCCTGCAAGGCCACCCCACCACCCACGAAGGCCTGCCCGGGGTGCGCATGGCCAGCGGATCACTGGGCCAGGGCCTCAGCGTGGGCCTGGGCGCCGCGCTGGCCAAAAAGCTCAACGGCGACCCCTCGCTCATCTTCACCCTGCACGGCGACGGCGAACTGCAGGAAGGCCAGATCTGGGAAGCCGCCATGGCCGCCGCCGCGAAAAAAGCGGACAACCTGATCGCCACCGTGGATTGGAACGGCCGCCAGATCGACGGCGATGTGGACCAAGTGATGCCCCTGGGCGACCTGCGCGCCAAGTGGTCCGCCTTCGGCTGGGAGGTGCTGGAAATGGACGGCAACGACATGGGGGCCGTGCTGCACGGCTTGAACGACGCCATCAGCCGCACCGGCAAAGGCAAACCCGTGATGATCCTCATGCGCACCGAAATGGGCCGCGGCGTGGATTTTATGGAAGGCAGCCACAAGTGGCACGGCATCGCCCCCAGCGATGAGCAACTGCAGGCGGCCTTGAAGCAACTGCCCGAAACCCTTGGCGACTACTGATCCCGTGAACCCCAGATGCGCGCTCTGCAGGATCGGCACGCTTTTGTCGGCCTGGTCCGGCATGCGCAATGAACTGACCACGGAACGTGGCCCACGGACCGTACGGGGCGGCCATGGGTTCCGCGTGCGCCCGCACCTGGTGGCACAGGCACTTGCCGCCCTGCTTTTCCCCGTGCTGCTGCACGCACAGCAACAGGAAGATCCCGACAGGCTCACCCGCATCCTCTTCGTGGTGGATGCCAGCAACAGCATGAACGCCTTCTGGGGCAACGAACCGCGCATCACCGTGGCGCGCCGCGTACTGCTGGAAGCGTTGGCCCCGTTGGAGAAAGTGCCCAACCTGGAACTGGCCTTGCGCCTCTACGGCCACCAAACGCGCATTGAACCCGGAAAGCAGGATTGCGACGACACCCGCCTGGAGGTGCCTTTCGCCAAGGGCAACACCCGGGCCATCCAATCCAAAATGAACGAGGTGCGCTGCCTGGGCACCACGCCCATTGCGCGCTCCCTCGAAAAGGCCGCTGCCGACTTCCCGGACAACACCGCGCGGAACGTCATCATCCTCATCACCGATGGCATCGAAGCCTGCGATGAAGACCCTTGTGCCGTAAGCCGAGCCCTGCAAGCCAAAGGCATCATCCTCAAGCCGTTCATCATCGGCATCGGCATCGATGAGGCCAACAAGTACAGCTTGAAGTGCGTGGGCAACTATTTTGACGCGGGCACCCCCGAAACCTTTGACCGCGTGATGCGCGTGGTGATCGACCAAGCCTTGGGGGCCACCACCACCCAGCTGCTCTTGCTCACCGACGATGGGCTGCCCACGGAAACCGACATGCCCGTCACCTTCTACGATCAGCGCACCGGTGAGCTGCGCTACGACCTGGTGCACACCATGAACCTGCGAGGGGTGCCCGACACCCTGCAGATCGACCCGGTATACACCTACCGCATTGTGGCCCATACCGTGCCGCCCAGCGTGAAGGAAAACGTGGTGCTGGAGCCGGGCCGCCACAACGTGATCGCCCTGATGGCAGGGCAGGGCACCTTGGAACTGCGCATCGAAGGAGCGGTGACCGCCGAAGCCCCGGTGCCGTGCATCGTGCGCCAACAGGGCCGCGCCGAAACGCTCAATGCCCAACCAATGAACACCGCCCAGCGCTACCGCACCGGCACCTACGACCTGGAGGTGCTCACCTTGCCGCGCCTGGCCATTCCCGATGTGGTGATCCGCCAGGGGCGCACCACCCCCGTCAGCATTCCGCGCAGCGGCACGATCAATGTGGCGGCCACCGAGCCGGGGCCCGGGGCCATCTTCCTCAAGAAGGGAAACGAACTCCTGTGGGTCGTGGACCTCGACCCCCGCATTTCCAAGAACCAGTTCAAACTGCTCCCCGGTGATTACCGCGTGATCTACCGCAGGAACAGCGCCCGTGAAACCGTCTTCACCGTCATCAAGGATTTCACCGTGGCCAGCGGCAGGGCCGTCAGCGTGGAACTTTGAGCATGCACCGACACCACCGATCACCAGATACCAGCCTCCCCCTACCATGACCTCCTACCCCGTACTCGATAAAAAGGACACCCGCAGCGGCTTCGGCGAAGGCCTGTTGGAAGCGGCCAAGCTGGACGACCGCGTGGTGGCCCTCTGTGCCGACCTCACCGGCTCGCTGAAGATGGACGCCTTCGCCCAGGAATTCCCCGAGCGCTTCTTCCAGGTGGGCGTGGCCGAAGCCAACATGATGGGCATGGCCGCCGGCATGACCGTGGGCGGCAAGATCCCCTTCACCGGCACCTTCGCCAACTTCAGCACCGGCCGCGTGTACGACCAGATCCGCCAGAGCATTGCCTACGCCGGCAAAAACGTGAAGATCTGCGCCAGCCATGCCGGCCTGACCTTGGGCGAGGACGGGGCCACCCACCAGATCCTGGAGGACATCGGCCTGATGCGCATGCTGCCCGGCATGGCCGTGATCGTGCCCGCCGACTTCAACCAGACCAAACAGGCCACCATGGCCATCGCCGAACATGAAGGGCCGGTCTACCTGCGCTTCGGCCGCCCCAAATGGCCCGTGTTCATCCCCGCCGACATGCCCTTCGAGATCGGCAAGGCCCAGGTGCTCAGCCCCGGAAAGGATGTCTCCCTGATCGCCTGCGGCCACTTGGTGTGGAACGCCCTGCAAGCTGCTGCTGCCTTGGAACAGCAAGGCATCAGCGCCGAAGTGATCAACATGCACACGATCAAACCATTGGACCAAGGCGCCGTCCTATCCTCCGTTGGCAAGACCGGATGCGTGGTGACCTGCGAGGAACACAACCGCCATGGAGGGCTCGGCGATGCCGTGGCGCAGGTGCTGGCCTTGCACCACCCGGCCCCGCAGGAGATCGTGGCCGTGAACGACAGTTTCGGCGAAAGCGGCACTCCGGACCAACTGCTCAAGAAGTACGGCCTGGACACGCCGGACATCGTGGCCGCCGCCCAGCGCGCCATCAGGCGCAAATAGCCCCGCACGGGCCGCATCGCCGATGAACGACCCCGACGATGCCCGACTGATCGCCCTCTTCCGAAAGGAGGAAAGCCGCCATTACGCATTCAACCTCATCGTGCGCAAGCACCAGCGGCGGCTTTACGGCTTCATCCGCCGCATGGTCACCGACCCGGATGAAACACAGGACGTGCTCCAGAATGTATTCATCAAAGCCTGGACCGGGCTGGACCGCTTCCGCGAAGACGCCCAGCTCTTCAGCTGGCTCTACCGCATCGCCCACAACGAAAGCATCAGCCACCTCAAGCGCATGCGCCGCGGCCTGTTCGTGCGCGATGCCGCCGTGCACGAACGCCTGACGGCTTCCTTGGACCACAGCGAGCATTTCTCCGGCGACGCCATCCAACGGAAATTGCAACGCGCCGTAATGAACCTGCCGCCCAAACAACGCGCCGTGTTCACCATGAAGTACTTTGAGGAAATGAAATACGAGGACATGAGCCGCGTGACCGGCACCAGCGTGGGCGCCCTCAAATCCAGCTTCCACCTGGCCGTGAAAAAGATCGAGCAGGCCCTGGCCACACCGGATCAAACCTTGCCCCCGGTAGCGCGTCAAACCTCCTGAACGCCATGGAACCCGTAACCGAGCACAATGACCTGCGCCGCATCGCCCCGATGCTCGCCGATTTGCCCCGGCACGATCCCTTTGTGGTGCCTGCCGGCTTCTTTGATCAGTTCCCCCACCAAGTGCAAGCCCGTGCGGTGAAACCAGCCCGCGCCAAAGCGGGGGCTTGGCTCCGGCGTGGCGCGATAGCCGTGCCCGCCATGGCCTTGGTGCTTACGGTCCTGCGCCTCTTCCTCCCGGCTCCCCTCCCGCCACCCCGCCAGCCGCTCGCCGATGGCCAGCTCATCGACGCCCTCGCCGAGGACATGGATACATACGAGATCCTCGAAACCGCTCCAGGCGATGCATGGCCAGAGCTCGGCCAGGTCACCGTGCAGCTCACCCCGGAAGAAGCGTTGGACTATGTGGAGACCCACCAGATCGACCTCAACGAATACCTCTACTGACCATGTCCTCCACCGCCCTCAAACCGCTCCTTGCCATCGCCCTGTGCCTGTTCTCCCCACAGGCCTTCACCCAGGATGACGGCCCGGCCATACCCGCCGAAAAGCTCCAGGAGATCAAGGCGCAGAAAAGCGCGTACATCACCCAACAGCTCAACCTCACCACGGAAGAGGCGCGCATCTTTTGGCCCATCTACGACAAGTACCAGGCAGAGATCGAAGCCTCACGCGGAAAGGAACGGGCCTTGCGCCGGGAGCGCCGCGCCCTGACCGTGCTGACCGATGAACAGGCATCCAAGGCCATCGCCGATGAACTACAGGCCGAACAAATGCAACTGGACCTGCGGAAACGCTACGCGGAACAGTTCAAACAGGCCATCGGGCCGGTAAAGACCCTGAAGCTGGGCGAAGCGGAAAGAAGTTTCAACCGCGAACTGCTCAAGCGCATCCGCAACCGCGCTCCGGCAGTCGGCACTCCTTGATGCGCCCATACCGGAGCGCTCCCGGCCAAAGCCCCGCCCCCGCATCCGCCCAACTCACGGCAACGGGCCGCTGGCCCCAAGCTATCTTGCCCGGCCACTGCAGCTCCAACGCCCCATGGCCGACCACCGATCTGACGACCGCTTCCGCCTGCCGCAGGCCGTGCCCTTGATGCAAAAGGCCATGGATATCCGGGAACTGGTGGAACACATCCTGGAGGCCGCACCCGAAGCCAAGCCCGATGCGCAAGCCCGGATCAGCCGTAAAAAAAGGCGCGAGGAAGAATTGCGGCGCGAAGCGCTCCAGGACCAGATCGACGAGATGTACGGCGCCTCCATGCTCATCCCTGCCAAGATCGCCGGGGCCGAGGGCGGCGACCTCTACGACATCCGCATGGAGAACGCCGCCTTGATACGCAAGGCCGCGCGTGAACTCGTCGTCGGCTTGCGCGGGCTGGAACTCTTCGGCTACGATGAGCAACCCTATTTCGACCTCCTGCGCACCGAGATCGAAGCGTTCCGCAAGCTCTTTGTGGCCTGGGTGCAGGCATTCGACATCAACCGCTTCATCACCGACGACTGGGGCCTCTTCAATCCCCCCGGAGTAAACCCCGGCGACAACCTCATCGGCAACATAGGCCATGGCGATGAGCACGACGGGGATGACCTCGGCGACCTGTTCAACGACCAGGACGGCAGCGGCCCGTTCGACAGCCCGGAGGGGACCGATCCTTTTGGCAGTGACGACGAAGACGACGATCTCCCGTTGTAGCCGGTGCCCTTCCTCATCCGCCGCCACGGATCACCGAGCTTTGCCCCATGCCCGACCTGAAAACCGCCTTTGCCCATAACCTGGCACAAACCAGTCCTTTCCCCATCGCCTTGGACATAGTTCGGGCGGAAGGATGCCACCTGTTCGCCCGCGACGGCAAACGCTATTTGGACCTGGTGGCCGGCCTGGCCGTGAACAACACCGGGCACCGCCACCCCAAGGTGATCGCGGCGATCAAGGAGCAATTGGACCACTACCTGCACGTGATCCCGTACGGCGAATTCATCCAGGAGCCGCAAGTGCGCTACGCGGCACGGCTCACCGGCTTGCTGCCCCGCGGGCTGGACAGCGTGTACTTCGTGAACAGCGGTACCGAAGCCAACGAGGCCGCGCTGAAACTGGCCAAGCGCGTCACGGGCCGCACGCGGCTGATGGCCTGCCACAAAAGCTACCACGGCAGCACACACGGTTCGTTGAGCATCACCGGCAACGAGGAGAAGAAATACCGCAACCGCCCGTTGTTGCCCGATGTGCAGTTCATCACCTTCAACTCCGCGGATGAGCTGGGGCGCATTGATGAGCAATGCGCCGCCGTGGTGGTGGAAACGATCCAAGGCGATGCGGGCGTACGGATCCCCGATGCACCCTGGATGCAAGCATTGCGCAAGCGGTGCTCGGAAGTTGGGGCCATGCTCATCTTCGACGAGGTGCAGACGGGCTTCGGCCGCACGGGCTCGCTCTTCGCTTTTGAACAGTTCGGCGTGGTACCGGACATCCTGGTGCTGGGCAAGGCCTTGGGCGGGGGCATGCCCATGGGGGCTTTCGTCAGTGCAGGTGAACGCATGGCATTGTTCACGCACGATCCCGTGCTGGGGCACATCACCACCTTCGGCGGGCACCCGGTGAACTGTGCGGCAGGCATGGCAGCGCTGGAAGTACTGCTTGAGGAGGGCATGGTGGAGAACGCCCGGCGCATGGGCATGCTCTTCCAGGAATTGCTGGACCACCCGTCCATCTTGGAGGTGCGCGGCACCGGCCTCATGCTGGCCGTGGACCTCGGCGATGCGGAAAAGGTGCAGCGCGTGGTGCAAGGCTGCTTGGGGCGCGGGGTGCTGGGTTTCTGGTTCCTGAGCTGCCCCACGGCCTTCCGCATTGCGCCGCCGCTGTGCATCACGGAAGTGCAGGTGCGCGAGGCGTGCGCGGCGATCCTTCAAGAGGTAGGCCAATCGTGATCAAGCGAAATTTCGGCACTAGCGTTGTTATATTAGAAGCACGGCCAGAGGCCGACCATTTTCCATGGCCTACGAATCACCACTTCTCCATATCCTGCGCCGTGAAAAAGAGGGCCATTACAAAGGGGGATTGTACCACCACGTTCAAATCAAGTTGGCATACAACACCAACCGCATCGAGGGCAGCAAGCTGTCCGAGGAACAAACCCGGTACATCTACGAGACCAACACACTGCATTTGGAACCTGGTTCAGATGCTGCCAATGTGGATGACATACTTGAAACGGTGAACCACTTTAGCTGCTTCGACCACCTGCTGGACATTGCCGATCAGCCATTGTCCGAAGCACACATCAAACAATTCCACCGGCTCTTGAAGGCGAATACCTCGGATGCCAGGAAGACGTGGTTCAATATTGGCGGTTACAAAACACGGCCCAATGAAGTAGGCGGAATGGGAACTACGCTACCTGCCTTGGTGCCACCAGCCATGTCCGCTTTACTGGAAGAATATGGCGTGACGGAGCAGGTAACGGTACAGAGCATCATCGATTTCCATTTTCGTTTCGAACGGATCCACCCGTTCCAGGATGGCAACGGGCGCGTTGGCAGACTGATCATGTTCAAGGAGTGCCTTGCGCATGGGATCGTGCCCTTCATCCTTGAGGATGCCCATAAGTTCTACTATTACCGCGGCCTCGCGGAGTATCCGGCAACGCCGGGTTATTTGATCGACACCTGCCTTTCCGCACAAGACAAATTCAGGCAGGCCCTGTCCTACTTCCATCCCGAAGAGCAGGGTTGATCGTGGCAAATGGCCATCGCTCCTCCTACTCGGCATCCGACGCCGCCGCTGTGCATCACGGAAGTGCAGGTGCGCGAGGCGTGCGCGGCGATCAGGCTGGAATTGGAGCGGCTGTAACCGTTTCCAGGTCCGCCTCCTCCTGCGTGGCCAGGAGGTCTTCCAGGCTTTCCCGCCTGCGCACCAGCACGGCTTTCCCGTCTTTCACAAGTACTTCCGCCGGCCGCAAGCGCGAGTTGTAGTTGCTGGCCATGCTGTAGCCATAGGCCCCGGCGTTGAGGAAAGCGAGCACATCCCCCTCCTGCACTTCAGGCAGTTGGCGGTCCCAGGCGAAGGTGTCCGTTTCGCAGATGTAGCCCACCACGGTGTAGATCCGCTTGCGCCCTTCCGGTCTGCTGATGTTGGCAATGCCGTGGTAACTGCCGTAGAGCATGGGCCGGATCAAGTGGTTCAAGCCGCTGTTCACCCCGGTGAACACCGTGGCGGTGGTCTGTTTCACCAGCGATGCCGAAACCAGCAGCACGCCCGCTTCGCTCACCAGGAACTTGCCCGGCTCAAACCACAGTTCCACCGGAACCGGGCGCTCCGCATTGAACGCCTGGATGCGAGCGGCAAGGCGTTGGCCCAGATCCTCCACGTCCGTGGCGATGTCCTCGGGCTTGTAGGGCACTTTGAACCCGCTGCCCAGGTCCAGGAAACGCAGGTTGGGGAACAGGGCAGCACATTCCAGCAGCAGCTCGGCGGCGCGCATGAACACTTCCGTGTCCAGGATGTCGCTGCCCGTGTGCATGTGCAGGCCGTCCACGCGCAGCCCGTAAGTCTTCACCACGCGCTCCACATGGCGCAGTTGGTGGATGCTGATGCCGAACTTGCTGTCGATGTGGCCGGTGCTGATGCGCTCGTTGCCGCCGGCCATGATGTGCGGATTGATGCGTATGCACACCGGTACGCTGCCTCCGTATTCACTGCCGAACCGCTCCAGCACCGGGATGCTGTCAATGTTGATCTCCACGCCCAGCTTGGCCGCCTGCCGGTATTCCTCAAAGGGCACCATGTTGGGCGTGAAGAGGATCTCTTCCGGCTTGTACCCTGCCTTCAGCCCGATCAGCACCTCCTCGATGCTTACCGTGTCCAAACCCAGCCCCAGGCTGCGGACATGCCGCAGCACGGCCAGGTTCGTCAACGCCTTGCACGCATACATGAAGCGCGTCGGGGTGCCCTTGAACGCCTTCTTGAGCCGTTTCGCCTGGCGGCCGATCACGACTGCATCATAGACATACACCGGCGTTCCCGCCAGTTCGGCAATGCGGCTTGCCTGCACACCACCGATGTGGTACGCTCCCCCCCGAAGTTCCATGAGTTTTTGTTGTTGAAGGGTGCGAAGCTATGGTGCAATGGCACGCATCCGCCAAGGGTTTCCGGGGCACTTGGCCTTCCCCGCGAACCACGAACTGGTCGCCGGTCCCTAATTCGTGGCGAATAGCGCCCGAGGGCGTTGCGGCAATGCCGGTTTCCCGCGTACGCCGATCGGAACAGGTTCCCGAAACACCATCGCAGGTGCACGACGGGGGCAGCTCAATACTGCCCCGTGTTCAGCATCACCAGGGTGCACGCCTCCAGCGTTTCGATGCCGGCAGCATGCGCCGCCCGTTCGAACGCGGGATTCTCGGCGCCGGGGTTGAAGATGATCCGCTTGGGCTTCATGGCCAGGATGCGTGCTTGCCAAGGTTCCTGGTTGTGGGCGCTGAGGTACATGGTCACCGTATCCACGTGCAGTCCTGCCGGAAGATCTTTTTCAATGTGCACATCCCCCACCCGCCCTTCCTTCAGGCCCACGGCCACCACGGGCAGGCCATGGGTACGCAGGCTGCGGACGGCCCTGTTGGAATAACGTTCCTCCTTCAGGCTTGCGCCCAGCACCAATGTTGTCTTCTCCATCGCCATGATCTACCGGCTAGCGCCAGTGTTCCGCATACCAAGGTACGGCTTTATCAAGCCCGGCATCCAGGCCGATCAAGGGCTCGTATCCCAGTTGCCGGCGTGCATGCCCGATATCGGCCAGTGAATCCCGCACATCACCGGGCCGGTCGGGGCCATGGCTCGGCGCCATGGAGGCCACCCGGGGATCGAGGCGTGCCAAACGCTGTTGCAGTTTGGCCAGCAGTTCGCGCAGGTCGCAGCGCGCCCCGCAGGCAATGTTGTACACCTCACCGGCCCGATGGGGCGGTGCGGCCAAGGCCAGCATAACGGCTTGAACGGCGTTGCCCACGTAGGTGAAGTCGCGCGTTTGCAGGCCATCCCCGTGCAACAACGGTGCTTCATGCCGCAGCAGCGCGCGGATGAACTTGGGTATGGCTGCGGCATAGGCCCCCTCGGGATCTTGCCGCTCGCCGAAGATGTTGAAGAAGCGCAGGCCGATGGCTTCCATGCCGAACATGCGCGCATAGAGGCCGGCATAGGTTTCGTCCATGGCCTTGGTCACCGCGTAGGGTGAGAGCAAGCCGCCTTCCGTGCCTTCTCGCTTGGGCAGTACCGCACTATCACCGTACACACTGCTGCTGCTGGCATATACCAAGCGCTTCAGCCCCAGTGCACGGGCCGCTTCCAGCACTTGGAGAAACCCGGCCAGGTTGGCCTGCTCGCTGTCAAGCGGGCGGGCTATGGAGCGCGGCACGCTGCCCAAGGCGGCCAAGTGCACTATTGCATCCGCGCCTTTCATGGCCGCATGCACATCGGCCGCGTCGCAGATGTCCGCCTTGATGAAGCGGAAGTCCTCCCGGGGCCGCAGATGCGCGATGTTGGCCTCGTTGCCCGTAGCGAGGTTGTCCAAGCAGCGCACCTGCGCCCCTGCCGCCAGCAATGCCTCACAGACGTGTGAGCCGATGAAGCCCGCGCCGCCGGTGACCAGGACAGGGCTATTGCGGCCGGTCGCCCCCATCACCCTACTTGGCCACGGCCATGGACCGCTTCTCGCGGATCACCACCACCTTTACTTGGCCGGGGTAGGTCATTTCATTCTGGATGCGGTCGGCAATGCTCATGCTGATGTTGTCGGCCTCGCCATCGGTCACCCGTTCGCTTTCCACCATCACGCGCAGCTCGCGGCCGGCCTGGATGGCAAAGGCTTTCGACACGCCGTTGTAGCTCATGGCGATGCTCTCCAAGTCCTTGAGCCGCTTGATGTACTGCTCCACGGCCTCGCGCCGGGCGCCCGGGCGTGCGCCGCTGATGGCGTCGCAGGCCTGCACGATGGGCGAGATCATGCTGGTCATCTCGATCTCGTCGTGGTGGGCGCCGATGGCGTTGCACACATCGGGTTTCTCGCCGTATTTCTCGGCCAGCTTCATTCCCAGCAAGGCGTGCGGCAGTTCGGGCTCATCCTCGGGCACCTTGCCGATGTCGTGCAGCAGGCCCGCGCGTTTGGCGGCCTTCACGTTCAGGCCCAGTTCCGCGGCCATGGTGGCGCACAGGTTGGCGGTTTCGCGGCTGTGCTGCAGCAGGTTCTGCCCGTAGCTGCTGCGATAGCGCATGCGGCCCACCATGCGCATGAGTTCGGTGTGCAGGCCGTGGATGCCCAGGTCGATGCAGGTGCGTTTGCCGATCTCCAGGATCTCTTCTTCGAGGTGTTTTTTGGTCTTGGCCACGATCTCTTCGATGCGCCCGGGGTGGATGCGCCCGTCCTTCACCAGTTGGTGCAGGGCGAGGCGCGCCATTTCGCGCCGCACCGGATCGAAGCAGCTGAGGATGATGGCACCGGGGGTGTCGTCCACCACGATCTCCACGCCGGTGGCCTCTTCCAGCGCCCGTATGTTGCGGCCTTCCCGGCCGATGATCCGTCCCTTGAATTCATCGTTCTCGATGTGGAAGGTGCTCACCGCGTTTTCCACCGCATGTTCCGTGGCCACCCGCTGGATGGTTTGGATGATGATGCGCTTGGCTTCCTTGTTGGCGTTGAGCTTGGCTTCTTCCATGGTGTCCTTCACCAAGGCCATGGCCCCGGTGCGCGCCTCGTCCCGCAAGGAATCCATCAACTGCTGCTTGGCATCGGAGGCGCTGATGCCGCTGATGCGCTCCAGCTGGGCCACTTGCTTTTCATGGGCCCTGTCCAATTCCTGGCGCCGTACTTCCATCCCTTGCAGGCGCTGCTCCAGGTCCTGCCGTTTGGCTTCCACGGACTTCTCCTTTTGGGCAAGGTCCTGTTGCTGGCGGCTGAGCTGCTGTTCTCGCTGCTTGTGTTTCTCGGCCCCCTGCTGCAGGCGCTTGTCTTTTTCGCGCGCCTCTTGTTCGTGCGCTTCCTTCATCTGGAGGAACTTCTCCTTGGCTTGCAGGATCTTTTCCTTTTTAATGGCCTCTCCCTCGGCTTCCGCTTTCTGCAAAATGCCCGTACTGCGTTTCTTCAACAGGCCGTTGAGCACGAAGTACACCACGCCGCCGCCGGCGAGCACGCCCACCAGCACGCCTATCATTACTGCTACGATGTCAAATCCCATTTTTCACTGTTTATTGGTTGCACAGTGAACCATGGGGTCCTTCGGGGAGGGTTCAGGGGATCAGCCGGCGAGGTCTTTCAGCAACAGGTCCAGTTCGTCAAGCACCGCTTGGTCGATGTTGACAGGCTGGGTTTTGGCCAGGTTCAGCGCCCGGGTGGTCACCTCCAGGGCGGCCATGGCCAACAGGTCCTGCTTGTCGGTCAGCGGATAGCTGGCCTTCAAGCGGTTGATGCTTTCATTGATCTCGTTTGCCGCCGTACGGATGTTTTCCTCTTCATCCGGGTGGATGGTGAGCGGATATGCCCTTCCGGCCAGCTCGATCCGGATCGCTCTTTCCTCGGTGGTGTTCGCTCCTGTGCCCATCAGCTGTTCATCAGCGCCAAGCACTGGTCGATTTCCTGCACCAGTTCGTCGATCCTTTCCTTCGTTCCTTCCCGGCTTGGCGCCCCAAAGGACGCTGCCGCCTTGCGAAGGACCTCGTTCTCCTGTTCCAGTTCCTTGATCCGGGCGCTGAGCACTTCCCGCTCGCGGGCGGCTTGGTGCACACGGCCTTCCGCAGCTACCACCGCCACCCTTAGCCGGTGGCGTTCCGCCTGCAGCTGCTTTGCCTCCGTGCGCGCTTTTCCGATGCGCTCCAACAACCTTTCCATGGCTCTGAACAAAAGACCGTTATGGTCCACGGACAAAGATAACCGGCCATCGCGGACCCGAGCCGCATTGTTTCCACGCCACCTTGTTCATCGCCGTGCCGCCCGCACCGCCTACCAGCCTCTTGGAGGGGGTACCTTGCCGCCCCTTGGCACAGGCGTTGCAACTACGGAACACTTCGGCGCAACCCTCCTAAATCCTTCGCAGTGGATCTCATCAAGCTACTGTGCATCAGCACATTGTCACTTTTTCATTCCGCCTTGGCCGGCCAATCTGCCCCGCAGTTCCCGGCGCCGCCCATGGACCTGCCCGTGGAGGTGTCCGGCAACTTCATGGAGCTGCGTTCCAATCATTTTCATTCGGGCATTGACCTGAAGACCAATGGCCGCACCGGCTTGCCCGTAAAGGCGACCGCTGCGGGCTGGGTGAGCCGGATCAAGATCAGCCCTTGGGGCTACGGCAAGGCCGTGTACATCAGCCACCCTAACGGCTACACCACGGTGTACGGCCATTTGGACCGGCTCCATGGCAAGCTGGCCTCCACCCTGCTGGATCTGCAATATGAGGCGCGCAGCTTCAGCATCGACAAGTATTTTGCCCAGGGAGAACTGCCCGTGGCCCAGGGTGAAGTCATCGCGTACAGTGGCAATACCGGGGGCTCCTCCGCGCCCCACCTGCATTACGAGGTGCGCCGCACCGCCGACCAGCACGCCTTGGACCCGGAGCGCTACGGCATCAAAACCGTGGACAAGGTGCCCCCCGTCTTTTCGGGCATCCGCTTGCAGCCGCTGGACAGTACCGCACGTGTGCGCCCCTATCCTGCGAATGCCGCCGGCTTTGCGGTGGTGCCGGTGAATGATTCCACCTATGTGCTCAAGCCGGGCACCCGCGTGGCAGCCTGGGGCACCGTGGGCTTGGAGGTGAACGTCACCGATCGCTACAGCAACAGCAGCAACACCTGCGGCATTCGCACCCTGAGCGTGAGCGTGGACGGGCGCACCGTGTGCACCATCAAGCTGGAAGAAGCCGATTTCGGATTGCAGCGCTATGCCAATGCGTACATGGACTATGCCCTTTTCAAAGACAACAACATGCACTACAACCGGTGCTACAAACTGCCCAACAACCGGCTGGAGGTGTACCAAGGCGAGCGCGACCCCGGGCGCATCAGCGTGCAGCCGGGCAAGGACCACGCCGTGCAGGTGATCGCCACGGATGCCACGGGCAACCGCTCCACGCTCACCTTTGTCCTGCAGGGAGCCCAGCCCCAAGAAGCCGCCTTGTGGGCACCTGCCCGCCTCCCCGGGCAACGTTGTGGGTTTGACCGTCCGGCGGTATTGGAGCAACCCGGCATGCGCTTCAGCCTGCCGCCCAATGCCCTGTACAGCGATACCTACCTCCACACAAGCACGGCGCCCGCACCGGCCGGGGCGCTTGCCCCGCTGTTCACCCTGCAAGATGAACTCACTCCGTTGCACCTGGCCGGTGAACTGGCCATTGACGTTACCCTGCCCTTCCCTGCTGACCGGGCCGACAAGCTGCTGCTGGTACGGCAGGTCAAGGGCAAGCCGGTTGCCGAAGGCGGCACCTGGGCCAACGGCCGCATCACGGGCAATGTGCGCACTTTGGGCAAGTACACCGTGATGATCGACACCGTGCCCCCGGTGATCACGGCCGTTTCGCTGCCGGCCGACATGAAACATGCGGCGGGGTTCAAGGTGCGGGTGAAGGACAACCTTTCGGGCGTGGACCAATGGGTGGCGCGGCTTGACGGGCAATGGATCTTGATGGAATACGACCCCAAGGCCAACGTTCTCGAGCACGCTTTTGATAAATACAGCAACCGCCCCGGGGAACACACCTTGGAACTGGAAGTTTCCGATGAGCGCGGCAACCGCAGCCGCCTCACCCACCGATTTACGCGATAAGCTCCATGGGCAACGCAACGAATCCGACAAAAAACGCGTATTACGCCGCAATTCGGCGCGAAATGGCCAAATTCCGCATCTTCCTGCCCATTGCATCCCTCGCCGTGCTGGTCCTGGCCGGCTGCAGCCGGGCCATGATCGGCGGTGCCGCACAGGAAGGCACGATCGAGTTCGCCATGGCCTTCCCGGAGCTGGACCCCAACGGACTGATGGCCGATATGCTGCCTGAAAAAGCCGTGCTCAGCTTCAACCACGACCACCAATCCATGGACCTCAGCGCCGGCATGGGCGTGTTCAAGTCCAGCATGGTGATCAACACCCCGGCACAAGTGGTGGACTACCACATGAGCGTGATGGGCAAGAGCCTGGTGGCCGCCTTCAAGCGGCGCGACATGGTGGCCCTGAACAAGACCGAGGCGCCCTTGGCCGTGGTGTACACCGCCGCCAGGGATACCATTGCCGGGCTGCCCTGCAAACAAGCCTATTTGGTTTATGACAAGCTGGGCTCCCCGGAAGCGGAAGTGTGGTACACCGAGGAACTGGACCAAGAAAACCCGAACTGGTACGGGCCGTACAGCGAGATCCCCGGGGTGTTGATGCGCTACGAAGTGGTGCAGAACAACATACGCATGCGCCTGGAGGCTACCAAGGTAACCTTGGGGCCGGTTGATCCCGCCATATTCCAAAAGCGGCCTGAGCACCAGGAAGTCAGCCCGGAGGTGCTCTACGGTCAGTTGGACGAGGTGCTGGGCGCGTTCACCAATTGAGCCGCGCCGCTCCGCCACCACCCTGGCGCGGGCTATCACAACGACCTGTTGATAATAGTAGCGGCCCTGCGGCCGTTCGCCCCGTGGGGTACCGGTAGTTTTGCTTCGTCCGTACGCGCAATGGGCCCTTGGGCCTGCATGCGCGACGGCCGCAATCCGCCCCTGCGGGCAAACTCCCTTTGCTTTTGGCCAACGAACGAAAGAACAAACTGCGCGAACAGCCTGCCGCCGAAGAGGAACAGCAGGCCCGCAAGGCCACGTCCAACAAAGCCAAGCGGGCGGCAGCGGACCAAGGTGCCGGCCGCCTGCAACGCCTGCGTGAATTCCTGGCCGATGAACGCGTGCACAAGGTGCTCGGGCTGTTCCTGGTGCTGGCTTCCTGCTACCTGCTGGTGGCCTTCACCAGCTACCTGTTCACCTGGCGCGTGGACCAGGACCTGATGGGCCGCCCGTGGGGCGAGATCTTCCGGCCGGAGGTGCGCGTGGAGAACTGGCTGGGCAAGTTGGGCGCCCTGATAAGCCACCGCTTCATATTCATCTGGTTCGGCGTTGCCGCATTCGCCTTTGTCCTCTGGGCCTTTTTGGCCGGTGTGCGCCTGGCCCTGCATGCCTGGTTGCTGCCCGTGGGCAAAACCCTGCGCTGGACCTTGATGGCCATGGTATGGATGCCCACCTTGTTGGGCTTCCTGTTCCCCAAGAACGGCTGGCAGGTGCTGGGCGGCGGCATAGGCTACGCCATCAACGACCACTTGACCGCATGGCTGGGCACCTTCGGTGCCGGTGCCGCCATCCTGTTCAGCGCGTTGGCGTTCTTCATTTACACCTTCAATCCCTCGCTGGCTTGGATCCCTGCTTTGTTCGAACGCAAGCCGCCAACCCCGGCACCGGCCACCACGGACGGGGAGGAGGTGGCGGAAGCGCCCAAGAACCGCCTGCGGACAACACGGGAAGAGCCCGCACCGGTAATTGTGCCCGCCCCGGAACCGGAAACTGAAGTCAGCCTAAAGCAGGAGGAACCCGAGGCCGACCAAATTGAGCTGCCGGAAGAACTCTTTGAAGCCCCCCTGGTGGAGGAACTGCTTCCGGAACAGGCAGCCACGGTGCTGTCCTTCGATCCGGGCAGCATCACCGAAGAAGCTAACGGGTTCAGCGTGGAAGTGAACCAACCCGAGGAAGCGCTCAGCGAAGCCGAAATTGATGCCAAGCTGAAGGAATTCGGCGAATACGATCCTACGCTCGACCTCAGCAGCTATGTGCCCCCCACCCTGGACCTGCTGGCCGAGCACAGCAGCGGCGAACTCACCGTGACCAAGGAAGAGCTGGAGGAGAACAAGAACAAGATCGTCTCCACGCTCAACAACTACAACATCGGCATAGACAAGATCAAGGCCACCATCGGGCCCACGGTCACCCTGTACGAGATCGTGCCCCAGGCCGGGGTGCGCATCAGCAAGATCAAGAACCTGGAGGACGACATCGCGCTGAGCCTGGCCGCGCTGGGCATCCGCATCATCGCGCCCATCCCCGGCAAGGGCACCATCGGCATTGAAGTGCCCAACAACAAGCCCCAGGTGGTGAGCATGCGCGCGGTGGTGGCCAGCGAGAAATTCCAGAACAGCACCATGGACCTGCCCATCGTACTGGGCAAGACCATCAGCAACGAGACCTTCGTGACGGACCTGAGCAAAATGCCGCACTTGCTGATGGCCGGTGCCACGGGCCAAGGCAAATCCGTAGGCCTCAACGCCATCCTGGTGAGCCTGCTTTACAAGAAGCACCCCAGCCAGATCAAATTCGTGCTGGTGGACCCCAAGAAGGTGGAGCTCACCCTGTTCAGCAAGATCGAACGGCACTTCCTGGCCAAGTTGCCCGGCGAGGGCGAGGCCATCATCACCGACACCAAAAAGGTGGTGGCCACCTTGAACAGCCTGTGCATCGAGATGGATGAGCGCTACGAGCTGCTCAAGGACGCCGAAGTGCGCAACATCAAGGAGTACAATGCCAAGTTCATCAGCCGGCGCCTCAACCCCGAGCACGGGCACCGCTTCCTGCCCTACATCGTGCTGGTGGTGGATGAATTCGCCGACCTGATCATGACCGCCGGGCGCGAGGTGGAGACGCCCATAGCCCGCCTGGCCCAGTTGGCGCGTGCCATCGGCATCCACTTGATCATCGCCACGCAGCGCCCCAGCGTGAACATCATTACCGGCACCATCAAGGCCAACTTCCCGGCGCGCATCGCCTTCCGCGTTACCAGCAAGGTGGACAGCCGCACCATCTTGGATGCTGGCGGCGCCGACCAGCTCATCGGCCGGGGCGACATGCTGCTGAGCACCGGCAACGACCTGATCCGGATACAATGCGCCTTTGTGGACACCCCTGAGGTGGAGCAGATCACCGCGTTCATCGGCAATCAGCGCGGCTATCCCGACGCCCTGCTGCTGCCCGAGGTGCCCACCGAAGAGGGCGAGGGAGGGGCCGACCTGGACGTGGGCGACCGCGACAGCATGTTCGAGGAGGCCGCACGCGTGGTGGTGCAAACCCAGCAAGGCAGCACCAGCCTGATCCAGCGCAAACTGAAACTGGGCTACAACCGCGCGGGCCGCATAGTGGACCAGTTGGAGGCCGCAGGCATACTCGGGGCGTTCGAGGGCTCAAAAGCCCGCAAGGTGCTGGTGCCCACGGAGGCCGCGCTGGATGAATTGCTGGGCCAAGAGAAGGCCGGGGTAAATTGAGCCGGCCACGCTGCGGCACGTGCGCTGCTGCACGCTATCCTGCGGTTGCCAGGCCCATCCGCAACTGCTCGTTCAGCCATGCCCGGGCCGCCGCCTCATCGTGCGTTACCAGGGTGCGGTGTAACTGGGGGAAGGAGGAGAGGTACAAACGCGTGAGCATCTCGATCATGCTGGCCTTGGCCACCACCGCCGAGGCCAGCAACTGGCTTTCCCCGCGGTCCGGTTTGCCCTGGTCGCGGCCCATGGCGTTCAGGTTGTAATCCACGTCCGCCGGTATGATCGTCAGGGTGACGTATGGCCTGCTGCCCATCAACTGCCGCCGTTGGGCCTGCACTTCCATTACGTTCTCCACCTGGAATACCACATTATTGTCATAGTAGATCTCCAACCAATGAGGTGTAACCACCCGCAACGTGGCAATGCTGGTGCGGTGATCCATCGGCTCCAAGGTCATGTTGCAGCAGCGTTATTGGTAATAAACGAATGCCAAAGTAAGCGCTGCGGCCTTGGTTGGCATTCCTTGCACGATGATTGTGATGAACGGTTGAGAACTATTTTTTACGGCAACAACCCTAAGGAACCTGCAGGAACAGCAGATCAAATTTCACCTAAGTGGCTCTCCCAACCCCATGTTGCCGAAATTTGGTTCTCCTTACCAACACGCCTGCATCATGGACAAGCGCGATTTCTTGAAGACCGGAGGATTGCTGGGGCTGGCCTGGATGCTGCCCACCGGCAGGCTGTTCGCCTCCGCCAACAACGCGGCGGGCGGCTGTGTGCTGATCCCCTCGGAAACACCGGGCCCGTTCCCGCTGGACCTCACGGCCAACCCGTTCTATTTCCGCCAGGATATCCGGGAAGACCGTACCGGTGCGCCCTTGCGCCTGCGGCTGAAGGTCCTCGGCCTGGAGACCTGCGGCCCCATGCCCAACGTGCGTGTACACATCTGGGCGTGCGATGCCGACGGGGTGTACAGTGGATATCCCTTCCAACAGGGCGGTCAGAACACCGTAGGTGAAACCTTCCTGCGGGGCTTCCAGATCACCGATGCCGAAGGCGTGGTGGAGTTCCTTTCCATCTTCCCCGGATGGTACCCCAACCGGGTGTGCCACATCCACTTCAAGGTGCATGTGAACTCCAGTTATTCGGCCGTGTCGCAGCTCACCTTCCCGCAGGCGGAGAAACAGGCGGTCTATACCGATAACGCCGCCTTGTACCCCAATGGGCCGGACCCGCTGACGCCCGCCCAGGACGGCATCTTCGATGATGGCTATGCCTACCAGGAGGCCACGCTCACCTACAACACGGACACCAGCGAGTACGAGAGTTACCTGGAGGTGACCGTGCAAGGCGAAGGCCTGCCCACCGGCCTGCAGGAACTGCGCAACGCCCGGCAATTCGTGCTGGGCCAGAACCAGCCCAACCCGTTCACGGACCATTGCGTGGTGCCCCTCACCTTGCTTGCACCCGGCGAAGTGACCTTGGAACTCTTCACCCTGCAAGGGCGAAGCGCTGCGCGGATCGAACAGCGGGGGCTTCCCGCCGGGGAGCACCTGCTCCCGGTGGACCTTGGCGAATTGGGGCTTGCCCAAGGATCCTATGCCTACCAAGTGGAGGTGCGCAATGCACAAGGCACTTTCCGCGATGTGCGGCTGATGACCTCGGCACGCTGAGCGGCCGTTGGACGTACCTTTTTTGAGCTTCCGGCCCGACCGGATTGCTCCGACGTGGCCTGGCAGGCAATCCTTGGTGCCGGGTTCCGGCCGAAGGTGCCAGTTGAACCCTCCGCCCAGGCCGGAACGACTGCACGCGTATCCTATGGAGAGCTGGGCGCATCGTACCGCTCATCCGATGACCGCCGGGAAGGATCGGAAGTACACGGCGGAACTCGCTCATACCGGCAGAAAAAACGGATCCCCGCAGGTTTCGGCCTGCGGGGATACCGGCGTGCGATCCGGTGTGCCGGCTCCTATTCCGTACCGTCGCTGGCCTTCTTCAAGCCTTCCTCGATCATGTGGTAGAACTGGTCCATCTTCGGCAGGATCACAATGCGGATGCGACGGTTGGTGCTGCGGCCCTCGGGGGTGTCGTTGCTGGCCTTGGGCACGTATTGGCTGCGGCCTGCTGCGGTGATGCGGGCCGGGTCCACGTGGTAGTCGTTCTGCAGCACGCGGGTGATGGTGATGGCCCGCGAGGCGCTCAGGTCCCAATTGTCCTTGATGCAATCGCGGCTGATGGGCACGTTGTCCGTATGGCCTTCCACCAGCACCTCCTGATCGGGCTTGTCGTTCAGCACGGTGGCCACCTTGCCCAGCACTTCCTTGGCGCGCGGCGAAAGCTCGGTGCTCCCGCTCCGGAAGAGCATCTTGTCGCTGAGCTCGATGAACACCACGCTCTTCTCCACGTTCACGGTAACGTCCGTATCGTTCAGGTTGCCCAGCGAGCTCTTCAGGCTCACCACCAAGGCCAAGGTCACGGAATCTTTCTTGTCCAGTGCATCCTGCATGGTGCGGATCTGCAGGTCCTTCTCCTTGATGCTCTCCAACGATTTTTCCAAGTTGGAAGCTTCCTTCGCGCTGAGCGTGGCCATGTTGCCCACGTTGTTCAGCAGGGCCTGGTTGGTAACGCTCATTTCCTGCACTTGCTCCTTGAGGTGGTCCACGCTGGTTTGCAGGTTGGCGTTCTTGTTTTCCATGCCCGCTTTGGCGGCGTTGCACTCGGCCAAGGCCCGGTTGGCGGCATCCAGCTTTTCATTGAGCGTTTGGTTGGAAAGCTGGATGGCAGTGTACTTCTTTTTGGAGACGCACGAGGCCAACAGAGCTATTGCGGCCAACAGCAGAAGCGAATTTCGGTTCATGATCATGGTGTTGCTGGCACCGAAGGTAACCGCCGATCCCGGTGGCGCAGCCGAGGCCGGCCGCCCCCATGCACATCCCATTGTTCACCAAGCAGAGCGGCCATGCACGCAACGGCGTTCCGTGCGGCCCTTCTTTGCAGTGCAACCCGACCCGCCATGGCCCTCAGCCGCTTCTGGACCTTCATCCTCCTCCTCAGCATCGGCTATGCGCTGGTGATGCTGGCCACCGGCCGCCAGCACAGCTTGGGCACCTTGGTGAACGGCAGCCAAGGCGACCCGTTGGTAGTGGCCGAGCGGGACAGCGCCGAACTGCGCGGCACCACCTTGCTGATGGAGCTCCGCGCCAGCGATGAAGGCGTGATGCGCGGCGATACGCTGATCACCTTGGGCAAGGGCGGCATGGTGCGCTACAGCAAGGGCACCCAGGCAGCGGACGGCCTGTTCGAGACCTGCAAGAACACGGTGATCGACCTGTGGCTGCCGTTGATCGGCTACCTCACCTTCTTCTGCGGCCTGATGAACCTGCTGGTGGATTCACGCGCCATGGAAAAGCTCGCCCGCTTCCTCTCCCCCATCTTCCGCCGCATCTTCCCCGACCTGCCCGGCGACCACCCCGCCTACGGCTACATGACGTTGAACTTCTCCGCCAACTTTCTCGGGCTGGACAATGCCGCCACACCCTTCGGGCTGAAGGCCATGGAAAGCATGCAGGCCAACAATCCCACCCCGGACAAGGCCACCAACAGCCAGATCATGTTCCTGTGCCTGCATGCCGCAGGCCTCACCCTGCTGCCCACCTCCATCATCGGTTACCGCGCGGCCATGGGCGCGGCCAACCCCGCCGACATCATGATCCCCATGATCGTCACCAGCTTCGTGGGCACCCTGGCCGCCCTGGTCTTCGTGGCCATCCGCCAGCGCATCAACCTCATCAACCTCCCCGTGCTCGCCTTCGTGTTCGGCGTGAGCATCACCATCGGCGGCCTCATGGCATACATCAGCGGGCTGGCCGGCGCCGCCAAGTTCCACTTCACCGACAACCTCGGCAACGGCCTGCTCCTCTCCATCATCCTGCTCATCGTGGGCTATGCGTTCCTGCACGAGCGCTACTTCAAGGAGAAGGGCACCAACATGTTCGATTCCTTCATCCACGGCAGCAAGGACGGGTGGACCACCGGCCTGCGCGTGCTGCCCTACATGCTGGCCATGCTGGCCGCGTTGAGCATCTTCCGCAACAGCGGCCTGATGACCATCGTGATGGGCGGCTTCAGTGCCGTGCTCGCCTTCTTCCATGTGGACCGCGCCATCATCGACGCCGTGCCCGTGGCCCTGATGCGGCCGTTCAGCGCAGGCGGCGCGCGCGGCTTCATGCTCGATGCCATGAAGACCTATGGTGCCGACAGCCTCACGGGCCAGCTTTCCAGCATCCTCCAAGGTGCGGCCGAAACCACCTTCTATGTGATCGCCCTCTACTTCGGCGCCGTGAACGTGAAGGATACGCGCTATACCTTGGGCATCATGCTGCTGGTGGACCTGGTGTGCGTGCTCACCGCCATCGCAGTATGTGTGATCTATTTCTGATCGCCGCATGGCGATCGCACCTACTCCCGCTCGAATGCAGCGATCTCGTCCAGCAGGCGCTGCGCGTTGACCAGGCTCTTACCAGTGACGGCACGTTCCATGGCACGGGCCATTTTCGGCCGCTGCGGCCGGCGTGACCAACGGTGGAACCACCAGGTGCCCAGCAGGCCCAATAGGCCCAGTATGGTACCGGGGAGGAAGAAGCCGGGGGTCAACATGGATTGGTCCGCACCCAGGAGGCCGAACACCACGGTGGTGGCGGGCATCCACAGCAGCCACCAGGAAAGGCCGGTGACCATGCCGTTGATGATGTAGAACCGGCGCAGTGTGGCCAACTTCCGTTGCACGGCCACCACGGACCGTGCCGGATCGATCTTGCCGATCATGCCCAAAGTGGCCCCGCCGAAGATGATGCAGAGCACCCCGTACGCATGGATGATCACCCCCATGGACACCAACAACGGTTCGCCCCGGTGTTGGGTCCAGTAAGCCACACCCATGGACAGCATGCACAGGCCGAAGACCATTTGGAACACCTGGCCCACATACAAAGGCCGAAGGGCGGTGCGCACGCGCTTCCGTTGACGGTCCTTCAGGAAAAATAGGTCAATGGTGTTCCGTTGTTGAAGGCGGCGGTCCAGTGCCTGCCAGGTGGCTTTCAGTTCATCGAGTTCCATGGCGTGTTCCATTGTTGGGTTCGGGGTTGATGGCGTGGTTCAGCACGTAGCGCGGATGCGTTGTTTCAAGCGGCTGATCTTGGTGCCCACATTGCTTTCGCTGATGCCCAGGATCTCAGCGATCTGCTGGTAGCTGTGGTCGTCCAGGTAAAGCAGGAGCAAGGCACGGTCCAGCTCGTTCTGGGCGGCGATGAAGGTTTGCAGCGCGCTGATGCGCTCTTCGGTGAGCAGTTGGTCGCCGGGATCGTCGGGCAGGTCGTGCAGGTCCTCATTGAGTTGCACGGGCCTCATGCCGCGGCGCATTGTGGTTCGAACATGTGAGATGGCCACATTGAGCGCTATGCGGTACATCCACGTCTGGAACGGACGGTGCCCGTCGTACTTGGCAAAAGCGCGCCAGAGCTGCACCATGATCTCCTGGGCCAGGTCCATCCGGTCATCTGGATCGAAGCAGTAGGTGTTCACGATCTTGAACACGATGCCCCGGTGCTGTTCGATCAGCAACTTGAACGGTTCGTGCAGGTCCGTGGCTTGGGTCATGGTTTTCCTTCGGGCTGCTGGATGCTTACCATCGATCGCCCGACGGACAGTGATTCGCCGAACATCCCGAAAGATCACAGCTACGCGGAAAATTCCTGGCCCCCGGTGGCGCCGGGCCTGCCAGCAGGACACGGTTCTGTTGGCGCTTCGGGCAAGACATGTTCCCGCCCTTGCGCCCCGTGCCCGATGCAGCGATCTTCATCTTTATCCGGCATGGCGCTGTTCCTTTGCCTTGAAAGATCACGTGCACATGCCCGACCATAAGACTTCCTTCGACCTGAACCGCAAGCTGTGGAATGAGCGCGTGCGGCACCATGTCGGCTCCAAGATGTACGACATGGAGGGCTTCCTGCAGGGCCGGAATTCCCTGAGCCAAGGCGAGCTGGACCTGCTCGGCGACGTGCGCGACAAGCGCATCTTGCACTTGCAATGCCACTTCGGGCAGGATACGCTCTCGCTGGCGCGCATGGGTGCACAAGTCACGGGCCTGGACATTTCCGATGCGGCCATCGCCGAGGCCCGCGACCTGGCCGCACTTATGGGCCTGGATGCGGAGTTCGTCACGGCCAACGTGCTGGACTTCCAGCCGGCACTGGAGGGACGGTTCGATATCGTCTTCACCAGCTACGGCGTGCTGGGCTGGCTGCCCGAACTGGGCGGATGGGCACGCAACATCGCGCGCTACCTGAAGCCCGGCGGCAAGCTGGTGCTGGTGGAGTTCCACCCGGTGCTGTGGATGTTCGACAATGAGCTGCAGCGGGTAACCTACTCCTACTTCAACAGCCAAGTGATAGAAGAAACGGAGCCCGGCACCTATGCCGACCGCGACGCGGCGATCAACCTCACCTCCCACACGTGGAACCATTCCATCGCCGAAACGGTGACGGCCTTGTTGAACGCCGGGCTGCGCATCGCACACCTGGGCGAGGGCGATGGATCGCCGCACAACTGCTTCCCCAACACGGTGCAAGACGCCGACGGGCTCTACCGCATCCGGCACATGGAAGGCCTGTTGCCCATCACATTCGCAGTGGTTGCCTTGCGCAACGCGTGAACGGTACATTTGCGCCCTTTCAATCCCGAGCATGCCGAGCAAGATCATCAAGCGGAGCTCCAAGATCCATGGCCAAGGCGTCTTTGCCACGGCCCCCATCAAAGCCGGTGAAGACGTGGTGCAGTACAAGGGCCGGCTGCGCACCCATGCGCAAGTGGACGATGAATACGGCGGGCAGGACACCGGCCACACCTTCCTCTTCATCCTCAACGAAACCTATGTGATCGACGGGAACATCGGCGGCAACGTGGCCCGCTGGATCAACCACGGCTGCGCACCCAACTGCAAGGCCTTCGTGATCGGCCATGAAAGCGGGGACCCCGCCAAGGACAAGGTGGTGATCGAGGCGCTGCGCGACATTGCCGAAGGTGAGGAGCTCACGTACGACTACGACATCCAGATCGAGGCGCCCATCACTGCCGAGGAGCGCCGCCTGTGGGCCTGCCGCTGCGGTGCGCCCAACTGCTCCGGCACCATGCTGAAACCCGCCCGAAAAAGCGGCGCGCGCAACAAGGCGCGCTGAGCCATGGCCCGCAAGATCATTGTTCGGCGCTCCCCGGTGCATGGCAACGGGGTGTTCGCCGCCATGGACCTGCCCGCAGGCACGGAACTGATCGAATACAAAGGCCGGCTGATCACCCCCAAGCAGGCCGATCATTGGTACCCTGATGAGATGGAGACGGGGCACACCTTTCTGTTCACCCTCAATGACCACTGGATCATTGATGCCAACGTGGGCGGCAACCATGCGCGCTGGATCAACCATGGCTGTGAACCGAACTGCATCCCGTATTTGCATGAAGACCCCGCCGACCACCGCAAGGATCGCGTGATCATTGAGACGCTCCGCGACGTGAAGGCCGGCGAAGAGCTGAGCTATGACTACGGCATCAGCTTCCATGTGCCCCATACCGCACGGCTGAAAAGGATCTGGGCCTGCCATTGCGGAGCACCAAGCTGCACCGGCACCATGCTGGTTACGGCAGACCACGAACGAAATACCCTGCCCTAAGGCCTTCAACAGGCCCCAGGCAGCTTGGCACGCCGCTTGCCAATGGTGCCCGAACTAATTTCGCGGCCTGCCTCCGCAACAATCCCAGTAGATGAAAAAGCCCCTGCTCCTCCTTGCCGCCCTGTTCCTGGTCCTGCACAGCTTCGCCCAGGACGACCCCAAGAGCCGCGCCATTGTGGATGCTTTGATCGCCAAGAACAAGACCTACAAAAGCTTCGATGCCGACTTCAGCAGCCGGCTGGTGAACACCGCGAGCAAGCTGGACCTGGCCCAGGAAGGCAACCTGAAGGTGAAGGACCGCAAGTTCCGCCTCACGCTCATGGACAACACGGTGATCAACGACGGACAAGCCCTGTGGACCTACAGCAAAAAGACCAACGAGGTGAGCATCTCCGACCCCGGTGAGATGGATGAAACCCTGGACCCGGCCAACCTCTTCAACGTGTATGAAAAGGGCTTCAAAAGCCAGTATGTGGGCGCAAGCACCGATGGCGGCGTAGCCGTGGAAACCATCAACCTCTTCCCCTTGGAGCCCGCCAAAAAGGCCTTCCATACCGTGGTGCTCACCGTGGACAAGGCCAAGATGGAACCGCGCAAAGTGGTGATGAAGTACAAGGACGGCAACGTGGTGACCTACACCCTGAAGCGGTTCAAGCCCAATGCCGAGATGGTGGATGCACTGTTCGCTTTCGACAAGGCCAAATACCCCGGGGTGGAAGTGAACGATATGCGCTGAGCCCGGTGCCTTGGTCCGGCCCGATGCACAGCGGCCACCGGCCGGTTTGAGCTTTCAACCCCGATCCCCATACATTCGCGCCCTTTTTCAGGCCGACCCCTCCGCCCGCTCCTGCCATGCCGCTCCAAAAATCCCAGCATCATCGATTGACGTGGGCCGGCATGCTGATGACCCTGGGGATCGTCTTCGGGGATATCGGCACATCGCCGCTTTATGTGTTCAAGGCCGTGGTGGGGGCCACCGGCCAGATCAGCGAACTCGTGGTGCTGGGCGGGCTCAGCTGCATCTTCTGGACCCTCACGATCCTCACTTCCTTCAAGTACATCTACCTTACCCTGCAAGCGGACAACCGCGGAGAGGGCGGGGTGTTCTCCCTCTATGCCCTGGTGCGCCGCTTCGGCAAGTGGCTGTGGCTGCCCGCCATCATCGGTGCCGCCACGCTGCTGGCCGATGGTTTCCTCACCCCCTCGATCTCGGTATCCTCCGCCATCGAAGGCCTGAGCGGGGTGAAAGCCTTTGAGGATACCATTGAGGCCGGCAACACCACCACGGTGCTGGTGGTGGTGGCCATCCTCAGCCTGCTCTTCTTCTTCCAGCGCTTCGGCACCAAGGTGGTGGGCTTCTCCTTCGGCCCCATCATGCTCATTTGGTTCAGCATGCTGCTGATCCTGGGGGTGTCGCAGATCGTGCACAACCCCCGTGTGCTGGCCAGCGTGAACCCGAAGTACGCCATTGACCTGCTTACCAACCACCCCGGCGGCTTCTGGTTGCTGGGCGCGGTGTTCCTGTGCACCACCGGCGCCGAAGGCCTCTACAACGACCTGGGCCATTGCGGCCGCCAGAACATCCGCGCCACCTGGACCTTCGTGAAGCTGGCCCTGGTGTGCAACTACATGGGGCAGGGTGCCTGGCTGCTGCAGCACACAGGCACCGACCTCGGCGAGCAAAACCCCTTCTTCGAGGTGATGCCCGATTGGTTCCGCCTGATCGGCGTGGGCATTTCCACCTTGGCGGCCATTGTGGCCTGCCAGGCGGTGATCAGCGGCTCCTTCACCCTGATCAACGAGGCCATCACCCTGAACTTCTGGCCGCGCGTTCGCGTGAAGTTCCCCACCGTGGTGCGCGGGCAGATCTACATCCCCAGCGTGAACTGGCTGCTGTGGGCAGGATGCATGGGCGTGATGTTCTATTTCCGCAGCAGCGCCAACATGGAAGCGGCCTACGGCTTCTTCATCGTGGTGGCCATGCTGATGACCACCGTGCTGCTCTTCGGCTACATGCGCTTCGTGCGCCGCTGGCAGCTATGGCTCGTGCTGCCCTTGATCGCGCTGTTCTTCTCGGTGGAGATCGCCAACCTGGTGGCCAACGCGGTGAAGATCCTGCACTACCCGCTGCTGCTGGCCGGGGTGGTACTGATCCTGGGCGTGATGTTCATCTGGTTCCACGCCCGGAAGATCATCAACCGCTTCATCGAGTTCGTGCCCCTGACGGACCACGTGCAGGCCCTGCGCAACCTGAGCAACGACAGCGACATCCCCAAGTACGCCACGCACCTGGCCTACCTCACCAAGGCGGACAACCCCGCGCAGGTGGAGCGGTGGATCGTGCACAGCCTGCTGGCGCGCAAGGTGAAACGCGCGGACATCTACTGGTTCATCCATGTGAACTACACCGATGAACCCTACACCATGGAGTACCGCATCACCGAGCTGATCGACGACAAGGTGATCCGCGTGGACTTCAACCTGGGCTTCCGCGTGCAGCCCCGCATCAACCTGCTGTTCCGCCGCGTGCTCGAGGAGCTGGATGCCGACCACGAACTGGAATTCCGCAGCAAGTACGAGTCCATCAAGAAAGGCGATTTCCACACGGACATCCTTTACGTGATCACCGAACGGGTGCTCTCGGTGGAGAATGAGTTCAGCTTGCGGGACGGCTTCATCCTCGATGCCTATTTCCTGCTGAAAGGCCTCTCCCAAGGCGACCGCGAGGCCATGGGCCTGGACCCCAACGTGTCGGTGGTGGAGAAGGTGCCCTTGGTGATCCAAGCCCCGCGCGAGGTGCCGCTGGTGCGCGTAGGCCGCAAGCAGGCGTAAGCCGGCGCCTTGCCCGGGGTCAGTTGATGCCGCGCTGCGCGGAGACGCGTTCCCAAGCTTGCTGCACCTTCCGGAACTTCTCGGCGGCGGACTTCTGCACTTCCTCCCCCAGGTGGGCCACTCGGTCCGGATGGTGCTTCATGGCCATCCGCCGGTAGGCCTTCTTCACTTCGTCATCACTGGCCTTGGGGTCCACTTCCAGCACGGTGTAGGCCCCTTCCACGGAGGGCTTGCCGAACATGGCATCCAACGAGGCCAGGTCCTTGCTGCTGATGCCCAGGTCGGTGGCGATGCGCTCCAGCACGCGCTGCTCGGCGAGCTGCATGGCGCCATCGGCGCGGGCCAGCCCGATGAGGTAGTGCATCACCTGCAGCCGCTCGGCATGGGAAAGGTGGCTGCGGATCTGCAGGCACACATCGCGCAGGGGGATCTCGCGCTTGAGCACGTCGCGCAGCAGGCGCAGCAGCTCGGCGCTGTGCTGGGGACCGAATTGCTGCGCAAAGAAGCGCCGCACGTGCCCGAGCTCGCCATGGGTCGACCTACCGTCAGCCTTCATCACGGCGGCGGTGAGCACCACCAGGCTCAAGGCCAGGTCGCCGGTGGTGGCATGCCCGGGTTGCTGCCGCCCCGTGTGTGCGCCGGGCCCTACGCGTTTGGCGGGTTCCTTGGTCTTGTCCATCAAGGCACCCAAGGCAAAGCCCACCACGGCCCCGATGGGCGTGCCGGTGAGCGCGAAGCCCAGGCTGCCGAAGATCCACTTGTTGTAACCGGCCATGCCCTACCAGGAACCACCGGCCCCGCCGCCGCCGAAACTGCCGCCGCCGAAGCCGCCGAAACCGCCGCCACCGAAGCCGCCGCCACCTCCAAAACCGCCGCCGCCGCTGCGGAAACGGCCGCCATGGAAATTGCTGGCCGCATTCATCAGCGCCCACGCTGCCCAGAAATCGATGCTGTTGACGCGGGCGTATTTCTTCGTGCGGCGCACGGCCGATGCAATGATGAACACGAAGAACAGCAGGCCCAACAGCACCACGATCCATGGGAAAGGTTCCTTCCCGTAGCTCTTCGCATTGATCTCGCCCTTGGCCAACGCCATCAGCACATCGGTGGCCCGCTCCATGCCCCCGGCATAGTCGCCCTGCCGGAAGTATGGCAGCACTTCTTCCTCCACGATGCGCTTGGCGGTGAGGTCGGGAATGGCCCCTTCCAGGCCATAGCCCACGGCGATGAACACATGGCGGTCACCGGCCACGCCGTTGGGCTTTACCAGGATGAGCACGCCGTTGTCGATCCCCTTCTTGCCCAGGCCCCATTGCTCGCCCAATTGGAAGGCGAAATCCGACGGCGGATAGCCGCACAGGGTGTCCACCGCCACTACGGCAATGCGGTTGCTCGTTTCCCGTGCGAACTGCACGAGCTTGGCATTGAGGTGTTCCTCGCCCTGCGCATCCAGGAAGGGCGTGTATTGGAATACCAGCCGGTCCTCGTTGGCGGGTTTCGGCGGAAAGCAGGGATCGGGCTGCGCGGCGAGCCGCAATGCGGACAAGGCGATGCACAGGCCCAGGAAAACGGTGCGTATCCGGCTCATGCTCCCAAGCTTACTTCGTCGCTGAGCTCGTTGCGGTCATCGCGTTGGAACGGGAAGTGTTCCCGCAATTTTTCGCCCAGCAGTTCAACGCCTTTGCACAGGCCCTCGCAAAAACGGTCTTCGCGGAACAGGGCCAGCACCTGCTGGAGCACATCCTGCCAGTAGGCATCGCCCAGCTTGGCATGGATCCCGCTGTCGCCCACCACGGCCGCCTTGCGCCCGGGCACGCTCACATACAGCAGCACGCCGTTGCGGTCGCGCGTGTTGGCCATGCCCAGGTCGTTGAAGACGAAGGCGGCGTGGTCGAGCACGTCGTCCATGATGGCCAGGTCGAGGTGCACGCGGATCTCGCCGCTGGTGCGCTGCTCTGCGTGCCGCACGGCATCGCGCACGCGGGCCAGCTCATCGGCGCTCAGCCAATCCTCGATGTCTACGCGCTGTTTCACTTGCCGAAGTTGATGTCGGGCGCGTTCTCCGTGCCTTCCTGGGCCTTGAAGTAGCCTTTCTCGGTGAAGCCGAAGAGGCCGGCCAGCAGGTTGTTGGGGAACATCTTGATCTTGGCGTTGAAGGCGCGGGCCAGGTCGTTGAACTTGCGGCGCTCCACGCCGATGCGGTTCTCCATGCCTTCATACTGGGCTTGGAAATCGCGGAAGGCCGTGGTGGTCTTCAGGTCGGGGTAGCGTTCCACGGTGACCATCAGGCGGCTGAGCGCGCCGCTGAGCTGTTCCTGGGCAGCCTCGAACTGGGCCATCTTCTCCGGCGTGAGGTCATTGGCGTTGAGCTGGATGCTGGTGGCCTTGGAGCGCGCCTCGATCACCTCGGTGAGGGTGCTCTTCTCAAAATCCGCGGAGCCTTTGATGATCTCCACGATGTTCTTGGTCTTGTCGGCCCGCAGCTGGTAGGCGTTCTCCACGTTGCTCCACTGGGCGGCCACGCCTTCGTTGAGGCCCACCATGCCGCGCTGGAAGCTGATGGCCCAGAGCACGATGGCGCCGAGTACAACAAGGAGGATGATGGTGGAACGTTTCATGGCTGCGGATCTTGAGGGGGGTTGGTGGGGAACGATGATGAGGTTGGAAGCACAAAGATGCACCGGCCCGGCGATCGGAGCGTGCCCTTCTTGCCGAACGGTCTGCACAACGGATGAACGCTACCGGCGGGCCTGGGTGAGCGAAAGCCCTGCTTGGAGATGGGCCCGGCGTGGTTATGGCCGGCCGCCTTCACGGAAGATCGCCGTGTGCACCGCGCCGTCAGTTGCCGCCCAGCCGCGGTACATGCCGGTGCAATTGAAGTCAAGCACCAGGCGGCCATGGCGGTCCACGGCGATCAGCCCGCCTTCACCGTCCAACGGAGGCAGCTTTTCATGCACCACGATGCGCACGGCTTCTTCCAGCGTGAGGCCCTTGTAGGCCATCAGGGCGTGCACGTCGTGCGCGGCGGCGGCACGCAGAAAGGCTTCGCCGTTGCCGGTGCAGCTGATGGCGCATGTTTCATTGTTGGCATAGGTGCCCGCACCGATCACGGGGCTGTCGCCGATGCGCCCCCAGCGCTTGTTGGTCATGCCGCCGGTGCTGGTGGCAGCGGCCAGGTTGCCGTGCCGGTCCAGCGCCACCGCGCCCACGGTGCCGAACTTCTTTTCGCCCATGCTATGGTCCAGGCGCACTTGCTCACTGCCCCGTACCTCCTGCCATTGGTCATGGCGGAACTGGTCGAAGAAGTAGGCATCATCCTCCAGCGGCTGTTTGTGCAGATGCGCAAACTCGAATGCACCGTGCCCGCTGAGCAGCACATGGTTGCTCTTCTCCATCACCAAACGGGCAAGGCTGACGGGGTTCTTCACGTTCTGCACACCGGCCACGGCACCTGCGCGCAGGTCCTTGCCCTGCATCACGGCCGCATCCATTTCATGCTTGCCCTGGGCATTGAACACCGAGCCGCGCCCCGCGTTGAACAGCGGCGTGTCCTCCAGCACGCGCACCGCCACCTCCACCGCATCCAAGGCGCCGCCGCCTTGGGCCAAAACTGCATGGCCGCGCTGCACCGCGGTGCCCAAGGCCGCCCGATAGGCCGCTTCCTGCTCCGGTGCAAGCACCGACGGGTCCAAGGTGCCGGCGCCGCCATGCACGGCAATGGCCGTATGGCCGGTGGTCGGGCCCGTCATTCCTTGATCAGCACGCCGTCCGCCTCGAACTTCCAGCTGATCTGCGGTTGGGTGATGGCCGCGATCTCCTCCTTGCTCTTGCCGGCATCCTCGGCATAGTGGCGCAGCATGGACACGCTGGTCTCCTCCTTGCGGGCACGGCCTTGGAGCACCGCAAGCTTGCCTTCCAGGCCCCCCTTGGGCACAAAGAAACCGTAGTCGCGGAAGCGCACCATCATGGGCGTGCCATCGGTCATCTTCACGTTCATCCAGCAGCCCTTCTTGCTGCAGCTCCCCAAGATCTCCGCAGCCAGCTTCACTCCCAGTGAATCCGTCCGGGCCGCCGCGGCTTCAAACTCGGCCATGCTCATGGCGCCATCCGGGGTGATGGCATCGCCGTAGCTGGTGTACTTGCCGGTCGGTGCGGCCGCCGTTGCCGGTTCCTGTGCCTGAACGGTAATTGCGGCCGGGGCCAGCAGAAGGAAGAAGAGGTGTTTCATCGGGGCGTTGTTCGCGTGCGAAGGTAAGGGCCGTGCCGCCCCTGCAAACGGCTTGCCGATCCCTGCAGATCAGGGGATAGTATCCCGGTCCTCCCCGCCAACTTTGTGGCAGTCCGTTGGAAATGGTACGGAGCGGGGCCCGCGTGCCGGGCCGCCCGCCTTTCTTTGTCCTGCAGGCACAAGGCCCTTCTCCCCTTGTGCATCCAGCACCAAGCACCCGCATGAAACTGCTCTCCGCACCGGCCTGTGCACTGTTGTGCGCTTCGCTTTCCGCACAAACCATCCAATACACGGACCTGGGCCCGTTCGGCGGTGAGGCCGACATGCACTACCTGGCCGACCTGGCCGGCTTTCCCGTGCTGGCCGCCGGTACGGGGCAAACCTGGGACCTCAGCGGCCTCGCCTTGCTAGCGGCAGGCACCATGCAGTTCCAGCCTGCCGCCGGCACGCCCTACGCCACCACCTACCCGGCGGCCAACTGGACCTGGGTGCACCAGATCACCGGGCTCGCCACCACCTACAACTATCTGAACATCACCACCACTGGCATTGAGCTGCTCGCGCGCAACGTGCCTGCAGCCACGGTGGACTACAGCGACCCGGAGCGGGTGATGCAGTTCCCGCTGCCCTTCGGCGCCAGCTTCACTGATGCCTATCAGCACGACGGTGGTTCCGGCAGCGCCACCTGGACTTTCGCCGGCACCGGCACCCTCATCACCCCCAACACCACCATTACCGACGCCGCCCTGCTTACCTGCGACAACGGCGATGCGGCCATCTGGAACCGAAGCCCCCTGTACCCCGTGATGATCAAGGATGACAATGACGCCATGTTTTACACGCAGACCAATGTGGGCGTTGCCGAACATGCCGGCAACCCGCTGAAGGTATGGCCCAATCCGTGCCAAGGACTGCTTTACGCGGCGCACGGAACCGCTGCTGTGCCCTGGCAGGTACAGGATGCCGTGGGGCGGATCGCATGCAGTGGCACCCTGGACCCTTCCGGGCTGATCGAGGTACAAGCGCTTGCCCCCGGCGCCTATGTGCTCACCGTAGGCCACGCCCCGCCCGTGCGCTTCGTGAAGGAATAAGCGGGGCAGCCCCTCCCGGGCAATGACGCGCATCCTTGCGGTCGATCGGCACGCGCACAGGCCGCCCCACAGGAGCAACCTCATCCGCCTCTACTCCGGCCCGGTGGCCCACCAGATCGCCGCAGGCGAAGCGGCGGTGCCACCCGCACCTGGCGGGCCACGACCCAGTTGACCGGCCGCGGTCCGCTGCAGATCGGCGGTCGAACGATCTGCGGGCCATGGCCAACGCACTCCGCACACGGTTCCTCGAACCCGGTACTGTTGCAACACTTGCCCCAATGCGGACCATCTGCGGCTCGCCCACGCATGCGGCACGCTACTTTCGTGCACCAACTCCCGCGCATGCATCCCATCCTTCGCAACATCCTGGCCGTGCTGGCCGGCCTGGTGGCAGGCTCCCTGGTGAACATGGCCCTCATCCACCTCGGTTCCGCCCTGCTGCCTCCTCCTCCCGGGGTTGACGTGAATGATGTGGCCAGCATCAATGCCCACATCGGGGAATACTCGGTGCTGCAACTGCTGGCCCCGTTCGTGGCGCATGCCCTGGGCACGCTGGCGGGTGCTTTCCTCACGGCCCGCTTGGCGGCCTCGCATCCAATGGCGTTGGCCCTGGTGATCGGTGCTTTCTTCCTGTTGGGCGGCATCATGGCCGTGCGCATGATCCCGGCAGCGCCGCTCTGGTTCAGCGCACTGGACCTGGTGGTGGCCTACCTGCCCATGGCTTGGTGGGGAAGCCGGTCGGCCCGTCCGGACCGGATGGATTGAGCAGGTACGGCGCTCGACCACCGCGCAAGGGGGCAGGCGGCTTTTCCAGGGCAACCGCATCTAAACTACGGGCCGGCCATCATTCAAACCTGGCTCGATCATGCCTTGCCCCTTAGAGCCTGTTTAGGATCTCTTCAAACTCGTCCTCCGGTCTCTTTTCCGCCCATGCTTCACCGGAAAATGATCCCGTAGACACCGCTACGCGATGATTTTCCGGCTTCGCCTGAACGAAAAATAGCCACGGAGTCCTTCGTTCAAGAGATCCTAAACAGGCTCTTGGTTGAATGAGCGCGCCCGATCGGCTTTGTACCGGGCTGATCCCGCGCAGTACAAAGGCCAATGCCGTGCTGAAGGCACGGCACACTTCAGCCCATGGCGGTGCCATGGGCTGAAGTGTGCGCAGATACGGCAGAGGGCTGTAGGCCCGGAACATCATGAGCCTTGTTTTTCATTGCCCCGTTCCACCTGGCCTATGTGCGTGGCCTTCAGCCCCGCTCGGACCCGCAACATGCAAGCCCATGGCGGTGCCATGGGCTTGCATGTTGCGGGCCTTTGGCCCTGTGAAGCGGTGCCCGCGGTGCAGCTGCACCAGGCAGGGCTTCGGCCTTGCCAGCCAGCGCCAAGTGCAGGGACAGATCCAACGATCATCAAGTTGATCCATTGACCCTCAATGGCCCATGAGGAAGAATTTTATAGGTGCGTTTGCCCTAGCGGCCCTCCCACCCCATTGCCGAATGACCTGCATCTTTGCGGTCGATCGGCCCGCGCACCGGCCACCCCGCATGAGCGACATCATCCGCCTCCTCCCCGACCATGTGGCCAACCAGATCGCCGCGGGCGAGGTGGTGCAGCGCCCGGCCAGCGTGGTGAAGGAGCTGCTGGAGAACAGCGTGGATGCCGGCGCCACGGACATCACATTGGTGGTGAAGGATGGTGGCCGTACCCTGGTGCAAGTGATCGACAACGGGCAGGGCATGGGCCCCACCGATGCCCGCACCAGCTTTGAACGCCACGCCACCAGCAAGATCCGCACGGCCGATGAACTGCAGACGGTGCGCACCATGGGCTTCCGCGGGGAGGCCCTGGCCAGCATCGCCGCCATTGCCCAAGTGGAGCTGAAAACGCGCCGGGCGGAAGATGAACTGGGCACCCGCCTGCTGATCGAAGGCAGCCGCACCATGGCCCAGGAAGCCGTGGCCTGCCCTGCGGGCACCGCCCTGCAGGTGCGCAGCCTGTTCTACAACGTACCGGTGCGGCGCCAGTTCCTCAAGAGCGACCCGGTGGAGATGAAGCACGTGATGGACGAGTTCCAGCGCGTGGCCTTGGCCCACCCGGGCATCCGCTTCCGGCTGGTAAGCAATGAACAGGAGCTCTTCCTGCTGGAGCCCGGCAACGAGCGCCAACGCATTGTGCACCTCTTCGGCCGCAAGTACGATGAACGCCTGGTGCCCGTGGAGGAAACCACCGACTTCGTGCACGTGGAGGGCTTCATCACCAAGCCGGAGTTCGCCAAGCGCAGCCGCGGTGAACAGTACTTCTTCGTCAACCGCCGCTTCATCCGAAGCCCCTACCTGGAACACGCCGTGCGCAAGGCCTACGCCGAGCTGGTGGCCAAGGACAACTACCCCGGTTGGTTCCTCTTCCTGGAGATGGACCCGGCGTGGATCGATATCAACATCCACCCCACCAAGACCGAGATCAAGTTCCGCGACGACCGCGCGGTGTATGCCATCGTGCACGCTGCGGCGCGACGGGCCCTGGGCCGCTTCAACATCACCCCCAGCATTGATTTCGAACCCGAGCCCGCCCTGCTGAACAGTGCCACGGCCACCGGGCCCGTACAGGGCGAACCGCCCATCGGCGGCGGCCGTTGGCGCCCGCAGGACCTGCCCGTCACGCCCTCCGTTTCCGGCTGGCAACAATTGTTCGACCTGGGCAACGAGGGCATCGGCCAGCGCAATGTGCCGGAACCGGTCCCCTTGCCCGGGCCCGGCCCCGCTCCCAAGGCCAAAGGTGCCCGACCCATGGACCTCGAAGGCACCGGCCAACGGCCCGTGTTCCAGATGCTGGGCCGCTACATCCTGGCCCAACTGAAATCGGGTTTCGTGGTGGTGGACCAGCGCCGTGCGCTGGAACGCATCCTTTACGAACAGGCCTTGCGCGCCCTGCAACAGGGCGGGGGCATCAGCCAAACGCTGCTCTTCCCTGTAACCTTGGAACTGAACGCCCCGGACCACGCCCTGCTCACCTCCATACTGCCCGAGCTGAACGCTTTGGGCTTCCAGCTGGAACCGCTGAGCGGCCGCACCGTGGTGGTGAACGGCGTGCCCGCCGAAAGCGGCGATGACGATCCCGCCGACCTGTTGGGGCAGTTGCTGGAACAAACCCAGGCCCAGGGCGGCGCGCTGAAGACCGACCGCCACGCCACCCTGGCCCGCAGCATGGCCCGCAGCGCCGTGCACCAGCCCGCGCAAACCATGGGCGCCGCGCAGATGCACGACCTCATCGACCGGCTCTTCGCCTGCGAAATGCCCTACTACACCCCGGGCGGCAAGCCCGTGCTGATCACCTACGGCCCACAGGAGCTGGACGAACGTTTCGAACGCTGATGAACATGTACACCGACTCCTCCTCGAGACTGCCCCTGGTGGTGAAGAACCTGTTGATCATCAATGGCCTGATGCTGTTGCTGAAGATCGCCATGGGCACCGACCAACTGGGGCGCAGCATCCTGGACAATTGGCTCGGCCTGCACGCCATCGGCTCGCCCGATTTCAAGCCCTGGCAGGTGGTCACCCACATGTTCATGCATGCCGGTCCCTCCAGCGGCCAAGGCTGGTTCATGCACATCGCCTCCAACATGTTCGCCTTGTTCATGTTCGGCGGGCCCATCGAGCGTTTGATGGGGCCCAAGCGCTTCTTCAACTACTACATGCTGTGCGGCCTGGGCGCCGCCGCCCTGCAGCTCGCCGTGAGCACGGCCGAAGTGCAGCCCACCATCGCCCAACTGCAGTCGCTGGGCGTGGATATCGAGGCGGTGAAAGGCGTGGTGGCCGCCAGCCACATCTCCCCCGATGAGGCCAACCTGCTACTCAACCAGATCGAGAACAACCACCCGGGCAGCGTGGAGGCCGCCCAAAACCTCTTCTGGCACTACGCCGGGGTGATGGTGGGGGCCAGCGGCGCCATCTTCGGCATCCTGGTGGCCTTCGGCATGCTCTTCCCCAATGTGGAGCTGATGCTGATCTTCCTGCCCATACCCATCAAGGCCAAATACTTCGTGGTGCTCTACGGCCTCTTCGAACTCTTCTCCGGCATCAACCAAAAGGCCGGCGACAACGTGGCGCACTACGCACACCTCGGCGGGCTCATCTTCGGCTTCTTCCTGATCCGGTACTGGAAAAAAAAGGGCGTATTTTGGGGCAGCGGGGGCTTTCGTTGACCGTTGAGGATGAAAGCAGGCTGCGGGCAGCAATGACCTACGGCACGATGCACCGCGATCCATGAGCCGGCCGTCCTTCACCTTCGCCCGATAACAAGCCACACCGAAGTTTGCAGCGTTCCCCTTTCCCATGTCCATTACAGACGACATCCGGTACCAATGGCGCTCGGGCGGCATGCTCAAGAAGCTGCTCATCGTGAACATCGCGGTGTTCCTGGCCATCTGGCTGGTGGAACTGCTGGGCTGGCTCTTCAATGCCAAAGGCCTCAGCTACGTGCTCCTTTTCCAGCTCATGGGCACCAGCGATCCGGCGCAGTTGCTGCTGAAGCCTTGGACGCCCCTGACCTACATGTTCACCCACCAGGCCCCGATGCACCTTTTCTGGAACATGGTGATGTTCTGGTTCAGCGGGCAGATCTTCCGCGACATCCTGGGCGACAAGCGGCTGCTGGGCAACTACCTCCTGGGCGGCCTGGCGGGCTACGCCTTCTATGCCTTGGGCGCGCTGATGCCCGCCCACTTGGCCTTGGCCAGCAACGGCCCCATCCTGGGGGCCTCGGCCGCCGTCATGAGCGTGTTCATCGGCGTGGCCACTTACCGGCCCGACATGCTGGTGAACCTGTTCCTGCTGGGGCCCGTGCGGCTGCAATACGTGGCCTTGGCCGTGCTGGCGCTGGACCTGATCGCCATACGCGGCGGCAGCAACACCGGCGGCCACCTGGCCCACTTGGGCGGGGCCCTCTACGGCTTCCTCGCCGCGCGGCAACTGCGCCAAGGCACCGACTGGTCCGGCAGCCTGGTGGACCGCCTGGAGCGCATCCGCCAATTCTTCCGACGCAAGCGCGGGCCGCGCATGCGGGTGGAGAAGGCACCCGGCCAGCGCCATGGCAACCGCACTGATGCGGATTTCAACCTGGCCCGCAAACAAAAGCAGGAGCGCATTGATGCCATCTTGGACAAGATCTCCCGCTCGGGCTATGACAGCCTGAGCAAGGCCGAACGCGACTTCCTCTTCAAGAGCGGCAATGAGCAGTGAGCCCCTGCGCCCGCGACCTTCCCGGTGGCACCGCCCCATCTGGTGGGCCAATGGCCTGGCCGTGGCGGCCCTGCTCCTGGCCTACCTCGGCACCCGGGTGGACCCGGCGGACTTGTGGCCGCTGGCCTTCTTCGGCATGGCCTACCCCTACCTGCTGCTGGCCAACCTGCTCTGCATCGCTTGGTGGCTGCTCTTTCGCCGCAGGCGCATCTGGCCATCCCTGCTGGCGATCCTGCTGGGCTGGGGCTTTGTGCGCCAGTACGTGCAGCTCTGGGGCACCAACAAGCAGCCCGAACCCGTGCACACCCCCTTCACCCTGATGAGCTGGAACGTGCGCCTGTTCGACCTTTACAATTGGACGCACAACCAGCAGACCCGCGATGAAATGATGGAGCTGATCCGCGTGGAGGACCCCGACATCCTGTGCATGCAGGAGTTCCTCAACGTGGGCCCGGGCAACCCGCTGATGGTGAAGGACAGCCTGCTCACCGGCTACCGCTACACCCATTGCGCCGACGCCTATACCGTGCATGCCCGCGGCGATCACTACATCGGCATCGCCATCTTCAGCACCTGGCCCGTGCTGGCCCAAGGCACCATCCACTTCCCCGATGAGCTGAACAACCTATGCCTGTGGGCCGACATAGCCGTGGGGCCCGACACCATCCGCGTGTACACCGCGCACCTCGCCAGCCTGCGCTTCGGCGACAAGGACTACACCTTCCTGCGAGACCTGGACCAGCGCATGGGCGTAGACTCCATTTCGCGCGCCGGCGGACGCATCATGGGCCGTTTGAAGGACGGCTTCATCCGCCGGTCGGTGGAAGTGTCCACGATCACCGCGCACATGGCCCGCAGCCCGCACCCCGTGGTGTACTGCGGCGACCTGAACGATACGCCCATGAGCTACAGCTACAACGAGCTCTTGCGTGCCGGCCTCTCCGACGCCTTTGTGGAAAGCGGCCACGGCCTGGGCCACACGTACATCGGCGATGCCCCCAGCTTCCGCATCGACCACATCCTGCACGGACCGCAATTCCGCTCCTGGGGGTTCCGCACCTTGCCCGATGAACTCAGCGATCACCACGCCATCACCTGCGCACTGGGCCTGGCCGCCGATTGAGCCCAGGGCCTATCGCGGCTGCGGGAGCGGTTCCACAGCCACCACCGAGTAGCCCGCCGCCCGCAACTGCGCCAGCACGCCTGCCGGTCCGGCCAGATGCGCGGCCCCGAACGCAAAGAGGTAGGTGCGCCCCCCTTGCAGCAGGCTGTCCATGCGCGCTGCCATGGTGCGGTTGCGCTCCACGAGCAGTTCCCGGCCCACCACCGACGACACCTCGGTCTTGGACACCAAGGCGGCCAGGCGATCCAGGTCTTGGGCAGCGTATGCCGCCAACAGCCGGTCCATGTCCTTTCCGCCAATGCCCCCGCGCACGGCGGCGTACAGCATGTCCGCCTGCTCCTGCAACGGCACCTTGTCCACAGCGGCCAATTGCTCCGCCACGGTTTCCACGCCCAGCACCTCCTTGCCGCGCTCCTTGGCCTTGGCCTGCAGGTAATGGTCCAGCACCAGGGCACTGTCGGCACCCATGCTCCGCTCGCTGAGCATCGCCGCCAGGAAAAAAGGCTTCATGCGGTGCATCATGGAGGCCATGGGGCCCAATTCCCCCTGCAAGGCTTTCTCTACGCGCCTCAGCTTGCCCGGGGAGAGCAGGTCGGAAAGCTCTTTCCCTGCGGGCATCAACAGGGCAGCGGGGGTGATGCCCATGGAGCTTTCCACCGAAGTGAGGTCCAGCTCACCGGCCACGGCATCCTGCCGATCGATCACATCCAACAGTTGCGGTACCTGGCCGAAGGCACGGGCATCGCGGCTGTGCACCGTGCCCACCACATAGCTCGGCCGCGCCAGGCCACGCCCTTCGATCTTCCACAGCAGGCCTTGCGCCGCGCCTTGGCCCCACGCCCATGCGGGCCACAACAGCAGAAACAGTAATGCGGACCGCATGGCCGCAAGGTAGCGCGGGGCCGCCTCAAACCGGCAGGTACGCCACCACCAGCAACACCAAGCCCACTAAGGCGCCTATCAGGATGCACAGGCATTTCCCCTGGCTTCGCTCGATGGACGTTCCGTGATGCATGGCCGCGTGCTGCAATTGCAGGCTGAAGACGCACAACGGGCGCTTTAGTTGCCCCGCAAACACGGGTGCACCGGAACAGCTACGACCTACTCCTTCAGGGACCGGCCCCTTGGAAATTGGTGGTTCCTTGGCACGCGGCCCCAATGAAAATGCGGCGCTGCAACGCCGCAGGAGGTTGTTCGCATCGCGTGGTGCCCAAGGGCGGCGCTTGGACCTTGGACCGCGCCGCCGGCTGCCGCACAAAGCGCGTGCCCCGCCCATTGCGTTCGCCGCCAGGTGGATACCTTCGCAGCCCCGTACGGGAACACCACGGATGCGCAGGCCGCCGGGTGTGCCCGCCGCCGGACCATCGCACCCGCCCATGAGCGCCCCCCGCAAGGCCGCCTTCCATACCCTTGGCTGCAAGCTCAACTTCGCCGAGACCAGCACGCTGGCCCGATCGCTCGAAGAGGCCGGCTATGCCCGCGTGCGCGAAGAGGAACGGCCGGATGTGTTCGTGCTCAACACGTGCAGCGTGACCGAAAATGCCGACAAGGAGTGCCGCCGCATCGTGCGCCGCTTCCGGGGCATCAACCCCGAGGCCTTCATCGCCGTGGTGGGCTGCTACGCCCAGCTGAAGCCCGGCGAGATCGCCACCATGCCCGGGGTGGACCTGGTGCTGGGGGCCAATGAAAAATTCAACCTCGCCGCACATATCGAACGGCTGGAAGGCCATGGGCACGGACAGGGCGAGGTGGTGGCCGGGCCCATCAAGGAGGTGAAACGTTTCGTGCCCTCGTACAATGCCAACGACCGCACGCGCACCTTCCTGAAGGTGCAGGACGGCTGCGATTACTTCTGCTCCTTCTGCACCATTCCCCTGGCACGGGGCCGCAGCCGCAGCGGTACCCTGGCCGAAACCGTGCAGCAGGCCCGCGCCGTGGCCGCCAACGGCGTAAGGGAGATCGTGCTCACCGGCGTGAACACCGGCGACTTCGGCCGCGAGCACGGCGAGAACTTCCTGCAACTGATCGAAGCCTTGGACCGCGTGGAAGGCATCGACCGCTTCCGCATCAGCAGCATCGAACCCAACTTGTGCAGCAACGAGGTCATCGACTTCATCGCGCAGAGCCGCCGTTTCATGCCCCACCTGCACCTCCCCTTGCAAAGCGGCAGCGATGCCCTGCTGCAGCGCATGCGCCGCCGGTACGACACCGCACTCTACGCCGACCGCGTGGCCCATGTCCGCAGCACCATGCCCCATGCCTGCATCGGCGTGGACGTGATCACCGGCACCCATGGCGAAACAGAGACGGAATTCCTGAAAACCCACGCTTTCCTGCGCAGCATCGATGTGAACTACCTGCACGTGTTCACCTACAGCGAGCGCGCCAACACCACCGCCGTGCGCATGGACGACAGCGTGCCCATGGAGCTGCGCCGCGACCGCACCCGCCAGCTGCGCTCGCTCGGCGCCAAGCTCCTGCGCCAATTCCAGGAGAAACACCTCGGCACCGAGCGCCCCGTGCTGTTCGAGCACGGCGAAGATGATCACACCGGCGACCGCTGCTTGTACGGCTATACCGACAACTACCTGCGCGTGGCCATGCCCTTTGCCGCGGAACTGGTGAACACCGTCCGCAACACGCGGCTCCAGGCCATCAACGGCGATGGACACCTCGCCGGCGCCCTCGAGCCGGCCCGCACAGCCTCCCTCGCCTGACCACCATGTACCCCACCCTCTACCACGCCCTGCTCGACCTCACCGGCCTGGACTGGCCCGTGCTGAAATTCCTCAACAGCTTCGGCTTCTTCGTGGCGCTGGCTTTCGTGGGCGCCTACCTCACCTTGGTGGCCGAGCTCCGGCGCAAGGAGCTCCAAGGCTTGATCAAGCCTTCCACCCGCACCGAAACGGTAGGGCTGGGAGCCACCACCGGCGAGCTGGTCACCCAAGGCCTGGTGGGCTTCATCCTGGGTTGGAAAGGCCTCTACCTGCTGCTGAACACCGCCGAGGCCACCGCCAACCCGCCCGCCTTCCTGCTGAGCGCCAAAGGCAACCTCCTGGGCGGCATCGCCGTGGCCGCCTTGCTGGCCTGGCTGCTCTGGCGCGAAAAAGAAAAGCACCGCTTGAAAGAACCCAAGGAACAAACCGTCACCATCCACCCGGCACAGCACGGCGGCAACATCACGCTCACCGCGGCGCTCTGGGGCTTCATCGGCGCCAAGCTCTTCCACTGGCTGGAAAGCCCGCGCGACTTCTTCGATCTGGTGGCCACCGGAAACGTGGCCGACCTGGTGAGCGGCCTCACTATGTACGGCGGCCTCATCGTGGCCGGCATCATGGTGGTGCGCTACTTCAAAAAGAACGGCATGGCCATACTGCCCAGCATGGATGCCGCCGCGCCCGGCCTCATGCTCGCCTATGGCATCGGCCGCCTGGGCTGCCATGTGAGCGGCGACGGCGACTGGGGCATTGCCAACACCGCCGCCAAACCCGGCTGGCTGCCCCAGTGGCTGTGGAGCTACGACTACCCCAACAACGTGAACGCCGTGCTGGGGCCCCACCGTGGCGGATACAGCGGCGTGCCCATCACCGACGGCACCTGCTTCGAGGGCTACTGCACCCACCTGGTGCCGGGCGTCTTCCCCACGCCCCTGTATGAAACCCTCATGTGCCTGCTGCTCTTCGCCGCCCTGTGGGCCTTGCGCAAGCGCATCCGCTTGCCCGGGGTGCTCTTCGCCGTGTACCTCATCCTGAACGGGGTGGAACGTTTCCTCATTGAAAAGATCCGGGTGAACGAACTCTTTCTGGGCTCATGGACCCAGGCCGAAGTGATCAGCCTGGCCTTGATCATCATCGGTACGGCCGGCTGGGCCGTGCTGCACAACAAGCACAAGCATGCAACTGCAGAAACTCACTGAACAGGTGGCCTTGCTGAGCCGCCAGGTGGCCGCTTTCATCCGCACCGAAAGCCTGCGCTTCACCGAGGCCGAGGTGGAGAACAAAGGACTGAACAACCTGGTGAGCTACGTGGACAAACAGGCCGAACAACGCTTTGTGGACGGACTGAAGGAACTGCTGCCCGAGGCCGGCTTCATTGCCGAGGAAGGCACCGGCGAACGCACCGGCGGCCTCAACTGGATCATCGACCCGCTGGACGGCACCACCAACTTCGTGCACGGAGTGCCCTGCTATTGCACCAGCGTGGCCCTCGTGCAAGGTTCCGAGGTGCTGCTGGGCGTGGTGCTGGAAGTGACCCGCGATGAATGCTTCAGCGCCTGGCAGGGCGGTGGTGCCTGGCTCAATGGAAAGCCCGTCCGCGTTTCCGGCCGCAGCCACCTGCAAGACAGCCTGCTTGCCACCGGTTTTCCCTACGACGACTTCGGCTTCGAGAGCGAGTACATGGACCTGCTGCGCGAATTGATGCACCGCACCCGGGGCATCCGCCGCCTGGGCAGCGCCGCCGCCGACCTGGCCTACGTGGCCTGCGGGCGCTTCGAAGCCTTCTACGAGTATGGCCTCAACAGCTGGGACGTGGCCGCCGGCGTGATCCTCGTGCGCGAGGCGGGCGGCCGCGTCAGTGGCTTCCACCCCACCAAGGATCCCGTGTTCGATGAGGAGATCGTGGCCAGCAACAGCGCCATCCATGAAGAACTGCTCGAGGTGATCGAACGCAGCTGGCAGCGCCAGGATTCTTGAGGGCGGCGTTTGGGGCACGTTGCCGGGCAACCAAAGCTGCTGGTGATCGGTGGCGGGGCGCCCCCAGTGGCCGGATCACGCCAGCTTCGGCCAGGGTAAACGCACCCAAACTACGGGCCGGCCATATTTCAAACCTGGCTCAATTATGCCGTGGCCCTTAGAGCCTGTTCAGGATCTCTTCAAACTCGTCCTCCGGTCTCTTTTCCGCCCATGCTTCACCGGAAAATGATCCCGTAGACACCGCTACGCGATGATTTTCCGGCTTCGCCTGAACGAAAAATAGCCACGGAGTCCTACGTTCAAGAAATCCTAAACAGGCTCTTAGTTGAATGAGCGCGCCCGATCGGCTTTGAACCGGGCTGATCCCGCTCAGTACAAAGGCCAATGCCGTGCTGAAGGCACGGCACACTACAGCCCATGGCGGTGCCATGGGCTGTAGTGTGCGTAGAAGCGGCAGAGGGCTGTAGGCCCGGAACATCATGAGCCTTGTTTTTCATCGCCCCGGTCTACCTGGCCTATGTGCGTGGCCTTCAGCCCCGCTCGGACCCGCAACATGCAAGCCCATGGCACCGCCATGGGCTTGCATGTTGCGGGCCTTTGGCCCTTTGAAGTGGTGCCCACGGCGCAGCTGCACCAGGCAGGTCTTCAGCCTTGCCATCCAGCGCCAAGTGCAAAGACAGATCCAACGATCACCAAGATGATCCATGGACTCTCAATGGCCCTTGAGGAAGAATCATTAGATGCGTTTGCCCTGCACCCTCGGCCCGGCTACCGGCCATGGAGCCGTACACTCCAAAACAAATTCGGAACGGCCCGATTTCCGATCATTCCAAAAAGATATTACCTTGCACTAACCAATACCACCCCGGCCATGCATACACTGATCTGTCCATTGCTCCTTGTTGCCAGCACGGCCATTGGTTCCGTGCCGGAAGGCTTCCACGTGGTGGTGAACACCACGGACCGCGTGGTGGTGAATTTTATATGCAGCAACGATGCCGCTGAACCCGGACAAGCCCTGGTGTTCGGCAGCGAGCTACGTTCCAAAGGCGGATTCAACTGGCATGTGGTGGGAGGCACCGCCCCCTATCGCGTGATCAGCAACAACATGAACAGCAGCACCGGCGGGTGCATTACGGTGATGGACGCCCAAGGGCGCACCGCCACCGGTTGCGGCACCATAGGCGTGAGAACAGAGATCGCCCGGGTGGATTGCCAGGGCGAATTACAGCAGGACCCCAACATCTACCGCCCGGCACCTACGGACACGGTAAGCTTCGATCATCCGGTGGACACCGCAAAGCCGGACCCGCTCGGGCCGGACCGTACGCATGTGGGCCCCGATAGCCATGGCGAAGATCCCGTGGACCCGCCCACGCCCGGCCCCATTGATGACTATCGCCCGCCAGTGAAAGGCCCCTCCACCGATGGCCCCACGCCGCCCGTAGGCCCCGTGGTGCCCGTTAAGGATCCCGTGCATACGCCCCGCCCCAACGATAAGCCAAGGCCGGTGCATCAACCTTCACCGGTGCGGAACCCCGGCCTGGTGAGCCCGCCCGTGCAGCGCAGTCCCACGGCCCCGGCTCCCCGGCCTACCACTCCCGTCGCGCCCAGTGTACCGGCCGGTGCGAAGAGCAACATGTGAAGCACCGCACCGGTACGCCCCATCCGGGCGGACCCGGGATCAACGACGAAGCCGCCGCAGGTGACCTGCAGCGGCTTCGATCTCTCTGGCCTGTGGCCCTGTGCGGCCACTACCGGCAGCCGCATGTCACAGCCCCCCTGCATCCACCGCGAACTGCTCCAGTGTGGTGGGTTGCATGGTGATAGGCAGGTTCATGCCTTCGGTCACCACCGCATCGGTGAACGAGGAGTAGTACAGCCCGTCCACCTCAGCGAGGGCCACCACCGTGATGGGCATGCCCACCGGCACCTCGTAGCCGCCACCGGTGGAGAACACATTGGCCGTGCCGCCGATCAGGTTGGTCATCGAGTTGATCGACGGGAAGACCAGCCAGACGAAGGTGTTCTCAGCGGTATAGCCGGTGGGGCAGGTTACTTCCACCGGGGTGAGCGGTTCCGTGCCGCCGTAGAAATAGTCGCAGTTGATCCAGCCCAGCGAATCATTGGGGAAGTTGTACCCGAAGCCGGAGGAATCCGCAGCCGTGGTGGTGTCCAAGGGGTTCACGGCCCAGGGGTCCCAGAGCATGGAGCCGTCCAGCTGTTCCATACCGCTGAACAGGGCCATCTCGGGATCGGCCAGGCCCTGAGTGGGCACTTGGATGTAGGACCCGCCAGGGGCCAAGGTCAGGGGTTCACCGTTCTGTGAAGCGGTGAGGCGGAACTGGCCCCCGCTCACCAGCAGGCGCTGCTGGCCGATGTCCACGCCCAGGGTCTGCTTGTTCAGCCAGAGCATGTCGCCCACGGAAAGGGCTTCCACCAGGGCAATGTCTATGGGGCCCGTGGCCGTGGTGCCATCCGCCTTGCGGAAGGCGTGCTGGGCGAAGCTCGCCATCAGGCCATTGGCGCCTTGCACAAAGGCGAGGCCGTTGTCCGTGTTGATGGTGAAGTGCTGGGTGGCCTGGGCCACGTGGTCGGTGAACAATTGCCGCAGCGGATTGGCCGACGGGGTGGACGGCATGGGTGCGCCGGGCCCGGTTTCCTCTTTGCGGCATCCGGCGATCACCGCCGCGCCCAGCAGCAGCAGGCCCATGGCCCGTATGATGTTCTTCTTTGTCATGTTGATTTGTTTCCGGTTCATCAGGGGGTCATCCTCATCACGCGGGAAACCACCTCGGGGTTGGGTGGCCACCAAACGCTGGTCGCCTCCATGGCCCGGCCGGGACCATGGCCTACAGCCTGCCGGGTGGTATGTTCGGGGCATGGCACGGCAGCGCATGGGCGAACAGGAGCTGGCCCTCCTTTTAGAGGAAGCCTATGCCCGTTACGCCACACCGGCATTCATCGCGGACGATCCCATCCAGGTACCGCGCGCCTTCACCGAACGGGGAGACGCCGAGACCATCGGCTTCCTCGCGGCCACCATCGCCTGGGGCCAGCGCAGGACGATCATCGCCAATGCGTGGAAGCTGGTGCACCTGATGGACGAGGCCCCGCATGATTTCGTGATGAACGCCTCGACCGCCGAGCTGCGCCGCACGGAACGCTTCGTGCACCGCACCTTCAACGGTACCGACCTGCTGGGCTTCGTACGCGGACTACGCCAGGTGTACACGGCGCATGGCAGCATCGAAGCGGCCTTCCTGCCGGAGAAACAAGATGCTCCGCTCCCGCCCATGGCGCAGATGATCTCGTTGTTCCGCTCGCGATTCCTCGAACCGGAGCACGCGCCACGCACGGAAAAACACGTGGCCAACCCCATGCGCGGCAGCAATGCCAAACGCCTCAACATGTTTCTGCGGTGGATGGTGCGGCCGAACGACCGGGGCGTGGACCTGGGCTTGTGGCAGCGCATTTCGCCTGCGGTGCTGCACGTGCCGCTGGATGTGCACACCGGCCGCATCGCCCGCGAGCTGGGCCTGCTTCAGCGCAAGCAGGACGACTGGAAAAGCGTGGAGGAGCTCACCGCCGCGCTGCGCCGCTTCGATCCCGCCGACCCCGTGAAGTACGATATCGCGCTTTTCGGGCTGGGGGTGCACGGTACGCGGTGGGCCGGCATCTCCTCCCAGGCCGGATGACCGGACCGGGACCCGGTCGAACCAGTTCTTTCAGGGCTTGTTCCCCCGGCAACCCGCCAGGGGAGGATCCGTGCAAACCTGTTCCTGCGATCGTGGCCGGAGCGGCGAACCACGCGCGGGCCTGTACCGGCGCATACGGGCATGGCCCTCTTGCACACGCAGGCAACGGGCCACCTCGCCAACCTCTCCCCCCCGGCTTTCACTGTTTGAGGAAAGTGCGCACAGTGCTCGTACCGTCCTTCCAATTGATCCGCAACATATAGTTGCCCGTTTGCAGCTGGGCCACGCCCAAGTCAAACGCATTGGCATCCACCTTGCGATGCATCGCGATACGGCCGTCCATGGCCACCACTTGCAGCTCGTTGATGGGGATGCGTGCATGCACATGGAGCACTTCGTTGGCGGGGGAAGGAAAGAGTGCCAGGTCCGGCGAGGCAGATCGCCCGCCCACCGCCACGGTACCCTCGAACGCCAACGCATCGATCTTGATAAAGCTGCCCGCCACGGGGCTGTTCATGCTGGGGGAGATGATCACGAAAGCGGAATCGGGATCGTCGGGCAGTACATAGAGGACCGGCACGTTGAAGGCTTGCCAGGCATTGGGCGATGCGCCGGAACAGCCCAGGTCGCCGAAACCCACGGTTTCGCTCGTTTGCGCAACACCGTTCCATTTGGTGAAGATCACGGCCACATGGCCCGAATCGGTAGGCTGGATGCCGTACTGCCACTGGCCTGTTAACGCGGCGGGCCTTCCGGTGTATGGGAAGCCAGGCACACCGCTGGCCACGTCACCCAAGGTGATCAGGCCTGCGATGGGACCAATGAACGTGTTGCGCGTGGTCAAGGTGGCGTAGTAGCTGCCCTCGGCCCCGGGGGTTTCTTTCAGGCAGGAAGGCGGCACTCCGGCCAGCGAGGTGAACGCGTTCACCGTGATCCAATCGTCGAGGTCCTCATAGCCCTCAGGGGTGATGGTCCAATTCTCGAACCCTCCGTTGGGGACCTGTGCGTTTGCGGATGCCATTGTCAAGGCGGCAATGGCACAAAGGAGCGATGTTCGTTCCATTCCAATTAGTTTGTAGTACGAACAAATATAGTGGAACGGACGAAGGTGCGCACACCTGGCCATGTCGCAGGCCAAGCATGCACGCAGACGGGCGGACCGGGAAACGCCGCCGTGGTCGGGCTCTCTCCTTGTTCGGGCCGGAATTGTTTTTCAGGACGAGGCAGGGACAAAACCTCGTGGTTCCACCTTTCGCCTCTCCTCTTGCACCTGTTCCCCTACCGTCAACCCACGCTGTAGTTGGGCGCTTCCCGGGTGATGAACACGTCGTGCGGGTGGCTCTCCTTCATGCCGGCGGCAGTGATGCGCATGAACGTGGCCTGCTTCAGGGCGGCGATGTCGGCCGCGCCGCAATAGCCCATGCCCGCGCGCAAGCCGCCCTCCATCTGGTGGATCACCTCGTGCAGCGGGCCCTTGAACGGCACCCGCCCGCTGATCCCCTCGGGCACCAGCTTTTTGATGTCGTCCTCCATGTCCTGGAAGTAGCGGTCCTTGCTGCCTTTCTGCATGGCCTCCAGGCTGCCCATGCCGCGGTAGGTCTTGAAGCGGCGCCCTTCGTAGATCACCGTTTCGCCGGGGCTTTCCTCGGTGCCGGCGAAAAGCGAACCGATCATCACGCTGTCGCCGCCGGCAGCCAGCGCCTTCACCAGGTCGCCAGTGTAGCGGATGCCGCCGTCGGCGATCACCGGTACGCCGCTGCCGGCTATGGCGGCGGCGCAATCGTGCACGGCCGTAAGCTGCGGCACGCCCACCCCGGCGATCACGCGGGTGGTGCAGATGCTGCCCGGGCCGATGCCCACCTTCACCGCATCGGCGCCCGCGTCCACCAAAGCTTTCGCTGCGGCGCCGGTGGCCACGTTGCCCACCACCAGGTCCACCTTGGTGAACGCCTTGCGGATGCTGCGCAGCATGTCCTGCACCCCGATGTGGTGGCCGTGCGCCGTGTCGATCACCAGGGCATCCACGCCGGCCTCCACCAGTGCGGCGGCACGCTCATGGCTGTCGCCGGTAACGCCGATGGCCGCAGCCACGCGCAACCGGCCCAGATGGTCTTTGCAGGCGTTGGGCCGCTCCTTCAGCTTGATGATGTCCTTGTAGGTGATCAGGCCCGCCAGCCTGCCCTGGCCGTCCACCACGGGCAGCTTCTCGATCTTGAACTCCTGCAGGATGTCCGAGGCCTGGGCCATAGTGACCTCCTGCCTGGCGGTGACCAGATTGCCCTTGGTCATCACCTCGGCGATGGGCTTGGTCATGGTGCGCTCGAAGCGCAGGTCGCGGTTGGTAACGATGCCCACGAGCTTGTTGCCGCCGTCCACCACGGGAATGCCGCCGATCTTGTTCTCGGCCATCAGCCTCATGGCATCGCCCACCGTGGCGTCGGCATGGAGCTTCAGGGGGTCGGTGATCATGCCGCTCTCGCTGCGCTTCACCTTGCGCACCTCCGCCGCCTGCTCGGCAACGCCCTGGTTCTTGTGCACCACGCCGATGCCGCCCTGCTGGGCGATGGCAATGGCCAGCGCCGAACCGGTAACGGTGTCCATGGCGGCACTTACGATGGGCAGGTTCAGGGCGATGTTGCGGCTGAACCGCGTGCGGATGTCCGCCGCGCGCGGCAGCACCTCGCTGTAGGCGGGCACCAGCAGCACATCATCATAGGTGAGGCCTTGAACGGCGAAGCGGTCGGAAAGCGGGGTGGCAGCGGGGGCTTGCCGTTCGCCGCGCACAGGGGCGGCGGCATGGGAGTTGTTTGCCATGTACAAAGGTAAGGTGCAGGGATGGAAACGGGAGAACGTGGCACCGGCAGCTATTAAAAAAAAGGCCCCCACCGAAGCAACCAACGCTATAGAATCATCACCTGCATGCTCGGGAACACAATACTCAGCCAGCGCATTGCCGCAGTCTTCAAGATTGACCCTTATTGGGGACCAATGCGAGGTAAAACACAATACACGCACCCGATGCCCAATTGGAATATCCGCTACTATTGGCCTACTTGTAGGCCTCGATAACCACGAAAGCGCAGTAACCCATGTTCAATTTCCACACCACTATCGAACATCGGTGTCAAGCAGACAGCCGGTGGCCGCAGGAGCCAAGAAACTTCAGAAAAATAAGCGACCCGGCAACATTGCTGCGCCGGGCCGAGTGAATGTTCACACAACGGGATAAACCCTTATTGTGATCTGCTTCAATTCTTGGCACAAAGATAGCTAAACCTCACAACATGAAAAAGATCTTGGGATTGGACCTGGGCACCACCTCCATCGGATGGGCCGTGATCAATGAAGCGGAAACCGACAGCGAACAAACCTCGATCGTTGGCACGGGTGTACGCGTGGTGCCCCTTACCGTGGACGAGCAAACCGACTTTGAGAAAGGCAGGCCGCTCTCCACCAATGCCGACAGGACGCTCAAACGCGGCATGCGCCGGAACCTGGACCGCTATCAGGACCGCCGATCGCATTTGCTGCATCTGCTCAAGGAGCACGGACTGATCAACGAGGAAACAGCCTTGACCGAGACCGGAAGCAACAGCACACACTCATTATGGGCCTTGCGGGCCGATGCAGCGAACAACCCGATCCCGCTGGAAGCCTTTGCCCGGGTGCTGCTTGCCATGAACAAAAAGCGCGGCTACAAGAGCAATCGTAAGGCTAAGGACGAGGATGACGGGCAGGCCATTGACGGCATGACCATTGCAAAAGAGTTGTATGACAACGACCTGACGTGCGGGCAATACGGCCTGAAACGCTTGCAAGACGGCAAGCGCCACATCCCGGACTTCTACCGCTCCGACCTCAAGGCCGAACTGGAACGCATCTGGAACAAACAGCGGGAGTTCCATGGTGAGCTACTGAGCCATGAACTGCTGGAGAAGATCGCCGGCAAGAACCAGAAGGCCACGTGGGCCATCCTAAAGGAACCTTGGGGCCTGGTAGGCGTGAAGCGCAACACCAAAGGCTTTGAGCAGAAGGTGGAGGACTACCAATGGCGGGTGGATGCGCTCAGCCGCAAGATGGAGCTGGAGGAATTGGCCGTTGCGATCCAACAGGTGAATGGCGCGATCTCGTCCTCCAGCGGGCTCCTGGGCGCCATCAGCGACCGCAGCAAACAACTGCTGATCCAGGACCTGACCGTAGGGCAATTCCTGTACAAGCAGCTCCAGCAAGATCCGCACACCCGGCTGAAGGGCCAGGTCTTCTACCGGCAGGATTACCTCGATGAATTCGAGCGGATCTGGGAGGTGCAGAAAGAAGCGCATCCGCAGCTCACGCCAGAACTCAAACACGATGTACGCGACACGGTGATCTTCTACCAGCGCCGCCTGAAGTCGCAAAAAGGCCAATTGGCCGTCTGCGAATTTGAGGGGGTGAAGAAACCAGTGATCGACGAGAACGGGCAACCCGCACTGACCAAGGACGGCAAGCCGAAGATGCGCAAGGTGGGCCCTCGCGTGTGCCCCAAGTCCTCTCCCCTGTTCCAGGAATTCAGGATCTGGCAGGTGCTCAACAACATCGTGCTGACCTACCAAGGGAAAGACGGCACAGGCGACGAACGCTCGGACAACGGCATCGTGCGCAAGGACAAAGCCTGGTGCCTGGGCCCGGAATACAAGGCCCGGCTGGTTGCGGAACTCAACTGGACGAAGGAATTATCGGCTACCGACGCGCTCAAGACGATCGGCCTAAAGCCCAAGGAATGGAAGGTGAACTTCAAAAAGCTGGAAGGGAACCGCACCAACGCGGAATATCTCAAGGCATTCGGGCAGATGCTGGCCGTTACAGGGCATGACGATGTGGACCTCGAAGAACTTACCAGTGAACAACGCGCAAAGACCGTTGAAACCATCCTGGCGGCCTTGGGCGTGGATACCGAGATCCTGCATTTTGATCCAACGCTTTCCGGAAAAGCCTTCGAGCAGCAACCCGCCTACCTGTTGTGGCACCTGCTGTACTCATACGAAAGCGACAACAAGTCGCGCACCGGCAATGAGCGACTGATCAAGCAGATCGGGGACAAGTTCGGCTTCAACCGGGAATGCGCGGAGATCCTGTGCAAGATGCACTTCGAGGACGACCACGGCAGCTTGAGCGCGCGCGCGATCAAGAAGATCCTGCCGCACCTGAAGGAAGGCGAGATCTATGACGTGGCCTGTTCACTCGCCGGTTACAACCACTCGCATTCCGTGAACGCAAAAGAGAACGAAGCACGCGAGTTGATCGACGCGCTGGAGATCCTGCCAAAGGGCGGCCTGCGCAACCCCGTGGTGGAGAAGATCCTGAACCAGATGGTACACGTGGTGAACAAGGTGATCGAGGTGCATGGCCGACCGGACGAGATCCGCGTGGAAATGGCCCGCGAGCTGAAGAAGAGCGCCAAGGAACGCGAGGAAATGACCAAGAGCATCGATGCGGCCAACCGGGCGCACGAGGCCATCCGCAGCGAGATCGCCAAGCTCCACCCTTTCAACACCGGCGTACGCATCACCCGCAACGACATCATCAAGTACAAGCTGTGGGAAGAGCTGAAAGAGAACGGTTTCAAGACCCTGTACTCCGGCACGGAGATCCCCAAGGAGAAGCTCTTCAGCAAGGACTATGACATTGAACACATCATCCCCCAAGCGCGCCTGTTCGACGACGGCTTCAGCAACAAGACCATTGAACTGCGCAGCGTGAACCTGGAGAAAGGCAACGCCACGGCCATGGATTACATGGAGACCAAGTACGGGCCGGACAGCGAGCAGGTGGCCCAGTACAAGGCCCGAGCGGAGAAGTTCTTCAAGAAGGACAGTCCGGGGAAATTCAAGAAACTGCTGATGAAGGAAGCCGATATCCCGGACGGCTTCATTGACCGCGACCTGCGGAACACGCAGTACATCACGCGCACGGCCCTGGGCATGCTGCGGCAGGTGACCCGCACCGTAACCCCCACCACCGGAAGCGTCACCGACCGCCTGCGCGAGGATTGGCAGTTGATCAACGTGCTGCAGGAACTCAACTGGGACAAGTACGAGAAGGTCGGCCTTACCTACACCGAAAAGAACAAGGATGGTGATGTGGTGCGGAAGATCAAGGACTGGACCAAGCGCAACGACCACCGGCACCACGCCATGGATGCCCTTGCCGTGGCCTTCACCCGGCCCAGCCACATCCAGTACCTCAACCACCTGAACGCACGGCGCGATGAAGAGCACAAGAAGCACAAGGTGATCCTCGCCATCGAGAACAAGGAGACCTACGTAGACAGCAAGAACCGCCGCCTCTTCAAGCCACCGATGCCCCTGGACCAACTACGCGGCCAGGTGAAGCAGCACCTGGAGAGCACCCTGGTGAGCTTCAAGGCCAAGAACAAGGTGACCACCCGCAACGTGAACAAGAGCAAGACCAAGAACGGCCACTTCCGCAAGGTGGAACTTACCCCGCGCGGGCAACTGCACAAGGAGACCGTGTACGGCAAGAAAAAGTTCTACGTCACCACGGAGGTGAAAGTGGGCCCCAGCTTCGACCAGGCCACCATTGCCCGAGTTGCCATAAAGAGCCATCGGCAAGCCTTGTTACATCGGCTCCATGCGGTGGGCGGCGGCGACCCCAAGAAAGCCTTCGGCGGCAAGAACGCGTTGGCCAAGAACCCCATCTGGATAGATGAACAGCACAAAGAACAAGTGCCCGAAAAGGTGAAGCTCGTTCAATTTGAGGATCAATTCACCATCCGCAAGGACATCACCCCAGACCTGAAACTGGACAAGGTGATCGACGGCCGTGCCAAGCGCTTGCTGCAAGAACGGCTGCACCGGTTCGGAGGCGATGCCAAGAAGGCCTTCTCCAACCTGGAGGACGACCCGATCTGGCTCAATGGCAAGAACGGGGCGCAGCTCAAGCGCGTCACCATCACCGGCGTGAGCAATGCCGAGGCCCTTTCCGTAAAACAGGACCACCACGGCAGGCCGATTTTGGATGCCGATGGCAAGGAGATTCCTTCCGGCTATGTGCAGACCGGCAACAACCACCATGTAGCCATTTACCGCGATGCGGAAGGGAACCTCCAGGAGCAGGTGGTTTCCTTCTTCGAGGCCGTTACACGTAGGCTGCACGGGCTGCCCGTGATCGACCGGAACCTAAATGCCGACCAAGGCTGGACCTTCCTCTTCACCATGAAGCAGAACGAGATGTTCGTGTTCCCCAACAAGGAGAAGGGGTTTGACCCTGCAAGTGTGGACCTAACAAACCCAGCGAATGCTGCAGCGGTTGCACCGCACCTCTTCAGGATGCAGAGGATCTCAACTAAGAACTACCTCTTTAACCATCACTTCGAGACAGAAGCAGTGGATGGCGAAGTATTGAAGAAGAGAAAGGAACTCTCAACTGTGACTTATCGGTTCATCCAAAGCACTCCACCGTTGGAAGGCATGGTCAAGGTTCGAACGGACCACTTGGGTCGCATTGTCCACGTAGGCGAATACTGAGCCATGATCAAGCGCACCATCGCCATCACCACGCCCTGCCACCTCTCGCTGAAGCTGGGGCAGATGCTCGTGCGCAGCAAATTGATCGAAGGCGATGCGGGCAAGACGGTTCCGATCGAGGACATGGGCCTGCTGCTGATGGAGCACGAGCAGGTCACCGTGACCCAAGGCCTGCTGGCCAAACTGCTCGAACACAACGTGGCCGTGGTGAATTGCGATGAGAAGCACCATCCGGCGGGCATGTTGCTCAACTTCCAGGGGCACAGCACCCAAACCGAAACCTTCATTGCACAGGCCGAGGCGCCCAAACCCTTGAAGAAACAACTGTGGCAGCAGGTGGTGAAGGCCAAGATCGGCAACCAGGCGGCCGTACTGGAAGCCATGGGCCAGGACGGGGGCCGTTTGCAGCGCTTGGCGCAGGAGGTGCGCAGCGGCGATACCGACAACCGCGAAGGCGCCGCAGCCGTGTACTACTGGCCGCGGTTGTTCAAGCGCATTCCGGATTTCCTGCGCGACCCCGATGGCCACTACCCGAACAACTTGCTGAACTACGGCTACGCCATCCTGCGGGCCACAGTGGCGCGCGCCTTGGCGGGCAGTGGCCTGCACCCCACCCTGGGCCTCTTCCACCGCAATCGGTACAACGCCTATTGCTTGGCCGATGACCTGATGGAACCCTACCGCCCGCTGGTGGACCAAGTGATCGCGGGCATCGTGCAGGACCGCCCCTTGGACCGCACCGAACTGGACCAGGAGGACAAGGTCACCTTGCTGCGCACCCCCACCCTGGATGTGGACATGGACGGCAAGAAGCGGCCGCTGATGGTGGCGGTGAGCGAGAGCACCGCCTCGCTGGCCCGGGCCTTTCTCGGCTCTGGCACGGGATTGGCCCTGCCCAGGCCGGCATGAGCCATGATCGTTATAGCGCCTACCGGGTAATGTGGCTGTTTGTAATGTTCGACCTGCCCACCGAGACCAAAACGGACCGCAAGAACGCTGCGCAGTTCCGGAAGCGCTTGGTGGAGAACGGCTTCACCATGATGCAGTTCTCCATCTACCTGCGGCACTGCGCCAGCAAGGAGAACGCAGAAGTACACCGCAAGCGGGTGCTTGCGCTCTTGCCGCCGCACGGCATGGTGAACCTGCTGGCCGTGACCGACAAGCAGTTCGGCACCATGGAGATCTACCTCAACACCAAAGAGGTGGCGGAGGTGGACACGCCGCAGCAACTGGAGCTGTTCTGAAAAAGTGGCCGGAGCCTCATGCTCCAGCCCTCCTTTCCCTCCAGATTTTTTTTGGGCCTCGAATTGATGGAAGGCCCGTCCCTATTGGCCTTTGGAGCATCCGGTTGGATCAGCTACCCCAAAGGAAAGAATTGAAAGCAGATCACAACAAGGTGATGCGGGTTC
>WBZN01000028.1_pt1 | contig 241561 bp, 202 predicted proteins | sample 5204281 | NCBI WGS metagenome assembly WBZN01 (sample SAMN12344347, study PRJNA552823) | activated sludge metagenome | biome: Activated sludge suspended growth; feature: Nitrification reactor; material: Wastewater; isolation source: activated sludge from nitrification reactor of wastewater...
CCACCGAGATCGGCACATCCTGGAGGTTCTCCGTCTTCTTTTGCGCGGTAACGATCACTTCCTCCAGCGCCCACTCCTGCGCAACGCATTGCGCAGTGTAACAGCCGAGGATGGCGGCGATTGCCCCTGCGATCGTGCGCTCACTGATCCGCTTCGAGTCACCCGTCTTCATGTTCTTTCCTCCCATGACCTTCCCATTGAATTTTCACACTTGCCGACCTTGCGGCGCAAGCATCCCTCTCATTGCGGAACATCCGGTTGATTGATTGATTGATTGAAGCGCGGCGCACGCTTCTCGATGAAGGCGCGGGTCGCCTCCGCGAAGTCCGCTCCCTTCATGAGCCGCTCCTCGATTTCGGTCTCGCGCCACAGCACCTTCTTCCCATCCGGCTCGCACATGTTGTCCCAGACGAGCTGTTTGGTCGCAAGAAGCGATGAGGCCGGATGAGCTGCAATCTCCTTCGCGAATTGGACGGCAGCATCCAGCAGCTCCTCATGCGGCACGACATCAGTCACGAGTCCGATGCGCTCGGCCTCACGCGCATCGATACGACGTGCCGTGAGCTGGAGCCTGAGTGCATGCGCCAGCCCCACGGCCTGAACCAGAAGCCGGCTGCTGCCCATGTCCGGCATGAGTCCCATTCGCACATGGCGCTCCTCGAACTGCGCACGCTCCGAAGCGATGCGCACGTCACAGGACAGGATCACCGTGATCCCGCCACCTACAGCAAGACCGTTCACCGCGACGATCACCGGCTTGGACCGACGCATCATCTCGAGCCAGCGCAGCTGTGAGCGGTAGTTCATGGGCTCCCCGCCCGCGGGTGACACCGGATTCTCCCAGTCCTGCACGTCGAGTCCGGCACAGAATGCCCGCCCGGACCCGGTGAGGATGATGGCACCGACGGTATCGTCCGCGTTGAACCGTTCGAAAGCGTCATAGAGTTCGAGCACCAGCGGCATGCTGAGGGCATTGAGCCGCTCGGGCCGGTTGAGGGTCACGATGGCCACGCGCTCCCTCTGTTCGGCAAGGATGAACCTGTACTGCATACGCTGCTCCTTTACTGCTCCGTTCCGAACCGCTCGCCGACCAGCTGCTCGGAGGCGCCCCACAATGCTCGGGCAGTCTCCACATCGAGAGCGTAGGTCTTCACGCCCTGGCTGGAACCTCTGCTGTCGTTGATCTCAGCCACGTGACAGTCCTCCAGGTACAGCCCGCCTCGCCCTTCCAGCTCAGGGGCCGTGGCAGCATAGACAGCCGTCGCCGCGCCCTGGGCGATGCTCTTGCGCGGCAGCTTTCCCCCCGGGGAATGGGCATCGACCGCGGCAAGCTCCTCCTGACTCAGGTGACGGTTGAGATCGGTCGGGATCGCCCCCGGGTGCACCGCATGCGCATGCACTCCCCGCGCGCCGAAGCGCCGCTCAAACTCCACGGCAAAGAGGATATTGGCGGTCTTCGACTGCCCGTAAGCGCTCCATGGATTGTAAGGCCGACGCTCGAAATTCAGGTCCGCAAGGTCCACCCCGCACACCCGGTGTCCGATCGAGCTCAGCGCCACCACACGGCTTGGGGCCGCGCGCAGCAACGCCGGCAGCAGCAACCCGGCAAGGAGGAAATGCCCCAGGTGGTTGCTCGCCAACTGCAGCTCGAAGCCATCCCGGGTCCGCTCGAGCGGACATGCCATCACGCCGGCATTGTTGATCAGCACATGGATTGCCTGGTGATGCCCGAGGATTCGCCGCGCACACGCACGCACGCTTTCCAGTGAGTCAAGTTCGAGTTCCTCGAACTCGAGCCCGGCGGCAGGGTTTGACGCGCGGATGCGGGCCATTGCCGACTCCACTTTCACGCGACTGCGTGCCGCGATGACCACACGGGCCCCTGCCGCAGCCAATGCGCGTGCAGTCTCCTCGCCCAAGCCTCCGGAGGCCCCGGTTACCACAGCGAGCCTGCCCGTGAGATCGATCCCGGCAAGCACCTCGGATGTGGTGGATTGCGCCCCGAAGGCTCGCTGCTGGTTCAGCATGTCATCCCTCAGGATTTCGCCGCACGTTTCGGCAGCTTCGTGTTGTCCCAACTGAAGGCGCGCTCGGGAGTCATCACGATCCAGCGCCAGTCCCGGCCCATCGCCGTGCTCATGTTGCGTGTGTTTCCGCCGCTGCCAAAACCGCCCTGCGCGTATTTCGCCCCCATCGCATCGCGCACCACCGAATCCAGATGTTCGTCAGCCGCTTCCGCCGCCGCGTCCTCGAGCACCTTGGCAGTCCCCTCGATCATCACGCCCTGCAATTCCGGATAGCGCTCGTTGCGATCCACGACCGCCGTGCAGAGCGGATCCCGGCGCAGATTCGCGATCTTCTGTCCGCGCGTAAACGCGTAGACCTTGCCTCCTGCCCAACAAAACCACAGCGCCGTGAGATTGATCCGCCTCCCAGGCCCATGGGTCGCGAGCCGGATCGTCTTTGACTCCGTCAACAGTTGCTCAGCCTCCTCGGACGTGAGCGCAAACTTGCCTGCAATTTTCATGTTCACCCCTTGTGCGAGCTGGTTGCCTTGGATTTCACTGCGCACACGCTCCCTGCAGCGACCTTCCCCACGCTCATCTGCCGTCCACCGTGAACACAAGCAACGCATTGCCCTTGTGACCAATGGTCGATCCACCGGAGTTCACGTATAGCGCGCCCCCTGCCACGATCTGGCCGTGCCAGTCCACCGAGCCGCCGCGGGCCGTGACTCCATTGACAGCCTGGTAGCTGCGTGCAGTATCGACATCCCAGATGATCGTTCCTGCATCAGCATCGTATGCGCGAATGTGTCCATCCTGAGAGCCCGAGAACACCGCACCCGGAATCACCGTGACAGCGCCCGATTGCGCACCCGTGCAACGCGCCGTGCCCCAGTTGCAGGTGGCCGGCGGCGGCGGCGTATGCCACACAATGCGGCCCGTGGCGATGTCCAGGGCGCTCAGCCCGCCGGGCACCACCCCCGGCGGAGCCAGCACATCCGAAGTTGCCGCATAGATCCGACGGCCGTCGCTACCGGACCCATACATCACGCCGCCCAAGGGACCACCGTGTGCAACCCGTGTCTGCCACAACAGTCGCCCCTCGTGATCAGGATCGAAGGCATAAACGAAGCCGGTCTTGCCGCTCGCGAGGATGACACTACGCCCCGAAGGCAACGCCTCCAGAATCGCCGAGGCGCCGAAGTCAAAATCCGGGCCGACCGGCGCGGGACAGTTACCGCTTGGTTCGCCGGTACAGTTTCCGAGGAAATTGTCGTCCCTGACCACCTGATGCAGCCAGCGTCGGGCGCCGGTATCAAGGTCGAAGGCCATGATCGCGTCCGACCCTTCAGTGGGTACGTCAGTATAGGAATTCCCGGTTGTCACGTAGATCAGCCGGCGGGGTACGTCGATAACCGGCGACGACCAGATGGCACCGCCTGCCGGTCCGTGGATTGGCCGCCCGGAGGCAGTATTGCTGCGGACCGCCCGGCGCGGCTCGGTGATGGTGTACGACTTCCATAGTTCGCGTCCGGTAGCGGCATCCAATGCCGCTACACTGCCGCGGAAGCTGCAGCAGTCATATTCCTTGTCGTACCCGGCGCTCTCCTCCCCCGAGGAAACCGGCACGTAGAGGCGATTCTCGAAGAATCGAAGCGTGCCCGTGAGCAAGGTGAGCGGGTGCTTTTCCACATGTCGCGACCACAGCTGATCACCCGTCCCGGCATCCAAGGCATGCACCCGCCCACTGGCATCGCCGAAGAAAGCCACCGCTCGCTCACGGCCCCCGACCCTGAGCCAGCCGATAGTCGGTGCCCCTCGCACCGGGGCACCCACATCACGCGTCCAGCGCGTACACCCACTCGCCGCATCGAGGGCATAGACAAGCCCGACGCCAGTGGTGAGGAATACCCACCCTCCGACCTCCACTGGCTGCCCGAAAGCATGGCTCCCCGGGTAGGCGAATACCCACTTGAGCTTCAGGCGCGGCACATCGCGCGCAGCAAGACTCTCCTCCGACTGGTAACGCCTGTTCGCAAGATCGCGCCCCCAGCCGTTCCAGTCCGAGCGTGACGGCTCGGGCGGTGCGACAGTTCGCGCGCACAGGTTTGCCTCAGGTCTTGGTTGCGGCACCGCCGAAAGATCCGGAACCGTGAGGAAACTGGCAACCGCCTTCCGTTCCGTATCCGTAAGCCCCGAGGCCTGCTGGCGCATCACCCCCGCATCCAGAGCCCGCAATATCGCCCGCGGCGGATACCATGCAAGCGCGTAGCGCGGGGGAGCACGGTCGGTCGGGTTCTCATGGCACTGTGCACAGCGCTTGAAGTACAGCTCGCGCCCCACCCCATCGGGCGGGAGCGCGCAAGCAGTCCGGACAAGCAGCGCAACCATGAGCAGCACCGAACCACGCCACCATGAGCACTTTTCCACGCTGCTACCAACGGTAGCGCAATTGCACACCGTACATGCGGGGCTCGCCATAGAGGTTCGCTGCCACGCCGATCGTGGCCCAAGTGCCGATCGGAGAGGTCTTATAGACCTTGTCCGTGGCGTTAGTCACGAAAAAACCCACATCCACTGGCGCCCTGAAGACATCGTTCCAGTCCAGTGCCAGATTCAGGACGGCGATGCTCGGGAATACGGTGCCGCGATTGTACTGCGGAGGCATCGTCGGTGAATCGACGTACGGACCTGTGTAAGCATAGGTAGAGGCAAGACTGATCTTGCCGACATCAGCAGACAACGGCAGGGTATAGCGCCCCATGATGCTGAACTGATTGTCCGGCAGATAATTCATCGGGATGCATTTCAGGTCAACCATCCCGACGGTGTAATTGCCGCTGCAGTCAAATTGCCCGAAGGGACTGAAGATGCTGAACTTGTGGTAGGCACCCTGCAAGTGCGAGTAGTTCACGGTGAATTCGAGACCGGGAACCGGGATGATGCGCCCCTCCGCCTCGACGCCCTTGAGTGTCGCGGAACCGGCGTTGAATACCGCGGCCCCGCTTGCCTGGGACGCCGGGTTGAAGTCGGGACCTGACACCTGGATGTCGTTGTATTTGGTCCGGAACACGTCCGCACTGAAGGTGAATGGCACCCCTCCAGTGCGGAATGTCGTCTTGAAGCCGATCTCACTGGTCGTTACGTACTCGGGCTGAAAGTTCCTGTGGGAGTCGTTCACCGCATACAGGTTGATGCCACCCCGCTTGTAGCCACGCGAGACCTTTGCATAACCCAACACGCTTTCATTGAAACTGTAGTCAAGGCCAACCGTCCAGTTGGGTGACGAAGACTTTGCGGTTCCCGACAGCGCACAGCCCATGAAGCCCGTGGGCGTGCCCGGCACACCATTGGCGCAGATCCAGGGCACACCATTGTTCAGATTGAAGAAGCTTGCCGTGCCGCGCGCAGAATCCCACGTGTAACGGCCACCGATGTTGAGCTTCAATCCGGCCAGGGATGGCGCAAGTTTCCCGAACTCATACCCCAGTTGTGTGTATATGGCCTTGGCCGACGTGCGGTAGTTGTAACCGATCCCGTTGCTGGCCATGAAAATGATGCTCTGCTCCAGCACTTGTGCTGGAGTCTTCACCGATTCGTAATACAGTCCACCCGTATAGGTGAGGCTTCGATCCAGTGCGCTGCCCAGGATCTGCAGTTCCTCGGTGAACTGACGCGCCTTGTCGACCGGTCCGTTCAGCGTCAGATTCGCGTTGTACCACGGAAGCGGTGTCCCATCGCCGTCGAAGGCCCCTCCCGCCTCGAGGCTCCCGTAGCTCAGGATGTTGCGCAAAGTCAGCGAATCCGACAATTCCATTCGCAGCTGGTCGACTGCACTCCAACCCTTGACCGTGTTACTGAGCGAAGGCGGCGTCGGGCCGAGTGCTATGGAGCGCGGACCCCGCTTGTTCTGGGCGTCAGCCAGTTGCGCCAGCAGCGCGCATCCGGTGCCAAAGCCGACGGCGGCACAGCCGCCATATGCGCCCAATGCTGCGTCTATGTACGCCGTATTGAATGCATTCATGACCCAGCCGGTGCCGTGGTTACGGCCATTCGCACCGGAAACCATCAGGTAGTTTTCAACCTTGTCCGTCGCCTTCCACAGGATGCCGAGGCGACCAGTCCAGTAATGACGGTTGTCGTAATCGACACCCGTGTAGATGTCACGCGTGAAGCCGCCGCGATCGACGAAGGCGCCGGCAACGCGTACCTGCAGCTTCTCACTCAGCGGTACGTTGACGACTGCCTGGATCTCCCGATCCTGATAGTTGCCGGCCTGCAATTGAACCGATCCGGACAGTTCCTCCGTGGGCCGTGCCGGCTCCAGCAGGATTGCGCCACCAGTCGTGTTGCGTCCGAACAATGTTCCCTGGGGTCCGCGCAAAACCTGGACGTTTTTCAGGTCGAGGAACTGTCCTGGCGTCCCCTGCACCGAGGCAATTGCCCCGCTTATCAGCGGCACCTCCGCCATGTATTGCGCTACCGCCGGGGAAGCTCCGTAGGCCTGGTTCTGGCCACGGATTGCAAACATCTCGATGTCCCGGGTCTGCGAAAAGGGAGTCACGACCAGGGATGGCACCATCCCCAGCAGGTCCTGACCCGTCGTTATGTGACGCTCCTCCAACTCCGTTCTGGAGAAAGCGGTGATTGCAACCGGAATCCTCTGCGCTGATTCTTCGACACGGCGTGCAGTGACCACCACTTCACCAAGCTCTGATGCCTGGTTCTCGACATGGTCTGACGGTACCTGGGCGCCAGCACCTTCGAACCTACCCAGCGAAATCATGACCATCGCCACTGCCGCCGCGCCGAGCGCTTGATTCCTCATCGTAGGTGCTCCAACGTCCGCCTGGTATTTGTTCCATTCCCAAAGTTGTGCCACTATGTGGCACACCGTGCTTCCTGTCGGTATGAGATTAGCCACAGCGATCGGTGAATGTCAAACTGATCGAGCATGGCTACGTACTCCTGCATTCGCTGCTTTCGATGAATAGTCCTGGGAAGATGTTGATAATGGCAAGAATCAATCAGAGTGCAGCTTTCACGCTGCAGGTTCTGGAGCAGCTCGCGAAGTGTCAACCCGCCGGTGTCAGTACACTGGCAAGGGACCTGGGCACCCCGAAGAGCAACGTGCAGCGAGCTTTGATGACGCTGCGGGAAACCGGGTGGATCCGGTCGCACAACGAGGCGCAAGGCCCGGGCGCACAATGGATCCTCGGGCACAAATTGCTTTCAATTGGCGGTCAGGTCGGCAATGAACGGCACCTTCGAGACCTGGTCATTCCTCACCTGGAGTTGCTTCGCCTCGAGTCAGGAGAGACCGTCGGCCTGGCGATGCGCGATGGAGACCACTGGGTCATCGTCGATGTGCGGGAAGGTTCACACCCCGTCCGCGCGGTGGCAAATATAGGCACCCGCACGCCGCTGGACATATCTGGAACAGGTCACCTGATACTGGCCTACCTATCGGAGGAAGAGCGGGAGCAGGTCTTGAGCCATAGGAAGGTGGGACGCCGGCAGCGCCGGCTCATCCAGCAGAGAATCAGGGAAATTCACCGGGACGGCTTCGTCTATTCGAAAGGTGAAATGCTCGAGGGAGCGGCTGCGGTCGCCGCGCCGATCCTGGATGCCAGTGGCCGGCTGGCTGCCACGATAGGCATCACTGTGCCGACTCACCGTGTGACACCGGCTATTGTCAGGAAATTTGGCGAAAAGGCCTTGTTAGCGACCAGGGCGATCAGTAAAGCGTTGCGTTAGTCCATGGGCACGGTACTGGGTGACCTCAGGCTCCTGACACGGAATAGTCCGTATAGCCTTTCGGGCCCGGGGTATAGAGTGTCTTTGCGTCGAACTCTGCCAGCGCCAACCCTTCGCGAAGGCGGCGCACGAGGTCCGGGTTGGCGATGAAATGTCGCGCGAAGGACACTGCTTCTCCCTGCCCTTCGGCCAGCGCCTGCGATGCAGAAGGCCCATCGAAGCCATCGTTGAGGATGAGCGACTCCTTGAACAAGGTGCGCGCCAGGGCAAACGCATCGAGTTCCTTCAGTGGCGAACGGACCACGTGCAGCCAGGCCAGGCGCAGGTGGGCGCTGCCGGCGAGCAACGCCTGGTACGTCTCCTTCGGATCCGGATCGAGCACGTCGTTGAAAGGGTTGCCCGGGCAAATGCGCATTCCCACCCGTCCCTCCGCCGCCGCCGTCATGGCCTCCAGCACCTCGATGGTGAAGCGTACCCGGTTGGGGGTAGACCCTCCGTAGTGATCGGTGCGCAGATTGCTGTTCGCGGCCATGAACTGCATCGGCAGATAGCCGCTGGTGCAGTGAAGTTCCACCCCGTCGAATCCGGCCGCGAGCGCGTTGCGGGTGGCGGACGCATATTCCTCGATGACGCCTTGGATTTCGCCCGATTCCAGCGCCCGCGGCAGGTCCTGCTCCTGCATGCCGGCAGCGTCCGTGAAGATCCTGCCGGCGGCGCGCACGGCGGACGGCGCCACGGTCTCGGCATCCGCGGCCTTGTTGAACCGGGAGCCCACGCGGCCGCAGTGCATGAGTTGGGCCACGATGAGGCCGCCGGCATCGTGCACCGCGCGGGTCACTTCGCGCCACGCCACCATCTGCGCGGCGTTGTAAAGACCCGGTGTGCGGCAATAGCCGATGCCATGACGCGACGGCGCGATGCCCTCGGAGACGATGAGTCCCGCGCTTGCGCGCTGCCGGTAGTAATCGGTCATGATGGCGGTGGGCACCGAATCCGCACCGGCACGTGAGCGCGTCATCGGCGCCATCACCACGCGGTTGGAGAGCGTCAACTCGCCCAACTGAACGGGATCGAAGAGTCCAGCCATCTCAGCGCACCCGGATGGACGGATTCGGTGCCCCACGCCGCATCGTCTCGAGAAAGCGATCGAGCGGTGCGGGCGAGGCGACCTCGGGGAGCGCGTCCTTGTCCGGAGCTCTCACCCAGAACTCCTTCCAGGACGGAAACAGGTCATGGTACGCACCTTCATACGGCTCTCGACCCGGCCAGCGCATCTTCCGCTCCCCGATCGGCGGTTTGTTGAGGTCGGTGGCGTACCAGTAGCAGGGAAGTCGCCGCCGGAAGTACCAGCGCCCCTCGATTCGCTGATAGTCGTCCCAATAGATCATCTGCATGATGACCCACTCGGCGCCGCACTCATGTTCGTTCTTGGAGTAGACGACGCCGACCGCATGGTCCGGATCCACGAACTCGATGATGTGCTGGCCGAGATGATGCGAAGTGCCGGTGAACTGCTCGCGCAGCGTGCTATCCAGCCAGGCCTTCAGATGGGCGCGCCCCACCCGGTCTCGGCTGACCCGGATATCCGGTGCGAACAGGTTCACATGAGCATCGAGGTCGCGCATGTCCAGGGACAGCGAGTACCTCGCCGCGAGCTGGCGGATTTCTTCGGTGGATTCGAGGCGATCGAGACGGGCGAGAAGCTTGTCGTTATCCATGGCGATCAATCAAACACGTTCGCCATGATCAGTGTGGAGGCCTGGCCTCCATCCACCGACAGCGCGGCTCCGTTCACGTACGAGGCCTCGTCCGAGGCCAGAAACAAGATGGCGCTGGCAACCTCGACCGGCTGGCCGACGCGGCGCATGGCGATCAGCTTCTCGGTGTTGCGGCGGGCTTTCTCGCTGTTCAGCATCTCGGCCATCGGCGGCGTCTCCACCGTGCCGGGAATCACCACGTTGCAGCGGATGTTGCGCGCACCGCCCTCGGCGGCCGCCGCGCGCGAGAAATTGATGATGGCGGCCTTGGCTGCGCTGTAGCCGGCCATCCAGGCAGCGCCAAACAGGCCGCAGATCGACGCAACGTTCACGATGCTGCCGCCCTTGCCCTGCTTGTGCATGAGCTTCATGGCGGCGCGCGTGCCCCAGAAAGTACCATCGACGGTGGTCGAGAAGTTGGAACGCCACTCGGCGGTCGACGTGCGCTCGATCTGCCCCACGGAATAGGCCATCGCATTGTTCACGAGGATGTCGAGGTGTCCGTGGCGCTGCGCCGCGCCATTGATCGCGCCCACGAGTTGCTCCTCGCTGCTGACATCCACCTGCGCGCACTCGGCCTTGCCTCCACCGGCACGAATGGCGGCAACGACCGCGTCGAGCAGTTCCTTGCGCCGCCCGCAGATCACGACAGTGGCATTCTCCTGTGCGAACAGGCGCGCCGTCGCCTCCCCGATGCCGGATCCGCCTCCGGTGATGAATGCGACCTTTCCCTCGAGACGACCTGTCATGCCGGCATCCTCACTTGAAGTACGACCCGCCGTTCGCGACGATGTCGGCGCCGGTGATCATGGCCGCCTCGTCGGAGGCGAGGAAGGCAACCACCGCCGCAATGTCCTCCGGCTCCGCGATGCGCCCAAGCGGTATGCCGGCAATCATCTGATTCTTCCATTCCGGCGTGACATTCTTGAGGATCGGCGTTTCCACTGCGCCGGGCACCACATTGTTGATGCGGATGCCTCGTGGCCCGAGCTCGCGCGCCATGCTGCGCACCATGCCGATCAGCGCCGCCTTCGAGGCGGCATAGTGCGGGGCGCCCTCGCCCGACAACGCCGCGGTGCTCGAGGTATTGATGATCGATCCCTTGATGCCGTGCCGGATCATCAGGCGCAGCGCTTCGCGCGTGCAATAAAAGGTGCCGTGCAGATTGACATTGAGCACGCCGTGCCAGCCTTCGTCCTGCATATCGACGGTGATGTCGGGAAAGACCGTCGGGGTCTCCCCGCGTGCCACCTGCCCGCCGCGCTCCGTCATGCGCGCAAGAAGCTGGGCAAACCCGTCCCCCTTGGCGCTGCCGATGCCGGCGTTGTTCACCAGTATGTCGAGCCGGCCGAAGGTCTCGTCCACCGCGGCAAACAACTGCTTCACCGCCGCGCTGTCGGCGATGTTGCAAACCTGCGCGACACCCGCGGCATCACCACCGGCCTGTTCGATCGTCTCGCGCGCACCCGCCTCCTTCACGTCCACGGCGACCACCCGGGCGCCCTCGCGAACCAGGCGCAGCGCTATGGCACGCCCCATGCCCTGGCCTGCTCCGGTGACCACGGCCACCTTGTTCGAAAATCTCATGGCACGCAGGCTGACAGGATCGCCAGCTGCTGTCCTCGTCCTCTCGGACGAGAGGCGCGTCGTCCCAATGGACCAAGACGCCCCCCTCAGCCTGCTTGCCATATAAGGCCATTCAACGGGCCCGCTTCTGGTATCCGCATGACCAGCATCCCGAGACCGCAGTAACCGAAGGCCTTCCAACGCAGGAACCGCACCATGAGCGCAAAAGACTTCTTCGTGGCACCGATGATGGACATCAGCGGCGGGGCATCAAGCATGCCAACTGGGAACTGGAGTTTCTGGCGAAGGAAAAAGGCGCCAGGATCTTCAAGGTCTACCAGCCCGAGGACGATGGCCCGATCAACGACCGGCGGCTGTGGCCCTTCTACGAGAAGGTCCAGGAGCTCGGAGTCGTGCTGACCCTGCACACCGGCGTGAGCCCGGTACCGATGACGCCCGCCGCCCCGGGCGACGCGCCCAGGCCCTGACCTGCCTGCCCTCTTTCAGCCCGGCGAAATCATTTCTGCATGTTCTGGATTGCGTCCTGGATGCCGGCACCCTCGAGCACCAGTCCGTAGCCCGTCCCCTCCTGGAGGAGACGCCGCATGCGCTCCGTGAGCACCACCCGCGTGTAGCGGCGCGCCACTTCCGGCATCTTCAGGAGCCGCTCTGCGTATTCCATGGCGCGCGCCATGAGCCGCTCGCGTGGCAGGACTTCGTTCACGACCCCGAGGTCGAGTGCCTCTCGCGCGCTGAGAATCTGCCCGGTAAGGAGGAAATAGCGCCCGCGGTTCGGTCCGAGCAGCTCCTGCCAGATGATGTGCACCCCATCCCCTGGCACGACGCCGCCGGGAACATGAGGAAGGTCCTGGAAAGTCGCATGCTCTGCGCACAGCGTGATGTCGGAGAGCACGCCGATCTCGGCATGCACATGCGCCGGACCATTGATCGCACCGATCACCGGGATCTCGATGTCCAGCAGATTCTGCAGTACCCGCTTGGCCTCCCAGTAGACCTGGTCCCAGTGCACCGTCTTGTCGTAGGGCTTGTCCCATGCCTCGATCGCCATGAACTCATCGCCCGTGCCGGTGATGATCAGCACCTTGTTGTCGCGGTCGGCCGAGATGTCGAAGAATGCATGGACCCAGTCATTGTGATGCGCGCTCGCGTAGACCACCGGCCCGCCATTGCTGTGCAGGCGGATAGTGAGGATGCCGCTGTCGGTACGCTCGAAGGCGATGGTCTGATAGCGGTCGAAATACGCCGGCCGGCTGCCCATGGGTCAACTCCGTGGTTGTCGTCGGCCAACGCCGGGCCGCGGCGGCGCTGCGCCGTCGCGCATCTGGAAATCCTTGGCGATCTCGGTGAGTGGCTGGCCTATGTTGGTCAGGCGGTAGCGCTCGAGATCCCGTTCGCTGATCTTGCTTTTTGCCATGGTCTGTTCTGTGGAGGGTGTGGATCGGACCGCAGTGCCGCAGAAGCCGGCCTATTCGGGAAATGTCCTGAAAACCTGCCCGGTCGGCGGATGCGGATTGAGGAGGGTGCATCGAAACTTGCGGCGCTTGAACCGCCAGCCTCCGGCTTCCCTGACCAGATCGTCGAAGTAGGTTCCCATCATTTCGATGCCGGTGCCGTCTGCAAAGCGGCACACTTCGTGAATCGTGGAGCGCGCGCTTGCCGCACTTCCCTGCACCGTGACGATGATCGCATGCGGGGTCTGCACCACATACTGCGAGGGCCGCATCTTCTCGCGCAGCCCTGAGACGATTTCGCGTCTCCCCTGGATCCGGAAGCTGAGAGGCTCGCCCACGTCCCAGACGGCATCCTCGGTGAAGAGGGCTTCAAGCGCCGCCCAGTCGTGGTTGTTGGTGCCGTCGCTCCAGCGCTCGACGAGCTCACGGATGGCAAAACGATCCTCGAGATCACTCATTCAGAATCCTCCACAGACGATGCGGCGAGGCCGGAGTCTCGCAGATTTCCCGCCCGAGCGGGGCCAGCGCGTCGTTGACGGCGCACATGATGGCCGCAGGTGTCGCATGGATCGCGCCCTCGCCACAGCCCTTCGCCCCCAACGGCGCGACCGGTGCGGGTATCACCACGATGTCCTTGTACACCGTGGGAATGCCGTGGATCAACGGCACCAGGTAATCGACGAAGTAGTCCGGGTATTCGCCGCGCGATTCGTACCGTGCGCCGATGCGATCGTGCAGGAAGCGCATCATCGAGGGAATCCTGCGCGCCGCCGGCGGGCGCGTAATGATTGCAGGGTATCCAGAGGCCACCGTTGCCAGAACCCACGAATGCGACGTCGACAGTGTCGACCCGGTTCATCCTCGGACCCTCTCTCAGCCACCATATGCGGACACCCGCTTCCCATCAAGCATCTTGACGATTTGCGGAACGGACGCAAGGCGGACCGGGCCGGGGCGAGATGACCCCAAAGTTCGCTCATGCAGGTCTGCGCGTCGTCCCAATGGACTAAGACGCCGCCCGGCCTGCTTGCTATATAAGGCCATTCAACGGGCCCGCTTCTGGTATCCGCATGACCGGCGTCCCGAGACCGCAGTAACCGAAGGCTTTCCAACGCAGGAACCGCACCATGAGCGCAAAAGACTTCTTCGTGGCAATGACCGAATTTCACTTCATGAACACCCAGACCTTGAGTGAGATCGGCTATTACCCGGGCATGAAGCACTTCCACTCCAGCGTGAGCGGGGTGTTGCGTGCCTGGTCCGGTCGCAGCCTGGACGATCCCTGGCCGGCCCCGATCGCGAGCGAATTGGCCCCTTACATGGACAAGGCGGGGGTTGACGTGGCGTTCTGTTTGCGCGAGCCGATGATGGACATCAGCGGCGGGGTTGTCTCGTTGTCCACCAACGGCTTCATGATGCAGCAGATCGAGCCGTACAAGGAGCGGATGTACCTGGAGGCCAATGTCGGGCCGATCATCCGCCGGGGCATCAAGCATGCCAACTGGGAGCTGGAGTTCCTGGTCAAGGAAAAGGGGGCCAAGATCTGCAAGGTGTACCAGCCCGAGGACGATGGCCCGATCAACGACCGGCGGCTGTGGCCCTTCTACGAGAAGGCCCAGGAGCTCGGAGTCGTGCTGACCCTGCACACTGGCGTGAGCTATGTGTGTCCGCAGCCGAACAGCCATTGCCATCCGCAGCAGCTCGATGACGTGGCGCTCGCCTTCCCCGACCTCAAGATGATCGCCTATCATGCCGGCTGGCCCTACACCGAGGAGCTGATCGGTCTGTGCGGCAAGCACAAGAACCTCTACATGAGCCTCTCCGGCATCTTTGGCTGGTACCAGCGTTCCCCGTATCGTGGCTATCACGCGATCGGCACGGCCCTGCAATGGGTGCCGGCGGACAAGATCGTGCTCGGCTTCGACCTGCCGTTCGATGATCTGCCACGGGTGACCGACTACATCCGGGATCTGAGCATGCCGGAGGAGTTGCAGGAGAAGTGGGGCTATGCGCAGGTGACCGACGAGGACAAGGCCAAGATCCTCGGCTTGAACCTCGCCAGACTCACCGGCATCGATCCGAAGAAACGCATCAAGCGGAACAAGTGAAGTGACCCAGGCACCTCTGGCCGGCTTGCGCGTCATCGAGAGCTCGATCCTCGGGCCCGCCGCCATCACCACCGCCCTGGTCGATCTCGGTGCCGAGGTCATCAAGGTCGAGACTCCGGCAGGCGATTACATCCGCGAGATGACCTGGCCGATCATCCAGGGTGTCTCGCTGATGCACTACCACCTCAACCGTGGCAAGAAGAGCATCACCCTCGACCTCAAGGTGGAGGCGGCACGCGCGATTTACCGGGACCTGGTCAAGGGAGCCGACGTGGTCATCGAGGCGTCGAAACCTGGCGCGCTCGCGAAATATGGCCTTGGCTACGAGGACCTGAAGCAGATCAACCCGCGGCTCGTGTTCTGCACCGTCTCCGGCTACGGCATGACGGGCCCCTACAAGGACATGCCTTCACACGGAATCGCCTACGACACCTGGTCGGGAACCTGCAAGCCAGCCTACGACGAGGAGGGCTTCTGCTACATCCCGGAGCATGTCGGTATCGGCATCAACGCCGCGCCACTATTCGGAGGTCTCGCGGTGCTGGCGGGCGTCCTGCGCGCCCGGGCCACGGGCGAAGGCTGCTTCATGGAGCTTGCGCAGAGCGATGCAGCCGCCGCCTTCGACTGGTACCGCAGCGAGAGCCACATGGCCTATGCGCGACCTGCGGATATCGTCACCGGCAACAAGGCCGACGGCTACCATCGCCGTCCGGTCGCCACGGCGGGCATGCGTGAAGGAGTCCGCTATCAGCTCTACGATTCCTCCGACGGTCATGTACTGTTCATGGCTTCCGAGCAGGCTTTCTGGAAGAACTTCTGCGCGGGCATCGGCCGCATGGACCTGTTCGAGAAGTGGCCAGGCTCGAAGTATGCCGACCATGCGCGCGGCAACCGCGAACTGCAGACCGAGTTGCGCATCATCTTCAGGACGAAGAGCAGCCGCGAATGGCTGCAGTTCAGCATCGAGGTCAACACCCCGATCGCTCCCGTGAACACGCCGCAAAACATCGTCGATGACCCGCAGTTCAAGGCACGATTCAGGATCCTTCCGCACGAGACTCACGGTGCCGACATGCTCGGATACCCGGTGAAGTTCGTCGGCGAGGAGCTTCCCGATCCGGCCATCGCGCCGACTGTGGGCGAACATACGGGGCGGGTGCTGCGCGAGGTGCTCGGCTATGACGAGCAGCGGTGCGCAGCAGCCAAGGCTGCGGGCGCCCTCGGCTGATCCGTGCTGATACCGGATTCGAATTACGGCCGCGGTGTCTTCCGCCGTCGTTTACGACTGGGCGTCGCTGCACGCGAAACCCGAGTCGACCTCGAGGACGGCAATCATGCCTTTCGCCTGGTGCTGCGCCACGACGGCGAGCGGATCACGGCCATCGAGCCGACCTACGTTCGCCACCCGTTCACGACCTGTCCTGGTTCCGCGCGCTTCCTGACCGACCTTGTCGGCCGGCCGCTCGACGACAATCCCGAGGAGCGACGGCTTCCCGAAAGACGGCACAGCTGCACCCACGTAACCGACATGGCCCGGCTGGCGCTGGATCATGTTCGCGATGCGGGGTTGCGGCGGCTCTACGACATCGAGGTCGATGACGAGTGTGAGGGACGAAGCAGCACGCGCATTACCTGTGACGGACAGCTGGTGCACGAATGGATCATCTCGCGGCAAGCCATCGTCGGGCCGGAAGAGCTCGCGGGCCGGCCAATGATGCAGGGATTCCATGCATGGGTCCGTCAGGAGTTCACGGACCTCGCTCTGGAGGCGGCAATCGCGTTGCAGCGCGGATGGTTCGTGGGTCAGACGCGCCGCTACATCATGACGCCCGTACGCGATCACCCGGCGACCGGAGACGGCATGCCGGATGGCGTCTGCTATTCATACAGCGAACCGGTGGTGCGGAACGCCGAGCGCATCGAAGGCAGCAAGAGGGACTTCACCCACGACGCGGATGCTTTGCTGCGTTTCCGGCACTGACCAGCCCCTGCTGGAGCATTGCCATCTCCCGCGGCACCGGCGCACCATGGTTTGCACGTTGCGAACCAGGCAGATCGAGGAGACTCCATGCAGCGCATTGACGAGTTCGAAGTGGTCGTGGTCGGCTCGGGCGGTGGAGCGCTTCTGTCCGCGATTCGCGCGCATGACCTCGGATTGAAAGTGCTGGTCATCGAAAAGAGCGACCAGTACGGCGGGACGACCGCCACCTCGGGAGGTGCGCTATGGATTCCGCTCAATGGGCAGGTGAAGGACGACCCTGCCTCGGCCCTGGCCTATCTGCAAGCCGCAGTCGGCGATACCGCAACTGAAGGGAAGGTGCAGGCCTACCTGGAGAGCGCCCCCGAAATGGTTCGCTACGTCAACGAGAAGACTTCGCTGCGCTACCGGGTGAGCGAGGGTTATCCCGACTATTACCAGGAGCTGCCGGGCGCGGTCGCAAGCGGGCGCGCGATGGCGCCCGACCCCTTCGACGCATCGCTCCTGCGCGAGGAGTTCCACAGGCTGCGCCCCACCCACCCTGGCTCGACGCTGATGGGCATCGGCATGACGATCCCGGAATCGAACGCGATGGCGACCAAGGCTCCGGGGTGGGTGGGCATCGTGGTGAGGATCATGCTGCGCTACTGGCTCGATGTCCCGTGGCGCTTTCGCACGAAACGCGATCGCCGGCTGTGTCTGGGCAGCGCGCTCATCGGTGGCCTGCGTCACGCGATGCTGCAGCGGAGCATTCCGCTGTGGCTCGAATGTCCGATGGAATCGCTCGTCGTCGAACAGGGTCGCGTGTGTGGCGTCGTGGCGTCCCGCAACGGCGTGCCGGTCACGCTGCGCGCGCCGCGCGGGGTGATTCTCGCGGCCGGCGGCTTCGAGCGCAATCAGGCGATGCGCGAGCAATATCTGCCGCATCCAACACGCCAGGAGTGGGCCGCGACGCCTGCCGGCCTCAATACCGGCGACACCATTCGCGCGGCGGAGGCGATCGGCGCCAGGCTCGAGAAAATGGACCTGAGCTGGGGCACACCGAGCGTGCGTAATACGACAGTGCCACAGGGTGCGCAGCCCGTGTTCGCCGAGCGGGGTTTCGGCGGATCGGTGTGCGTGAACCGGCTGGGCAGGCGCTTCGCCAATGAGGCACAGTCCTACGATCGCTTTCAGCTGGCGATGTATGCCGAGCACGCCCGGTCGGGCGGTGCCGTCCCGGCCTGGTGGGTTTTCGACGCGCGCTACCGCAAGAACTGCCCGTTCGGGCCCCTTCTGCCGAGCAGCGCGCTGCCCGATTCACGGGTACCGAAGGACTGGTGGGGAGACACCGTCTTCAAGGACCCGACCCTCGAGGGCCTCGCGCGCCAGATCGGCGTGGATGCCACGGGACTCGTGGACACCGTGCGCCGGAACAACGAATACGCCCGCACCGGCACGGATCCGGAATTCAGCCGTGGCAGCAATGTCTACGATCGCTACTGGTCGCTGCGTTCGGTCAAACCCAATCCCTGCCTCGTTGCGATCGACTCTCCGCCTTACTACGCCGTGAAGATCCAACCGGGGGACACCGGCACCAAGGGCGGACCCGCCATCACCGACGACGGACAGGTGATCGACAAGATGGGGCAGCCGATCGCAGGGCTGTACTGCATCGGCAACAACTCGGCTGCCGCGCTTGGCCGGGCCTACCCTGGCGCCGGCGGCACCATCGGGCCCGCCATGACCTTCGGCTTCCGGGCCGTCAATCACCTCGCCGCGAGCCGCTGAGCGCTCCCCGCGCGATCGGCTTGGACATCTCAGGCTGGTGCACCACGGCTGCGGAACACCGGGAGCGTGATGCCTTGCGTCTGCTGCTCGAAGGCGACGTGCACCGGCATGCCGATGCGAATCTCATCAGCCGGGCAATCGATGACATTGCTCAGCAGCCGCACGCCCTCCTCCAGCTCGACCACGATGACCGCATAAGGCACTGAACCGGCGAACGCGGGGTGCAAGGCACGCGCCACCGCCGTGTATGTGAACACAGTACCTTTGCCGCTTGAGCGTTCCCATTGCCAGTTAAATGAACTACATACAGAACATATTTCACGTGGCACATGACGATACGTACGGCACTTGCTGCACCGCTGGAACCGCAATTCTCCCCGACCGCACCAGTCGTAGAACTGCTTGGTGAGACCCTCCATCGACGGTAACGGTCTCGCTGGAACTGTTGTGGTGATGTTCATGTGAGCCCGCTCACGCGCCACGCCGCAGTATCGCAATACTGCCGTCGCCGAAGTCCCCCCAACCAGTTACCACCCCAATCTCGGCATCGTTCACCTGCCTCTCAGCAGCCTCGCCGCGCAACTGGCGCACCGCCTCCACCACATGGCCGAGACCCAGCAGGTGCGCGTGCGAGAGCAGCCCACCGTGGGTGTTGACCGGCAATCTGCCGCCAAGCTCGATGGCACCACCTTCGACGAAAGCCCCGCCCTCGCCGCGTTTGCAGAAACCGGCCTCCTCGAGTTGCTGGATCACTTCGAACGTGAAACAGTCGTACACTTGCGCGAAATCCGCATCCGCCGGGGAAACACCTGCCATCGCGAACGCCTCGGGTGCCGCCGTGGTAAGGCCGATGCGATGGAAGTCCCTGCGACTCATGATCTCGTCCGCTGGATACGGCTGACTCAGTGCCGCTCCCATGATGGACACCGGGGGCTGGCGCAGATCCCGCGCCCGGGCCGCCGAGGTGACGATGTATGCCGCAGCCCCATCGGTCTCGAGGCTACAGTCGAGCAAGCGGTATGGCGAGGTGATCATCGGCGATGCGAGGTAATCGACCATGGTCATCGGCTTGCCGCACATCAGCGCAGCTGGGTTGAGTTGCGCATGCCGGCGCATCGCCAGCGCCACCGCGCCCATTTGCTCTGCACTCGTGCCGTATTCGTGCATGTGACGCTGCGCCATCAGCGCGTACCACTGCGGCGGCGCCGACAACCCGTACGGCTGGTAATAATCCCGCGAGATCTCCCCACCCGGGATCGAGTTGACGTCGTTGGCGGCAATCTCGCGGATGCGCGCTCCCGAGTAACCGTTCCAGCCGCCGGGGACCAGTACATGATCCGCGTTGTCTGTTGCCACCGCCATCGCGGCGACGCGCAGGGCCGCCACCGGCGCAGCACCACCCAGATTCAATGTCGCGGCAAATCGCAGGTTCTCGCACCCGAGGCTTGCGGCGAAGGCTTCGGCCCGGCCGAGATTCGGGAACGGCATGATGCCGTCGATGTCACTCGCCTTGAGCCCTGCATCATCGAGGGCAGCGGCGACGGCCTTGAGCTGCAGCGCCATCTCGCTGAGTCCCGAGCCCGGCTTGCGGCACACTGCCGTCTCGCCGACGCCGACGATGCAGGCCGCATCTTTCAGCGCGCGTGCCGCCGACGCCGACGCCATGGTCAATGGCCGTCCTTGTTCCGGCGCTGGAGAGTCTCGTATTCCTCGAGCAGTGACTGGCGCATCTGTGCCTCCCGCTGGCGGATGTCCCAGAAGCGTGCCGGCCGCTTTTCGGTAAACGCCGCGCCGCCCTCCTTGCCCTCCGGCATGTCAAACCAGTCGGGGTACAAGGCGGCCGACGTCACGCATTGGTCCCGGTACCCGTCCATCTCCTGGTCGAATGATGCCTTGAGGATCTCCAGGCATCCCGGGCTCACCGACAGCAGTTCCTCGCACCACCTCGCCACCTCCGCCTCGAGCTGGTCGAGCGGCACCACGGTGTTCACGAGGCCCATCTGCAGCGCCTCGGCGGCCTTGTACTTGCGGCACAGCATCCACATCTCGCGGGCTTTCTTGGCACCGACCACCTTGGTCAGGTACGGCACGAAGTAGCCATCGGCCGGTGAGGATACCCGCGGGCCGGCCTGTCCGAACATGGCATTGTCGGCTGCGATGGTGAAGTCGCAGCAGTAGGCCATGTGATTGTGTCCGCCGATGCAGTAACCCTGGACCTGGGCGATCACCGGCTTGCGCGACATGCGGATGAGGCGGTTGTGGGGATAGCGGTTGTAGAAGGCTTCGCGCAAACCCCACCGCTCCCAGCTCACATCGCCGCCTGCGCCGAAATGCTTGCCGCGTCCGGTCACGATGATCACGCCGATCGAGGCATCGTGACTCGCGTCGTAGAACGCGCGGAACATCTCATCGACGGTGGCGACGGTCATCGCGTTCATCTTGTCCGGCTTGTCGAGGGTGACGCGCGCCACGCCGCCGCCGAGCGTCCGGTGCATGCGCTTCTCGTAGGCGATCTCCTTGAAGCCTTCGAGGCCGTCGCCGGTGACAGTGCTCCAGTCGTCGAAATCAGGATTGCCCATTACTTCCACCTCGTGAATGCGCTCATGGAATCGCGCCCTTCGCCTTGAGCGCTTCGATCTGCTCCCACTCGTAGCCCAGCAGATCCATCATCAGCAACTCGGTGTCCTGGCCGAGTTGCGGGCCGAGGCTGCGGATCTCGCCCGGCGACTTCGACATCGTCACCGGCAAGCCGCGGATATCCACCTCCCGCTGCACTTCCTCGCACCAGGTCTTCATGAAATAGCGGTTCTGCCAGGCCTGCTCATCACGCACGACGTCGGCAAAGTTGTTCACCACACCCGCGATGACGCCGGCGTCGCGCAGCGCCACCATGAGTTCGTCATGACTGCGCTTGCGTGTCTCGGATTCGATGGCGGCGACCAGCGCTTCGTTGTTGTCGCGCCGCTGAGTGATGCCCGCGAACCGCGGAGCCGCGAGCGCCGCCGGGCCGCCGAGCGCGCGGCACAGGGCGGCATACCGGCCGTCCTCGTTGCTCTCGCAGATATAGACCCACTTCCCGCTGGTCGGATACAGGTTCCAGAGCGGATTTTCCACCTGAAGGCGCGAGTGCTGCAGGGCGCTGCGCTTGTGTCCGGCGAGGTAGGCCTGCAGATGCGGTGCCGCGAGATACAGTTGCGCGCCATAGAGCGATGCATCGATGGACTGGCCTTTGCCGGTACGCCGGCACTCATACAGCGCCAGCGCGATGCCGAAGGCGGACATGACCCCGCCATACGCATCCCCGGAGCCCATGCCAAGATAAATCGGCGGCTGTCCGGGCTCCCCGAGGCGCGCCATGATCCCGGTGAGCGCCTGAACGGTCATGTCGAAGGAGGGCTTCGAAACCTTGCTGAACCGGCCATATCCGGTGTTGGTCGCGTACACGAGCCTGGGGTTGATCGACGAAAGCTTTTCATAGGACAGGTTCCACCCGGCAAGCATCTCCGGTGAGAGATTGGAAAGGAACACGTCCGATTTCTCGACCAGCCGGTACAGGATCTCCTGCCCTTCCGGCTTCCTCAGGTCGATTGCCATGCTCTTCTTGTTGCGGTTGATCACCAGGAAGTACTGGTTCCAGTCGCCGATCTCCAGCGACTTGATGCTGCGCACCCCCCGCGCCTGGTCACCCCCCTGCGGCCGCTCCACCTTGATGACATCGGCGCCGAAATCGGCGAGATATTGGGCGCACACCGGGCCCTGGAACCACACCGTGAGATCGATGACGCGGATGCCTGCGAGTGCCCTGCTCATGCCAGTACTCCCGCGTCGGCCAGTTCGTGCAGAAATTCGCGCGAGTAGCCGAGCAATTCATGCAACACCTGATCGGTATGCTGACCCACGCAGGGTGCCAGCCGCTCCAGCCGCGCCGGACTTTCGCTCGCCCAGACGGGAAAGCCAAGCGTCCTTACCTTGCCGAAGCTCGGATGATCGAGCTCGATGACGTAGCGATTGGCGTACGCCCCAGGGTCGTTGGCCGGATAATCGAACTGCTCGATGATGTCGGCCGACAGCTGTCTCGCCTGGAACTCCCGCCTCCAATGCTCGGCCGGCCGGCGCCTGAAGCGCTCCTCGAGTTCGGCGATGAGTTCATGACGATTGATGGCGGTGCGCTTCTCGTGCGTGTCGAAGCGGGGATCGTCGCGCGCGATCTCCACCATGGCCGAAAATTCCGGCCACCAGCGATCCGTGTCGGGCATGGTGAGCGTGACCCAGCGCTGGTCGGCGCTCATGTACACCGATCCCGACATCGGGTTCGAGACATCGAGTCTGGAGATCGGGTTGAGCAGCCGGTCGCCGTGTCCGATGGCCAGGAAGGCCTGCAGGTCGAGCGCCGATCCGTACATGTTCGCGCCGAAGAGCGAGACATCCACCTCCTGGCCCTCCCCGCTCAGCAGCCGGTGCAGCAACGCCGTGACCACACCGAAGGCCAGCTGTCCCGTGGCGTGCATCGCCCCGGCACCGGTATAGACCGGCGGCTGCCCGGGCTGGGGCAGCATGGGCATCGCACCGGCGCGCGCAGCCGCGAGTTCGTCGATGGCCGGCAGGTCGCGGTCCGGGCCATCCGGCCCGAAGCCGGACAAACGTGCGAACACGATGTCCGGACGCAGCGCGCTCACGGCGGCGTAGTCGAATCCGCTCGCCGCCAGTTCATCGCGAGGCCAATCCGTCACGATGACGTCGGCCTTCGCAATCAGGGCGGCCAGCACTTCGCGACTGCGTTGGGCGTGCAGGTTGATGGCGATGGAAAACTTGTTGCGATGGATGAGGTCTGCCTCGTGGTTCCACCGGCCGGACGGCGCGGCCGCGACCGCGGGAAGAAAATCGAGCCGGATGACCCGGGCCCCGAAGTCCCCCAGGAAGGCGCAGGAAAGTGCGGCGGAGAATTGCCGCGTCAGATCGAGGACAGTGACATCATTCAGGACGCGACCCATCTCGGTTCCTCACGCAGTGTGGCTCATGCCGACTTCATTGCCATGATCCCCGACTGATCAGGCTTTCGCCATCCCGCATCCGGACTATCCGGCCGCGGGCGCCGCGGATGGCCGCCTCTTGCGCCGCCGCAGCATCTCCGGGCGGTCCGCGGTCACGCCTGCCGCGATCAGGCCATCGATGTCCGGCTCGCTGTAGCCCAGGTCCGCCAGCAGTTCCCGCGTATGCTCCCCCTGCATCGGAGGATGCCGGGTGACACTGCAGGGCGTGCCGTAGAACCGGATGGGAACGCCGGTCACCTCGACGCTCCCAAGCGCGGGGTGATCCACGGATACGATCATCCGGTTGTGCCGGATCTGCGGGTCCTTGACGACATCCTGCACGTCGTTGATCGGCGCGGTGAGCACGTCCGCGGCAATCAGACGCTCGACCAGTTCATCGCGGTCGAACTGCCGGGTTCGATCCGACATCACGCGGTCCAGTTCGTCGTGGTGGGCAAGGCGTGAGGCGATGTCATGGAAGCGCGGTTCGCGGTCCCAATCGGCGCCGAGCGCACGACACACATTGCCGAAGAACTTCTCGCTCGGGGTGGTGATGATCACGTACCGGCCATCTTTCGTGGGGTACACGCCGGATGGCGCGAAGTACTGGCTGCGGTTGCCGGTGCGCTTCGGAGGTTCGCCCGTCGCCAGGTAGCTGCCGATGGAGCTGGCCTGCGCATGCATCAGCGCATCGAGGAGCGACACCTCGATGCGCTGGCCCGCGCCGGTGCGGTCGCGGACGCGCAGCGCGGCCAGCGCGGCATTGCTGACGAGGAGCGAGGTGATGACATCGACCGCCGGAAAGCCGGTGCGCACGGGCCCGCCGCCGGGCTCGCCGTTCAGCCCGAGAACCCCGCAATAGCCCTGGGTAAGAAAGTCGATCCCCGGTCGTCCCGCATACGGCCCATCCGGGCCGAAGGCCGTGACCCCGATCCAGACGATGTCGGGCCGGTGCATCCGCACCTGGTCGTAATCCAGTCCGAGATTGCCGAGCGCCGGCTCGCGCACGTTCGTGATCAGCACATCGGCAGTGGCCACGAGCCGCGAAAACACCTCGCGTCCCTGCGCTTGCCGCATGTCGATCACCACATCGCGCTTGTTGCGGTTCAGGCTCAGAAACGGCCCGCACTCCCCGTCCCGCATTGCGCCCAGGCGGCGACTGTCATCGCCGAGATGCGATTCCACCTTCACGACGTCAGCACCGAGATCGCCGAGCAGGGTCGCGCCATACGGACCCGCCAGCATCGTCGATACATCGAGGACGCGAAGCCCCTTGAGCGGTGCTTCTGTTGCGCTTGCTGCAGACATTGCCGTGCTCCGGTGGATCGGGTCAAACGCCGCGGAACACGGGCTTGCGCTTCTCGAGAAAGGCCATCGTGCCCTCCTTGGCGTCTGCCGTGGCCGCGACGGCAACCCCGTAATGGCCTTCGAAATCCAGCATCTGCTCGAGGTTGTGCTGCAGGGACATGTGGATCAGGCGCCGGCCCATGTCCACCGCCGTGCTGGCGCGCTGCGCAATCATTCGCGCGTACTCCAGCGCCGCCGCGAGGCTCGTGCCTTCCGGCACCAGCTCATCGATGAGCCCGAGCTTGTGGCATTCTTCGGCCTTGAACACCTTTGCGGTCTCAACCATCATCAGGGCATTCGGCAGGCCTACCACACGCGGCAGGAAATACGACAGGCCGCAGTCGGGCGCCACGCCGATGCTGGTGAAGATGGCGCTCATCTTCGTGGTCGGATCGGCAAAGCGTCGGTCACAGGCGAGCGCAACTGCGAGACCAGCCCCCACGGCATGGCCCTGGATTGCGGCGATCACCGGCTTGTCGACCGCCACAATCTGGCGCACCACATCGAAGAAATGGCCACCCGGCGTCTTGCGCTGCCAGCGCGGGATAGGCCGCGATGGATCCGAGGTGCCGGGCATCGCATGGTCGCTCTCCCCGGAAATGAACTCCACGTCACCACCTGCGCAGAAGGCGCGGCCCGCCCCGGTGAGGACAATGGTGCGCACGGCATCATCGAATCGCAGCCGGTACAGCAATCCCGACAGTTCTTCGGCCAGCTGCCAGCTGATCGCATTCAGTTTTTCTGGCCGGCTCAGGGTGATGATCCCGACTCCCTGATCGGACTGATAACGCAGGGTCTGCAGTTCTTCGGACATGTCGTGCCTCTCGGGTAATGGATCAGATCACCAGCCAGTCTTTCAATAAATGACCTTGCGCTCCACCAGTTCGCGATAGCGCTCCTCGGGAAGCCCGAGCAGGTCGCGAAACACACGGTCATTATCCTGGCCGAGCATCGGACCCGTGCGGATGGCGGGCGGAGTGCGGCTCATCTTGACGTAAGCGCCGTAGATCGTCTCCTGGAAGCCGAGCGGATGCTCGATTTCCACGAAGGTGTTGCGCGCCTTGAAGTGCCGGTCCTCCAGCAGGTCGCCGCAGTTGAGCACCGGTGCGGCCGCGACCCCATGGTGCTGGAGTTCCTGCGCCAATGCCCGGTCGTCGTACTGTAGCGTCCATTGTGTAAGCTGGGCGTGCAGTGCATCGATATTGGCAATGCGTGCCTGCATGGTCGAGAAGCGCTCGGCCAGAGCCCATTCCGGATTGCCCATCGCGCGGACCAGGCCGGTCCATTCCTCCTGGGTCTGCACGGCAATGCTGATCCAGCGATCATCGCCGCGACAGCGGAACACCGAATGCGGCGCCGCGATGCCGAGCGGGTGTTCGTTGCCTTTGGTCCCTGCGATGCGACCGTTCAGCACGTAGTCCATGTACGCCGGCCCGACCATCGGCATGATGGCCTCTTGCTGCGAGAAATCCACATGCTGGCCCTGACCGGTGTTGCGCCGGTGCTGGAGGGCCGCGATCACCGCAAATGCCGCGAAGATGCCGGCCATCGGATCGGCAAAGGCGTTCTCGAAAGGAATCGGAGGGCCGTTCTTGTAGCCGACCAGGCTGTCGAGCCCGGTCAGTGAAGTCAGGCTCAGCCCATAGGTGCGCACATGGGCGAGCGGTCCTGTCAGCCCGGCTGCTGGCATCGAGACCATGACGAGATCGGGTTTGGCCTTGCGCAGGGTCTCGTAACTCAGGTCGAAACTCTCCATCACACCCGGGCCGAAGTTCTCCAGTACGACCTGCGAGCGGGCAACAAGGTCCAGCGCAAGGTTGCGTGCCTCTGGCTCCTTCAGGTTCAGCGACACCGAGCCGTTGCCCGCCCAGCCGGCATGGTTTGAAAGACTCCGGTCGGGTCCCGGGATGCCCCCGCCGAACGGCGGCAGCGTGCGCGTCATGTCGAGCCGTTGGCGTGATTCGATCTTCAGGACTTCCGCCCCGAGAAGTGCCAGCGTCTGTCCGGCCACCGGACCAGCCCAGATCCAGCCAAAATTGACGACCCTGATTTCCTTGAGCGGAAGCGTCTTGCCCATGGTGCTGGGTACTCTGCTCATCTGCCTGTCAGATGGCCGCCGCGCGTTTCAATGAAGCGATCTCAGCCGGCGACAATTGCAGCAACTGCCCAAGAACCTCGTCATTGTGCTGCCCCAGCCGCGGCGCCGGGCGCATTGGTCCAGCTGGACTCGCCGGCATCCTGAACGGCGCACCGAGATTCCGGATCCGGCCGAGATCCGGGTGCTCGACGTCGACGAAGTAATCACGTGCGAGCAGGTGTGGCTGGTTGGCCGCCTCCTCGATGTTGAACACGGCTGTGATCGGGCAGCCGGCCGCCTGGCATTTGTCCATGATCTCCATCTTCGTATGCTGCGCCGTCCACTCCTGGATGAAGGGATACAGGATATCGGCGTTCTGCGCACGCACGAACATATCCTTGAAAATCTCAAGGCTCGCCCACTCCGGATCGCCCATCACCTTGCGCAGGCCGTCCCATTGACCGGGCATGAGCGTAAGCATCCAGACATGGCCATCCTTGCATGGCAGGATGGTCGCTGGCGCTCCCAGCGGCATGCCGACCCCCGTACGCGAATCGAAGTGGTGCTCCTGAGCCACCAGCCCGATGTTCTGGCTGCCGGTGAAGGCCGCCGCGATGGCCTCAGCGCAGGACACATCGACCTGCTGGCCGCCGCCCACCAGGTCACGGCCATAAACCGCCCCCAGACCCCAGGAAGCGGCGGTGACCGCGCCGAAATAATCCGCCGAGAACGTCCCGTGCTCGAGCGGCATCTCTCCAGGTCGTCCGCAATACCGGGCACTCGCACCGCTAAGGTGGAATGCATTCAGATCGTAGCCGTTCCAGCCGCTGTAAGGGCCGCTCTGGCCGAATGGCGTAATGGAGATCATCACCAGCCGGGGATTGATGACCTGCACCTGCTCGTACGTGAGATTCCACTCCCGCATCTGCCGCGGCAGATTGTTCTCGATCAGCACGTCGGCCCAGCGCAGGAGCCTGATGAACAGCTCCCGCCCTTCGGGCTTCGACACATCGCAGGTCACACCCTGCTTGTTGGTATTGTTGATGAAATAAAGTCCGCTCTTCTCAGGATGGACGATATCGCCCGGGAATGGCCCCGCACGACGGGCTGCCTCGCCCCCTGGAGGCTCCACCTTGACGACATCGGCACCGAAGTCGCTGAACAGCTTCGCGCAGTACGGCGCGGAGACCATCTGTCCGAAATCCAGAACCTTGATGCCGGACAGTGCCCCGACGCCTTGCGCAATCATGGTGTGAACGGGTCCGGGATGGTTCTGGGGAGGCCGCGGTCCAGCACGTCCGCCGCGACGAGTTCTTCGAGGAAGCGTGAATCCCACCAGTTCAGCTGCAGCTGCTTCGCCCGACGATAGTAAAGCTGGATATCGTAGTCCAACGTGAAACCAATGCCACCATGGACCTGCTGCGCCATGTGCGTCACATCGCGGAATGCCTTGCATCCGAACAGCTTGGCCATCGGAGCCAGCCGCTTGATGTCCCGGCCAGCCGAATGCGCCCAGGCTGCCTCGTACACCAGCACCTTGGCGCCCTCCACCACGGGCGCGGCATCGGCCATGTAATGGGCGAGAGCCTGGAACGCCCCGATCGGCTTGCCGAACTGCTGGCGGTCCTTGGAATACTGCACGGTGATCTCGAGCGCGCGCTCGGCACCACCGGCCGCATACGCCCCGAGCAGGATGATCGCCTCGTGCATGACCTCGTTCCAGTGTCCCCAGCCGCTGTGCTCCGCGCCGAGACGCCGGGACTCGGGCACCACGACACCGTCGAAGGCAACCCGGTACTGGGTGTCGGACGCCATCGACATCTGCTGCTCGAGCATCACGCCCTTCGCGTCCGTGTCGACGATGAACAGGTCAACGTCCGCGGCGCCCTTCCCCGTCCGGGCCAGGACAAGCAGCTGGCGTGCCGACTTCGCGCAGAACACATGGCGCTTCACGCCCTGCAGCCTGTAGCCGCCTCCCGCCCGGGTGGCCTGCAGCTGAACGCCTTCAGGCCCGTAGCCACCGTTCGGCTCGAGCCAGGCAGGAACCAGGATGCGCTCGCCGCTGCCGATGGCCGGGAGGAATTCCTTCTGCTGTGCCGCATCGCCTGCCCGCCGGATTGCCAGCAGGCTGACCACCGAGTTCGGAAAATGCGGACCTGGCATCAGCGCGCGGCCAAACTCCTCGTAGATCACCGCGCAGTCGAGCATGTTCAGGGACATGCCCCCGAACTCCTGCGGCAGCAGGATCCCGTGAAGGCCCATCTCCTTCATGTTGTGCCAGAGATCCTGCGCAACTCCGAGCGGATCGTTCTCCACTTTACGGACCACGTCCACGCCGCAGTTGGCCATGCACAGGTCGCGGGTGGTCTCACGCAGCATGCGTTGCTCATCGGTAAATTTCAGGTCCATGGGCGTGCTTCGTTGTTACGGTTTCCAGGCCGGGCCCTGGCGGGTCCACGGGTTGTCGGTTGTATCAGCAGGCAACGCGAGCTTTGCATGCCCTTCGGTGGTGAGGACGCCGGCGACCGACACTGCCACATCGGCCTCCACCCAGCAGCAGCCACTCGCGTCGTTCCACACCCGGGTGACGCGCCCCGAGAACATCATCTCATCGCCCGGGAACACGGATTTCTTCATCCTGAATGTCATCCGCCCGAGCCGTCCCTTCGGGCCGGTCCAGTCTGTCAGGAACCGTTCGAACCAGGCCTGGAAGTTGGGCGTGTTGATGAAGATGTTCTTGACTCCATTGCGCTCGATCGCGAAGTCCTTGTCGTGGTGCATGGGTCGCCAGTCGCGGCTCGCCAGGGCGCCAAGCACGACGGTGGTTGCGGTCACCTGGACGCTTAGCCGCGGGATCTCCTGTCCCGCGGTAACCTGGCTCGCGAGCAGGCTGCGTACGGCACTCATCGCGGCGCTTCCGCCCGGCGGTAGCCGAGGAAAGTGTAGGTCTCCGTTCCCACCCATTCGCCGCGCTGATTGCGCGTTTCCACATCGATGGTCCAGAAACGCCCCATTCCGAGCTTCGTCTGCTTGAGCTCGCCGACGGAGCGCACGATCTGCCTCGCCGTGAGCACATCACCCATACGCACCGGCTCGCCAAAGCAGGCCTCGTTGCTTACAACCACGGCCTCGGGAAGATCACACAGTTCCTTCAGATCGAAATGCGTCATGAGCGCCTTGCGCTCACCGGGGGCGCCCGGAGCCCAGTAGTGAGGCCGCATCCACACCGACAGCATGGTCGGCGGGGCGATCTGGCCGCCGGCGATCTCCTGTGCAACCGCCTCGTCCCAGTAGAGCGGATTGCCGTTACCGGTTGCGGCACAGGTGTTGTAGACGTAGCCGATTTCGATCGGGAACTCCGATCGTTCCTCGTACTGCGGAACACCAATGACCGCGCGCACCGCCGGCGGCAGATCAGTCGCACCGGCTGTTCGGTTCGGTGCACCGTTCGTCATTGCACGCTCCTCTCGCAGCGCAACTGCCGGATCTCCTCGACGGAGAAGCCCGCCTCGCCCAGCACTGCGTCGGTATCGAGCTGGCCATGCGGCGGCAGGTTGAAGGTCGGCTGGTCACGTCCGGCGCCCGCCAGGACCGGAGCAAGCTGCTCGAAACTCCCGTGCTGCGCGGAGGTCGCCGCCATGAACGCACGCTGTGCCCGCAGGTGCGGGTCGGCCACCACTTCGGCGATTCCCAGCACCGGAGCCACACAGGTATCCTGGCCGGGAAGCAGCGCCGTCCACTCATCGCGCGTGCGGGTCAGGAACTGCCTCTGCATCGCCTCGCGGATTTCATCCTGCCGTGCCGGGTCATACTGCCCCTCGGCGCACTGCTCGATGCCGAGCAACCGGCACAGGTTGTGGAAGAACTTGCCCTCGATCGCCCCAACTGCAAGGTACTTGCCGTCAGCCGCGGTATAGATCCCGTAGCATGCAAACCTGCCGGTGAGCAGGGCTGAGCCTGGCCTGGTTTCCTGCCCGGTTGCGAGGTACTGGTCCAGGTAGAGCGCCATCAGGTTGAGCACTCCATCCACCACCGCCACGTCGAGGTAGGTCCCGACACCCGTTCGCGACCGGTTCACCAGCGCGGCCATGATCGCCATGGCGGCGTGCATCCCGCCACCCGCGCTGTCGGCGATGGTGGCAGCTGGCATCGCCGGCTGGCCATTGGCATCGCGTCCGTTGCAACCAAGGAATCCGCCCAAGGCCAGGTAATTGATGTCATGGCCCGCCCACTGGGAATACGGCCCCTGCTGGCCATAACCCGTCGTCGAGCAATAGATGAGGCGCGGATTGCGGAGCTTGAGGGTCTCGTAGTCGATCCCGAGGCGCTTCGTCACACCCGGACGGTAGCTCTCGATCAGGGCGTCTGCCTTGCTGACAAGGCGCAGCAGCGCCTCGTGCCCGCCCGCCGACTTCAGGTCCAGCCGGATCCGCTGCATGCCGCGCCCTGCGCCGTACGCGTAGAACTCGGGCTCGATCGCCGCAACCCCGGCTCCGGGCACGGGCGCTATCTTGATCACGCCCATGCCGTAATCGGCAAGGATGCGCGTGGCCCGCGTGGCTGGCCCAACCGCGGCGAGATCGAGGACTGTGAGACCCTGGAGCAATGACATGTCGCCGGCTTCAGAAGTTCTTCGGCAGGTCGAACTTGCGCTTGGAAATGATGTTCTTCTGGACCTCCGAGGAGCCCCCGCCGATCGTGTCGATTACCGTGTAGGTGTAGCAACTCTCGGCGCGACCCTTGAGCGGGGCGTCCGCAGTGCCCAGGGCAAGCTGCGACCCCGGCCCGACGATGTCCATCGTGGCATCCGCCACGCGCCGTGACAGTTCGGTGGCATAGAGCTTGTACTCGGACGCTTCCACAGTCGGGGTCTTCGAGGAATGCAGCGCCGCATCCACGAACCGCACGCCGAGCAGTCGCGCCACTTCGCACTCGGTGACAAGCTGGGTAATTTTCTGGCGGATGACGGGATCGTCCCGCAGAGGAACCCCGTCGCGCACGGTGTCCCTGACGTAATTGCACAGCAGCTCCACCCGCCCCCGGATCGGCGAGAAGGTGAACATCGTGAAGCGCTCGATGTCGAGCGCTTCGGCAATGTACTGGAACCCCTTGCCAAGTTCCCCGACCCGATAGTCATCGTGCACGAACACATCGTCGAAGAACACCGCATTGGTGCGCTCGTTGCCCATGGTGAACATGGGTTGGATGGTCAGACCGGGATCGTTCATGCGGATCAGGAACAGCGAAATGCCATGGTGCTTCGGCGCATCCGGATCGGTGCGTGCGCCCACCCAGTACCAGTCGGCGAAATGAGCCGAGGTGGTGAATACCTTCTGGCCGTTCAGCACCCATCCATCGCCCTTGCGTTCGGCCTTGAGGCGCATCGCGGCGGCGTCGGAACCGGCACTGGGTTCGGAGTAGCCCACGGCGAACTCGATCTTCGCGGCGAGGATCTGCGGCAGGAACTCCTTCTTGAGCTTCTCGGATCCGACGCGGATCAGCGTCTTGCCGATGATGCCGACGCCCTTGCCGATCTGTGGCGCACCGACCGAGGACAGCTTCTCGTTCAGCAGGTATTCGTAGAAGCCCTCGCCATCCTGCCCACCGACGGCCTTTGGCCAAGTGATGCCGAGCCAGCCCTTGGCTGCAAGCTTGGCCATGAAGGCACGCCGCTCGGGCGTATCGCACACCTGCGCCATGTTCTCGCGCGTGACGTCCATGGCCTTCGGGTCATGGTTTTCCTTCAGGAATTCATCGACCTCGCGCAGGAAGTCGCGTTCCTTTTCGTTGAATTCAAAGTCCATGTCTTGACTCCGGAACCCGGCCCGGCCGCGTGGCGGCCCCGTCTCGCGGCCGATGCCGCTTCACCTCGATCCAAGCTACCGCCCGCTCCGGTCCAGGGGCGACGTCCAATCGGACTATCGGTTGCGCTCGCGCGTGATCAGCGCCCTTTGTAGGCAGGTTTGCGCTTCTCGGCAAAGGCCCTCGGGCCTTCCCGTGCGTCGGCGGAGGCGAATACGCGTGCACCAATGGCCTTCTCGAGCACGAAGTTCGGCTCATTGTTGAGCGCCCGCACCGCGATCTCCTTCGCCGTGCGCACCGCGAGCGGGCCATTGTCGCAGATCACCCCAGCCAGCGCGAAAGCCTCCTCGAGCAGACGCTCCGCCGGCACGATCCGGTTGATCAGCCCCACCTCGTATGCGCGACGGGCATCGATGCTCGCGCCCGTCAGCAGCATCTCCATTGCCACGGCCCACGGAATCTGCTGCGGCAGGCGGATATGGCTGCCACCCACCGGAATCACCGCCCAGCGAACCTCGCTCAGCCCGAAGCTGGCGTTGTCCGCGGCCAGACGAATATCGGTGCCCAGCATGAACTCCAGGCCGCCCGCGACGCATATGCCGTTGATGGCCGCGATGATGGGCTTGAAGATGTTCTGGAACGGCCGCTTCGCCGGATCCTCGTAACCCATCGAATCGCCATCCGCGATCGCGGGCAGCGCGGACTTGATGTCCATCCCGGTGCAAAACGCGCGAGTACCTGCACCGGTAAGGATGGCGACCTGCAGGTCCGGGTCGGCGTTGAAATCCTCGAACGCCGCGTCCATGCCGACCAGCATCTCCCGCGTGATCGAATTGGCCGCCTGCGGGCGATTCAACGTCATCAGCGCGATCTTGCCGCGCTTTTCGTAGGTGAAGGTCTCTGGAAGATTCAGTGCCATGTCGTGCTTTCCGTCAGTGGATGTGTGTTGATGGAATCGTACGAGAATCTTCGTCGCCGAGCGCCTCGACCACCAGCTCCGCGAGGTCAAAGACCTTGCGTTGCTCGGTGTGCTTGGCCGTGCTCGCGCTCAGCATCAGCAGGCAGACCGGACAGGAGGTTGCGATCTTGTCGGCACCGGTGCCCAGGGCCTCGGCGACCCGCACGTCACTGATGCGCGCCGTGCCACCCTCGCGCGACCAGTACTGTCCGCCGCCGCCCCCGCAACAGAAGCTGCCCTTCCCGTGACGGGGCATTTCCACCAGCTGGCCCACGGCCGCGACCACGCCGCGGGGCTGCGCCAGAATATCGTTGTGGCGGGCGAGATAGCACGGATCATGGAACGTGATCTTCTGCATGGCATCGCGCTTGAGGTCGAGCTTGCCTTCGCGAACCAGCCGGTCGATCAGTGCAGAATGGGGGATCGTCTCCCAGTTCGCGCCCAACTCGGGATAGTAACGGCTGAAGCTGTTGAAGCTGTGCGGGCACATGGTGATGACCTTGGTCACCTTGAACTCACGGAACTCCTCGATGTTCGCCTGCGCCAGTTCCACGAACTGCAGCTCGTTGCCCATCATCTTGGCCGGATCGCCGGTGCAGCGCGTTTCCTCGATGATCCCCCAGGATACGCCCGCGACATCCAGGATCCGGGCCATGGCGCGGGCGATCTGCTGGGCGCGTTCCTCGAACGCAACCGAGCAGCCGATCCACAGCAGGTACTCGGTCTGCCCCGGCTCGAAGCGCGGCACGTCGAGGCCCCGGCGCCAGTCGTCGCGATTGGCCGAGGTTCCCACGAACGGATGGCAGCGGGATTCGAGATTGCGGTTTGAATTCGCCATGACCTCCGGCATTTCGGACCGGTCCATGACGAACCGCCGCCGGAAATGCATGATCACTTCGGACGGATCGTTCGATACGGGACACTCTTCGGCACACGCGCCGCAGGAAGTGCAGCTGAAAATCGCATCCTTGCCGAGCGCATCGATGAGGGAGGGATCATCGACCCTTCCCGCACTCTGATATTCGGCGCAGGTCACCATGATCTTCTTGGGCGAGAGCGGCTTGCCAGTCTGTGCTGCCGGGCACACCTCATGACAGCGCCCACACCACAGGCATGCCGCGAAATCAAACCGGCTCTTGAAGGGCAGGTCGGCGAGCTTCTCGGCGCCGAGTACCGGATCCTCAGCCTCGAAATCAACCGGCGGCAACGATACACCGGGGCGCTTCCGGGCGAGCGCCGAATTGATCAGACCGAGCAGCATGTGCGACATCGGCGAGCGGGCGATGAGCACGATGAACGCAAGTCCCAGCATTCCGTGGAGCCACCATGACGCTAGATAGCGTCCGCCCGACAGATCCCAGCCGAGTTTGCGCAGACCTCCGGCGACCACGCTGCCGAGAAACTCGCCCGGACTGACCACACCGGGTGCGGAGAGACGCACGGCTTCCACCCCGAATCCGGCCAGGATGGCGAGGAGGAGCAGGAATTCCATCGCCACGAAGCCATGGCGCGAGCCGCCGTTGGTCAGGCGCTCCGGAGGTGCGGCGCGCCGCAACAGCAGGAACAGCAGGCCAAGGAGCATCGCGGTGCCCGCGATCTCCCGGCCGAATTCCGTCACGATGAAGCCGAACCGGCCTGAGTACACCGGGAAGCCGATGAGGCTCAACGAATACACTCCGTGGCCGAAGATCTCGAACAGACTGCCGAAGAACAGCAGCGCATGCGCAACGCCCGAGGCAGGCCGTTTGAACAGACGCGAGAGCAGGACACCGCGCAGAAAAAAGGAACGCCAGTTGATGCCGGTGAACGGCGGCCGCCCAGCCGCCGTACGCCGCAGGATGTCGCGCAGGCCGAGCACGAGTGCGGCGCAAGCTGCACAAAGCAGCACCGCCAGCATGACGTAGTTGACGGCGGCTATGTGGTACACGATGGGTGTCTCGGCGAGCGCCGGCGCGTCCTCTTGCAGTGCGCGTGGCGGCTAGCGCTTCAGTATGGCAGCTGTCGCGTTGCCGCCGAGGCCGAGCGTCTGCGCAAGACCGACCTTCGCATCGGGAACTTGCCGTGCCCCGGACTGCCCGCGCAGCTGCCAGGTCAACTCGGCGATCTGGAACACACCCATCGCAGTGGTCGCCTCACCGAAGGAAACGAAACCGCCTGAGGGGTTGATGGGCATCCGCCCAGTGGGGGTCGTTTCACCCGCCGCCGTCAAACGCTCGGTCTCTCCCGGCTGACACAGGCCCCATTCCTCAGGAAAAGCCAGCTCATAATAGCAGGTGTTGTCCTGCAACTCGGTGAAGCTCAATTCCTTCGGACCAATGCCCGCCAGTTCGAATGCCCTCGACACAGCAGCCTTGGCCTCGGTATGGATGCTTGACGCATTCGTCACCGGCCCCGCAAGTCCCCTGGGGAGCGAGTCCTCGAAAACCATCGTTGCCACGGCACTGGAGGCCACCCACACCGGCTTGGTGGTGAGCTCTCTGGCCTTGCGCTTGGAACAGATGATTGCGGCAGCGGCGCCGTTGGATATCGGGCAGATCTCGAAGAGGCGCAGCGGATTGCTGACGTAGGGCGATGCCAGCACCTCTCCCAGGGTCACCTCTTTCTGGAAGCGTGCATAGGGATTGCCAACCGAGCACTTGCGGGCCTTGACGGTGACCTGGGCAAACTGCTCCTCGGTCGTGCCATGGTCGTGCATCCGGCGACGCGCCAGCATGGCCCAGAACGAGGGTCCGGGAAAGCCGATGCAGCGCTGGCGCAGGAACTCGGGGTCCGTTACTTCTTCGGTTCCGGAGGTCTGGATCATGCCTTTTGGCATCACCTCGCCACCGACCACCAGGACGATGTCGTACATGCCACCAGCGACCATGGAATAGCCCACGTTGAAGGCATTGCCACCGGCAGCGCAGCCGGCTGACATGTTGTAGACGGGAATGCCGGTGGAGCCCATATCCTCCACCACATCATTGCCATTGAGGCCCCAGCCCTTGCCCCCCGAAAAGCGGGAACTGGCCGCGGCGACCGCTTCGATCTGCCGCCAAGCCACGCCCGCATCCTTCAAGGCCATGTCGACCGCATGGCGACAAAGTTCGGTGACGGACTTGTTGCTGACGACACCATCTCCGGTCTTGCCGAAGCGATGGAGTCCTACACCCAGTACAGCGACGTCCTGCATCTTTCGTTCTCCTCGCGGCTCAGGCCAGTTTGAATTTCCACGTGGTGAATGCCTTGCCCTGCTCGTGATAGACCGGGTGGATGACCAGGTCCACGGCCGCACCGACGGTCACGGCTTCCGGTGAATCGACCATCTGCCCCACCAGCCGCAGGCCCGCGTCGAGATCGACCACCGCGATCGCGTAGGGCTTGAACGGCTGGTCATACTTGTGAGGTGGCGGCGGCGGGAAGTTCGCCACCGAATAGCTCCACACCCTGCCCCGGCCACCGAAGTCGCGGGGTTCAATCTTCGATCCGGAACATGCCGGATTATGGCAGCTCACCACCCTGGGAAAGTACGGCGTGCCGCAAGCCGCACACCTTGATCCATGGACCCTGGCGCCACCCTCAGCAGTGAACAACCCCTCGACACACGCTACGGAGGATTCAGTCACCTGCGCTTCTCCTTCAGCCACCACGGGCTGCCTTGATCAGTTCGGGCATTATTTCGAGGCAATCCCCGACAATCCCGTAGCGGGCGTATCTGAAGATCGCTGCATCCGGATCCTTGTTGATGGCCACGAGCGTCCTTGCGGCGGAACACCCGGCCATATGCTGGCTCGCACCGGAGATGCCGACCGCAACATAGAGCCGGGGTCGCGTGATCTTGCCGGTCAGGCCGATTTGTCGCGAAGAATCGATCCAGCCTTCATCGACGATCGGGCGGGAGCCGCCCCACAGGCCGCCCAAGGCCGATGCGAGGTCCCTGACCAGCGCCAGGTTGTCCGCCTTGCCAAGGCCGCGACCGCCACTGACGATGACCTCTGCATCCTCGAGACGCGGCCCCTCGGACTTTGGTGCGGAGGTGATCCTGAAGCGTTCCACGACCGCGCCGGGGTCGAAGTCGACGCGATTGCACACGGTCGCAACGGGCTCCGGCGCAGGCTCTGCCGCAAGCGCCGTGGTCACCAGGCACACGACATTCGTCGACGACGACAAGCGATATATCACGTGCGTATCGCCGCCATAGGCCGTTGCCGACACCTGCAGCGCACCATTCTGCGCGCCCAGGGCGAACACGTTCGTCACCATGGCTCCGCCCAGGCGGCTCGCGAGGCGCGGCGCGACGAGGCGTGATGCCGCCGTCTGATTGAACAGAATGAGAGCCGGCTTCGTGCCGGAAAGTGACCGCGTGAACGCCTCGACCAGGACGTCGGGGCCGAGACTGCCCGGCTGTGGATGCGCGACGAGGTCAACCGCCGGGACACCGTACCGCGAAGCCAGTACGCGTGCGGCCTCAGCCTCCATCCCGACGACCACCCAGCGCAACGGCAGGCCTGCCGTGAGGCTGTAAGCGCGGGCCGCGGTCAGCGCCACTTCCGTGCCTTGCTCAACCACGCTTCCCCAGCTGCAGACAACCACGCTCATGACAGCCTCATCAGGCGCGCCCGAAAAGGCGCTTGAAGAAAGTCCTCAGACGCTCGCCAAGGGCCCTCAGGACGACCGCGACGATGTTGATCGATTCCTGCCTTGCAGGCGGAGCCGGCGCTGCTGCGGGCGTCACCCCACCCGGCGCCCCCCCTCCGGTCGACGCAGCCGCAGCAGCCGCAGCGGCCGGCTCGAGCATCGCCCGGACATTGTTCACGTACATCTTGATGATCTGGGCCGAAACACCCTCGATCATCCCGCGACCGACCTGCACGATCTTGCCGGTGAGGTCAATGCTGGAGCGGGTCTCCACATTCGTCGCAGCCCCGCCCTCGATGGCAGCAAGGTGGCTCACGATCGTGCCGCGAACGGTGCCGCCACCACGCTCCTTCCCCTCGGCGAGCATCGTCACGACACCCGCCGAACGATCCATCTCGACGTAGGTGATCGTGCCCTGATACTGGGCAGTGACAGCTCCAATCTTGACCTTCACGGTGCCTACGAAACTCCTGTCGTCGATCACCTGCGTCAACGAAGCCCCTGGCATGCAGGCGACGACATTCTTCGGGTCGAGCATGAAGGCCCAGACCGCCTCGACCGGGGCCTGCACCTGGAAAGCCTGCCGCAGTTCCATCGCCATTCAGATAATGCCTTCCGCACGCAAATGACCGATCAGCTGGCGTGCAGTCTCGGCCGCCGAACCCCGCAGGAACTCGCAGTTACCGCTGACCACGGGAAGCTCCTGCCGGACCGGCACGACTCTGGGAGCAAGGTCCTCTCCGGACAACCCAAGCCCGGCCAGCGTCAGCACCACGGGCGTCACCTTGCGCGCCGCCATCTTTGCTTTTGCGGTCGGAAAGCGCGGCACACCGACCTCATTGCTGACCGTTACCAGTGCCGGCCCGGCGCCCTGCACGATCTCATCACCCTCGCTGGTCACCCGGGTCACACTGATCGTCTGGCCGGACACCTCGACCGCGCGGGCGAACAGCACGGCCGGCATGCCGAGCTTCTCCGCGAGCAGCACGGGTACGACGCCCTGGTCATCGTCCGAGGCCTGCCGGCCGCAAAAAACCAGATCCGCACCGCCCTTGCTGCCAATGCAGGCGGCGAGCACCCTGGCCACCGCCTCACAATCAAGTTCGATCCCGGCCGGATCGATCGCGATGATCTCATCGGCCCCCAGGGCCGCACACTGTCGCAGCACCGCCTGCTGGTCCGGGCCGATGGACACGGCGGTGATCGTGCACGCGACGCCGGCATCACGAATGCGCAGGGCGAGTTCCATGCCCTGCTCGTCGTAAGCGTTGATCAGCCTCGGAACGGCCGCCACCTCGAGCGATCGCCCGTCGCTGCCGATCCGCAGTTTCCCCGCCAGCGCCAGGTTGTTGACGGCACTTGGATCGAGCACTTCCTTTACGCAGACAACGATTCGCATGTCCCCTACCTGCCTTCGTCCTCGAAGGCCAGACTATCCGATTCGCACCACACGGCTTCCTGCACGTACGCCGTGGGCTTGCGCGTGAGATCCGTCATGAGGTACCAGCGCCATGGATAGTCGCCGAAGTCACGGAAATGCCCGGTCAGCACTCCGGCGAACTCCTGGCGACCCGCGAAGTGCGTGCCCTCGATGCCCCTGCCACCATCGCACTCGGCACGCCGCCCTCGCATCGCAGGATCGAAACCCTCGCGATAGCCAGCGGCGCCCGCCTGTGCGTCAAGCGGATGTGAATCGCTCAAAGACATCGAGTGCCTCATCGACAAGGTCGGAAAGGATCTGGCGCGCCGGCTTCATTTCCCTGACGTAATGGATGCCCTGGCCCGCGGCCTCGGTCATGAGATCCTTGCGCTGGTAGTCGAGCGACCCCTGGATGTAGTTGGACGACAACAGGATCTGCAGGGGCGCCTTCAGTGGTTCCGGTGCACCGGGAGCAAGCCACTCGTCGTGCCAGGGACAGCGGGTCGTGCGCATCGTGTAGCCTGAAATACAGTTCGAGTACACGGTATCGTCGGTCTCGGCCTCGATCAGGCGCTCCTTGAGCGGCAGGTTCACATCGGACTCGCGCGAGGCGAGCCACGCCGAGCCCGTCCAGACACCGGCCGCACCAAGCGCCAGCGCGGCAGCGACATGCCGGCCCGTCGTCACGCCACCGGCCGCAATGACCGGTACACCCGCTTCGCGCGCCGCATCGACGACCTGCGGGACGATCGAGAAGGTGCCGATGTTGCCCGTGTGCCCGGCGGCATCGTACCCCTGCGCGATGATCACGTCCGTTCCCGCAGCGATCTGCTTCTTGGCCTGGCGCGGCCTGCCTACGAGCCCCCACACCTGCATGCCGAGCTGGTGCGCACGCTTGAGCAGGAACGCCGGCGAGCCGAGACCGGAGGCGAACACCGGCACACGCTCGTCGAACACGACCTCCACCTGCGCCAGGGCGCGCTTCTGGTCCAGACCGCCCCAGATGTGCAGGTCGGGGGCCTGCTTCGGATCGGGCACGTTGTACTTGCGCTTGATCTGCTGCTCGAAGTCCCGGTGGCCTTGCGGGATCTCCGCGAGCAACTGCTCGACCGTGCGCTCCTCGGGTACCGAGGCAGGCAGCACCAGATCAATACCAAAGGGTTTTCCAGAAATCCGGTCGCGAATCCACTTGATGTCAGCCGCGATATGGTCCGGTGTGTGCATCGCTTCGCCGAGCACCGCGAAGCCACCCGCGTTGATCACGGCAACCGCGACATCCTTGCAGTGGGTGAAGGCAACGATTGGATACTCGATACCGAGCTTGTCACACAGTGGCGTATGCATTGGTCCGCTCATGGATGGGTTCCTGGTTGATCTGACCCTTGGCAGCCCCGCTGATGCCGCTTGCGCCAGCCGGAGCCATGACTTCCACGGAAAGTTATCCGCGTGTACCCTCGCCGGATACCTCCAATCGGACGATGCCCGATATAATCCGCGTGCTCAAATCTCTCCAGGCCTGCGCCGCATCCCGCAACCCACGGGGAGCGGCGCCGGGCGCAGTCGCCAACCTCAGGACGCAGATCGGGACATACACTTGAAAGCGGCTCCTTTCGACTACCACGCACCAACGACCGTCGAGGCCGCCGTGGCGCTCCTGCAGCAGTTTGAAAGCGAAGGCCTCGACGCCAAGGTACTGGCAGGCGGCCAGAGCCTGATGCCGATGCTCAACATGCGCATTGCGCGCCCGCAGGTGCTGATCGATCTGGGCAGGATTACAGCACTGGATTACATCCGCGCCGAGGGCGATGAGATCGCCATCGGCGCGATGACGACCAAGCGCAGCGCCGAGGACTCGGCGCTGATCAAGGATCGGCAACCGCTGTTCCACGCCGCAACCCGGCTGATCGGTCACCTGCCGGTGCGCAATCGCGGCACCGTCGGAGGTTCGTTCGCGCACGCCGATCCGGCCGCTGAGTATCCGGCCGTGGCGCTGGTACAGGACATGCAGATGAAGGCGCAGGGGCCTAACGGCACCCGCCTGATCGCGGCGAAGGATTTTTTTGTCACCTATATGACCACGAGCCTCGAGACGAACGAGGTGCTGACCGAAGTGCGCCTGCCGGCGTTTGACGCCCGCACCGGTTGGTCGATCCAGGAGTTCACCAAGCGTGCCGGCGATCTGGCGCTCGCCGGCGCGGTGGCGACCCTGCGCAAGGTCGATGGCCTGTGCCAGGACGTGCGGATCAGCGCCTTCGGCGTGAACGCCACCGCGATCCGGCTGAGCGCAGCAGAAGCGGCGCTGAACGGCAGGCCGCCCACCACGCAGAACATGGATCGGGCGGCATCGCTTGCCGGCGAGTCGGTCGAAGAACCCATCGCCGATGTCCACGCCACCGCAGAATATCGCCGGCATCTGGTGAAGGTGTTCGTCGGACGCTGCCTTGCCGAGGCTGCCGGCCGCGCCACCTGAGCAAACGAGAGACCATGACGATCAAGAAGCGCACCACAGTCACCGTAAACGGTCGCCGTTACGAGCGGGAAGTCGAGCCGCGCCTCACGTTGGCCGATTTCCTGCGTCACGAGTTGAACCTCGGTGGAACACATCTCGGCTGCGAACACGGCATCTGCGGCGTGTGCACCGTGCTCATCGACGGTCACGCGGCGCGCGCCTGCCTTGTCCTCGCCGTGCAGGCCGATGGCGCCGAAGTGACCACCATCGAGGGATTGCGAAACCCCGGGACCGGGCAGCTTCACCCGATCCAGCAGGCTTTCGTCGATGCGCATGGTCTGCAGTGCGGGTTCTGCACGCCCGGCTTCATCATGGCGACCGCTGCGTTGCTGCGAGACAACCCTTCGCCGAGCGATGAGCAGATCAAGGAAGCCCTGGACGGGAACCTGTGCCGCTGCACAGGCTATGAGGGCATCCTCGCCTCGGTGAAGCTGGCAGCCGAACGTCTGCGCGCATCGGGCGGAGATCGAGCATGAGCGCCGATCTTCCACGGCTGCCTGAGGAACTGCCGACCAGCGCCGTCCGCTACGTCGGCAAGCATGTCAATCGCGTCGAGGATCCGGCCCTCGTGTCCGGCACGGCGCCGTTCATCGACAACCTGTCGCTCCCGGGCATGTTGCACTGTGCGATCCTGCGCAGTCCGCATCCCCACGCCCGGATCACGCGCGTCGACGCGAGCGCCGCCGAGGCGCTCGATGGCGTGGTGGCCGTTCTCACACCCGAGGATGTCAAGCGCTGGGCCAATGCCCATATGACGAGCCCTCCAGGGTGGGGCACGCATTGCATCGCCATCGACAAGGTGCTGTACGTCGGCGAACCGGTGGCCGCCGTCGCGGCCACCAGCCGCCACCTCGCCGAAGATGCCGTCGAGCTGATCGACATCGAGTATGAACTGCTCCCCCCGGTTGGGGCCGCGCCCGCGGCGATTGCACCCGGTGCGCCGGTGCTGTTCGAGGAGCACGGCACCAACATCATCCAGCAGCGCACCTTCACCTGGGGCGAGGTCGACCAGACCTTTGCCGAAGCCGATCACATCGTCTCGGGTTCGTTTCGCTGGAATCGATGCGGATCCAACCCGACCGAGACCTTCGGTTGCGTGTGCCAGTGGGACCTGACCGACAACAGCCTCCTCTGCCATGGGGCCTACCAGGTACCGGGCTTCTGGGGGCTCGCGCGGTCGATCTCCCTGAACCTGCCGAACAACAAGGTCAAGGTCGTGAGCCACCCTCAGGGCGGCGCATTCGGCGGCAAGGGCGGTGCACGCGGCACCGACATCGCAGCGTTGCTCTCACGAAAGGCGGGCGGCCTGCCCGTCAAGTACACCGAGGATCGCATGGAGTTCCTGCTGGCCGGCGCCAGCCAGTCCTGGGACCGCCGGTACGAGGCATCGCTCGCACTGAAGGCCGACGGCACCATCACGGGCTTCAAGGTAAAGCTCCTCGATGACCAGGGCGCGACCACGGAAGGTTATGGCACGATTTCGGTGGCGAAGCCCCTCGCGGCCTTCACCGGCAACTACCGCATCGCGGTTGCGCAGTACGACATCACGCTGGCGGTTTCCAACCGCGCCCCGACTGCGCCCTATCGCGGCTATGGTCCCCCGCCCCATTTCCTCGTGCTCGAGAGCCTCGTCGACAAGGCCGCACGAAAACTCGCGATGGATCCGGCGGAATTGCGCCGCCTCAATTACATCCGTCCCGAACAGTTCCCCTATACGATCCCGAGCGGCAACGAGTACGACAGCGGCAACTACGAGGCGGTGCTCGACAAGGTGCTCGCGCTCGCGGACTACCAGGCGCTGCGCAAGGAACAGGCCGCGGCACGGGCCGAAGGCCGGCTGGTCGGCATCAGCGTGGTGAACACGGTGGAGCCGGGCGTGTTCGACTGGAATGCTTACGCCACGGTCGGGGTCCCCGGAGTCGGCGTTCCCGAAGGCGTGCGAGTGTCGTTCGACATCCTCGGCAACATCACCGTGGTGGTGGGCTTCAATCTCCAGGGACAGGGGCAATTCACGGTGGCAGCTCAGGTCGTCGCCGATTTCTTTGGCGTCGACATGAGCGCTGTCAAGGTGACGACGGCCCCCACCGATACGGCGCCGCCTCACTTCGGGCAGGGGGGGAGCCGGCTCGGCGTGGCCGTCACGGGTGCCGTGCTCGGCGCGTGCCGCAAGCTCGAGACGGATTTCAAGCGCGTGGCCGCGCACGTGCTGGGCGGCCTGCCACCCGAGCAGATCGAACTCATGGATGGGCGGCTGCGGATCAAGTCGAATCCGGCGGTGGGCATGACGGTCGCGCAGGTTGCCGGAACGATGCTAGGACGGAGCGATCTGCTGCCTCCCGGCATGGAACCCAACCCCACTGCGATTTCGGTCTGGACGGCGGCGAATCGCAACATGCCCGATGAACAGGGGCGCTGTCGCAGTTATCTGACCGCGGCCACCGCCACGCATGTGGTCATGGTCGAGATCGACCGTGACACCGGACAAACCACCATCCTCAAGTACTTCATCGTCGATGATTGCGGCACGCGGCTGAACCCGGCCAACGTGGACGGGCAACTCCAGGGCGCAGTCGCGCAGGGCGTCGGTGCCGCACTGCTCGAAGAATACGTCTACGACGATGAGGCCAATCCCCGCGTGACGACCTACGTCGACTACCTGCTGCCTTCCATCCAGGAAGTACCGATCACGAAACGCGACTTCATCGTCACGCCTTCGCCCTTCACTCCGCTCGGCGCCAAAGGTTGCGGCGAAGGAGCGATGCACACCACGCCGGCCGCGCTGATCTGCGCGATCAATGATGCGCTCGCCCCTCTCGGGGTCGAGGCGACCGAGACACCGGCCACTCCGCAACGCGTCTGGAAATTGCTGCAGCGGGCCGGCGTCACCGGCTGACCCCCCGCTCCGCGGCCGGTTTCGGAGCGACCCGCCCGGCCTATCGGAACTTCGCGATCACCTCATCGCCAAAGCGCCTGACCGCGTCGACCTGCCGCGGACCGTTGCGCTCCTGCGACTCCCACGGGATCAGCGCCGCCTCGGTGGCCCCCAGGCTTCCCAGGCGCTGGAAATCGGCCGGCGTGCGTGCGCTCCAGTCGATCACGTGCACTTCGAAGTCCTTGCGCTGCGCCGTCCCGAACTCCCTGCGGTATCCGTCAAGCTGCGCGATCATCTTCGCCAGCGATTCGTAGTCGCTGTTCGCGGAAATCCAGCCATCACCGAGTCGCGCGGCACGTTTCAGCGCAGGAACTGCATGCCCGCCGATCAGGATGGGCACCGGCTTGTCCGGCACGGGGTTCATCTTGAGCGGGCCGAAATCGAAATTCTCGCTGTGGTACTCGAAGTACTCGCCGGTCATGACGCCGCGGATGATCGCGATGCATTCATCCATCAGCACTCCGCGGCCCTCGTACGGCACGCCGTTGTAGGTGAAGTCCTCCTTCCACGGACTCAAACCCGCGCCGAGCGCAACCCGGCCGTTGCTCACCACCGCCAGCGAGGTCAGCAATTTCGCCAGCACGAGCGGCTGGCGAACCGGCAACTTGAGTACGCTCGGATAGAAGCGAATCCTCGAAGTCACCGCCGCCATCGTCGCCATGGAGATGAATGGCTCGATGAACGCGGTGGACTCGATGTACCTGCGGATCACCTCGGTATCGTTGTACAGGTACGTGGACTCGGTGGCCTTCGGAAAAAACAGGCTGTCGGGCATGCATACGGAATTGAAGCCTGCCTCCTCCGCGGCCTGAGCCAACGCGGGAAAATCGCGGAAATCGCTGAATCCGAGCAACAACGCAAATTTCATCACGAACCCCCCTCGGTGGTTGGTCGGCCGGCCGTCCTACGACGGGCCGGCGAATTGCTGCTTCAGGACACGCCGCAGCACCTTGCCCATTTCATTGAACGGCAGTTGGTCCACGTAGCGGAATACGGTGGGCACCCTGGATGAACGCAGGCGCTGCTTCACCCAATCCTTCAGCTCGGCATCCGTGATTCTGGCGTTGGCCCGCAGGACGACGACCGCGCCCGCGGTCTCCCCCCACTGCACATCGGGTACTGCGACCACGGCCACGTCCGATACGGCCGGGTGCTCCATCAGAACATCCTCGATCTCGCCCGGGGAGATGTTCTCGCCGCCACGAACGATCACATCGTCGGCACGGCCGTCGAGATAGACATAACCAAACTCGTCCATCTGCCCGCGGTCGCGGGTCGGGAACCAACCGCCGGCGTCGAGCAGGCTCCCCTGCTCGAGATACTCGCCGGCGACCTGTTCCCCCCGCACGAAAATCTCGCCGGTTTGGCCAGGACCGAGCACCTCGCCACCTTCGCCGCGGACTTGCAGCTCGATCGTCGGCACGGGCTTGCCGACCGATGCCATGCGTCGCCTCACGCGCGGGTCCTTGCTCTCGAAGCCGCTGCGATGGTCGTCGGGCCCGAGCAGGCAGATGGTCGAACTGGTCTCGGTCAGCCCATACGCGTTGGTGAACTCCACACCTGGGAACAGCCGCATCGCCTGCTCGATCACCGGCAGCGGCATCTTGCCGCCGCCGTAGGCGATCGCCCGGAGCGAGGGCACGGCCGCAGGCCTGCCCTCGTGCTGCAGGTGATCCACGATCCGCGACAGCATCGTCGGGACCACGAACGCATGGGTGATTCGCTCGTCCCGGCACAGCTGCATCCAGGTTGCCGCGTCGAAGTTCGGCAGCTGCACCATGCGCCGGCCCGCGTAGGTCGAACTGAGGACCGCCGAGATGCCGGCGATATGGTAGGGCGGAACCGCAATCAGACCCGCTTCCTCCTCGCCCGCCGAGGCAAAGTCCACCGTGCCGAGCACATAGGACATGAGGTTCTGGTGGCGCAGCACCGCCGCCTTCGGCCGGCCGGTGGTGCCGCTGGTGAACAGCTGAATGGCGGTGTCGTCCGGCGCCCCGGGAGCGGACATGACGGCCGGCGCGGCCGAGGACGCGAGCCGCTGGAAATCCTTCCGCGTCATCACCTTGATGCCGGCGGGAATTTTCAGGGGCGCCAGGATGGCTTGCTCGGAGATCAGCAGCGCCGGCACGATGCGGCCCACCAACGCCTCGAGCTCGGCCCCGGTGAGCCGGTAGTTCATCGGCACATAGGGCACGCCCGCGTAGGCGGCACCGAACAAGGCGATCGGCACGGCGAGGCTGTTGATATCGAGCAATCCGACGTACTTGACGTCGGCTTCGCGAATCACCTGCGCCGCGCCCCGCGCTGCGGACAGCAGTTCGGCGTAGGACAGGTGCTCACCGCCCGAGCTGACCGCAATGCGCGCCGGATGGCACTCCGCCGCCATCTCGAGCGTCATGGCGAGATTCATGGTCTAGTCCGAGGAAGGCAGCGGCTTGGTCTGCTTGACCGACAGCGGCTCATCGTTGATTGCGAGCTGCCCTTTGCCACCCTTCGTGCAGAGCACCTCGACGGCGTCAGCCGCGTTCACGTAACGCTTGCCGACCAGAGCATTTTGCGTTGCGGCAGCCTCGACGTGCGGTCCGGAAACCTTCGCTCCATCCATCGCGATCAGTTCGACCCCGCCGCAGGTGAGCTGCACCTCGTTCGGAACGGCACGAACGACCATGACCTCCGTGTCGCAGACCGCGCACTTGGCGCGCGTACCGGCCTTCAGCAATTTCATTTGATGACTCCCGCCGCTCTTTCCTGGCGAATTGCCACGGGCCCGGGCCCGCGAACTGCCATCGATTCTCGGCTTTTCGCGGTCCCCGGATCATCGTCCACGTGGACTAACCGACCTTGCGACGCAGGATATCTCTGGACGCCGGGGTACCGGGAATGGGCTCCTGCGGGCTACTGCTTCTGACGGGACTTCGGCGCAACGAGGTCCTGACCGGGGCGCCTAGCCTTCGAGTTCGCGCCACTTGTAGTCGATGACCTCGAGCAGCACACCGTTCATCTTCTTCGGATGGACGAAGGCGAATTCGCAGTCCCGGAACGGCCGCAGCCCGCCGATCAAGGGATAGCCCTTCTGCTCGAGTTCGCTGACCGCCTCACGCGTGCTGTCGACGTTGAAGCTGATCAGCATCACGCCCTCGCCCCGGCGCTCGATGAACTTGGCGACATCACCGTCCGGCGTCGTCGATTCCATGAGCTCGAAGCCGACCCCACCCAGCCAGTAGCGGGCGACGCGGATCTTCTCCGGCTCATCGACATAGGCATCATCCGGCGCGCTCTTGCCCAGCACCGGTTCCCAGACCTTGCGGGCGGCCTCGAGGTCGCGAACCGCGATGCAGATATGATCGAGCTTGTTGACTTTCATGGGGTGTCGTCCTGCAAGGTTTGGAAAACAGCGTATTCCGGTACCAGAGTACCTGTTTTGCCCACGGACTGTCAAAGACCCCTGTCGCTGGTCGAGGTCCACGGACCACCCTGGCGATGCGCGAAGAACGCGTGCAGTTCGGCCACGATCGCCAGCGCAATGCCCTCGGGAGTGACCGCGCCGATGTCCAGGCCCACCGGTCCGCGCAACCGCGGCTGCAGCGCGGCTGCGCAAGGGCCGATGTCACGCAACAGATGTTCGCGCCGCTGACGCGGTCCGAGCAACCCGACGTAGGGGATGGCGGACTGCGCGAGTGCGGTCAGGTAGGCCGCGTCGGAGGCGAGGTGATGGCTCATCACGATCGCGGCCGAATGGCCGTCGAGCCCGACTTCGCGACACAGCTCGGTGACCGGCGCGCAGAGCACCGATGCTCCCGGGAAACGAGCCGGGACCGCCAGGGCCGGACGGTGATCCACGACCGTGACGGGCAATCGCAGTGCCCGCAGTTGGGCGACCACCGGCTGCGCATCGTTCCCGCCGCCGCAGATCAGCACGCGCGGAAGCGGATCGACCACCTGGATCCAGGCCGCGTGCTGCACGCCGGCAACCGTCCAGCGGAAGGTTCCCGACTCGCCGCTCGCGATGGCGTCCTGCCACGCTGCGGGCGGTTCTCCCTGCAGGCCGATCTCCTCTCCGGCATTCCAGCAGCTCGTGCCGAGATTGCCCGCAGCTCCCTGAAAGGTGACGTTGAGAATCGCGCGTCCGCCCTGGAGCGAAGTTTCATGGGCGCGCCGCAGGGCACCGAACACGGCACGCTCGCGCGATGCAGCCTCGATCAGGATGCGCATGGCGCCCTCGCAGCCCGATCCGAGCCCGAACACCGGATCGTCTCCGCCTCGCATGTCGTACGCGACGGTCACCGGCTGACCGGTCTCGAGCACGCGTCGCGCGTGCTCTCTGAGGTCCGCCTCGAAGCACCCGCCGCTCAGCAGGCCGGTGAGTTGGCCATCGGATTCGATGAGCATCCGGGCCCCGGCCTTGCGATACGTCGATCCATCGGTCCCGACGATCGTCGCCACTGCCGCCAGCCCATCGATGCTCGCGAGGCGATTCAGGATCTCCTCGATGCTCGTATCGAGGCGAATCCTGGGTGGGGTCGTCTGAGCTGCCATGAAGATGTCCGCTCAGGACGCGCTCGTGCCCTCGATCGTGACTCCATATTCACTGCGAGCATGCTCGGCGCTCACCCGTCCGCCGGCCACGTCCCGCGCCAGCGCCTCCGGGTCCCGTTCAGCCGGCGGTCCGAAACCACCACCACCGCCACCGCTCAGCTCGACCACGTCTCCCGCCCGCAGACGGGTCAAACCATAGGGATTTCCGGTCTGGCCATTGACCTGGAAGGTTGCCAGCTTGCCGTTGCCGCCACCAAACAAGCCCTCCGGGGCGAGCTGAAACCGTCCTGACTGGATCGCCAGGGACACGGCACCCCGCGGCGCATCCGCACCGTTGGGGATTTCGATGATCTCACGCCGGCCGAGACCGCCGCGATGCTTGCCCGCCCCACCGGAGTCGGGAATCAGCTCGCGGCAACGGATCATCAGCGGCGTGTCGCTTTCGAAGATTTCCACCGGTGTGTTGGCGCCGTTGGCCGGAAATACGAAACTGCCCACGCCATCGGTGGTGGCTCCGGCCCCCATGCCACCGCCGCGGATCAGCGCGGTGTGGAAGGTCTCGCCGTTCGCGCGGGAGCCATAGAACACCTGCATCGTGGCCGGCGTTCCGCCGCAGCCCGCGACCACGCGGTCCGCCAGCACCGGTGCCAGCGCACGGTAGATGATCTCGGTGAGAAAGTGCCCGATCTGCATGCGCGCGACCACCGCGGCCGGGAACCTGCAGTTGACCACGGACCCTTCCGGTGCGATCAACTTGATCGGCGCGGCGGTTCCATGGGTGTTGGGGAGCTCCGGGTCGAAGATGCTCTTCACCGCCATGTGCACGTACGCGTAGGTAAAGTTGTAGACCACGTTGCCGCCCCATTCCACCTGCGGCGAGGAGCCGGTGAGATCGATGATGATGTCGCTCCCCTCGATGGTCACGTCGCACTTGATGGTCACCGGCGCATGGCCTTCCATCTGCTCGATGACCCCTTCGGAAGCGTAGTGCCCCGCGGGCACCTTGGCGATGGACTCTCGCAGGCTGCGCTCACTGCGGCTGATGATCTCCTCCGCCAGGTCATCGAGACTGTCGAGCTTGTAGTCCTCGACCAGCCGGCAGATCTGCTCGCTGCAGACGTGGTTGGCCGCGATCTGCGAGCGGATGTCGCCGTGCACCTGATCCGGCGTGCGCACATTGGCCCGGATCATCGCAAACACGTCGTGATTCGGCTGACCCGCGTGGTAGAGATGCACGAAGGGGATGAACAGTCCCTCCTCGAAGACCTCGTGATTGTCCGAGGCCACGCGCCCGCCGATATCGGCGTGATGCAGGATGCAGGCCGTGAACGCCAGGAGCTTGGAGCCCTGGAAGATCGGCGCCATCACGCACACATCGTTGAGGTGACCGGCCAGCGCCCACGGATCGTTGGTGATGAACACATCGCCGGGCGAGAAGGACTCCGCCCCCCGATCGGCGACCAGTTTCTGGATGCCGAGCGCCATGGCGCCGGATTGGCCCGGGCTCGCGAGGGTCCCCTGGGCGAGTTCGCGTCCGTGGCGATCGGTGAACATGCAGGTGTAGTCGTGCGAATCGCGCAGCACGCTGGAGAACGCGGTGCGCGCGACGACGGCGTCCGCCTCATCGACGATCGAAACCAGCCGTCGCCAGAGGATTTCCAGGGTCACGGGGTCGAAGTGCTGTTTCATGGCTCATCGCTCCTGGGAAAGGTCGATCCAAAGGAAACCATATTCATCAACCCGGACTTCCCCGCCTGCGCCGACGACCACGGTTGACTCGCGTTCCTCGACGATGGCGGGCCCGGAGAAACGCACCTCTGGAGCCAGATTGTATCGATCGTACACGGTGTAGGGGATCATCGCGCCCGCCACCGGGCAGTAGGCCGGCCGCTCCCCCTTGATGGCGCGTGCGGCCGTGGCGCCCGGCACGGACTCGAGCTTCGGCAGCTCCAGCAGCTTGACGGGGAGCGAGGCACGAACGCGGAAGGTCACGAATTCGACTTCGCAATCGGGGTAAGTACGGCCGTACAGCTTGGAGAAGACCGAGTCGAACCGATTGCGAAGGTCGGACGCCGACAATTCGTCGAAGCGGGTGGCAGGCACGGCCAGGGGCGTCTCCGACCCCTGCCCGACGAAGCGGGCATCTATGCTGCGCTCGAACTGCACGCCGCCTTCCGCGCCGGCCGACCGCAGCGCCCGCTCGCTCTCCTTCTCGAGGCTCCGGAACAGTTCTTCGATGGCGCCGAAATCGGCGGCCGACAACGACACCTTGTGGCTGCGCACGATGTCGAAGGCCCGCGGCGCGGTGAAGAAGCCCAGCGCCGAGCCGACGCCGGCATTCGGCGGCACCAGCAGGCGCGGCGCGCCGAGCCGTCGCGCGAGTCCGAACATGTGGACGGGACCGGCGCCCCCGAACCCCGCCACGGTGACCCGCCGCGCGTTGCCGCCCCGTTCGGCGATGTGCGTCTTGGCGCCCGCGGCCATGGTCTCGTTGATCAGGTCGTGGATGCCCCACACGGCCTGCAGGTAGGAAATGCCCAGGGGACCTGCGATCTCGCGCTCGATGCCACGGCGCGCGGCCTCGAGATCCAGCTTCATCTTGCCGCCGAGGAAATAGTTCGCGTCGAGGTAGCCGAGCAGCAGGTCGGCGTCCGTCACCGTCGGTTGCGTGCCGCCACGGCCATAGCAGATCGGCCCGGGCTCGGCACCCGCGCTCTGTGGCCCGACCTGCAGGGTGCCCATCCGGCTGCGGCGCGCGATCGATCCGCCGCCCGCGCCGATCTCCATCAGGTCGACCACCGGCACCTGGATGGTTATGCCGCTGCCGCGCTGGAAGCGCTGCACGCGGCCGACTTCGAAGGTCGGGACCACATCCGCCTGTCCGTCCTGGATCAGGCAGGACTTTGCCGTCGTTCCGCCCATGTCGAAGCAGAACATGTCGGGCAGGTTGAATCGCTTGCTGAAGTACTGGCCGGCGATCACCGCGGCGCTGGGGCCGGATTCGATGATGCGCACCGGAAAGGCGGCGGCAACCTCGGCCGAGGTCACACCGCCGGAGGAGAGCATGATGAACAGGCGTCGCGAGAAACCAAGCTTCGCAAGTTTCTCGCGCAGCGAGCGCAGATAGCGCTCGGTGAGCGGCTTGACGTAGGCGTTCGCCACCGTGGTGCTGGTTCGTTCGTACTCGCGGATCTGCGGCAACACCTCATAAGAGACCGACACCGATACGCCCGGCAGTTCTTGCTGCACGAGACGCTTGATCTCGAACTCGTGAGCGGGGTTTTCGAAGGAATTGAGCAGGCAGATCGCCACCGACTCCACCTGCTGCCCGCGAAGCGTCGCGATGGCGGATCGCACCGACTGGATGTCCAACGCTGTTTTCACCGTGCCGTCCGCCCGCACCCGCTCGAGGACCTCGAGCCGGCTTTCGCGGGCGACCAGCGGTTCGGGCATCGGCGCCAGCGGGTCGTAGGAGGCATAGCGGATCTCGCGCGCAAGCTCCAATACGTCGCGAAAGCCCGCTGTGGTGATGAGTCCGGTCCGCGCGCCCTTGCGCTCGATGATGGCGTTGATCACCAGCGTGGTGCCGTGGATGACCTCCTCGAGGCTTCCCAGGGTGCCGGGATGATCGGCCTCGAGGGCCGCGAGCCCCTGCAGGATCGCGGCGGCCGGGTCACCCGGCGTGGTGAGACACTTATGTGTAAGCGTTCTGCCCGAGATTTCGTCCAGCAGCACGAAGTCCGTGAACGTTCCGCCGACGTCGATTCCTACACGCATGGGTTGCCCGCATTGACAGTGAGTGCGCTGGAGTGTACCGTATACCGTATACCAGCGCTATAGGTAGCGCCTGCGAAATTCTGACCCACCCATGAACGCGAGCATCCCGTTCGACACGCTGAAGAAAGCCGAGCCCTTGAGCGCCAGGGTCTACACGACCCTGCGCGAGTACCTCAGCAGTGGCCGCATCCCCCGCGGCGAGCCGCTGCAGGAAGGCGCGCTGGCCGCCCGGCTCGGGGTTTCGAGAACGCCGGTCCGCGAGGCGCTGGCGCGTCTCACCGCCGAAGGGTTCGTGGTCGCCTACGGCCAGGGACTGACCAGCGCCGCCCTCACCATCGAGGATGTGGAGGAAATCTACGGCCTGCGCGCACTCCTCGAAGTGGAGGCGCTGCGGCTCGTCGCCGGCAAGGCGCGCACGGATGAAGAGCTCGCACCCTTGCGGGCTGCCTTGGCGGACATGGCCACCACCCAAGTAGAGGGTGACGGGACGCGCTTCATGGAAGCCAACGATCGCTTTCGCGCGGCCTGGCTCGGGCTCGTGACGAACCGGCGCCTCGTCCGCACCATCGAACTGTATGCCGATCACGTGCGCTACCTGCGCGAGTCGACCCTGGATGATTCGGCGATCCGCCAGGGCGTGCTCGAGCGCTTGCGCGCCTTGCTGGCGGCCATCGAATCCGGCGATTGCGCCGCGGCCGGTGAAGCCATGCGCGAACACCTGCATGCGGCGCGCGGCGTGCTCATCGAACAGCTCACTCGTGATGCACGGTCTCAGCCCTGACCACGACAGCGTGGTCGCAGGCGTACAACCACTCACGATGCGCGACTGATCAGAAACGGGGGGATTTCGTGGACCTGTCACACTGGATTGAGCGCAACGCTCGGTTCGCTCCGACACGGACCGCCATCCGGTTTGCATCGCAGGACATCAGCTACGCGGCGCTGGCCGACCGCATCGACCGGACCGCCGCCGCGTTGGAGCATGCCGGCGTGCGGGAGGGAGAGGTCGTCGCCTACCTGGGCCACAATCATCCCCTGATCATCGAGCTGCTGTTCGCCTGCGCGCGCCTCGGCGCGCTCATCGCACCCTTGAACTGGCGCCTGGCGCGTCCCGAGATCCGGCGCACGCTGGAGGATTGCCGGCCGCGGATACTCATCGCCCAATCAGCCTTCATCAAAGGTCCCGAAGCGGTCGAGGCGCCCGCCGACACCCGTTGCATAGCGGTCGAACCGTCGGACCACCCGGGCCGTTCCTGCTGGGAATCCTTCATCGCCGAGGTGCCGGCCGGCGCGTCTTTCACTTGCCGCGGCAACCCGGATTCCCCGCTGGTTCTCTGTTACACCTCCGGCACCGCGGGAGTGCCCAAGGGTGTGGTGCTGCATCAGGACGCCCTGCTGACCAACGCGCTCAATTCGGCGCACATGCACGACCTGACCAGCCGCGACCACATCCTGACCACCACGCCGATGTTCCACGTCGGCGGGTTCAACATCCTGACCCTGCCTGCCCTGCACGCCGGCGCCAGCGTCGTCATCCACCCGCGCTTCGACCCGCAGGCCACCCTCGACACCATCGAGCGCGAGCAGGTCACGCTGGCCGTGCTGGTACCCGCGCAGCTCACGGCGATGCTCGACCTGCCGACCTGGAATCCCGCTCAGTTGCGCTCACTGCGCATGATCACGACCGGGTCGACCATCATCACCGAGCAGTTCGCGCGAAAGATCAATGCCTTCGGCATACCGCTAGCCCAGGTCTACGGCTCCACGGAGACCGGACCTGCGGCGGCCTACCAGCGGGCCGGCGATGCGATGTCGCGGCCCGGCTCGGCCGGGGCGCCAGCCCTGCACTGCGAGGTCCGCATCGTCAATTCGGCGGAAGCCCCGGTTGCGCCGGGCGAGGACGGCGAGATCCTCGTGCGCGGCGGCAACGTGATGCGTGGCTACTGGAACCGCCCGGAACTCACCGCGAGTGCCTTGCGCAATGGCTGGTATCACACCGGAGACGTCGGCCACCTGGACCAGGATGGCTTTCTCTATGTGGTCACGCGCAAGCGCGACATGATCATCTCCGGCGGTGAGAACGTCTATCCCGAAGAAGTCGAATCGGCGCTGCTCGAGATGGCGGAAATCAAGGAGGTCTGCATCTTCAGCAAACCGGATCACCGACTCGGCGAACTGGTCACCGCTGCCATCGTGCTGCGCGAAGGCGCGGCCCTGACCGCGGCCTCAGTGTCGCTGTTCCTGACAGACCGCCTCGCCCGGTACAAGCACCCCCGTGCCGTGCACTTCGTGACTTGCCTGCCCCGGACCTCGCTCGGCAAGATCATCCGCAGCGAAGTCCGCCAAAGCATCGTCGGCAATGCCCCCGGAGCGAACCCGTGATCGATCTTCCGCTGACCCCCGAACAGGAACAGGTGCGCGACACCTTCGCGCGGCTCTGCGATGAGACCCTCGCACCGGCCGCCGCCGCCATCGATGAAGCCGGCGTCTTTCCGCGCGAGGCGTTCAACACGCTGGCCGACATCGGCCTGTTCGGCATGCGCTATCCGGAAGCCGATGGCGGCTCCGGCATGAAACTGACGGACTTTTGCCTCGCGCTGGAGGAAGTGGCGCGCGGTTCGATGTCCGTGGCCGGGGCGGCCGCGATGCAGTCGCTGATGGGGACCAAGTTCCTGCAGTTGCTCGGCAACGATGACATCAAGCAGCGGCTGTTCCGCCCTGCCCTGGCCGGGCAGAAGATCGGCGCGATCTGCATGACCGAGCCCAATGCCGGGAGCGACCTCCACGGCATCGCGACGCGGGCCGAACGTGTCTCGGGCGGCTACGCACTGACCGGTCAGAAGACCTGGATCACCTCGGCCCCGGTCGCGGATTTCTTCACGGTGTTCGCACGCGCCGGCGAGGAACAGAAGCTGACCATCTTCCTGGTCGAGCGGAACTCGCCGGGCCTTCACATCGGGCGCGCCATCCACAAGATGGGCGTCTGGGCGCTGCCGACCTCGGAACTGAGCTTCGACCGCTGCTTCGTGCCCGACACGCACCGGCTTTCGCGCGTCGAGGGCGATGGCGAGGAGCACTTGCGCAAGACCCTGGCCGAGATCCGCATCATCACCGGCGCGATGGCCGTGGGCGCCGGGCGCGCTGCGCTTGCGGCATCGATCGGCTATGCCGCCGAGCGCAAGCAATTCGGCAAGCCCATCGGCGCCAACCAGGCTATCCAGTTGAAGCTCGCGGAAATGGGCACCCCGCTCGTCGCCGCGAAGCTCCTGGTCTACGAGGCAGCCCGGCGCTGCGATGCGGGTATTCCCCATCATCGCGAGGCCTCGATGGCGAAGCTTTTCGCCAGTGAGACCGCGGCCATGGTGTGCGACCAGGCTGCGCGTGTCTTCGCGTCCTATGGTTACGCCATGGAATATCCGGTGCAGCGCTACCTGCGGGACATCCGTTTTACATTGATCGGCGGTGGCACCAGCGAGATCCTCAAGCTGATGATCGCCCGGGAGTTGACGAAGTGAGCGAACCGCGCAAGAAAGTGATCGTACTGGGCAAGCTGGGCCTCGACGGCCACGACCACGGTGCCAAGGTCGTGGCACGGGCATTGATCGATGCCGGGTACGAGGTCATCTACACGGGGCTTCGCCAGACGCCAGCGTCCATTACGGCAATCGCTCGCGAGAACAATGCCGATGTGATCGCCCTGTCCTCGATGGCGGGCTCGCACATCGACTTCTGCCGCAAGCTCAAGCCCATGCTCGAGCAATCCGGCCTCGGGGATCGGCTATGGATGATCGGTGGAAATCTGCCGAAGCCCGACCACGACGCCCTGCGCGCGCTCGGCTTCAAGGGCGTCTTTCCATCGAGTTCCCGGCTCGATGACATCGTTGCTTACGTGAAGGCGAATCTCCATGACTGATTCCAAGCTCCCCCGTCCGTTGATCAACGAGTCGGGCATCGAGATCCAGCCGCTGTACGGCCCGGCCGATGTCGAACGCACCGGCGGCATCTCCATGGTCGGCGCGCCGGGCGAGTACCCCTTTACCCGCGGCATCCATCCGCTCATGTACCGCAAGCAGCCGTTCACCATGCGGCAGTACACGGGCTTTGCGAACGCCAAGGATACCAACGAGCGCTTCCGCTATCTCATCGCCAACGGCCAGACGGGTCTCAACGTCGCCTTCGACCTGCCCACCCAGTGCGGCATCGATTCCGACGAACCGCAGGCCGAAGGCGAGATCGGCCGCGTCGGCATGGCGGTCGACACGCTGCACGACTTCGAGGTTGCCTTCGATGGCATCGATCTGGACAAGATCACGGTGTCGCTGACCATCAACGGCTCAGCGCCGCAGCTCATCGCCATGTATCTGGCGATGGCCGAGAAACGCGGCTTCGATGTGAAAAAGCTGCGCGGCACGGCGCAGAACGACATCCTCAAGGAATTCATCGGCCGCGGGACGTGGATTTATCCCGTCGAACCCTCGCTTCGCCTTGTCGGCGACACCATCGAGTACTGCGCCCACGAGGCGCCCAAGTACAGCCCGGTCTCGGTGTGCGGTTATCACATCCGTGAATCCGGCGCCGACCCGGCGCAGGAGATGGCCTACGCCTTCTGCATCGCACGCGCCTACGCCGACGAAGTCGTCAAGCGGGGGCTGTCCATCGACGAATTCGCGGGCCGGCTGTCGTTCAACTTCAACATCTTCGGCAACATCTTCGAGCAAGTGGCGAAATTCCGCGCTGGCCGCGGACTCTGGGCGCAGATCATGCGCGACGAGTATCACGCCTCGAAGCCGGGATCCATGTGGATGCGCATGATCGCCGGCGGCGGCGGTGGGGGACTCACGCTCGAACAGCCGGAAGTCAACATCGTCCGGGGCGCCTACTACGCGTTGATCAGCGCCCTGTCGGGCGCGCAAACCATGGCGCTGTGCTGCTACGATGAGGCTTACACCATTCCTTCCGAGTATGCGCAGCGCATCTCGCTTCGGACCATGCAGTTGCTGATCAAGGAGATGGGCCTCAACGAAACCGTCGATCCCCTGGGCGGTTCGTGGTACGTGGAGACCATGACCAATCAGCTCCGCGACCGGATGAAGCAGATCATTGCGGAAACCGACGCGAATGGCGGCATCGTCGGGCAGATCGCCTCCGGGGAGATCCAGTCCAAGGTGTCCGCGCAGGCTTACAAGATGCTCCGCTCCATCGAGTCCGGTCAGTTCGCCAAGGTCGGCGTCAACTGCTATCGCCAGGAAGGCGATCAGTACTCGGAGGTCGAAATGCACCCGTACAATGAGAACGACGCGCGGGCGCAGATCACCAGTCTCAACGAGGTCCGCAAGAGCCGCGACGAGGCGGCCGTGAAGAAGTCCCTGGCGGCGCTGCGCGATGCAGCAGCCAGCGGCAAGAACGTGATGCCGGCCATGATGGACGCCGTCAAGGCGTATGCTACGGTCGGTGAGATGACCCGCGAGATGGTTCAGGTGTTCGGGCGCTACAAGGAACCCGTGAGATTTTGACCATGCAGAATGTAACTTCTTATCTGGCACCCAGGCGCATGGACGAGGCCTTGCGCGCAATGGCGGATGGCAATGCCACCGTGCTTTGCGGCGGCACCGATCTTGCACCGCAGACCGAGTCCGGCGTGCGCCCATACAAGGCGCTGCTGCTGAACATTCGCCGCCTCGAAGGCCTGGGCGGCATCGAAGCCACGGCGGACGCGGTTCGCATCGGCGCCCTGACGACCGTGAGCGAGATCCGCCGCAATGCCGCACTCGCCACGATCGCGCCGGTGCTGGTAGACGCTGCGGAACACTTTGCCAGTGACCAGCTTCGCAATGCAGCATCAGTGGGCGGCAACATCTGCAACGCCTCACCGGCCGGCGACATGATTCCGCCGTTGCTGATACTCGGAGCTTCCGTCGAACTCGCGAGCTGGCGCGACGGTGCCGTGCAGACGCGGCGTATACCCTTGGAGCAGTTCTTCGTCGGCCCCGGCAAGACCGTCAAGCAGCCGCAAGAATTGCTGACGGCCGTGGTGTTCGACCGGCCCGCGGCCGACTTCGTCAGCCGCTTCCGCAAGTCCGGCCCGCGCCCTGCGCTCGAGATCTCCACCGTTTCGGTGGCTCTCGGCGCCCGATTCGCCGCTGGAAAACTCACCCAGGTCCGCGTGGCGATGGGATCGGTCGCGCCCACTCCCTTGCGCGCCCGGCATGTCGAATCGGCGCTCGAAGGCAAGCGGCTCGACGCCGCGACCATCGCTGCCGCTGTCGCCGCGACGACGGAGGATGCCAAACCGATCGATGATGTGCGCGCAAGCGCGTGGTACCGCGGCCATCTCGCCCGGGTGTTCGTGGAGGAGGTGCTCAACAGTGTCCTTGGAAACTGAAATCCGCTTCAAGCTCAATGGGAGCGAGGTGCACCTGAAGGTGCCGGTCACCATGAAGGTCCTGAACATGCTGCGCGACAAGCTCGGCATGACCGGCACCAAGTATGCTTGCGGCGAAGGCGAGTGCGGCGCCTGCACGATCAAGGTGGATGGCAAAACCATCAACAGCTGCCTGATGTATGCCGTCGACTGTGACGGACGCGAGATCCTCACCATCGAAGGGCTGCGCTCTCCGGAAGGTCTCAACCCGATGCAACAGGCCTTCGTCGACCATGGTGCAATCCAGTGCGGCTTCTGCATGCCCGGCATGATCATGCAGGCCGATTACCTGGTCGAAGGCAATGCCAACCTGACGCGGGAAGAGGCACAGCGGGGCCTCGAGGGCAATCTCTGCCGCTGCACCGGCTACACCAAGGTGCTGGATGCGGTGGCGTCGGTCGTGGAGCAGCAGAAGTGCCGCGGCCGTTGACAGCCAGGCTGTCAACGGCTAGGCATCTTCGCATTTTTTCGAGGGCATTCGCTTAAGGAGCACGATGCCATGGACCAACCAGTAAAGAACGCATCCATCGCCAAGAAAACCTTGATCGGCACGCGCGTCAAGAAGCCTGATGCCCCCGACAAGTCGACGGGCAAGACGCGCTACATCAACGACATGGTGTTGCCGCAGATGCTGTACGGCAAGGTGCTGTTCGCCGGGCGGCCGCATGCCAAGATCGTCCGCCTCGACACGTCGGCGGCAGAGAAGCTGCCGGGCGTGCACGCAGTACTCACCGGAAAGGACTGCAGCAGCTTCAAGTTCGGCTTCGTGCGCGACAATGTCCCGCTCAAGGAAAGGGTGCTCTGCGAGCACGACGAAATCGCCGCCGTCGCAGCGACCACTGAGGAGATTGCAGCCCGCGCGCTCGAGCTCATCGAGGTGGAATTCGAGGATCTGCCCGGGGTGTTCACACCTGAGCAAGGTGAAAAGGAAGACGCACCGCAGATCCACGAGAACTTCCCAGGCAACCGGAGCCTGCATTTCGAATTCAAGCACGGTGATCTCGCCAAGGCCGAGGCTGATTCCGCCTTCATCGCCGACAACGTGTTCCGTCCGCACCACGTGACCCACTGCTGCATGGGCACCTCCTGCGCCATCGCCGACTTCGATCACAACGGCAAGCTGACGATCTGGACCCAGACCCAGTATCCGTACAACTACAAGATGGATCTTGCGCCGGCGCTGGGCCTCGACCCGGGCGACATCCGTGTCATCCAGCCGCCCGTCGGTGGCGCCTTCGGATCCAAGCTCGACGTCTACCCGTACGAGCCGATAGCCGCGCTGCTGGCCAAAAAGACCGGCCGGCCGGTCAAGGTCATCTATTCGCGTGAAGAGGAGTTCAAGGCCTCCCCTACCCGCCAATCGGCGATCATTCATATGCGTACCGGGTGCACCCGCGATGGCGTGCTCACCTTCCGCACAGCCGATGTGCTGATGGACAACGGCGCCTACACCTCGTGGGGACCGACCATCCCCGTGGTCATGATGCGCACGGTCTCGGGCCACTATCGCGTGCCGGTCGTCGACTACAAGGCCCAGGCGATCTACACCAACAATCCGTATGCCGGGTCATTCCGCGGTTACGGCAACGTTCAGACCACCTGGGCTACCGCCCAGCAAATGGACATGCTGGCGGACATGGTCGACATGGACCCCCTCGAATTCCACCTCAAGAATTCGCAGAAGTCTGGCGAAGTCACTCCGCAGAAGTCCATCCTGCGCGAGTGCGCTTTAGCCGAGTGCCTGGAGACGGCGGCCAAGTCCAGCGGCTATAGCAAGAAGCGCAAGGAAAATGCGGCGCTGTGGGACAAACCCGGGCGCTACAAGAAGGGCATCGGTCTTGCCTCCTCCATCCACAATGCCGGCGGCGCCAAGATCCACAAGTCGGACGGCATCGGCACCATTCTCAAGGTGGACGATTACGCCCGCGTCACGGTGATCTCGGGCGCCTCGGAGATCGGCCAGGGGATCGATGCGGTCATCACACTGATTGTTGCAGAAGAACTGGGCGTACCGACCGAACACGTGACCCTCGTCAACAATGATTCCGACATTGCACCCTGGGACGTGGGCGTCCACGCCTCGCGCACGACCTTCATTGCCGGCAACGGCACCCGCCGTGCTGCCCGAAAGGCCAAGGCGCAGATCCTGGAGGCTGCCGCCAAGGCACTGGGCGAACCGGCCGATACCCTCGACCTGCGCGACCGCTCGGTCGTGCGAGCCAAGTGTGGAACGCCGTTGATCGAACTCGAGCGCCTGCTGCGACGCATGCACTTTCAGGCCCAGCCTGAACTGGTGATGGTCACTGACTACTACGAGCCGCCCAGCGAACCGGAAGGCGCCAAGCATGTTTCCGACCACTCGGCCGCCTATGCCCATGCCGTGCACATCGCCGAAATCACGGTCGATACGCTGACGGGTGAGATCAAGGTCGACAAGATCACCGTGGCGCAGGATGTCGGCCGTGTCATCAACCGGATGGGACTCGAAGGCCAGATCGAAGGTGGCATCGCCATCGGCCTCGGCTATGCCCTGAGCGAGGACATGCGCATCAAGGAAGGCAAGCTCAAGAATGCATGCTTCCGTGATTACAAGCTCATCACGGCCCCGGAAATGCCATCCCTCGACATGCATTTCATCGAAAGCAATTGCGCCGAAGGACCGTATGGCGCCAAGGGCATTTCCGAACTGCCCACGATCGTCATTGCCCCGGCGATTGCCAATGCGCTCTACAACGCGACCGGAGTCCGCGTCTTCAAACCGCCGATGTCACCGGAAGTCGTTGCCCGCGCGATCCACGATCAGCGGACGAGCGCTTCCTCCACGACGGCGTCGAAATCAGCGTGCCGATGATCCTGCGGTACCACGCCTGGTTGCGGGACAAGATGGGCTGCGCCACGGAGCGCATCGCCCTGCCAGGCACGGTCAAGAACGTGGGCATGCTGCTCGATTGGCTGCCAAGCCAGGATGAGCGGTTCAGAGGCGCGTTCAAATATATCGATACCGTGATGATCTCCGTCAATCGTCAGCATGCAGATCGCGACTACCCCGTGGGTGATGCGGACGAAGTCACGTTGATGCCACCCATCGCGGGCGGATGAGCGGCATGCGTGATGCCGGCACGACGCCGACCTGGCACGGCGAGAGCGCGTCATGATCAAGCGACCGACGATCCTCAGTATGGAACAGGCCCTCTCGCTGCCCTCCGCGACCCTGCGATTTGCGCAGCTCGGCTGGCGCGTGATCCGCATCGAATCCACGCCCTCAGGCTCTGGCCTGCCGGGCGATCCGAACCGCTATGTGGGCGAGGTCGTCGCCGATGAGGACCGGCGCAGCTACTTCATCGCCCCGAATGTCGGCAAGGAAGCCATCGCCCTCAATCTCAAGGATCCGAGCGGCCGGGACCTGCTCAAGCGACTGATCCGCGCGCTCGATGTGGACGTGTTCTGCTGCAACACCGTCCCCTCGCGCTACAAGTCCCTGGGCATCGACTACGCCACCTTAAGCGCCGAGCAGCCGGGCCTCATCTGGGCGGGCATCTCGGCGTTGGGACCGCAGTGGCCAGAGACGCCGGGCTATGACCCTGTCATCCAGGCCATGGCCGGATGCATGGACCTCACCGGTGATCCCGACGGGCAGCCCACCTTGATGGGTGTGCCGATTGCGGACCTCAAGGCGGGCGATGAGGTCTACGCCAACGTGCTGCTGGCGCTGCTCGAACGCACGTCGACGGGCCGTGGCCGCGAGATCCACGTATCGATGCTGCAAGCCGCCGCCGCCTGGCTGCTCACCGTGCTGCCACTGGTGGACTTTGGTGCGGCGCGCGCCGACATGACCCGATCCGGCAACATACACCGCAAGTTCACACCGACGGGCGTCTATCCTGCCAGCGACGGCATGATCTACGTGGCGGTGGGGTCCGACGCGCAGTGGCGCAAGCTCACCACCTTGACTCCCTTCACCTCGCTCGCCAGCGAAGTCCGCAATACCAGTGAAGGAAGGCGCCGCGACCGCGACGCTCTCAACCGCGATCTGGCCGCCGTCACGGCCACGCAAACCGTGGAGGCGCTGATCACACAGTTGACATCGGCTTCCATACCGGCGACGCAGATCCGCGACGTGCCGGCGGTGCGAAGGCTCGAGCAGCTCCAGGGCCGACTCACGCACACGCAACTCCCGGACGGCCGGAAGATTTCCATGCAGCCACCCGCCGTCGACCGCGAGGACATCAGGCTGGAGATGCCCTTCCCGCCCAAGTATGGCGCGGACACGCGCCGCATCCTGGGAGAAGCCGGATGCAGTCGCGAGGAGATCGCGGGCTGGGCGTCCGCCGGCGTCATCGCCGTCTGAGCGCCCTCATCCGCACCGCGCGATACGATCAGCCGGTCTTCGAGAAGTCGGGCGCCCGCCGTTCACCGAACGCACTGATGCCCTCGCGCGCGGCCGCAGTGGTCGCGGCCCTGCCGAACGCCACATAGCCGATCTCGAGCGCCGCTTTCCAGGTGGAAGCCGCAGCGCCGGCGACGATCGCCTCGTCGATGATGCCGCGCACCGCGACGCTGAGCACGCGTCCGTCGGCCGCCGTCGCCGGCTCGGGCGGCAGGGCGCCGATGTCGACCCTGCCCTTCGACGGCGGCCGCACCTGGCCCGCCAGCGAACGCACCTTGTCGATCGCCCGCGGCAGCAAGTCCTCGGCGCCCTGGCAGAGCTCGAGTACGCCATGCCCCGCGGCGGTCGCCGCATCGATGCTTTCTGCGGCACGCAACATGCGGTGGAACAGCGTCGCGGCCTTGGGCCACTTGCGATACGGCACCACCATCCCGCCGATGCCGGGCGCAATCCCCAGTCCCACTTCCGGAAACTGCAGCCGCGCCGAGGGCACGGAAATGATCCCGTGGCAGCGGATTGCGAGCTCCAGCCCGCCGCCCAGCGCCATCCCGTTCAGTGCAGCCACCACTGGCTTGGCAGCGCCGTCTATGGCCAGCAGCAGCCGGGACGAGGCGCGCGCATACTCCTGCGAGGCCGCGGCATCGCCGAGCATGCTGGGGAACCGGCCGATGTCCGCACCTGCCGAGAACGCCTTGCGGCCATACCCTGTGATCACGAAACCCGTCGTGGCTTCGTCCTTCATGTGCTCCACGAGAACAGCGCGGATCTCCTCGTTGAGGTCATCATGCAGTGCGTTGAGGGCATCGGGACGCCGGATGGTGATGATGCACACGCCATCGACGTGGTCGGTAATGATGTAGCGACGGAATTTCGTGTAGGCCGGCAAGGGGCGGGTCCGCCGCGGCATGCCTTTGCGCTCTTTTCCAAGCCGCCGCAACAGCCGGTCCACTTCCTTTTGACCGTCTCGCTGCATGAGCGCGAGAGGCCCGGACTTCAAGCCGAAGGCGAGCCGCGCACCCAACTCCAGGTCCGCCGCCGAACCGATCTGCCGGTCGAGGATATCGATGGCCTGCGCGTAGAGAATGCCGAGCATGCGGTCACGGATGTGCTGGCGCAGCGGCTCGGGCGGCGCGTCCGCCTCGCTTGAACGTGCCGGCAGTTTCCATCGGTCGACCGAGGAAAAAACACGGGCTGGCGTGTAGTGCGCGCCCTCCTCTTCGGCCTGCAAGGAGTTGGTCTCGTGGATGATGGCATTGCCGTTCGAGAAGTTGAGCACCCAGAAGGGACCCACGTTCGCGAACTCGGTGGCCACCTGGTCGACCTGCGCGGCGGTTGCATGCTCGAGCATGTAGCCCGCCTCGTTGCACCAGTTGTCGAAGATGCGATCGAGCATGAAGCACACGGCATCGCGCGTCACCAGCGGCACCTTGCCCGTGGCCGCGAACACCGAGCGCAGCCACTCCAGCACCGCACGATCGCTGCGCTCCCAGTCGATCACCTCGACGATCGGGTTCTGATAGGCCGGCGCGAAGAAGTGCGTGACCGTCGTGCGACCGGGGTGCGCCAGGTGCGAGAAGATCCGCTGCGCAGGCAGGGAACTCGTGTTGGAGGTGATGATGGCATCCGGCCGGACCACTGACTCGACCTGCGAGAAGATCTTGCGCTTCAGCGCGAGGTCCTCGGTGGCGGCCTCGATGACCCAGTCGCAGCCGGCCAGTTGCGCGTAGTCGGTGCTTGCGCTTAAGCCGGCGCGGACCGAAGCCGCCTGCTCCGCGGTGATCTTGCGGCGCTGCACGCCCTTCTCCGCATACCCATGGAGCCGCTCGGTGGCACGCGTCAGCGCGGCGGGCGCCACGTCGATGAGCACCAGCTTGAGACCGGGAATCTCGCTCGCCAGGTAATAGCCGATGTCAGGACCGATGGTGCCGGCACCGACGATGCCGACACAGCGCGGCATCGGGCGGGTGGGAACCAGCAAGGCGGGATTGGCGGGCAGGTCTCTCAGGTTCACGAATTGCTCTCCAGATTGATTATTTTGAGCTTAAACCATTGGGGATTCAGGCACCAGACATGTTGCGGAGCAGGACTGGTTTCCCGCGATAAGCCTGGATAAGGCGAGATGCAGTACTTTAATATCACCTGTGATATGATATCATCTGTAATGTGAGAATTGTGCTCAACACCGCTGCCGTGGTTGCCGCCATGCGCAGCCCGACGGGAGCCTCGGCAGCGTTGCTGATGCTGGCGCGGAGAAGCAAAGTCACGCTCGTGGCGAACGTGGCGCTGGCGCTCGAATACGAGGCAACTTGCGGCCGACCAGAGCATCGCCTTGCAGCCGGACTAAACGAGAAAGATGTCGGGATTTTCGTCGACGCAGTCATCGCCATGATCGATCCCGTCGAAAGCCACTATGTATGGCGCCCGCTGCTGCGCGATCCGGGGGACGAGATGATTCTCGAAGCCGCCGTCAATGGTCAGGCGACCGTGATCGTGACGTTCAACAAGCGGGATTTCGGCACTGCCCCGCTTCAATTCGGAGTCGAGGTACTGACTCCAGCCGAAGCTTTACGGAGGATCAAGTCTTGAGCAAGAGCCGACAAAGCACCTACCCACTCCGGCTTCCGCGTTCGGTGAAGGCCGAGGTCGAACGCCGCGCGAAAGCCGATGGCATCAGCGTCAACCAGTTCGTGGCAACAGCCGTCGCGGAGAAGCTGGCCGTCATGAATTCAGAAGCGTTCTTCGCCGAGCGCCGCAAGCGCGCCGATTTCAAGGCGTTCGACCGGATCATGAACCGCAAGCGCGGAGAGGCGCCGGAGCCTGAAGACAGGATCAGGTAGCGGGGCGCATCGCCGGGTGCATCGCTGGCTTCCTTGATGTCCAGGCTGAACGCGATCGGGCGCTTCAGTCCACGCCGAACGCCAGGATCACGTTGCCCGGCGTACCGTTCTGGAAGCCGGGATAACCCGAGGCGAGGTACATCATGCCATCAGCGATGGTCGGGCCCGGCGCGCCGATGGAGCCGCCGATGGCGATCACGCCGTTCACGGCGTCGAAACGCTGGCGGGTATCGAAGGACCAGATCACCCGGCCTCCCATGTCCACGGCACGCAGCACTCCGTCCCAGCCGCCGGTGAACACCACACCCGGAATGCTGGTCGCCGCGCTGATCTGGCCGCGCTTGTCGGCCTTGATATCGGCGTTCCAGTCCACGTGACCGTCAGCGAGCCGCAGCGCCTTCAAGCCGCCGCCCTCCTGCTGCAAGGGCCAGTAGACGCGGCTGCCGTCGGCGGTACCACCGAACAGCACCAGGCCATCGGCGGTGGGCGGAGCGCTATCGTACAGATCCACGCGCCACAGGAGCTTGCCGCCGTGGTCCGGATCGAGCGCAACCGCCACGCCTCCCTTGCCGGCGGCCAGCAGCACCGCCTTGCCGGCGCCGCGCGATTGCAGGATGGCCGATGCACCGCCGAAGTCCCAGTCCTGGCCCAGGTGTTCCGGGCAGATCTCGCCGGGCGGGTTCTTGTCAGCGCAACCCAGCATGAAGGATTCCTGGAATTCCTGGTGATGCCACCGGATCTTTCCATCTTTCATGGAAAGCGCCAGGACGGAATCCGTGGTGGATGCGGCCTTCGGCCCGTAGCCGTTGCCGGTGCCGACGTAGATGAGGCCCCGCTTCGGATCGATGGTCGGAGAATTCCAGACGCTGGCGCCGCCCGGTCCCCACACCTGCGTGCCGATGCTGTTGCGGCTGATCTTCTCCACCGGCTCGGGCACGGTCTCGGTGCGCCAGATCACCTTGCCATCCGATGCATCCAGCGCCACCACGGCGCCGCGCACCTTGCAGCATTCCACGTTGGGCGTGAAGCCCGCGGTGACGCCGCTGGCGGTGAGCGGCACGTACAGGCGCCCATCGTAATAGGCCGGCGAGCCGGTCAGGCCATTGCCCTGGCCCGGCACCGTGGCTTCCCACAGGAGCTTGCCATCCTGTGCGTTCAATGCGTACACACGGCGATCGCCGGTGGCGTAGTAGACGGCGTATTTCGCGCCCGCGCTGGCTTTGACCGGCGCGACGATGGGCGCGGCGCGCCCGGGCGATTTCGTGCGGAACGACCAGTAGGCGCAACCGGATTTCGCGTCCAGCGAATACAGCGTGGCGTTATCGCTCCCGACGAACACGCGCCCCGCCACCACCGAGGGCTGCGAGGCGGAGCTGGCGCCGAGCGGCAGACCGAAGGCCCACTTGAGCTTGAGCCGCGGCACATCGGCGGCACTCAAGCCCGCGGCACGCGCATCCTGGTGGCGCGCATTGTCGAGCCTGGGACTCCAGCCGTTCCAGGCGGGGCCCGCGGCCGGATTGGTCAGCGGCGGGTTGGAGGCGCAGTTGTTCTTCATGCCAGCGATGAGCGTGTCATCGCTGCCTTCCATTTTCTTGCCGGTGACCATCTCGGCGATGCCGCGCATGTCGCGGTCGCTGATGCCGGCGGCCTGCGGCATCATCTTGCCCTGCGCCATGACGTCGTAGAGCTTGCTGGCCTGCATGGCATGCAGAGTCGCGAGCGTGGGAATGACGCGCCCGTTCAGCTCCACGCCGGCCTCGGTGTGACAGCTGGCGCATTTCTGCTGGAAGATCTTCTTGGACGGCGGCGGCGCCATGAGATCGGGGCGGCCGCCGCTGAGCTTGGCGTCCTCACCGGGCGCCGAGGTGGGTGCGGTCGCCTGCGCCACCGCGGTGGCCATCGGCAGGCAGCAGATCCACATCAATCCAGCCATCCGCCATTTCGTGCTGTGATTCATAGCTCCCCCAAAACCGGATCCAACCTTCAGCGGAACAACGCCAGCGCCACGGCCTGCCCCATCGCATCGTAACCCGCATCGCTTGGATGAATGTGATCATCGGACATGTAGCCCGGCAACGCTCCGGCGGGATGCGCCGGATCGCGTAGCGCGGCATCGAAGTCGATGACGCCGTCGAACGCCCCGCTGTCGCGAATCCAGCGGTTCACCGCCTGGCGCAAGGCTTCCTTCTGCACGGAATAATACCCCGGCAGATCCGTGCCTTCGAAGGGCGTGAGCGTGGCGCCGATGATCTTGGCGCCGTGCCCGTGCACACGATCGATGATCTGCCGGTAGGCCGCGATCAGGTCATCGAGCGCCGGCGCGTGCGCGGGATCTTCCAGGAACCGCTCGCCCCACTTCGCTCCCGGCCAGCCGATGTCATTGATGCCGATGAGCACGATGACATGCGTGACGCCGGGCAGGGCCAGCACGTCGCGGTCCAGTCTCGCCAGCGCGCTGGCGCCGGCGCCATCCGCCAGCAGACGATTGCCGCTGATGCCCTCGTTGGCAATGCCCACCGCGCGGCGGCGCACCCTGGAGCGCGCATCAGCCTGCGCAGCGAAGCGCCGCGCCAGCACATCCGGCCAGCGCCGATTGGCATCGACGCTGGAGCGCGTGCCGTCGGTGATGGAATCGCCGAGGGCCACGATGCCGATGGCGCCCTTCGCCGCCGGCACCAGCACCGCGCTCAGCAGCAGGCGCAAGGTGGTGGTCGAGGCGGCCTCCACGTGCGCATCATGGGTGAAATCCCCGGGTGGGCTGATCACCGCGGTGGACAGCCCGACCGAGTGCAGGGTCACCGCCTTTGCGTCAGATGGGAAATAGACACTGATGATGACATCCCCGCCGCCTGGAGCCTCGAACTCCACGGGATCGCTCAGCACCGGCGCGCCGGGTGGAATGACTACCGATGCGCGGCCACCGAAACTCAGCGCACGCACCGAACCGGCGTGCACATCGTCCGCGCCGGATGGTGCGGCAATGGTCGCTGCGCCGATGCTCAGCGGAGCAGCCCCGTACTCATTCGAAAGCCGCAACCGCAGGCGCGTGCCGCCGGCGGTCAGCCGCACGCGCTGGCGCAGCGTGCGGCCGCTGAGATCGGGCACATCACCCTGCGGGCCGGGCATCGCCTGTTGCGGGCTCGCCGCCCAACTGGCGAGCCAGCGGTCGGTACCGGCGGCCGCTCCTGCGAGCGCCGGCAGCCATGCCACCAACAGGCCGGCCAGTATGATGCCGCGACCCACCGCATGCGCGCGCCTTGACGCGAGCCGGCGCACTATGGTCAGTAACGATAGACCGCGGTGACGCCCAGCTCACGCGGTCGGACCAGCGTGCCACCGGACATCCAGGCCGCGGATTCGGAACCCAGTTGGCCCAGTCGGGTCCTCATGAGAGGCTGCGTGTTGGTCACATTGTTCACGTACGCAGACACGTCCCAGTCGCTGAGCCGCGTGCCGAGACGCAGGTTCAAGGTCTTCGTGGATGGCGTCTCGAACAGATTGGCAGCACCCGCGTACTGCGCACTGTTCGGGTCCCAGCTGTCACCCTTCTTCGGCGTGCCCCTGTAGCGGAAATCAGCACGCGCGTACGATGACTTGCTGAACGCCGTGAACGCGTACTGTGCCGCCAGACTGAACGTCGTATTCGATCCGTCCAGGATGGCGCCATTACGCGTGACGTACTGGATGACGCCATTGGCGTTGTGGGCCACGCCATCCGGCTGGCTCGGATCCGGCACGGGGATGCTCGAGGTGGACTGAATCTTGGCATAGCCGACCGCTGCCGTCAGGTTCAGGCTGTCAATGGGCAGATACTGGACGGAGAGCTCTGCGCCACGGCTGCGCGCTTTGCCCATGTTGGTGGTGTACGAAAAAATGCACTGGCCGGTGTTGGCGCTGTCAATGGTGACGTTGCGGATGATGTCGTCCCAGTTGATCTGGTAGATGTTCGCGTCCACGCTGAGCTTGTTGTTCAAGGTCCGGAACTTGGTGCCGAGTTCATAGCTCCACACGGTGTCACCGTTGTACTGGAGCGGCGCCTTGTCGAGGCCCCAATTGCTTTTCAGCAGCGCGAGACAGCGCGGATCGGTGATGTTCTGGTTGACACCACCGGGACGCCCGCCCTTTGCGGCACTCGCGTAGATCATCTTGCCCTCGTCGAACGTATATTGGAGGCCGTACTTCGGCAAGGTCAGATTGACCTTGCTGGTGGCGGTTTCCGTCGTCCCAGGGCCGTCGAATACGCCGGCGGAGAACAATCGCGACTGGAACTCCATCTGGGCGCGCCGCACTCCCAACGTTCCCGTCAAGTGATCGGTGATCTTGATGTCCGCTTGCCCGAAGACCGCCTTCTCACGGCTCCAGCCCCAGGTGTCGAGCCAGACTCCGTATCGGTTCTGATAGAAGGCCAACCACGGCGGCTGACAGGCGGCCAGATCGGCAGCACTGCAGCCGACCCAGGAGGGATCCCAACCCGCATTCACGGAGTCCTGCAGCACCAGGCCCCAGTTCTTGTTGTCGATGGCGCTGTGGCTGAAGAGTCGCTGGTTGAAGAGGTAGAGGCCCACCACCCAGTTCACCCGGGCATCCGGATCGGAGTTCTGGACCCGCAGCTCATGAGTGACCGCGCGGTTGTCCTGATTGTCGTATTCAGGTGACTTGGCGCCCGGGTTGGACGGGAAGGTGACCGGGGAGGCCCCGACAAACAGCGGGAAGATCTGGTAGGACAGGAAGGTGAAGTCGGAGACGTTGTCCTGCTTGGTGTCATAGACGGACGGGTTGTAGATGATGTCGATCTTCGGCAGCGAGTACTTGAAGTTGACCGCGGTCAGGTTCATGTACTGGGTGCTCGAGCCGATCGTGCCTTCCGCGCTCACGTAGTGGCCGGGCCTGGCGCCATCGCCGAAATGCCCGAAGTTGTCGAACTGGCCGCCATAGCGCTGATAATAGGCAACGTAGGCCGGATTCGTGGTGTCCACGCCGTTGGTGTTGTCAGGCAGATAGAAGCCGTTGCCGCCATTGGCGGTGATCTGCTGGTGGTAGAAGGACGGCGAAATCGTGAACTCATCCGTCACTTTCAGCTTCAAGGCCACGCGCATGTTGATGGACTTCTGCCAGTTGTAGTCCGCCTGGTCAACCATCCCGGTGTAGTAATTGCCGTGGCTGATGTAGCCGCCGGTCTGGCTGGCCGAGGCGCTGATGCGAAAGCCAAGCCTGTCCTCGAGGATCGGTGCACCGCCGGCAGCGCCTGCCTCCCAGCTCGGCGAACCACCCTTGGTTATGCTCGTCCCAAAACGCGTGTACACGGACGAGTTGGTCATGTTGGGCTCTGGCGTGATGAAGCGCACGGTGCCGCCTTCAGAACCCGATCCGAACAGCGTGCCCTGAGGTCCGCGAAGTACCTCGACGCGTTCGATGTCGAACAACTGCGGGAAGGGCGTCGCGCTCGGGTCGCCGTTGGTACGCAAGGTGCGGATGGCAATCGGCGTTTCGTCGATGTAGATGCCGGTGGTCGGGGCGCCGACGCTCGAAGTGACACCGCGAATGGAGATGCGGTTGTTCAGCGTCCGCAAGCCGTCCGACTGGGAGTATTCGAGGCTCGGGGTGTACGCCGCAATATCGCCGATATCCCGGATACCCTGCTTGTCCATCTTCTCCTGAGAGAAGGCCTGCACGCTGATCGGCACGTTTTCGAGAGCCTCTGCGCGGCGCGTCGCCGTCACGATGATCTCTTCCAGACCAACTGTGGGCGTTGCCGATGCCTGGCCCTCCGGGGCCCGCTGCGCCTGCGCCTGGCTCGCGGCGCCCAGCACGGCGCACACGGCCAGAATGATCGCCAGGGAAGATTCCTTGCGAAGCGCGGCGCTGCGGAGAGACGAACTACGGTCTGTTGGCGTATGCATACGAATGAGCTCCAGACTTGATTCCAGCGGTAAAGATGAAAGAAAGTGAACGGTGCCGTTGCCTCGTCAGCGCCGAGGTGTCGGGCCTGCGTCGGCAACGGCCGTCGCGGCGCATTCCAGCGCAGGATCTTCCAGCGCCTCCACCGCGATGACGGTGAATGCCGGCTTGCGCGCGCCATGCGCACGCAGCGCCGCGGCGAAGGCCGCGCGCACCGCCGGCAGATCGTTGCCGGTCTTGACGTAAAGCTTGATCTTGACCAGGTTCGAGGCGGAGCCGCCCGCCGCCTTCAGGGCCTCGGCCACGCGGCGCGCGACCACCACGGCCTGCGCTTTCGCCCCCTTGGGTGTCGAGGACTCTCCCGGCTGCGGCAGCGCATCGATGGTCGAGGTCAGCACCAGGCCATCGACCGCCGCTGCCCTGGACACCGGCAGCGCCGGTTCGTACGGGACGCGTCGTGCCGAAGCCGCATCGCCACGCGTGGCCAGTGCATCCATCTCCAGCAAGAAGCCCGGCCCCGCCATGCCATCCACCACCACCAGCGTACCGACGCTCTGTGCGGCCGCAAGATCGGGGACCTTGGTCTGCAGCGATGCATGAAACAGCTGCGCGACCTTGAGCGGATCGGTGCCCTTGGCCACGTACAGGTTGTGGGACACCATTTGATCCACCGACACGCCCGCATCCTTCAGCGTGTGCACCAGCTTGTCGGTCACCACGTCCACTTGCTGCTCGATGGTCGGCACCAGCGTGCCGTGCTCGAAGTCCATCGCCTCGAGGCCTGCGCTGAACACCAGCCGATCGGTGGCGATGGACTGGCCGATTTCCTGCGGACCGAACTTGAACAGCACGCGCGCAAGGTTCTGCGCCGCCCCATCGGGCGCCGCCGACAAATCCAACCCGACGATGGTGCGCGCATCCTCGAAGCCCGGCACGCGCAGGATGGTGCCGACGCTGGGTTGGGCTTTGAGCGACGGGGCGAGGCGACGGGCCACGGCGTGGAAGCGATTCAGCACATCCATCGGACTCAGCGCGCCGTTCTTGACGTAGATGGTGTGCTGCATCATGGCGCCGATGCCTTCGTGCACGCCCGCCTCGCGCAGCGCCCGGTCAGCCGCTTCCACGATTTCATCGACCTGGTCGACACCGCTGGCGCGCGCGCCGAAGAAACCGGCGGGAAACAGTACCCCGCCCGCGGAGCGTATCGAGTGCGCGAGGGCGGCGGGCTTGGCGGATGCCGCCGCGGGCGCAGCCGGCGCCAGGGCGACAGCGGCTCCCGCCAGCAAGAGTGCAAGGGCGGCCGGCATGCCGCGGCGATGGAATACCAACTCTGAAGTCTTGCGCATCGATGCGTCCTCCCCTGAAAAGATCATGGCACTCGATCGTTATTATGGTTTGATATCCTACGATATACACGCCGGCGCTTCAAGCCATTTCGAGGGCAGCCCGGCAAAAAAGCTCGCCCGCGCCCTCCCACGGACCCGGCGCCGGGCATGAGTAATGGTGTCTTGCCAAACCATGCCGCCGTGGTTACTGTCGGTGGCTGACCTCCTTTTCGCGCGGGCGGCTCAAGACCCATATGTCAACGAACGAACCCACGACCCCCGCCGACTCGCCCTCGCTCACCGCCGCAATCGTCGCCTTCAGCGCCATCGTGCCGCTGGCTCTGCTGGTCGCTCCGATCCTGACCACGCAGCTCATGCATGAGCGCGGGCTCAGCGCATCACAGGCGGGCGCGTACTTCCTGTTCGAACTGGGCGGCATCAGCGCCGCGTCGCTCCCGGCGATGCTCTGGCTGGGCCGTGTGCCGTCCACGCGAGTGGCACGCATCGCCGCGGTGATTTCCATCATCGGCAATCTGATCTCCACCGCGTCGCTCCCGCTGCCTGCGCTGCTGGTGGTGCGGCTGATCACGGCCATGGCGGGTGGCTCGCTCATGTTGCTGTGCATGGCCGCGGCCGGCGCCTCGGCTCGCCGCGATCGCCTGTTTGGATTCTGGTTGACCGGCCAACTGGTGCTGGGCGCCGCGGGCCTGGCGCTGTTGCCGGCGCTGTTCGCGCGCTTCGGCATCGCCGCGCAGTTCGGCCTCATGGCCGGACTCATGCTGCTCGCCCTGCCCCTCACCTCCCGACTGCGCGTCAGCAGTCGCCGGTCGACGGACTCCACTGCGCTCAGCCTGCCGGTACTGCTGACCACCGCGGTGATGGTGGCGGTGTTCGGCTTCTATCTCGGCCTCGGCGGCACCTGGGCATTCATGTCGGTGGTCGCCGCACATTCGGGCTTGTCGGAGAGCACGGCCGCGGGACAACTCGCCGCCGCCTCCTTGTTCGGCATCGTCGGCGCCGTGGCGGCCACCTGGGCCGCGGGCCGTCTGCCGCGCCGTGCCTGCATCACGGTGGGCTACCTCTGCCTGATCGGCGCGGTACTCGCGCTGTTGCTGCCCCAGACCAGCACAGGCTTTGCTGCCAGCGCCTACGCATTCAAGTTTGGCTGGACGTTCGCCCTGCCCTTCCTGCTGGCGGCCGCCGCCAGCCGCGATCCCACCGGCAAGATCATGGCGCCGATCAACCTGGTCATCGGTACGGGCACGTCGGTGGGCCCGTTGATGGCCGGGGCGATCCTGCAGCGAACGGGCATCGCGCCCATGCTGATGCTGTCGGCGGTGCTCATCGGCGGCTCTCTGATCCTCATCTGGCTCATCGACGCAGGATTCCTGTCACGCCCGCGCGCGGCGGCGCACGCTTAGCAGATGAGCCACGGCGCGCCCATCGACGGCATTGCGTTGCGCGCGCTCGCGCGGCGGCGGCTGCCGCGGTTCGTGTTCGATTTTGTCGACGGCGGCGCGTATGGCGAACAGGCACTGGCCCGCAACCGTGCGGCATTCGATACGCTTTGCCTGACGCCGCGCGTACTCGCCGGCAACGTCACGCGTTCCACTGCCCTGCAATTGTTCGGGCGGCGGCTCGTCGCGCCCCTCGGCATCGCGCCCATCGGCATGGCGGGCCTCGTCCATCCGCGCATCGATCAGGCGCTGGCGAAGGCCGCACAGGACTTCGGCGTGCCCTATGTCTTGTCCACCGCCGCCACCACCGCTCTCGAATCCATCCAGGCGCTCGCGCCCGAGTCGTGGTTTCAGCTGTATGTGGGACGCGATCCGGCCATCGTGGATGATCTCATCGCCCGCGCGGACACAGCCGGTGTACCCGTGCTGGTGCTGACGGCGGATGTCCCCACACCCGGCAAGCGGCTGCGGGACCTGCACAACCGCTTCGTCCTGCCCTTTCGTCCGACAGCGCGCATGGCGTTCGACTTGTTGCGTCATCCGCGCTGGAGTTGGCGGCTGCTGACCGATGGTGCGCCGCGCTTCGTCAACCTGGAACGCTACGGCGCGCCCGGCGCCTCGGCGGCCTCGCTGGCGCAGTCCATGGCCGCGCAAAGCTCGGCGCGCTTCGACTGGAAGCTGCTCGGGGAAATCCGGCGGCGCTGGCCCCGCCCGATGCTGCTGAAGGGTGTGCTGCACGCAGCCGATGCGAAGCGCGCGCTCGATGCCGGCGTGGATGGCATCATCGTGTCGAATCACGGCGGGCGCCAGCTCGATGCGGCGCCCGCTCCGCTCCATGTGCTGCCGGCGATCCGGGCCGCGTTGGGACCCGGCGTGCCCATCCTGCTCGACGGCGGCGTTCGCAGCGGCGAGGACATCGCTCGGGCACTGTGCTGTGGTGCTACAATGACCTTGTTGGGGCGCCCATTTCTGTATGCGGCCGCGGCGCTCGGCCCGACGACGGGTCCCGCGCTGCTGCTACAATCACTGACCAACGAACTCGATCACGCCATGGGGCAACTGGGCTGTTCAACCATCAACGACCTGAACTCAGCGCTGCTGAGTCCACCCGTTCACGCATGAGCGCAGAAACGACAGCGGCACGGCCGAAGACCGCCAAGGCCAAACCCAAGGTGCCCTCGCGGCGCGGCAACACCGCCTCGCTCGGTTCGCTGCGCAATTTCATCGGTTTCCAGCTGCGCCGCGCGCAGGACGTCTCGTTCGATGCCTTCGCCCGGCGCGTGGGTTCGACCGATTTCGGTCCCGGCCATTTCGCGGCGATGTCCGTCATCCGCGCCAACCCCGACATCAATCAGGTCACGCTGAGCCGCGCCACCGGACGCGACAAGTCCACGCTGACACCCGTGATCAAGAATTTGCTGAAACGCGGCTTCGTGCAGCGGCACCGTTCAAAGACGGATTCGCGCGCTTATTGCCTGAACCTTACGCCGAAGGGCGAGCATCACCTGCAGAAGCTGGCCATGCACGCCGAGGCGCATGACCGGCGGCTGGATCAGATCGTGGGCAGTATTCACAAGGGACTGCTGATCCACCTGCTCGAGCGCATCGTCACCGAACTGGAGCACGATCTGCATCGCCAGTGAGGCCAGGTGCGGCCGCTGTTGAAAAAATAGTTTGATGCAGTACTATCTTCCCGGACACCGGACCCGGGAGGATTGGATCGTGCGCATTCCATCGTTGCCTTTCTCATTCCTGTCGTGGACGCCGTTCCTGCTGTGGGCATCGCTCGCCGCGGCCACGGGGGCTACAGGCTCCGGCCCGCGGGCCGCGGTCACCGTCGAAGTCCACGAGGCCACCAATCTGTCCTTCGCGCTCTCGCCCGATCACCGGCAAGTGGCGCTGGCGGTTCAAGGCGGGCTGTACGTGATGCCGCTGGGCGGCGGCGCGGCGCGGCAGATCGTTTCGCCTGCCTACGATGCGCAACAGCCGACGTGGTCGCCGGATGGACGACACATCGCCTTCCAGTCGAATCATGATGGTCATTGGCGCATCTGGATCGTCGATCCGGATGGCGAACATGCGCGGGCGCTGTCCAGCGACATCCAGGACGAACGCGAGCCCGCCTGGTCGCCGGATGGCGGCGCCATCGCCTTCACCACCAGCCGCGACGGCAAGTTCGACGTGTTCAGCCGGCGGCTTGCCGACGGCGCATTGACGCGCCTGTCCGCCGGTCCCGGCGGCAACAGCCGGCCATCCTGGTCACCGGATGGCAGCGAGATCGCCTATGTCTCGGACCGTCCCGGCGCCACCGGCGTGTACGTCGCCGGCCGCGACGGCCATGAGCGCCAGGTGGCGGATGCCAAGGTCATGGCCTTCGGCATGACCGTACCGATGGGCACACCCACCTGGACGCCCGATGGCAAGGCGGTGTGGTACGCGCGCATTGCGGAGGGCCGCGCCGATCTCATGAACGGCTCAGCGGTGGTGCTGGCCGGCGAGGATCTGCATCCGTTTCGCATGGCCTGGCTGTCCGCCGACGAATACCTGTACGCAGCCGATGGCAAGCTCAAGCGCCGGCGCGTGAGCGCTGCGACGGCCTCCATCATCCCGTTCAGCGCGACGCTCAGCGTGCGCCGCCCAATCTACGCCAAGCGCCGCCCCGACCTCGACTCGACGGCCGAGCGGCCCGTGACCGGCGTACAGCGCGCGGTGCTTTCTCCCGATGCAAAGCGCATCGCGTTCACCGCGCTGGGCGCGCTGTGGGTCATGGACATCGGCGCCGCGCCCCGGCGCCTGACGCAGCCCGGTCCCTACGTGGTGATGGACCCGGCCTGGTCGCCGCAGGGTGACCGCATTGCCTATGCCAGCGATCGCGAAGGCTCGCTCGACCTGTATGTCATGAAGTTCGATGGCGGCGCGGAACAGCGCCTGACTTCCGAGCCCGGCGCGGAGATCCGGCCCGCCTGGTCGCCGAGCGGCGATCGGCTCGCGTACGTTGCTGCCTCCGGCGCTTACGGCGAGGCGGTGCACGTCATCAAGCTGGCCGAGCATGCGGCCTCGAAGGCGCTGCCGGCCGCCGGCGATGCGCCCGGTTTTCCAACCTGGATCGACGAGCATCACCTGCTGGTGTCGCGGCTGCAGAACGTATCGGAGTCGCAGTCCTTCGTGGTGGGCGGATACAACCAGGCGGCCATCGTCGATGTCGAGGCCAACGCGACGCGGCCGTTGACCGTGGTCGCGGAACATTCCGTGGGCAATCGCTCCGGCGATGGGCCGGTGCTCTCGCCCGACGGCAAGACCTATGCGTTCGGCATGAACTCCGCGCTCTGGACCGTGGCAGCGGGCGCCGACGGAAATCCCGCCGGCGCGCCGCGCAAGCTCGCCGATGTCATCCCCACCTCGCTCAACTGGGCGGCGGATTCGCGCACGCTGTTCGTCGCCAGCGGCCCGCAGTTCGCGCTGTACGATGCGCCCACCGGGCAACGTCGCGACGTGGCGTTGAATCTCACCTGGCACGCCGCGCGCGCCGCGGGAGTGCGCACGCTGCGCATCGGGCGGCTGGTCGATGGCGTGCATCGCACGGCCCTGAGCGATGTCGACCTGGTGGTGGCCGATGGCCGCATCCGGCGCATCTCGCCGCACGGCGCGCAACCCGCCGAGGGCGAGTACATCGACCTGCACGAGCTCACCGCAATGCCCGGCCTGGTGGATGCGCATGTGCATCTCATCAAGGAATTCGGCGCGCGCTTCGGCCGGCTGTGGCTGGCCTATGGTGTGACCTCGGTGCGCAGCCCAGGCAACATTCCGGGCGATTTTCTCGAGGAGCGCGAGGCCATCGCCGCCGGCGCACGGCCAGGGCCGCGCGTGTTCGGCACCGGCTACATTCTCGATGGCGAACGCACGGTGTGGGAAATGGGCACGGCGGTGGGCTCGATCGCCGAAGTGGAGCGCCAGTTGGCGCTCGCCCATCGGCTGGGCTATGACATGGTGAAGACCTATGTCCACACCTCCGAACCGCTGCGCGAGCAAATCGTCGCGCGCGCGCATGCCCTTGGCCTGCCGGTGAGTTCGCACGAGATCTACCCAGCCGCGCTGTTCGCCAGCGACAGCGTGGAACACCTGGACGGCAACGGCGGCGGACGTGGCTACTCGATGAAAACCAGCCAGCTCAACATCGCCTACGAGGACGCGGTGAAAATCATCGCGGCTGGTGGCATGACCGTCACGCCCACGACTTCACTGTTCGTTCCGCCTTCCGATCTCATCGACCGCGATCCGACCATCGCCGCGCAGCGCGCGGCGCTCCAGCCCTCCTGGGTACGCGGTGCGCCGATCATGAGTTTCGGCGCCGGGCCCGGCGGTGAGCAGTTGGCCGCCAACATCCGCCGTTCCATCGCCAGGCTCCAGGCGGCCGGAGCGACCCTCATCATGGGCACCGATTCACCGTTCACGCCCTCGGGACTGAACACGCACAACGAGCTGTACCAGGCGGTGCGCGCCGGCCTCACGCCCTACGAAGCGCTGCGCGCCGCCACGCTCGCGCCGGCGCGACTGATGGGCACGGACCATGACCTGGGTACGCTGGAGCGCGGCAAGATCGCGGACATCGCCTTCGTCGAGGGTGATCCGCTCCAGGACATCACCAACGCCGCCCGCGTGCGCAAGGTGATGACGGGTGGGCGGCTGTGGTCGATCGAGGAACTGACCACTTTTCCCGCCGATCACTGACGCCCAAGACGCTGAGAGCGCCTGGCATGCGCCAGCAAAATGTTCGGTGCGGCGGAAGTCGTTGGGCTACGCTGCTTGCACGGTGATCTTGCCAGGCGACCGCTTTCGCGGCTGGATACGGATCTCCACGTCGCTGCCCAAGGCCGTCAGAAATCTCATCAATCGCTCGACCGAGAAGCCTTCCAGTTTGTAGTTCTTCAGGGCCGAAACCTTGGGCTGATTGATGCACAGCCGGTTGGCTGCCTCTGCCTGGGACAAGTGCCGGGCGACCAACATCCGATTGATGGCAACAGCCAGGCGAATCTTGGTATCCGATTCCACGCTGACTGCAAGCCCCAGATCTGCGAACACATTTCCGGAGCTGCTTTCAATCTCAGCGCGTCTTTTTTGCCTGGACATATCGTTCCTCATAGTCGAGAATATCCCAGTTCTGGGATGCATTGCAAAGATCGCATCCGGAAATAAGGGAAATCTTCCGGTAGATCCTCCAATGCCCTTTCAGGAATCACCCGGCCTAGCTGCTCTGCTGGCCGTGGATATCATGGGAGAAATTGTTTGGGGCGAGCGCCTGGCTGGCAATCCTGCGTTCCTGCCAAAAACCTGCAGAAACGCAGCCAGCCTTGACTGATAATTCGGCATACGCGCCGCCGATCGAGCTTCGTCACCGCGTACCGTGCGTTTACCCCGGGTTTTCAAGCGCCGAGGCCGGCATCTCGATTACCGGGCCGGGCGCTGTCCAGCGCTTTTTAGTCCTTCGGCGCCGGAATCGCCACGTCCAGCACGACGCAGCGACGCTCCTCGCGCACGATGCGCAGGCCTTCGCGAATGGCCGGCTCGACCTCCGCGGGGCTGCGCACGGCGATGGCCTTCGCGCCGCCCGCGGCCTCGGCGATGCCGCCGTAATCCGGCGCGGGTTCGAAGCTCAGATCCAGATCCTGCGTGCGCGCGGCGTGGCCATCGGGGTGCACGGCGAGCGTCGAGAACCGCGGCGCGCACCAGCCGCCGTTGTTCAGCACGATCTGCAGGAAGGGCGTGTCGTAGCGCCGCGCCATCCAGTACACCGACGAAGGTGCCGAGAACAGGAAACAGCCGTCGCCGCCGATGGCGATCACGGTGGAGTCGGGCGCGGCGAGCTTGGCGCCGATGGCCGCGCCGCTGTTCCAGCCCAGCGAACCGCCGCCGCTGGCGAAGTAGCTGCCCGGCCGGGTCGGCGCCCAGTGATCCGCGATTTGCGGATAATTGGTGATGCCCTCGCTCAGCAGGATGGCATCCTCACCTGCCAGCTTGCGCAACATCGCCACCAGGTACTGGGTGCTGATGTGCTCGCCGGGCGCCTCGGCACTTCGCAGTTGGGCCGCGCGGTGCGCGTGCGCCTGCGCGTAGTGTGCCTGACGCTCGGCGCGCCGGCGTTCATCGACGGCGAGCACCTGCGCGGCCGCGTTCAACTGGCGCAGCGCGATGAGGCCGTTGGCGCGATAGCTGCGCTCCGCGCCGATGTACCACAACGGCATGGACGCCTTCAACGGATCGATGTCGATGTGCAGGACGGTCGCATCGGGCCGCGGCCGGCTCACGGAAGGTATCCACGGCACGTCGCTGTCGATCACCAGCACCACGTCGGCCTCGGCCAGCGTGGGATTCTGGTAGGGGTTGTTCCAGTGGCTGCCCTGGTACAACGGATGGTCATGCGGAAAATTCATGGCGCTGGGTACGGACTCCAGCACCGCGATGCCGAGACGCTCACAGAACTTGACCAGCTCGGGCACGGCGGCCGGGTCACGGCCCACGAACGTGGTCACCAGCAGCGGACGGCGCGCGCCTTCGAGCGCGCGGACGATCTCCACCGCATCGGCCTCGGGCAGCGCCGACGGGCGCACCGGCTGCCAGCGCGCGGGGTCCAGTGTCACGGGCTCGGCTTCCTGCTCCATCACTTCGCGCGCGCCGACCAGATACACCGGTCCCTGCGGGTCGCTGGTGGCGAACTGCAGCGCGCGGTTCACGACTTGCTTGACGTTGGCGGCGCTACGGATCTCGTTGGTGTACTTCATGTACTCGCGCACCAGGCCGCGCTGGTCGTGGATGTCCTGCAGCCAGTGGATGAACTCGTTGCGGCTGCCCTTGACTTCGCCGTCCTGCGTGACGGGCGACAAGCCCGCGTATATGAGCGCCGGGATGCGCCCGCGCGCGGCATTGTGCACGGCGCCGGCGAGGGACTGCGTGCCGCAATCCACGTGCACCACCACCGCCTGCGGCCGGCCGCTCACCATGGTGTGGCCATGCGCGGCCGTCAGTCCGATCATTTCGAACGGGCAGGTGATGATGCGCGGAATGGGCTTGCCTGCCGCGCGCGTTGCAGCGATGGCCTCGACCAGCGCGGGGTGGTCGCTTCCCAGGTTCACGAACACGCAAGACACGCCGGCTTCGGTGAACGCCTCGAGCAATGCAGAACTGGCCGTGTACAAGACTCTCTCCTGAAAATATCAGTCGCCGGACACGGCGGTGACCGGGGTGGAAACATGCGCGGAAGGGCGCACGTGTTCGCGCAGCGTCATGAGCGCTGCGGCGGTCACCAGCATCGCCACCGTCATCAACACGTAAAAGCCGGCGGGCCCGAGCGCAGTCAGCATCGCGGCACCTACAACTGCGCTGGAAATGGCGCCGATGCGCCCGACGCTGGAGGCCGCACCAACGCCGGTGGAGCGGATCGACACCGGGTACAGTTGCGCGGCCAGCGCGTACATCGTGGTTTGCACGCCGTTGACGCAGCCGCCGAGCAACGCCAACGGCAGCAGCACCGCGCTCACCGGCGTGCCGACAGGCGGATGCCAGAAGAACATCGCGCCGCCGATGGCCGCGCCCGCGGCCGCCATGGCCAGCATCGGACGCTTCGAGCCCATGCGTCCGATCAGCCAGCCGCCGGCCAGCGCTGCGATCACGCCGCCGAGATTGAACGCCATGAGGCCGGTGGAAGAGGCGGATAGTCCATAACCCGACTCCGCCAGCATGGTGGGCAGCCAGCTGAATGCGGCGTAGATCGCCAGCAGGCAGAAGGCGAACGCCGTCCACAACGCCAATGTGTCATGACGACGCGAGAGCGTCAGCAGTTCGAGAAAATGGCCGCGATGATCCGCATCGCGTTCGGGCTCGCGCAGCACCGCGTTCGCCGGCAATGCATGCCCCACGCGCCCAAGCATGCGTCGCACCCGCGCCATGTCGGCGCCCTGCACCAGCAGGAAGCGCGCGGACTCCGGCAGCATCAGGGCCAGAATCGCGGCCAACAGCAACGGTGCGATCCCGGCGACGGCGAACAGCGTGCGCCAGCCGTACACCGGCAGCAGCGCGGCGGCGATCAGCCCGCCCAGCACGCCGCCCAGCGGCACGCACACGATGGTCGCGGTCACGGCGAAACTGCGGCTGCGCGCCGGGGTGTATTCAGCGACCAGCGCCGCCGCGTTTGGCAACGCGCCGCCCAGGCCGAAACCCGCGGCGAACCGCAGCACGCCCAGCATTTCCACCGAGCCCACGACGGACATCAGCGCAGTGGCCAGGGCGAAAATGAGCACGCTTGCCAACAACGCCACTTTGCGCCCCATGCGATCGCCGGTCAGCCCTCCGAATGCGGTGCCGAACATCATGCCGACCTGCCCCACGGCGAGGATCGGAGCCAGCCTCTCCTTGCTCACGCCCCATTCACGGATGATGGCGGGCGCCGCCAGGCCCAGCGACTGATTGTCGAAGCCATCCAGCAGGATCGCGCAGCCCACCGCCACCAGCAGCAGCTTCTGGCGCAGATTCCAGGGCGCCGCGTCGATCAGCGCGGCGATGTCGATGCCGCGATTACCGCCGGGGGCGGACATTGGAGACGGAGTGTGCACGCGGGCGAACGAATCGGTGGCGCGATCATCCACCCGCGCCGAGCGCGGCGAGTTCCGCCTTCGCCACGACTTCATCTTCGCCGTTCATGGCGCCGCGGCCGCCATCAACGCCGTCACGGTTCGATTTCTCATGCTACCGCCCTCCCCGATGCACCTGGCACTTGCGCTGTAGCCTAACTCACGTTAGTGTGATTTCCAACCATCTTGTTTGAAACCACGGTTTCGCCCGCACGGCAGGCACGTGGATACGGGGGCGACATGGCTGGAGTCGAGAGCGCAGATCACTCACGCATTCGCCGCATGCTGGCCGGCGCCGCCGGCATCGTCATGGCGGCCTTCGGCACTTCCGCCACGGCCGCCTCGCTCGAGCAGCGGCTGGCCGCGCTGGAACGACGCGTGGAGCATCTCGATGACCGCGCCGCCATCGAAAAGCTCACCCGGGCCTATGGTTATTATGTCGACAAGCAGCTATGGCCCGAGGTGGTGGACTGCTTTTCCAGCGACGCCGTCATCGAAATCGCGGGTCGCGGCGTGTATCGCGGCCGCGCGGGCGTGGATCGCCTGTTCCGTCAGGCCATGGGCGGCGGTCGCGTGGGCCTGGCGCAGGGTGCGCTGTTCAATCACATGATCCTGCAGGGCATCGTCGATGTGGAGCCTTCCGGTCTGGCGGCCAAGGGACGTTGGCGCGCCTCGGTGCAGATCGGCCAGTACGGTGCGTTCGGCTTGTGGTCCGAAGGCACGTATGAAAACGACTACGTGAAGCGCGACGGCCGCTGGCAGATCCAGAACATGCATTTTTATGCAACCTTCTACGCGCCGTATGACACCGGCTGGGCGGTGCGCTCGCTCCCCAACAATGGCCCGAGCAAGACCGCGCCGCCGGATGCGCCGCCCTCGGTGCAGTACGATGTGTATCCGGGGCATTACGTGCCGCCGTTCCACTATCCCAACCCGGTGACCGGCAAGCCGTGGACCGAACAGGAGTCGCGGCGTTACTCGACCAGCGGGCTGTCGCCACCGCCGGCCGGACCGCCGGCGCAGCCTGGCAGTCCGCCGCCACAACCGGACAAGCCGCCACCGCCGGTCCAACCGGGCAGTCCGCCGGCGCCGCAAACGCCGCGGCCTTGAAGCAACCGAATTCAGGCAGGAGTCGAATCATGAGGACAATGCGCATGAGCACATGGGTTTGGCTGGTGGCGATCCTCGCCGCCTTCGGACTGGGTGTGATCGGTTCACAGGCACGCGCCGCCGAGCCGGCGCGCAAGCAACTGGAACAGCGCGTCGAGGTGCTGGAGCGCAAGGTGCGCCTGCTGGAAGATCGCGCGGCGATCGAGAAGCTCACGCGCGCCTACGGCTACTACATCGACAAGAAGGTGTGGGACGAAGTCGTGCCGCTGTTCGCACCCGATGCAACGGTGGAGATTTCCAACCGCGGCGTGTATCGCAACTCCAGCGGCGTCGAGCGGCTGTTCAAACAGGTGATCGGTCGCGGCCATCCGGGGCTCGCCGACGGTGAACTGTCGAACCACATGGTGCTGCAGGGCGTCGTCGACGTGGCCTCCGACGGGCAGACCGCCACCGGACGCTGGCGCGCCTTCATCCAGATCGGCATGTGGCAAAAGGCCGCGCTATGGGCCGAAGGCACCTACGACATCCGCTACGTCAAGCACAACGGCGTGTGGCAGTTCCAGTACATGCGCTGGTACGGCACCTACTTCGCGCCCTACGACAAGGGCTGGGCCAAGCAGTCCTTCTCGAACAATGCGCCCAGCACCGAGCATGCGCCGGACGCGCCGCCCTCCTCGCCCTACGATTCCTATCCCGGGCACTATGTGCCGCCGTTCCCGTATCCGAACCCGGTCACGGGCCGGCCGTGGAGTTCCGAGGACAGCGAGAAATACTCCACCCACGGCATGGACGCGGGTACCGCGGCCAATGCAGGTAGCGCGAATACGCCGTTGTCGGGTGGCGCGGCGCCGGGCTCGGCTGCGCCTCCTGCGGCGCCGGCTCCGGCCGCACCGGCGACGCCAGCGTCTGCGCCTCCGCCGCCTACGCCGCGCTGACGCCGATGTCCCTCACGGTGGGCATCGTCGGCGTGGGGGCGATGGGGAAGCTGTTCGGCGCGCGCCTGGCGCGCGCCGGCATCCCCGTCACGCTGATCGATGCCAACCCGGCCGTCGTCGAAGCTCTCCGGCAGGAGGGCATCACGCTCACGGAAGATGAGAGCACTTCCCGCATCGCCGTCAACGCCGCGCTGGCGCAACAGGTCACGACGCCCTTCGACGCCGTGCTGTTGTTCACCAAGACGTATCACATCGCGGCCGCCATCGCCTCGGTGCGCCAACTGCTCGCGCCGCGAGCCTGCGTGCTGAGCCTGCAGAACGGCCTCGGCAACGGCGAGCGCATTCTGGCCGCGGCGCCGGAACCTCTCGTCGCCATCGGCTCGACCACCTGGCCGGCGGATGCCACGGGACCGGCCAGCGTGCGCACGCATGGTTTCGGCGAAGTGCGCTTCTGGTCGTTGGATGGCACGGATCATCCCGTCCTGCATGAGCTCGATGCGATGCTGTCGCGGGCGGGGCTTGCCAGCCGGCTCGATCCCGAGGTCAAGACCGCCATCTGGGAAAAGGTGATTTTCAACTGCGCCATGAATCCGGTGGCCGCGTTGACCAACTCCACCGTGGGCCAGGTCGCCGCCTGCGCCGACGGGCCCGCGCTGGCCCAGGCGATTCTCGCCGAGGGTTTCGCCGTGGCGCGCGCCGCCGGCGTGCCGGTGAACGAGGAACGGGTGCGCGCCACCGTCGCCAAGGCCTATCGCGAACACACCCACCATCGACCCTCCATGGCCAACGATGTCGCGCATGAACGGCGCACCGAGATCGACGCCATCAACGGCGCGCTGGTCGAGGTGGCACACCGGCACGGCATCGCCGCGCCGGTGAACGAGACGCTGGCGAGACTGGTGAGGATCGTGGATTCGCGGCGTTCGTAGTGTCAGACCGCGCTTTCAGCTCCGCTGCGCGTTCGCCTGAACGACGGTCAACGTCGCCACGTTGACGATGCGTCGTACGGTCGATGATGGCGTCAGGATATGAGCCGCCCCGTTGCACCCCAGCAGTATCGGCCCGATCACCACTCCATTCCCGGCCGCCGTCTTCAGAAGATTGTAGGAAATATTGGCTGCATCGATGTTCGGCATGACCAGCAAGTTGGCGGATCCGGTAAGAGTCGAATCCGCAAGGATCGCACGGCGCGTAGCTTCATCAATCGCCGAATCGCCATGCATCTCGCCGTCGACCTCCAGGTCGGGCGCCCTCTCCTTCAAGAGCTGCAGCACGGAACGCATCTTGACAGCCGACGGCGCATCGCTACTGCCGAAGTTGGAATGCGACAGGAGCGCGGCTTTCGGAACGATGCCGAACCGCCGAATCGCATCTGCCGCCATGATGGTGATCTCGGCAAGCTGTTCCGCCGACGGATCGATGTTTACATGCGTATCGACGATGAAAATCTGATGCCCGGGCAATATGAGCGCATTCATCGCCGCATAAGTCTGGCAGCCTGGCAACCGGCCGATGACTGAATCGATGTATCGCAAGTGCCGGTGCGTATTGGGGAATGTCCCGCAGATGAGGCCATCGACCTCACCCTTGCGAAGCATCATTGCAGCGATGAGAGTACCTCGTCTCCGCATTTCAATCTTTGCATACTGCTGGGTGACCCCGTCCCGCTTGCGCAGGTCGTAATAGGCCATCCAGTAGTCTCTGTAACGGGGGTCATTTCCGACATCCACGATCTGGATTTCTTGAGGAAGCGAGGCTCGCAGCCCAAGCGCCGAGATGCGCGTCCGAACCACCTCCGGCCGTCCGACGATCACCGGCGTCGCGATATCCTCATCGATGAGAATCTGGACTGCCTGCAGAACCCGCCGATCCTCTCCTTCTGCGAACACGATACGCTTGCGCTCCGCCGGGATCTTGCGGGCGATTCCGAACAGGGACTTCATCAATGTGTCGCTCTGGTATACGAACGACTGCAAGCGGTCCCGGTAGGCGGGAAAATCAGTGATCGTGCGTGTCGCCACCCCCGCATCCATCGCGGCACGAGCAACTGCCGGGGCGATCGTCGTCATGAGCCGTGGATCGAACGGCTTTGGAATGAAATATTCCCTGCCGAACGGTGCCGTCGGTATGCCATATGCCTTGGCAACGACGTCGCTCTGCTCGCGTGAAGCGAGCTGCGCAATCGCATGGACGGCCGCGACTTCCATCGAGCGCGTTATCGTCGTCGCGCCGACATCAAGCGCACCGCGGAACACATAGGGGAAGCAAAGTACGTTGTTGACCTGATTCGGGTAATCACTGCGCCCGGTCGCAATCACAGCGTCAGGCCGAGCCTGCCGCGCGAGCTCCGGCAGAATCTCCGGTACCGGGTTGGCCAGCGCGAAGATCAGCGGATTGGGGGCCATCTTCGCCAGCCATTCCTGCTTGAGGACGCCACCGGCAGACAGCCCAAGGAAGATGTCCGCCCCCTCGAGGATATCCGCGAGGCTCCTGGCCTGCGTCGGCCGTGCGTAGCGCGCCTTCTTTTCGTCCATGAGCTCTCGGCGGCCTTCGTAGACGACACCAGCCAAATCACACAGCCATACACTGTGTTCCGGTATACCCAGTTCCACCAACAGGTCAACGCACGCCAGCGCGGCGGCACCGGCACCGCTGACGACCAGTTTCATGGATTCCAGGCTCTTCCCCACGATCTTGGCCCCGTTCGTCACTGCGGCGCCGACGATGACCGCGGTGCCATGTTGATCGTCGTGAAAGACGGGTATCGAAAGGCGGGCACGGAGTTTTTCTTCGACGTAGAAGCACTCCGGTGCCTTGATGTCCTCGAGGTTGATGCCGCCAAATGTCGGCGCGATTGCCGCAATGATCTCGACGAGCCGATCCGGATCACGCTCGGCGATCTCGATATCGAAAGCATCGATACCTGCAAACTTCTTGAAGAGTACGGCCTTGCCTTCCATCACCGGCTTGGCGGCGGCAGGTCCAATGTCTCCAAGCCCAAGTACTGCCGTGCCGTTTGTAATGACACCGATCAGGTTCGCCCTGGCTGTATAGTGATCGATCGCACTTGGGACCCTCGCGATCTCCTGGCAGACCGCTGCGACGCCGGGCGAGTACGCCAGCGACAAGTCGTGCTGATTGACCAAGGGTTTGGTCGCTGCGATTGCGATCTTCCCTGGCGACGGGGCCTCATGATAGTCAAGAGCTTCCTGGCGCAGCTCTGCAGTCAAGGTCGTGTCGTGCGTGCGCGTGTTCGGCATGATTCGTCACTGTATGATATTACATTTGCGGCACCGACAGCGGTGCTGCCCGGGAGTACCTTGAAGAAGCGCATCGTCGTCTCACTGGAACAAGCTCTCTCGCTGCCTTACGCCACCTGGCGTTTCGCACACCTGGGCTGGCGGGTCATCCGCATCGAAGCCACTCCCAGCGGTCCGGGCAACCCCGGTGATCCCAATCGATACATCGGCTCCATCGTTGCCGGATCCGATCGACGCAGCTATTTCCTGGCGCAGAACGTCGGGAAGGAAAGCCTGGTGTTGAACCTGAAGTCTCCGCAAGGTCGCGGGGTGCTGCACCGCCTGCTGAAGGAGCTCGAGGTGGACATCTTCTGCTGCAACACCGTGCCGCGCCGATACCGCGACCTGGGCATCGACTACGACACGCTGCGCGCGATCCGTCCCGAGTTGATCTGGGGCGGCATCTCCGCCATGGGCCCCGAGTACCCGGATGTTCCTGGCTACGATCCTGCGATCCAGGCGATGGCGGGCTTCATGGAACTGACCGGAAGTCCCGACGGCTCACCGACGCTCTCCGGCATTCCGTTGATCGATCTCAAGGCGGGTGATGAGCTGTATTGCGGCGTGCTCGCCGCGATGGTCGACCGCGTGGCAGGCACAGGCGCGCGCATCGACGTCTCCATGCTGCAAGCCGCGGCCTCCTGGCTCATCACCACCCTCCCCTTGCTCAACTTTCCCCACGACCGCTCGGAGATCAGCCGCAGTGGAAACCAGCACCGGAAGTTCATCCCCAGTGATGCCTTCAAGACCCGTGATGGATACCTGTACATGGCGGTGGGGAACGACCTGCAGTGGCGCCGCCTGGTCGAGATCGACAAGTTCAAGGAGTGCGCCACACCGGCCCGATACGCCAATGCCGGGCGTCACCAGGAACGCGCGGCGATGTTCCAGGACCTGCATCGGGTCTTTGCCCGGCATACGACCGCGGAGATTTCCCGTGATCTCTCGGCGGTGGGAGTCCCCTGGGCGGAAGTGAACGACATCGCTGCCGTTTCGAAATTGAAGGCGATCGCGAGCCGGATGACCCGGACCCGGATGCCGGACGGGCGCGAGTTGCGCCTGCAACCGCTGCCGGTGGATCTCGAAGGCCCACCGCGGGAACTGTCCTTTCCACCGGGCTACGGTGAGAACACGGTCGCGTTGCTCAGGGAAATCGGCCTCGACGAATCCGAGGTGCGCCGGTTGCTGGACGCCGGGGTCGCGGTGGGGCCTCAGCCACCTTGACGGCGAGCCGTTGCAGGGGATCCTCGATCCGCCGCATCACTGCTCGCCGCCACAGCGTGCGATGCCAGGGTGCCGACGTGATGTCGGCCCTTGAGGCCGTACCACAGGAGTCCCGCCCCCAGGATGACGCCGATGTAGAGGTACGCGCCCCAGGTGTTGTACCAGGGCAGCCCGTAGACCGCCTCGCGCGGCCAGGCGAGATTCACCGCCATGCCCGCACCCCACAGCACGGCCGCGATGTTCACGGGCAAGCCCCACTTCCCCATGGTGAAGTAGCCACCCGCCGCGAGGTCCGCCGGAGGCCACTGGCCACGCAGCCGCTGCATCAGCAGCGATCCCGTCACCATCAGGTAGGCGAGGTAGATCATGATCACCGCGATCGAGGTGACGACGGTGAATATCTTCGGTTGCTCGACATTCAGCATCAGGATCGACGATGCGATCACACCGATCACCACGGCGGGGAGGATGGGCGTCTGAGTCTTCGCATTGACGCTGGCCAGCCGCTCGGAAAAAGGCAGTGCATTGTCGCGGGCCATTGCGAAGGCCAGCCGAATACCGGCCGTGTGCACCGCCAGTGAACACACCGTCACCGCGATCACGATGCAGACGATGAACACCTCCGCGAGCGGCCGCCACATGACCTGCTCGACGATGTACTGAAGGCTGCCGTTGCTGCTGGCGATCTGCGGGTCCTTCAGGTCGGGTGCCGCCAGCACCGCGAACAGCAGGATGGCGCCACCGATCACGAATGAGGCGAGGATGGCGCGCAGGATGGCGCTGGGCGCGGTTCGCCGGGGTTCCTTCGTCTCCTCGCCCAGGGAGCTGGCCGTGTCGAACCCGTACATGACATAACCCGATGCGAGGGAGGCGATCAGGAAGGCGCCGAGGAAACCGCCGCTGGTGCCACCGCCGTATCCATTGGTCGAGAAGAATACCGCGGGCCCTCGCTTGACGTTCACCGCGAGGAGAAGGGCGATCAGGCACGCGGCGATCAGTTCGACGAACACGCCGGCGCTGTTGATCATCGCCATCAGCCTGACGCCAAGCGCATTCACGACGGTGGTGAACAGGATCAGCGCGGAACCCAGGATCACCGCATTCGCCGCGAAATCGGCGGGGCCCGAACCATAGCCGACCATCTGGAAGCCCCGCCACAGGCGCGGCAGGTTCAACTGCAACGCCAGCACCGTCGCCGACAGCGACACGATGGAGGCCGTCAGCATCAGCCAGCCGGCCGACCATGCGATCAGGGGGCCGCCGGTCTGCTTGGACCAGTTGTAGACCGACCCCGCCACCGGGAACTTGGCCGCCAGTTCCATGAAACACAGCGCGACGGCGAGCTGGCCCAGCAGCACCATGGGCCATGACCACAGGTACGCGGGACCCGCCGTGCCGAAGCCAAAGTAGAAGAGCTGGAACGTGCCCGTCAGGATCGAGATGTAGCTGACGCCGGCGGCGAAGCTGCCGAACTTGCCGATGCTGCGATCCAGCGACTCCCGGTATCCGAAGTGCTCCATCCCGCTGTCGTGCGGCTTTTCAGGCATGCATCTTGTCCCGCTGCTTTTTGCGCTAGTTTCAACCAATGGCGGCCGGCGTTCAATTGCCGGGGCGGAAAGCGTCCACTTCGGCCCGCCCATGTATACTGCGCCGATGAGCGTACCCAGCATGACGACCGCCCCCGATTCTCCCGCCCTCAGCCGGTCGCTGCGTCCGCGGCACGTGGCCATGATCACCATCGGCGGCATCATCGGCGCCGGCCTGTTCGTCGGCAGCAGCGTGGCCATCTCGGCCGCGGGACCTGCCATCATCATCAGCTACGTGCTGACCGGCATTCTGGTATTCCTGGTCATGCGCATGCTGGGCGAGTTGGCCGTCGACATGCCGCAGGTACGCTCCTTCACCGAGTTCACGCGAGTGGCGCTCGGCAACTGGGCGGGTTTCTCGATCGGATGGCTGTACTGGTATTTCTGGGCCATCGTGATTCCCGTCGAGGCCATCGCCGGCGCCGGCATCATCCAGCGCTGGCTGCCGTTGCCGATGTGGGAGATCGGCTCCGTCCTCATGCTGCTCATGACCGCGGTGAACCTGATGTCGGCGCGCGCATACGGTGAGTTCGAATTCTGGTTCTCATCGATCAAGGTGGCCGCCATCCTGGTCTTCATCTTCGTCGTGGGAGCGCATGCCTTCGGGTTCCGGTCCGCCACTGGCGCGACCTTCTCCACGCTGGTGGCCCACGGCGGCTTTGCGCCCAAGGGCGCCTTCGCGGTGCTTGCCGCGGTAACCACCGTGATCTGGTCGATGATGGGCGCCGAAGTGGTCACCATCGCCGCAGCGGAGTCGCCCGAGCCGGCCAAGGCCGTGGCGCGCATGACCTCCACCATCGTCAGCCGCATCCTGCTCTTCTACGTGTGCTCGATCTTCGTGATCCTGTGCACGGTGCCGTGGACCCAGGTCGTCCCCGGCCAGTCGCCGTTCACGCTCGCGCTCGACGGCATCCAGTTCCCCTATGCCAGCGAGTTCATGGCGGCGGTGATCCTGACGGCGGTGCTGTCCTGCCTGAACTCTGCCTTCTACGTCGCATCGCGCGTGCTGTTCGTGCTCGCGAGCCGCGGCGACGCGCCGCACTGGCTGGTCAAGACCAACGCCCGCCACGTCCCGGCACGCGCCGTGATGCTGGCGAGCGTGATCGGGTTCGCCGGCGTTGCCGCGGCGATCCTCTCACCGAGCGGCGTGTTTGCCTTCCTGGTGAACGCCTCGGGCGCCATCATCGCGCTCATCTATCTCTCGATCGGCGTATCGCAGGTACGCATGCGGCGCTTGCGCGAGCGTGCGGGTGGCCCTCCTCCGACCCTGCCGATGTGGTTCTTCCCGTGGCTGAGCTACGTGGCCATCGCCGGCATGGCCATGGTGTTGATCGCGATGGCCATCATGCCCTCGCACCGGGACGAGTTCTGGACCAGCATGGTGTCGATCGGCGCCACGCTGCTGGCCTACCGGTTATTCCGATATGGGCGAAATGGCGCACGGACCTCGACCGAAGCGGCCAAGTCACCGGCCGGGGTGCCGCAGGCCTGAGGAGGTCAGGATGCCGCGCGGCGCGTATCGGCCGACTCGGCCCGCAATGCGTCGCAGACCTCGCGCACCCGGCCGGGCAATTGCGCACACAGGACATCGATGGTTCCGCAGTCCTGCGATCTCGCGGCCTGCTCCAGGGAGCTGGCGAGCTGGGCGAGATCCTCGGCGCCCACGTGCGCGGCTGCGGACTTCAGTGAGTGGCATTGGCGCGCGATCTCCTCGGGCTGTCCCGCCCGACGTGCCTCTTCGATGGCCGTAAGCTGGGCCCCGGCCGATGCGATGAACACTTCCGTGACCCGTGCCAGCATGCCGGTGCGTCCGCCGCGCTCGATCTCGCGGATTCTCATCAGCGCATCGCCCCGCAGGGGGCTCACCGCCGCCACCGTCGGGGACGCTGGCGTCATGCGTACCAGCCATCGTGCCATCACCGGGTAGAGCTCATTCATGGTGAGGGGCTTCGACAGGAAATCGTCCATTCCGGCGCGCAGGCATTGCTGTCGATGGGCCTCGGAGGCATCGGCGGTCAGTGCGATGATCGGTGTGTGCACCTGGGGCGGTTCCGCGCGCCGTATCAGCGCCGTGGCCGCCCACCCGTCCATGTCCGGCATCTGCACGTCCATCAGGATGGCGTCGAACTGACGCGTGGCTGCCAGCGACACCGCCTCGCGCCCGCTGTTGACGGTCGCATGCGAGCAGCCGAGCTCATCCAGCATGCCCTCGAAGACGGCCGCGTTCACCGCATTGTCTTCCACGATGAGGACGTTTCCACCCAGCCGGCGGCGGTCGTGCGCCAGCGGGTCGGTCGACACGGGATCACGCCCACGCGTGCCCGGCGCCATCAATGCCTTTTCCAGCGAGGCGGGAGTGACCGGTTTTTCGATCAGTTGGTTCGCATCAACGGGAAACCGGGACGTCAGGCGACGCAATGTCGCGGCGCTTCCGACGTAGCGGCAGGTCGCGCCAAAGGCGCGGTGAGCGGCGAGTCCTGCGATCACCTCGGCTTCCGTGAAACAACTGTCCACGTCGATGATCAGATTCTCGCCTGCGGCCACCGCGGGAGGCCTGTACAGGGCCTCGCCGGAGGGTGGGCGAAGCGGACGGCAGGTCGATCCGAGCCACTGCAACTGTCGCGACAGGGCGCCGGCAAGCGAGGGGTGCCGGCAGATGAACTGCGTCGGGGGCGCCTCTCTGGTGGGGATGACCGGGTCGGCGTTGCCGAGCGCGGCGCTCAATTTCACGGTGAACGTGGACCCCAGGTCCGGAGTGCTCTCCGCCATGATGGTGCCACCCATCAACGTGACGAGCTCCCGGCAGATCGCAAGACCAAGACCCGTTCCGCCAAACCGCCGGGTCGTTGATTCATCTCCCTGGGCAAAGGGTTCGAATACGCGCTCGACGACCTCGGCCGGCATGCCGATTCCCGAATCGCGGACCCACAGGATGAGATCGACATGGTCCGGATGCCACGACTCGACCTTCGCGCCGAGCACGATCTCCCCGGTCCTGGTGAACTTCAGGGAGTTGCCGACCAGGTTGAAGAATACCTGCCGCAGCCGCAGGGCATCGCCGATGATCGGGCGGCGCAGGTCGGCGGCCGGATCGAGGATCAGTTCCAGTCCCTTCTCCTGCGCCTGCGCACCGAACAGCTCCACCGTCTCGGACAGGACGGCGCAAAGATCCACCGGCTGCTTCTCGACCGTCAACCGGCCGGCCTCGACCTTCGCCAGATCCAGGGTGTCGTTCAGGATCTGCATCAGGGATCGGGCCGACGAATTGATCGTGCTGGCGAGTCGCGCCTGGCGTTCGTCCAGGCCCGATCGCCCCAGCAGGTCACCCATGCCGATGATGCCGTTCATGGGCGTGCGGATCTCGTGGCTCATGCGCGCGAGGAAATCACTCTTGGCGCGGGTCAGCCGGGCGAGCTCCACGTTGCTGGCCTTGAGCTCGGCGGTACGGGCCTCCACCTGCCCCTCGAACATCGCCGCCTGCGCCGCCGCCACCCGGAACTTGCGGCGCTGGACGTACTCCCAGCTCCACAGCAAGCCGATGAACAGCACCGCGTAGGCCACGTACGCCGCGGGCGATCGCCAGGGCGCCGGCTCCACCGTCAACGGCAACTGCAGGACCCTGGAACTCCAGAGGCCATCCGCACCCGCGGCCCGGACCTCGAAGACATACTCTCCGGGAGCCAGGTTCGTGTACGTCGCGCGATGCGACCCACCGGAGCTGGTCCATCGATCCTCGAAGCCTCGCAGCCGGTAGGCGTACTGGTTCTTGTCCGGCGCCGCGTAGTCGAGCGCCGCGAAGTCGAAGGTCGCAACGTCATCATGATGTCCCAGGGTGAGCCGTTCGACGAAGGGAAACGGGTGTCCAAGCTGTGCCGGCTTGCCGCGCAGCGAAACGCCGGTCAACGCCACCGCCGGGTTCGATGCCACCATGTTGCTGATGGCGCCCGGATCGAACAGGTTGAATCCATTCGCCCCGCCGAACACCAGCATGCCGTTGCGCAGGCGCGCATGCGCTGCGTAGTTGAATTCCTCGCCCTGCAGTCCGTGATCGCGATGGAACTGGCGCATGTCGCCGGAGTCGGGCGAATAGCGGACCAGGCCATGAACGCCACTCAGCCAGAGAAAGCCGGCTTGATCACTCTCGATACCGTAGATCGTATCGCTCGACAGGCCGTCCGCCGTGGAAAGGGTCTCGAACCGCACCGTCGCAGGCGCGCGCGCCGAGCCGACGAGGCGGCTCATTCCGTTGCTGTCGGTGCCCAGCCACACCCGGCCGCGGCGATCGACGTGCACCGCATAGACGGTGTCGCCGGAAATGCTGCTGGCGTCGCTCTCGCGATGCGACCACCGACCCAGGATCGTGCCATCCAGGCGCATCGCGATGAGGCCGGCGCCATCGGTGCCGACCCACATCACATCATCGTTCCCCTGCGCGATCGCGGTGGCCGGCACCGCGTTGCCCGCCGCGCCCGGCTGTGCGGAGGTGCTGATTCGCTGCACCTGCCCGGTGCGAGGCTCGATGATGGCCACGACACCGCCAAAGGTACCGACCCAGATCCGGCCGTCGCGCGCTTCGCACAGGGACATCACGCCCTCGGCGCCCAGCGAGTGGGGATCCTGTTTCGAGGCGCCCCCCGCGAATGTCCTGACTTCACCGTCAGGCAGGATCCGCACCAGCCCATGGCCCATCGTTCCCACCCAGACGTCCCCGTTGCTCGCGCGCAGCACCGACATGATCCGGGTATCAGGAAGCGGGATCCGCCTTCGATAGATCGCATCCGGCAGGGAGGTGCGGCCCGTCCGCGGGTCGAATCGAAACAAGCCCGCTCCCTGCGTTCCGATCCAGACCTGTCCGGCGCCGTCGTCGGCAAACGCAATGGCATAGGCATTGGTGAGCCAGGACGGGCGCACGTGCCCGAACATCCAGCTTCGCGGATTCCAGCGATCGACACCGCCTCCGCGCGAGCCCACCCACAGCAACCCGCCGCGGTCCTGGTACAGCGACATCAAGTAGTCATCGCGCAACGACTCCGGATCGGTGGGGTCGCGAAAATACCGGGTGAACTGGCCGGTGTGCCGGTCGAGAAGATTGAGCCCCGCGGCAGTGGCCACCCACACACGCCCGTCACCGTCCTCCAGGATCGCCCGCACGTCCGGGCTGCTGAGCGTCGATGGGTCCGTTGGCGAAGAGGCGAAAGTCTGGAACTCTCCGGACTTCGGGTCGAGGCGGCTCATCCCGGCATCGAACGTGCCCACCCACAGGTTGCCGTCGCGATCGACATGCAAGGTGGAGACCTTGTTGCTCGCGAGGGAATGCGGATTGCCTGCCTCGTGTACGAAGTGGCGGAACCGGCGGGTCTTCGGATCCCACTGATCCAGGCCCTCCTCGGTTCCCACCCAGATGCGTTCCTGCCGGTCCTGGACCAGCGCAAAAACCGAGTCGTTGGCCAGGGACTCCGCCCGGCCGGCCTCGTGGACATGATGTTCGGCGCGGTGTGTCGCGGGGTCGATGACGTCCAGCCCACCTCCCGTGGTCGCGAGCCAGATTCGTCCATCCCGGTCGATCAGCAGTTGGCGAGCGGAATCACTCGAGATCGAGGTCGGATCGCGCGGGTCATGCCGCAACGACTGGAAGGTTTCGGTTCGAGGATCGAACCTGGCGAGGCCAGCGTCCTTGACGGCAAACCACAGAGAGCCGTCCGGGCCCTCCCGCATCGACCAGACGAAGTTTCCGGGCAGGCCGCTGTTGCTGCCGCGCTCGTGCCGGAAGTGGCGCAACGTGTAGCCGTCGTAGCGATCGACCCCCGCCTCGGTCGCGAACCACATGAACCCCCGCGAATCCTGCAGGGTCGTCATGACGGAATTCTGTGACAGGCCCTCCTCGACCGAGAGGTGATGGAAGACCATCGGCGCCACGCCCCAGGCCACGGGGCACGCGGACAAGAGAAACAGACAGGAAATCAGCCGGAGCCGCGCCGTTCGCACCATATCGTGCTATCGGCGGCGCAGCACCCGGCTTTAGGCGGCCGGCCGCTATTCCTCCATCGCGGGAAACGGTGCGCTCAGCGACTGGCTCGAGATCGTGCCCGGGGGCGCCCCATCGGTCCAGTTGATGCTCCGGGACCAGGTGTAGGCCTGCGACCAGACCGCCGTCCTGCTCCACGTATACGCCTTCGACCAGGTGTAGGCCCTCGACCAAGTATACGCCCTGGACCAGGTGTAGGCCTGCGACCACGAGTAGCCCTGGCCCCAAGGGAAGGCAACCGCCCAACTGTAGCCGTCCGTCGGATCGGCCGAATAGGGTGTGCTGTTCTGCATGTCCATCATGTAGAAGCTGCCATCGGCGGCCTGGTTGGCGGCACCACCGAAGTGCGCCGTCCCCGCCAGATCAGCGTCGATGTCGAGCCCCTGGTTGGCGCAGCCGGTGGCCGAGGTGTTCACTGCATTGACGGCATTCACCAGACCCGCGCCCTGCTGGAACACGGAGTAGGCAAGCGTGCCGCTGCTCGTTACCGCGGGAGTCGCGCTTGCCATCAGCTTGCACTTGACCTCATCGGGCGTCAGGTTCGGCTGCTGCTGCAACAGCAGCGCCGCAGCGCCGCTGGTCACCGCCGCCGCCTGCGAAGTTCCCGACAGGGGAAACAGCGTGTACTGGGTGCCAACGGATCCGAAGATCTGTGTCGAGAGCGTCGCGGTGTTGGGCATCGTGCCCACCACGTGCCCACCCGGGGCCACCATCTCGGGCTTCGCGAAGCCCTCGAAGGTCGGACCCGCGGAGGAGAACGAGGCCAGCCGGTCATCACCCGCCGCGTACGGTGTGTGGTTGTCGGTCATGGCGCCCACCGTGATCACATAGGGCACGTTGCCGGGGACATCGATGGACTGCGGCACGGGACCGGCGTTGCCGGCGGACACCACCACCACGATGCCCGCCTTCCACGTCCGCATCACCGCCTGGTTGAGCGGATCATCCCAATAGTAGGACTGCGGGGTCGCGCCCAGCGACAGGTTGACGATGCGGATGTTGTAGCGGGCCTTGTTGGCGACGATCCAGTCCAGGCCGCTGATCACGTTGCTGTAGCTTCCCGAGCCATCGGGCTGGAAGGCACGGACGATCACGAAGTTGGCGCCCGGCGCCACACCGTAGTAGCGACCGCTGGAATCCTGCGCCGCACTGCCCGCGACCGAGGTGATCTGCGTGCCGTGGCCATACAGGTCGGTGACGTCAGTGCCGCCGTTGCTCGCCGCGAAATCCACCGTGGCGAGAATCCGCCGGCTCCAGCCATCGTAGGCCAGCGTCCCCTTGGTCGAGTAGGTGAAGCCGCTGTCCAGCATCGCAATGGTGATGCCGGCGCCGGTGGTCTTCGCCGTGTGCAGCAGGTTGGCGCCGATCAAGGTCGGCGCGCTGGGCGCCGCGCTGGCCGAGCTGAAGGCCGACGGCGGGGTATTGGTCGCGGCGGTGGCCTTGGACACCTGGACCGCGGGCACCAGACTTGACACGGAAAGGTTGCCGGTGCCAATGCCGGTGCCAGTGTCGGTGCCGGACGTGGCCGCGTTCGTGACGGTAGTCGTGGCGGCGGTCTTGGCGGCGGCCTTCTGCATGCTGACGGGCCGGTCAGCGTATACGTGGATGGTCGAATCCGCGCCGAGCCGCAGCGCCTGCGCCTGGGTCAGATCTGCGGACACGGCGCCGATCAGCCGGAGCTCGCGGCGCGGCAGACCGCCGACGCTCCTGACTTCCTGTGTTGCCACCTGCGCGGTGCGCGCCTGCACGATGTAGCGGCTACGAGCCGCCCCGGAGCGATCAGCGTGGCCGTCGGCCAGCGCAGGGGTGGCCGCTGCGAGCAACACCGCGGTCTTCAGCAAACATGCAACATTCCGGCTCTTCATGGATCAACTCCTCGATCAAAAGCTCTGGCGTCATTCGCCCGGCACTGCGTACCGAATGTGCGCATTTGACCGGAGAGGAGGGGTGGAGGGCCTCGGGAACGATCACCGGCGTCCGGCCGGAAACCGTGGACTGCCGCACATAATCGAGGTGTTGAATCGGCTCAGGCGAGGGCTGAGCGGGAGGGCTCGTTGCGCGAGTGTGATGCAGGTGCGTTCCTGCCGAATCCCAGGGCGCCGAAGGCATCTCCAGACCCTTGCAGGCAGCCCAGGGACGAAAGCAGGTCCCGATGCACCCCTGAGTCGATGCCAGCGGCGATCGGGATGAGGTCCAGCGCGCGCGCCGTGGCGATGACGGCCGCGGCCGCACGGCGTGCAACCGGATCGGCCGGGGCCGAGAGCGCGAGGGTCCGGTCGACTTGCAGCCCCCGGATCGGCAACCGGGCAAGCCGCGGAAAGGAACTGGCGCCGCGCCCCAGTTCATCCACGACCAGGTTGATCCCTCGTTCAACCAGGGGTCGGAGCACGCCCCCGGCGTCGGCGAGGCTGGCGAGCGATGATTCCGCGATCCGCAGCTCGACCGGCCGGCCGCCGGCCGCGGCGAGCAGCGTCTCCACATCCAGGCTCAATGCACCGCTGGTCCAGTGGGAGCGCAAGGGGCTGAAGGATATTGCCACGCCGGGATCCAGGTCCGGATACAGGCGATTCACGTCGCTGCACAGTCTTTCGAGCGCCCAGCGTGAAAGCGGCAGTGCGAGGCCGGTATTCTCGGCCACCGGCAGGAACTCCGCGGCCTGGACTTCACCGCGAATCGGATGCGGCCAATGCAGGTATGCCTGGATGGCGAGACACTGCCCGCTTCGCAGGTCGTGCCGTCCGACATAATGCAGCGCGAGTCCATCGGCTTCGATGGCCTCATGCAGCTCCCGCTTGATGTCCATGCGGGTCAGGGACCGGACCTTGAGGCTGTCGGAGTAGAAACAGAACCCATCGCCCCGGCCCCGCCGGGCATCGAGCAGCGCCGCCCGTGCGTTCTCCAGCAGGTGCCGCGCGTCGTTGCCATCACTGTGCAACGAGGCGAATCCCGCTGCGGGCTCGACCGAGAAGGTGGCATCACCCACGCCGACCGGACTGCGGAGCGAGTCGATGAGGCCGGCGACGAAATCGCGCAACGCGCCCTGGGCCTCACGATGCTCGATGACGACCAGCAAGGTGTTCTCGGTCAACCGGCCCGCGAAGCCGCGGCCCCCTTCGCAGAGCAGTCGTTCCATTCGCTGGATGAGCCCTGAAGTCACGCGGTCGACGACATCGAAGTCCAGCGCCCGCCCCAACTCGGCGAGTCCGCGAACATGGATCAGCCCGACGGCCAGGTCGCTTTCGCGCAGCCGGGCCTCGACCGTCGCCTGTGACAACCGTTCGAACAGCGCCCGTCCTTCCTGCGAATGCCGCTGACCGCCACGCACGCCGTCGGCGGCATCCGCCGGTGCGCTCGAGGATTGTTCTCGAATGACCAGCAGCGCCCGGTCCCGCCCGTGGGCGGCGATGTTGGCTTCATAGGAAACCCCATCGAGGACGAAGTTCGCGCGCGCCGTGCCCCGATCGTGCAGGACACGTCGTATCTGCATCAACAGGGGAGCGGAGACCTCCTCCGGCCAGACATCGCTCAATCGTCGGCCGGACAGAGATCCCGCGGCGCGCAACGCCAGCCGGGTTCCACCGAGATCCTTGAGCACCTGGCCATCGCGGCGCACGAAGGCGACGAAATCCGGGACTGACTGGATGAGCGAATCATCGACCGTCGGCATCTGAACGTGAACAACAGCGTACGCATGCCGCGAGCGGCCTTTCGTGCGCGGAGCCCCTCCTGGAAATCCGAGACGTGTACCCGCCTATCGGCAAGCCAGTCAGGGTCTTTAGGCCCTTATGGGGCGGAGGCCAGTGCGCCCGGCAAGCCATCCGCCTCATCCCGCACCAGGCGCCGAACGAGCTTGCCGTCCCTGTCGGCGATCAGCACCGTGGGGACATCGGTGATGCGAAAGGCGCGGAACAAGGCGCCCGATGCATCGAGCGTGAGAGGGATCTGCACCTTGTAGTCGTCGCGGTATTTCTCCAGGTCGGCGGCGGTCGCCCACAACCCGGAGCCGATGCCGATCCATCGCGCCTTCTGCTGCCCCGACAGTCCATCGATCATCTCCCGGGTCTTGCGGCAATTGGCCGAAATCGCCGGCCGGGACGTGGCGAGGTAGGACTCGCACCAGGGCGAGAGGAATACCAGCACCGTCGATTGCCGGGCCCGCGGATCTCGAAAGGCAAACGACTTGCCCTCCAGGGTCTTCACCGCCCGGGCCGGCAGCAGATCGCCCACCTGGATCGCCGGAATGTCCATCGGCGTGGAGGCGTCCCGGACCGCGGCGGTTGCAAGGCCTGGCTGTCGCGCAGCCGCCAGCGCCGCATCCAGTCGCGCATCGGCCAGGTGCCCCACGTACTGGATGCGCCCGTCACGCCCGATGATGATGTGCTGCGGGGTCACGCGCAGCCGGAAGGCGGCGCCCAGCCGGCCATCGTCGAAGACGATGGGCATCGTGATCCCCACGATGCGCCGGTACTTCTGGACCTCCGCCACCGAATCATCGAAACCCGCATTGACCGCAATGACGGCCAGGTCAGGCCCCGCATTCTCGTAGGCGTGCTGGAAGTGCGGCATCTGCGCGCGGCACGGGACGCACCAGGTCGCCCAGAACTTGAGGTAGACGGCCTTCTTGCCATAGAGCGCCCCCAGATCGATGCTCTCGCCGTCGATGGTCTTGAGGACCATGCGCGGTGCCGGCGTTCCCACGAGGCTTTTGCCTACCGCTTCCGCCCGATCCTGTCCGGACAGGTCGGCTGCATGCACGGTGCCCGCGAGCAGGATGCCCGCCAGCGCGGCGCCCGCTTGCGCGGCGCCCGCGAATACGCCATGCCGGATCCGACCCGTGATGCTCACGGCTTCGCTTTCTCGTCAACTCCGCGCGTGGCCGGACGGGCCTTGTCCTTGATCATGAAGACGAGGATCTTTGCAGCTTCCGTCTGGCTCGCATTCATCGACACGCGATGCACGTCCTTGGGACCTTCGTAGAAGGTCTGCCCCGCCCGCAAGGTCACCGGCGCGCTGCCATCGACCTGCATGGTCATGGCGCCCTCCAGGACGTAGACGAACACCTGTGCGTCGTGGCGATGCGGCAGCGAAGTGCCGCCTGGCTGGTAGGCCACCGTGATCATCACGGCCTCCTTGCCCGGCGCGCCGACGACATCGTGAGTCATCAACGGAACCACCGCCGGCGCGGCCGACGCCAGTGGCTCGCCCGCGCTGGAGGGATCACAGATCCCGAGCATTCCCGAAGTGAACAGGCCAAAGGCCGACAAGGCGAAGATCATTCTGCTCATCGAAGTTCCTCCGTCACGAGACCATCCGTTCTCCCACGAGGCGCCGGGCGTCTCAATCCGCCGTGGCCCGCGCCCCAGCGTAGCCCTTCGGCATGATGAAGGGCCAGGGCGAGGCTTCGCTGCCGCGCTCGCAGGGCACTTCGATCAGCACAGGACCCGACGCGCCCAGCGCCTGCTCCAGGAGTGGACGCAGTGCGTCGGCGCTGTTTGCCCGATACGCCGCCACGCCAAAGCTCTCGGCCAGTTTCAGGAAGTCAGGATTGCCCAGCTCAGCGCCGTACACCCGCCCGCCATACATCTCCGACTGGTCCCGGCGGACGTTGCCGAAGCAGCGGTTGTTGAACAGCACGATGACCACCGGGATCCGGTGCTGCGCGGCGGTGGCCAGCTCCTGAACGCCGAACATGAAGCCGCCATCGCCCGTGATGGAGACGACGGCGGATGCTGGATTTGCGATCTTGACGCCCAGCGCCGCCTGGAAACCGTAACCCAGGTTTCCCTGGTATCCGGTGGTGATCAGGCGGCGCGGGAGGTACACGGGAAACCCGTACCAGGAGGCAAAGCCCACCTGGCACAGTTCATCCACGAGAAACCCGTCGCGCGGCAGGACGTCGCGGATGGCATTCAGGAAGGCCATCTGCGGCTGAACCGACTGGATCTTTTCGCGCGTGCGTGCCTTGATCTCCTCGAACTCCTTGACCCGTGACGCGGGCGTCGATCGGACGCGCGACAGTTCGTCGATCAATGCGCGGGTCGCGGATTTCGCATCGGCCATGATCGGCGCATCGGCGCGCAGCCTGACCATCTGACGGGGGTCGAGGTCGATGCGCACCAGCTTCTGCAGGGGTCGACCCGACTGCCACCGGAACGCGGGCAATTCCAGGCGGGTGCCGATGCCGATGAGCAGGTCGGTGGTCGACCACAGTTCATAGCCTTCCGCACAGGTGAGTCCATAGGGCAGTTCATCGCTGACGATGCCTCGTCCGCCGCGGAACGAGACGACCGGGGCCTCCAGGATCCTGGCCAGTTCCAGGACCTCGGCGCCGGCCTCGACCGCCCCGCCGCCCACCATGATCATGGGTCGGTTCGCCGCGCGAATGAGCTTCACCGCCTTCTCCACCTGCGAGGGGTCCGGATCGACCCGCCACACATCCGGGATCGACCGCGTCTCCACCCTGCGAGCCGGCATGTCGAGGACGTCCGCGGGAAGCTCCACGGCGACGGGTTGCGGCCGGCCGGTCCGCAGGCGCGAAAAGGCCTCTTCCATGACGGTCTGGGTCTCGGCCGCATATTCGATGCGCTCGGCCCATTTCGTCATCGAGCGCAGGATGTCCATCTGGCTGGAGATCTCGTGCAGCATTCCATGCCCGAGCCCGGCGAACGTGCCCGGTACCTGGCCGGCCAGGCACAGCACCGGCGCGCTGTGCGCCGACACGAGCGCTGCCGACGCATTCAGCAGCCCGGGTCCCGGCACCACCGTGAACACACCGGTCCGGCCGCTGGACTTGGCATAGCCGAAGGCCATGTATGCGGCGCCCTGCTCATGACGGCTGCAATAGAGCTTGATGGCATCACGACGCGCATGAAGCGCATCGAAAAGACCATAGGTCTGCGCGCCGGGCAGGCCGAACACCGTGTCGACCCCGTTGTCGATCAGCGATTGAACGACGGCATCGGCACAGCGCAGCCTGGGCGTTGACTCTGGATTCATTGCAGCATCACTCCCCAATTTTACGAATTCGGCCAGGTCGCGCACCTCGCCGCGCGGACTGGCCATGCTTGGCTCATGATACCGGGAGCGCCCCGCCTTCGGCTTGCCGCCGTTCGACGAACCGCTTCATGGCTTCCAACCGGTCCGGATCGTGCGGTGCGAAGCGGTGCTCCCGCAGGATCCGCTGCCAGATATCCGTGGCGCGCTGCACTGCCGTCCGGCTCCCGGCGGCCTGCCATTGCCCGAAATTGCTCCAATCGGAAACCAGGGGCGAATAGAAGGCGCTCCGGTAGCGCTGCATCGTGTGGGCCGTTGCGAAGAAGTGGCCACCGGGGAGGACCTCGCGGATGGCGTCCAGGCCGATCTCGGCGTCCGAGGCATCGAGCGGCGCGAGGAACTCGGCCATCATCTGCAACTGTTCGACGTCGAGGATGAATTTCTCGAAGGACGCCGAGAGCCCTCCTTCCAGCCAACCCGCCGAATGCACCAGCACATTGCAGCCACCCATCACCGCGCCCCAGAGGCTCATCGCTGACTCGTAGGTGGCCTGCTCATCCACGACGCTGGAGGCGGTTGCATTCGATGAACGCCACGGCAAACCGATGTGCCGGGCGAGCTGGCCGGCGCCCAGGCAAGCCTTGGCGTACTCCGGGGTGCCGAACGCGGGGGACCCGGACTTCATGTCCACGTTGGAGGTGAAGGCGCCGTAGACCACGGGGGTCCCTGGCCTCACGATCTGCGCCAGCGTGATCCCGGCGAGGGCTTCGGCATGCGCCAGCGTCAGGGCGCCTGCCAACGTGACCGGCGCCATGGCGCCGGCCAGCGTGAACGGCGTGATGATGAGCATCTGACCCGCCGCGGCGAAGTCGAGGATCCCTTGCGCCATGGGGATGTCGAGCTGGCGTGGCGAGTTGGTGTTGATGTTGGTGTAGCAGTACGCGGCGGCGCGAAAGGCCTCGTGGCTGATGCCGTGCGCCATGCGGATGAGCTCGAAGCAATCCTGAACCTGCGGGGTTCCGCGGCTGTAGACGAACGGCACCTTGTCGCTCAGCCTCAATTGCGCCAGCGTCACCTGCAGGTGCCGGAGTTCGGGGCCGACGTCCTGGGGCTCCACGCTGGGCGCCAGCGCGTGGATGACATCGAAGTGCTGCGACAGGCGCACGAAATCCTCGAAGTCCTGCAGCGTGCCCATGCGGCGGCCGCGCTGCAGGTCCGTCGCGTTGGGCGGACCCGCCACCGGCAGGAACGTGACATGCCGTGCTCCCACGCGCAGGTTGCGCGCAGGATCCGTCGCGCGCAGTTCGAACACCGGTGGCGCGGTCGACAGCGCCTGGGCCACGAGGCCACGGTCGATGCGCACGAGCTGTTCCTTCTCGTCGACTCTTGCACCCGCCGCCTCGAACACCTGCCGGGCCTGGAGCAGCAACACCTTCATCCCCAGCTCCTCCAGGATGGACAGCGAGCAGTGATGGATGTGCTCGACCCGGTCATCGCTCAGGACCTTGAGCGGCTCGAAGGGGTTGACCAGTTGCCGGTACGCGGCACTGCGGTCGGGAGTCGTGGCGGCCGCCGGTGCGCGAGGGCGACGCCGCGCCTGCCGCCCTGCCATGCCATCATTTCCGGTCAAGATCTCCTCCCACACCCGATCCACTACCGGCAACCTACTGCATTTCCAAGCAGTTGCGCATCGATCGGCCTGAAATCCTCAAGCAGTGGTCGTTCGCACTAACAGGCCGCCCGGCACCCGCTATATGGTTCAATGGAGGCATAACGCGACGGACCTTCGAGTCCGTCCGCCAGAAGAGGGGAACCGATCATCATGTCGAAGCGATCCAGATCCTGGTATGACCACACCGTTGCGGCACACAGACGCGCTGGCGCGATGCTCCTGGCCGGCGGCATGGGGCTCGCCGTTTCGGCCTTGGGCGCCTCGGGGAGCGGTGATCAGTCAGATGATCTCGCGCCCGTGGTCGTCACGGCCAGCCGCGCCGGCGCGGTGAGCCTGCAGGACATCCCGATGTCCATATCGGCACTCGTCCCTGACGAGCTGTCCGCCAAGGGGCTTTCCGGCATGGGCGACTTCCTGCGCACCGTTCCCGGCGTGGTGCTGAACTCACAGGATGTCGGGATCAATCGCATCACCATGCGGGGCCTCGTCAGCCGTGATCTCAATTTCACCGATCTGCAGGATCGCTCGCTGGTGGCGCTGTACCTGGATGAGATCCCGATCGGCCTCAACATGTCCAACCCCGATCTGCGGGTGGTGGAAATGGAACGCGTCGAGGTCATCAGGGGTCCCCAGGGCACCTTGTATGGCGCCGGCTCCATGGCCGGCACGATCCGCTACATCACCAGGAAGCCAGATGCCCGGCAGTTCTCCGGAGACATCGATGCGGCGCTATCCTCGACCCAGCGCGGCGGCACCAACTGGAACGCGAAGCTGGGGGCCAACCTGCCATTGGTGAGCGACCAGTTGGCGTTGCGCTTTGGCGTGTACCGTGAGTCCCAGGATGGCTACATCGACAACATCGGCACCGGCACGAAGGATGCGAACACGCTCACCACCACCCAGGGCAATGCGGCGCTGCGCTGGATGCCCAGCAGCGCGCTCACCCTGGATGCCAGCGTCACCTACCAGAAGCTCGAGAGCGATGGCAGCAACGGCATCTATCGGGACCTCGTGGACCGGACCACGAGCAACACCCCCGTGGGCATGAACGACAAGCTGAAGATCTTCAACCTGACGCTGGGATACGACGGCGGGGCCTTCGATCTCGTGTCCTCGACATCCTACGTCGACCGGAAATTCAACCTGCAGTTGTCGTTCGAATTCCTGAACGAGGCCGTCCTGGGCATACCGTTCATCTCACCCAGCTCGCAGCTCAACACCATCGGCAACTTCACCCAGGAGATCCGGCTGGTGTCCAAGCCCGGCAAGCTCCATTGGCAGGTGGGTGCGTACTACGGCCGCGACAAGCGCCACTATGTGCAGAATTCCATGGCCGTCGGCCTCGATCAGTATGTGGGTGTCGGTTCGCTGGACCTCTATGCGCCATCGCCGGATGAGCTCTACTACGGGAACATCCGGGTCGAGGACAAGCAATGGGCCGTGTTCGGCGAGGCCACCTACCCGTTGAGCGAGCGGTTCGAGCTCACCGCGGGCCTGCGTTACTTCAACTTCAGGGGTCCGGCCACCTACTTCCAGGGCGGGCTCGCGGGAACCGACGCGTTCGGTCTGCCCGTGGCGCTGGCCGCCGAGGAGAAGGCGACCGGGACCAACCCCAAGCTGGTGCTCACCTACAAGCCCAGCGAGGCGCTGATGCTGTTCGCTGAAGCCGCGCGCGGGTTCCGCTATGGCGGTGTGAACTACCCGGTGCCGGACAGCTTCTGCGCCGCCTCCCTGGCGAAGGACGGCCTGACCAGCGCACCGCTGACCTTCGGGCCCGACAAGGTCTGGAGCTACTCACTCGGCGAGAAAGGCACGTTCGCGGATCGCCGCATGACGCTCAACAGTACCGCCTTCCTCATCAACTGGACGAATGCGCAGACGGTGCACCCGCTGGATTGCGGCTATCCCTTCACCGAGAACGGCGGCAAGATCCGCAGCACCGGCTTTGAACTGGAGAGCCGGTTCAAGGTCAGTTCAGCGCTGGTCGTGGGACTCAATGCCACCTACACCAACTCGGAGAGCGTCGGCGGAATCCCCACCATCGACGCGCGCGATGGAGACAAGGTGCCGTTCTTCCCGAAATGGTCGGCCGCCGTTTCGGCCGATTACACCTGGGAGCTGGGCGGCGGAAAACTGGCGCTGGGAACCGACTATTCCTATCGCGGCACCATGGGCACGGAATTCAATCCCACCGGCCCGAACTACCGGACCATTCCCTCCAGTGGCGTCGTCAATGCATCGCTGAACTTCGTGACAGGTCCGTGGGAAATCGGGCTGTTCGGCACCAACCTGACCGACAGCGACCAGGTGTCGACCATCAGCGCCAACACGTATCCCACTCAGCCCGGCGATCAGATCTTCATCGGGAGGCCGCGCACCATCGGGTTGCGGGTGAAGCGGAACTTCTAGAAACGCGAGAGAGCGCGGCGTGGATCAGCCGCGCAGGCGTGAACCGCCCGGATCGTGCGGTGGCTCCGCCAGCGCCCTCGCCGGATAGTGATGCGAGAGAACCTGCACCTCGAGCATCGCGTCGCGGTCCAGGCTCGACGGCAGGTAGGCAAGTCCCAGCGAGTGACCCACGGTATGGCCGAAGGCGGCGGAGGTTAGGCGCGCGATGGGACGGCCCTCGAGCAGCACCGGCTCGCCGCCCACGGGATCCGGGTCGCGCGAGTCGATGCGCAACAATCGCAGTCGACGGGCGGGTGGTTCCGACAGGGCCCGCGCGGCGGCGTCGGACCCGATATAGGCGTCTTTGTCCGTGCGGACCCAGCGCGACCATCCTGCTTCCGCCGGACCGTAATCCTGGGTGTATTCCCTGCCCCAACCGCCGTAGCCCTTCTCCAGCCGCAGCGTGTTGAGGGCGCGGACACCGAAATTGCGGATGCCCATCGAAGCGCCCGCCTCTATCAGCCGGTCGTAGACGGCAGGCAGATACTCGGGCGGCGTGTAGATCTCGTATCCCAGTTCTCCGGTGAAGGAGACGCGCAGCACGGTGCAGGGGGCGAGCCCCACCGCCATCTCCCGGGCGCACAGGAACGGGAGAGTGGCATTGGACACCGCCACCGAACTCACTTGCTCGAGCAGTTCCCGGCAGCGAGGACCGGTGATGGCCACCCCGCCCAGTGCAGATGTCACCGACCGGATCGACACCTCGGCCGTGTGAACCTGGCTGCCCAACCAGCGCAGGTACACCTCTTCCGCCCCGGGGGAGCCGAACATCAGGAAGCGATCGGGGGCGGCCTTGAGCAGAGTGAGGTCGCCCAGGATCCTTCCCGATGCGGTGAGCAGCGGGGCCAGCACCAGGCGACCGACCTCACGCGGCACGCGATTGGCGATGATTCCCTCGAGCCAGCGTCCGGCCTCTGGCCCCGTGACTTCAAGCTTGCAATAGCTCGAGATGTCCCAGATGCCGACGGTCTCGCGAACGGCGCGACACTCCGCCGCGACGGCCTCGAACGCGGCCGTGCGCCTGAAGGTCGGCGCCTCGGCGGCAGACTCTGGATTCGGCGCAAACCACAGCGGCACTTCCCAGCCGGCACCGGCACCGAACACCGCGCCGGCGCGCGCCAGGCGTTCATGGAGCGCTGAGGTGCGCGACGGGCGTGCTGCCTGCAGCTCCTCGTTGGGACAGGGCAGGATGAAGCGTCGCTGGTAGTTCTCGCGGCTCCTGGCCAGCACGTACGGTGTGGTCGCAAAGGGTCCGAACCGGGCCAGGTCCATGGCATGCACGTCCATGCCAGGTTCTCCATCGACGATCCAGTTGGCCACGGCCAGTCCCACGCCACCGCCTTGCGAGAACCCGGCCATGCATCCCGCCGCCATGAAGGCGGTGGGCTTTCCCGGCAGCGGGCCGATGATGGGATTGCCATCGGGAGAGAAAACCATGCCGCCATTCACCACGCGCTTGATGCCCGCGCGGGCAAGTGCGGGCATGCGATTGGTCACCACCTGCAGCGGCCCGCTGATACGTTCCAGGTCTTCCGGCAGCAACTCCACACCAAAATCCGCCGGTGTTCCATTGACTGCCCAGTGCCGGCAGTCCTGCTCGTAGGTACCCAGGACCACGCCCAGCCGCTCCTGACGCAAGTAGGCCGCGCCATCGAAGTCGACGGCGGCGGGGATTTCCCGACCCAACGATGCCAGCTCCGGAATGTCCTGGGTCACGATGTACTGGTGTTCCATCGGCACGATGGGCAATTGCGCTCCCAGCAGGTGACCCACCTCGCGGGCCCACAGGCCGGCGGCGTTCACCACGTACTGGGCCTGCACATCGCCCTTCGGCGTGCGCAGCAGCCACTCGCCTCCCGGCAATGCCTGGATCGAGGTCACCGGCGCATGACGCACGATCTCCGCGCCCGCATCTCGTGCTGCCTTGGCGTAGGCTTGTGTCACTCCGCTGGGATCGACATGTCCATCGTTGGGGTCGAACATCGCCGCCCGATAGTCCTGGGTCTCGATGAGCGGGTTCAGGCGGCGCGCCTCCTCGAGGCTGATGAAATCGAGATCGAGCTTCAGCAACTTCGCCTTGGTACGCTCCGCGTGGAAGAACTCGACCTCCCGATCCGTCACCGCAAGGTACAGGCATCCCGTGGCATGGATGCCGCAGGAAACGCCGGACAGGCATTCGATCTCCCGGTACAGGCGAATGGTGTAGTCCTGCAGGGCGGCGACGTTGGCATCGCCATTCAGCGAATGCATGCCGCCGGCCGCATGCCAGGTCGACCCGGCCGTCAGTTCCGCCCGCTCCAGCAGCATCACCTCGCCCCACCCTCGCCTGGTCAGGTGATACAGGACGCTGCAGCCGATGACCCCGCCGCCGATGACGGCGACCCGAACATGGGATTTCATATCTGACGACCGGTGCGAATGGACCAGCGCCCATTGTTGAAGGGGTGGGCCGGCGCTGCGTAGGGAATCGGCCCGCAATCTGCGCCGGATCGCTCATCCCATGCCGGAATGAAGGCTCCGGCGCCATGCGAACTCAGGCTGGGTCGTTGCCGATGCGCGCGAGACCCGCGGGCAGGTGAACGGCGCAACGCCAGAAGTGCACCGCCGCCCAGAAGCCCATGAGCGTCAGCGGCAGCATCGCCATGCGCAGGGACTCGGAGCCCTGGCTGGGGGCGAGCCAGTCGCTCGCCCACCCCACTGCCTGAGGCGCGATCACCAGGTTCGCGATGTTGGAGACGAACAGCAGGATGGCGGCGGCCTGCGCACGCATGCCGGCCGGCACCAGGTTCTGCACCAGCCCCAGGACCGGACCGAAGCAGGCATAAGACAACGGTACGAAAAGCCACAGCATGGCCAATGCCGTCGACTTGCCGGGAACCGTGTAAGCGAGGATCGAGGGCACGGAGCCGACCACCAGGGCGGCTGCCAGGAAGATCGGTACGCGACGCGCATCCCGATTCGAAAGGCGCGCCATGACAACGCCTGTCAGCAGCAGAACAGCCGTACCTCCCACGCCATGCATCAATGACAGTGCGCCTCCGGCATCACCCAGCGCCATGTGATGCGAGCGCACCAGGAACGAAGGCGTCCACCACATCAGTCCCCAGGACCAGAGCGTGTACAGCGTGCCGCCGGCGAGACAATGCAGCAGAGCGCGCTGACTCGCCACGAAGGCCAGCGTCGACCGCAGGCGCGGCTTCGCTTCGACCGGCGCGGTTGCCGAATCGAGGCGGCCACGCTTCGGCTCCCTGACCGTCCAGAGGATCAACAACGCCAGCGCAACGCCGGGGAGCCCCAGGATGAAGAATGCCGACCGCCAACCCCAGGCATCGCTGACATAGCCCGCGCCGCTTCCCAGCATGGACCCGAACGATGCTCCCACCGACATGAGAGTCAGGGCGAACGCCCGGTCCTGCCAGCGGAAGTAGTCCGATACCAGCGAGTGCGAAGGAGGCGTGCCGCCCGCCTCGCCGACGCCGACGAAAATCCGCGCCATCAACAGTTGCCAGAATGTCTGCGCCAGGCCGCAGATGGCCGTGACGACGGACCAGATCGCAAGCGCCCAGGCCACCATGTTGCGGCGATTGGTTCGATCCGCGATGACGGCCAGGGGCAGCCCTGCCGTGACGTAGAACAGCGCCAGCGCAACGCCGGTGAGAAATCCAATCGCAGAGTCGCTCAGGTGCAGATCGGCCTTGATGGGCTCGATCAGGGTCGACATGACGTACCGGTCTGCGATGTTGAACGCGTAGACCAGCGTGAGCAGGATCAGGACGTACCAGCGACCGGACTCTTCAGTGCATTTCATTGCGCGCCGCACTGGGAAGGAAGCCGAAGTATTCACGAAAGGCGAAGGTGAAGCTGGTCTGGTGTTTGTAGCCGACGAGATGGGCGACATGTCCGACGAACAGGCGCTTGTCGCGCAGCAATTCCAGCGCGTGCCGCATGCGGCATTCGAGGTTGAAATCCGCCATCGTGATCCCGTACTGGGCCTTGAACACGCGCTTGAGCTTGGAACCGCTCATGCCGATCTGTCTCGCGATGTCACCCAACCGCGGCGGTGAGTCCAGTTGCGAGGCGAGGATCCGGCGCGCCGAGTTCAACTGCCGCACTTCCGTATCGGTGAGGCCTGTCGTCCTGGCGCCGGCATCGATGCGGGTCGTGTCGATCACCTCGCACAGGATCTCCAACGCCTTGGCCTCGGCATGGAGCAAGCGCAGACCGCCGCGATAGGAATTCTGCAGCAGGCTCCTGGCCGACAACACCAGCGCCGGCGAGAGCGGAATCATCCGGTGCCAGACCTGATTCCGCGCGCCAGAAGCCTCAATCTCCTCGAGCACCGGCCATCCGCTGATGGCGTGACGATTCACGAGGCTCGAGAGGTAGCCAGGTCGACAATACAGGGAGACGCCGGCATCGCGTCGATGGGGCAGCACGCGCTCGAGGATATCCGCGCCTGAGGGCTGATGCAGCAATAGCACGCTGGGACCGGAGGCCACCAGGGGATGGCGCAAGCCGGGCAGGATCATCTCCAGCACGCCCGAGAGCCGCAGGTGGATTTCGATCAATCCCTCGCCCGGCATCCTCTCGCTCCGGGGCGAGTCGTAGATGCCATCGGCCGCGACCACGTAGACACCCTCACCCAGCCGATACAGTTCCCAGGAACCCTGCCCTTCGGTCCGATCGACCAGGAGGCGGGCGCCCTGGAGCTGCCGTTCCGCATCCTCTCCCAGGAATTCACCGCGCGTCACGCGGCGCAGATCGGAAAACAAGGCCGTGAGCGTCTTCGCCGGCGAGCGCCCGATGAGCTCCTGACGGAACAGACCACGACCCGGCTCCACGACATGCTCGAAGGACTGCTGCATGATGCCCACCATCAGACCAGCTCGCGCGGGATGGATTGCTGCCAGCTGCGGGTCAGCAGCTTTTCCTTGCCGTCATAGGCGCTGAATTCTCCGTGGACGATGAACTCACGGGGAGTGGTGGTGATCCTCGAGGTTGCCACGATCCGCGGCAACCAAGGATCACGTTCCCATCCCCAGGTCACGGCCGATTCCATGATCGCCGCCGTATCCTTGTCATTGATGGTGTACTGCATCTTGATGTCGGTCCGCAGGCGCGTGTTGACGGCCTTGAGAAGCGCCAGGGAATTGCCGGCTTCATAGCGAACGACCTGGCGCTGACTGCCGGTATCCCATTCGACGATGCGGCTGCCGGGAGTGGATTCAATCGACTCGATCGCCATGGGTGGCACGAAGGGCGGCTCGAAAGCACGCAGGCTCGCATCCTGCGAACGCGGCGGTCGAACGGGCAACTGCAGCTGGCTCGAATGCCCACCGAACACTGTCAACGTCACCGGTTCCGGCGAAGGCAGCACCATCGGCCAATAGGCCGTCGAGATGGCGATCCGGATGGCATTGCCTGCGCGGAAACGATGCGCGGCGTGATCCAGGCGCAGGTGAACCTCGTAGCGGGCCCCGGGCTGCAGCGCCGTGGGATGCTCGTGGCTGTCGCGATGGCACAGGTTCAGGATGCCGTAGGTGATCCGTTCCACCCGGCCATCGGGCCAGACTTCGTTGAGCCGGACCGCGACGAAAGCGACGGGCCGGTCGACCGCGACGCTCAGCGCGAGCTCCGGCGCGCCGAGGAACTCCAGCGGCTCGCTCAGCGGCGCCGAGTCGAACACCAGCGATCGGGCGTCATCCACGCGTTGATCCAGCGGCAGGTCGATGCGCAGATCCTCCGCGGTGCCCGCCCCGGAGGGACACCAGTTGCCACTGGCACCACCGACGGTCTGCCACGGAGCCAGGATCAAGGGTTCCTCGGCGGATGAAGAGGACTCGAGCCGCCGCGATGCATTGAGATAGAACGTCTTCGGCACGCTGCGCCCCGAGGGCCACTGATCCTCCGCCGCCCAACGCCCCGGCACGTCGGCCACGTCGGGCCGCGCTGTCTGCTCCTGCATCCAGAATCGCAGCATGGGTTCATCCATGATCCCGGTGGGCTTGCCCTTGAGCCAGTGATCCCACCAACGCAGGGCTTCGGGGAGATAGCCGATGGCCGGTCCCGGCACGCCGGTGTGCGGGTAGGTGTGAGTCCACGGACCGACCAGGCCCTTGCGAGGGACCTTCAATCCCTCGAGCAGCCGGAAGACCGTGTTCTTGTAGCCATCCACCCAACCGCCGATGGCATACACGGGACAGGCGATCTGCGAGTAATCCTCGATGACGGAGCCGTGCTTCCAGAAGGCATCGCGATGCTGATGCGTGAGCCACTTCCCCAGATTGAAATCGATGGCGTTCAACCGCTTCAACCACTGGTCCCGCCAGCCTTCGCGGCCCGTGATCTCGGGATCCGCCGGCGTGCCCTGAATGGCGAAGAAGGCCGTGCCCCACAGGAAGTTGTCGTTGATGATGCAGCCGCCCTTGAAATGGGCGTCATCGGCGTAGCGGTCATCCGTGGAGCAATGCGTCATGATCGCCTTGAGCGCCGGGGGACGGCGCGCGGCGACCTGCAGGGAATTGAATCCGCTCCAGGACAGGCCTTCCATGCCCACGGCGCCGGAGCACCAGGGCTGTGCCGCGATCCACTTGATGATCTCCACGCCGTCGTCCTGCTCCTGACGGACGTACTCGTCCAGAGGCAGCCCTTCCGAATCGCCGGAGCCGCGGATATCCACGCGCACGCAGGCATAGCCGTGACTGGCGAACCAGGAGAATCGGGCGTCGTCCTCGACCCGGGTGAAGAGCCGCGCGAAATACGGGCAGTAATTGAACAGGGCGGGAACCGGCCGCCGCTCGGCTCCCAGCGGCAGCCAGATCCGCGCCGCCAGCCTCACGCCGTCGGGCATCGGGATCCAGGTGTGCTCGATTTCGCGAAAACTGCCCGCGCCCTTGGCGGCGGCCGCGTGCCCTTGCGCCGGCTGCAATCCTAACGCCGCCGCGACGGCCAACCCTCCGATGCCCTGCATCGCCGACCGGCGGCTGATGGTGTTCGAGTTCGCCGATCCGGTCAGCTCATGTTCGTCATTCATTTCCGTTCATCCTCCTTCGAGCGCGCAAGCATTGGACCCGGTCATTGCGTCGTGAACGTGATCTTCGACGGATACTTTGGACTGTGGTGCACACTGTTCACTGCCACGTGCGCCACCGACTCCTCCTGGTTGGCGCCGCCACTGTTCAGGTTGCGCTCGAGACCGGGAAAGTTGCTGCTGGTGATCTCGATGCGGATGCGGTGTCCGGCCTTGAAGCGATTGGCGGTGACGATGCCTTCGAGGCCGACCTTGTAGACTTCTCCCGCGCGCATCCGAGTGGGATTCGAGCGCCCTTCCCGATACCGCAGCCGCAGGGCGCTGTCCCCCAGATTGAAGGCGCGCCCATCGGGATAGACATCGACGAGCTTGAGCATCAGATCCGTATCCGGTGCGCTGGATTCGAAGTGCAGGTCCGCCTTGACGTAGCCCACGACGTCGAGATCCTTCTCCAGCGGCGCGCTGGAGTAGACGAGCACATCGTTGCGCAGTTCCACGGGTCGCTGGTCGAGCGCCACCGCCGGCTCACAACAACCCCCTCCGCGCGTGGGGACGGGATTCAATGGATCGTAGACGAAGCGGTCGGCCGGCTCCTCGGCAGTGGGCGCCGTGGGTGTCAGCTCGCCGTCCCCCAGCAGGCTGTTCGCCCGTCCCTTGCTGTGCAGGTACAGGCTGGCGGTATGTCCGCCCGCCGGCGGCCACGCCGTCGATGTATGCCACTGGTCTCCCGACAGCAGGTAGTACTGGATGCGCGGCAGATCCAGCGGGCGATGCTCGTCGGGCTTGAGCCAGTGATCGAAGAAGCTCACGATCCGATCCGCGTACGGGAAGCGCGCATCGCCGACGGGCCGGTCGCCGACCAAGGTATCTTCCGTTTCCGATCCCTGCATGCAGTGGGCGGTTGGGCCGACGATCAGGTTCTGGTTCGGGGAATTCGAGGAAAGGTACTCGAAGCCCCTCATCGTGCCGTAGATCTCCAGTGCGTCGTACCAGCTGTCGATGTGCAGCGAGGGAACTTTGGTGCTGTTGCCCTGATTGACGAAGTCGTACTGCTTCCAGCCGGGATCCGTGGGCGACATCCTGATCAGCTTCTCGAACTCGGTCTGCGGTGAACCATCGGCTGACAACACCTCGGCGCTGGGCAGGTGCGACACCCAGCTCAGGCCGGCGGAGGGCGTGAGGTTGCGCGACGGCGAGGAGCTGAAGAACGCCGCTGCCTGAGATCGCTCCTGCTGGCTCAGGCTGCGCGGCAATATGGGGTGGGCGTAGAACGCAAAGGTGCGATACCACCACGCCCAGTCGAGACTCGGGATGCCGCCGCGGTAGAAGATGCCCTGGTCGCTGAAGCCCGGAATGACGCCGTAGCCGGTGGCGGCCGCCATGATCACCGCGGCCTTGTGGGCCGGATGGTTCATGCTGGCCAGCCCGAGCTGGTATTCGCCTGGCGATGAGCAACCGTAGGTGCCGATGCGCCCGTTGGACCAGGACTGGCGCGCCATCCAGGTCAGGGTGTCGTATGCATCGGCATTCGCCCCCGACAACCAGTGATATCGGCCTTCCGACCATTGGGTGCCGCGATCATTCACCACCGCCAGCACATAGCCCGCCCTGACCAGCCGCGCCATCACATCGCGCTGCAACCCCGGTTCGGCCGTCAGCGACTTGTCGTAGGGCGTCTTGATGAGGATGGCCGGCCGCCTGGATCGCTCGGTGGCATCCCGCGGAATGATCAGGTCCGCCGACAGCCACGTTCCATCGCGCATCTCGACCGGTACCGCCTGCTCGAATCGCGCCACGTCGGCAAGCCCGAACATGTCGATCAACGAGGAGGTCTCGGCCGGCACATAGGGTTGAAGTGGCCGCAATGCCTCCTCTGGAACCGTCACCGTACCGGCCGATGCCAGCAGAGCGCTCAGCGTCACCCCGCCGAGGAGAGTTGCTGACCTACCGAAGACAGATCGCCGCCGGGTCGCATCGCGCATGGTTCTCGCTCTTTTCGGGACGGGCGAGTGAACTATTACCATGGATCCTGCATGGGTACTGAAGAGGCCGTGCCGCAAACTTAGGAGACTTCACGGCGAGGGTGCGTGCGCTGCCTGGCGTGGCAACGCGCTCAGTGTGCGGTGGCCTTCCCCGACGTGCGGGGTGAGAAGCCGTAGAAGCGGCGGAAGGCGGCCGTGAAACTGGTGTGGTGACGATAACCGACGGCAGCCGCCACCTCGCCCACCGGCTTGGTTCCCGCCCGCAGCATGTCCATGGCCAGCGCCATGCGCCGCTCCAGGGCATATTCGACGATGGACTTTCCAAAGGCCGCCTTGAAGTCCCGCTTGAGCTTGGACTCCGACAGGCCGACCAGACGCGCGAGTTCACGCACGCCTGGGATCAATCCGGAAGGTTCGATCAGGCGGGCACGGGCAAGGTCGAGACGCGGGTCGATGCTGCCGGTGGATTCCAGGTCCGCGGTGCGATGGCCTTCCACGCAGGCTGCGAGCGCGTGACAGAGATACTCGAGCACCTTGGATTCAAGGTACAGCAGTCGCAGCGCACCGTCGAAGGGGCAGGAGATCAGGTTCCTGATGCAGACGGCCAATGCCGGCGTCAGGGGAAACTGCCGAAGCACCAGCGGATTGTCCGACCCGGTGTCCACCAGCGAGTCGAGCGCTCGCAGGCGCTCCTCATCGAGGAGCGACCGAAGGAACTCGGGCCGGCAATGCACCGTCGCGCAGGTCTCACGAGTTCGCGCATGCAGCGTCTCGCGCAAGTTCACCCCGCGCGCCTGCCTGACGAACACCAGCGTGGGACCCGTCATCTCGAACGAGCCACCGCGAGGCAGGTCGAAACGAAGCCTGCCGGAGAGCTTGGCGTAGAACTCGTAGTGCCCCTCGCCCAGCATCACCTCCTGACGAGGCTCGTCATAGACGGCATCCGTCGCGACCATGAACAGGTCATTGCGGATGCGCAGGAAGTCCCAACTGCCCGTTCCCTGCGACGCATCGACTCGCATGCGCGCCCCACTGATGCCGCGGTCAGGATCGGCCAAGTAACGCGTACCCGGCGGCGGCGCCGACAGGGCATCGAAGACCTCGGACAATGGCAGTCCGCCACGGTGAAGGATGTCGCGAAACAAGCCGCGCGACGTGGCGGGTCTGGAGGGGGGAGTGCTGCGATTCACTGGGGTGGAGACTAACCCAACACGAGAGGGGCGCGCGCAGGAATGCGCGCCGTCGGCCAGCACAGGCGGCGCTTGAATCTATATCGAGATATATCTCATAACCTATTGATAACTAGATGTCTATATTACAGCAGTTCCGGCGATGAGGATGCGGGCTGCTACCATACCAAGCCGCCCGCCGCCGGATCCCATCGAATGGAAGGACTTCCCAAACCGCGACGCTACTTCGCGATGGTCGCACTGTGCCTGGGCACATCGCTGGGCGTCCTGGACGGTTACATCGTGAGCATCGCGCTTCCGACGCTCGCGGCGGATCTCGCCGTTCGTCCTTCGGAGGCAGTGCTGGTCGTCACCGTGTATCAGCTGGGACTGGTGATGACCATCCTGCCGTTCTCCGCGCTCGGGGAGCGCATCGGGTTGCGCAGGCTCTATCAATTCGGTCAATGGACGTTCTTGGCCGCCAGCATCCTGTGCTTCCTCGCGACGCAGCTCTCCTTCCTGCTGTGCGTGCGTTTCTTCCAGGCATTGGGCGCCGCCGCCGCGCTCAGCGTGGCCACGGCGCTCATCCGGGAAACCTATCCTCGCCGGCAGCTCGGTCGCGGACTTGCCCTGAACAACGTGGTCGTCTCGAGCTCCATGGCCGCGGCACCGGTCATCGGCGGTGCGATCCTCAGCTTCCTGTCCTGGCGATACATCTTCATGCTCACCCCGCCGCTGGCGCTGCTGTCCATCTGGCTCGGCAGGCGGCACCTGCCGGACCCGGTTCACCGTCCGAAACCGTACGATGTGGCCGCCGCTGCGCTGTGCGCGGCAACTCTCGGTCTCACCATCGGCGGCATCGAGGCCGGCGTACACGGCGGCCACCTGTTGTTGACGATTCCCGCGGTGCTGGCCGGTCTGTCGCTCGGAGCTGCCTTCGTCCGTCGCGAGCTGAAATCCGACGCTCCCATCCTGCCGGTAGACCTGCTCGCACATCCGGTCATCGGGCTCGCGGTCCTCGCCGCCCACCTGACCTTCATCGGGTCCTCCACCTTGATGCTGTCACTGCCCTTCCGGCTGCAGGCCGAATATGGCTTCTCGCCCGCCGAGGTGGCTGCCGCCATCCTGCCGTGGCCGCTCACCATGATCGTCGTCGCCCCGCTCGCCGCAGAGCTGTCGGACCGCTATCGCGCGCCGCTCCTGGGCAGCATCGGAATGGTGATCGCGACGATCGGCGTCTGTTCCCTCGCGCTGTTGCCCCGCACTCTGAACCACTGGCACCTGGTCTGGCGGATGATGCTGGTGGGCACGGGGTATGGAATGTTCTTCTCTCCCAACGCCCGCACCATCGTGCAGCTCACGCCGGCCCACCGGGTCGCCTCCGCCGGTGGACTCATTTCCACCACCCGGCTGGTCAGTCAGACGCTCGGCGCGACCTTGCTCGCGGCCCTGCTCTCCTTCGGCGTGGGCGCAACCAGCGTCACGGCCTGGGTGGTCGCGGGGCTGACGTTGACCTCCCTGGCCTGCAACCTGTTCCGGCTGCGAATTTCCCACTGAAGTTCGCGTTTTCCCATTATGTGCGGTCGGCAACAGTCTGGACCACGCCCGCTCGGCATACTCCTTCGCACCGACCCTGAGCGGCGCTGATTATGTCGAATGGCAAGCTTCGGATGAGCTCTTCCTTCAGAGCCGCCACCGAGCGCATGAAGCGCGCTTATGGTGCGCTCACCCAATCCACCGACGAGAACCCCTACAAGGTCAGCGTCGACCAGATCGTCGACAGCGTCGTCTGCGTCGACCCCGCGACGCTTCGCGTCGAGCATTGCAACGTCGCCTTCAGCCGCACCCTCGGATTCACCATCGAGGAAGCGCGCACGCTGACGCTGTCGCAGGTTTTCGCCGATGACTCCCTGTCACCCGAAGCCCTGCAGGCGCGCCTGGTCAAGGCCAGCGCCAATTCCAGCGTCGCGCACGCGCGGCAGCGGCACAAGAACGGTTCGCTGCTGGACAGCGAGATCCGATGCAGCTCGATCACGCTGGAGGGGCGCGAACTGCTGCTGTTCGTGGCCCGGGACATCTCCGTTCGCGTCAAGGTCGAGCAGCAGTTGCTCGACAACCAGCAGCGCCTGGACCAGCTGGCGCATCACGACCAGCTCACCGGCCTTCCCAACCGGCATTTCCTCTCGGAATTCCTCCCCCGGGCCATCTCGGAAGCGAAGTCGGCCAACACCGTGCTGGGCGTCATCTTCCTCGACCTGGATCATTTCAAGCACATCAACGATACCCGCGGCCACGAGACCGGTGACCAGCTCCTGCAGGAGGTGGCCCGCCGGCTGCGGGACTGCGTGCGCGAGTCCGATGTCGTGATCCGCATGGGAGGCGATGAATTCGTGGTGGTGCTGCCACGCGTGGTCAGCAACGCCGATGTGAGCGGCAGTGCGGCCCGCATCGTCGACAGCCTGAAGAATCCCATCGTGATCGGCGGCCATGCGCTGCAGACCACCGGCAGCGTGGGCGTGAGCCTGTTCCCCCGCGATGGGACCGACGTGGGTGAATTGCTGAAGCATTCGGACACGGCGATGTACCAGGCCAAGGAACGCGGCCGCAACAACGTGCAGATGTTCAACCCGGTGATGAACCAGAAGTTGAAGCATCGCGTTGCCATGGAGGAGGCCATCCGCGAGGCAATGCGCGGCAAGCAGCTCGACGTGCACTATCAACCCCTGATCCATTTCCGCACCCGCAAGGTCGTCGGGCTCGAGGCGCTGATGCGCTGGCGCCACCCCGTGCACGGCATGATCCCGCCTGACAAGTTCATCCCGGTGGCGGAGGAATCAGGCCTCATCGTCCCGCTCGGCAACTTCGTCCTGCAGCGTGCCCTCGCCGACATGAACGCCTGGCGGCGCGCCGGCGCCACTTTGGTGCCGATGTCGGTCAACGTGTCTCCCGGCCAGATCCGCCGCGGGAAACTCGACAACATCATCGCGACGCTGCTCAAGAGCCAGGGTATCGCGGCAGACATGCTGCAACTCGAGATGACGGAACGGGTGATGTTCGATGGCGGCCAGAACCGCCAGGGCGAGAGCTCCACGGAGAGCATGAGCCGGCTGCGCGACCTCGGCGTGCGCATCGCGATCGACGACTTCGGCACCGGCTATTCGAGCCTCAGTTACCTGAAGACCTGGCGCGTCGATGCGCTGAAGATCGATCGCAGCTTCATCCGCGACCTCGTCACCGACAGCAACGACCTCGCCATCGTCAACGCGATCCTCGCCATGGCCCGCCATCTCAACATCGAGGTGATCGCCGAAGGCATCGAGTCCTACCAGCAGGTCGATGCCTTGCTGAAGCTCGAATGCATGCTCGGGCAGGGATTTCTCTTCGCCAAGCCCATGCCGGCGGCCGACTGCCTGGCCTGGCTCAAGCCCAAGGCGGCGCCCGCCCCTGCCGCTCCTGCGGACAACGAGGAATTGATGGTCCTGACCGCCTGATCCGCGAGACGGGAATTCCGGGCCGACCCATGGCGAAGACCCGCCGCCCCGAATTGCGGCTAGCCAGTCTCGTGCAGATCAAGCTCGCAGAGGATCCACTCTCGGGTCAGATTTTCTTAGAAAATCCCTGGAGCCCCGTGTAGGGTCCGCGGGCGGCGCCAGCCCGCTCCATGTGCTCCTCGTGCTCCAGCACGTGGATCGACCGCCCATCGATCTTGATGATGGCGAGATCGCGTCTCAAGCGAACCTCAACCCAAACCCGTCGAAATACCCTCGTCGGCTATCACCAAAGCGCCATGCATGGTGCGGGCATCATCGGATGCCAGAAACAACACAATCGTGGCGATATCCTCGGGATCCGAGTACGTGGTTGGCGACGGCGTCGCCGCCTTCATCCCCGTCAATTGCGCGGCATACGCGGGATCGGTCCGCACTTTCACGTTCATCGGTGTGGACGTGTTGCCGGGAGCAATGGCGTTGATGGCGACGCCGAAAGGCGCCAGTTCGCGCGCCATGGCCGCCGTCATCTGCGCAATGGCAGCCTTGGTGGCGCAGTAAAGGCTCCGTTCGCGCACGCCCATGACCGCCGCCACCGAGGAAAAATTCACGATCCTGCCACGTCCCGCCGCCTTCATGCTCGGCGCCACCGCATTGATCATGTTGAACGTGCCCTTCAGGTTCACATCGATCATGCGGTTCATGTCTTCGACCGATGTCGCACCGATGGGCGTGGCGTAGTACACTCCCGCGCCGTTCACGAGGACATCGATCGCGCCGAACGCCTTCTCCGCCGTCGCCACCGCCGCATCGACCGACTCGCGTTTGCGAACGTCGACGACGCAGGCGATGGCGGTGCCGCTGTTCTCGCGGATCGATGCAACAACATTCTCCGCCTTGGCAAGATCCGAGCTGGCTGCCACGATCACCTTGGCGCCTTCCCGCGCGAAGCGCTTGGCCACCGCCTCTCCGATCCCCGAGGAACCGCCGGTCACAAAGGCCACCTTGTCTTTGAGCTTCATGCCGCACTCCCTAATGCCTTGCCCCACAGGTTCTTGCTTGCCAAAGCGGCTCCTGCGGCCAACGTTCGCAACTTTTCCCAAACGACGTCGGGTGCGATCATGGTGTAGCCCGCGAAGGTCGAAAAGCCGCAATCCGTGTTACCGATGACCCGCTCGCGGTCCCCCAGCATGTCCACGAAGTCCAGCAGCCGATTCGCCACTAATTGCGGGTGTTCCACCATGTTAGTGGTCACATCGATGACCCCGGGCAGCAGCACCCAGTCCTTCGGGGGCGGCAGCCGCCGGAACAGCGCGGATTCATGACTGTGGCGCGGATTGGCGCAGGCCAACGACAAACCTCCGACGCGCGCCTTGTACAGCAACGGAAGCAATGGCTCCAGATCGATGTCATCGCAATGCGGGCCGTCCCAGTTGCCCCAGCACATGTGGAGCCTCACCTTCTCGGGCGGGATGTCCCGGACGGCGCGGTTGATGGCCTCGATGTGCAGTTCAACCCGCTTCAGGAACACCGGCAGCGGCTGATCGACGAACATGATCTGGCGTTCCAGGGCAAGATCCGGCGCATCAAGCTGCAACACATGCCCGGCGCCCACGATGGACTCGTATTCAATCTTCATCGCCTCTGCAATAGCCAGGACATAGGGCTCATCATCCGGATAGGTCGGATGCGCGGCATTGCGCAACAGCGTCGTCGAGATGATACCGGGCGTCGCAGCCGTAACGAATGTCTCTGAAAACTTGCCGCTGGCCAGCGGTTCCGCCGCCAGCGCCTGCTTGAAGAGGTCCAATTCTTCGGTCACGCGGGTTCGTTTGGGATCATAGATCACCGGACCAATACACTCAGGTGTGGGCACTACGGATGCCGAGTCGCTGGCGCTCAAATTCATGCGCTTCGCCATGAGTGCCGCGTAGCCGGGGAACTTCGCAAAATCGGTAACCGTCCCCCGCTTAGCGACTCCACCAAATCCGCTCATGCGGTCCTTGACGTACATCGAAAAACCGATGCGCGGCAGCTCGCCATCACCCGCGATATCGACGCCCGCCGCAGCCTGCTGGCGGATGATCTCGCGCAAGTCTTGCATCGCTTCCCGGTGAAACTGTGCACGGTCGACCGGCTTCCCGGCGTCGATGTCTCCCAGTAGGGATAGCAGCTTGGGCGCCCGCGGCAGGCTACCCACATGGGTGGTGAGGATCCGATCTGCGTTTTTTTTCACTGTATTGCCTCCGGCGGAAGAAATGCGAGCCACCTGCAGCAGATCGCCGGCGGGCAGATCCAGGGAACACATAAAGAACGATAGACGAGATTATCGCTAATATCAACGTTCATATCCTGGACCACCGGCACCCGAGCCACCTGCCCAGCCCCGGTGCCGGCGCGGGTGCTGTGCTAAAGTCGCGCTGGACCGCCAGTTCGGGGCACCGGTGGCGACAGCGCATCAAGCATTCAGATCATGACAAAGACGAACAAGAGCGTGGAAACCGTGTTGACGGAATTGAGGACCGGCATTCAGCGCGGTCGCTATGCCCCCGGCCAGCGCCTGATCACCTCGGAGTTGGCCTCGCAGCTGGGCACGAGCCTGGCCCCCGTCCGGGAGGCGTTGCATATCCTCGCCGGCGAGGGACTGGTGGAAATCAATCCCAACAAGGGCTCCAATGTCATGACACTAAGCCCGGCCATCTTCATCGACGGCTTGGAGGTGCTGGAAGCGATCGGGCTGATCGCACTGCGCCTGATCGCGCCAAAACTCAAGGATTCGGCCACACGGCGCCAGATCAGCGCGGTCATCAAACCCATTATCGCCGCCGGCAAGCGCCGCAACCCACATGATTTCTTTACGGCCATCGCGACCTCGCACCGCCTGGTCAATGATTTGTCTGGGAATTCCTATCTGAATCCCATCTTGAACCGGATTCACCTGGAATACTTCTATAGGCAGATGGCCGACTACCTGCCCGACGATTTCTGGGACCGGTACATGAAGAATTACCAGATCACCGGATCGGCATTGGCCAAAGGCGACGCCGTGTCGGCTTGCAAGCACTGGAGCAAACATATTCGCTGGGTCATCGCCTTGATCCGTAAGCGGGTCGGACAGCAGTAGGGTTCGCGGCAACCCGACAGGGCCAGCAACTCAAGAGAATTCCACCCAAAGCCTCGCAAAACCGCGAAGGCTGTTGTTGAACCAGCGCTCGGCCTCGATCAGGCGCAGGGTGTCTGCCTTGTCCAGCAACTGAGTCAACAGTTCGGTCATTTCGGGTATGGCTTGATTGCGGCCCAGGCAAACATGCTCGGTGTATCCGAACGCAACGTGGTCGGCCGCGTTACGGGAGAAATCCAGACGATCCGCATCCGGATAGTGGCGCGGATCGCGGTTCGCAGCCGCAAAGCACACAAACAGCCGCTGTCCAGCCTCGAGTGCGTACTCGTCAATCATCGTCGGTTGGGTGACCACCCGGGAATAGGCCTGCACCGGTCCCCGAGCCGGAGGGATTCGTGAATCGCCCGTGTCATCCACGCCCGATTGTTTTTCAGCATTTGCCAGCCTTGCGGATGCGTGGCCAGGAGCTAAACGAGGTTGCTGGTCGCGTGGATCGTTGTGTCCAGCGCCGGCAGCACATAATTGACCGACAGGAGCGTCTGGAACTCCGCCATATCGATCTCACCGCATTCGACGGCACACTTATCCGCGCTCATCTTTACCGATTGTCTTATCGTTAATTGGTATTTTCATATACTTCCGCTATAAGCAATTACAACGAGACAGCCATGTCGGATTCAGTTGCCATCGAGACCAGGCCCGCGAACACACCGATGGCGCTGAAACGCGTCATCGGACCCAGCGGGTTTTTTACGCTGGCGGTCGGAGCCATGGTCGGTTCCGGATGGGTGGTCGTGCTCGGCGACTGGTTGCGAGCCGCCGGTCCTGGCGGCGCCATAGTGGGATTTGTTGCCGGCGGTGCAACCATGATTTGTATCGCCATGTGCTATGGCGAATTGGCAAGCCGTTCCGGCCGCGCCGGTGGTGAGTTTCTCTTCGTCCGCGATGCGCTCGGACGCGGGCCCGCCTTTCTGGTGGGATGGTTTCTGACTCTGTTTGCAGCGGCGGTGTGTGCGTTCGAATCCGTCGTCCTGGCGACGCTGATCCACACGCTGTTTCCGGGCATGGGCGCGATGGTGTTGTACCGAGTAGGAGGGCAACCGATCGACGCCTCTTCGCTGGCGATTGGATTTGCCGGCGCAACGCTCGTAGGCCTGCTGCATTGGGGTGGAGCGCATGGCGCCATCCGCTTCCAGAACATCGTCACTTTTGGCTTCATTACCCTGATGGTGGTGGTAATTACCCTGGGCATCGCTTTGGGAAATCCGAAGAACCTTGCTCCCGCCTTTCAGTCCATGGATGGCCGTTCATGGACTTATGGTGCTGTCTGGGTCTTTTCGTTGTGCGCGTTCTTCCTGAATGGGTGGCAGTCAGCCCTGCACGCAATCGAGGAAAGGCGAGAAGGGATCAGCGTGGCACACGCCATCCGCGCGGTCGTCGCCGGCATCGGGGCAGCGACGCTGATCTACTGCGGCATCATCTTTTCCGCGGCCAGCGCTGTTCCCTGGCAGCAGATCACAGGCGACCCGCTGCCCGCCCGCGCCGCCTTCGACCAATTGATGCCGGGATGGGGGTTGGGAACCCTGGTCATCGGCACAGCCGCCATTTCCGTGGCCAAGACTTGGAGTGCGGTCGCGTGGCTGGGCACACGGCTGGTCGTCGCCTTGTCCCGGGACCGACTGCTACCCTCTTTCCTCGCTGTGACCGACGCTCGCCATGGCTCGCCGCGGCGCGCGATTCTGCTCATCACGGCCTTGTCCCTGGCGGGACCTCTGATGGGACGGGCCGCCTTGTTGCCACTGGTGGACATGGTGTCGATCTGCCTGGCATTGAGCATCTTGCTGTGCCTCATCGTGCTGATCCGACAGCGACGCCATGGCGCAGCGCTGCCGGACTATCGTGCTCCAGGGGGAATCATGACAATATGGGTCGGGCTGTTCCTCGCAGTCACGATGATTGGAATCGCCATCGTTAACCCCATCCTGGAGCACCCTGGAAAGGTACCGGCGGAGTGGATACTACTGGCTGCGTGGGCGGTGACGGGAGGTTTGTATTACGTGGTTTTCGTCAAAGAATCCTTCGCCGAGGACGCTCGACATGAATAGTTCATCCAAGATGCGCGTGGCGCTGATCGGGTTGGGAGGCGTGGGGAAGCTTCACCTCGATGCCTACCGGGCCGCCAACGGCATCGACATCGTCGCGGCCGCCGAGATCGATGACGCTCGCCGCGAGGCATTGCTCGCGCCCTTCGGAGTCCCCGGATTTTCCGATCATCGGCGGATGCTCAAGGAATGCAAGCCGGACATTGCCTGCGTGCTCACGCCTGCATGCACTCACGAGCAGATCGTCCTCGACTGCGCCACCGCCGGCGTTCACGTGCTGTGTGAAAAACCGATGGCGCTGACGCTGGAATCCGCCCGTCGCATAAAGGCCGCGTGTGAAGCCGCCGGCGTACAGTTCTGCTACGGAGCTTCTTATCGCTATCTGCCCGCGGTGGCCGCGGCGCGCACCATGATCGACCAAGGAGCGATTGGGCGCATCCAACTCCTGCGGGAGGAACTGCTGGGCGGTCAGGGCGAGGAGCGCTGGCAGCCGCTGCCGCCTCATCATTATCCTGCTGGCGGCCCCGGCGGCTCCGGCCTGGGATTGATGGACCATGGCATCCACTTGATCGACGTGTTTCGATGGTTCACCGGGCAGGAAATTATCCGCTCCCTTGGTCGCGGTGTCTTCAGTGGAGGTCCCCCGGTTCCTGAATACCTGCAGATGGATTTCTCCGCCGGTGCCTTGGGACTCCTGCTCTATAACGATGCATCATTCCCAGCCAGTCTGCCCACGGCGGGAATGTTTGCCGAGGGCGCCGGATGGGATTGCACCGGCTTTGTTCCTGCGGGCGGCTGGAGTGCCAGTCCCGGCAGCATCGAGGTGTATGGCACCACAGGGAGCCTGCGGATCTTTCACTATGCCAACGTGCTGATTCACTTCTCCGCAGCAGGCGCGCGGCGAATACCCTTGAGCGGCCGCGCCAGTACCGCGCACTTCGCTACCCAGATCGAGTCATTCGCGGCAGCTCTGCGGCTTGGAACTCCACCGCCGGTCAGTGCCGACGACGGCATCCACGCGCTCGCTGCCGCGCTCTGCGCCTATGGTGATGACCGCTGACGGATCAGCAATACCCGGTGAGCCATAACCGACACCGCTACCGTGACGACGGGATACCACAGCGACAAGCGGGCCCCGGCTGCCAGTATCGTGCCTCCGGCGAAGGCCCCCAATACCCAGGAGATGAGACCCGGATTTCCGCTCGACGGCGCACGTCCCTGACGCACCAGTGCGACATGCGACAGGGCAACGCCCACCCATGCCGTGGTAAAGACGGCCTGCCAATTGAGCGCAACGACCAGGTATTTGAAAATATCCGTGGAGCGCATGAGACCAAAAGTAGCCAGCCCGACCACGGCCGCGCACCATGCCTTCGATAACCGGATGCCGAGCGCTTCCCGCAAAAAAGCCTGCAGATTCAGGGTACCCAGAAGAAAGTTCGCGGTGTTGATGCGGGTCTGCGATACGAACACCCACCCGAGACCTGCGAGGGTGCCGAGCAGCACCAGGCTGGCATCGACGACGGCCGTTTCGGTCACCGTGGCAGCATCCAGCGTGGAAACGATCAGAATTCCGACGATGCCATTGAGCAAGTAGGTGACGGCATAAAACGGCATGCCGAAGGTGATACGTGCATGCCAGGCCGCATCATCCGGCCGGCCGAAACGCGCAAAATCCATCGTCACCATCACCATGACAAGGACACCAAGGTAAGTTGCAAAGCAGTACCACCATCCGAAAGGCGGCGTGCCCGATGCCGGCCCCACGCTCCAGAACGCCGGGCCCTGGCTGTGATGAACGAACGAGGTGATGATCAGCGCAGCGATGCCCACCAGGTAAAACGGCAACAGCACGCCATTCAGACGATCGATCCAGTTCTGAACGCTTCCGAGGATCAACGGCACACTGTAGGCGACGACCACGAAGGCTGCGGCGGCATAGCTGAGTTGCGGAATGGCCTTGTGTATCGCCACCGCCAAAACCGAGCCTTCGAATACCGCGTAGTACACGCCGGTGGCACTCAGGATCAGGGTTGCGATGCTGCCGCCGGCCTTGCCCAACATGAATTGGCTGAGCACGGAGCTCGACATGCCGGTGGTGGCCGCAAATCTTGCGAGGTATCCGCACAGGAATCCGAACACGACAACGGCCAGCACCATGCCGATGACGGCATTACGCACCCCGAAGCTCAGCGCCAAGGTTGCGCCGAGGAACAGATACACCATGGCGCTGCATATGCTGGCCCACGCCATCAACAAGGCGCCGCGCGACATTCGCGCTTCCACCGGCAGCGGCACCGCGGCATCGTCTGCCCTGCTGAGACTCGTATCGGTGGCAGGCATGCGTGTGGCGATGTTCAGTATCGGGTGGGCGTCGCGGAAATGCCAAGCATCTGCCGAACCTGGGCGGGCGTGGCGATTTCGCGGTTGAATTCATGTGCGATTCTCACCGTGCGTTCAACCGCTTGCGCATTGGACCGCAACTTCTCGCCGCGCCGCAAATACAGATTATCCTCGAGGCCCACCCGCGCGTGACCACCCAGCAGAATCGCCAGGGAGGTCATGGGCACCTGGAAAGGACCGATACCCGAGCACAACCAGATGGCGCCGTCCGGCAGCTCCCTCAGCAGGTTCATCACGTTGTCCACCGTGGGAAAGCTCGAGGTCTGATAGCCCATGACGGTCTGAATCAGGTACGGCGCATCGATCAGCTTCTGCTCGATAAGATCCCGCACCACCCAGGCTCCTCCCGTGTGATAGGTCTCCAGTTCCGGCTTGATGCCGCGAACCTTCATTTGACGGGCAAACTCGTTGACCAGCCGGTAGCTGAAGGGAATGCAATCGTCGAACTCGATGGGTCCGCGCGGATTGGGCAACGGCGCCTTGCGTTCCTTGAGTTTGAACCGGCTCATGTCGGGCGTGAGGTTGAGCGAAGCCAACTCCGGCCGTGCATCCAGACAAGCAAGCCGGTCCTGCATGGTGGAATTCAATCCTCCTCCCGTGGTGTTGTTAATGACGATATCCGGGCAGCGCTCGCGAATCTTCTTGTTCACTTCGCACCAGACCTCCGTCGTCGTCGCCGCCTCGGTCCGGTTGTCAGGATTGCGGGCATGCACGTGAACCACGCTTGCGCCCGCCTTGTAAGCGCCGTACACGGAATCCGCGATCTCGTCCGGTGTTTCCGGCAACGCTTCGTTGGTTTCCTTGCCCTGCACGCCGCCATTGCAGGCGACGCAGATCATCAGCGGCGGCATGCCGTTCTGGACTCGCTCCATGAACGCATAGCTATCCGCATAGGCCCAGTGGGCAGGGATTTCTGGTTTCATGGCATACCCTCGTTGTCGGTTGAATTCATGCCGGCTCATTCCTCCCACTCGATGTTGCCGTCGACTCCCAGCAGTTGGCCGGTGATGCGGCAGCCGGCCGCGGATGCCAGGAACAGCGCCATCGCGGCGATGTCGTCGGGCTCCACCATGGTGCGCAGGGAAATGTAGCGTAGGAGCGATTGTTCGTATTCGGCCGCGGACATGCCCAGCGCGGCCGACTTGTCGCGGATGATGCGCTCGATGCGCTCGCCGCGGATGGCGCCGGGCAGGATGGCATTCACCCGGATGCCCGCGGGCCCCAGTTCCCTGGCAAGCGTCGTGGTCAACGACAGCACGGCTCCCTTGGAAACCACATACGGAACCCGCAACGGCAGACCCACCTTGGCGCTGCCGGAGGAGATGTTGACGATCAAACCGTTGCGGGCCGCCTTCATCGTGGGCACCGCGCGCCGGATACACAGGAAATGGCTGGTGAGATTGGCGCGCAAGGTTCGTTCCCAGTCGGCGAGCGCCACGTTCTCCACGGCCGCGGTGGGACCGGCGATACCGACATTGTTGATCAGCACCTCGACGGGACCATGGGCTTTCTCGGCGGTCACGAACAGGCGCTCGACGTCGGCTTCCTGGCCCGCGTTGCCTACGATCCCCAGCAGGCCGTCGTCGTTGGCGCGTCGAATGGCGGCCTCGTCCACGTCGCACACCGTGACGCGTGCGCCGGCGTCGCGAAAGCGGCGTGCGATGATCAGACCCGCGCCACCCGCGCCGGCCGTGACGATCACGCTGCGGTGTATTGTGGTCATGGCTTGTTTCCTCGGCGCGCCTCAGTGGCAGGCAGGTCCGGCGTTCCGTCGCCGCGCAGGAGAACGCCATACACCTCGGCGGCACGGGCCGGCGACAGCAGCCCTTCGCGCACGGCTTCGGCCACGAGTTGCGGGTCACGCTCCAGAGGTGAACCGTAGCCGCCGCCCGCGGTGCTGGTCGCGATCATCATGTCGCCGGTATCGATGCGCGCCACCGCACAGGACGGCAGTTGCTCGGTATGCCCGTCACGGTGCCGCAGCTGCTGATCTGCCCGGCCGCCGGCGAGGCCGCCGCGCGCGCCGAGCGGCGCGTTGACGTGGCCGTCGCTCACGTAGCCGATGTCCATCGGCGCCAGCGTTGGCCCGAATTCCACCCGCATGGAATAGGCGCCGATGTGCCGGCCCGCGCCTTCCGTATCCGGCAGCAGTTCCCGGCGCTCCACCACCAGGGGATGATAAAGCTCGTCCAGCTCGATGCCATCGAGACAGCTCATGCCGGCATTGCCGACGTGGCCGATGGTGAGCCAGGCATCGCTGTCGGGCGCCGCGGCGCCGCCGGTCATGCCCAGGAAGACTTGGTTTACGTAGCTTCGCTGCGAGCGTGGGTCGAACCCAGACACGACGCCCACCGATGGTGGAATTACCGCGCCGCATTCGGCCATGCCGGCGCCCGGGGCGAGATCCGCGAAAGCGCGCTGCACGCCGTTGGCGACCCGGTCGGCGATGTTGGTGGTGGCCGCCGAACAACTGGTGGGGTGGCGGGGAATGCCGACGATGCAGTTCTCCCGTAGCAGCACGTCGATGCGCCTGAAGGAACCGGCATTCTTCGGCACGGATGCGTCGATGGAATTGAACACCCCGACCATGGCCGACGTGCGCGCGCAGGCCTCGCTGAGATTCAGGCCGCAGGGCAGGCAGTCGGGATTGTCGCGCAGGTCGATTTCCACGCGTGCCGCCTGCGCATCGACCCGGATGGTGGAACGGATGGGCACGCCCTCGGCGGAGGTGCCGGGAAATGCATCGTGCGTGGAGACGGCGATGGCGGTGCCGCTGGGCAGGCGTCGCAGCGCGGCGATCATGCGGCTTTCGGAGTAATCGAACCATGCCGCCGCGAATCGATCGAGCGTGTCCCAGCCGACCTCGGCGGCCAGCGCGGTGAGTTCGCGTTCGCCGATGCGCGCGGCGCCCAGCGCGGCGAGATAATCGCCGTGCCATTGCTCGGGCACGCGGATGCGCAGCGAGCACATGCGCAGCACATCGCCCACGTCCTCGTAGCGCTTCTGAATGGTGACGCAGGGAAAGATGAGCGCGCCCTCGTGGTACACGTCGCGCGCATCGCCCATGTACGTGGTGGGCTGCGAGTTGCCGATGTCGGCCTGGTGCGCCTTGGCGACCACAGTGAAGCGATGACGGCCCGCCTCGTCGAGCACCGGCACCAGGATGGTCTGGTCGGCTGCGTGGCTGCAGCCGTGGTAGGGGCTGTTGTGGATGAAAGCATCCCCGCGCTCGAGACGGGGGTGGAACTCCAGCATGCTCCGCGTCATGAGGTCGGGCCCCGAAAGCACGTGGATGGGGAGCGACTCGGCGGTGGCGAGCAGCTCGCAGCCGGCGGTGACGATGCAGCAGGAAAAATCCTTCGCGCGATTGAGCACGCCGGAACGGCCGGTGCGCAGCAGCGTGTTGGCCATCTTGCGCGCCACGCCTTCGAGCCGGTTGGCGAGTACGGCGAGACGGGCGCCGTCGAGAGGAGTCGAACTGGACAGGTTCATGGCATCACCACCAGGCTTCCCGAGGGCTGGCGTGCGTAACGCGCCTGCGGGTCGATGACGACGGTCGTGAAGGGCGATTCGAGAATGGCGGGCCCGCGGAATTCGGCGCCCTCCGGTAGTGCGTCTAGGCGCCTGATGGGGCAGGTGCAGTGCCCGTGGCCGGGAAACACCACCTCGCGCTGTCCGCGCTCCTGCGCGGCCGTGGAGGAGGCGAGCCGGAACGAGTGATGCTGCTTGAGCCGGCAGCGGACATTGGCGCGCAATGCCACGATCTCCACGGCCGAGTCCGCATCGGTGACCGAGAACAGCAGTTCATGCTGCCGGTCGAAGGCCGCGCGGAAGCGTTCGATGGCGCCCGCCGCGGTGAAGTCCGCGTTAGGCAGGGGCACGTCGATTTCCCACACCTGGTTTTCGTACCGGGCTTCCGCGACGATGGTGATCTGCCTGGAGACGGCGTCGGCGCCGGGTCCGCGCGCGAATTCGTCGCAGCGCCGGCGCAGCACCGCCAGCGTCGCCTCGATCCGGGCGATGTCGAAGCTGCGCGTGCTGGTAAAACACACCTCGGCGAATTCCGCGGTCAGCTCGGACAGCAGCGCGCCAGCCGCGCTCAAGGTGGCGCCGGTTTCCGGCACCAGCAACCGACGCACGCCGAGTCGGCGGGCGATGTAAAGGGAATTGAGTCCTGCCGCGCCGCCACCGCCGATCAGCACGGCTTCGGCGGGGTCCACGCCCTGCGCCACGGTGACGTCGACGATCGCTTGCACCATGTTCTCGGTCACCACATCGATGACGGCGGAGGCGGCACGGATGACATCGAAACCCAGCGGCTCGGCGAGGTGCGTGCGCAGCGCGGTCTCGGCCGCCTTTCTGTCCAGGCGAATGGCGCCGCCCAGGAAAAAATCCGGGTCTATGAACCCCAGCAGCAGCGCCGCATCGGTGACGGTGGGTAGTATGCCGCCGTGTTGGTAACAGGCCGGCCCAGGCTGGGCGCCCGCGCTGCGCGGACCCACGTGCAGCAGACCGCCGTCGTCCACCCAGGCAATGGAGCCGCCGCCGGCACCCACGCTTTTCATGTCGACAGCGGGAAAGCCAACGAGATGTCCTCGCATGGGTTTGCCCAGCCACATCTCGCGTGTGACGGGAATCGAGCCGTCGCGAATCAAGCCCACGTCGTACGTGGTTCCGCCCGTGTCGGTCACGATGGCCGTGGAAAACTTCTCGGCCTGCGCGTAGTGGCGGCCGGCCACCGGCGCAACCGACGGGCCGGAATTGATGACCTGGATCGGCGTGCGCGCAACCTGGTCCGCATCCATCACACCGCCGAGGCTGGTCAGCACCAACACCCGGCCCTTGAAGCCCGCATCGAACAGGCGGGTCTTAAGCCCGCGGATGTAGCGCGTCATGATGGGCTTGAGCGACGCATCGATGGCCGCCGAGCAAGCGCGACGATATTCGCGCGGGGTTGGATTGAGTTCGTGGCTCAGGGTCACGTCGATGTCCGGCACATGCTCGGCGAGCAGTTCGCCGACGCGGCGTTCATGCGCGGGATTGACGATGGACCAGAGCAGGCAGACCGCGGCGGCGCGCACTTCGCGTTGTCGCAGATGCTCGATGATGGACAGCACTGCCGCTTCGTCGAGCGGCCGGCGCACCGAGCCGTCAAAAAGCACGCGTTCCGGCACGCCGAAGGTGAGCGCGCGCGGCACGTAGGGCCGCGGATAAGGTTCGGAGTTGTTGAAAGGCTCGGAGCGGCCGCCTTCCCGCAGCGTCAGGATGTCGCGATGTCCTTCGGTGACCAACAGCGCCGTGCGGGCGGTCGAACCGGTGACGATGGCGTTGATGCCATGAGTGGTGCCGTGGATGAAATCCGACGCGCGAGCCAGAAAGGTGTCGCAGCTCTCACCCTGCGCGCGGGCGGCGAGAGCCAAGGCATCGAGCACGCCCTGCACCGGGTCGGCCGGCGTGGTGGAAGCCTTGAACAGTTCGATACGACCGTCGTCATGCTCGACGACGAGGTCGGTGAAGGTTCCGCCGGTATCGGTTGCAAGTCGCATGGGATCTTGAGTTGTACCCTGAATCACCGTAGATTTAGCCAATAATTCCTTATTTCTGAATATTAATCAATATAATCTTCGAAGATTAAGGCTGACATCAGACGCTAACAACTATGTTGCAAAGTGTCGCGATGGTGGGGGCGGGACCCATCGGACTCGGATGGAGCGTGGTTTTTCTCGGGCCGGGATTCCGGTGAAATTGTATGACCTGGCGCCAGACCGCGCGGGGGCGACCAGGCTGGCAGCCGAGTCGGTGCTCCGCGACCTCTGGCCGGACCGTGCCGCGACTGCCGCATCCATATCGGTCGTGGCGAGTCTTGCCTCCGCGGTGCGCGATGTCGATTATGTGCGGGAATACATCGTTGAGGAAGTCCAAGCCAAGCGCGATCTTCGGCGAGTTGGCTCGGCTCAGGGCAGCGCAGGCTCTGCTGTGTTCCTCGGCATCAGCGCTGTTGCCCGACGATTTTCTGGAAGGGAGCGCATGCCAACGTTTGATCGTGGCGCACCCGTTCAACCCGTGCTATCTGCTGTCGGCGGTGGAACTCGTGCCAAGCCGATGGACGAGTATGCAGAGGATCGATCAAGCGAGCCGCGTCCTGCGTTCCGTTGGGCTATCACCGGTGGTGATGCGTAAGCCGATTTTCGGCTATATCGGTAACCGGTTGCAGGCTGCCGTCATGGATGAAGCGATGGCATTGATCGCGGACGGAGCCGCAACTCCCAATGAACTCGATGCGGTCATGACCGGGGCGCTTGGACCCCGCTGGGCGTTGAGCGGGCCGATCGAAACCATGGATCTCAACGCGCCCGGCGGCATTACCGAATATACGAAGAAATATGCGGCCGCGTACGCAGCGCTGGGCGAGTCCCTGGGGTGTCGCAAGGCGTGGACCGCGGGAGCGCTGCGAACCGTCATCGCGTCGCGCCGTGCGCATGTTCCGGTCCTTGAATTGCCGGTTCGCGCCCGCGACCATGACGCGGCTCTTGCGCAGCTACGCGCGGCCCTTGATCGGATCGCGTTTGCGCGCAAGTGACGACTATCGTGTGACTGCTGCCGCGCTGCGGCGGCCCCGACGGCGCGGCAGAGTGGCCTCGGCGCGGTCGATCAGAGCCACGGACCAGGCAGCATGAAAGCGAAGGGCCGCCGCCGCAGCCGGTCCATCTCCCGCGAGCAGCGATTCGTGCATGCGCCGGTAGTTTTCCAGGTAGCCACGGATGTTGGCGTTGACGTTGATGAGCCCGACCAGGTAGCGGTCCCAGTACGCGATGCCCAACCGATCCAAGGCGATTGTGACGTATTCATTGCCGCCCAGGCGATTCGCCACGTAATGCCATTCGTTCAGGGCCAGGATGAAACGAATCGGCGGGGTACCGCTGGCGCAGGATCGCAGCGTTTCATATGCGACGATGAGTTCGCTTGGATCCGCTCCCTCACGCAATGCCGATGCCGCCAGCTCCAGTCCGACACAACCGACCGGAGTGATGACTTCCCAAATCAGACGGACCTCTCTCGAGGTGATCGGGGTCATCACCGCGCCGCGATCCGGTAACAGTTCCACTACGCCGCGCCCCGCGAGAACGCAAAGCGCCTCGCGTACCGGCGCTGCGCTCAGGCCCAAATCTTGTGCGATTCGCGCCGCATTGACTCGCGAGCCGGGGCCCAGTCGCCCGGCGTCGAGTTCTTCCAGGATATGGCCCAGCACCCGCTCGGTGGCAGGGACCTTGCGTGTCTGCGCCTCCGTTTCCTGCGATTCAGTTGCGTCGGTCGATGAATTCTGCCCCTGTGTCATACGCGGCTCGTACTTTCCCCAAAACGTAGTGAAGACGCAACAATGATATCCAGCCCTTCAGGGTGGGAATCAACGCTTGACGATCGTCATATCTTCGAACATTATAGGTATTAATCGGTAAAAAACCGATAGACATGGGGGTTTATCCGATGATCATGCAACGCGTTCGTGGATATGCCAGATCTGGACAATCCCGGCCAGGGGCTCGCTTACCTCGATGGGCGACAGCACTGGCGGCCGGCGTAGCCTGTTTTTCCTGGGCGCGAGCGCTGCCCGCCTACGGGGCCGAAGCGGCATCGTATGTGCTCGAGGAAGTGGTGGTAACCGCGCAGAAGCGCGTTCAGAAAGCGCAGGACGTCGGCATCACACTCAATGCCTTCAGCGGCGACAAACTCGCCGAACTTGGCGCTGTGGACGTGCCTGATATCGCCAAGCTCACGCCCGGCGTCGGCGTGTCGGGCAGTTTTGCCGGACAGAATGTCATGTTCTCTATTCGCGGCATCACGCAGCAGGACTTTCAGGCACACGCGGAGTCGCCGGTCGCCGTGTATATCGACGAAGGCTATCTCGCGGCCAACAACGTCTCGGGCATCGGGCTGCTGGACGTGGAACGGGTGGAAGTGTTGAAGGGACCGCAGGGCACGCTGTTCGGACGCAATGCTACCGGCGGTCTCGTCAGCATTACCACCCGCAAGCCCACCAAGGATTTCAACGCCACGGCGTCGGTGTCATTCGGCTCTTACTCCAGCTTTGGAGCGCAGGCCGCGATCGGCGGGCCGCTCTCGGATCGGGTGCAGGCTCGGCTGGCGGTCGCCTACGACAAGAACGATGGGTGGGTCAAGAACACCAATCCCAACGGCGGCGATCTCGGCGGCAAAAAGACCAAGTCCGCACGGTTGCATGTGGCCGTGCAGCCGACCGACAGTTTGGACCTGCTGTTCACCGGCTACTTCAGTGACACCGATCAGTCCTGGGGTCCGTACATGGTGCTGTCGACCCGCAGCGTCGTGCAGAACGGCATGCCGAACTCCATCTTCGTGAACGAGCCGACGCAGTTCGCGGGAATCGACCCGTTCACAGGACAGCCGTACGTCCCGCAGCCCGCATCCGATGCCCAGCATCTGCGCGTGGATGCGAATCACGGCCAGTCGAGCGGCTCTTACAACAAGATCGGCGGCGGCACCTTCCGGCTCAACTACGATCTGGGAACGGGCGGGCAGATCACGGCGATCACCGATTACAAGAAGCTGCGTTACTACCTGGCGCTCGATGACGATGCGACATCGCAAACCTACTTCGACACCAACACCTGGGCCAAGATCGAAAACTGGTCGCAGGAGCTGCGCTATTTTCGTGATTTCGGCGGAACACGGCTGACGGCCGGCGGCTATTACCTGCACATCGACGCTTGGGAAACTGATCTGCAACGGCCTTTCTTCCTGGGTGTACAGGTGTCGAGTCCATTCCGCCTGAAGACCAATTCCTACTCGGGGTTCGTGCAGGCCGAACACTCCCTCACCGACAAGGTGACGCTCGTTGGCGGTTTCCGCGCCACCAAGGAGGAAAAGAATTTCAGTTACGACGGCAACGTGCAAGACTTCGACGGCAATTTCATCGTGGATGCGCGCAGCTACCGTGGCTCGCTCTCCGGCTGGCTGTATTCGGGCAAGGCGCAGATCGAGTACCGTCCGCTCAAGGATGTGCTGCTGTTCGCCGGCTACAGCCGCGGCACCAAGGCCGGCAGTTTCAACGCGCCGTTCGCCGGTGGAGCGACGCCCCCGGATGCCGAGATCCAGTACAAGCCGGAGAAGCTGGATTCCTACGAACTCGGCGCCAAGACCACGATCCTGAATGGCCACGCCACTTTGAATGGCAGCGTGTTCTACTATGATTACAAGGACTACCAGGCGTTCAAGTTCATCAATTTCTCCACCGTCGTCACCAACAATCCGGCGACGATCAAGGGCGTGGAATTCGATTTCAACGTCCGCCCGGTCGCGGGCCTCGAGTTCATGCTCGGGGCGAGCCTGCTCGATGCCAAGGTTAAAGACGTCGCGCTCTCAAATTCCCTGGGCTCGTCTGTCGCCACCCGAATGCCGCCGTACACCAGCAAATTCACCGGCTTTGCATCCGCACGTTACGAGATTCCCATGCCGTTCGGAAAGCTGAGCGTGCAGGCGGATGTTTCGCATGTCGGAAAATCTTATATTTCGCTGACCAATTTCGATGCGACCGAACGTGATCCCTACACGCTGGTGGGCGCACGCCTAGCCTGGCAGAGCCTGGATTCGAAATGGGAAGTGGCCGCGTTCGGCCGCAACTTGGCCGACGAGCGCTACAAGACCGTAGGATTCGAGGCTTCCGACTTCGGTGGATGGACCCAGATCGGCTACGGTGAGCCGCGCTGGTTTGGCGGATCCGTATCGTACCGATTCTAGGCTGTGCACAACGCGTGATGCTAGCCCACATTTCTCGCCGACCGGGTAATTTTCCGGTGAGCGGTAGCGTGGCTGCTGCGGCAGGCGGAATGAGCGCTGACAGTCAGTCACCGCGTTCTGCAACAACGTCCTCGACAAGCATTACTTCGTCGATCTCGAGGACCTCTGGAGTGCGCCGTGGGGCAGCACGAACACGGTCATCGGACAACCGGCGCGTGACACCAACCGGTACTTCGGCCTTCGCCTGAGCGCCGGCTTCTGAGGTGCAGCGCTATCGATTCGTCCAGGGAAAGCCTGTGCCCAAGGTCATCTGATCGTTGACCGGGTAGCTGCGCGGGAAGAAACCTTGACCCTCGAGAGTGCCTGCGTCGAGTTGCGAAAGCGCACGACGCAGGTCCTCGAGGTCCTTGAGGGACAGCCACGGCGCCGAATACGCATCATTCCGACGACAGCAATGCGCCGTCCACAGGGTCGTGCCCTTCGGCAGGCTGGCGAGCAGTTCACCGACGGTCTTCCGGTAAGCCGACAGGCTGGAACCCGGCAGGAAGGCGTACAGCATGGTTGGATAGATGAAGTCCCCCGTGAACAGCCGATGCGCGTCGTGGTCGAGGAGCGACACCGACTGCGATGTGTGGCCCGGGGTCGACAGCAGCGTGATCACCCGGCCTCCGAGATCGATGCCCGCGCCCGGCTTGATCCATTCCGACACGAGCATCGAGGGCGCCTGCAGGCCATCGATCATGCCCAGGAACTCATAGCGCCCCGGCTGGAAGCGGCCGTGATCGACGCGCGCGCGCGTCTCGGGCAGGTCGACGAGCGCGATGTGATCGAACGCGCGGATCCCGTTCGTGTGGTCGAAATGAAGATGGGACGGCAGCACCGTGACCGGCAATGCGGTCAGCGCGGCCACCACGGGCCGCAGGTTGCGCGTGCCGGAGCCGGCATCGAACAGCAACGCCCGCCGCTGCCCGATGATCAGGTACGAGTAATTGGCCTGGTAATAACGCGGCTCGCCGATGGCATACGTGCCGGCGCCCAGGTCCTGCACGGCAAAGTAGTCATCGAACATCCTGCCCTGGGTCAGGCTCACCGGCTCGTTGCTGACGGCGCTCGAAGCATGGGTCCAGGGCCAGAGCTCGGCATAGAGGTAAGGTGCGAAAGCGGCAGCGCACGCGCCCATGGCCGCCGCGATCGCCAGGCTCGCCCACAGGACACGTCCGTTCAAGGTCTCTCTCCTTCGCGCTGTCAGCGCATTCCCGCACCACTCAGGCGCATCATCCGCCTCACGCCGCCGAAAAGCTGGATCAAGATGCCGGACCTGCAACCACCGGAGGTCTTTCATGACTACTGCATCAGGACACACTTCCTCGATCCGTGCCAAAAAGGTGATCGGCACCGATGTGAAGGATCGCAGCGGCAAGAGCATCGGCAAGGTCGAGGATATCGTTCTCGACAAGGAATCGAACAACATCGTGTTCGCCGTGGTCGGGTTCGGCGGCTTCCTCGGGATGGGCGAGAAGTACCACCCCATGCCCTGGGCCAAGCTCGACTACGATGAGAACAATGGCGCCTATGTCGTGGACGTGACGAAGGACCAGTTGCTCGCAGCGCCGGCGGACTCCCTGGAAGCGCTGACCCGAAGCGACAGCCACCTGTACCGCGACAAGACCTACGACTACTACAAGACCGAGCGCTACTGGTAGGTCCTCATGCCTCCCGCAGGCGCGCCTGGAGCGCGCCCTGAGAATCAACCGCCGGCCGCCGATGCTGCGGCCGGCGGTCGCGCTGGCCCGGTACTTGAACGGGAATTGAGGCTCCGGCAGTGTAGCCGGCATGCCCTCACCCGTTCCCGATCTCGACGCGTATTTCGCCCGCATCGGCTACCAGGGTCCCCGCGAACCGGTACTGGCAACGTTGAACGCCATCGCCGCGCATCATGCGGCGGCCATTCCGTTCGAGAACCTCGATGTGCTGCAGGACCTGGTGCCGAAGCTGGACCTGGACTCGCTCGAACGGCAACTGGTCCGGAATCATCGCGGCGGCTACTGCTTCCAGCAGAACGGCCTGCTGCTGCACGTGCTGGAAGCGCTTGGCTTCAAGGTCACCCCGCTCGCGGCCCGCATACGCCTGAAGCAGCCGCGAGAGTTCATTCCGCCGCGAACGCATCTCTTCCTGCGCGTCGATCTCGCGGATGAACCCTGGATGGTCGACTGTGGCACCGGCGGATTCTCCCTGACCTCTGCGATCCGCATGGCCGAGGAGTTGGAACAGCCGACGCCGCACGAGACCCGCCGGATCACGCGCGACGGTGCACGCCTGATCCACCAGGTGCAATTGAAAGGCCGGTGGGAGGACGTCTACGAGTTCAATGGCGAGGAAATGCCGCTCATCGACCGGGAAATGGGCAATTGGTGGGCCAGCACGCATCCCGAATCGATTTTCCGGCAATGCCTGACCGTGGCGCGTGCCGGGCTCGATGGCACACGACGCAGCATCCAGAATCGCGAATTCACGTGGCGCCGTGGAGCCGACATCCTCGAACGATATGACATCGACACATCGGCGGGGCTCATCGAGCTGCTCGCCCGGCACTTCGACCTGCATTTCCCCGCCGGTACACGATTCGGCCGACCCGGTGCGCCCTGGCCCGCGTAGACGCTGAGGGTCCTGGCGGACAGGTTCGACGATCTGCAAGTCGATAGTGCGGGCAGACTTGCCATTGATCCGCATTTTACGTTGACGGTATAGTTTCCAGCGCGAATTCCCATGAGTAACGCGCAGCGAGCGACGGGCGGGCCGCAGGAATGCTGTCCGCCGCCGCGAGGGGACGTGCCGATGAAGCTCAGTGAATATGCGGCGCTCGACGGCCTTGCGCTCGCCGGCCTGGTGAAGGCCGGCCAGGTGACCGCGCGCGAATTGGCGGACACGGCCCAGCGCGCCGTGGACAGGCTGAATGGCACGCTCAATGCCGTCATCGCCCCAGTGCCTGAGGAAACGGCCAGAACCCTGCGCGAGGGTCCTGGCCGGGGCGCATTCGAAGGGGTGCCGTTCCTCATCAAGGACATCGGTTCGCACTACGCCAACGTTCCTTCCGAGTGTGGCAGCCGGCTGTTCGCGGGGGTTGCCTTTCCTTACGATTCCGAACTCGCCGCGCGCTTCAAGCGCGCCGGGCTCGTCGCCATCGGGCGCTCCAACATACCGGAGTTTGGCGCCAGCGTTTCGACCGAATCGATCGCGACGGGCGCCACGCGCAATCCCTGGAACCTGTCGCGCACGCCCGGCGGATCCAGCGGCGGTGCGGCGGCGGCGGTCGCGGCCGGCCTCGTGCCCGTCGCCCACGCGAACGATGGCGGCGGATCCATCCGTGCCCCGGCGTCCTGCTGCGGCCTCTTCGGCCTGAAGCCCAGCCGCGGACGCCAGCCCAGCGGTCCGGACCAGGATGAAGGCATCTTTGGCCTGGGTTGCGAACTGGTCGTCAGCCGCAGCGTGCGCGACAGCGCGGCGATGCTCGATGCGACCGCGGGCCCTGACATCGGCGCGCGGGTGATGTTGCCCGAGCCACCCACTTCCTTCCTGGAGGCCTCGATTCGCGAACCGGCGCGATTGCGCATCGCCTTCTCCGTGACCCCTCCCGCGGGCTCGCCGGCCGTCCATGCGGAATGCCGCAAGGCCGTGCTCGACGCCGCGGCATTGTGCGAATCCCTGGGCCATGATGTCTTCGAGGCCGCTCCCGCGGTGACCCACGAGGAATGCTGCGCCGTGTTCCGCGACGTCGCGGCACCCATGCTCGCGGTCGCGGCGGGGATGGTCTGCGGGGCCACCGGCCGCAAGGTGGGTCCTGACACCCTCGAGGCCACGACGCGAGCGCTGTACGAGCATGGCTCGCGAATGACGGCCGTCGACTTCGCGCTGGCACTGGGCAACGTCAATGCGGTCAGCCGCAAGCTCGGGCATTTCTTCACCCGGTGCGACCTGTGGCTCTCGCCGGTGCTGACCTCACCGCCCTTGCCGCTCGGTGTCCTGAACGCGAACGAGGCGGGCCTCGACGCCCCGGGCTGGATCCGCAAGCTCATGGACTTCGCGGCCTTCTGCCCCATGTTCAATGGCTCGGGGCAGCCGGCGATGTCCGTACCGCTGCACCTCACGGCCGACGGCCTGCCCGTGGGCGTGCAGTTCGCGGCCCGCCTGGGGGAAGAGGCGACCCTGCTGGCACTGGCGGGACAACTCGAGCGAGCGCGACCCTGGCGTGATCGCTGGCCGGGAACGAGCGTGCGCCACATCGACTGAGAAGGCTCACTCAGCGGGCAGAGAATGTGGTCATAGCCCTTGCCGAACGCGATCTGCTCATCCGGGTCACCGATGCGGGCGCCGATGGCGGTGGACGAGCGGAAATCGAAGGGCGTGCCCTGCACCGCGCGCCGCTCACCGGTGGGGATCAGCCCATCATCGATGGGGGTTAACCGGCTCGCCGTGATGCCGCCATGGTTGGTGATGCGGACCTCCATACCCCTGCGGTTGCGCAAGGAGTACAGCATCACCGGTGCGCCACCGGGGAGCTGCCCGAATCCTTCAGCCGTGATGTTCGTCTGACCCTCCCGAACCGGCGCCGCGAGCGTCATCGTGGCCAGGAGGCACGAGCACAGCCCTGACCATCGGCCCACCGATCGCGGCCTACCAGCGGCGGATGGGTGAATCCTGCGCCCGAGCATCGGCGAAACCCCCGTAGCGATCCTGACTGATGCTGCCGGAAATCCCTTGCGCTCATCCCGGCTTGCGCGCACCGCAGATTGCAATTGGAACACGGCTTCCAATCAGCGTCAGGAGCCGCGCTTCGCGCGCGCCACATCGGGGACGACGGCCGCTACCGCGCCGTCATTCCCCGCCGGCAGGTGCGCGTGCTCGAGACGCTGGACGTCGGCTGGCTCCTACGTGCATCGACTCCGCCTGGAGCGTGGTGCCGCGCGCGTCAAGGAAGAACATGTCGACATGGTCAACTCTGACGAGAGTCACACGCGATGGGCATTGCCCGCATTGCTGTGCCTCGCATCGATGGCTGCCTCCGGCGCAGATGAACCAGCGCTCGACACGCCCACGCAGAAGCAGGCGCCCACGGCCTTCGCCGCGCAGAAGCCCCACCCGGTGCTCGACTGGGGCGAGGGGCGCGGCAAGAGTTACGCGATTCCGGCAGTCGAGATCGCCGGTTTCGAACTGCTCCTCAACCGCTTCGACCACTACGCAATCGATTCCGATGTGTACCCTTCCCCGTGGTCGAACCTGCGCGAGAACCTGCATCATAAATGGGTGGTCGACAACGACGCCTTTTCGACCAACCAGTTCCTGCATCCTTACCAGGGATCGATCTACCATGGGTTCGCGCGATCCGCCGGGCTCGGATTCTGGCAGTCACTGGGCTACACCAATGCCGGGAGCCTGCTGTGGGAGGAGACCGGTGAGAATACCCGGCCGTCGATCAATGACCAGGTGGCCAGCGGCATTGGCGGCGCCTTCCTGGGCGAACCGCTGTTTCGCATGGCAAGCCTGTTGCTGGAAAGCGGAACCGGGGACCGGCCACGCCGCTGGCGGGAATGGGCTGCGGCGGTGATCTCCCCGCCGACCGGGCTGAACCGGCTGACCTTTGGAGATCGTTTCAAGGGCGTGTTCCGCAGCAATGATCCGGCCGTCTTCACCCGCTTGGACGTGGGCGCCACCCTGAATGCGCATTTCTCCTCCAACGTCAACGTGAACGCGGACCTCGCCGGACCTCCCGTCGCACAGACGCTGCAGCGACGGCAGGCCAGCGCGGACTTCACCATGGCCTACGGATTGCCGGGCAAGCCGGGCTACACCTACGACCGGCCGTTCGACTACTTCAACTTCGAATTCATCGCCGCCAACAGCAATGCATTCGAGACCGTGTACAGCCGGGGCCTGCTGTTCGGATCCGATTACGCCATCGGCCAGAAGTACAAAGGTGTGTGGGGACTCTACGGCACCTATGCCTACGTGGCCCCGCAGGTGTTCCGCGTCTCGAACACCGGCGTCGCGATCGGCACGACCGGCCAATGGTGGCTGTCGAGGTCCATCGCCTTGCAGGGCACCGGTCTTGCCGGTGTGGGATACGGTGGCGGCGGCGTCCTGCACGGCGCCCGCATCGGCTCGGCGGGCGCGCTCGGAGACGGGCAGCGCGACTACCACTACGGCATCACGCCGCAGGCGTTGCTGTCACTGCGCCTGATCTTCGGCGACCGGCTGTCCGTCGATGCCAGCGCGCGGGACTTCTACATCAGTCATCGCGGATCGACGGAGAGCACCGGCACGGAGAACATCGCCCGCGCCGACCTGGGCCTGACCTTGCGCATCCACCGGCTTCATGCGATCACGATCCGCTACAGCGAATCGCGCCGCGACGGCCGCTACGCCACGCTGCCGACTTCGCACCAGACCATCGGCAGCATCAGCATCGGTTACGCCTTGCTGGGTCAGACGCGCTTCGGCGCGGTGGACTGGAGGGCGCGCGAGGAAGGAGGTCCGTAGGCGGCGCGCGGCGGATGCCGTTCATGACGCCGTCACACCGGCAGGCGATACTCACGGCATGTGCTGCTGCGCAGCTATCGCCATCACGGGTAGTCATCTTCTGACAAGCAAGCGCAGTGCCGAAGACTGGCGAATGCGTTCACCCGATTGCAGGATGCGCGCATGAAAAAGTTGCCGCTGACTTCCGCCGCTCCCCGCCCCGACCACTCCTCTCCCTGGATCATCATACTGGCCGGTGGCTGCGGCTCGCGGCTGCGCGGACTGACCCGTGTCGATGAGAGTGAGTGGGTTCCCAAGCAGTATTGCTCGCTCTCCGGTGGCCTCACGCTGCTGCAGGGCGCGCTGGACCGCGCCGCGGCCATCGCCCACCGCGACCGGATCCTGGTCGTCGTCACCGAGAAGCATCGCCGCTGGTGGTCATCGCTCCTGCGCACCCTGCCCTCGCGCAACATCCTGGTGCAGCCCGAGGGTCGCGGCACCGCGAACGGCATCCTGCTGCCGGTGCTGGACATCGCGAAGCGCGAAACCGATGCCTGCATCGCCATCATGCCTTCCGACCACGACGTGCAGGACGAATCTCCCCTGCGGCGCTCATTGCTGGCGGCGGCGCGTTACTCCCGCAGGCATCCGGATCTCGTGAGCCTGCTCGGCATCGAGCCTGGATTTCCGGATCCCGAGCTGGGTTACATCCTGCCGCAGGATACGGGCTTCATCGGACCGGCGCCGGTGCAGCGCTTCATCGAGAAGCCCAGCCTGTCCGAAGCGGCGCAACTGCTCGCCGTGGGCTCGTTGTGGAATGCCTTCATCATGGTGGGTGCGGTACAAGGGCTGCTGAGACTGTTCGGCCCCGAGTACGCGCGAGCACGCGCGGTCATGCTGCGCGCCCTCGCCAGCGGGGACTTCGACCCCAACGGCGCGCATGCCGGGGACTATGCCGGACTCATCGAGCGCGATTTCTCGCGTCACATCCTGCGCGGGCAGGAGGACAGGCTGCGCGTCTGGCGCGTGCCGGAATGCGGCTGGAGCGATCTGGGCACCGTGGATCGCGTCGCTTCCGCGCTGCGGCGCTTCCCCTCTTTCCCGCTGGCCGATCCGCCTGCGGATGAGGACGGCACCATCAATCTCGCAGCCCGCTATCACGCGCTGGGCAATCGTTCGGCAACAGCAGGTTCCCTCGGCACCAGCGCCGGATGAGGCGCCTGCGCGCCTGTTTCAGCGCCGCGCCACCGGTGCGTCGCGCGACGCGGGGTCGACGTTCACGCCCGCTTGCTGAGGTATTGCTCGGCAGCCTCGCAGGCCAGCCCGATGAGCGTTGGCGTGAGTTCCCGGGCCGTGTCGGTCTCCTGCCGCGTGTGCACCCACCCAAGGTAAGTGGTGCCGCGCACGGCATAGAACAATGGCAGCGATCTCAACGCGTCCTCGCCCAGCGGCCGGCGGGTTCGGTACCCTTCGATGAGCGCCGCCTCCACCTGCGCGAAATACGCTTCGGGCCGGTGGAAATACAGCGTGGTCGCGATCTCGAACAGGTGCCAGCCGAAGCCCGCGTCATCGAAATCCAGCAACCGTACCTGGGTTCCGTCGACCAAGAGGTTCTCCGGACAGAAATCCGCGTGGATCAGTCCATACCCGGCGGGTGCCTTCGACAGGGCCGCCAGGTCCACCCGCGCCGCATCGCGCATGCGCTCGAGTAGACGTCGCTGGTCCGCACCGAGCGCAACCAGTTCCCAGAACCTTCCCCAGTACGGTTGCTCTCCCACCAGTCCCTCGGCGTCCCAGGCATGGCGCACGAACCCGGGCGGAAGAGCCCAGTGGTTCGCCTGGTCGTGCAGCCGGGCCGCCAGGACACCGATGGTGTGGAAGGTCTGCCGAAGGTCGCCGCCGCCGGCGCCCACCCCCTGTTCGATGCTGCCCAGCGTGTTTCCGGAACACCACTCGAACAGATCGACCTGCCGCGGCTCGGGAACCCCGGCACCGCCGACGACCTCGAACAGCGCGCCCGACTTGCTCGGGACCAGCACGGGCACGGCGAAGCCATCGGCGAGCAAGGCCCGCATCCATTGCAACTCGGAACGCAGCTCCGCATCGCTGTGATAGCCGGCGCGGTGGATGCGCAGCGCGTAGCGTGCGCCACCAGCCTCGACGCGGAACACGGCGTTCTCGCGATACTTGATCAGCTCCACCGGCGCGGCCTCGATACCCCACCGGATCAAGGCCGATTGCGCGAGGGTCGCCAGCCGCCGCGATTGCTCCGCGACGGAAGCCTGGTAGAAGTCGTTCACGCGAGTTCCTGGAGTTGCGCCAGCGTCGCGTCGAGTTCGGTGAGCACCCGGTCGGCATGTTCGCGCCCGAACACGAGCGGCGGCCGCAGCTTCAGCACATTGTCATGCGTTCCGATCCGGCTGATGAGCACGCCCCGGTCCCGCAGGGCATTGACGACGGTGCGCGCCGCGCGCGGCGCCGGCGTCCGCCGGGATCGGTCGCTGACGAGTTCCACTCCGGTGAACAGCCCGGCGCCGCGCACATCACCGATCACGGCATGGCGTTGCGCCAGCGCGCGCAGCCCTTCGCGCAGGTACGCGCCGACCTCGCGTGCGTTGCGCAGCAACTGCTCCCGCTCGATCACCGCGAGCACCTCGCGCCCCACGGCGGAGGAGACCGGGTTGGCGGCGAAGGTGTTGAAATACGAGAACTGCCGGCGGTACGCCGTGAGATGCTCGCGCTTCGCGATGACGGCGCCGATGGGGTGGCCGTTGCCCATGGGCTTGCCCAGCGTGACGATGTCGGGCACGGTGCCCGTGCGTGGATAGCCCCACAGGTGGTCGCCGGTGCGCGCGAAGCCGGACTGCACCTCGTCGGCGATGAACAGGCCACCGGCATCGCGAACCGTTTTCACGGCCGCCTGCATGAACCCTGGCGGCACATTCGGGAGCCCTTCGTTGGCGAACAGTGGGCACACCAGCATCGCGGACACCCCGAAGCCCGCGCTCTCCAGTGATTCCACCGCTTCGCGGACCTTCGCCACGTAAGCATCGCGCAACGCATCGCCCGACAAACCCTCCAGCGCGCGATAACTGTCGGGCGAGGGAATGCGGCGGATATACGGCTTGTACCCTCCCACCGGCGTGAAGATGCTCGCGAGCTGCGACACCGCGGCCGTGTTGCCGTGATAGGTGGCATCCGTGCAGATGATGCCGGTGGCGCCGGTCACGGCCTGCGCCATCTGCAGCGCGACATCGTTCGCCTCGCTCCCGGTGCAGGTGAACGTGGCGGTGGAGAGGCTGGCATCGAAGGTGCCCAGCAGCTTTTCCGCGTAGTCGAGCACGATCTCGTCGAGGTAGCGGGAGTGGATGTTGAGCGTCGCCGCCTGCTTTGCGAGCGCCGCGACCACGTCTGGGTGGCAGTGACCGACGCTCGGAACGTTGTTGTATACGTCGAGGTACTGCCGCCCCTCGTGATCCCACAGCCAGGGGCCCGCGCCCCGCACGAGGTGCAAGGGCCTGTCATAAAACAGGGGCGTATCGGGTCCGAGCAGTCGGTCGCGGCGCTCGAGGAGCGCTGCGATGTGCGGCGACTGTGGAACAGGTGATGCGCTCATCTCAACCGGCTCCGGAGCCCTGGAGTGACTTGATGTTGTCGAGCTCGTCGAGGAACACGGGACTCTCGGGCAGTGTCGAGCCGCCGTCGACGCAGATGGTCTGGCCGGTGACGTAGCGGGCCTCATCGCTTGCCAGGTACAGCATGGCATTCGCGATGTCCTCGGGTGCGCCGATGTAGCCCACCGGGATGTACTTCGCCATCTGCTTGAGGCCTTCCTCGTTGGCGAGCAGTTCCATGGCTGCGGTGCGGATGTAGCCGGGCTCGACCCCGTTGACGGTGATGCGATCGCGCGCCACCTCGAGCGCCAGCGTGCGGATGAAAGCGTTCATGCCGCCCTTGGATGCGGCGTAATAGGAAGTACCCGGCATGGCCACGCGCGGGCCGGTGACCGAGGAGGTGAACAGCAGCCGGCCCGCCTGCCGCTGGCGCAGGTGGGGAATGGCCGCCGAGGAGAGACGGAAGCAGGCCTTGAGGTTCACCGAAAGCACGGTCTCGAGATCCGCTTCGGAGTAGCCCTCCACCGGTCCGCCCAGGAAAGACGCGGCATTGTGAACCACGATGTCGAGCCGGCCCCAGGCCTTCACCGCCTCCTCCACCACCTTGCGCGTGTCGGAGTGCGTGCCGATGTCGACGGCCAGCAGGCGTGCCTCGCCACCTGCGTTCCTGATCTCCTGCAGCGCCTCCTGCCCGAATTTCTCGGTGCGGGTGGCGAGCAGCACGCGCGCGCCCTGGTCCGCGAACAGCCGCGCGATGGACCGGCCGATGCCCTGCCCCGCCCCGGTGACGATGGCCACCTTGTCCTTCAAGCGATCATGCACCACGAGTATCTCCCGGCTTGCGGATGACGAAGAACAGCCACAGCAGAACGAGGCCCGCGATGGCAATGGACAGCGCCCTGACCTGGAGCTGGTAGCAGGACACCATCACGGCCAGCGACAGGAGCGTGGCGATGGCGGCAACGGCCACCCCGCCCTTCGCCCGGTACGGCCGGCTCATCGCAGGCGCGGTGGTCCGCAACCGGATGAAGGTCAGCAGCACGAAGAAGTGCGAGACGCTGATCAGGAAGATGAACACCACCATCGCATCGTCCGCCTTGAAGCCGGCCGTGACGATGGCGATGGCGGCGAGCAGCAGCAACGCCGCATCGGGTGCACGCCGCTGGTTGGTGTGGTGGAACACGGCCGGCAGGCAACCCGCCTGCGCCAGGTGGTAGAACTGCCGGGATCCCGCGTAGGCCAGCGAGAAGAAGGTGCCCATGATGGCGACCAGGGCGCCGGTGCCCACGAACCGTGCGATGCCGTTGGCCCAGCTCGCCTGGCCATGGACCATGACGGCGGCGAACAGCGGGTCGGCGACTCCCGCCAGATGGTCGGCGCCGGCGCTGCCCGTCACGATCAGGAGCACGCTCAAGCCCAGGATGCCGGCCACCGCGATGGAGGTGCCCATCGCTTTGGAGATGTTGCGCGCCATGTCGCGCATTTCCGTCGCCGCATGCGCCGCCTGCTCGACTCCGAGGAACAGGAACAGCGCGAAGGGAATGCAGGCTGCAGCGCCCTTCCAGCCGCCGGGCAGCAGCGTGGGCGCCGCCAGGTTCACGACGCTCCGCAGGTTCGCCGCATCGAACTGCGGCGCGAGATATAGGAGCAACACGACGAGCACCAGCACGATGAGGGCGCCTATAGCCAAGGTGATGCCGCCGGCCTCATGCGCACCTCGCAGTTGCAATCCCACGACGGCCACCAGCAACGAGACCTTCAACCACCAGCCGCCCAGGCCAAACATCGACTCCGTGTAGCCCTGCGCGAAGGACAACCCGAGTCCGGCACCCACGGCGAGCGCAATGGCCACGGCCATGCCGGCGATGAAGCCAGCGCCCGGCCCCAGCGCGCGCCGGACGTAGTGGTCGAACCCGCCGCCCTCGGGCATGGCCGCAGCCAGTTCGGCCAGGCATTGCGTCAGGCACCAGAACAGCACGACCATCGCGACCGCCGCGGTGGTCATGCCGCCCCAGCCGCCCACGCCCAAGCCGTAGTTCCAGCCGACGAAATTACCCGAAATGGCGATCGCGACGCCCAGCGCCGTGACCTTGGGCCAGCTCAGCGCTCCCGCATTGAGGTCCTGGTTCATGTGCCCCAGTGATAGGCGGCACTGACTCCATAGGTGCGCGGTGTGCCATACACGGCCTGGTTCATGCCGATGAAGGCGGCGAGATCCAGGTTGTAGACGCGATAGCGTTTGTCGGTGAGGTTGCGCACGAAGGCACCGACATCCCAGTGGCCATCATCGGTGCGATAACCCAGCCGTGCGTTCGCCACGGCGTAGGAAGGTTCGAGGTCCACAGGCGCATTGACGAGCTCGAGGTACTGCTGCTTGTTCCACTTGCCATCCACCCCCACCGACAGCATGCCGCCCGGCGCCTGCCACTCGTAGTTGACCGCGGCGTTGAGACTTAAGCGGGGCGCCTGGGGCATCTCTGCCGTGATGAATGCCCCCGGAGTGTCGGGCGGCGCGAAGTTCGCCAGCGGCGTCGGCACGTTGAACACCTCGGTGTTCAGGTAGGAAAGTCCCAGCTGCAGATGCAGTCCCTTGACGGGTGCGTATGCGAACTCGAGCTCGCCGCCCTTCACCTTGGCATCCTTGTTCTCCACGACCTGCGTGGCCACGTTCAGGAAGAAGCCTTGGTAGTTCTTGTAGTCGTAATAGAACACCGCGCCGTTGAGCCGGGCCGCACCGTCCAACAGCGTGGACTTCCAGCCCAGCTCGTAGCTGGTCAGCCGCTCCTGGTCGTAAGGCAACGTGTTGGTGTCGAAGATGGGACCTGAGGTCGGGGCGGACCAACCGCCTCCCTTGGCGCCGCGACTGACGCTGCCGTACAGCAGCACGTCATCCGATGGCTTGTAATCGGCCTCGGCCTTCCAGGTCACGATGTTGAAGTTCTTCTTCGCGCTGGGGTAGGCCGGCGAGTAGTAATGCAGGTTGATCGTTTCCGGCGTGGGGCAGGTCTCGCAGTAATACACATCGTCGAACTTCTTGTCGTCCTTGGTGAAACGCGCACCGCCGATCAGCGTCCACTGCGGAGTGATCTGGTACTCGAGCTGCCCGAACAGTGCGGGCGAGCGGGTCTTGAGCGTGAACTGCGCATCACCGAGGCCAAACGGCTGGATCAGATTGGTGATGCCCCGATCCTTCGCGGTGTAATCGATGTAGTAGAGCCCGCCGATCCAGCGCAACGCACCCGCTTCGCCGTTCAGGCGCAGCTCCTGCGAGAACTGGTGGTAGTGCTGGAAGGTGTCGTAGTTGAACACGAACACCGGCGAGACATCGGAGTCCTCGCCGTAGCGCTTCTGCATGGACAGGTAATCCGTGACCGAAGTCAGCGTGAAATGCTCGAAATTCCAGGTCACGTGCACGTTGCCGCCCCACAGGGTGCGGTTGAAGATGCCACGCCGGTCCTCGGCCTGGTTCAAGACATCGCCGCTCGGATTGAAATAGTCGCTGAAAGGAGCCGGTGTACCCGGCGGAGCGAATTCGCCGCGGTATGTGCCATCCGCCGCCGGCACGGAGGTCGCGAAGGAGTAGTTGCCCGAGGTTTCGTTGTCGTTGGTCAGGGCGTGCAGCTTGATGAAGATCTCAGCGGCATCGGATGGCTTGATACGAAGCTGCAGGCGCCCGGCGTACTGCTTCTGGTCGTTGATCGCGGGCCCGATGCGGTTGGTGATGTAGCCGTTGTGCTTCGCGGTGGAGAACGACAACCGCGCCGCCACCTTGTCGCTCAGCGGCAGGTTGAAGGCGCCTTCGGACTGGAACGTGCCGTAGTTGCCACCGGTCAGGGTCAGATAGCCGTTGGTGGAGTCGGTGGGCCGGTTGCTGATGTAGTGGATCAGGCCACCGGTGGCATTGCGTCCGAACAGCGTGCCCTGCGGACCACGCAGCACCTCCACGCGTTGCAGGTCGTACATGGACCCGGCGAGGGCGCCGGTGGAGGCGATGTAGGCATCGTCCGCGTACACCGCGACCGGGGCTTCCTGGTGATCGCTGAAGTCATTCTGCGAAACGCCACGCAGGTTGTACACGGTCACCGTCGCGCCGTACTGGTTGAACTGCAGCCCCGGGACCTGTCCTGCGATGTCGGTGACGTCCTTCGCGCCCAGCTTGCTGAGCTCGCGAGCGTCGAAGGCGCTGACCGAGGTGCCCACCTCCTGCAGATTCTGTTCGCGCCGTTGCGCGGTGACGACGATCTCATCGAGCTTCACGCCGCCGGACTCCGGTTCCGCCGCCAGGGTGGCCGTCCCCGTGTTCATCAGCGCACCGGCCGCGAGGCCGAACACCAGAAGTGTCTTTTTCATCCCCTTCTCCCCTTCGAGTCTGGTTGTGGAGTACGATGCGTTACTCGACTATAGTCGAGTATCACGAAGCCGACATTTGAAGTCAACTTGAACCGCACTGCACATCCAGCCAAGGTCTTCCGCCGCCCGGGCATCGAGCGGCGGCAGCGGCTGCTGCAGGCCGCCCGGACCCTGCTGTCGAGCCGGGACATGACGCAGATCAGCCTGGCCGACGTGGCGGGCGAAGCCAGGATCCCCAAGGGTTCGGCCTACTACTTCTACAAGGACATCAGCGACCTCTACCTGCACCTGGTCGGCGAGCTCGGCGCCGAGATGGTGGCGGATGTGTCCCGGCCGGTCCCGGGCACGCCGGAAGGCTGGCAGGACGTCATCCGCAGCCTCATCCGGCGGGGCGTGCGCTTCTACGCCCGGCACCCCGCGGCGCGGCAACTCGCCACGAACCCACGGACGACGCCCGACCTGAAGCTGCGGGACCGGCAGAACGACATATCACTGGGACAGATTTTCCGATCGCACATCGAGGCGCATTTCCGCCTGCCCGAGCATCCCGGGCTCGATGCGGCGTTCTTTCGCGCCGTGGAGATCGCCGACCTGATGTTCTGCCTGTCGGTGCTGGAGCACGGCCGCGTGACACCGCCGATGGCGGGTGAGGCAGCCGTCGCCTGTATCGCGTACCTGCAGGTGTACCTCGGGGAGTCGCTACCCCGGCGGTTCGACGCGCGATAGCGGGCCAGGCTCAGCTCACCGGAAAGTGTGACAGCGGATGCCGAAGCAGCCCGTGACTGACGCCGATGAATGCAAGGGTAAAGGCGAAGCTGCCCGCTTGCGCTAGCAGGAGCGATGTCACATGAACCAGGAAGCCCGGCTTGATGCGGACCCGGGCACGATCGAAGGCCGGTGCGAGCGCCTGGTAGGGCAGCCAGATCATCAAGCCATAGACGAGCAACCACATCGGAAACAAGGCGGGCGACATGCCGGCGAAGGCGATCTCGGAAAGAGCGCCCTGCACTCCGAATAGAATGAAAAAACGGGGCACCGTGAAATCATATCGCTCGAGTAACCACGACCAGACGATCAGCAACGGCACGATGACGATCACGCTGTGGAAGAAGATCAGGTCGAAGAAATTGCCCGAGGCCGTGATATAGGCACTTCCCGTCGGATCGCCGAATGCCCCGGACAGGTTGGTTGCCACGCAGGCAATACCTTCTTCGACACACGCGAGCAAAAGACTGAAAGTCACGAAGGCCGTCTTTGGCTTGCGCCCCCACCGGCGCATGAGGGTGGTGATGCGGCCCTGGTACCTTCTCATCAGCAGGCCGCCGGCCAATACCCAGGTCACGATCAGGAAGACACCCATGAAGAAGCGGGCATTGTGGGAGTCCGTGCCGTAGCGCTGAATCGCGAAGGGCAACAACACCAGAATCAACACCGCCGAGAACAGGGCGCACAGAAAGATCAATCGGCGTTCGAGGCTCCCGCTGGAATTGAGCGAAACTTCTGGCACCTCTCGCCCCTTTCCTGGGTTGCTACAGCTAGGTAGCGGGCGGAACCGCGAGCCTCTCAAGCGCGGCGATGGCGGGCCCCGTCATCCAGCCGCCATCGATCGCAATCGAGTCACCGGTCAGATAACCGCAGTCTGCAGCCGCCAGGAAGTGGATCAGCGCAGCCACTTCCTCGGGCTGCCCGATGCGGCCCTGCGGAGCAAATGACTTCACGAGCTCCAGTTCCGCATCCGCCCCACCCGCCTGGTTCATCGGCGTATCGATGGTTCCGGGGCAAACGCAATTGACCCGGATACCCATGGGAGCGAGTTCGATCGCCGCGGTGCGAGTCAGACCTATCACCGCGAACTTCGAGGCCACATAGGCACCGTACGCCGGCACGCCCATCAAACCGGCGATGGAGGCCACGTTGATGATCGAAGACCCCTTCGGCATGTGTGGCGCGGCGTGTTTCATGCCGTACATCACGCCATACAGGTTGGTCTGCAGGTGCTGGCCCATCGTCTGGTCATCCATGTCCAGCGTGGTACGCCCGACCTGGCCGTGCCCGGCGTTGTTGATCATGACATCGATGCGGCCGTGCTTGCTCACGGCGAAGTCGATGAGCTTCTGCACATCGGCCTCCTTGCCGGCATCCGTGCGCACATATGTGGCGCCAAAGCTTTCGGCCATGGCTGAGGAATCACTGCGATTGGCGATGATCACCTTCGCTCCGGCCTTGACGAAGCGTCGGGCAGTCGCAAGTCCAATGCCGGAGCCGCCGCCGGTGATGATGGTCACTTTGTCCGACAGGGAAAAGAAGTTGTCCATGATGCCTCAGCAAAGGGAAAGGAAGGGAAGGGAAGGGAAGGTGGGCTGATCCTAGCGCAGCGAGGTTGCGATGCACAATCACCACCTGGGTTTTTCCGTTCCGCTACGATGCAGCCTTCCGCAATTCCTACGGCAATGTGCGCCGATGACCGGAACGCAACACCCTGCCCTGTTGACCGACACTTCTTCATCTTCATCCTGACCCAGACCAAAGGAGGTATCGCTGTGCCCAATTCCCATGGCAGCTTCATCTGGTACGAACTGATGACCACCGATGCGAACGCCGCCGCGAAATTCTACGGCAGCGTCATCGGCTGGAAGATCGCAGATCACGCGCAACCACAACCTGGCGTCCAGGACTACCGCATGATCGGAAGAGACGACGGTGGTTTCGCCGGCGGTGTGTTCAAGCTGAACAAGGACATGACCGACCACGGCGCCCGGCCCGCCTGGCTCGGCTACCTGCACGTCACGGGCCTCGATGCCGCCGTGAAGGCCATCGAGGCGGATGGCGGCAGGACGCTCATGCCTCGCAAGGACCTGCCCGTCGGCAGCATCGCTCTGGTGGCGGATCCGATGGGAACACCGTTTTACGTGATGGACCCCATTCCTCCGCCGGGCAAGCCGGATGCAAAGAGCGACGTGTTCGACCCCAACGCCGCGCAGCGGATCCGCTGGAACGAACTCGCGAGCCCGGACCTCGATCGCGCGAAGCGTTTCTACTCCCGCCATTTCGGCTTCGAGTTCAAGGAGTCGATGCCCATGGGGCCGGGCGGTGATTACTGCTTCATCGACCATGGTGGCCGGCGACTCGGCGCCATCATGCAGAAGCAGGCGAACGGCTTTGGCTCGGGCTGGATGTTCTATTTCGGCGTGAAATCGATCGCGCAGGCGAAGTCAGCCATCGAGTCCGGAGGTGGCAAGGTGCTGCACGGTCCGCTCGAGGTTCCCGGCGGTGACTGGATCGTGATCGCCAGCGATCCGCAGGGCGCCGCGTTCGGTGTCGTTGGATCCAAAGGAGCATGAACATGAGCACACGCACACCCAAGGCCACCTTGTGTCTCTGGTACGACCACGAGGCCGAGGCCGCCGCCCGCTTCTACGCCAGCATCTTCCCGTCGACTTCGGTGGGCGCGATCCAGCGCGCGCCCGGTGACTATCCGAACGGCAAGCAGGGCAACGTGCTGGTCGTGGAGTTCACGCTGCTCGGCATGCCCTGCATCGGCATCAACGGGGGACCGATGTTCCAGCACAATGAATCCTTCTCCATCCAGGTCGCGACCGCGGACCAGGCGGAGACCGACCGCTACTGGAACGCCATCGTCAGCAACGGCGGGCAGGAGAGCCAGTGCGGCTGGTGCAAGGATCGCTGGGGCATCTCCTGGCAGATCACGCCCGTCGTCCTCACCCAGGCGATGAGCAGCACGGATGAAGGGGCGCGCAAGCGCGCCTTCCAGGCGATGATGGGCATGAAGAAGATCGACGTCGCGGCGATCGAGGCCGCGCTCAGGGGCTGAAGAGCGGCGCGACCGCCCCGTTTGCGGGCGGTCGCACCGGATGGCCGGCAACCTCCGGCTGATTGCGGCTGCTTGACCTTCATGAGAACTCTGGGACAGGCTAGCGGCATGCCGCCCACCGCTGACCGAACCGGAACCGACACGGTTGCATCGAATGGAACACGCGTACTGACCCTGGTCAGCACCGCCATCGTCCTTGAAGGCTTCGACATCCAGGTCGTAGGATTCACTGCACCCGCGATGATGGCCGAGTGGCATCTCACCAAGCAGGCCATGGGGCCGGCGATGGCGGCCGCTCTCGTGGGCATGATCATCGGCGCGGCCGGCGGGGGACGCCTGGGCGATGCCTGGGGCCGGCGTCCCCTGCTCATCGCCTGCCTGTGCTGCTTCGGTGTGGCGACGCTCCTGACCTCCCTGGCCGACGGGCCGGTCGCCGTGGCCTGGCTTCGATGGGTGGCGGGCATCGGCTTCGGCGCCGGACTTTCCAATGCCATGGCCCTGACCGCTGAGTCCGGATCGGTTCGCAGCAGTTTCCAGACGGTGAATCTCGTCATCCTGGGCATTCCGGTAGGTGGCATGTTGGGCGCCGCCATCGCCAATGCCCTCCTGCCGGCCTTTGGCTGGCGCGCCGTGTTCGGCGTTGCCGGCGCGCTGCCTTGCATGCTCGCCCTGGCGATGTACCTGCTGCTGCCGGAATCACCACGTTTCCTGAGCCGACGCGCCGAGGCGGCGGCGGGCCGAACGGACAGCGCGGCGGCGCGGCCAGGCTGGCGTTCGCTGATGAAGCCGGCCTTCCGGCGTTCGACGCTGGGACTGGGGCTGGCATTCTTCGCCAGTCTCGCCGTCAGCTACGCCTTCTTCAGCTGGATTCCCACCATGATGGTCTCGCTGGGATACAGCGGCAGCATCGGCATCCGCGCCGCGCTCCTGTTCAACCTGTTCGGCGCGCTGGGCGCCGCGCTCGGCGGCAAGCTCCTGTCACCCTTCGGGGGGCGCATCGCGCCGCTCACCTACGTCGGCATCGGCATCATCTCCATGGGGCTGCTGACGATGCTGATCCTCGGGGCTGGACGCGGCGATGCAGATCCCGGTGTGCTCACCGGCTTGTTGATCGGCTTATCGGCTGCGGGCATCGCCAACATCGGCACCCAGGCGGCGCTGTATGGCCTGGCCGCCACGGCCTACCCCACCGAGTTGCGCGCCACGGGCATCGGGCTTGCGGCCAGCGTTGGCCGCACGGGCGCCTTGCTCAGCGCCTATTTCGGCGGCGCCATCCTGTCCGCAGGCTCGGGTTCGAGCATGTTTCTGGTTCTCGCGGGCGCCTTGTACCTGCTCAGCGGACTTGGCGTGCTCATCGTCGATCGCCTGCCTGCACGCACGCGGGTCGACTCCGCATGAGCGAGCCCGCCACGCCCCAGGCGGGCAGCCTCAAGCACCTGAAAGTCACCATCGGCGGACGGCAACTCGACTGCCAGCGCATCGGTGCGCCGCGCGCGGGTGGCGCCACTCTGGTCTTCCTGCACGAGGGACTGGGTTCCATCGGCCTGTGGAAGAATTTTCCGTCGCAACTCGCCAGCGCCTGTGGACTCGATGCCCTGGTGTACTCACGGCAGGGAAGCGGCCATTCGGCGCCGCTCGAGGCGCGGCGCAAGCCCGACTACATGCACATCGAGGCCTTGCAGGTGTTGCCAGCGCTGCTCCAGCACTTCGACATCCGTCGACCGCTGCTCGTCGGCCACAGCGACGGCGGGTCCATCGCCTTGATCTACGGCGGGCAGTTCACCGCGATGCCGGTCGGGATCATCGCGATCGCCCCGCACCTGTTCGTGGAATCCATGGGAGTCGCGAGCATCGCGGCAGCGAAGGTCGCCTACGAGACCTCGGACCTGCGCGCAAGACTCGCGCGCCACCACCCCAACGTCGACAACACCTTCTACGGCTGGAACGACATCTGGCTCGACCCGGATTTCCTCGCGTGGAACATCGAGGACTACGTCGCGCGCATCCGCTGCCCGGTGCTGGCCGTGCAGGGCTACGATGACGAGTACGGCACCATGAGACAGATCGACCGCATCGCCGAACTCGCACCGCAGGTCGAGCTGCTGAAGCTCACCGATTGCCGTCACTCACCCCACCGCGAACAGCCCGACGTTCTGCTCGCCGCCTGCGAGCGGTTCGTGAGGGAGTGCGTGATGCCGATGGTCCGCTGAGCGTCAGGCCAGCCTTGAAGCCCGTCTGAATCGGGAAGCACGCGCCGCATATGGCAACGCCGACATCCGGCAGGAAGCACTGGAGATTTCCGAGGAGGCTTTACCGCTGGATAACGAGGCGCTGGAGTACGCCGAGCGCGCACCGCGAGCTACCGCGCGTCGCGCCAGGCCACGCAAAGTGCACGGATGAAACGCGGCGAAATATGGGTTGCCAATCTCAACCCGCCCCGTGGGCGTGAAGTCGGCAAGATTCGCCCGGTGCTGATCATCCAAGCCAACGCACGCACTGGATCGCGCACGGCTTGGAGACGGTCCGCTGACCTATTTGACGCGAAATGAAATGGACGCCATGGAACGTGGGCTGAAAGTAACGCTGGGGATGCATCAGCAGAACCCCATCAGCTAATCGACGATGGTCGCCCGCCCCGTCAAAGCATAGGCCGCGCCGCCACCGATGGCCACGAACGGCAGGACCGCGACCAACACCGCGGCGCTACCGACACCGCCGCTCAGCAAGGTGCTGGCATACAGCGGCCCCACCACCGAGCCCAGGCGACCGACCGCGACGGTCGTCCCGACGCCCGTGCCGCGGATCGCTGCTCCATAGTAAAGCGGCGCGCTGGCATACAGGATCAGCATGGCTCCGTTGATGAACGCGCCCGCAACTGCGCAAGCCACCGCCGTGGCCGCAAAGCTTCCTCCCGCGTGCGCCACCCAAAGCAGCGCGGCCGCGATGCCGGCATAGGTCACGAGTGTCCAGTGGCGCCGCTGCGGCCCGCTCTGGCGCTGGCCGAGCAGACCCGCGCCGATGCTGCCCGCGAGGTTCGACCAAACGGCCGCCCAGCTCGCCTGCGCATGGGTGTAACCGAGCCCCAGAATCAGGCTGGGCAGCCAGTTCAGAATCAGCAGCAGCACCATCTGGGTCAGGAAGAAGCTTGCCCACAGCATCAGCGTCGTCGGCGCGCGTCCTTCGCCGAACAGCACCTGCGGGACGCTCGCGACACGAGCCGCACCGGCTTGCGAGTGCGCACGGCGAAACGCCGCCGATTCCGGCAGCCACAACGCCATCATCAGTGCCAGCGCCACCGGCAGAATTCCACCCACCCAGAAGATCGAGCGCCAGTTCCAGCCCAGCTGGCCGCCGAGGGCCATCAAGCCGGCCAGAGCTCCGCCGAACGGCATGCCGGCCATCACCCAGGTCCCCACGCTCAGCCGCCGCTCCGGGTGCGCGGCTTCGGATGACAGGGCGATGTAGTTGGGTAGCGATCCGCCCAGGCCCAGCCCCGTCAACAGCCGCGCCACGAACAGACTGTTCGCTCCGACAGCCGTGGCCGTCAGGAACGAACAAAGACCAAAGAGCAGCAGTGAAACGATGAGCGCGCGCTTGCGGCCGAGATGATCAGCGACACGCCCACCCACCGCGGCGCCCAGCAACAGGCCGAGCGTCGCGCCGCTGAAGATGAACCCCATCTGGCCGGTGCTTAAGGCAAATTCGGCGGCCATACGCGGGGCTGCGACACCCATCGACTGGTTGTCGAAGCCCTCCAGAATCGCCGCCGCCGCGCACAACGCCAGCGTCGTGGCGGTCCCGGAGCGGCGCTCCTCGTTCATATCACGTGTCGCAGCCGATCACGCGCCTCGGCTGCGACCCGTTCACTCACGCAAGGCCCATCGGGATGTCGCCGAGGTTCACATCCTTGGTTGCGTCGATGTCGGCGATCACCTTCTTCTTGCCCGACTTTTCGATGCTCAGCGAATAAGTGCCGCCGTCGGGCAGGCCCTCGAACCAGAAATCTCCGAATCCATCGGTCTGCACACTGTAGCTCTTCTGACTGCCCTGCTCGGTCAGCGTGCAGGTGGCTCCGATGATGACTTCCTTCTCGGTCGGCTCATAGACCGTGCCGGCAACGAAGGTCTTGGGGCGATTCGCGTAGAACACACGACCCTTGCCGCCCTTGGGCTGATCGTCCTTGACCTTGGCGATCTGCTCCTTGAAATCCTCTTCCTCCCCAAACTTCAGCGCGCCGCTGGCACAGGAATCCACACACCGCGGCATGTCCCAACCATCGTCGAGCAGATGCGCGCAGCCGGTGCATTTCTGCGCCAGGTTCAGGTCTTCGCTGAAATAGATCGCATCGTACGGACAGGCATCGGGGCAAAGCTTGCAGCCCGTGCACTTGGCCGGATCGATGATCACCAAGCCATCGTCGCGCCGGTAGATGGCTTCGGGTTTGCAGGCCTTCATGCAGGGCGCGTCATCGCAGTGAATGCACATCTGCGGGAAATACGAGACACGCACCTTGGGCACGGAGCCCCGCACGTTCTCATGCAGTTTTATCCAGAACTGACCCGCATCGGGTTGCGGACGGGCATAGGGCATCCAGTCGTTGCCCGCGTGCTCGTCCTTGCACGCGATCTGGCAGCAGTAACAACCGTTGCAGATCGACAAATCCAGCACGAAGACTTTCATTTGGAACCCTCCTCGACGACCCAGGCTTCAAAACGCAACCCGGCGTCCGGGTTGTAAGGACGCTCAAATGCCTCCGGGTTGGCTTTGCGCCACTCGTCCCACTCCTCACCGCTCACCTTGCCGACCTCCACCAGATAACCGCTGGTGGCCTGCCCGACGGCATTCTTGGACGTCGTTCCCGTCGGGGCGATGGTGTTGATGGCACCGCCGCGGTCAACCTTGCCCAGAATGATCGGATCGATGCGCGCGCCATGGTCGATGTAGGCCACGCCCGGCCTCAGGCGCTCGGTCACGTAGGCGCCCCCGAGCACGATACCGCGCTCGTTGAAGATCTTGATGACATCGCCGTGCTTGATGCCGCGCTTGGCCGCTTCCGAAGTATGAATCCAGATCGGCTCGTACTTGTAGCCATCCGGCCCGGTGATCTTGCAGGTGGGCGCTTCACGCGTCCAGGTGATGTCATCGCACTGGGCGTGCACGCGCCAGCGGCCGTGATTGGACATCAGCAGCAGCGGATAATTCTTCGCCCGCGGGCTGCTGAGCCGCTCATCGTGCATCTCGCTTTTCTCGACCCACTGCGGGCTCGGCGGCCGCTCCTTGTCATCCGGAAAGTGCTTGGCCAGCCGCTCGGAATAGAACTCGAGCTTCTTCGAGGGCGTTCCGAGCGGGTGCTTCTCCGGATTGTCGGCGAACTTGCGCCAGCCCGGGGTGTCCTTTTCCCAGTCAGCCGCCACCTGGTAGAGGTAGTAACCCTTCTCGCGGAATTCCTCCCAGGTGGTCATGCGCTCGAGGCCCATGTAGCCGAACACCTTGCGCTGCAGATCCTCGGTGGTCTGGTCATCCGAGACCTGCTTCTCGTAGCCCAGCTTCTTGGAAATCTCGAACACGATCTCGTAGTCGCTCTTGGACTCCCCGATCGGCTCGATCGCCTTGTCGCACAGCATGACATCGGCGAACTGCCCGCCCTGGCGCACGTTGGTGACGATGTCGTCCACCTCCATGTGCGTATTGGCCGGCAGAATGATGTCGGAAAAGATGCAGTCGTTTTCGAGCCATGGATGCTGCGCAACGATGCACTCGACCTGCGCGCTGCGCAGCGCCTCCTCGGTGTCGTTGCCACCATTCCAGCAGGTGACGCGGCACGGACAGTCGGTCCACATCATGTGGATGCGCGATCCTTCCTTGCCGGCGATCGGGAACTGGTAGGGCATGAACTGGCTGGCCACCGATCCTTCGATCGCTCCGGTCCCCATGAACTTCAGCGGCTCCTCGGTCTGCAGGTGCGTGTGCACCAGCGTCTTGGGCAGCGCAGATTCCTGCCAGTTGGCGATCGAGGACAGCGGCGGAATCGCGAGTCGTTCGGCGATCTCGGGATTCCAGAACGAGGTGCCGGCCAGGCCCTCCATGCGCGGCATGCCCCAGTAAGACATCTGGTGCTGATGAATGCCGGGCTTGCCCAGCCCCTGCATGCCGAGGAGACAAACTTCGAGCCGCCCCGGTTCGTGCGAGTAGGGACCGCGCGTATAGCCGCCACCGAAATAGTGGGCGATCGAGGTGCGCTGGCTGGCCCATTGGCGGGCGAGCGCCTTGATGGTCCACTCCGGCACGCCGCACTTGGGTGATGCCCAGGCGGGCGTCTTGGGCACGCCGTCGGTCTCACCCATCACGTAGGCCGAGAACTTGTCGAAACCCACCACGTGCGTGGCCACGTAGTCCTTGTCGTAGGTGCCTTCCTTGATCCACAGGTAGGCAATGGCCAGCTGCATCGCCGCGTCCGTGTTCGGCAGCACCGGGATCCACTTGTCGGCGTGCACCGCCGCGCCGTAGTTCAAGTCCGGACAGACGTAGACCTGCTTGATACCCACGTCGCGCCAGAAATACATCAGCTTGCTGGCGAATTGACCGGTGAAGCCCCATGGCGTCGTCTCCGGATCGCAGCCCCAGAACAGGCACATCTGGGTGTGGTCGGTCGAATCCTTGACGATGTTCGCCGCCGGCCAGTACATGCCCTGCACACCCTGGCCCCACACGTGCTTGGCGCCCCAGTACCAGCCTTCCCAGCTATCGGGGTTGCGCACCTGGAGCGTGAAGCCACCCATGTGATCGAGCAGGAGCCCCGGCTGTCCATGCGGCGTATTGATGGTCTTGCATTCGCCGTGTCCATCGCCCTGCATCAGGATGGCGTTGACGCCATACTTGGCGTGGATTCGCCGGATCTCGTTGGCGATGATGGTCGTCACCTCATCCCAGGAGGCGCGCCGGAACTTGCTCTTGCCGCGGTTCTGCGGGTTGCGCTCCCCGTTCGGATCCCAGTCCACCCGGATCAGCGGGTACTTGATGCGGTTGGGCGAGTACACGCGTTTCTTGTAGGCCAGCGAAAACGGGGAAGGCATCGACTTCCAGGACGGTTCGAGGGTCTTGCCATCCTTCTCGTACTTCCACATGCGAATCGTCGAGCGGTCGTACTTGTGATCGAAACGGAACGGCCGAACTCGCAGCACCTTGCCGTTCTTGACGTCGACCATGCCCTCGGCCCCGCCGCCGTACAGGCCGCCCAGTCCGAGTGAGCGATAGACGGTCTTGTCGCCCCGGGTTTCGCCGCCAGGGTTGCCAGCGCCTTTCTTGGTCGTCATGTGCAGATCTCCCGCATGATTCCAGTGTGAATGGGAAAACGGTGCCCACACCGAAGCACCGAAAAAAACTGCCGGGCGCGCGCAGCGCTCAGGCGATGGTATGACCCAGCTCGCGCGAAATGTCCGCGGCCGTCCGGATCAGTTCTTCGCTGAATTTTTCCAGCCGCTTGCCCAGCACGATGGTCGGCGTCTCGGACAAGCTGATCGCGCCCGCCAGTTCGCGGTTGCGGCCGAAGACCGGCGCCCCGAGCGCCGCCAGGCCCGGGATCATCTCCCCGCGCGTGATCGAAAACCCTCGCCTGCGAGTCGCCGCCAGCTCCGTGCGCAACTGCTCGCGGCTGGTACAGGTCGCGCTGGTATGGCGCACCAACTCCGTGGCCTGCAGGTAGCTCTTCAGCCGTGCCGGCTCGAAAAACGCCAGCAGTGCCTTGCCGATGGCCGAGCAGTAGGCCGGCACACGCGGCCCGAGCTGGTGCGACAGGTAATCCTCCGAGCGCGGCACGGCCAGGAAAGTGATCAATACCGAGTCGTTGTCCCAGATGCCGACCCGCGCATTGAGTCCGGTGCGTCCGGCCAGCGCCTGCACCGGCCGCGCGGCCCGCGCATTGATCTCCAGGCCCCCGACGTACACCATGCCGAGCTCGAACAGCTTCGGTCCCAGGCTGTATTTGTGGGTCGCCTGATCCTGCTGCAGGAAACCCTGCTGCTCGAGCGTCGTGACCAGGCCCCAGACCGTGCCCTTGTTCAGGCCGAGCGCGGTGGCGATCTCCGTGACGCCCAAGCGCGGCGTAGCCCGAAACAGCAGGATGATGTCGGTGGCCCGTTGCACGGATTGGATGTTCATCGTGTCTTACCATATCAGACGCCGTGCAATATGAGCATGTAACAGCATAGCGCGCCGCTGCGAGGCCGGGGTCTCGGTTTCTACGTAGTCGCCCGCTCATCGTGCAGCCGCCCACGCCGCGACCTCGGCCGCCGCAGCAACGGCGGTGTCCACATGCGCTTCGGTGTTGAAGGGTCCGATCGAGAACCGGACCGCGCCGCGGCGTGCGGTGGTCCCGAGCCGCTGGTGCAGGAGCGGCGCACATTGCATGCCGGTGCGCGTGGCGATGTCGTGCTTGACATCCAGCCGCATCCCGGCATCGCCGGCCTCCAGGCGAGTGAAATTCATGGCGATCGTCGCCAGGTGATCGCGCAGATCCTCGCAGCAATACAGTTCCACCCCGGAAATGGACCGCAAGCCCTCGACCAGCCGCGTGGTCAAGGCCATCTGGCGCGCGTGCACCGCCTCGAGCCCCTGCCCGTCCAACCACTCCTGCCCGGCCCACAAAGCCGCCACACCCAGCATGTTGACGGTGCCATATTCCAGGCGCCACGGGTACTCGGTCAGATGATACGGATACTCCGAACGCACGCCGGTGCCCCCGGCCCGCACCTGCCGCAACTCCAGGTGCCGCCGCACACACAGACCGCCGATCCCGGTGCAGCCCATCAGCGCCTTGTGACCGGTGAACGCCAGCACATCGACATTCATCTCGCGCATGTTGATCGGCACGGCCCCGGCCGTCTGCGAGACATCGAGCGCCAGCGGTACACCGCGTTCCCGGCAAATGCGGCCGATGGCGTGCACCGGCTGCACCGTACCGATGACGTTCGAACCATGGTTGACGATGACCAGCCGCGTGTTGGGCTGGATCGCGCGCGCAATATCGTCCGGATCGACGAAGCCACGGCCGTCAAAGGGCACGAACGTGGCGCTGGCGCCGCCATCGCGCACCAGGTGATTGATCGGGCGGATCACGGAATTGTGTTCGAGTTCGGTGCTGACGATATGGTCCCCGGCGCCCACCAGACCCGGGATGATCAGATTGAGCGCATCCGTGGCGTTGTAGCCAAAGCACAATCGCTCCGGAACCTCCTCATCGCCACCGAAGAAGCGGGTGAGCCGCTGGCGCAGGCGATCGAGCAGCGTGCCGGCCTCGATGGCCAGGTCGTAGCCGCTGCGGCCGGGACTTACGCCGGTCGTGCGGTAGAACTCGGTCATGAACTCATATACGGAAGGCGGCTTCGGCCACGAGGTCGAGGCGTTATCCAGGTAGATGAGTGAGCCTGGATTGTTCATGCCGGCGGTGACCCCGCAGCTTGCACGGGTTCAGCCGCGGGCTGCTTCCTCAACGGCGAGGCGCCCTGCGTGGCATTCGACTCCAGCGCCACACGGAAACTGACCGCAACGATCAACGCCCCGATCCCCCACACGCCACCCACCACCAGCCATTCGGTGCCGGTCGGCGAATACGCGGGTACCGCGCCCAGCGGCGTGGGAACGAATCCGGCAATGATGAGACCGAACCCCTTGTCGATCCCGATGCCGGCCAGCGTCAGCGCAGCCGCGACGACCCGCGAGGTCTCACGACGAGTTGCCGATGCGAACAGCGACAGCAGCAGTGCAATCAGCAGCAACGTCACCGCCAGCAGGCTCGCGGCAGCCAGCGGCGAATGCTCCGACAGCCCGCCATACAGATAGGTGAGCGCGGTGACCTGCTCCGGCAACCGCCCATAGAACGTCGAAAAAAACTCGGGCAGCAGACAGAACAGGGTCGCGGCCAGCGCATAGGCCAGCACCACTCCCAGCCGTTGTCGCACGCGCTGCCCCGACTCGATGGCGCCCAGCCGCTCGAGCAGCAATGAGAACAGCAGCATGAGCGCGGCGCTGGCGGCCAGGGCCGATGCAATGAAGCGCGGCGCGAGAATGGTCGTGAACCACAGCGCTCGCCCCGGCATGCCGCTGTAGAGAAAAGCCGTGACGGTGTGGACCGCGAATCCCCAGGGGAGCGACAGCAGTACCAGTGCGCGCAGCCAGCGCGGCTCGCGCATGGCGGTGCGCCGCCGCTCGAGAAACGCCATGGCGATCACCACATTGATCACGAGGTAGCCGCCGAGCGAGACCATGTCCCAGAACATCAGCGATGACGGGGTCGGATGCAGCAGCACATTGAATACACGCGAGGGTTGACCGAGATCCACCAGGATGAACAGCAGGCAGGTACACACCGCGGCGATCGACACGAGTACGGCGAACAGCGCCAGCGGACGTAATTCTGCGGCTTCGTGCAGGCTCAGCGGCAGCAGCACCACCAGCGCGGACGCCGCCAGCCCTTCCGCAAAGGTGAACTGCGCGATGTACAGGCCCCAACTGACGTCGCGGCCGAGTCCGGTGACGCCTATCCCGATGGACAGTTGCCGCAGGTAGGCCCAGAGGCCGCCTGCGATCAAAAGCCCGATCAAGCCCAACAGGATGAGGAAACGGTGGCTTTGCACCGGGGGCCGCGCCAGGTCGGGATTGCTGATCATGCTTCAGAGCACATAGAACACGGCGGGACCCAAGCCCAGTTCCGGTCTGCGCTGCACCGCCGGCCGCTCACGCAGCAGCGCCCGTACGGCGGAGTGTTCGTCATTCAAGTCGCCGAAGCTCAGGGCCTTGGCGGGGCAGGCCTCCACACAGGCCGGCGTCCCTCCCCGTGCCAACCGTTCGGCGCAGAAGTCGCACTTTTCCACGACGCCGGCAGTGCGTGTCGGGTACGCCTCATTGTCCTCGGTCAGGTAGGGTCGTGGATCGATGAAGTTGAAACTGCGCGCACCATACGGACAGGCGGCCATGCAGTAGCGGCATCCGATGCAACGATGGTAGTCCATCATGACGATGCCATCCGCACGCTTGAAGGTCGCCTGGGTCGGACACACCGGCACGCACGGCGGCGAAGCGCAGTGATTGCACAGCACCGGCACGGTCGGGCCTTCCGCTGAAGAGGCGCCCTGCTCCGCGGCGCGGAATGGCAGCACGGCGGCGGTCGGCGCCTTTTCGATCCAGTCGATACGCTGTTTGGGGTCGGGTATGTCCGGCACATTGTGTGCGCGTTTGCAGGCAAGGATGCATTGGCGGCAATTTTCCTGGGCTTCACAGGCGCCCGTTTCGACAACCATGCCCCAGCGGGGTCCGGAAGGAGTGGAAGCCGTGGCGCTCGCAGCACCCGGTGCGCTCGCAGCGCCGCCCAGGGCCTTGGCCGCTGTGCCCGCAACCCCGCCCAGCAGCGCGGCGCCACCCATCCGCAACAATTCCTTGCGCGTGATCTTCACGGCTTCACGCCCTGCCCCGCGGGTCGATCGCCCGCCAGCGCCACGCGCTGCCCCCCGGACTGATGGCAATCCCAGCAGTACGGACCCTTGACCGCGGAATACGCATGGCAGCGATCACAGAACGCCTGCCTGTCGCGATGACATCCGCCGAGACAAGTCGCAGCAAGGCTGATGTGAAAGTTGCGCCCATCGGCGGTGGTATAGGTGTCTTGCTGGTGACGCACCACGCTGTCGCGCCAGTCGAGCAGCAACTGCGGATGCCGCGCACGCATGTCACTCGCCACGCAATGCACGCCCTCCGCCGGTTGCTCCACGGGCGGTGTCGCCGCGCGTGTGCCGGCCGCCAGCCCATGCCAAGCCGGGTAGGTGAACAGCGCCACGAACAGCGCCAGACCCAGCGCAATGAGGGCGCGCTCACGCATCGGCCACCGCTTGAGGCGCCGCTTGAGGCAAGGCCTCCCCACGCAGATTCGTGGTGCGCGGTTTCTCACCCTTCATCACCAGCGCATTGCCGAGCAGCTCATGGACTCCGGCGACTTGCACGCCCGGCACCCAGTAATCCATCAGCGTCGGCAAGGTGGCCTTGTCGATCGCACAAATGCACGTCAGCAGGTTGACATCGTGCCGTTCGCGGACGTGGCGCACCGCATTGGCACGCGGAAAGCCGCCCCGCAGCCGCATCTCCAGGTTCTCCTCGCTCCCGAGGCCAGCACCGCTGCCGCAACAGAAGGTGTACTCCCGGATGGTATTGGCGGGCATTTCGTGGAACTGGTTGCACACCCGGCGCAGCACGTAGCGCGGTTCCTCCAGCAGTCCCATCGCCCGCGACGGGTTGCACGAATCGTGGTAGGTGACGCGGTACGCATCGTTGCGACGGGGATCGACCTGGATGCGGTTGTGGTACAAGAGGTCGGCCGTGAATTCACAGATGTGCACCATGCGCGTGCTGCGCGCGTTCTCGAAGCGCGTGCCGGTGATCGGCGATACCGGTTCCTCGAGGAAGTCCGCCGGGCCGTTCATGGTGTCCATGTACTGATGCAGCACCCGCCACATGTGGCCGCATTCCCCGCCCAGGATCCATTTCACCCCGAGACGCCGGGCCTCGGTGTAGATCTTGGCATTCAGCCGCTTGGTCAGATCATGGGAGTTGAACAAACCGAAGTTGCCGCCTTCCGATGCATAGGCGCTGCAGGTGAAGTCCAGCCCGATCTGGTGGAACAGCATCATGTAGCCGAGCATCGAGTAATAGTGCGGCGTGGCGAAGAAATCCGCCGAGGGCATGATGAAGAGGATTTCCGCGCCCTTGCGGTTGATCGGAATCTCGATGTTCAGACCGGTCAGGTCCTTGAGCTCTTCGCTCGCGAACTCGAGACTATCCTTGAATGCGTGCGGCTGGATGCCGAGATGGTTGCCGATCTGGTAGCACTTGGCGGCCGGCTCCATGGTCCAGTGGATGTTGCAACCGATGAGGTTCAGGAGCTCGCGCACGAGCATGGTGATCTCGGCCGTGTCGATGCCGAACGGACAGAAGACCGAGCAGCGCCGGCACTCCGTGCACTGGTAGAAGTAGTAGAACCATTCCTTGATCAACTGCTCGGTGAGCTCGCGCCCTCCGGCGAGCGCCCCGAACACGCGCCCGCTCAGTGTGAAATAGCGCCGGTAGACGGAGCGCACCAGCTCGGCTCGCGCCACCGGCATGTTCTTCGGATCGGCTGAACCGAGATAGAAATGGCATTTGTCGGCGCATGCGCCGCAGCGCACGCACACATCCATGAAAAGCCTGAAGGAGCGGTACTTGTCGAGCCGCTCCCGCATGCCATCCAGGATGATCTGACGCCAGTTCTCCGGCAGTTGCCAGTCGAGATCCTGCGGCTGCCAGCGGCGCGGATTGGCGAGGCCGAGCGTCGTGAGGTCCTTGGGCTTGCCGGCAGGACTGTAGACGCCTTTCCGAAACTCGACCGTCGGATCGCGCCAGTCGCCCTCGGGAGCGAAATCAGTCGGCAGTTGGATGTCGGGCATCTTGATCCTGCTCGAGCGGCAATCCGGCCAGCTTCAGCTTGTCGGCGAATTCGGCTTCCCATTCGGCGTATCCGTGGGTCGGGACCGGAGCGTTCCAGGGATTCACGTGCCGGCGGCGCCGGCTGTTGTTGGCAAGGTTGCGCGTGGGACTCAGCACGGCCGCGCCCAGGTGCATCAGCTTGGAAAACGGCAGGTAGATGGCCAGCGCGCATACCAGCATCAAGTGGACGAGCAGAAGCGGCGGTGGCGCCGACAGGACCTGCGGGTGGAAGGTCACGATGCCGAGCACCAACTGCTTGACTGCAACCACATCCACGCGCCACACATATCGCATCGCGATGCCCGACAGCGCGATGCCCAGCAGCAGCAACAGGGCGAAGTAGTCACTGAACAGCGACAGATAGCGCAGCGCCGGATCCCACCAGCGACGCACCAACAGGTAGAGAAGCGCGGCGAACAGCGCCAGGTCGGTCAGCAGCACCGGCGGCGCGCCGATCTGCAGCATGCCGTCGAGCGAACTCAGGGACACGACCCAGTGCGGGGTCGGCTCCAGCGCGAAGCGCAGGTGCCGCAGCACGATGATGAGCAGGGCCCAGTGCATGGCCAAGGCGCCCAGCCATAGTGCGCGCGTGGGCGAAAAGGCCAGCCGGCCCTCCTCGATGCGGGGGCGGTTGTTACGCAGCAGCGATCGGAACAGCAGTACCTCGAACCCCACCCGCAGCGCTGCGCCCATGGCGTTGTCGGGATTCTCCAGCGGTGCGCGCGGCAGCCAGGGGAGCGAGCGTTGCTGGCCGCAGGTGGTCGGTATCCGAAAAGGCACCGGCACCCGCGCCCAGCGCCACACCCGGTAACACACGCCGATGATCAGCGTTCCCCAGGCCAGGTACGGCAGCACCAGGGTCACGGCGCCACTCGCCAGCGCCGACCGGCTTGCCAGCACCCCGAGGAGCACCAACGCGAGCACCGCAGCCAGCGCGCGCAGGCTGCTAGCCACCGCCGGGCACCCTGGCATGCATGGCAACGTTACGCAGCCGATAGGGCAAGGGACCCAGGGCGCGCAGCCGCTCGTTGAGCTTGAGTTCGGCCATCTGCTCGCGGCGCTTGAGGTATGCCACGAATCCCGCCAGCGCCAGTTGGTCGATGCGCGCATCCATCGGTTCGAGGGCAGCGCCGGACAGTTCCTCGCGCACGATGGCCCGCAGCCCGAAGATGAAGCTCAAGGCCTGCGGCGCCGACAGATCCTGCACCGCCCGGACCGCCATCAGCTCGGTGAACGCCGCATCGATGGCCTTCTGGTCCATGGCGCCAAGCAACTCGCGCACCAGCACGCCGAGCTCCGAGCGCAATCGCACACCCACGGGATTGCGGAATGGATCCGCCTCGTGCAACGCGAGCGCGGCCATCCCTTCACCATATGCCGCCAGAGCCACGGTCAACCAGCGCCCGAGGATCGCTGATTCGGCGCTCATGACGACTACACGCAGCCGGTCGGCTTGGCGAGACCCGCCACCTTGCACGCGCCCTTGGCCGGGCCCGATCGGTACAGCTTGTAGACGTGATCGATATCCATCTGGTTGTCGCGGCAGACCTTGCGCACCATCGGCGCCACGCCGTACGAGTAGAAGTAGTTGCGAATGTAGTTGATGAGCTTCCAGTGCTCTTCCGTCAACTCTTCGATGCCCTCGGTGAGCGCAAAATCCTTGGCGACCTCTTCGGTCCAGATCTCCGGCTCCTGCAGGAAGCCATCGTCATCGACCTCATAAACCCGATCAGCAACTTTGTACTCCGGCACGATAACCCCCTTTGCGGTTTCAGCAGTCTGTCTGTATGACTATGTAAGACGTGTTACGATAATATCTGTCGAGGTCGTCGCGAAACTAGCCAAGGACCCGGCACGGCGACATCAGGGTTTATACGTAGCGGAAATTCACGCCGCCGGCGGATAGGTCATGACCACCAGCATCGCCGTGGGCGCGTTCGTGCGGTTGATCAGCGATCGGCGCTCCCCGCCGGCCAGGTAACACGAGTCGTTCGGGCCGAGCGTGGTCTCGCCCGCATCCGTGATGACCGTGATCTGCCCGCTCAGCACCAGGTAGACCTTTTCTGCGGCCGAACCGCTGGATTCGGCGCCCCCGCCCGGGAGGAAATGCGACATGCCGACCCAGAAACCCTTGCAAGGCGACACATCGAAGCCCTGCAGGCGCAGCCCCATCATGTTGAAATGCCCGCGTGTCTCGTACGGGGCCGCCTCGTTGTAGCGCGTCACATGCATGCTCTTACTCCTTGCCGCGCTCGCGCGCGGCACTCTGTGCCAGAAAGGTTGACAACCGGTCGCGCACGGCCTGTGCGCTGCCTGAGGTCCAGCGGCGGAATCCCTTGCCGGTTTTCATGCCGAGTTCTCCGCGCGACACCAGCTCCTCGAGGTACGGATGCGTGTGCGCGGTCACGTCCAGATCGGACATCAGCACGTCGTGGATGTTCTTGGTGAGATCGAGCCCTACCAGGTCGGACTGCTCCAGCGGGCCCAGCACCGCCAGCCGCGCACCGAACCCGTAACGCACCACTTCATCGAGGGTCTCGGCATCGCACACGCCCGCCGCGACCAGGGCGATGGCCTCACGCTTGAGCGCATGCTGCAGGCGGTTGCCGATGAAACCGGGCACGTCGCGCTGCACCAACACCGGCCTGCGACCAAGGTCGCGCAGCATCCCGATCAGCGCTTCGGCCGCCGCGCGCTGGGCCTCGCTCATCATCACCACTTCGACGAGGCTCACCAGGTGCGGCGGGTTCCAGAAATGCGCCCCGACGATGCGCTCGGTGCGCGCAAGGCCGGCACAGATCGAATGGATCGGGATGACCGAGGTGTTGCTGGCCAGGATCGCCGTGGCCGGGGCATGTTGCGCAATCTCGCCAAACAGTTGCTGCTTGAGCTCGAGCCGCTCGGGCGCCGCCTCGACCACCAGCTGCACCCCTTCCACCGCTGCCGGCAGGCTGGGCGTGGGCCGGAGCCGTGCGAGGATCTCGCTCTCCGCCGTGCCCAGCAGCCGGCATATCGCGCCGACACGGTTCGGCAGGGTTTCGAGGCTGGCGCTGCTCGGGTCCTGGACCCGCACCTCGTAGCCGCCGGCGGCGAACAGGTAGGCAATGCCGTGGCCCATCAGGCCCGCCCCGATGACGGCCACGGGTTGCTGGTGGCTCATCGACTAGCCTGCCGTATAGCCGCCGTCCACGTACATGACCTGGCCGGTGCAGAAGTCAGAGGCCGGGGCCAGCAGGTAGATCGCCATGCCAATGAGGTCCTCGACCTCGCCCAGGCGACCCAAGGGGATGCGCGACAGCGAGCGCGCCTTGGTCGCGCGTCCCACCTCATCATCACCATACATCCACGCCGTGAGCTTGGAGCGGAACACGGTCGGCGCAATGGCATTCACGGTGATGCCGTACTTGGCCCATTCAGTGGCCAGGACCCGTGTGAGACCGTCGGTCGCGCCCTTGGAGGTGCAATAGCCGGTGTAGCCGGAGTAGTTGCCATGCCGGCCGCGTACCGAAGACATCAGCAGCACCTTGCCGCGGATCTTCTGCTCGATGAAGTAGCTGCCCACGGCCTTGGCCATGAACCACGGCGCCCGCACGTTGGCATCCATCACCGCCTGCCAGTCCTCGTACGACAGGTCCTGGATGAATCCTGCCTTGTTGTAGCCCGAAGCCACCACGAGCTGATCGACACGGCCGAATTTCTCGACTGCGGCCTGGACCATGGCTTGCGCGTCGGCGAGGCTGTCGGGTCGGCGCACCATGCTGAGCACTTCGCCACCCACTTCGCGCACTTCAGCGACGACTTCCTCGAGTTCTCCGGCGCTACCGGAGACCAACAGCTGCTTGACGCCCAGGGCGGCCAGCGCGATGGCGCAGCCGCGGCCGAAGGCGCCCGACGCTCCGGTCACGATCGCGACGCGCCCCTTCATGTCGAACATCGACAGCGGGTGGCGCAAGGTTTCGGAAATCATTTTTTTCTCCCCCGGTTATTGGCCGGTTCAGATGCGATAGCTCTGGTCCGGATCGATCACGGCGATCACCCGCACCGGGCACCCATCCCCCCCGTGCCAACGCCAGGGAAAGGCCATGAAAGTACAGCGCTTGCCGGTGACGGCATCCAGCTCACCACCGACGTTCTCGATCCCCGGAATACCGCCCTTGACCATGAGCGCCTTGTGCGCGGGTTCCCAGTACGGAAAGTCCTTCATGGCGTCACGGCCGGTCTTCTGGCGGTACTCATCGATCAGGTGCGTGTGCGAGGGCCCTGGACCGTGGTCGATGAGTTTGGTGCCCAACGGATGATCGAGCGCCTGCACGTCGACGCCCACCAACTTCACCCGCCGCTCCACCAGCCATTCCGCGGCCTCCTTGTACAAGCCGGGCGAGTAGGCGTAATACTCATCGGCATCCGCCAGTTTGTGGTGGTAGCCGGTGTTGATCATCACGATGTCGTTCTCGCGGATCTTCGGCGTCGCGCGCTCGAGATCCTGCGGGGTGATGATCTCCCAGGGCCCCTTCGGGATGGAGACGGCCACGCCCGTGCCGAAGAAGCGCCACAGCGGATAGCCCTCGAAGCCGGGCGTATTCGCCGTCACGTGCACGGGAGTGTCCATGTGCGTGCCCCGGTGCATGATGCCTTCGAACTCGGTCAGGTATACCCCGTCCTTGGCGTGGTACATCAGCGTGTGGACGTTCACGCCCGGGACCGAAGGCCACTCCGGCATGCCGTGGCCCCAGCGATGGCTGAGATCGTAGTACTTGATCCCGTTCGTGCGCGCCATGCTCATTCAGGCGTTACCGCCCGCCTCCAGTCGAAAGTTGCCGCTGGGATCGCTGATCGCAACGAAGCGGATCGGGCAGGCATCGCCTTCCGGCCATTTCCAGGGATAGGCCTGTAGCGTGCAGCGCCGGCCCACGACCTCATCCACATCGCCTCCGGTATTCTCGACCGTGGGAATGCCCGCCGCGAGCAGCAGCCGATGCGCAGGATTCCATTCCGGGAAATCCGCGGCCACCTTGCGGCCGGTGGCGCTTTCATACTCCTTGGGCAGCCGGCGCATCAGCGGGCCGTTGCGCTGCGCGCCCAGAGAGGTGGCGAGCGGGTGATCGACTTGCGGGGTGTCCACGGCGAGCAGCTTGATGCGCCGCGCCACCAACCATTCGGCGGCGGCCTTCGACAAACCGGGTGAGTGGCCGAAATACTCCTGACTATCGCTGTAGTGGCGATGCCACCCGGTGCAGATCACGACCATGTCGTCCGTCTCGATCCCGGGGCTGGCGCGTTCCAGGTCGGACACATCGATCCATTCCCACTTGCCCTTGGGGATGGAGAGCACGACACCGCTACCGAAGAACTTCTCGATGCCGAGCTCACCGATGCCCGCACCCTTGGCCACCAGGTGCCGTGGCGCATTCAGGTGCGTGCCGCTGTGCATGACCATGCGCATGCGGTGCGCCAGCACGCCATTCTTTGCATGCTGACTGGAGCGGAACATCTTGACGTCATCGTACCCGGGCTGCATCGGTACTCCGTGCCCCCAGGGATGGCTCAGCTCATGGAATGCGAGTCCACTGACCGGATCGATCACCGCGCTCATTATCATCCTCCAGCCGCCCTACCCTGCCCCCCGAGGCCGACCACGTCCAATGACAACCCGGACCTGCGCAATGAATTGCCGTTATGGCAGCGACTGCGCCGCGAAATGCGAACGGACCAGCGCACAAAAGGCGTTTATCGCGGGCACCGGCACCGTGGTGGCGCGGTACGCAATGCCCGCCGGCGCATCCCAGAGCGTGCCGGGCATCGCCAGGAGCTTCAGACCCAGCGCCTCGGCCATGGGCACCATCAGGCTCGGCAGGATCGCGATGTAATGCCCGGCCGCCAGCAGCCCGATCAGGTTCGCGGTGGAGTTGGTCTCCACGTCGATGCGTGGCGGTCTCAGCCCATTGGCCGAGAAGAAGGAATTGACCCGCGCGTTGCCGACGAAGTTGTTGGTCAGCGTCGCCCAGGGGTACTCGAGCAGCGCGGCCGGCGCCGCATCGCGTTGCTTCGCCAGCGGATGGCGTGCACTCACGACGAACGCATGGCTGATCTCGGTCAGATGCTCCTTGACGATTTCCGGGTGGCTCGGAAAATCCAGGGCCGAGCAGATCACATCGAGCTTGCCGGCGAGCAGCGCGGGCACCAGCGTATCGATGACCCCTCCCACGAGCTGGATGCGGATGTTGGGTTTCTGGCCCTGAAATTGCGTGATCACCGGCGGCAACAGGCGCGCCATCCACACCGGCCCCGCACCGATGGTCAGGGTGCCGCGGGTGCCGCCCTTCATGGCCTCGATTTCCTCGATGGCGTGGCGGTACTCGAGGTCCATCAAGCGCACACGGCGTGAGAACACTTCGCCAAAGCGCGTGAGCACCACGCCATTCGGCAGGCGCTCGAACAGCGTGACCCCGAGCAATTGCTCGAGCTGCCGGATGCTCTTGGTCAGCGCCGGCTGCGTGATATGGATGGCCTTGGCAGCCGCGGTGATGCCGCGGTGATCCGCCACCGCCAGGAAATGCTGCAGCAGGTGCGAGTACATCGCGCCCCCGGCGCGGCGACTGGAGATCACCATGGGGCGCGGCCCGTCACGGCCCGTTGCGCTCGGCCAATTTGAACGCGTCCGTTGTCGACATAGACACTGATCGGACCTGCATTGGTGCAGCTGGTACAGACCTGCATCTTACGCCCTGCGCCATCACCGCCGCTCATGCGAAAGCTTATGCAGCCCGGGGGGGCCTCGTGCCCATCGTGGAATGCACCTACCCCCCTTCGCGAAAATCGCGGCACCGGTGAGTCATAGCGGCGCGGCATGAGTTCATGCCCAATCGTTCGTTCTCCGTCCGGCGGAAGGCCGGTACGGTGGCGCCACTATCCTCATTGCTTCGACTCCGGGAGGTCGAGTGACTGCATTTACGCCCCAGTCCGTGCTGTCCGTTCATCATTGGAACGACCGGCTGTTCAGCCTGCGGACCAGCCGCAGCGCCTCGCTGCGCTTCGAAAGCGGCCAGTTCGTGATGCTGGGCCTGATGGTGGAGGGGCGCCCCCTCGCGCGGGCCTACAGCATTGCCAGTCCCGCCTATGCCGAGGAGCTGGAATTCCTGAGCATCAAGGTCGAGGATGGCCCCCTGACCTCGCGCCTGCAGTCGATCCAGCCGGGGGATGAAGTCCTCATCAGCCGCAAGCCCACCGGCACCCTGCTCCTCGGTGACCTGCTGCCGGGCCGGCACCTGTATCTCGTCGCCTCCGGCACGGGCCTTGCGCCCTTCCTGAGCCTGATTCGTGACCCGGAAGTCTATGAGCGATTCCAGCGCATCGTGCTGGTGCACGGCGTTCGCCATGTGCCGGACCTTGCCTACCGGCAGCTCCTGGAGCAGGAGCTCGCGCAGGACGAGTTCCTGGGTGAGCAGGTGCGCGCGCAGTTCACCTACCTGCCGACGGTCACCCGCGCACCGTTCTCGCTGCAGGGCCGGGTCACCGACCTGATCGACTCGGGTGAGTTGACGCGCGCCGCCGGCCTCCCTGCCCTCGATCCCGACGATGACCGCTTCATGCTGTGCGGAAGCCCGTCCATGTTGCGCGATGTATCCGCGCGCCTGGAGGCGCGGGGTTTCCGCGAGTCCACCGGCATCGGCGAACCCGGACACTACGTGCTGGAGCGGGCGTTCGTCCAGCGCTAGCGTCCCTGATCAGGCGGTGTCCCGGAAGTCCGCGAGCTGCGCCTTCAATGCACGCTCATGGGCCGGCCGTGACGTGCAGCGCGCAAGGTAAGCCGCCAGGCGCGCATCGCTCGACACGATGTCGGTGTGCCTGAGGATGCCGAGCACGCTCGCCATCATGAGATCTCCGGCCGTGAAGCGATCACCGTCCAGGAATGGCTCGTCGCCCAGCCTTGCCGACAGGGTAGCCAGGCGCTTGCACAGGAACTCGACGGCGCCCGGACGACGCAGCTTCGCCCACGCTTCATTCACAAAAAAAAGGTCGATGAGCGCGACGCTCATCACGAACGGCTCGATGGAATTGAGCGCGGCGATCACCCACTGCGTGGCATGTGCCCGCGCGCCAGGCTCCTTCGGCAACAGCGCTTCGCACCGCTCGCCGATGTGCAGGACGATGGCGCCCGATTCGAACAGCACCAGTCCGTCTTCCTCGAACACCGGTACCTGGCCGAAGGGCTGCAAGGCGCGGTATTCGGGGCGGTTCTGGTCGCCCTGCTCCAGCAGTCGCGTACGGTAGGCAAGTCCCGCCTCCTCCAGTGCCCAACGCACGCGCAAGTCGCGCACCTGCCCGCGCGCGAAGTCGGGCACCCACCTGAAAGCAGAAATGGTGATCATCGATGCTTCTCCACCGGGGAATCCCCGACCTTCTCCGCAGCCTGCGCGGCGAGTTGCAGCGCCGCGCGACGCCCGGGCGCGTCGCGGAGCGCCACCTGCAATTCCTGCCATGCGCGGCGTGGCTGCTGCTGCGCGAGCAGGAGGCTCCCGAGTTGTTCGCGGGCGGGAACCACGGGCCCGGGTGTCACGGGAAGCTTCTCCAGTGCATCCTCCGCATCGGCCGCTTCGCGCAACAGGTCTTGCGCCAGCTGCGCATGGCCGGCCGCGTTTTCCTTCCAGGCACGGGCTTCCTTCGAGAGCACGCCGATCTGCGTGGCCCAGTAGGCATCGCCCGCCGCCTGCGCACGCTGGCCGCAGGCATCGATCTGCGCGATGGCCGAGTCGGCCTGCTCCGTGCGCCCGAGATGCGCTGCCGACAACGCCCTCGCCCAGAACGCCAGCGCGGCGACATGGGGAGCCGAGCCCGGCGGCGCCTCGACATTGGCGGCGTCCTGCCACCGACCGCGCTCCACGGCGAGGCGCACCGGCATCGCCGTGGAGGCGTAGCCGATCTTGAAATCCTTGCCCAACAGGGGCCCCATGGCCCGCAGTTCCGCGACGATGCGCTCGGCCTGTGCCTCCTGGCCGCGCTGCAGGTAGGCGTAGGTGAGATAGTCCATGGCGTGCAGTTCCTCGCCCACATCACCCTGCTCATGCGCGGCGCGGCGCGCCGCCTCGTTGGAGGCGATCGAGTCCTCCCATAATCCCAGCCGCGTGAAGATATGCGAGGGCATGTGCAGGGCATGGGGAGCGGAAGGCGCCACGCGGGCATAGGCGCGCGCCGCGTGCAGGCCCTGCCGCGCGAGCTCGGTGCTGTCGCAGGCATGGATCAGGTAGTGCGCGACGCCGGGGTGATCGGGCTGCCGGCGGTAGATCGGCTCGAGGATGGCCGCCGCACGCTTCTGATGGGCATGCGTGCGATCGACGGGCGATGCCGTCGCGATCACGGCAAGCGCATGCAGCACCTGCACTTCATCATCCTGCGCGAGCCCGGCCAGCGTTCCCATGGCCTGCTCGTAGGCCTGCGCGCGGCGCGCATGATGCGCAGGATCCTCATCCGAGAAGAACTGCGCCGCGGCCTGGATCAGTCCGCGCTCGCGCTCGCTGCCGGCCTCGAGCGAGCGCGCCGTCGCGATCTCCTGCGCGCCGGCACGCAGATCCTGCGCCGAGGGCGGGCTCCAGAGCGGATGGTACAGCGACATGGCCATGCCCCAGTGCGCCATGGCGCAGCGCGGATCCTGCTGCGCGACGGCGCGAAACGCGCTGGCCGCGCTGTCGTAGGCAAACGAGTGCAGCAAGGCCATGGCCCGTTCGAAGGCAGGCTGCACCGCCGGCGCACAGGACACCGGGAAATGCACCGTGCCCAGCTTCTCCGGCGCAGGGTGCGAGTGTTCCTCGTGGGAATGGCCGGTTCGCGACAGCAGCAGCGTGGCCACGATCACTGCCAAGCGTTTCGTGTCCATGGTCCTTCGGACCATACCCCCGCCCCGTTGGCCCCGCAACGGCCATCGCCACGCCGCGACCGCGAAAGGCCGCCACGGCATCAGGATCGCCAGGGTTGCAGCGCTTCAGTCCGACGTGTGGCCGCGACTTTCCCCGGCAGGCGCAACTCGCGGCCAGCGGCACATTGCGCCGCGCGCTGGCCGCGGCGGTGGCCCTGCGGCGCGCCGGCGGCCTCGTGCCGGACCAGGGTTTGCACGATCCGCGGCCGAAGTAGCCGGTCTTCAGCGCCGGCGGACCTTCAGCCGGGGCGCGCTTCGATGCGCATCATCAGGTCCGAGCGCAGGCGGTAGTTGATGCGCGCCTCGATGAGGGGCGGCTCCTGCGAGAGCGGCGTCAAACGGAAGCGGCGCGACAGGTACGACAGGTGCGTGGCGATCTCGAACATGGCCAGCGCCTCGCCGATGCAGTGTCGCGGCCCCACGCCGAAGGGGATGTAGGCGAAACGGTTGCGCGCGGCATCGGCTTCCTCGTTGAAGCGGTCGGGGTCAAAGCTTTCCGGATCGGTCCAGTGCCCGGGGTGCCGGTGCACGAAGTACGGGCTGATGAATACATCGGTGCCCGCGGCGATGGGGAACCCGTGCAGCACATCCGGCTGCAGTGCACGGCGTGACATCACCCAGCCTGGCGGGCACAGCCGCAGGACCTCCTTGATGACCTGCTGGCCCACGGTCCACGCCTCAAGTTCATCCAGACTGAGCGCGCGACCTGCGGCGAGCTTCGCGGCCGAGGCGGCCAGCCGCTCCTGCACCTCGGGGTGCTGGCCCAGCAGATACCAGCTCCAGGTCAGCGTCGAGGCCGTGGTCTCGTGTCCGGCCACGACCAGCGTCAGCACCTCATCGACGAGCTGCCGCTCGTTCATCACCTCGCCCGTCTCCTTGTCCTGGGCGGCCATGGCCATGCCGAAGAAATCGAAATGTTCTTCTTCCGGATGCGCGCGGCGGCGGGCGATGAGTTCGCGCACCAGTCCGCCGAGCGAGCGGATGCGATAGGCGAACTTCAGGTCCCGGTTGGCCTCGGTGTGCACGATGTCGAACGGGTTGTCGCCGAAGCGCTCGCGGATCATCGGCAGGTCCGTGCCGAAGATGGTGCGCAGGTTGATGTCGAGAGTGAGCGCGCTGGCCGCCTCGGTGATGTTCACCGGCTCGCCCGCGGCCGCCAGCGCCGCCCAGCGCCGTCCGTACTCCTCGGTGACCGAGTGCAGCGTATCACCGAACTGGCTGACGATGCGGCGATGGAACGCGGGCTGCAGCATGCGCCGCTGGCGGTGCCAGAAATCCCCGTCGCTGGTCATGATGCCCCGGCCGAGCAGGATGGAGATCTGGTCGGTGCCCACGCCCTTGTGATAGTTGCGGTGGTTGGTGAGGAAGACGCGCTTGATCGCATCCGGGTTGTTGACGACGTAGGTGTAGGAGCCACGATGCGCGGAATACACGCGGTAGAAATCCCCGTATTCCTTCGTGTACTGCTTGAGCTTCTCGAGCGATTCTTCCGAGCCACACAGGTCGAAGCATTCGGACGGACCCGGCACGTCCCGGTCCGCTGCACGTTCTGGAGTCATCTGGGCCACCCTTGCGCGCCGGGCACACCTGCCCGCCGCGATGATTATCTGCGCAACGAGCGGCGCGGAATACGTAATTCTCCCGAGCCGGGACCGCGGGATTCTTGGCTGGCGGTGCGCATCGCCGTGGTGTATTTACACGGCATGGTCACAGTCACCTTCGTCGATGCGGATGGAGCACGCTACGTCGTCGATGCACCCTTGGCAGGCACGCTCATGGAAGCGGCCATCGCCAACGAGGTCCCCAGCATCGTCGGCTTCTGCGGCGGCATGTGCAACTGCGGCACCTGCCATTGTTACCCGGAGCCCGGGCCCGCGATGACGCTTCCTCCCGTCGGCGAGAGCGAGGCCGACATGCTGGCCCGCGTGCTCGACCGCAAGCCCGCCAGCCGCCTCGCCTGCCAGATCCGCATCGACGCCTCGCTCGACGGCCTCATCGTCCACCTGCCCCGCCGGCAGCGCGTGCCTTGAGAGGGCGGCGTGCGCCTGCGCGAAGGCGCGCTCAGGACTGAGGCGTGACCTCGGGGACCTTGCCGCGGCCACGATCGCCGAGCAGGGCCAGGGCGATGCCCGCGATGCTGGCCAGCACGACGATGGGCAGCAGCCGCTCGAGCAATTGCGAGGTCGACAGGCCTGCCGCCTTCCAGACTCCGCCGAGCTTCGGTCCGACCACGGCGCCGAAGCGGCCCATGGCAACCGCAGCCCCCACGCCGATGCCGCGGACGAGCAGGGGATAGACCAGCGGCGCACTCGAATTCAGGAAGGCCTGGAAGGCCAGCACCGCGCACCCCAGCGCCAGCACGATGAGCACGATGGCCGCTCCCTGCGCCTGGCTCGCCGCCAGCAGCCACACGAGCATGGGCATGATCACCAGCACGGCCCCCATCACCGGCACGCGGTGCGGTCCGTCGAGGAAGCGGCCCAGCCACACCGCCGCCACGGCCCCTCCCGCGTTGAAGGCGATCTGCGCCACGGCCGCCTGCACATCGCTCAGGCCGCGCCCCTTCATCAGCGTGGGCAGCCAGTTGAGCAGCAGGTAGAGGATCAGCAACCCCAGGAAGAAGCTCACCCACAGCAGCAGGGTGGCCAGCACACGTCCCTCGCCCAGCAAGGCGCCGGCCACGCCGGGCCGCAACGCCGTCGCGCCCGCCTGCGGCTGGCGCCGGGCGGCGCCGAAGGCTGCCGACTCGCTCAGGTAACGCACCATCAACGGCGCGGTGAGCAGTGGCAGCACCCCGCCGGCGACGAACAGGGCGCGCCAACCCGCCGGCGGCAGGAACATGGCAATCAGGCTCACCAGCGCGCCGCCCATGGGCATGGCGGCATAGACGAGCGTCAGGTTGGCCCGCCGGTGCCGCTCACCTGACTGCTCGGTCACCAGGGCCAGCAGGTTCGGCATGGCGCCGCCCAGCCCGAAGCCGGTGAACAGCCGTGCCCAGGTGAGCTGCACGATGCCGTGCGCGAGCGCCGTGAACAGCGAGAACACGCCGAAGGCGGCCACCGAGGACACCAGGATGGTCTTGCGGCCCCGGCGGTCGGAGAGCCATCCGCCGAACAGCGCGCCCAGCAGCAGGCCGAAGGTGCTGGCGCTGAAGAAGGTGCCCATCTGCGCAGGTGAGGGACCGAACTCCGCGGTGATGCCCGAGGCGGCGACGCCGGCGGCCTGCAGATCGACGCCCTCGCACACGGCCGCCATGATGCACAGCGCGGCGGTCGCGCCGCGCCAATCCCCTTGGTTCATGCGTCCCCTTCAGCCGGCCGTGAACGGCAGGCCCACGTAGTTCTCGGCCACCCCGGTGCAAGCCACCGTCGAATCCGCAAGATACTCCAATTCGGCGAGCTGCAGCTTGTGTTCGAAGGGATCCTCGCTGAAGCGGTGCATGAGGGTGGTGAACCACCAGGAAAATCGCGTCGCCTTCCACACGCGCGACAGCGCCCGCGCCGAATACTCGGCGAGCAGCCCGGAACTGCGCTCGCGATAATGCGCGACCAGCCCCTCGGTGAGCACGCGCACGTCGGCCGCCGCGAGGTTGAGCCCCTTCGCACCGGTGGGCGGCACGATGTGAGCCGCGTCCCCGGCGAGGAACAGCCGGCCGAAGCGCATCGGCTCGGTGACGAAGCTGCGCAGCGGCGCGATGCTCTTCTCGATGCTCGGGCCGCGCACCATGCGGGCGGCATGCGGCGGCGGCAGCCGCGCGGCGAGCTCGTCGAAGAAGCGCTCGTCGGGCCATTGCTCCACCGTGTCCTGCAGCGGGCACTGCACGTAGTAGCGCACGCGGCTCTTCGATCGCATGCTGCACAGGGCAAAGCCGCGGGCGTGGTTCGCGTACACCAGCTCCTCCGACAGCGGCGGCACGTCGGCAAGGACGCCCAGCCAGCCGAAGGGATAGACACGCTCGTACTCGCGCAAGGCATCGCGCGGCACGCTGGCGCGCGAGATGCCGTGGTAGCCATCGCACCCCGCGATGAAGTCGCAGCGGATCTCGTGCGAGGCGCCTGCGTGACGGTAGCTCACGCGCGGCGCATCGCCCGCGAAATCGTGCAGCCTCACCTCCGCCGCCTCCCACACCACCGCGCCCGGCCTGCGCTCGCGCTCATCGGCGAGATCCTTCTGGATCTCGGTCTGTCCATACACCAGCATGCTCTTGCCGGCGAGCCCCTTGAGGTCGATGCGATGATGGCCGCCACCGAAGGCCAGCTCGAATCCATCGTGCACCAGGCCCTCGCGCCGCATTCGCGGGCCGATGCCGGCCTGCTCGAGCAGTTCCACGGTGTCCCATTCGAGCAGGCCAGCACGGATGCGCGCCTCGACGTAGGGCCGCGACTGCCGCTCGAGCACGATGGAGTCGATGCCCTGCCGCTCGAGCAGGAGCGAGAGCATGAGACCCGAGGGTCCCGCGCCGATGATGACCACCTGGGTGCGCTGCATCCGTCCTCCGCTGTGGAAATCGCGCAAGGCTGACCGCGCCGGCCGGGCGCCGGAATGGACGCGAATGCCAATTACTTGTATTTTTCCGTCAATGTCTGCCGCCCAAACCGTGACCGCGCGCCGCGGAAATCCTGCCACGGCGGCCATCCCGGCGTTCTTCCTCTATGGCGAACCGCTGCAGGCGCCGGACGAGCGCCTCATCCACATCGAGACCATTGCCGCCCGCAGCCGCCTGCATGACTGGACCATCCGGCCGCATCGTCACCGCGATCTGCACCAGATTCTCGTGACGCAGGAGGGCGCGGTGGCCGTGCAGCTCGACGAAGCCACCCGTGGCGGCACCGGTGGCCCAGGTGGCCTTGGCGGCCTTGGCGGCGCGTCCGACGACAGCCCGCTCCACCTGCCGGCGCCGGCGCTGGTGGTGGTGCCACCCGGTTGCGTGCACGCCTTCCGCTTCGATCCCGGCACCGTGGGGTTCGTGATCTCCTTCGCGCCGGGCCTCGCGGCGGAACTGAGCCGGCCAAATCCGGCGCTCGGGGATTTCCTCGACCGGCCGCTGGCATCGAGCCTGTCGCGCGCGGCCGTTCGCCAGACCGACCTGCGGCACCTGTGCGCGATGCTGCTGCGGGAATTCGCCCGTGCGGCGCCCGGCCGTCCCGCCGCCCTGCGAGGCCTGCTCGGCGCCCTGCTCGCCAATGCCTGGCGCTTGTGCAGCGAATCAGCCGGACACCCCGAGCGCTCGCCGAAGGCCGAGCGCGAGCTGGTGGCCCGCTACCGGCGGTTGATCGAAGCGCACTTCCGGGAGCACCGCAGCGTGCGCGCCTATGCCGCGGAACTCGGATCGTCGGAATCACGGCTGCGGCGCGCCTGCCTCGCGGTCACCAGCCAGTCGCCGGTGGAGGTCGTGCACCTGCGGCTGCTGATGGAGGCCGAGCGGCTGTTGCGCTACACGACCATGCCCATCTCGCAGGTGGCCTACCACCTGGGCTTCGAGGACCCGGCCTATTTCAGCCGCTTCTTCACGCGCGCCAGGCGCCGTTCGCCGCGGGCCTTTCGCGCGCGCGATGGCGCGGCGGGCATTCCCGCGCGCTGAATCACGCGCGTATCCGCGACAGCCGCACCGCCCGATCCGATCCGTTGACACTGCTCGCGCAGCACCTCCAGCAGGCGCGCCTGCGCGGCGGTGGGATGCCAGTTGCGGCGTCGCGTGAGGCCGATGGCGCGCGACAGCGGCCCCAAGGGGTGCGGCAAGGCCAGGAGCTGCGCGCTGGCGAGTTCGTGATGCACCTGGTGCTCCGACAGCAGCATGATGCGATCACTCCCCAGCAGCAACGCGCGGGCCGCCGAGAGCGAGTTGCATTCGATCGGCGCGGCCACGGCTCGCTGGCCGAGCTGCCGGCTCAGCAGATCGAACTGACGACGGAGCGGTGATTCGGCGCGCGGTGCGATCCAGGCAAAACCGGCGAGATCCGCCAGCGACGGTGCGCGGCCTGCACCGGCCAGGGGATGCCCCATCCGCACGATCAGCGCGAGGGGATCCTCGAACAGGTGTTCCTGCACCACATCCGCGGCCGGCGAATCACGCAGGGCGCCCACCAGGATGTCGGCGCGCCCGCTGCGCAGCGCCGCGAGCAAGGTTTCGTACGGGCCCTCCAAAATCCCCACCGCATGCGCGGGGTGCCCGGCAGCGAAGGCGAGCACCGCCCTCGGGACCAGCGCACTGCGGGCCAGCGGCATGGCGCCGATCACCGTGCGACCGCCCGGCCGGCCCAGCGACTGCGCGACCTCATCACGCGCTTGCGCCAGTTCCGCCATCGCAAGCCGCACCCCTTGCTCCAGACGCTCGCCTTCCCGGGTGGGCAGGAGGCGCCCGGTGGCACCATCCAGCAGCGGGCAACCGAGCTCGCGCTCGAGGCTGCGCACCGCACGGTGCATGGCCGCACGGGTGCGCGCCGCCTGCGCCGCGGCGGCCGCGAAGCCGCCCGCGCCGGCGACCTCCGCGAAGGCCAGCAGCTGCGAGGCGCCGATGCCGCGCAGGGCATCGGCACGATGCTCTCGCGAGCGTCCCCGCGGGCCGGAGAGTCCCTCCAGCAGATGACCCAGCGCGCGCTCGATGCGCCGGGCCGCCGCCTCCCCCGCAGCCGTGGGCTTGAGCCCCGAAGGCCCGCGCCGCAGGAGCTGCCCGCCCAGCCAGGCCTCCACCGCCGCGACCGCCTGGGTGACGGCGGGCTGGCTCAGGTGGCCACGGCGGGCGGCGGCGCTGATGCTGCCGGCGCGGCCGGCCTCGAGGAACATGGCCAGGTGCCGCAGGTTGCTCAACGGATCGCGCATGTCAATAATTTCTTATACCCGGGGCGCTTTTGCAATTGGCCACCCTCGAGGATCGGGATCACAATGCGCAGGATCATGAACACCGTCTACACCAACATCCGTCGCGCCGATGCCGCGGTGGTCGATGCGCTCGGCGCCTTCGGCGTCGCCACCATCCACGAGGCGCAGGGACGCACCGGGCTCCTCGGACCCACGCTGCGTCCCATCTACCTAGGCGCGCGCATCAGTGGCAGCGCAGTCACGGTGAGCGTCGCGCCCGCCGACAACTGGATGATCCACGTCGCCGTGGAGCAGTGCCGCGCCGGCGACATCCTCGTCGTGGCGCCCACCTCGGCCTCGGATGCCGGCTACTTCGGCGAACTGCTGGCCTGCTCGCTCATGGCGCGCGGCGTCCGCGGCCTCATCATCGACGCAGGCGTGCGCGACGTGCGCGATCTCACCGCCATCGGCTTCCCGGTCTGGTCGGCGGCCGTGCATGCGCAGGGCACGGTGAAGGAAACCCTCGGCGCGGTGAACGTGCCGGTGGTGTGCGGCAGCGGCATCGTGAATCCCGGCGATGTGATCATCGCGGACGATGATGGCGTGTGCGTCGTGCCGCGCGGGACGGCCGCCCAGGTCGTGAAGGACAGCGAGTCGCGCGAGGCGAAGGAAGCCAGGGTGCGCGAGCGCCTGAAGGCCGGCGAACTGGGCCTGGACATCTACGGCATGCGCGAGAAGCTCGCGCAGCGGGGCCTCACCTATCTCGAGCAGCCGCCGGAGGGCTGATCGCCATGCTGCGCGCCATCCCCTGCACGCTGATGCGCGGCGGCACTTCCAAGGGCCTGTACTTCCACGCCCGGGACCTCCCCCCGGAGCGCGCCGCGCGCGATCGCGTGCTGCTCGCCGCCATGGGGTCGCCCGATCCCCGCCAGATCGATGGCGTGGGCGGTGCGCACCCGCTGACCAGCAAGGTGGCGGTCATCTCGCCTCCCTCACGGCCGGATGCTGACGTCGACTACCTGTTCTTGCAGGTGGTGGTGGACAAGGCCGAGGTCAGCGATTCGCAGAACTGCGGCAACATCCTCGCCGGCGTCGGCCCCTGGGCCATCGAGCAGGGACTGGTTCCGGTCCGCGGCGGCACGACGCCGGTCCGCATCCACATGGTCAACACGGCCAGCATGGCGGTGGCGCACGTTCCCACGCCGGGCGGCGTGGTCGAGTACGAGGGCGATGCGCGCATCGACGGCGTACCCGGCACGGCCGCCGGCATCAGCATCGACTTCCTCGACGTCGCCGGGTCCTCCTGCGGAAAGCTGTTTCCCACGGGCCAGGCCATCGACACGGTGGACGGGGTCGAGGTCACCTGCATCGACAACGGCATGCCGGTGGTGCTGCTGCGCGCCGCCGATCTCGGCCGCACGGGGGCCGAGTCGCCCGAGGAACTGGAAGCCGACGCCGCGCTCAAGGCAAAGGTGGAGAAGATCCGTCTCGCGCTGGGTCCGCGCATGAACCTCGGCGATGTGGCGAAGAAGACGGTGCCGAAGATGTGCCTGATCTCGCGGGCGCGCCATGGCGGTGCTCTCGACACACGCACCTTCATCCCGCACCGGGTCCATGAGGCCATCGGGGTGCTGGGCGCGGTGAGCGTGGCGACCGCATGCCTGTCGCCGGGTTCGGTGGCGGCGCAGGTGGCGAACCTCGCGCCTGCAAGCGGTGCCCGGCAGCTCGACATCGAGCACCCCACCGGCTTCTTCACCGTGGAGCTGGGCGTGGACATCGTCGCGGGCCGGCTCTCGGTGAAGCGCTCCGCGCTGCTGCGCACCGCGCGCAAGCTGATGCAAGGCGAGGTGTTCGTCCCCTCGCGCGCCTGGAGCGACCGATGAACATCCCGGCGCCACAAACCATCGCGCTGATCGGCCTCGGCGAGGTCGGTCAGACGCTGGCACAGGACCTGCGCAGCGATTGGGTGCGGATCAAGACATGGGACCGGCTGTTCGTCGATCCGCACAGCATGGCCTCGATCAACCTGCGCGATCTTGCGCATGTGCAGGGCGCAGGCTCGCTCGGGGCGGCCCTCTCCGGTGCGTCCCTGGTCATCAGCGCGGTGACGGCCGGGGAATGCCTGGCCGCCGCGCGCGAGGCCGCCGCATCGCTCACGCCCGGCGCCTTCTACTTCGACCTCAACTCCGTATCGCCGGCCGCCAAGACGCAGGCGGCGGGTGTGGTGGATTCGGCAGGCGGGCGATTCGTGGAATCGGCCATCATGTCGCCCATCGCCCCGCGCCGCATCGCCTCCCCCATGCTGCTGGGTGGTCCGCATGCGCGGCAGTTCCTGCCGTTGGCGCAGTCCCTGGGCTTCGCCGGAGCGGAGGTCTTCTCCGACATCATCGGCAAGTCCTCGGCGGCCAAGATGTGCCGCAGCATCGTGGTGAAGGGCATGGAGGCCCTGCTCACCGAGTCCCTCCTCGCGGCCCGCCACCATGGCGTGGAGGACGCCGTCCTCGCATCGCTCGGCGACCTGTTCCCCGGCCTGCAATGGCGCAAGCTCGCGCGCTACATGGTGTCGCGCTCGCTGCAGCACGGTGCGCGCCGCGCCGAGGAGATGATCGAGGCGGCGCAGACGGCGGCGGAGGCGCATCTGACGCCCTGGATGAGCCGCGCCTGCGTGGAACGGCAGGCCTGGGCCGCCCGGCGAGCAGGCGCGCTGGAACACGAGGAACTCAACGGCATGCTCGATGCCCTGCTCGCGGAGGTGGAGACTGCATGATCATCGACTGCCATGGTCATTACACCACGGCGCCGGCCGCCCATCAGCGCTTTCGCGATGCCCAGGTCGCCGGCATCAAGGACCCGGCCGCGGCGCCTGCCAGGCCCGGCCAGATCTCCGACGATGAGATCCGCGAGACCATCGAGACCAACCAGCTCAAGCTCCAGCAGCAGCGGGGCGCGGACCTGACGATCTTCTCGCCGCGCGCTTCGGCCATGGGGCACCACGTGGGCGATGGGAAGGTTTCGGCCGACTGGACGCGCGCCTGCAACGACCTGATCGCCCGCGTGGTCGGCCTCTACCCGGACAATTTCATCGGCGTGTGCCAGCTCCCGCAGTCGCCGGGCGCTGCGCTCACAGGCTCCATCCGCGAACTGGAACGTTGTGTGAGCGAACTGGGATTCGTCGGCTGCAACCTCAACCCGGATCCTTCCGGCGGCCGCTGGAACTCACCGCCCCTGACCGACCGCTTCTGGTATCCCTTCTACGAAAAGATGGTGGAGCTGGACGTGCCGGCCATGATCCATGTGTCTGCGTCCTGCAACCCGAATTTCCATGCCACCGGCGCGCACTACATCAACGCCGACACGACCGCCTTCATGCAGTTCATCGAAGGCGACTTGTTCAGGGACTTCCCCGCCCTGCGCTTCATCATCCCGCATGGCGGCGGCGCGGTGCCCTACCATTGGGGGCGGTACCGGGGGCTGGCCGACATGCTCAAGCGCCCGCCTCTGCGCGAGCACGTGATGAAGAACGTGTTCTTCGACACCTGCGTGTACCACCAGCCCGGCATCGACCTGCTGGTGAAGGTGATCGACCTAGACAACATCCTGTTCGGCTCGGAGATGGTGGGCGCCGTGCGCGGCATCGATCCCGAGACCGGCCATTACTTCGACGACACCAAGCGCTACATCGATGCGCTGCCGATCCCTGCGGCGGACAAGTCGCGCATCTACGAGCGCAATGCGCGCCGCGTGTTCCCGCGGCTCGATGCGGTGCTGCGGAGCAAGGGACTGTGAGCCGCTCCGGCGTCATTCCGGGTGCGCCCGGCTGGGCATCCGCTTCCGCCTCGGGCGCGACGCCCATGGACCGCAACTGGCTGTGCTTTCATCCCGCGCCCCGCCGGCCCAGCTTCGTGCCGCCTCCCGGCGCCGTGGATGCCCACTGCCACGTGTTCGGCCCGGGCGCCGCGTTCCCCTATGCCCCCGAGCGCAAGTACACGCCCTGCGATGCGCCCAAGGAAAAGCTCTGGGCGCTGCGTGACTACCTCGGCTTCGAACGCAACGTCATCGTGCAGGCCACCTGCCACGGCGCCGACAATCGCGCGCTGGTCGATGCGCTGCGCGATTCCGGCGGCCGGGCTCGCGGGGTCGCCACCGTGCGGGCCGACATCACCGAGGCGCAGCTGCGCGAGCTCGACGCGGCCGGGGTGCGCGGCGTGCGCTTCAATTTCGTCAAGCGCCTGGTGGACACGACGCCGCGCGAGGTGCTGCTGGAGATCACCCGGCGCATCGCGCCGCTGGGATGGCACATCGTCATCTACTTCGAGGCCGCCGAACTGCCCGAACTGTACGATTTCTTCGCCTCGCTCCCCACCGTGGTGGTGGTGGACCACATGGGGCGCCCCGACGTGGGCAAGCCGGTGGATGGCCCTGAATTCGCCCTGTTCATGAAGCTCATGCGCGAGCACCCCAACATCTGGTCGAAGGTGAGCTGCCCGGACCGGCTGTCCCAGTCGGGGCCGCCGAACTACGCGGACGTGGTTCCGTTCGCGCGCCGGCTGGTGGAGGCGTTTGCGGATCGCGTGCTGTGGGGAACGGACTGGCCGCACCCCAACCTCAAGTCACACATGCCCGACGATGGACAACTGGTCGATTTCATCCCGGCGATCGCGCCGGACGCCGATCTGCAGCGCAAGCTCCTGGTCGACAATCCCGCCAGGCTCTACTGGGCGCGCTGAGGAGAGCCGCATGTCACTGCACAAGCCCTACCTCGACATCCCGGGCACGACCATCTTCGATGCCGACCAGGCGCGCCGGGGATATCACCTGAACCAGTTCTGCATGTCGCTGATGAAGCCGGAGAACCGCGCGCGCTTCAAGGCGGACGAGCGCGCCTACGTCGGGGAGTGGCCGATGACGCCCGAGCAGCGCCAGGGTGTGCTCGACCGCGACTACAACCGGCTCATCTCGCTGGGCGGCAACGTCTACTTCCTCGCCAAGATCTTCTCGACCGACGGCAAGAGCTTCCAGCAGGCCGTGTCCACCATGACCGGCATGACGCAGGAGGAATACGCCACCATGATGCTGCGGGGAGGCCGCTCGCCAGAAGGCAACCGCTACCTGAAGGAGAAGGGTTGATGGCGCGCATCACCGCCGGAGTGAGCACCTCGCATGTCCCCGCCATCGGCGCGGCCATCGACCTGGGCAAGACGCACGAGCCCTACTGGCAGCCGGTGTTCGCGGGCTACGAGCCGTCGCGCCGCTGGATCGCCGGCCACATGCCCGACGTGGTGATCCTCGTCTACAACGACCACGCCTCGGCCTTCAGCCTCGACATCGTGCCCACCTTCGCGCTCGGCTGCGCCGAAAGCTTCGCACCGGCGGACGAAGGTTGGGGCCCGCGACCCGTGCCGGTGGTGAAGGGTCACCCCGAACTCGCCACCCACATCGCACAGTCGGTGATCCAGCAGGACTTCGACCTCACCATCATCAACCGCATGGACGTCGACCACGGCCTCACCGTGCCGCTGAGCCTCATGTTCGGCCAGCCCGCCGCATGGCCGGTGCGGGTGATCCCGCTCGCGGTCAACGTCGTGCTGTATCCGCCGCCCTCCGGACGCCGCTGCTACGAACTCGGCAAGGCCATCCGCCGCGCGGTGCAGGGCTTCGATGAGGACCTGAAGGTCCAGGTGTGGGGCACCGGCGGCATGAGCCATCAACTGCAGGGGCCGCGCGCCGGCCTCATCAACCAGCCCTGGGACAACGCCTTCCTCGACCGCCTGATCGCGGATCCGGAAGGCCTGTCGCGGGTGCCGCACATCGAGTACGTGCGCGAGGCCGGCTCCGAGGGCATCGAACTGGTGATGTGGCTGATCATGCGCGGCGCGCTCGATGAGCGGGTGAAACCCGTGCATCGTTTCTACCACGTGCCCGCCTCGAACACGGCCGTGGGGCATCTCATTCTCGAACCGGAGACATCACCGACATGAAGATCATCCTCGCGGGGGCCGGCGCCTTCGGCCAGAAGCATCTGGACGCCATCAGGACCATCGGCGGCATCGAGGTCGCCTCGCTGGTCGGGCGCGACATCGAGGCCACGCGCGCGGCGGCCGAAAAATACGGCATCCGGCACTTCACCACCGACCTGCAGGCGGCGCTCGCCGTCCCCGGTGTCGATGCCGCCATCCTGTGCACGCCCACGCAGATGCACGCCGACCAGGCGCTGCAATGCATGGAGGCCGGCAAGCACGTGCAGGTGGAGATTCCGCTGGCCGACAGCTGGGCCGGCGCGGAGGCCGTCGCCCGCATGCAGCAGCGCACCGGCCTCGTCTGCATGGTCGGGCACACGCGGCGGTTCAACCCCTCGCACCAATGGGTCCACCAGCGCATCCGCCGGGGCGAGCTGTCCCTGCAGCAGATGGACGTGCAGACCTACTTCTTCCGCCGCACCAACACCAATGCGCTCGGACAGCCGCGCTCCTGGACCGACCACCTGCTCTGGCATCACGCCGCGCACACCGTCGACCTGTTCACCTACCAATGCGGTTCGCCGGTGGCCGTGGCGCATGCCATCCAGGGCCCGCTGCATCCGACGCTCGGCATCGCCATGGACATGTCCATCCAGTTGAAGGCGGCCAATGGCGCCCTGTGCACGCTGTCGCTGTCCTTCAACAACGATGGCCCGCTCGGCACGTTCTTCCGCTACATCTGCGACAACGGCACGTACATCGCCCGTTACGATGACCTCGTCGACGGCAAGGACAACCGCATCGATGTTTCGAAGGTCGACGTGTCGATGAACGGCATCGAGCTGCAGGACCGCGAGTTCTTCGCCGCGATCAGCGGGCGGCGCGAACCGAACGCCAGCGTCGGGAAGGTGCTGGAGTGCTATCGCACGCTCGATGCGCTGGAGAAGCAGCTCCAGCAGCAGGGCTGAATCAGTTGGCGGCCTTTCTCAGTGTCAGCAAGCGGACGCTGGAGAACTTGGAGCAGCAACGAAGAGGGCCGACCGGGCCGGCGCAGACATTGCTGCGAATCATGGAACGAGAGCCGCAGGCGATCAAAAGAGCCCTGCGCGTGTAGGTTCCGACTTGCGCGTACTGACTGTACGGACGCAGAAGGCTACGACGACGATCTACTGCGCGCTTCCAGCCGCGACGTACCGGGCTTTTTGCTCGCCAATACCGTAAGCGGCGCGACAATCATTCTGGAGCGGTATGTACCCGGGCTCGATCAGGGCACGACAAAGAGAATGGCGACGGGCGCGGCATTCCGCTCAATTTGGATGCTGTGACGGCTTGGCGCTCTTACACCGTCGTTGCGGCCAAATGGGTGGCGCGGTAACGAGCTACTTGCCGCGCACTTCCGAACGGCCACGCTTAGTCAAGCGCCAAGCTGATTTGTTGCCAGCAAGATTAGGGTCTTGCTCAAGCAGCTTTCGGTCACGCAGCCTGTAGAACACGGATTTCATGGCGTTTTCCGAATCGATACCCGTTAGCGAACGTCCAATGGCATTCGTTATTGAATCGTTGCTTTTCATGTACTCAAGAACGATTTCCTCAGCGGACGCCAGCTTTTCATGCCGAATGATCACTAATACAGACGCATCCTCCTCCTTGATTACCGGATCTTTCAGACGCAACTGGCGCATAGCGTCGAAGGCGGTGTTGAGTCCTTCACCCACGTCCTTGTTGGGAGGGTTTGGAAACTTGTTGATAACGCGTACAAGATTTCCATTACGAGCAAATCTTTCATCGAGAATGTTCTTTACTGTCACATGGCCTGGCAAGCGCCCCGGACTCTCAACTTCAACGCGATTGTCAAAGATGCGGATATGCACGTCGTCGGCAATGGCGTAATCACGATGCAGCACGGCGTTTGTAATGACCTCATGTAATGTCTCTGGTGGATATGAAACTGGCGCCAGTCCGTCGGGACCAAGTACCTGCAGGTCGTTGATTGCCGATTGAGCTTCTGAGACCGCCATGTGAATGCAGTCGTATGCGCAGCCTTCGATAGTGGCAGGTTGTCCCACCAGTGTCTCGCGATTCCCGGCGGCCTTTGATGTCTTATAGCGGTAGATCTTGATTCCACATCGTTTCGGCAAGAGCGCCTGCGGCATGTCTGCAAACAGAACAACTCCTGCCACGGTCGGCTTATCCGCAATGATCAGTTGCTGCTTTCTCAGCCATTTCTCAGGGTCCGATCTAGGAACCACATGCTCCACAAACCCAAGGACTGTCTCAGAACCCGTCACTTGCGAGAGGTCTGCGTTGACCGGTTCGGTTTCAAACGAGGTGATGCCCTTATTGCGCTCAAGCACGCGCAAGCTGTCTGGTGTATTCACAGGAATGTTCTGCGCGCCACGCCTTACATACGGTACGCCGTCGGATGCCTTCAATACGCGCGTCGCTTTGGCAATGCCAACGTGCAACACCACGCCAGATTGACCAGAGGCAAGAAACTCGTATGTGAACCCGGTCCCAAGAGGGAACAGGGCTTCAAATACTTGCAAATGTGCATTCGCATCCTCTTGTCGCGCGAAACCCTCCCAGTCGAATGAGTGATCTGGCTTCTCTGCTAATCCAACGAATAGATCGCCGCCGTCCGCGTTAGCCAATGCAGAAATGGCTTTGGACAGCTTTGCGGGTGTGATGGCGATTCGTTTGCCGTCAGCAAAATGACCCTCCTTGAGGGAGAGTAGCTCGGCAACCTCCGCGTTTCCCAATTGGCGCACTTCTATAGTCATCAGCCTTTTACACTGAGGTCAATACGATCCGGTTAGCCTCATTGAACCGCTCCGGCTTCTCCGGAGACCTTTTGTTGAGAGTCATGCGGCCAGGGCCACTGGCTCGAGTTGCTGATAATACTCTCGCTGAAACTCTGCTGGAGGAACATTGCCGATAACCCCAAGCAGGCACCGGTTGTTGAACCAGTCCACCCATTCCACCGTTGCGTGCGTCCTCGTCGGGCTCCAAGCATCGCCAGGGTCCACCGTCGCGTTGCCGCGCGCGCATAGGAAGCTGCGGACTCACGCCATGTCGGCATAGACCCCGGCATTTCGCTCCGGGTAGCTTTCGTAGACGTGCTCAAACAGCGCCGAGCACTTCTGCGCGAACAACGGCCGATCGTAAGCCGCCGGCAGCGTGTCCAGCGAATCCTCGATCGCAAGCTTGAGCGTGGACCTCGCCGCAGACTTCTGCCGCCAGTCGAGCACCAGCAGGCCCTTGAGCCGTGATAGCAGCTCCCTGGCAACCTTCTTGACCTCGTCGCGTTCGGCAGTGGTCAGCTCCGGGGCGGGTCGCGTCAGGATATCGAAGATCACCAACTCTTCTTCGGTCAGGTTCTCGCGGACGTCGCGCTCCTGCTCCGCGTCGAGGCTGTTCGAGAGCTTCAGCAGCTCCTCGAAAAGCTGCTCGATGTTGCGGCTGCCGTTGTTGTAGCTCTCGATCAGTGCCTCGAACTTCTCAGCGAAGTCGGCTCGCGTGCGGTTGAGGCGCACGAGCTTCGCAAGCCTCGCGGCGATGGCTACCTTGAGCGCTTCGAGGTCGGTGTTCTTGTGCTGCGATTTTTTGAAGCGTTGCGCCAGTGCCTCGAAGTTGATTTTCGAGAGGTCAATGGCCGGCGGACCCACCTCGTGGATGTCGTGGCCGGTGATCGACTCATCCAGCAGCCCGGAAATCTGTTGCAGGATCGTGGCGATGTCCGGGGGATTGGGGCTGAGCTTGGCGCGGATCGCGGCTGCCAGCGTGGCAATGCCGGCCACGCGCACCGAGAACGCGATCGCCGCCGGGTCCGGCTTCACAGCATTATAGAGCGTGCCGACGAACTTCTCGTGGCCGAGAAAATCGCGCCGGATGGAATCGGGGCCGATCAGCGCGTTGATGGCATTCTCGATGGCGGCCAGACGCGCCATGCCACCCTGCGGTAGCGCCTCCATCGCCGCGAGGTCCACACCTTGCGCGGCGCAGAACGCCGTGGCCGCCGTGATCGCCTCCCGCAGCGCCGCGACGAGCTGCGCCTTGTCCTGGACCGGGTTGGCGCCACCCTTGCCCGCGCCGTATATCGCCAGCGCCTTCTCCAGCGAGGCAAACACGTTGGCGTAGTCCACGATCAAGCCGGAGTGCTTGCCCGGGAACACGCGGTTGGCGCGGGCGATGGTCTGCATCAGTGTGTGGTTGCGCATGGGCTTGTCGAGATAGACCGTCGAGCAACTCGGCGCATCAAAGCCGGTGAGCCACATGGCGCAGACGAACACAAGCCGCAACGGGTCAGTCGTGTCCTTGAAATTCTCGTCCAGCCCCGGCTGGCTCTCGTTCATGCGCTTGCGGTGCGGCTCGATGTCGAGACCGAGCTTCTTCATCTGCTCGATCTCATTCTGCCCCGGCGAGACGATCACTGCCATGTCGGTGGTGGTCAGCACCTCCAGCCGCGCCTTCAACTCAGCCCTGCGCGCATCGCGCCGCGCCTGCTCCGGCGTCATGCCTGTCCCAGGCTGGTAAGTCAGCTCACCCAGTTCCTTCTGCACCCGCGCCGTTTCAGCGGCCCACAGCTTCTTTACCTTTTCGTACATCCTGAGCGCAGTAGCCTTGTCGATGGACACCACCATCGCCTTGCCGACGAACCCTCTCCCCAGGAAATGCCGCACGATGTCCCGCGCCACCGTCTCCAGCCGGTCGTCGCGGGTAATGAGGTGGTATTGCCGCCCCAGCACCTGTTCGAGCTTCTCTTCCTGCTCGGCGTCGAGGTCCGCGGCCTCGACCAGCGCGTAGATGTCGTCGTTGAGGTCGGGGTTGATCAGTTGCAGCTCGGGCGTGCGGTTTTCGTAGAACAGCGGCACGGTGGCGCCGTCCTCGATCGATTGCTGGAAGTCGTAGATCGACACGTAGTCACCGAAGACCTCCCTGGTGCGCTCCTCGCCTGCGATCAGAGGCGTGCCGGTGAAGGCCAGGAACAGCGCCCTGGGCAGCGCCGAGCGCATGTTGAGCGCCAGCGTGTCGTACTGGCTGCGATGCGCCTCGTCGGTCAGCACGATCACATCCGAACGATCGGTGAGCATCTCCGGCGTCTGGAACTTGTGCACCAGCGTGAACACATAGCGGTGGTTGCCGCGCAGCAGTTCGCGCAGCTGTGCGCCGCTGCCGGCGTGGCACTGGTCGCCCTCGGCCTCGCTCACCGCGCCCACGGTCTTGAAGGTCTTGGCGATCTGCTCGTCCAGCTCCACTCGGTCGGTAACGACCACGAAGGTCCAGTTGCCGGCGAGCTTGCGCAGCACCTTCTGCGCGAAGAACACCATCGAGAAGCTCTTGCCGCTGCCCTGCGTCTGCCAGAACACGCCGCCGCGCCCGTGGCCCAGCTTGCGCGCCTCCAGCATCGAGGCGATGGCGTTGTTCACGCCGAGGAACTGGTGGTTCTGGCCGAGGATTTTCACCAACCCGGTCTTGTGCTCGGAGAACAGCGTGAAGTTCTCCACCAGGTCGAGCAGGCGGGCGCGGTCGCAGGTGCCGCGCAGCATCACCTCCAGCGACACGCGGCGCGGCTCGTCCTCGCGCTCGATGCGCTTCCACTCGAAGAACCGTTCCCAGTCGGCGGTGAGCGAGCCCACGCGGCTGTCGGTGCCGTTGCTGGCGATCAGCAGAGCATTGAACCAAAAGAGCTGCGGGATCTCCTGTTTGTAGTGCGTCAGGTTCTCATCGAAGGCCGACCACGCCGGTACGCTGGGCTTCTTCAGTTCGATCACCACCCAGGGCAGGCCGTTGACGAAACCCACCAGATCGGGCCGGCAGGTGTAGAGGCTGCCCACCACGCTGAACTGGCTGACCAGCAGGAAGTCGTTGCGTTCCGGCTGAGCCCAGTCCACCACGCGCAGGCGTTCGGTCTTCTGCCCGCCGTGTTCGCGGTCGGGAACGGAGACCGGGATGCCGTCCTTGAGCAGCCGGTAGATCTCGCGGTTCGCGGCCTCCAGACTCATGGCCGAGCGGTCGCGAGCGAGTTCGTCGATGGCAGTCTGGATGGCCTCAGCCGGCAGGCCGGGGTTGAGCGTGGTGAGCGCGGCGCGCAGGCGGTCCACCAGCACCACCTCGCCCTTGGTTTCGCGGCCGAGGGTGCTGCCCGCGCCGAAGGTCTCCTCCATGGCCGACACCGTCTGCCAGCCGAGCTGCGCAAACAGCCCGATGGCGGGCTGCTCGACGAGCTGGTCTTCGGTGTAGGCGTGGGGGCTCATGCTTCGCCTTCCCCCGCCTCATCCGTCAGGGCCTGCTCGATCTGCTCGATGCTGGGCAGACTGGTTTGCAGTTCGGCGGGCAGCGCGCGGGTCAATTCATAGGCAGAAACACCAATCGGTTTGTCGATACCGCGCAGCGCATACTCAGCCAGTACCCGGTTCGGCTGCTGGCACAAAATCAATCCGATCGTTGGCGCGTCCCCCACGTGTCGCAGGTTCTCGTCCACCACATTGCAGTAGAAGTTCATCTTCCCGGCGTACTCGGGCTTGAATTCGCCGCGCTTGAGATCGATCACCACGAAGCAGCGTAGTTTCAGGTGGTAGAAGAGCAGGTCGAGGTAGAAATCCCGCCCGCCCAGATCGACCCGGTACTGGCGCCCCACGAAGGCGAAGCCCTGCCCCAGCTCCAGCAGAAACTTCTCCACATGGGCGATCAACCCGGTTTCCAGTTCCCGCTCCCTGAAGTTGTCGGCGAGCGTGAGGAAGTCGAAGATGTACGGGTCCTTCAGCGCCTGCTGCACCAGATCGGAATCGGGCGACGGCAAGCGCAGCGCAAAATTGCTGGTGGCCTTGCCCACCCGGTGATGAGCAGCCGACTCGATCTGCATGACCAGCACACTGCGGCTCCAGCCATGCTCCACGGCGGCTCGCATGTACCAATGGCGGGTGGCAGGTTCTTTCACCTTGGCCATCAGCTCGGCGTGATGCCCCCAGGGCAGCGCCAGCAGCAGCTCGGCCGGGAAAAGTGCAGCAGGCTGTGGCACTTTTCCATCCGGCGCCATTGGTGCCACAGGCTGTGGCACAAAAGTCAGATGGGGATATGCGCGAAAAAAGGCCAGCATCCGCTTGATGTTGCGCTCGGAGAAGCCCTTTTCCTCTGGCAATTCGCTGTGCAGATCCCGGGCCAGGCGGGGGATGACGGCCGCACCCCAGCCCTCTCGTTGCTGGCGCTGGTCGATCAGCGCACCGATATCCCAATACATGCGGACCAGCTCGGCGTTGACAGCCAGCACGGCGCGTGACTGGGCCGCCCGTACCCGGCTCTTGATCTCGGCCAACAGTGGCCCGTAGTCGGCGGGCAGGACCAGCGAATCAGCCATGACGGCCCTCCCTGGCCGGGTTCGCGGCCGCAGCTCTGGAAATCCGGCAGGCTGTCGGGTGATTGGGTGAGTGGTGCAAGCGCCGCTTGCACAAAGGCACCAGCCCTAGGTCGCCGCAGATATCTCCCAAAGCGGCGGCAACCAACTCGACGCTCCGCACATTGGGATCGCCCGCGATCACAGTCTTTCCTCGAACAATTGTTGCGCCAGGTTGTGTTCGCGCGCGTTGCCGGCGCGGATGGCATCGAACAAGGCGAGATTCTCGTAGAGCGCCGCGTTTCGCAGGGCGGCGGCCGGCGCCGAGGGATACAGTGGCAGCAAGGCCATACCTCGCGTCGTCCCCGCAATGCTCGGCCACACCGGTGGCGGATCGGCCGAGGGCACAATCTTCGCATTCAAGGGCGCGGCGGCGTAGGCCGTTGGCACTCCGGCCACCATGCTGCCGCGCGCGGCGGAGAAGGCGTATTTCGCGCCATGGAACAGAAACTCCTTGAACGCCGGCATCAGGATGCGTGGCCGCCTGGCGTCGAAGAACAAGAGGCGTGCCGCCTCGGCCCGCTTCAACGCACCATGCACCTCGGACATCGACAAACCGGAAAATGCCGCCAGCTCGGGATAGGTCGTGCCTTGGTCGCGACAGGCAGCCAAGGCCAGCAGGAGGAAGAAATCCTGCGGTTTGAGCACCGGCTGACGGTTGGGAAGGCGGGGCATAGAGTGAATCGGGGTCGCTGTTTCGTGTTTCGCGAAATACGAAAATAACTGGGGAGTCACCTCGAATCAAGCGTCAAATCTTGGTATCTGCCGCAAATTCGCTATTCGCGAATGGCGAATCCGCATCAGGAGACGACCTCCACGTCGATCTGGCCGGAGAGCAGGCGTGGCAGCAGCAGGTCGCGGGTACGGCGGAGGTTTTGGGTTTGACTCGAATACGCGAGCACGGCCTCGCTGATTGGTCTCACCAAGGCTTCAAACCGAGCGAGCACCTCATTGGACGGCGAGAGAACTGGATGCGACTTTAGCTGAGGCCCGGTCCAGCTCGGAAAAGTCGAGCCGCTTGTTTGCGCGAGCAGCGCGGGCAGTTCATTTGCAAAGAGGAGATCGACAAATCCTTGGAACCTGCTGCCGATGCCGCAGACACCTCGACCGAGGCAATAGACGCCATTGCTCTTCACATATCTGCCGGTTGTGGAGCCACGGACGCAGACCACGAGGTCGCCCTCCTTGCAACACTTGGTCGGTGATGTTGTCCACTTGACCTGCTTAGTGAAACGGTCGCCGAACTCGACTGGACCATTTATTAGCGGTGTGCCGACTCCGTCCTCGTTGTAAGTATCTCCCTTCGGAGAGAGGCCCATGGTGATGGTTGCCAAGTCCTCAAATGGCCTTACTGCCCACCCCTGCGGAATCTCACCGAGCGGGGACGAGACGCGAGGGACGGATTCGTGGCCAGGGAAGCGGAAGTGGACGAACCACTCGCGATAGAGGGCGCGGGCCATCGACTCCAGAATCCTGATGCGCCGCTGGCTGTTCTCGATCAGCTCGTCGTAGGCCGACAGGATGCCCGCGATCCGTCGCTGGATTGGGAGAGGGAACTTCTTTACCGGCACCAGATAAACGTAGTTCCGATTGAGCGATTGTTGCGCGCTGCCAGAGTTGAGCGCGGAGAAGTCCAAACCCTCCAAAAGGTAGCGGATGAATACGGGTTCGTTGCCCTTGAAGTCGGTGACGAAGATAGTGGTGTTGTGCGGCCAATAGTCTTCTTCAACGAAAGACACTTTGCCGAAGGATGCGCCACTTCGCCCAAGTGCTACACCTGGACCCTTTGCTCTGGCTGTGTCGTGATAGCCATGGATACCGGCTGAACCAACAATCGGTATTGTCCCCGGACGCCGTTGGGCTTCTGTGAGATCGTAGCCACGTTGGAGACTGATGAGATTACCGAGCGTAGTCATCTCCATCGCTCACCCCTCCAGTATCCCCGCCACATTGGCGGCGATGGTCTGCTCCAGCGCGCGGACCTGGGCGTTGAGGGTTTCCAGTTCCTCATTTAGCGTTTCGAGCTGTGCCTTGAAGTCCTCGTCACTCACGACTTCGCCCGGTGCAACGCCCACATATCGTCCGGGATTGAGCGACCAGCCCTGCACCTCGATCTCCTTGATCGTCGCCGCCTTGCACAGTCCAGGGACGTTGGCATACACGAGCTTCTTGCCGAACACTTCCTTCAGCTTAGCCGCCGTCTCTTCACCGCCCACAGTCAGGTCTGGCGCCTCACCGCGATACAGCCGCACCAGGTTGGCGATGAAGCCGATCTGCGCGGGCGTCCAGTCGCGATGGGCGCGATCCACCTGCCGGTAGATGTGGCGGGCGTCGATGAACAGCACCGTGTCGGCGCGCTTCGTCTTCGCCTTGCCCCGGTCGAGGAACCACAACGTGCACGGCAGCGTCACGGTGTAGAACATGTTGGGGCCGACGGCCACCATCACATCCACCGCCCGCGCCTCGATTAGCTTCTGCCGCAGCTCCTGCTCGGAGGAGCGCGCATCGGAGGCCGAGTTGGCCATGACGAAGCCGGCGCGGCCCTTCGCATTGAGCGCCGAGTAGAAGAGTTGGATCCACAGGTAGTTGGCGTTGTCGGTACGCGGCAGGCCGAAGGGGTAGCGGCGGCCGGTGCCCACCATGTCCTTGAGCCGCTCCTTGTCCACCGCGTTCACGTTGAAGGGCGGATTGGCGAGCACGAAGTCGAAGGCGCCCACACCGTTACCAGTCGCCGCGTGCGGGTCGTCGTAGTAGCTGTTGACGTTGCCGCCGTGGCGGATGTCGCCCTCCAGCCCGTGTACGGCGAGGTTCAGGCGCGCGAGGCGGCCGGTCTCGTCGGTCTTCTCCACGCCGCAGATGGCAAGCTCGGCTGAAGGGTTCTTGTGGTGCTCGGCCACGAAGCGCGCCGACTGCACGAACATGCCGCCCGAGCCGCAGGCGGGGTCGAGGATGCGGCCGTGGAAAGGCTCGATGACCTGCGCGAGCAACTGCACGATGCTGCTCGGGGTGTAGAACTCGCCGCCGCCCTGGCCCTCGCTCATGGCGAACTCGCCGAGGAAGTATTCGTAGATGCGGCCGAAGGCGTCGAAGTCGAGCGTGGCCGGGATCTCGGAAATCTTCTTCAGCAGCTCCTTGAGCAGCGTGCCGGTGAAGATATTGAATGTCTTGGGCAGCACGCCGGCGAGCTGCGGATTGTGCTTCTCCACCTCGCGCATGGCGGCATTTACCTTGGCGCCGATGTCGGCCACCTCGGGCAGCGTCAGCAGGAAATCGAAGCGCGCCTCGGGGGCGAGGTAGAGCACGTTGTCGGCGTGGTAGGCAGAGGGCTCATCCACTCGGCTGCCACGGCGCGAGGAACCACCAGCCTTCTCCAGCTTCGCCCGCTGGGCGGCGAAGCGCACCTCGGCGAAGCGAAGGAAGATCAGGCCGAGGATGGGGCCGGAGTATTCCTGGGCCTTCAGGCCCGAATTGGCGCGGAACTGGTCAGCAGCGTCCCACAGGCGCTTTTCGAGCGAGGCCGAAGCGGAGTGCTTCTCGGTAGGGGCAATCCAGTGCAAGTGTTCGACTCCTAAGTTCGTCTTGTTTTCGCGGTGGCGCCTGTCAGCTCGGCAAGAAACCTGGCGAAGGGCTTGATGTCCCCCGCCACGCTCGCGCTCTCCAGAGCGGACATATAACCCTTGCGGCGTTCCAGCGGAACGATGGTCCATGGGTATCCGCCAGAAGCCATCATCAGGTTCATGAGGAATCGCCCCATCCGCCCATTGCCGTCCATATACGGATGAATATAAACGAAGAAGAAATGCCCCAACACAACCCGCACGGCTCCTACGTTCGGCGGCGTGTGCATGGATCGTCGGATATACACCTGACCGTTGCGATAGCCCGCGAGGTTGGCCGCCTGCACGGTGCCCGCCGTCATACTCGGGCCGAACAGCTCTCTGTACCACGCAGCATGATCACGGTCGGCAATGTGCCCCGCGTTGGCCCCGTCCAGGACCTTCTTGATGCTTGCTTTCACGGCCTGGAAGGCTTGCCAGTAGTCGCGCGCGGCCCGTATCTAGGGTTTTCTGTCAACCCAAATCCAGGCTTTTGTGTCACCTATTCCCCTATTTTGCACCCGTGGGGGCGGGGCGCGAATGGGGCTGGTCAGCCAGCGGCGGCAGCCGCCGGCGGCGGCCGGGACACGCGCCGCAGCGCCGCCTCGAACGAGCCCACCGTGCGCGCACGGTCCGTGAGCTTGTCAAGGCCGAACAGGCCGATGCGGAAAGTCTGGAAATCGGCGCCTTCATCACATTGCAGCGGCACTCCCGCCGCGATCTGCAGTCCGATGTCGCGGAACGCCTTGCCGGACTGGATGTCCGCACGCGAGGTGTAGCTGACCACCACCCCCGGCGCACCGTATCCCGCGGCGGCCACGCTCGGGTAACCCTCGCGCTCCAGCAGTGCCCGCACCTCGCTTCCCAGCAGTTTCGCCTCTTCCGCGGAGCGCTCGAAGCCGAACTTTTCCGTCTGCTGCATGGCCTCGCACACTTGCGCCAGCGCATCGGTGGGCATGGTGGCATGGTAGGCGAAGCCGCCCTGCTCATAGCTTTCCATGATCTGCAGCCATTTCAGCAGGTCGCAGGCGAAGCTCGTGCTGCGTGTCTGCGTGATGCGCTCGCGGGCCCGCGGCCCCAAGGCCACGAGGCCACAGCACGGCGGGCCGGACCAGCCCTTCTGCGGGGCACTGATGAGCACATCGACGTTGCACGCGTCCATGTCCACCCAGATCGTGCCGGAGGCGATGCAATCGAGCACGAACAGTCCATCGACCTCCCGCACGGCCTTGCCCACCGCCTCGAGATAGCCGTCCGGCAGCAGGATGCCCGAGGCGGTTTCCACGTGCGGCGCGAACACCACCGCGGGCCGCTCGGTGTGGATGGTGTGCAGGACTTCCGCCAGCGGCGCCGGCGCGAACGGCGTCTGCGATCCAGGCCCGGTGCGGCGCGCCTTGAGTACGGCGAGGCTCGAGGAGATCTGCCCCGTCTCCAGGATCTGGCTCCAGCGGAAACTGAACCAGCCATTGCGCAGGACCAGGCACGAACGCCCGGTGGCGAACTGCCGGGCCACGGCCTCCATGGCGAAGGTGCCGCTGCCGGGGACGATGATCGCCGCGCTGGCGCCGTAGGCCTTCTTCACGATGCGCGAGATCTCGCGCATCACTCCCTGGAACCGCTGGGACATGTGGTTCAGGGCGCGATCGGTGTAGACGACGGAATATTCCAGCAATCCGTCCGGATCGGGATGGGGCAGCAATGCAGGCATGCGGGACCTCTGGCTATCGTGGACAGCACGGTGCGATCCGCGCCGGCAGGTGCGCGCGGACGCGACCTGCGCCCCGCATTCTATCAGCCGCTTCGTTTCCGCGAGGGACTTCGCGGCTGCACGAATGCCGGCATCAGGATGCAGGCTCGATGCCGCCTTCGTTCGCCACCAGGATGCAGCAGGAGACCTGCTCGGCCAGCGTGGAACGTGCGCCGCGCGTCCACCACAGGCCACCGGATGGCTGCGGATAATGGCCGAGGACGATGAGGTCGGCCTGGACGCGTCGTGCCTGCGCGACGATCTGCTCGACGAAGTTGCCCTGCGCGAGATGACCTTCCGCCTGGGCACCCCGACCACGCAGCCAAGCCACCGAATCGTCCATCAGGCGCTGGTGATCGCTCATGCGACAGTCGACCACGCAGGCATGGCCCGCCATGCCCGCCAAGAGCGAGGGATCGGGTTCGCCGGAGGCGACCACCGAGAGCACGAAGACCCGCGCCTTCAGGAACAGCGCGAGTTCGGCGCCGCGGCGCAATGCGCGCCGGCCCTTCTCCGAGCCGTCATAGCACAGCAGGACACGCTGGAACATGCAGCGACATTACTCCGGCCGGCCGGCCACCGCAAAGCGCGCGAGACGATCCACCTGTTCGGTGAGCACCTTGTCGACCGCCGGCGCCAGCTCCGCGAGCCCACCCGCGGCATCGGCGATGGCGTAGGTCACGCGCAGCATGGTGTGGCCCTGCTGCTCGCGGGTCTCGAAGCTGAGCACCGCGCTCACCGGCATCGACTGCAGCGGGCCGAGCGGCGCCTGCAGCCGCAGCAGCCGGCCGTGCATCGCGGCGATGACGCGTCCATGCTCGACCGTCCCGCCGGCCCAGCGCTCGCAGAAACAGGCGCCGGCCTCGAGGCGCAGGGAGAGATTCGCGGCCTTTCCCGACCAGGTGTGCTCGGGATTCCACCAGCGATCGACGCGCGCCAGCGCCTGGTACACCCGCGCAGGCGGCAGGCTGATCTCCCGCTGCACCGTGATCGTGAAGCCGGTATCGGCGACTGCAGTGGTCTCGGCCGAGGCCGGCGCAGCAGCGGAGACGCAAAGTCCGGCGATCAAGCCGAAGCGGAACCGTTGTGGCAATGCGTGCATCGCGTCTCCCCTTCAGGTGAAGTCGCGCCTGATCACCCGAGCGATTGCAAATACTGCAATCGCACATCGGACACATCGGGATTGTACCTACGAAAATCATCTTGTGAGCGATGCGGGAATCGGGTAATTCTCTGCCCGATGAACGAGGACTCCGACCGACGAACCGCCGCCGCTGCGCCGGGCCCGCCGCCGCCGCCCGCGGCCGACTGGGCACCAACCCCCTTGGGTCCCATCGAGGGCTGGCCACGTCCGCTGGCCGGTGCCATTGCCACCGCCTGCGCGACACCCGTTCCCACGCTCATCTGCTGGAGCGAGGCGCACGTGATCTTCCATAACGCCGCCTGCGCGCCGCTCCTGGGCGCCGGCGCGAACGCAGGCTCCATCGCCGATCCACGGCGCGACCTGGATCCGGCCTTGCACCAGCTCCTGCTGCCGCTGTTCGACCAGGTGATGCACCTCGACGAGCCGCGGGTGCTGCGCGGCCAGCCCTGGCCCGTGGGTGCGGCGACGACGGTCATGCTGGTGTGCACCCCGCTCCATGCCCAGGAGGGTTCGACCGCCGGTGTGTCCTGCCAGATCATCGACGCCGCCTTCGTTCGCGAGGGCGGACGCGAACGCCCGGCCCTGTCGGCGCCTCGCATCGGCGAGGATTTCCTGCAGAACCTGGCGCATGAGCTGCGCAATCCGCTGGCGCCGCTGAAGAACGGCCTGCAGATCCTCAAGCTGGCGCAGGGCGATCCGGGCATGCTCAACCGCACGCGCGAGATGATGGAGCGGCAGGTGGCGCAGATGTCGCGGCTGGTGGACGACCTGTCGGAGATCAGCCGGCTCACCCGCGGCACGATCCCGCTGGAGCGTGCCCGGGTCGAGGTCTCCGCGATCATTTACCTCGCCATCGAGGACACACGCGCGATGCTCGATGAGCGCCAGCACGAGCTGACCATCGACATCCCCGAACAGACGCTCGCGGTCACGGGCGATGTGGAGCGGCTCGGCCAGGTCATCGCCAACCTGCTGCACAACGCCTGCAAGTTCACCCCGCGCGGTGGGCGCATCCACATCCACAGCCACGCGCATCGCAAGCCCAACGGTGATGAGGAGATCATCATCAGCGTGCAGGACAACGGCATCGGCATGAGCGCGGACATGTTGCCGCGGGTGTTCGACCTGTTCGTGCAGGGCGAGCGCTCCCTGGAGCGCATCACCACTGGCCTCGGCATCGGGCTTGCGCTCGCGCGGCGGCTGGTCGAGCTGCATGGCGGCAGCATCGAGGCGCGCAGCGAAGGCGCGGGACTTGGCAGCGAGCTGGTCGTGCGCCTGCCCTCGGCCGCGCCGCCACGGGTCGAGGAGACCGCGCCGCAGACCCCCGCCGCAACGCCCGTGCACGCCCGGCGACGGCGGCACATCCTGATCGCCGATGACAATCACGATGCGGCCGACACGCTGGCCACGCTCCTCTCCGGCGCGGGCAACGACGTGGACGTGGTCTACGACGGCATGACCGCGGTGGAGGCGGCCAACCGGCTCAGGCCCGACATCGTGCTGCTGGACATCGCCATGCCGCGGTTGAACGGTTACGAGGTCGCCCAGCGCATCCGTTCGCAGGTGCACGGCCGCTGCCCCATCCTCATCGCGCTCACCGGCTTCGGCCAGAACCGCGACCGCCAGAAGGTCAAGCGCATGGGTTTCGATGCGCATCTCGTGAAGCCGGTGGACTACACCGAGCTCGTGCAGCTCTGCGCGCTGCTCGAGGCGCGCTCCGAGTCGGGCAGCCTGCACTGACGCGCCGATTCCCGCCCTGCGCGCCCGCGGGCCGCGCGTTGCCGGTCAGGACTGCAGCAGACGTTGCAGGGTCTCGAGATCCGGCGGCTTCACCAAGTGATGCTCGAACCCGGCGGCCAGCGCGAGTTCCCGATCCTCGCCCTGCCCGTAGCCGGTGAGGGCGATGAAGCGCACCCCGGCGCCTTCCGGCAGCGCGCGAGCGCGCCTCGCGACCTCATAGCCGTCCATCATCGGCAGGCCGATGTCCAGCAGCATGATCTCCGGTGGGCGCGCGGCCACGGCCGCCAGGGCTCCCTCCGCACCGTAGGCCGTGTCGACCTCGTGCCCGTCGAGCCGCAGCAGCATGGCGAGCGAATCCGCGGCATCGACGTTGTCGTCCACCACCAGGATGCGGCGCGGGCGGCCGGCCGCCGCCACCGCGGGCGCGGGCATCGCAGCGGGCCCGGCCACGCGCGGCAGGCGCAGCGTGAACGTCGCACCCGTTCCGGCGCCCTCGCTCGAGGCGGACACGACCCCGCCGTGCATCTCGACCAGCCGCTTCACCAGCGATAGTCCGATGCCCAGGCCGCCCTGCGCGCGATCGAGTGTGCGCTCGCTCTGCACGAACAGGTCGAACACGTGCGGCAGCAGCGCGGCAGCGATGCCGGGCCCATCGTCGTGCACGACGATGCGCACGTCATCCGCGATGGCCGACACCTCGAGCGAGATGCGCCCGCCGGCGTCGGTATATTTCGCAGCGTTGTGCAGCACATTGCCTAGCGCCTGCACCAGGCGCGCGCGATCACCGCGCACGTGCACCTCCGCCTCCGGGAATTTCAGCTCCAGCCGATGTCGCTTCTCCACGATCAGCGGCTCCACGGTCTCGACCGCCTGCTCGACCACGGCCCGGACCGGCAGCGTCTCTTCGTGCAGCTGGATCCTTCCCTGCGCGATGCGGGAGATGTCCAGCAGATCGTCCACCAGGCGCGAGAGCTGGTGGGTCTGCCGGTCGATCATCGCCGGGAGCGGCGCGAGCTCCGAGTCCGGCGCGATGCGCCGCATCAGCAACGAGCTGGCATTGCGGATCGGCGCCAGCGGATTGCGCAGCTCATGCGCCAGCATCGCCAGGAACAGGTCCTTCTGCCGGTCCGCCACCCGCATCGCACGCTCGTAGCGCATGCGTTCCCAGCTCAGCTCCACCAAATGGCAGACCGTCTGCAGGAATTCGACTTCGTCGGGATCGAAGCGCTCGCGCCTCGTGCTCGCGAAGGACAGGGTGCCGAGGAGCTGGCCATTGCGGGCGAGCAGCGGGTGCGAGGCATAGGAGCGCACGCCCATCCTGCGCACGAATGCGCCGAGCGGATCGCGGGCGATGCGCTGGGCATCGGCCAGCACCGGACGGCGGGTGGCGGCGGTGAGCCCGCAGAATGCCTGGTTCAGGCCGAGGCGCCGTGCATCCCGGGCATGCTCGGCGGGGATGCCGACGCTCGCCACCAGTTCGAGCGAGCCGTCCGCCTCGACCAGCCGGTAGTTGAAGCAGATGTCGATGTCGAGCGGCGGACCCAGGCGCCTGACGATGGCCTCGATGAGCGTCGCTTCGTCGTTGTCACTGGCGGCGACTAGCTGGCCGCTGAGCTCGAGCAGCATCGCCTGCCGGTCGGCATGCCCCTGCAGCGCCCGCGTCGCCAGCTTGCTCTCGGTGACATCGTGCGACACGCCCACGATGCCGGTCACCTGTCCGCGCGCATCGCGGAGCGGTGACTTGGTGGAGATGTAGTAGCGGATACCCTGCTCGCCACGCACCGCCTCCTCGAAGGACAGCGTGAAGCCATTGTGCATCACCATGCGGTCGTTCTCGTCGATCGACTGCGCCTCGCTGCGATCGGGAAAGGCTTCGGCACTGGTCCGCCCGAGGAGATCCTCCGGCACCCGCCGCATGAGCTGCGCGGCCGACGGATTGACGAAGATCAGCTTGAGCCCGGCGTCCTTGACGTAGATCGCCGCGGGCATGGTATCGGTCATGGCCTCGAGCAGCGCCGACTGCCGCTGCAACGCCTCCTCGGTGGTCTTCTTCTGCGTGATGTCGCGTGCGGTGCCTACCAGCGCCTTCGGGCGGCCGGTCTCGAGGAACACCTGGCCGGTGGCACGCACCCAGTGGACCAAGCCATCGTCCCTGCCGACGACGCGGAATTCCACCTGAAACCGGCCCTGGTCCAGCATCGAGCGAGCGGCGTCGATGATGCGGCTCGCGGCGTCGCGATCCTCGGGATGGATGCCGCGCAGGAACAGCGCCTCATCCACGGACTCCGCAGCGCCCACGCTCCAGATCGAACGCAGGGTGGCATCCCACAGCATGCTGCCGGAGTCCAGGTCCCATTCGTACACGCCGATCCCGGCGGCATCCAGCGCATCGCGCAGCCGATGCTCGCGCATCCGCCCACCCGCCTCGACGCGATCTTGCGTGGCAGGCAGCGGGGCATCGTTCGCGACGGCATCGTCGGAACCCGTACGTCGGGGGACCGGATCAGGCGGCTTCACGCGCGCTGATCATACCTTCGAGTTCAGCAGATCGGCGAATCAGGCGACGAAGCGTCGGGCGACGGACACGCTCCTTGAAAAAATTACCAGTGACGTTCCAGGCTTCGCAGCGCCTCGCAGGCTCGAGAGTCAGCTCCGGCGCGGCAGATGATCCAGCGAGACGGCACCCGCGCCCGCCACGGCCAGCCAGAAGAAGATGGCCAGGTAAGCCGTCTCATCGAATCCGGCGAGGGTTTCGAGTGAATTGACGTCCGCCCATTTCGCCGATGCGATCGCGACGATCATGGTGATGCCCAGCGCACCGGCGCTGATGCGGGTGAACAGACCCGCGATCAGCAGGAGGCCGCCCGCGAATTCGACACCCGACACGAACGGTGTCATGACGCGTGGAAAGGGAATGCCCCAGGAGATGAAATTCAGGGTGACGACCGGCAGGTTCTGCAGCTTGCCCCAGCCGCTCCACAGGAACACCCAGCCGACCACCAGCCGTGCGAACAGCGCGCCCGCCCAGGGAAAATGCGACGCCACTCTTTCCGGCCACGCGATCAGCCAATGCAAGGTACGGTTCATGCAGCCTCCTTCGCGAGGCGGTGTCGCGCGAACAGCGGCGCGCGACACCGCCGCATCGTCACTTCGCCTTGGCCTTCGCGGCCTCGCAGGCCGTCTTGCCCATCTCGAGGAAGCCCTGTCCCTTGCAGGCGTTCTGCCCCTTGCAGGCGTTCTGCGCGGACTTGCAGGCCGACTGGCCCTTGCAGGCATTCACGCCTTCGCAGTGGACCTTGGCCTCATCGGCCAGGGCCGTGGCGAGCGGCGCCACCGCAAAGAACAGCGCCGCAGCGCCCGCCATGGCCGTACCGGAAATGCACTTGGACATCGACATATTGACCTCCCGTGATGGATTGCTGACGAGAGGGGCGCTTTTTCGTTCGCAAGACCCCTCGTTCCGCAACAGACCGGCGAGGAGGCTCGCTTATTGCATAGGTTCGGGAAAGCGCCGGCTATGTCTTCCGGCGCAATCGCGGTTTGCTGCGAGGCCGCTTGGAACGCGCGACCGCGCGACCGTCATGCCTGGGTGTCAGATCCGGGATGTCGCCCCAGTCCGCGGCCAGTACTTTGCGAAGGGTTCCGACGTTCTTCTTGCCCAAGCGACTCGCCAGCACCCCTTCCAAGCGTCGCACCAACGTCGCAATGCGGTCATGGTGCGGGATCTCTTCGGCAGCAAACTCCACGATCATTGCCCGCTTGTCAGCCGGGTCTGGGCGGACTCGAAGCACATTTCGCTCCACCAGCTGATTGATGAGCAAGTGAACGGCCTGGCGGCTGACGGCGAGCTTCTGCGCCAATCGATTGGCGCGGTGCTCCCCGGCTGAAACCCAAAGCAATACCAGCATCTCCGCGCGACTTGCCAGCGTCCCACCAACCGCCGCGACATTTGCCTCTACCGCGCTCAAGAACCAGTCATATGCCCGAACCAGGTTCAGCGGTACGAGCTCACGGTCCTCAGCTTCAATGATTCTTGCCCTTGACGTCATCGATGAATTCCTTAGCCGATCCTGTTGCGCGGGAATGGGAGGATACCAAACGTCGCAGGATCACGGTTGGTGATGGGAATCCATTTCAAGGAGCGCGCCGCGTCCGTGGCGCCAGCGAACGCATCGGCTACCAGAGCCTGACTTGCAATGCGCGTGATTGATTCATGGCGGCGAGAAACGACCACATCTTCTGCAGCAGATCCTTCGCCTCCACGCCGGTCTCATCCTCGAGCCAGGCCTGCAATTCGATGGCAGCCGTCAACAAGCCATCCAGCGTTCGCTCCAGTTCAGCGACTCGCAACTCATCGGCAGAGCCTTCCGCGCATCGTATCGCCGCCAGAAGTCGGGTCCGCAGCGCTGCGGGAACAATCTCAGCCCCTTGCCTGAGAAGCGCGATCACTTGTCTGCATTCCGATGCGGGCCGGCTCGCAGCACTGTCCCAGTCCCTTCGCAGCACGCTCAGCAGGATCTTCATTCCCACGGTCATCGCCAATTCAGGACCCGGGGGCAAGCTCGATTGTTTCAGCTCCAGGCCACGAATGACCGCGTCCAGGACCGAAGGAACGTCGGGCTTCATGGCGCCACTCCCATCAACTCGAGCATCTGCGCCTCGAGAGTATCCAGAGCGACCCAGCTGACAAGGGCATTCTGTGGGTCACTGGATCGCGATCGGAGAAAGTGAAATGCTCCCCGGGTGAAAATGGCGACCAGCTTGACGCAGACGAAAAGCTGCCACCAATGAAGCGCATCCCGCTTGGCGGTCAATCCACTGGATTTCTCCCACACCCTCACGGCTTCTTCCTCCGCAATGTGCCCACCGACCATCGTGATTGCCGCGGATGGCCGCCATGCGGAGTTCAATGCCCACGCGAGATCCTCCAGGGGGTCGCCCAGATGACACATCTCCCAGTCCAGCACCGCGGAAATGCTGCCGTCAGGGAGGTATAGGCAGTTACCGAGCCTGAAATCGCCGTGAACGATACTGATTCGATCTGCGCGCGAGGGCCGATGCCGCTTCAGGTATCGAATGGCCGCAGCCGTTATCGGTGCCGCACCGATGGGATGTTCGACCAGCATGAGTTCCCACGGGGCCAGCGTATCCGACCAGGCTGAATCAGGCGTCGTCGCGGCTAGAATTCGGTCCAGACCCTTCTCGCGCGGTGAAGCTTTCGCAATCGAACCCAATACCCGGAAATGGTTGGTGATGATCTGTGAGCCCACCTCGCGGAACGGTGCATTCATGATGGATGCGATGTCGGCAACGCCCGGCATCGCGCAAGTTGCCATGAACGAAGTTCCCAAATGCGAGGCGTCACCCTCGTTGCACACGGTTGCCGGTACGGGAACTGCCGGATCGTTCTCAAACGCCTGAAACGCCGCATACTCCACGTCGCGATTGCTGGGAAGAACGGAGTCGGCAGGGTCGAGGCGCAGGATGATATCGCGCTGTCGCGCGCGCCCTTCACCACCATCCTGCGTCTCGATGGTCACCTTCCACGTTTCCCGCGAGATCCCTCCCGCCAATCGCCTCGCGTCGAGCACTCTCGCCCCTGGCCATCGGACCACATCTGCGAAGTACCTTTCGACCTTCTGTGTGAATTCCACGGACATGTGTGCGCTGTCTTGAGCCTATAGAAGCGAATATCGAATGCCCTTCGATGCCATGGCATAAATGGCCGGATTCCGGCACTCCAGAATGCCGACCGACGTTTCGCCGTTGCAGGTTGCCTTCATCAAATGATCTTCGAATCCCGCGATGCGAATCCGGGTCTCGGGGTCTTTGAGATCGAACGTCTCACCGTCGACACGTTCACCCACGTTCATTCCATGGTGAACATCGCCATTTGGCGTTCCCAATCCATTGCAACCCGTATACATCCCCGCACGCAGATAGGCTGTCTGCAGACCTATCTGTTCATAGTGCACCTCGAGCAACTCCCCCGTCGAAAGGCGATTGATCACCACGCCTCCAATCAGGTGCTTGGTGATCGGATCGAAGCGCAGCTTCTGCTCGACAGGCTCCATGGGCATTGCCCCAGGCCGCGCATCACCCAAGCCATAGAGGACTCGATCTCCCCAAATGGCAAAGTTCTTGAACTCGACCCATTGGCCCAGATGAGACGGTCCGTAAACCTGGCCGTCGAACTGGAACGGCTTGCTGTGATCGAGGGCGTGACCCCCCACATCGTCGCGGGTTCCCCAATGATGGTCACGGCTTCCGCGCGTGCGCGCCGGGTCGATTTCGAACACGGTTTCGCGGTACTTCACCGTGCCGGAAATCCGGCCGAATGTCTCGTACCCGCACCAGTTATGCAGCAACCGAAAGTCCATGACCCCGGGCGCAACAATCTCCCCCAATCGCCGAAACACCGCGCGCTTGGTGTCGCACCAGCGCAAGTCGAACGACAACCCGAGTGAACAGTCCTGGAGCCTCAGCCGCCATTCACGAAACGGCGCGATGAGTTCGAAAGAAAGCGGGCCCGCATGCAGATCCGAGCGATCCTGACCCATCAGCCGATGAGCACGCACGGTTGTTTGCTCGCCCCCCATGATGATCATGGCAAAGGCATCGACCGTGCCGATGTTCGCGTAGGTCCCGATTCCCGTCACGATGAACATTTCACCGTCATCGCTCTGCGCCGTGAACCAGTATCGTTCGAACGCTCGCGGGTCCGTGGTCGCAACCAGGCGCAAGGGCTCGTTGGACTGATGCAATGGCAGCTCGTCGAACCGGCTGAGCGGCGAATGCTCTTTCAGGTCACTCATGGTTTCCGCCCCCAGGCCCGCGCGTTATTCGAATTGTCAAGAATATTGACTGACGATAAGAAGTCAACAGGTGCTGGCATGATTCATAAATGACAAGTTTCTTGACAATCATCCGCGGAGCTACCTATCATGCGGCCCGGGTTAGAGGGGAGTGAAGCGACCATGAAAAGACCGCATGCCATTGCATTCGTAGCCGTCGGCGTCAGCCTGTGTCCCGTGAGCGGGTATTCGGCCTCGCCATCCACCGAAGGCGAGTCGGCTCAGGCCCTGCCGGAATTGATCGTAACGGCGCAAAAGCGCGAGGAGTCGATCAACGATGTGCCGATCGCGATCGCTGCACTGACGGCGGAAGACCTGCGCACCCGCAATGTCGCCGAGCCCGCCGATCTGGCGCGCGTCGTGCCAGGGTTCAACGTGCAGGAATCGATTTATGGTGCGCCGGTCTTCTACATCCGGGGCGTCGGGTTCTCGGATCCATCTCCGACGGTTACACCCGCGGTTACCGTCTACACCGACCAGGTCGCGCTTCCCTACTCCGTCATGGCGAAAGGTGCGAGTCTGGATCTCGAGCGGGTGGAGATCCTGAAGGGCCCCCAAGGTACCTTGTTCGGACAGAACGCGACGGGCGGCGCGGTCAACTACGTCGCGGCGAAGCCCACGGATCACTTCGAATCGGCGGCCAGCGTCGGGTTCGGTCGATTCTCGGCGGCGGACGTGTCCGCCTATGTCAGCGGTCCGATTACGGACACCATTGCGGCGCGATTTGCAGCCTCATACGAATCCCAGGGCAACTGGCAGTACAGCGCAACGCGGCCCTCCGACAAGCGCGGCCAGAAGGACTTCCTGAACAGTCGCCTGACCCTCGCCGCCAAACCCATCGATGCGCTCTCGCTCACCTTGACTGCGTCGCTGTGGCGGGACCAATCCGATACGAACGCAGCCCAGCTGGCTCTTGTTGCACCGCAGATTCCGTTTCCGCCGATCATTGCGGGACTGCAGGCGGCCGGCTACACGCCGACGAACGCCCGCGTCGCAGACTGGGATCCGGGTTCCCCAAAAAAGCGGGATGACCGGCTCTATCAAATCTCGTTGCGTGGTGATTACACGATGGGCGGCGGTGTCCAACTGACGTCCATTACTGCGTATTCCAACATGCAGATGCGCCGCGACCCCGCTGACGTCGATGCAACGGCGTTTCCGAACGGATTCGTCTACTCGGACGCCGCCATCAATGTCTTTTCGCAGGAACTGCGAGTCTCCGGAGCGGCGAAACAGTGGCACTGGATGCTCGGGGGCAGTTATCAGCGGACGAATTCGACCACCAGCAGCAACGCCAATCTGAACTCGACCAACGCGCTGGGTCTATACGATCAAGCCGCCGAGCCGGACAATCAGGCAATCGGTACCTCGGCAGCTTTTGGCAGCCTCGAATTTCTGGCAACGGATGCCATTCGAGCGCGCGCATCGGTTCGGTATACGAAGGACAACAACACTCACCAGGGGTGCCTGGCCGATGGCGGCAACGGGAAGCTCGCGTTCGCGTTTGGTCAGCTCATATTTCCTGCCCTTGGCGGTGTTCCGACCAATATTCCCCCGGGCGGATGCGTGACACTCGACGACGCCACCAAGCGCGTCATCACCCCCATGCCAACGCAGTTGCTCGATGAGAGTAACGTGTCCTGGCGCGTTGGCCTGGATTGGAAGCCCGCTCCGGGTGCGCTGCTGTATGCGTCGATCGCAAAGGGCTACAAGGCGGGTGCCTTTGCGCAAATCCCCTCAGTCTTCGAAAGTCAGCAACAACCGGTAACGCAAGAGTCCGTGCTCGACTACGAAATCGGACTGAAAATGGATCTGTTGGATCGTCGGGCGCACATCGATTTCTCGACCTTCTACTACGACTACAAGAACAAGCAACTACAAGGCTACGTCAATATCCCACCGTTTGGCGCGTTGCCGACGCTGGTCAATATCCCTTCGTCGCGGGTCATCGGCGCCGAGGCGACGCTGACCGCGAATCTGACCAACAACCTACGGGTGCAACTGGCCGGGACCGTTCTCGACACGAAAGTCCAGAAAAATCCTTCAAACCCGTTGGATCCGTTCGGTGCCCCGACATCCTTCATCGGTGAATCATTCCCGAACACACCCAAGTATCAGGCCAACGCAGACATCGAGCAGACGTTTCCGATTTCCGGTAATGCGAACATTTTCCTGGGCGGAGACATTCGCTACCGCAGTTCTGCTTCAGGGGCGTTCGGCAGCACCTCCTCCGCCCGCGCAAGTGAGGTCACGACCTTGGTCTCGTATGGTCTGGTCGACGTGCGCGCTGGTTTGCGCCTGGCGCATCCTGACTTTTCCGTGGAACTCTGGGGCGACAACCTCACCAACAAGTACTACTACGTCTCCACCCTGCAGTACATCGACACCCTGGTGCGCTATGCAGGTCAGCCCCGTAGCTACGGAATTCGCCTCCGGTACCAGTTTTGAGCCGGCGTGGCACGCATCAAGAGAGAATCGCTTCAGGAGCCGACCGTGCCTGACCTCCCACCGTCCGAGATGCTGCCGGCGACGCTCCATGCGGAAGCCTCGCGGGAGTTTCCGCAGGCGATTAGCGTGCACCCCTCCAATACCGAGGATGTACGGCAGCTCATTCGGTGGGCATCGGAGCGCAAGCGCCCGCTCGTGCCGATCAGTTCCGCGGCCGGCGCCCGCCGGCGCGGCGACAGCAACCCGAGCCAGGGCGCGATCGTTTGCGACCTCTCGCGAATGAAGACGGTGCCTCACGTCGATGGAAAGACTCGCATTGCCGTCGTCGAGCCTGGCGTGACCTATGATGAACTCGATACCGCCTTGCGGCCTCACGGGCTCAGAAGTTACCGGCCGTTTCTACCCCGCAAGGGCAAGTCGGTGCTGGGCGCGTGCCTCGAACGCGAGGCGACACTGTGTCCTTACGAGCATTGGGACGCGCCAGATCCGATTGGCGCCATGGAAATCGTCTTCGGCAACGGTGATGTGTATCGAACCGGCGGCGCGTCGCTCAAGGACTCCCGTGAAGAGCTCTGGGCCAGGGGAAACCGCTTCATGGCCGGAATGGGGCCGGGTGCAACCGATTTCGGCCGGGTCATTCTCGGCGCTCAGGGTGCATTCGGTATCGTGACATGGGCAGTGATGCACACGGAATGGATTCCCGCCATCGAGCGGGCATTCTTCATTCCGTCGGATGATCTGCAATCACTTTGCCAGTTTGTCGCGAAATGGTGCTGGCGCCGGCTTCAGGGCGCCATGTTCATCTTGAGCGCAAAGCAGCTCGAAGCGCTCACCGGCGTATCGGGAACGACGGAGTGGGTTGCCTTCGGCAATCTCGGCGTACCCGACTTTCGGCCCGAGGCGCGGCTGGCGTACGAATGGGACTACGTGGTCAAGGACGCAAGCCGCCTCGCATTGTCGCCGACGGACCATTTCGGCGGGATCACGGCTACGGCTTTCAAGGAAAAACTGTACGGACCAGCTTCCGAGTGTTGGAAAACACAGGCCTTCGGGACGTACGAGGAGATCATCGTCACGTGTCAGCTGGATCAGGCCCCCACCCTGGCATCGATCATCGACGAGGAATCGCTCGTCGGTATCTACCTCCAGCCTCAGGTCCAGGGTGTCACCGCCCACATGGAATTCACCCTGCAGCGACCGCCCCAGGCAGATCAAACCGAGTGGAACGTACACCTCAAGAACCTGGCAGGTCGCCTGGTCGACGCGGGAGCATTCATCGCCCGTCCCTATGGCAATTGGGGTCAAGTCGCCTTCGAACGCGATGCGAACAGCGCCTGGTTGCTCGAAACCGCCCGCAATTTGTTCGATCCACACGGCGTTCTCGGCTCCGGTCGACTCTGTTTCGCGGCACGGTAAGCGGAGTTTCAACATGACGAGCTTGAGCGATCGTCGCTACGCAATGGAACGTTGCACGAAGTGCCACAGTTGCAAGCAATCTCCGTTGCTGGAAAGCGGTGCCTACTCTGGCATTTGTCCCAGCCAGGACTTTGGAGTGTTCTACGCCTACACCGCCGCCGGCAAGCAGGCGGCCGCATACGCCCTTGCCGAAGGACGTATCGGCCATGGCGAGGCGCTCAGCCGCAACGTCTTCGCCTGTTCCTTGTGCGGTGCATGCCAGACGGCATGCACCTGGAATCACGAAGGCGTCGATCCGCTGGATACGCTGTACGCCTTGCGCGCCAGGCTGGCTGAGGACGGCCAGTCGCCACCTGAGCACACCCACATGCTCGACTCCCTTCGGCTGCATGGCAATCCGTTCGGAAAGCCACGCGGCGAGCGCATGGCCTGGGCGAGGGACCTGGGCATCAGAACTGCAACACGCCGAACCAAGGTGCTGCTGCACGTTGGAGCAACCTTCGCGTACCGGACTCCGGACGAAGCCCGCGCCGTGGTTCGCCTGCTGCAGGCCGCAGGTGTCGATTTCGCCATCATGCTCGATGACGAACCGGAGTTCGGTGGGCTACCCTTTGACCTGGGCTACCCACAGGTCGCGCGCGACCTGAGCCGGAAAGCACTGGATCAACTCGCGGCCATCGAACCTGAAAGGATCGTGGTGTGCGGCGCGGACACGATTGCAGCCATCCGCGGAATTCATCCGCGACTGGGATTGGCCGCGCCTTCGGTAGAAACGCTACATATCACGGAATTCCTGGCCGAGCTCGCAAAGGCGGGAAGGCTGACCTTTTCCGGTCGGCGTGGAGAGCGCCTTGCATACCACGACCCATGCAAGCTCGGACGCCTTAGCGAACCTCACGAAGCGTGGCATGGCCGCATCCGTACCGTGCTCAATTCGATCGACATCACTGAGCCGCCCAAGAAGTTGCCTACCGGCAACGGCGGCATTTATGAGGCTCCGCGCACGCTGCTGGCTCTGGCCGGTTTCGAAATGGTGGAATTCGAGAGAAGGCGGGAGCTCTCCTATTGCTGCGGCGCCGCGGGTGGCGCGAAAGAGGCCTTTCCTGGATTTGCCGACAAGGCGGCACAATCGAGGCGCAACGAGGCTGGCAGCGTCGGCGCGACGGCCATCGCGACCGCTTGTGGTTCCTGCCTTTCGCATCTGAATGCGGCAGGAGCCTCGATTCCGGCCTTGGGCCTCTACAGCCTTCTCGCGCAATCGCTCAGCAAGAAGGAGAACTGAGACATGGCACTTTCGAGTGAAGCTCGTGCCGACCTCGTTGCTGCGGTCGGCGAGGAATATGTCGCTACCGACCCCTCGATCCTGATGTCGCACGCCTGGAACAATATTCTGGGGAGCGATATTGGCGCGAACAAACTGTCCATACATCCGCCTTCAGCGATCGTGATGCCCGATGGCGTCGAGGAGGTGCAGCGCATCGTCCAGGCCTGCAACCGCCACGGCCTGCGCTTTCGCGCTTTTTCAACCGGCTGGATGACACCCCCGTCGAGCCCCAACTCGGTCTACATCGACCTCGCCCGGATGAACCGCATCATCAAGTTCGATGTCGAGAACCAGATGGCGGTGATAGAACCCGGGGTAACGGCCGGGGTTCTGCAGGCGGAAGCGCTCAAGCATGGGCTCACCTCGCATGTGGTGGGTGCCGGCCCGACTCACTCGCCGCTCGCCTCCGCCGCAGCCTTTCACGGCATGGGAATCAGCGGCGCAACCACCGGAATCAATGGACGCAACTTGCTGTCGACCGAATGGGTGACACCGGACGGCCGAATCGTACGACTCGGTTCGGCGGGCCAGACCGACCGCTGGTTTTCGAGCGACGGCCCAGGACCTGGCTGGCGTGGCATGATACGCGGCGTCATCGGCACGACCGGCTCGCTCGGTGTCTTCACGCGAATCGGCTACAAGCTCTACCCCTGGGCAGAAGGCCCGCTCAGATCCACCGGTTCGTTGCCACAGGTCGGCATGGAGCTCCGCTCGACCTCGGCTCTTTACCAGTTGCGCTGGGATCGCTGGGAGGATGCTGCGCAGGCTGCGCATGACATGCTCCGCGCCGCGATCGTGTTCAGCTTCGTACGAATGCCGGTCGAAGCCATGGGAGGGTTGCTCACGGCCTCCAGCACGGAATACGGAATGCGATCGCTGGCGGGCACGCTGCCGGAAGCCGCCAGGCTCGAGAACCGCATTCAATGGACTGTCCTGACCCTTGCCGATTCGAACGCACAAGCCGAATACCAGGCGCAGGTCATGCACGATATCATCCAACGCACTCACGGAAGCGCGCTCGCACTCACGGAAAGCGAGCGCGGCGTCATGGCACGCAATCTGGCGACGTCCTGCTATGTACAGCGGGCCATCCGCCCGAATCTCATCGTGACCATGTTCGGCATCATGGACAGCTTCTCCTTGCTTCCGCGAGTGATCGAAAGAGCGCAATCCCTCGAAGAATCTGATCGCGCCAAAGGCCTGTTTTCCAAGCCCGGCCCGGAAAGCTCCTGGGTATGGCCCACCGAGGGGCGCTACATGTGGCTGGAAAATACGCCGCTATTCAATATCCGCAATCCCAAGGGCATGGCCGCGGCTGTTCGCTACATGCTGCGGGCATCGTTTAGCATGGTGAAAAAGCCGCTCGGCACGAACGGCTTTCTGGCCGGTCCGCTATATGACCTCTTTGGCCCCTATTATCACAACATCAATCGATATCTGCGAAGAATCAAGAACACGCTGGATCCGAACGGCCTGGGAGAGACTGGCTATTACGTCACGGCAAAGATGAACCCCGTGACTGAGAGGGTCGTACCCAAACTCATGAACCTGTTGTTCTCACGCCTTGGGGCGCCGATATTGAAAGTGGTGACCGACCTCAAAGCGGCGAGCCGGAAAAATTGAACATCGCGGGATACCCGACCACCCGATTTGAGGGCTTTGACTGAAGAATCATGCTGGACTAGTATCCAATTCCAAAATCGACTGCCGCGCGACTGGCGCGCATCAATGTGAATCGACCCAAATCATCGGAATGACTGAACCCAAGCACGCGAAACGCTCCAAAAAGGTTCCACGAATTAACCACCGCACGGTTGTTGGACGCCGGCGTCGCGCCAAGACTGAAGAGAAGATCATCCGCAGCGCGCTTGCGGTGTTCGCGCGTAAAGGCACCCATGCCGTCATCGATGATTTCATCAAGGCGGCAGGCATTGCGCGTGGCACGTTCTACATTTACTTCCGCAGCACCGAGCAGCTGCTCGAAGCGGTCAGGTTGTTGTTGACCGACGAGCACAACCGCGTCGTTGAGGAAGCACTCGTTGGGATTGACGATCCCATCACACGCCTTGGCACCGGGATACGGTTGTGGATGTGGCGCGCCGAGCATGATCACGCCTGGGCCGGCTTCGTAGCGCGCGTTCGCCTGCACGGCACGAAGTCGCTCGAGGCGCCCATGAACGACCTGCGGCACGCGAAACGCCTGGGCCAGGTCAATGTTCCGAGCCCTCTGGCGGCGATGCACCTGATGGAAGGTGCCGGCACGAGCGCGTTGCACGGGTTTCTCGCCGGTCGGCCCGTCAAGGGCTACGGGGATGCGATGACAACCGTGATCCTGCAGGGACTGGGTGTTGACGCAGACACCATCCGGACGATCTTGTCGCGGCCTTTACCGAAGATGAAGGCTCTGCCGCGGCACGAGGAACTGCCCGACTAGAATCGCTTGCAAACGCGCATCTCAGAGAAGCATGAGCTCAGGATTGGCGAGCAGGTCCGACATCTTGCGATTGAACCTGGCCACCGGCTCTCCATCGAGGGCTCGATGATCGAAGCTCAGGCTACAAGGCAACATCGTGCGCACCGCGACTTGACCATCCACGATGACGGGCTTGTCGATCGGCGAACTCGGCTGGAAGTTGAGGACTTGCGGTTGATTGAGAAGCGGGGTGGATATGCACCACTGCCCCGGCATGAATCCGGCGCTGCTCGACAGTGTCACCGTGCCACCGCTCATGTCATCAGCGACGAGCTTGCCTGCCTTGGCGCGGTCCACCAGCGATTTGATGTCCCGATCGATGTCGAAAATGCCCTTTTGCTCCACATTGCGTACGACCGGCACGACGAGTCCGGACTCGTATTCGGTCTTTCCGGGCAACGCCACCGCGATGCCGATATTCACGTTGTCCCACACCACAATTTCCTGATCCTGCAGTGTGGAGTTGCAGATCGGCACGTGGCGTACCGCAATCGAGAGCGCCTTCGCATACAGTGAGATCATCGAGATCCGCGTCTGCAATTCCTGCTCACGGGCGAGCATCGTGGCGCGCGCCGCCATGAGCCGGGTGACGTCGACCTCGAAAAAGACGTAGGTATGCGCCGCCGTGGTTTTCGAGCGCAGCATCCGATCAGCGATCGCCTTGCGTACCCCGGTCAGGGGAATCTTCGCCCGCACCCGCATGGCCGAAACCTCACCCTTTGCCACCCCACCAAGTGCAACGGATGTTGCGGCAACGGCACTCTCGACATCGCGCCGAACGATCCGGCCGCCCGGGCCGCTACCGGTCACGCTCGATAGCGACAGCCCATGCTCAGCGGCAACCTTCTTGGCGAGCCCCGAGACGCGAATCCGTTCGCTGCAGGCAACGGCGGATTCCGGGGCCGTCGGCAACGCCACGGCGGCCGCTGCGTCGCCCGGACCCAGCGTTGCCGGGTTGGCCGTGCTTGCCTCTCGTGGGGCACCGCTCAGCAGCGCGCGGTATTCCGCCTCGGAGTCCGCGATCTTGCCGATCACGTTCTCCACCGGAATCGAATCGCCCGCCTCGGCCAATCGGTGCAGCCAGCCGGCATAGGGGGACGGCAGATCGGTGACGACCTTTTCCGTCTCGATGGACAGGAGCGGCCCCTCACGAGCGACCTGCTCGCCCTCCCCCACGACCCATTCCACGATGGTGCCGGCGGACATTCCCATCGCCAGCTGCGGCATCAAGACATCACGGATCATGCGGCCTCCTCGTTCTAGCGGCACACGTCGCGAATGCCGGCTTCTATCCGTTCGAGCGTCGGCATCGTGTAGGCATCGATGTAGCCACCTGGAACAGGCATGTTCGGATGGCAAACGCGCTTGACCGGAGCGTCGAGCAGGTCGTAGCCGTGTTCCATCATCTGGGCACAGATCTCGGCGGCAAACCCGCCACGCTCGTAATCCTCGTCGACCACGACCAATCGCGTGGTCTTCTCCACCGACCGGAGCAGACACGGTAGATCGAATGGCTCGAAGCTCCTGGCATCGAGCACTTCCACGCTGATCTGCCCTGCGAGCGTTTCGGCGACCTTCAATGCGTTCTGGACCTGCAAACCGCTGGCGAGCACGGTCACGTCCTTGCCGGCGCGCTTTACGTCCGCCGCGCCCAACGGCACGATGTAATCCTCGGCGGGCACATGACCCTTGTTATTCATCATGGTCGTGTGCCAGAGAAAAAACACCGGATTGTTGTCCCGGATCGCTGCCTTGAGCAGCCCTTTCGCATCATAGGGGGTCGACGGCATGCACACCTTGATGCCAGGATGATGAATGAGGTCGCCGTAGGGCAGAATTGCGTGCTCGTTGGCCACGCGCCGCCCCACCCCGCAGGTGCCGATCAGCGTCATGGGCAGCGGATGCTTGCTACCGTGCAGGAAGTGATACTGGCTTGCCTGTATGAACACCTCGGAACCGGCGTAATAGGCAAAGCCGGCATACATGAAATCGAGCACCGGTCGTAGACCCTCTTGTGCAGCCCCGAACGCCGTGCCAACCCCGCCAGGCTCGGATAAGGGTGAGTCCCAGACCCGCTTGGGACCAAACTCATCGTACAGCCCCTTGGTGTGCGGGAACGTACCCGCGATCAGACTGACGCCGAGCGTAAAGACGCGCTCGTCGCGGCGCATTTCCTCGGCCAGTGCCTCATGCATGGCCTCGCACAAGGTCAGTTCCCGGATTGCAGCATTCATCGTGTATACCTGCTCATGGCGCGTAGACGCCGGCCAGCAATTCGGCAACCGGTGGAGTGGCCTTCGGACTCTGATCGGCCCATGCTTCGATCTCGTCGGCCTCCTTGTCTGCCGTCGCCTGGATACGATCGATGTCCTCGGTGCGCAGCGCATGCTCATTGATCAGGCGCGAAGCGGCGAGCTTCAATGGATCGCATTGGTCACGCCACTGTTGCATCTTGGCAGCGTCGCGCGGCTTGGCCCCGTCATTGTTGAGGCCTCCGACGTTGTGTTCCTGCACTCGGAGAGTCTTCAGTTCGACGAAGAACGGACCTTTGCCGGAGCGTGCATGCGCGATCGCCGTCAGCGCCGCTTCACCGCAGGCGAAAAGATCCTGTCCATCCACGATCATCGACGGGATCGCGTAGCCGGCGGCCAGCTTGGAAATATCGCTGACCGGAAACAGATGCTCGAGCAGGCTGTGTTGTGCGATGCCGTTGTTCTCGCACCAGAAGATCACGGGCAGCTTCCAGTTGGCGCACATCAACAGGCCCTCGTGCGCCCGGCCTTCCTGGTAGGAACCATCCCCTGAACAGTTCATGACCACCTGGTTCGTCCCCTTGTACCTGGCGGCAAAGCCATAGCCGATGCACGGCGGGAAATTGGCCCCGATGTTGGCGGACCAGCCGAAGATGTGATGTTCGGGATAGGAGACGTGGAAGCTGGAGCGGCCCTTGGCACATCCACCGACACGACCCATGTGCTCGGCCACATAAGTGCGTACATCAACCCCTTTGGACAGCATGTGCGCGATACCATGCGCCCGATAGTGCGGGTTCATGGCATCGTCTTGACGCAGGAACGTCCCCGCTGCGACACCGGGGGCAAGGGCGATCCCGCCCTCGTGGTAGAAGCCAACCATCTTTCCGGCCCGGATGATGCGCATCATCAACCGATCCAGGGTGACTGACCGAACCAGGTTGGTGTACAGGGTAATCTTCTGCTGCTGACTCAGTGTCATGAGTTCCTCGTGGGCGGACCCTTGCGGATATAGATCGACTTTTCCTCCTGAAAGAACTGAATACCGGTGCTGCCCGCCTCCGGCAGACCGAATCCAGATTCCTTGACCCCGCCGAAGCTCTGCTGCGGTTCCTTGTAAGCCGAATGCACGTTGACGTGGGTCAGGCCCACTTCGGAGTGCTCCACGAAATGCAATGCGCGTTCGAGATCCGCATCGCGCAGCACGACCATCGGGTTCTTTCCGCCCATCTCCAGCTGCGTGCGCGCAAAATTCTTCGCTGCTTCCAAGGCAATGCGCGCTCGCCCTCCCCGATCTGAAAATCAAGCTCGAGCGCTGCCGCATCGATCTCGGTGAGCGATTCGGCGAGCAGCTTGCCGTTCTCAGCGGTAATGGTTGCGGCAATCTCGTCCCGCCACTCACGCATCAGCGCTGCGGCCCGGCGCAGCACGCGCGCCCGCTCCGCGATGGATGTGCGTCGCCAGTCCGTGAAGGCTCGCCAGGCCCCCTCCACCGCCCGGGAGACCTCGGCCGCCGTGCTCAAGGGATAGCGGCTGACCTCCCGGCGAAGATCCGCCGGATCTTGAACGCCATAGGTTCGGGCAGACTCCGAGTCGCACCAACATCCATCCAGATAGTTTTGGCCGTTCAGCTGCATATTCGGATCAATCTTCGCCCCGGAAGACCTCTAGGACTTCAAGCCCTCTTTGCGGTTGCCGGGGACACGATCAAGCACCGCAGCAGCGGAAGAATCGGCGTGGATCGCCTCCTTCTGCGTCAGGTGCGAGAACATCTGCAAGCCGAAGCCTCCATCGAGGTTATCCAGGATTCTCTTCTTCCATGGTCGACGAATGATCTGCGTGGTGATGCGGCGCGTCGTACGGGCCTGCTTCATGATCTGATCCGCCAATTCCCACGCGCGCTCCAGCAAACGTGCACGAGGGACGACTTCATTGACCATGCCGTATTCGAGGGCTTTCCTCGCGTCGATAAGCTCCCCCGTGAGCAGCGCGTAGGCTGCGCGCTTCGTGCCCAACAGTTCCTGAAAGCAGCTGTGAATGCCGTCCCCCGGGACAGCGCCGAGGGGGAAGTGCAAATCGAAAATGACGGCATCCTCGCTGCAGATCGTCAGATCGCACATGAGGGCGATCTCGGAGTGGAATCCCGGGCCGTTGAGAACGCCGATCGTGGGAATCTCCAGCTCGTTGACCAGCGATGCGACGTTGTTGCGTCCATCCTTGTACGCATATTCATACGACCAGTATTCCAGATCCTCCTTCTCGAGCTTGAAGCCCGCCGGGTCAACGTTCATCATGAAGTTCGCGCCCGTACCGGTGTAGATCATGACCTCGTTCTTCGGATCGGCGCCGATGGTCTTGAAAAGCTGGCCCACTGCGCGATGGTTCTGCACGCTCAGTTGTACGGGCCCACCCTTGGTATGCGCTTCCGCCAGGATCACGCCATCCGCACGCCGTGTGAGCTTGTAGTGATCCTTGAAGAGCGTCTGATAGTTCTCGAAACTCGGTGTCGGAATGAAATCCTGAAGCGACATGGCAACTCCTCTGTTACGCGACCGCCCTGACCAGCCCGGCGGCAGCAAGCAGCAAGGCGGCAAGGAACACCAGATCTGCGAGCCCCATCACCGCCCGGATTTTTGCGAGGGCACCCACCGACCACACCACCGTGGCGGCCATCAGCGCCAATGCCAATGCGCGCACCAGCCCCGGAGCAAGCGCCAGATGCGGCGTCAACAGTGCAACACAGATGCAGACTACCGAGAACAGAAACGCATGCGCATGCACCGTCACCCCGGAACGAAACGCGCTGTGTTCGCGGTGATACTCGAGGAGTTGACCGCTCCCGGCGAGGACTTCCAGGCGCTGCATCCACTTCTCCTGCCGCACTCCCATGACCAGGCCGAGCACCGCCGCCGCGCACATCCAGCACAATCCAAACGCCGCAAGTACCGTATTCATTGGCGATGAAGCCTAGGTGAGGCCAGATTCCTGGCGCGTGATGACCGCGATGCCACTCCAGTCCGACTGTTCCATCCCCTGCTCGATGGCGCGGAGCATCTTGCGCTCGACGACCTTGGCGATTTCAAGGTCAACCCCGGTCTTTGCCGACGCGCTCAGCATCAGCCGCACGTCTTTCAAGCCTGCTTTGAGGGCAAAGCCACCCTCGCCCGAGTACTTGCGATCCTTGAGCTTGCTCGCATAGGCCTTCAATGCCGGGTGGGCGAATGCATCAAGGAAGAAGTCCTTGATGATGTCCGCATCGATTCCGCACTTTTCCCCGAAGGTGTAGATCTCGCCCATGAGCTCGATGATCGAGACGGCGGTATAGTTCACGCACAACTTCATCGAGTTGGCACGACCCGGCGGACCGGCGAGCGGCACCACTCGCCGCGCATAGGCCTGACAGACCGGCGTAACCGCAGCGATCGCCTGCGCATCACCCCCGAGAAAGGTGATGAGTTGGCCCGCGGCAGCACTGTCGGGCCGCCCCGCCACCGGTCCGGAGACAAAGCGCGTCCCACTCTGCCGGTGCAGCTCGTCGAGCTCATCCGCGCACTCCGGTGAGATCGTCGTGACGCACAGGTGCACGGCGCCTGCAGGCATTGCTGCGATGATTCCGGCCGGCCCGCGCACGATATCCAGCACCGATCGGTCATCCATCAGACTCGTGACGACAACCTCCGCATCAGTGGCGCCTTCCTTGACGGACGCAGCCGCTTTGGCGCCCGCCTCCACCAGCGGTGCCACCTTGTTGGCCGACCGATTCCATACCGTCAAGGTGTGCCCAGCCTGCAATATCCGTCTTGCCATGGCTGAACCCATGTTGCCCAGCCCGAATAGGGTTACTCTCACGATTCAGTCCTCGATGCGGCTCAGGCCGCCGATGCGGCCTTGCCGGACACCAGCATCATGGTGCCGACATAGACACTCTCACCCAGATCAGCAGTCGCGCTCACCTCGCCGTGACCATCCTTTGAAGCAATAACCGTATAGGAGCCGGAGCCGCACCCAAGCGCATCGAACTTGAACTCACCGAAAATGTCGGTCTCGGTAGTCGCAATCACCTTTGCCCCCTGACGCAGCCGCACCTGCGCACCTGCCACGCAGTCGAACTGGCCGGCGCGTGTCTCGAGAACCTTGCCACCGATGAAGGCCCCCAGAAATCGATGAAGATTCTTGTAGAAGACGCGCGGAAGCGTGCGTTCCTCAGGCTTCAGAACCTCGAGTTGCTCGTTTCTCACCAGAGCCTGCATTTCCGCCGGCTCGTTTGCGACGACGCTCATGGCCTGAGTGGGGCAGGCCTGCGCGCCCCGAGTCGTCTTCCAGCCGCTGTCGAGCAGATGAGCGTCGAAGGTCCACTTTTGTGGCAGTTGCAGCTCCTCGTTCCACCAAATGGCCCCGTAAGGACAGGAGGAGACGAGATCGCGGCGTCCTTTCGCATGCGTGGGTGATATCAGCACGATGCCATCATCCCGCTTGGTGATGGCCGGACCATTGGCCGCCTTGACGCAAGGGGCGGCATCACAGTGATTGCACATGGTCGGCAGGAATGCCGCGTCCACCATCGGTGCGCGGCCGCGAACTTTTCGCTCGATGCGGATCCAGTGATGCCCCTGCGCAGGTTCCGGCGCCGCATATCCGGGAAACTCGTTGCCGATGTGCTCGTCCTTGGTGGCCAACACGCAGTTGTAGCAACCCTGGCACTTGGCGACATCGATGATCAGATTCCAGCCTTTAGCCATGGCGCGCCACACCTCGCTTGACGAACGAACTATTCATAATGACAGTCATGTCTTATATGAGAATACTACCGACGAAGCACCGCCACAAGGCTGCGCTCGCGGGTTTGCAGCGCATTTTTCGGCACCTCGGTTGCGGGTGATTACCATTGGGATGCATCAATCTCCATGATTCGCCCCGCCCCGTCGCACACCGAATGGGCCATGCCGGGGGCCAGGACCAGGACGTGGTCGGCGAAGAAGCGCGCCGTGTTGAGCTTCATCTCGAGCCTCGAACGCCCCGTGGAACCTGTCGCCAGTTGCTGAGCTGCCGCCTCGGCCGCCCTTCCCATCAGCCACCCACCCGCCACCACGCCGAAGAGCTTGAGCAGGGGTACCGCCCCCACTGCGGTGCAGCGTGGCTGATTCGAGAAGTTGGCGAGCACGTGATCGACGGCGCGCCCGAGTGCCGCGATACCCGCTTGCAACGCGCCACCGATCACGGGGAGGTCCTCATGAGCTGTTTCAACGAGCCGGCAGGCCAGCGCCTGCATCTCCTGCATGAGCTTCCCGACCGCTGCTCCCTGGTCATGGGCAATCTTTCGGCCCATGAGGTCGTTGGCCTGAATACCAGTCGTACCCTCGTAGATGGCGGTGATTCGCACGTCTCGCAGGTACTGTGCGGCGCCGGTTCCCTCGACGTAGCCGACGCCGCCATGTATCTGGATGCCGATCGAGGCGATCTCGATCGCCGTTTCGGTGCACCAGCCCTTGATCACCGGCGTGAGCAGGCCCACGAGTGCGGCATTTCGGGCACGCTCCTCAGGGTCCGGATGCTGATCCGCCTGGTCATGGGCCCCCGCGACGAAGTAGGCGAGCGCCCGCATCGCCTCGATCTGGCACCTCATCAGCATGAGCATGCGTCGAACGTCCGGATGTTCGATGATGCGTACCGAGTTCTTGCCGCCGGCGATGTCGCGGCCCTGCACCCGCTCGAGAGCATATGCGCTGGCTTGCTGGTAGGCGCGCTCGGCGACCGCGATTCCTTGAATGGCGCTGACGAGCCGGGCGTCATTCATCATGATGAACATGCACTCGAGCCCCCGGTTGAGCTCGCCGACACGGTAGCCAACCGCACGGCCCCTCTCGCCGAACGCCATGACGCAGGTCGGGCATGCATGAATGCCCAACTTGTGCTCGATCGAGGTGCATACCAGATCGTTGCGCTCCCCGAGGGAGCCATCGGCGTTGACCAGGAACTTGGGCACCACGAACATCGAGATGCCCTTCGTCCCCTCCGGCGCGCCGGGCACCCGCGCGAGCACGAGGTGCACGATGTTTTCCGTGAGGTCGTGCTCTCCGTACGTGATGAAGATCTTCTGTCCTTTGATGAGGTAAGTGCCATCGGGCTGCGGCTCGGCACGAGTTTGAATGGCCGCCAGATCCGAGCCCGCCTGCGGCTCGGTCAGGTTCATGGATCCCGTCCACTCGCCGCTGACCATGCGCGGCAGGAAGAGCTGCTTGAGCTGCGTCGAGGCACATAGGGTCAACGCCTCGATCGCCCCGGCGCCGAGCGCTGGGCTGAGGCCAAATGCCATGTTCGCACCGCTCCACATCTCGCGCACTGCCGCGGTCACGACCCGCGGCACGCTCAGGCCCCCGAATTCCGCGGCACTCCCCAGACTCGCCCAGCCGTTGGCCGCGAACGCCTCGTAGGCCGCTCGAAATCCTTCGGGCATGCGTACCTGCCCATCCATCCACGTCGCACCTTGCACGTCACCGCTCTGATTGAGCGGCGCAAGCACGTCGCCGGCAAACTTTCCCGCCTCCTCGAGCATCGATTCGATGGTCTCGAGCCCAAGATCTTCAAACCCTGGAAGCTCCACGACCTGCTCGATACCGACGATCTCGCGCAGAACGAACCACATATCCGTGAGCGGGGCGTTATATGCACTCATGAGTCTTCAGGGAAGTAACGCGATCTTGCCGCTCGAATGCCGTCCCTCGATCCAGCGATGCGCATCGCCCGCCGCTTCCAGCGCAAAGACTCGGGTGCAGCCCGTCAGCGGCTCGGTTGCGAGCCATTCGTGCAGAAATTCCGTCGCGGCAGCAAAGGCCGGCGTACCGAACACGTTGTAGATGGAGAAGACCTTGATCGTCAGTGAGCGATGCATGACGCGGGCCGGATCGATCGATTCCCGTCCACCGGCGTAGCCATTGATCATCCAGCGCCCGAAGATGCGAATCGCGGCCGGGTCCGTCAGCAGTGTGGGTCCGGCGACGCTGTTGAAGCAGACGTCCACGCCGGCTCCTGAGGTGATGCGCAGGACTTCCTCTACATAGTCCGCCTCGCGCGTACTGATGCAGTGATCGGCGCCCAGGCCAAGACAGTAGTCGGCCTTCTCCTGCGCACTCACGAGCGCGATCACCTTGTTGCGCCCACGACGCTTGGCGATCTGCAGGATCAGACTACCGATGCCACCGGCGGCGGCATGTACGAGAAGGGTCTCACCGGGTTGGACTTGCGCGAAGAAGTAGTAGCACAGATAGGCCACTCGAAGATTGGTGTTGCAGGCGATGCCCTGCAGGAAGTCCGCCCGATCCGGCAAGGCCACCAGATCGGCCGCTTTCGCGAGCGCATACTCCGCGTAGCCGCCGGTGTGCATGTTGGCCATGACCCGATCACCGGCCTTCCAGCCGCCGACCCGTGGGCCGACTTCCTCGATGACCCCGGCCACCTCGCGTCCCGGAGTGAACGGCAGGCTGGGCGGCAGGTTTACATAGTCGCCGCGCCGCATTTGAGTATCCGCATACACCACGCCCGCCGCGCCAACCCGAATCAGGACCTCACCGTCATCCGGGCGCGGACACGGCAAATCGGCCATCACCAGGTTCTCAGCTGATCCATAGGCCTTGAGCTGAACGGCACGCATGGCGCGATCCGCTAAGCCGCCAGCTCGCTGGGTTTCCAGGACTCGATGTTGATCAGGCAGGAATTGGCACCCATGCCCTCGGTGTTGCGCGCGAGAGGACGCTTTGGCGTGAGCACGTTGACGCAGCCGCCAAGATCGACGACCCGGTCGCCGTCCTGCTGCGGCTCGAACATCCCGCTGGCCTGGTACGCCATCACGACCCCGGGAAGCACCAGGGCTGATACGTCGGCGGCACAGATCACCGAACCGCGCTGATTGAACAAGCGCACGAGGTCCGACTGCTTGATGCCGCGCGCCGCGGCATCATCCGGGTGGATTCTTGCCAGCAGGTAGTACCGCCCGCCGATGCGCATCCGGTGCTCCTCGATATCGCAGGTCGCGCCCTTGCCATCGTTATAAGTGTGGAAACTGTAGCGCGAGTGTGGCGAGATCAACTGCAAGGGATAGTCTTTCACCTTGTCGAGCGTTCCGAGCCCTTCCCACGAAGGAATATAGCGATTGAGCGGTCCACGTTCCGGATTGTCCGCATCGTTTCGCTTCAGGCTTTCAGGTATGAACTCGATTTTGCCGCTTGCGGTCTCCACGCCCTTGCCGAACTCCTCCGCATACTGTGAGGGCAGAGGCAGCGCTTCAGGGGCATCCTTGCGCCGGCCTTCTGCGTACCAACGAAAGTTGGTCGCGTCGCGCGTGACTTCCGAATCCGGTGCAACGACGTAATAGCCGCGCTTGAGGAATTCATCCCAGCTGATATGCGCGGGTAGATCGGTGGAATCGAACACCCGCTTGCACCAGTCGAGCTCGCTGCAGCCCTCCGAGAACACGGCACCAAGTCCCAGGCGGGTCAGAATGTCGAGAAAGATCTGGTAGTCGGACTTCGACTCGCCCAGTGGCTCGATGCACTTGTGCTGCATGAGGATCACACGGTGGTTGAGCTGCCACTGCAGGTGATGCACGTATCCGGCGCAGTTGGACCACTCGCCGATATCCCAGCGCTCGAGGGACGTACACGCCGGCAGTATGATGTCGGCGAACTGCGCCTCGCCTTCATTCCAGATCGATTGGTTGACGACGAATTCCAGGGACGGATGGCGATACATTTGCGCAAATCGCGAGGAATCCACGATCGTCCCGAAGGAGGACCCTCCGTAGCGATAGAGCATATGAATCTTCGAGAACCCTGGCATCGGATACTCGAACGGCGCGAACTGGGCCTCCATCGAGGAGCCGTCCCAGAGATATCCGGTCGCCTTCCCCTCGATGATGGCCTCCGGCAGGCGCTGCCGGGGTACGAGTTGCTTGACGGGATTCATCGACAGTACGTGGGGCATGCGCAGGTAATTGTTGACGGCCGCAGCCGACCACTGCAGCTCACCGGAGATCCCACCCTCGGCGTAACCGGGAAAATAGAAACCGAGGTCAACCGGCGTGCCTTGCTGCAGATTGCCGAAATTGATGCCCGGCTTTCCCCAACCCTGCATGGCCATCATCATGATCAGATTGCGCGACCACTGCGCGCCGCCCGCTCCGCGACAAGCGCCGCCGAAGCCGGTCCCCCCGCTGCCCGGCGCCAGATATACCTTCTTCTTCCCCCACGCGCGCGCCAGCGCACGCACCTCGTAAGCCGGTACCCCCGTCTCGGTTTCCTGCCACTCGGGTGTCTTGGCGACCCCATCGGTCGCACCGATCAGGTAGTCACGCCACTGTGCAAAGCCCGTGGTGCGCGTCTCGACATACTCCTGGTCGTAAAGGTTCTCGGTCACCCACACGTACATGACGGCCTGGGCGAGTGCTGAGTCCGTGCCCGGGCGAATCGGGAGCCACTTGCCGCCAAACAGCTGCGCAGTCGTGGTGAGATTGGGCGTGATGTGCACGAACTTGATCCCGAGATCCCGGGCCCAGGAGCGGCGCTGTGTGCCCTCTGAGCCACCGTAGGCGCCCGGCACCGCATCAGGATCGCCGGACCAGAACACGATCATCTCGCATTCTTTCAGGCAATCCTCCACCGTACCGTAGGCACCCACCGCACCGATGCGCATGCTGTTGCCGAAGTGATGCACGGCGCCCCAATACCAGCCTTCCCAGCTATCGGGATTCAGGTGTACGCGGGTAAAACCTATCGAGTTTCCGAAGCGCGCAAGCGCGCTCAGGTAATACCCGACGTTTCCCCATTGATGATGCGAGCTGTGATAGAGCGCGATCGCCCCCGGTCCGTGCTCGCGCTTCATGCGCTTGATCTCACCGCACACGATCTCGAGCGCTTCGTCCCAGCTGATCGGCACATAGCCGGACTTGCCTCGATTCTGCGGGTTCCGTTCCCCCTTGGGATCGAAGTCCACACGCTTCATGGGGCGAAGCAACCGCTTTTCCGAATACACCAGCGACTTCATCGACAAGGCAAACGGACTCACCGTCGCCTGCCGGCGCGGCGTGAAGGACTGCCCGCGCGCCCTGATGGTCCAACCAGCTGCATCCTCGGAATCCAGGTCGATCGGCGTCGTGCGCAGGATCTTGCCGTCCTTGACATATACGAATATCGGGCCGCCGTTCGTGGTACTGGTGTAACGGCGCGTGCCGTCGGGCATTCGCGTGCCGAACTCGCTCTTGGCCGTGCCGATCATGTTCAGTAGTTGCATGAACCACACGGCCAGCTCATCACGCCCGTTGACGACCGCCTTGAAGTTCTTCACCGCATGAACGATCTGGGCCATATCCTGCTTGCCCGGCGGCTTGAGAAACTCCCCTGCCGTGGCCAAGTCCTTGAACACCATGGCAACGTCAGGTTTCGGATGGACTCCCGCGGCGGAGCGAACAGTCCCGTTCTTGAAGATGAAATAGCGGCCGAGGCTGCCGTCCTTGAGTTGCATCTGCGCAACGGCGTCGTGTCGCGACATGAACTGCCGCAGCAACGGACTCTTCCTGGCCGAGGCCCGCAGCATCACCGGGATGGCCGCCAGCGTAATTCGCAACATGACTCGTTTCATGCGCACCTCTTCACGTTCCGAACTTGATTGTCATGTTGACCACTTGTGTCACTTTGTCAATCGGGCGTAACATTACGCCATCTGCGATGAGCTGACAATCACCGCATTCGATTCATGCACCAGCGCCACCTCCCCGCCCAGGCTCAGCAAAGGTCCGAACACGGGATATGTATTCTCACCTCAGCGAAATGCTCGATTTCAGCGCCGTTTGTTTCGCCGACAAGAACGCGGTGATCTGTGTCGACCGGACCTTGACGTTCAGGGAACTCGGGGCGCTCGCTGCGAACTTCGCAGCCAACATTCGCTCACGGGGCATTGCTCCGGGTGATGTGGTCACGATATGGATCGAAAACGGCTGGCGCTGGATAGCAGCGTATTACGGCACGCTCAAACTGGGTGCGATCGTCAATCCGATCAATGTCCTGATGTCCCCGAGCGAGGTGGACTACATCGCAGATGATTGCCATGCCAAGGCGATCATCGGAACGCCAGTCGGCCTGCGCGCACTCGCGCCGAAACCCGGCGTCACGCTGATCGATTCCGAACAAGGGCTCGACGCACTCTTCCTGCCACCTGGAGATTCTGCGTCCGTTCCGAGCGCCCAGCCGGCGCCGCACTCTCCCGCGACCATCGCCTACACATCCGGTACGACGGGGCACCCGAAGGGCGCCGTGCTCAGCCATCGGGCGATAATCCTGGACGCCTTGATGACCTCGCTCATGCACGGCCGCACGAGCGCGGATATCGTGGTCTCCGCGCTGCCGTGTACCCACGTGTACGGCAACATCGTGCTGAACGCGGCAGTTGCCTGTGGGATGACGCTGGTGCTGTTCCCGCGTTTCGATGAGGACGCTGTCGTTGACGCCATCGCCCGGTACGGGGCGACGTTATTCGAGGGCGTGCCTACCATGTATATGCGATTGCTCAATCACACGGCCCTTGGGCGCGCCAACCTTCGCACTTTGCAGCGTTGCACGGTCGGCGGTCAGACGATGCCGGTCTCGACGATGCAGGAAGTCGAAGCTCGCTTCGGCGTCCCCTTGCTCGAACTGTGGGGCATGACCGAGATTGCCGGCCTGGGCACGACGCACCCGTTCAATGCTCCGAGACGACTTGGGTCGATAGGGGTGCCGTTGCCGATGTATGAGGCGGCAATCGCGTCCATCGAGGATCCAACACGCCGTCTGCCGCCAGGCGAGGTCGGAGAGTTCCTGATTCGAGGACCGTCTCTCATGGACGGTTACCTTGGAAATGCCGAGGCAACGAAGCAGGCCTTCACGTCGGACGGCTACCTGCGGACGGGCGATCTTGCCCACCAGGATCGCGACGGCTATTACTTCATCGTCGACCGAATGAAGGAAATGATCCTTACCGCGGGATACAACGTTTACCCGGCGGAACTCGAGCGCGTGATTGCCTTGCATCCGGCCGTCGCCATGGTGGCCGTCGGAAAGATTCCGGATGAAATCAAGGGCGAGCGCGCCAAGGCTTACGTCGTCCTGCGCGCAGGCATGACGGCGACCGCCGATTCGATCATTCAGCACTGCCACGGCCAACTGGCCGCGTACAAGGTACCTCGCCACGTGGCCTTCGTGGATGATTTGCCGAAAACCAGCACCGGGAAGATCCTTCGGCGACAACTGCATCTGCTGGATACGGCGCCGAAAAGCCCAAGCAATTGACCCCAACTCGAAGAGGATGCCAACGTGATGGACTTCAATGACCGCTACTCGATGACGATTGACGGAAAATCCATGTCCTCCCAGGGCACACTGCCAGCGTACAACCCGGCGACGCGCTCGGTCATCGCACAGGTTCCCGACGCGACGCAAGAGAATCTGAATCAGGCGGTTGATGCCGCTCGCAAGGCCTTCAGGGCGTGGAGCGGCACCACGCCTGCCGAGCGCGCCCGGGCGGTAAATGCCATCGCCGACGTGATCGAGAAAAATGCTGATGCGTTCATGGCACTGCTGACCAGGGAGCAGGGCAAACCGCACGCCGGCGCCGAATGGGAGGTCCTCGGCTCCGTATACTGGCTGCGGGAAATCGCCAAGCAGTCGCTGCCGGCCGAGGTGATCCAGGATAGCGACGATCGCCGCGTGATCACTCAGTTTACGCCGCTCGGAGTGGTCGGTGCGATCGTCCCGTGGAACTTCCCGATCCTGCTGGCGGTATGGAAAATTGCCCCGGCGCTGATGGCCGGCAACACGATTATCGTCAAGCCCTCGCCCTTCACACCTTTGTGCACCTTGAAGCTTGGCGAGGCATGCAAGGAGGTGCTGCCTGCCGGTGTTTTCAACGTGGTTTCCGGTGGGGATGAACTCGGCAAGTGGATGACCACGCACGAAGGCATCGACAAGATCGCGTTCACCGGCCACACGGAAACCGGCAAGGCGGTCATGCGCTCTGCCGCCGGAACGCTCAAGCGCATCACCCTGGAGCTGGGAGGCAATGACCCGGCGATCGTGCTGGCGGATGTCGACGCCAAGGCGATCGCCCCAATGCTGTTCTGGGCGGCATTCCAGAACAATGCCCAGTTCTGCAACGCCACCAAGCGGCTGTATGTGCACGAGAACGTATACGATGAAGTGCTGCGTGAGCTCGTTGCATTTTCGAAGACCCAGAAAGTCGGGGACGGTGCCGAAGCAGGCACCGCGCTGGGTCCCATCCAGAACCTCCCTCAATACGAGAAGGTGGCGGAGTACTTCGACGACTGCGAGAAGAATGGCTATCGATTCGCCCTTGGCGGCAAGATCGACAGAAACGCGAAGGGCTGGTTCGTCCCGGTAACGCTCGTCGACAACCCTCCGGAGAACTCTCGAATCGTCGCCGAGGAACCGTTCGGTCCGATTCTGCCCATTCTGAAGTGGAAAGACGAGGCGGATGTCATTCGACGTGCAAACGACACCATCTATGGGCTCGGCGCTTCAGTATGGGGCAAGGATCTCGCTGCAGTTCAGCGTATTGGTGAACGACTCGACGCGGGCACGGTCTGGCTCAACGAGATCCACCAGTACGCGCCCGGACAAGCGTTTGGAGGACATAAGCAATCCGGTATCGGTTGCGAGAATTCCCTGCACGGACTGATGGAATACACGAACTGGCGAACGATCACCCTCAACAAGAAGGTGGAGTTCGGACGCGGGTCGGTTACACGGGCGGCATGAGATTCGCGGACGGATACATGCCACATCCCATCATCGACGTTCACACCCATCCGTTGCTGCCGACCTACCGGCGGCGGCGGCTGGACAGCGATCAGTTCGGCGGACCCACCGACCTGATCCTTGGCAAGGAATGTCGCCAATCGGCTCGCGCGATGAACAAGGAACTCGCCGAGAT